>JAAIGG010165238.1_pt1 | contig 624679 bp, 572 predicted proteins | sample 6487391 | NCBI WGS metagenome assembly JAAIGG01 (sample SAMN13974130, study PRJNA590717) | phyllosphere metagenome | biome: asymptomatic weeds; feature: pooled weeds collected from a community garden; material: weeds; isolation source: pooled asymptomatic leaves from various weed species from...
CCAGCGCAGCCTGCTGGGTGCGTCTCAGAACCGTTTTGAGTCCACCATCAGCAACCTGAACAACACCGTAACCAACCTGACCGCGGCCCGCAGCCGTATCCAGGATGCGGATTACGCAACGGAAGTGTCGAACATGTCCCGTGCGCAGATCCTGCAGCAGGCCGGTTCTTCTGTACTGGCCCAGGCCAACCAGGTACCACAGACCATGCTGTCTCTGCTGCGTTAATCGCCGCAAAACCTGTATTAATAAAAACGCCCTCATTTCTGAGGGCGTTTTTTTGCTTAATCGCTTTAATTAGCCCGGTTTACTGTAGCTAATGTCCCGCTAAGTTAGTCGCTTACACTTCTACAATAGTCTGATATGGGTGATCTATGTGCGTGCAGATTTTGCTGATGCACAACCAGAGGATATCAGATGAGCAGGCTTTTAATTAGCATCGACAGATTCGAGCACTTTTCCATTCACGTTAATGAAGCGCTCGATATCATTGATGTTTTTTTGTCCTTAGGATGGCAGGTTGACGTCGTTACCAGTACGTACGGTAAGACGGTGTCATTTGAACTGGAAAGGCTCAGACAGAATCCAGACTTTCGCATCATCAGCGAAAAGCTGGGCACTTTGGCCGATGAGTATGGGCTTATCCTGGTTTACAAAGGTTTTTTTAGCCAGAAACTCCTGTCTTCTGTTGGGTTATTTTCCAGAACCGCGCCCGTTATTTTCCGGCATTTTTACGACTATCACGATGTTTATATGCCATGGGGCGTTGAGCTTGAGAATCAGCTTGCTTCACTCTCTCTCAGCCTGTCGCCGGCGATCTCTGAGCGATTACTCCAGAACGGCCTTCTACCCGGTCAGGTAGAGGTTTTACCCTATACTTTCTCCCCTGCATTCAATGCATTCGGGCAGCGTAGGATTCGCACAGAATTGAAAAAGGTGCTTTATTTTGCGCCTGATATTTCTGCCGAAATGTATGAACTGCAGCAGCAGCTCAAAGCACAAGCAATTAGCCTGGAATGGTTCGATTGCAGCCAGCCTGTTAGCCGTATTGAGCCTGAGTGGCTCAATAATTATGATGCCGTTATCGGTAGTGATGAGATTGTGGCGAAATCACTCATCCTCGGTATTCCTGTGTTTCTCGCCTCTACAAATTATGTTGAAGGCTATTTAGGCGAGCATAATTTTAGTGAGTTCGATAAATCACATTTTACTGTCGTTAACCTGCAGTTTTGTCCTGATGCGGATGAATGGATTGAATTACTCAAACGTGGCTTCAAGGATGCACTGCAGTGGACGCTTGCAAATGAAGACCGCTTCCGGAATCAGTGGGACCTGTCTTGTGCCATCGACAAAATCATTAGCCTGCCACTTGTAGCCAAAAAATGGTCCATGGATGAACGCGCGCATCACGCTTTGCGTTTCCATAGCCAGTCAGTGTTGTCATGGGTAGACAAAAACTATTCTATAGAGCAGTGGCTTAAAGAGAGGCGTATTACGGACGCCCGTCGGGCAGCATTACTCTCGTTTATTGGAGCCGTTCCAGAAAGTGGTCACATCGGCGTCGTCATCGTTAATGAAAAAGGCAACGCAGCTGACTGCAAACGTTCTCTGGCTGCGGTCAGGGAGCAAACACTGCCGCCCTCGACAATAAGCTTATTAAGCGATGATGATGTCGTTTTAGATGAAGGAACTTTTGCGCGATGTGAAAAGGGCTGGCTGGCTGAACTTAACCACTTGCTCAAAGACACAAGTGCGCCTTCCGCATTTATTGTTGTCATGGCGGGAGATGAGCTTTTACCGGATGCCTTGTTGCTCATGGCTGAACACCGTTTGCGCTATCCGGATACCGCCTTCTGGTATTGCGATGAGAGCTTTAACGATGAAAACAATGAACCCGGCGTCATACTGCGACCCGCGCCTAATATCGATCTGTTAAGAAGCACGCCTTACGTGGGCCGCACGCTGATGTTTGACAAACATAAGGCGCAGGCAGCAGGGGGGATCACCGATGAAATGAATCCCCTCGGACTTTATCAACTTCTTTGGCAATGCATTGAACAGCAAGGGCCGGGTGCACTTGGTCATCTGTCAGAAGTGGTGGTAAAGAGCAGTAAAGATAACGGCCGCTGGTTCGAGGAAAGCCATTACAGCGCAGCCTATCAGGACGTTGTTAAAGCACATTTACAACGTTTAGGGATTACGGCATCACTTGACGCCGGGATGAATCTGGGCACGATGCGGGTGCGTTATCACTGGGATGCTAAACCGCTGGTTTCAATTATTATTCCCACCCGCGACCACGCCGCCTTATTACGTACCTGTATTGATACGTTGATGGAGAAAACGCGCTATCCCTATTATGAATTGCTGATTGTTGATAACCAGTCAGTGGACGAACAGGCGTGTGCATTTCTTAACGATCTTGAAAAATTAAATATCGAACAAATCAAGGTCCTACGCTACGACGCGCCGTTCAACTTTGCAGCCATAAATAATCGTGCTGCGGAACAGGCACGAGGCGACATACTGCTGTTTCTCAATAACGACTGCCAAATTACCCATCCGGACTGGCTTGATGCACTGCTCGAACATGCCTTGCGTCCGGAAATTGCCTTGGCGGGCGCTCGTCTGGAGTATCAGGATGGCCGGATACAGCATGGCGGCTTTCTGCTCGGCGTACAGAATGGTGTAGACAGCCCCTGGGATGGGGTTGATGGTGAAGCCAGAGGCTTCCAGCGTTATCTGCAAACTGAGCACAACCTGGCCGCGGTAAGCGCATCTTGCATGATGGTTCGCAAATCGGTCTTTTTTAGTCTGGGTGGATTTGCTGAACAAGAGTATCCCCTGTATTTCGCGGATGTTGATCTGGGCCTACGCGCTTTACAGCAAGGTTACCTGAACGTCTGGACACCATGGTCGCGCGTTCGTCATATGGGCGGAGCAACCCGACTGATGACGGAAAAATTCCATGTGCAGGAAAGACCTTTTCTTCACGATTACAGCAAGCTTCGCAGCCAATGGCGATCGATGCTCTTGCGGGATCCCAGCAATAATCAACAAATGCAGCGGGCAGGTAAAGCGTTCACGCTTGGCGCAGGAACGGCGCGTTTCCAGCAGCCGTTACCGGGGCGCCCCTTGCCGGTTGTGTTAGCGCATCACGTTGACTGGCAGGGATGTGGCAATCACCGTATCGTCCAGCCATTTAAAGCGCTGGAAAGTAATCTGCTGTTAGAAGGCGGTATGACCCAGCAGATTCCCGGCGTCATGGAAGTGGCGCTTCTGCAACCAGACATCATTTTGCTGGAGTCATTAAGTGGAAGCCGCTTCCCTTCAATTATGAAGCAGTATCGGGACGTCAGCGACGCGAAGATCGTGGTGGAATATGATGATTTCCTGCTGAACGTGCCGTTAAAAAATGGCAACCGCAACCACTTTCCCCAGCAGATCGTCAAAAATCTTCGCAAAGTGATGGAGTCCGCAGACTGGGTTGTCGTTTCCACGGCGCCACTGGCTGAGGCTTACAGCCGCTTTCACGCCGATATACGGATCGCGCAAAACCGACTGGCGGAAGCACAGTGGGGGCACTTATTGAGTCAACGTGGTGTCGGGCGTAAGGTGCGTATCGGCTGGGCAGGCGGCAGCACGCACACGGGCGATCTGCAAATTTTATTGCCAATTATCAAGGAGCTGGAAGATAAGGTTGAATGGGTGTTCATGGGGATGAAGCCCCGGGGCGTTCACTGCGAATTCCATCCAGGCGTGCCTTTTGAGATGTATCCAGAAAAACTCGCCAGCCTCAACCTGGATCTGGCGCTGGTTCCTCTTGAAATCAACCAGTTTAATGAATGCAAAAGTAACCTTAGGCTGCTGGAGATTGGCACCTGCGGCGTGCCCATTATCGCGACCAGTATCGAGCCTTATCGCTGTGGATTGCCTGTGACCCTGGTTGAAAACCGGTTTAAAGACTGGATGGGCGCTATCCGCTCGCACTTAGGCGACATGGAGGCCACTTATCATCTGGGCGATCAACTTCGCGCGGCGGTCCATCAGGACTGGTATCTGCGAGAGCATGGACTGAATGAATGGCAAAAGGGTTGGTTAACGCAGTAGCGTTTGAACATCCGAATAAACAGGCACCGCGTTATCGCCAATGACAGAGTCAGCAAGCGTCATTGTGCTTTAGGTGCCTTCAATATCGTTAACAGTGTTACCGCGCCGTACAGGTTGAAACCAGAATGGATAAATTTACCTACCCTTACTTGTTATTGTCCCCTGATTATCGTGAATCTTCACTGGGTATTCAGGTCATGCATCGACTCTGTCATATGATAAATGAGCAAGGCGGTAAAGCCTGGATGGTGAACTGTGAAGTTAATCCTGAATGGAATACGCCGCGCCTGGACGAAAAACAATGGAATGATATTCAGAATAGTGGCCAACCCTGGATAGCCGTTTATCCAGAAGTTACCTCCGGAAATCCGTTATCTGCCCCAGTTAGTGTTCGTTATATGCTGAACAGGGAAGGGATCATCATGAAAAACAGGCTGGAAGCCGGCCCAGACGATCTTTTTTTCTGGTATCGCAGTGAATTTGCAGAGAAAGCCGTTAATCCTGAAATTCTGTGTCTTGAAGCTTACGATCTTGATGTGTTCCGTGACGATAATCCGCATAAAGATTTGCACGTTCTTTATTTGAATCGCATCCCGAAATCGGCTGTTGATTTCAGCCAGCTTCCAGCAGACATACAGATTTTGTCAATGGAAAATCCGCTCACCCTGTCGGAACTTGCACAGTTACTAAAACGGACCAACGTTCTCTACTCTTATGAGTCGTCTGGAACCTGTGCGCTGGCGATTTTGTGCGGAAGCCCTGTTGTAGCACTGAGGGCTGCAGGCTATGAGCACCTTGCTATCAATACGATCACGATACGTGATAATGATGGTGCTGGTATCACGCTAGAAAACTCAGCGGAAGGGATTGCCCGTGCGCGTCAAACCCTCGGCAAAATGCGGGAAAATATATTGGCGCGCCGGGAGACGGGGCAGCGTCAGTTTGAGCGTTTCGTCGCATTGACGCAACAGCAGGCCGCGCAAAAGGATGCAGAAAAACAGCAACACAGTTTGACCCACTGGTTACAGCATCGCAGCGTGCCGCAAACATTATGGCCGGCAACACCTGAGAACATCCCCCGCTTACTGATTGTTATACAGCAGCATGAGGGCGGTGACATACAGCAAACACTTAATACTTTGCTGCCTCAATTTGAACACGCTATTGGCAGTCAGATAGTGATAGTTTCCTCTGATTCAGCTAATACTAAACCGAACTCGCCCTTAAATTATTGCCCTCCTGAACGTTTACTGTCCGTCGTTAACAGCCTGGCAGAGCAAAACGCATTTGACTGGGTTCAGTTCATTCCCGCGGGATGTGATTACAGTGCTCAGGGTATAAGACTGGCTATTGATGCATTACAGGATATCCATCATCTGGCCCTGGTCTATGCCGACGAAGCGATTAAAGAAGTCAATGGTGTGCTGAGCCCGCACTTTAAACCTGCTTTCAATCTGGATCTTTTTTTAAGCGCCCCACATCTCTATTTGCAACGCGGCTTCTTTCATCGTGAAGCCCTTATGGCCATTGGCGGTCTGGACACCGACTATCAGCGTTGTTTTGAACTTGATGCGATTTTAAAGCTACTCATTCGGTTTGATATTGGCGCTATCGGACATTTATCGGATGTCATAGCGCTGATACCGAAAGAGGTCTGCACTGCTACTGCGTCTCAAGAGCAACAGCAACTGCTTCAGCGTTACCTTTTGCAGAGAGGATTTGATCAGGGAAGTGCTACTGCTCAGCCAGGCAAACCGTGGCAGATACAATATGGTAGGAACATCACGCTCTCACTGTCAGTGATTTTGGTAGCGGGAGATAATTTGCCCGCTCTCCAGCGCTGCTTCACTACACTTTATCAGCAAATGCCAACCCAGGCATTTGAGATGCGCGTTGTCGTTCAACCGCACACGTCTGACGAGATTCGAGCCTGGCTCGACTGGCTGGTAAAAAACAATACGGCCGTAATCCACATTGTTGAAAGCCATGAAAGGTCAGACATGATGGCGATTAACAGGGCGAGTCAGCATGCAACGAGTGAATACCTGCTCTTGCTCAATGCCAATACCGCCTTCGTCAGCAGTACCTGGTTTACGGGACTGGTAAACCACGCTCTTCGTCCAGAAGTCGGTTGCGTGGCGCCACAACTGATCAATTTTGATAATCAGATAGTCTGTGCGGGTTATCTTTTAGGGATAAATGGCCTTGCTTTTCCGATGGGATATGGTGAGAACTGGGGCCGTGCAGGTAACCTTTCGCGGCTGCTCAGCGATTGCGATTATTCGGCACTGAGTAAAGATTGTTTACTGATCCGCAACAGCCTGTGGCAACAAACTGGCGGATTTGACACACAGTTTACTCAGCCCTTGTTAGCCAGTCTTGACTTAGGGCTGCGCATTCGCGAAACCGGGCATCTATCGATCTGTACGCCTTACAGTGTGGTAGCAAAAGATCATGTCATCACAGGCTATCCGTCCGAGTGTTTGCCTCAACCTTCATCAGAACTCACTCTTTTTTACCAACGCTGGTTGGCGGTTATTGCCCAGGATCCCGTTTACAGCCTTGGGTACAGCTTGAGTCAACGGCTCTTTCAGCCAGATACAACGTTGAGTGCCAGCTGGAATCCGTTGCATCACCACGGCGTACCTAATGTGGTCTTGATTGTCGGTGGGCAACAAGATGCTACTGTGCAACGTCTGATTTTAACGCTGGAAATGCTTGCGTCAGCGTGCGCACTTCATTTATTACTGCTTGAACGTGTTCCAACGGCACCTGAGTTGTACAGATTAAAGCCCGATGTGCTGCTGATCGCGGGAGAAGTGAATAACGATCTTTGCCAGTGCGTAAAACAGTTCAAACAGCATAGCGCCTGCCAGATAAGCTATGCCCTCAGTGATGACATCAACAGATTTAATCTCAAAATTCTATTTGAAAATGAACTCATCAGCACCTGGCTGACGTCAAGTAGCGCTTATGTCAATTGGCTCAAAAAGCGGCATAAAATGGCCGTTATTCTGCCTAATATTCTTTCAGAGCAATGTCATGATAGAGAAAACCAGCAACATAGCGCAAAACCGCGTGTGCTTTGTATCACCCATTATCTGGAAGAAAAAGATTGCCAGCTGCTTGATGCTGCGATTGTAAGTTATTCAGACCAACTTGACTGGATAATACTGGGCGACTCGCCCAAGGCGTGGTTGCCCTATATTGCTGAAACACATCGTTATTTTGATGAGCGTCGTCTGGTTAAGCAACTGGCATCGCTTTCGATTGATTTCGCTGTCGTACCGCGAAGTAGCATTGATGAAAACCGTTTTAAAGATAATTTTTGCCTGATGCAGTTAGCCGCGTGCTCAATTCCAGCTGTAAGCAGTGATGTGCCTTCTTTAGCGTGTTCACTACCGGGCTGGAAAGTTAAAAACAATGCAGATGCCTGGAAAAAGGCGATTCATTTGCGATGTGAGGCGCCAGACGAAACCATACAGACTGCAAGCCAGTTACAGGCCTCACTTTCTGCGCTTATCGACAGCGAGGACGCTAAAGCGTGCTGGTTTAAAGCATTAGGGTTGAGCAAAAAATAACGGATAACAAGAACCTGTGCCACAGCGGTAAGTCAGCGAGGCGGGTTCTTTATATGAAGCAAAATTAACAGCGGGTGCTTACAGTATGCAAAATAATGGCCAATCGAAAAATGTACTCGTAACAAGCCCGCTTTTGCCGCCGCTTGAAGAGTTTTTACCCTATCTGGAACAAATTTGGCAGAGCAAACAGCTAACGAATGGGGGGCCTTACCATCAGGAGTTAGAAAAAGCGCTCGCCGAGTATCTGGGTGTTGAACATATTTGCCTGTTTGCTAACGGTACACTTGCGCTGGTCACCGCCTTACAGGCGTTACGTGTGACGGGGGAAGTGATTACGACACCCTATTCATTTGTTGCGACATCACACTCGCTTTTGTGGAACGGCATTAAGCCCATTTTTGTCGATATTGATCCTGTCACCTGCAACATGGACCCGGCAAAAATTGAGGCCGCCATTACACCTAATACCAGTGCGATTCTTCCCGTTCACTGCTATGGCATTCCTTGCGATGTAGAGGGTATTCAGCGTATCGCGGACAATTATGGCTTGAAGGTGATCTACGATGCTGCTCACTGTTTTGGCGTTAAGCAGGATGGAGTAAGCGTTCTGAATCATGGTGATTTATCTATCCTTAGTTTCCATGCCACTAAAGTATTTAACACATTTGAAGGTGGGGCGATCGTTTGCCCTAATGCAAGTGTTAAACGCCGCATCGATTTTCTTAAAAATTTCGGTTTCGCTGACGAAACTACGGTAGTGGCTCCGGGTATAAACGGCAAAATGAATGAAGTTCAGGCCGCATTTGGGTTGTTACAGCTCAAGCATCTTGATAATGCATTTGCTCGTCGGGCTGATGTTTACGAAAAATATGTCGCGGCATTGGGTTCGGTGGAAGGGCTGTCGTTCAGTCATCTTCCGCAAGGATTAACATGGAACTACTCATACTGTGCCGTGTTTATCGACGAGCAGTATTTTCCAATGAGCCGCGATGCGCTGTATCAATTATTTAAGCAACAAGATATTTATGTTCGTCGCTATTTCTACCCACTCATTTCAGAATTTCCAATGTATAAAAGTTATGCTTCATCACATCCTGGCAATCTGCCTGAGGCAACGCGCCTGTCTCATCAGGTGCTTTGTTTGCCGATACATCCGAGCCTCAGTGTCGACGATCAAAACAAAATTATTGAGATCATCCTGTCTGTTAGCCAGATGAAAACGGTGGCCTGATTCAGCAGCAGTTATGGATGTTAATAAATAAACATGCCAGAGGTGCGCGTATCTGGCATGTTTGTCTCCTTTACCCCAACTGAGCAACAGGGCCGGCTGGAGATTAGATACCTACGTCCAGACTATTTTTAAAGGGGACAGACAGAACGTTGACCCTCTTTCTCACATGCCAGATGCGACAGCACAACACCATTTTCTGAGCAGCACGATCATTCTGTTCAGCATCACAGCACTCTTTCCCCAGCCTTTTCAGCAAAGCCATGCATTGACTACCTGCTTTTCACTGCCTCCTGAATTATTCAATGTCTTAATTAACGACAGAAAACGTACGGTATTCCCAGCCAGAAACTTGAATCTGGTCTGGTAAATTAGTGCTATTCAGTTTGAGTTAGGTAAAGCAGACAGTGAAATTAGCGATCTATGGTGCGGGTGGACTGGGAAGAGAAGTCTTACTTCTTGCTCAGCAGATTGAAAAACAGGCTCATCGTTGGGATGGTCTGATTTTCATTGATGATATTTCGCCCAATCGTGATGTTAAAGGTATCCCGGTTGTTAGTTTTGACCAGGCGCTGACGCAGCACATTGAAGTGGTTATTGCGGTGGGCGAGCCGTTACTCCGTGCGCAACTCGCTGATAAAACTGCCTCTCATCACCTGGCACTTGCCACGCTTATTCATCCCGATGTTACCGTTACCGAATGTACCCGCGTTGGGCCTGGTTGTGTGCTCGCAAAAGGCGTTTATCTTTCCTGTGATGTGACGCTTGGCAGTAACGTTTATATGCAACCTAACGCCAGCGTGGGGCACGACGCTCAGGTGGGCGATCACGTTGTGATATCTACGTTTGTTACGACTGGTGGCAATGTCGTGATCGGCGATCGCGTATTTATTGGCATGAGTGCGGTCTTACAGCAGAAAATTACTGTAGGTAATGACGCTATTATCGGTATGGGTGCGGTCGTCTTTAACGATATCCGTGAAGAAGGTATTGCGTTGGGGAATCCAGCTCGGGTGATGCGCAATAATGATGAAAAGCGGGTTTTTAAATCACTGTGAACTGCGCTACAGACTCTGAGGTAAGAATGAATTTTTTGTCAGAAATTACAGAACGAGAACACTATTTTTTATCTGCTATCGCGCGGTTCCGCAAAAATGGCCTTCCTGTTGTGCTTTGCGGTAATGGGTATGTCGCCAATGTTTTTAAGAAATTTTTAGATAAGCAGGGTGTGAGTTTATATTGCTCAGCGCTAACGCTTGAGTATATGCCTAACGAAAAACATGAACACATTGAAGTCCGCGCTATTGAAGAGCTGGTTGACCTACCCCAGCGATTTAATTATATAATTGGTTTTCAGACCTGTACTGATTTTTTGATAGAAAAGCTACAAAAAAATGCTGAAGAATTGATAATTTGTGATCCTTCTTCAATCGAAATGTTCAGTGCAGGCATGATTGATTACGATTTTTGTTTTGATAATCGTGACAGCCTTCAGGCTTTATACGACTCGTTCGGTGATGATTTTTCACGGAAAACATTTACAGCTTACCTTAATCAAAGAATTTGCGGTCAGGTTGGTCATCTACTCCCTTATCATAGCGATAATGCTTACTTTAATGATGAACTCGTGACACTTGGGAACGATGAGATTTTTGTTGACTGCGGTGCTTATGATGGCGATACAGTCCTTTCGTTTGTAAAGAATTTACGCGAACTCAACCTTGCACCAGCGAGAAAAATTTATGCATTTGAACCTGACTCAAAAAACTTTAAGAAATTGGTGAGCAATACTAATCATCTGTCAAATGTTTCGTGTATTCATTCTGGCGTGTGGTCGAAGAATGACGAACTGAGTTTTAATGAAAGTGGTGACCAGAATTCAGGGATTGTTGAAGGGGGCAGTCATCATAAAATTTCAGTCTCGAGTATTGACCGTGTTGTAAATGATGAACCTGTTACATTTATAAAGATGGATATTGAGGGTGCTGAACAGCAAGCGCTTAAAGGTGCCGAGGCCACGATTTTAAAGCATAAACCATTACTTGCACTTAGCTTTTATCATCGGCTGGACGACTTGTTTATTATCCCGTCCTACATTAAAGCTTTGCATGACGACTATCGTTTTTGTTTGCGTTGGCATCACCGTAAATATGCATATGACCTTGTTCTTTACGCCTTGCCATATTAACAAAGTACGCTAAAAAGATAATGAGAGAAATACTATGTCTAATATCGAACGTTACAATGCTATTTTTGTAGAAACCTTTGAAGTCGATGCATCCATCCTGCCGGATTACAAATATCAGGATACACCATCCTGGGATTCCGTTGGGCACATGAGCATGATCGCCGCACTCGAAGATACCTTCGATATCATGCTGGATACCGAAGATATTATTGCCTTCTCTTCCTGGTCTGAAGGCAAAGAAATCCTGAAAAAATACGACGTAGAATTATAGGAGTTATTATGCTTCTTGCTGGAAAATGGGCAGTCATAACGGGATGTCTGCAAGGTATCGGCAAGGCAACGCTTGCGACGTTCGCCGCGTCAGGCGCATCAGTTTTTGCCTGTTGCCAGCATGAAGATCCTGATTTCATGTTTTTCATCAAGCAGTTAATGGATGAAAACGACGTTGAGATTGTCCCTGTTTATTTTGATTTACTGAGTGATGAGTCGGTTAAGGCCGCGGCACAACAGATTCAGAAAGCCAAAAAGCCTGTTGAAATATTAATTAATATTGCCGGTGCTAATTTTGATGCGCTTTTTCCCATGATGACGAACGAGCAACTTCATAAAACATTTAGCATCAATTTGTTTTCTCAGCTTGTGTTTACCCAATACATCACGCGTCTGATGCTGCGTAATAAAAAAGGCAGCATCGTTAATATTTCCAGCATTTCAGCACTTGATGGAAATGTCGGCCAGTTGGCGTATTCCGCTTCAAAAGCGGCGTGGTTAGCAGCAACGAAAACACTCTCGGCGGAGCTTGGTCCACAGGGTATAAGAGTGAATGCCATTGCGCCGGGCGTCATCAGCACGCAAATGACGTCAACATTACCGACAGAGGTCATGGCGCGTCAGATGGCCCGCTGCGAATTAAAACGTCCCGGACTGCCTGACGAAGTTGCCAATACATTGCTATGGCTTGCATCCGATAATGCAAGCTATGTAACAGGACAGGTCATTCGTGTCGACGGCGGAATGGGTTGAGGGCACTAGCATGTTGATGAAAAATAAAACGGTATTAATTACCGGCTGCCGTCGCGGTATGGGACGTGCAATGGTTGAAATTTTTGCGGCCAATGGCGCAGACATTTATGCGCATGCCAGAGCAGAAACGGCTGAGTTTCTGGCTGACATGGCGCAATTAGCCGAGAAGTATCAGGTGAACATATGGCCATTATGTTTTGATATGACAGACCATGTCGCAATGAAGCTAGCTGTAAAGCGGCTGATTGCTGATAAATGCTGCCTGGATGCCGTGATTAACAATGCCGGTATTACCCATAACAGCCTTTTTCAAATGACAACTGAAGCACAGTTACGCCAGCAGTTTGAAGTTAACTTCTTTGCGGTGTATTTGTTCAGCCAGTTTATGGTCAAGCTGATGATGCGCCATAAAAAAGGCAGTCTGGTGAATATCGCGTCTACGGCCGGGGAAGATGGCAACCCAGGCAAGTCAGCCTATGGCGCCTCTAAAGCGGCATTGATCGCGATGACAAAATCTGTGGCCGCCGAATTGGGTGAGCATGGCATTCGCGCGAATGCTATCGCGCCCGGTATCACCGATACCGACATGCTGCTAACCATGCCCGAACATATCGTTGAAGCAGCACGTCAAAGCACCGATTTACGCCGGCAAGGGTTGCCTGCCGAAATCGCTGAAACGGCGTTGTTCCTCGCTTCCGATTTATCCAGCTATATCACCGGGCAAACGCTTCGCGTTGATGGCGGTCTGAAATGAATATGTCCATCCAGCAGCTAAAAAAAACCGCGACGGCTACCCGCATTACTATTCTTAAAGCCGCGTATCAGGCACCAAGTGATGGCGTACATATTTCCCCAGCGCTGTCTATGACGGACGTGCTCACCGTGCTGTTTAGCACTGTTATGCGCTATCAACCCGATCGAATCACAGATAAACAACGCGACACCTTTATTTTGAGTAAAGGCCATGCCGCACTTGGGCTCTATGCCACTTTGCACCATCATAAAATCATTACTGAACAGCAGCTGAATAGCTTTGAAATCAATGGTTCCGTGTTACAGGTCCATCCTACCCGGCATGCAGCCTTTGGTATTGATTTTTCAGCCGGCAGCCTGGCGCAGGGAATGAGTTTTGCTATAGGTTTGGCGTTAAGTCGTCGCTTGCAACAGCAGCCGTGGCAGACGTTCGTCGTCGTGGGGGATGGTGAGTGCAATGAAGGGGCGATTTGGGAAGGCGCTTTCATGGCTGCACAGCAAAAGCTGGATAATCTGACGGTCGTTGTTGATCAAAATGGCCTGCAGTCAGATGGATTCACTGCGGATATTATGCGAATGAACCTTCCTGCCTTGTGGTCCGCCTGCGGCTGGCAAACGCTGGAATGTGATGGTCATGATTATCAGGCGCTTATTGATGCTTTTAATGCTCCTCATGAAGGTAAGCCCAAAGTGATTATTGCCCGAACACTGAAGGGTAAGGGCGTTTCATTTATGGAAAATAATAAAGACTTTCATCGCAACCGTTTAAATGAGCAACAAATGCAGCAGGCATTAAGCGAACTTGAACAGGAGGCACCATGCTGAACATTAAACCCGTCTCAGTGCGTTCATGGGCCATGCTAGGTTCCCGCGGTACCTTTGGTCTTGCTCTGCTTGAACTGGCAGCCGACCATCCTAAAATCGTCGCATTATCAGGCGATCTCTGCAAATCGTCTGGGCTTGATCGTTTTGCAAATACCTATCCTGACCGTTTCTTTAATGCCGGCATCGCTGAGCAAAATATGGTTGGTGTGGCGGGTGGACTTGCTGCGGGTGGATACGTACCTTTTGTCACCTCATTTGCGAACTTCCTGACTTTTCGTGCCGCTGAACAAGTGCGACTGAATCTTGGCTACATGGAAGAGAATGTCAAACTGGTCGGACTGGCCTCAGGCCTGGCGACAGGTATGTTCGGAGCCACGCATCATGGTATAGAAGATCTGGCGGCTCTACGCGCTGTCTCAAATATCACCATTCTGTCACCTGCTGACTGTACTGCAACCGCGAAAATGACGGAAGCCGCTTTCCACCATCCGGGCCCTGTCTATCTCCGACTGACCGGCAATATGCGTGCACCTGTTGTTTATAAAGAAAATTTTGACCTGAAGATTGGGCGCGCCATTACCTTAAAAATGGGTGATGAGGTAGCGCTGGTTGCCACGGGCACGATGGTGAGTGTTGCCTTGCAGGTTGCAGATGAACTGCAAGCGAAAGGGATTAATACGGCCGTTATTGACATGCATACCATCAAGCCGTTGGATACTGAAACACTTGATCATTTATTGAATAACAAGCTTGTTGTTACCCTTGAAGAGCACAGTGAAATTGGCGGTTTAGGCAGTGCCGTTGCTGAATATTTCGCACCTAAAAGCACGAAACCCGCTCAACTTATTATCGGTATACCGCAGGGTTATCCACATGCAGGGGATTACAACTGGATGCTTGAGCAGGCCGGACTGACGGCAGCACAGATCACTGACCGTATTCAGACGGAACTGAGGTAAGCCAATGTCTTTCTGGCGCATTGAACAACATGATCCCCGGCAACTCGCTGTGATTGACGATAGCGGTTTACGCTGGCGTTACGCTGAGCTGTTAACGGAAGTGACGCAAATGGAAGGCAGACTTAAGTCTGGACTGCTGATATTCATTCTGTGTCGGAATACCACTGCAACGCTTATTGGCTATCTGGCTTGTCTGCGATGTGGGGCGGTTCCTTTACTGCTTGATGCGGACCTGGATAGCACGCATCTTGCTGAGTTGATTACCACTTACCGGCCGGCGTTTCTTTGGGCTCCCACTGGTCAAGTTCAGGGTGAAAGCCATTATCAAACGCTGGATTATCAGCTCACTGCGACAGGTAAGGCCCCTCAGCAATTACATCCTCAACTCGCCCTGTTGGTTACGACCTCAGGCTCAACAGGAAGCCCTAAACTGGTTCGTCTGAGTCAGCAAAACCTGCAAAGCAACGCCACCAGTATCAGTGAATACCTGGCACTGGATGAAACTGAAAAGCCTCTGGTCCATTTGCCGCTCAATTACGTATTTGGTTTATCTGTTGTTAATAGTCATTTACTGGTGGGAGCGACGCTGATACTGACGCGCTATGGTCTTATGCAGCGTGAGTTTTGGCAGCAGATGGCGTCTGAAAACGTGACTTCTTTGGCAGGGGTTCCCTATACGTTTGAAATGCTGCATCGCTTGCGCTTTTCGCGTATGTCGTTTCCTGCCTTACGCACGCTGACTCAGGCAGGTGGTAAGCTTTCAACTGCGATGCATCAATTTTTTGCCGATTATGCACAGCAGCACAGTAAAAAGTTTGTCGTCATGTATGGCGCGGCAGAAGCGACAGCGCGTATGGCATGGTTGCCTGCTGAGCTTGCACAGTCAAAATGTGGCTCAATTGGTCTTGCCATCCCGGGAGGGAAATTAACACTTCATCGCGAAGATGGGAGTCTGATTACCACTATGGGTGAACAAGGTGAGCTTTATTACCATGGCGATAATGTGATGATGGGATATGCTTCGGACGGAGACGACCTTCACCGAGGTGACGATCTCAACGGGCTGTTAATCACAGGTGATATTGCCACCCAGCACGCGGATGGTTGCTTTTATATTGTGGGGCGAAAAAAACGGTTCCTGAAAATATTTGGTAATCGCGTTGGCTTAGATGAGATGGAGCAGCTCCTCAAAACGCATTTTATTGGACTTGATTGCGCCTGCGTGGGACGTGACGATCAACTTACCGTTTTCATTACCCAACCCGATTTGGCAGATGAAGTAAAACGTTTTGCCTCACAGGTGACAAAACTTCATACCTCTGCCTTCAAAATCAATGTCGTCGACACCCTGGTAAAAACATCCTCAGGTAAAACCCATTACGAGAGGCTCATGGCTGATGAAACCGGGATTTGAAGAGGGATTTATCCCTGCGCCGTTTTCATTACCCAAAGCGGAGAAAAAGGCGTTACTCTTTAAGCGACTGCATGAACTAAGCGTCCATCATCAACGAGATTGTCTGGCCTATCAGCGCATTCTGGCCGCGCAGCAGTGCGATCTCGCATCATTATCTGAACCCGATGCTTTGCCTTTTTTACCCGTTTCACTCTTCAAACAACTTACTCTGAGTAGCGTGCCAGAGGACCATATCGTTAAAACGATGACCTCTTCTGGAACCAGTGGCCAGCAAGTATCACGCATCTATCTCGATAAAAGCACGGCGGCACTTCAACAGAAGGTGTTGATAAAGATTGTCAGTGATTTCATTGGCGCCGCCCGTTTACCGATGCTGATAATTGACTCACCTGCTGTGATGAAAGATCGCGCCATGTTCTCTGCTCGAGGGGCCGGCATTCTGGGGTTTTCCATGTTTGGAGCAGACAGGGCCTACGCGCTGGATGAAGAGATGAATCTCAATCACGATGTGCTGGCTACCTTTCTGCAGAAGCATGCCGGTAAGCCGTTGTTGCTGTTTGGCTTCACGTTTATGATCTGGCAGCATTTTTATAAAGCGCTTGAGGCCTGCGCTGGCCGTTATGATTTATCTCAGGCCACACTTATACACGGTGGGGGATGGAAAAAGCTACAGGCCCAGGCCATTTCTGCGTCCGCGTTTGCGCAGCGCTTAAATTCAGTGTGCGGCATTACCCGCGTTAGTGACTATTACGGCATGGTTGAGCAAACAGGCTGTATCTATATGCAGTGTGAATACGGTCATCTTCATGCCAGCCTTTATTCCGACGTTATTATTCGCGATCCGCAGGATTTTTCAGTGTGTCCTGTTGGGCAGGCAGGCATTATTCAGGTTCTGTCTGCGCTGCCCGAGTCCTACCCGGGACACTCTTTGCTTACGGAAGATGAAGGCATTTTGCTGGGAGAGGATGATTGTTCCTGTGGTCGTATGGGGAAATATTTTCAGGTATTAGGGCGTCTTAAAAATGCTGAGATCAGAGGATGCAGTGATACCTATGGCGGATAAATTCGAACAGGTCACATTCCTGATTGGCGATGCCCAGCGGTTGGCAATGCTTAATAAAGTGCCGGCCTATAAGCCATTTGCGCCAGAAATTATGGGGTTTATTGACACCTTCTCTCAATATCTTTTTCAGTTACCGGACGTTAAGCAATGGAGTGATGTCGCAAGCCTGGCATTCTGGTGTCGACCGGCCTCGCTACGTCAAATGCAATCCCGCTATGCCGGCCTTGAGCACCGGTTAGGCAGAGGGGCGGCATTTCACATCGCGCCGGCGAATGTTGCAGTGAATTTTGCTTATTCACTGCTTGTGGGCTTACTGGCGGGAAACGCCAATGTCGTTCGTCTACCAGGTAAAGATTTTGTCCAGATTTCGATGATCTGCACGGCCCTCAGGCAGGCGCTAAATGACCATCCCCATATTGCCCCCTATATCGTGCTGGTGCGCTACGATAAACAGAAAGACGTGAATGATGCGCTTTCACTGCTCTGTCAGACAAGGTTAATTTGGGGAGGGGATAATACGATAGCGATGCTGCGTCAGTCCCCTTTAGGCCCAAGAGCGCTGGACATCACTTTCGCCAATCGACACTCGTTTTGTGTTATTGGAGCTCAGGGGTATCTTGATGCTGTCAATAAAGAACGCATTGCTAGTGATTTTTACAATGACACATTACACAGCGATCAAAATGCCTGCTCTTCACCTGGATTAGTCGTCTGGCTGGGTGAGAATGCAGAGATTCGCGAGCAAGCTCAACGTATATTCTGGAAACATTTTGACCGAATAGTACAAGAGCGATACACATTGCAAGCGGCGAGTGCAGTTCAGAAGTTGACGCAATTCTGCCTGCTCAGCGCGCAAGTTGACGGGGTAAAACGCTACCCGTTGAGCCATAATCGGTTGATGCGTGTTGAGCTTCCTGCGTTGTCTTCAGAAAGTTTATCTCACAGCGGGACGTGCGGCTATTTTCTTGAATATCAAATTAACACGTTGTGCGAGATTTTACCGTTGTGTAGCGGGACCTGCCAGACGCTGTCATATTATGGAATGGAATCTGCAGCACTGGCTGAATTTATCATGGCGTACAGGCCAGCAGGCGTAGATCGCCTTGTCGAAATAGGTCAGGCTCTTCAATTCACCTTGCAGTGGGATGGCTTTGATTTAATCTATATGCTTACACGCATTGTTAATGTTTGAATCTTTTATATTGTGGGTTCATTCATAACGTACGTAACCAGCTGACAAGACTGCGCGGGTTGTATGGTAAAAAGGTGCTAATAAAGCACCTTTTATATTATTAACAATGGCGTGTTGTAGTTACCCATATTTTTTGAATCTGTTGTTACTCAGAGGGCGATTATTTGATTCGCCTCAGGGCAGATATTCTTATGCAATGGCCTGTAGTGTGCAACACGCGAACTACGCTAAAACATTATCGAATCAGGATAAGCCGTAATTAAACATTCTGGAATTCAGCCTGTAATCCCTGATAATAGGCCGACTTTAGCAAAGATTTTTTCAATATCTCATCGTTTTGGGAAGAGAAAAATGAGTAGTTGATTTTACCCGCCAGAGAAAGTCCTGTGTCGCGCATCATCAGATAACTCTGGTCACCACTTCCAATCTCAGGGGCATAATAATTATTGAGTAAATCGTTACCATTGAGATCAAAGTTTTTATTTTCTTTGAAAAGATCATAAAAGATAGCACTCAAAAAAACGCTCAGATGCTTATTGTTTGGATGACTAACGGTACTATAGCACTGCTTATTTTTAAGCATTGATTCCTGATAAAAGTGGGAATAGTCAAATGCGACTTTCTCTTCCTGAAAAAGTTTGTGATAACGCTTTGCGTCTTCAATGACCATATTATGCTGCTTCTGATTATCATAACTCACTTTATGATATTGAGAAACTGCATCCCCGTGCTGATGGCCTGTTAAATAAAGATGCAGGAAGCGATAATCTACATAGACCATTAACTCCGGGACAGGCGCAGGAAAATAACCTAGTTGAGGGGTGGATACACGGGACTCCATCGTCGGCAGAATACGGATGTCGAAATATGCTGCCAGCTTATCAGTTGAAAGCATCCCCCAGCGTTCTGAGTGATACTGCATATAGATATGATCACAACTTTCAAGTTCATGCATAAGATTGATAACATCCCGTTGCGCATCAAGCTTATAAATGGGCGTATTTACCACCTGCTTAATGGCACCGCGATGAAGATCAGAATAATTACTTAGCAACTGGCCGACAATTTCAAGTTGGCAGTTGCCAATGGTGGCGACTTTCATTGGCTTTAATCCTTACAAAATGCTGGCATATGAAAAAGGAGTTGACTGAGGTTTTAAACAGGTTATCAGTTGCTCCTGCCAGTCGGATGCAGTTATTCCTGCAGAGGTAATATGTTCTGTGTTCAATATACTCCGTGCGGGCCGCGTTGCTGCGGAAGGATATTGTGAACTGGTTATTCCGCGTACGTTAACCTCTTTTTCTGCCGCAACAAAGATGGCTTGAGCAAATTCACACCAGCTCACCGCAATATCGCCACAGTAATGATAAATACCCATATTTTCTGGCGAACCAGCAAGGTGAATCATCGCCTCCGCTAAATCACCCGCGTAGGTCGGACAGCCATACTGATCGTTCACCACATGTAACTCGGAACGCGTCTGCGCCAGACGAAGCATGGTACTGACGAAGTTATTGCCATACTCGCTGAACATCCATGAGGTTCTAATCACAATGGCTTCTGGCAATGCCTCAAATACACGCTTTTCACCTTCCCACTTGCTTAAGCCATAGAAATTAATCGGGCAGGGCGGATCATTTTCGCTATAAGACGTTTTCTTTAACCCATCAAAAACATAGTCAGTCGATATATGAATCAGGCGTGCGTTGACCAGTTTTGCTGCTTGTGCCAGATTTTCAGGACCAATCGCATTCACCTTCAGCGCGCGGGTACGATCGGTTTCTGCTTTATCGACGGCCGTGTAGGCCGCAGCATTCATGATGACATCAGGTTTGAATTTTTTGACGACGCGCATAACCGCACAGCGGTCAGTAATATCCAGCTCTGCCGAACCACACGCCAGCGTGATCCAGTCAGCGGGAAAACGATCCAGCAAGCAACGCCCTAATTGGCCATAAGCCCCTGTAAGTAAAACGCGCATTACACCAACTCCTGCAGTGATAGTCCTTGTTGATCTTTTACCGACAATATCGGCTGTTCTACAGGCCATTGAATTGCAACATCAGGGTCATTCCACATCAGGCAGGCTTCATCCTTAGGGTTGTAATATTGAGTACATTTGTATTCAAAGTCAGCGACGTCCGAAAGGACGACAAAACCGTGCGCGAGTCCGGGGGGAATCCACAGCTGCGTTTTATTTTCTTCAGAAAGCAGAATACTCTCCCACTGACCAAAGGTCGGAGAACCGGGACGGATGTCGACTGCAACATCGAATACTTCGCCCCGCACGACGCGCACCAGCTTGCCCTGGGGCTCTGTTTTCTGAAAATGTAAGCCGCGTAATACATGTCGGCCTGAGCGCGAATAGTTGTCTTGCACAAATTCGAGGTGGGTTTCAAGTAACTCCTGATAGCGACGTTTTTCAAACGTTTCCAGGAAAAAACCACGATCGTCACCATAAACCGCTGGCTGGATGATTTTAACATCGGCAATTTTAGTGGCTTTGACCTTCACGCTATTCCTCCACCAACATTTTTAAATACTGGCCATACTGCGTTTTCCCAAGATATTGAGCGCGTTTTAACAGGGCTTTGTGATCTGTCCAGCCTTTACGCCAGGCAATTTCCTCAAGACAGGCAATTTTAAAGCCCTGACGCTTTTCAATGGTGTGGATGAAGTGTGACGCTTCAAGCAAGCTTTCATGCGTGCCGGTATCCAGCCAGGCAAAACCACGGCCCAGTATTTCGACGTTTAATAATCCATCGTCGAGGTACATTTGGTTTAGCGTAGTGATTTCCAGTTCGCCGCGTTCAGAAGGGCGAACCTGTCGGGCCATGGCGCTCACATTGCTGTCGTAAAAATACAGGCCCGTCACCGCATAGTTTGATTTTGGCGTTGTGGGCTTTTCTTCAATAGAAAGTGCACGGAATTGTTTGTCAAATTCGACAACACCAAAACGCTCAGGGTCCATTACCTGATAACCAAATACGGTGGCACCAAGCTCACGAGTAACAACATCTTCTAGCTTTTTACCGAAGCTTTGACCAAAGAAAATGTTATCGCCCAACACGAGTGCGCAGCGTTCTCCAGCGATAAACGACTCACCAATAATAAAGGCCTGCGCCAGACCGTCTGGCGATGGCTGCACAGCATACTGAAGATTGACGCCAAAATGTGAGCCATCACCGAGTAAGCGTTGAAACCCTGCGAGGTCTTCTGGAGTGGTAATGACCAGGATATCTCTAATCCCTGCGAGCATAAGCACCGAGAGCGGGTAATAGATCATAGGCTTATCGTAGACGGGGAGTAACTGTTTGGAGACGCCGCAGGTTACAGGATGTAATCGAGAACCTGTTCCACCAGCCAGCACTATGCCTTTCATCATTCACTTCCTCTATACCCGATCTGCATCTGCAGAGTGATGGTGAAAGAATACGAGTGTGCAAGTGAAATTAATGGCAAGAATAACCGATAAAAAAGCAGGTAAAGTAAAGGATAAGAACACCGCGCGCCCCTGAACAGAGAGGGAGATAAAACAAACAGGCGTGTTTTGTGTTGCACTAATGCAAATGTTGCAGGGCAAAACGAACGGATTTTGGTCTGGGCCGTAAACAATAAAAAAGTGAACTCAGCGTTACAGTTCATCTCCGCTATGCCGATAATTCCCTTCAGAATGGCTCTAATTTTGATATTACTTTTCATGTTCTGGGGTGGTTATGCGCTTTAACTATGACCTGCTACCGGGCGAACGTCTCTCATTTGAAGAGATCGCCCTACGTTATGCACAACAATACCCTGATGAGAAAGAACTGACCGCGCGTGCGTTGCTGAGTCCTTCAACCAGCTATCGGACGTTAAAAATTCGCGCTGTCTTTGCTCAGGAAGAGAGTAACAGTCCGCTGGAAGACCTGTTGTTCATCGCCAACGATAACGAACGAAAAAATTATCTGCGCCGTTTTGAGCACTATTTGAAACAGCAGCAGCCTTTTCACTATTTTCGTCGGGGACACGAGGATAAAGAGAACAACCGGTGGAAAGTGATTGGGCAGAGCTACGTCTATGCGATGGTCGATCCGCACTCCGCTCAGGCGCAAAACCTGATCAACAGCCGGGGCTATAAGCTGGTTCTGATGCGCGAGGACGAAGAGGATGCCTGGTGGCAGCTGTTCAACGTTCAGTCTAATCCTTGCTTTCCACAGTCACGCCGTATCCAGTTTATTGTGGTACTAAGCACGCCTGAGCACAGAACGCCCGCTGCAGTTATGCCTGGTACGGAAGTCGGGCGGCGGGTGAAAGCCAAAGTGTTGCAGAAGGCCAGCCAGTCAGAGTTTATGGCGGCGGTTAAGGCGCGCTATGGGGCCTGTATCATTACCGGAACCAGCCTTCTCGATCAGCATCAATGGCCCTGGGTCGAAGCCTGCCATATCGATACGCGCGAAAACGAAGAGGGATTTCTCGCAGACAATAGCGTGGATAATGGGCTGTTCCTGCGCAGCGACTTACAGCGGCTTTTCATCAACAGAATGATTAGTATTGATGGTGATTCCGGGCAGGTCCGTTTTCACACGGATGATAAAACACGTGAAAGCATTAGCCCGTTTTATCAGGAGATGGAAGGGCGGGTTTGCGCGCTATGGGAAAACGTTCCCGTAGCCACACGGCAGCGTTTGCTGACATTACGTTAGCCTTCCTGTTCAGAGCGGAGACTTCCGCTCTGAAACATCACAAATTTGAAATAACCTCGGTTTATCCCGCCTATTCTGCCAATCAAAAGCCCTACAGAATTGCATAATCATGCCGATAACTTCATTAACGCAGGGTAGTCAACGTGAACGATCTCTATACCGCCGAAGGCGTGATGGACAAACATTCGCTCTGGCAGCGCTACGTACCACTGGTACGTCATGAAGCACTGCGCTTGCAGGTCCGCCTGCCAGCCAGTGTTGAACTTGACGATCTGCTTCAAGCCGGGGGCATTGGTCTGTTGAATGCGGTGGAGCGCTATGACGCACTCCAGGGTACCGCCTTTACCACGTATGCAGTACAGCGCATCCGTGGAGCCATGCTTGATGAGCTTCGCAGCAGGGACTGGGCACCACGTAGCGTCAGACGAAATGCTCGCGAGGTTGCGGGAGCCATGCATCAGGTTGAACAGATGCTGGGCCGCGCTGCCTCTGAGCAGGAAGTCGCGCAACAGTTGAATGTTTCGATAGAAGAGTACCGGCAGATTCTGTTGGATACCAACAACAGCCAACTCTTTTCGTACGACGAGTATCGGGAAGAACACGGTGACAGTGCGGAACTGGTGACGGAAGGGCACGAAGAGGCCAATCCACTTCATCAGTTGATGGAAGGGAGTCTGCGTGAACGCGTCATTGAAGCGATCGAGGCCTTGCCCGAACGCGAAAAGATGGTGCTGACACTGTACTACCAGGAAGAACTGAATCTGAAAGAGATTGGCGCGGTTCTTGACGTGGGGGAATCCCGAGTCAGCCAACTGCACAGTCAGGCGATAAAACGCTTGCGTGCCCGACTTACGGGAGCGCGCTAGAAGGCTCAGTTCCTGGCGATCTATAAATAATAAGAAATCGGGGACTCAACAGTGGGAGCCAAAACCAAAGCCAGACCTTTAAGTCGTTATCTTAAAGACTACAAACACAGCCAAACCAATTGTTCACACTGTGGCAAAGTTTTAGATCGTATGGCGCTGGTCTTCCGAGGTCAGATCATCAATAAAGAGGCCATCGCACGCATGGACCAAATGATTGATGAGCCGCTTTGGCTAAAACTTCAGCCTGAATTAACGGCGCTTTGCCGTTTTTGCAGCGATATTTTTTGTAATACACATCCTAACTACTTTGACATTATGGCGTTTAAACAATATCTGTTCGAACAGACGGAAATGAGCCCGAGCACGATTCGTGAATACGTGGTTCGCTTACGTCGGCTTGACGATATGCTGAAAGCCAGAAACTTTCCGGCTGAAAAACTGACAGGCAATAGCTGGCATCAATGCCTGGAAGAAGACTTACCTGATGCTGGCAATAATAATTATCGTATTGCGCTGCGAAAGTACGACCAGTTTTTAGGCTGGCAGCAACGTTAAGGGACACAGTGAAATGTCAGAGAGCGTTGCCACTGACATGATGTCTCCCACCCCCATTTTTCCCACTTCGCGGGGGAAAATGGGGATGTTGCGCTGCAGCAGGCTGCCCTCTCTTTTCCCGCGCATTTGAATTCAGGATGATCCTTTCCGCATCTTCTGTAACACTGTAAAGATCACTGCCTTGTGCCCAACGGGAGGCCGCATTGTCCTTACATCTTATCCATCAGTTTCCTCGTATCGAACTTCTGGGCGCGCCCACGCCGCTGGAATATCTGCCGCGTTTATCTGACTATCTTGGTCGTGACATCTTTATCAAACGTGATGACGTGACACCGCTGGCTATGGGCGGTAACAAGCTGCGCAAGCTGGAATTTTTAGCCGCGGATGCCCTTCGTGAAGGCGCTGACGTGCTGCTGACCGCTGGCGCCATTCAGTCTAACCATGTGCGTCAAACGGCGGCCGTTGCAGCCAAACTCGGCCTGAAATGTGTGGCCTTGCTGGAGAACCCGATAGCAACGCACAGTGAAAACTACCTGACCAATGGCAACCGCCTGATGCTGGATCTCATGGATGTCGAGGTGGTGATGGTCGATGCGCTGACCCAACCTGCCGCGCAACTGGCGGAACAGGCGGAGCGGCTTGAAGCGCAGGGCTTCCGGCCTTACATTCTGCCGGTGGGCGGTTCGAATGCGCTGGGGGCGCTGGGCTATGTGGAATGTGCCCAGGAGATTGCTCATCAGAGCGAAGGGGTGGTGGATTTTGCGGCAGTCCTGGTCGCATCAGGCAGTGCCGGAACGCATGCCGGTCTGGCGGTTGGGCTGGAACAGCTGCTGCCGGAAACTGAGCTGGTTGGCGTAACCGTATCGCGTAACGTCGCTGAGCAACGGCCTAAGGTTGACGCACTACGCCAGGCCCTGGCAACGCAGTTAGCCCTAGAGGCGAAGGCACCGGTCACGCTATGGGATGACTATTTTGCTCCGCGCTACGGCGAGCCGAATGAAGAAGGCATGGAAGCGATCAAACTGCTGGCGCGTCTCGAAGGGATTTTTCTCGATCCTGTTTATACCGGTAAAGCCATGGCGGGCCTGATCGATGGTATCAACCAGAATCGTTTTCGCCGGGAAGGGCCGCTGTTGTTTGTGCATACAGGCGGCGCGCCAGCGTTATTTGCTTATCACCCTTCGGTCTGAGACGCAGCGCAAAAAAGGGTTATAATTCAGCCGTTATTTTAACGCCTTAGGTAAAATAACGCCCATAATGACAGAGCGGCAGGCCGTGATGCGCCGCTCAACAGCTCACTTACAAATAATAAACGGGGTAAACATGGCTTTCTCACAGATTCGTCGCCAGGTGGTGACGGGAATGATGGCGGTTGCGCTGGTGGCAGGCTTCAGCGTTAAAACGTTTGCGGCAGACGATTTACTGGCGCAGGTTAAAAGCAAAGGCGAGCTGCGCGTCGGTCTGGAAGGCACCTATCCTCCTTTCAGTTTTCAGGATGAAAAGGGCAAGCTGACGGGCTTTGAAGTGGAGTTTGCTCAGGATCTGGCCAAACACATGGGGGTTAAAGCCGTCCTGAAGCCAACCAAGTGGGATGGCATGTTAGCGGCGCTGGATTCGAAACGCATCGATGTGGTCATCAATCAGGTGACGATCTCCGATGAGCGTAAAAAGAAATATGATTTCTCTACGCCGTATACGATTTCTGGCGTGCAGGCGCTGACGCTGAAGAAAAACGCGGGCAGCATCACTAAGCCAGAAGACCTCGCAGGGAAGAAAGTCGGTGTGGGCCTGGGGACCAACTACGAGCAGTGGCTGCGCGCGAACGTAAAAGGTGTGGATATCCGCACTTATGATGATGACCCAACCAAATATCAGGATCTGCGTTCTGGTCGCGTTGATGCGATTCTGGTGGATCGCCTGGCTGCTCTGGATCTGGTGAAGAAAACGGGCGATACCATGGCGGTAGCCGGTCCGGCATTCTCGCGTCTGGAAGCGGGCGTTGCGCTGCGTAAGGGCAACGAAGATTTACTGAAGGCGATCGATCAGGCCATTGCGGAAATGCAGAAAGACGGCACCCTTAAAAAGCTGTCAGAAAAATGGTTTGGCGCGGACGTTACTAAATAATGCAGGAAAGTTTACAACTGGTGCTGGACTCAGCACCCTTTCTTCTTAAGGGCGCGCTGTTCACGCTGCAGCTCAGTATTGGCGGTATGTTTTTCGGGCTGATACTGGGCTTTTTGCTGGCGCTGATGCGCCTGTCCCGCTTCTGGCCCGTGAACTGGCTGGCGCGTATCTACGTGTCCATCTTTCGTGGCACGCCGCTTATCGCCCAGCTGTTTATGATCTACTACGGTCTGCCGCAGTTTGGCATTGAGCTGGATCCCATTCCCTCGGCGATGATTGGGCTGTCGCTTAACATGGCGGCCTATGCCTCAGAATCGCTGCGCGGCGCGATTGCGGCCATCGAGCGCGGCCAGTGGGAAGCGGCGGCCAGTATCGGCATGACGCCGTGGCAAACGCTGCGTCGGGTTGTTTTACCGCAGGCCGCCCGTACCGCACTCCCGCCTTTGGGTAACAGCTTTATCAGTCTGGTAAAAGATACTTCGCTGGCTGCCACGATCCAGGTTCCGGAACTGTTTCGTCAGGCGCAGCTGATTACCTCACGCACGTTGGAGGTGTTCACCATGTATCTGGCGGCTTCGCTGATCTATTGGGTGATGGCAACCGTACTGTCAGCATTGCAGAACCGACTGGAAGCGCACGTTAATCGTCAGGATCAGGAGGCGAAATGAGTGCTATTGAAGTTCGCCAGTTGGTGAAAAAGTTTAACGGACAAACGGTACTGCACGGCATCGATCTTGATGTCGCCCCGGGCGAAATCGTCGCGATAATCGGCCCCAGTGGCTCAGGTAAAACCACGCTGTTGCGCAGCATCAACCTCCTTGAGGTCCCGGATGCTGGCCGCATTAAAGTGGGTGATATCACCATTGACGCCAGCCTGGGCATGAACAGACAGAAAGAGCGGGTGCGGCTGTTGCGTCAGCAGGTGGGTTTTGTCTTTCAAAACTTCAATTTATTTCCGCATCGTTCGGTGCTGGAAAATATTATTGAAGGTCCGGTGATTGTGAAGCGGGAAGCGAAAGCGGACGCGGTTGCCCGCGCGCGCAGCCTGCTTGAAAAAGTTGGACTCAATGGCAAGGAAGACAGCTACCCACGGCGCCTGTCCGGTGGTCAGCAGCAGCGTGTCGCCATTGCCCGCGCGTTGGCGATGCAGCCAGAAGTCATTTTGTTTGATGAACCGACCTCTGCGCTGGATCCGGAACTGGTGGGTGAAGTACTGAACACCATTCGCGCACTGGCTCAGGAAAAACGCACCATGGTTATCGTGACGCACGAAATGAGCTTTGCCCGCGACGTCGCCGACCGCGCCATTTTTATGGATCAGGGCCGTGTTGTTGAACAGGGCCCTGCTAAGGCACTCTTCAGCGATCCTCAGGAGCCGCGTACCCGGCAGTTTCTGAATAAATTTCTTAATCAATAAACCCGGTGCCGCCAGAAGTTGGCGGCGCTTATTGCGCTGTCTCCCACCTTTATTCTTCTCAGTTTCTTCCGAAAATTTACATTTTGCATAGATTTAATTAACTGATTTTAAGGGTTATTTGTCATCATCTCGCGTCCTGAGGTAACAGATTGTAACTTTTAAGAGCCGCCTGATTGAGACTTCCCGCTAAATATTAATAATTCTTCACAAATTCATTGCACGATCGGGAAGACATAATGAACCAACCCAGGAAGGAAATCCTCTGGATCAATACCCTAAAAGGGGGATGCATTTTACTTGTGGTACTGCATCACTCCATCATTACAACCTTCGCGCCAGCGCTTCATCATTTGACAGCCGGTATCGTACCGGCTCATGCGTGGGTGGCGTTTAATACCTGGCTTTCCCCCTTACGGATGCCGGCATTTTTCTTTGTATCCGGCCTGCTGGCCAGTAACTCGGTGATCAATAAACGCTGGAAAGCGGTCTTCACTAAAAAGTTCAGCAACATCGTTTACCTGTATCTGCTGTGGGGCGTAATCCAGTGGCTGAGTATCCACTACATTTCAACCCACCTGGGCGAGCGGCTGTCCAGCAGCAAAAACGCCGCCTATGCGGATTCGCCAATGGAGTTTATTAAACTGCTGATGCTGTCGATGACCAGCCTGTGGTACCTGTATGCTCTGGCGGGGTTTTTTCTGGTCACTAAACTTTTCCATCGGCAGAAGATGCTGCTGGTGGCTGCGGCAATAGCGGCAAACTACGCCGCGCAGTTTAGCCTGATCCCCGGATGGGGCCCGGCCAGCGTGGCACAGAACTATCTCTATTTCTTACTGGGCGTATTTTTTAGCGCAACGTTAATCGAACTGAGCGGTTTAAAAGGTCGTCACTGGCTCTGGTTGGGCGCAATCGCGGCGATCGGCATTGCCCATCATCTGGGCGGCATATATAAAAACCCGTTCTACAGCCTGCTGACCATCGTCTTTGGTATTGTGCTGTGCCGTTTTCTTAATGCGCATTTCAATATGGCGTGGCTGAACTATATAGGGCGTAACACGCTGCAGATTTATGTTTTGCACCGTATCTTTATCGAACTGGTGGGGCTGAGCGCCATCTCACTGGCGCTGCACTACGGCTGGTTTGGCAACGCGGGTTTTAGCTGGGCATGGGCGTTGCTGATGCCGTTAACCGGCGTGGCAGTCTGCACGCTCCTGTCTTTGATGGTCTGGTCGCTGCTGAACCGGGGGCCGGGACGGATGCTGTTTATTCATCCACGTTTAATCAGTAAACGGCAGCCAGAAACCCAAGCCTCATCATCCTGACGTACCGGGCCAGCATGCTGGCCCGTTTCGTATCCTTTCTCTGGCGGGCACCGCAGGGAGTGAGCATTTCTCCCCCGTTAGCCTGTTCCTGTCGCGTCAGCTGACAGGGCGAGAAGCCTCAGTCGCCTCTGGTCGGGGAAGGGACACTGCATGTTGAGGCTGCTCTTCGCGTGCCGTGTTATGCCGGGAGACAAATGCCTTTGATGACCAGGTGCTGAATCAGAATAATGGTTTTCGCGTCAATGATGATGCCGGCATCAATCATCGCAAGCGCCTCTTGAATCGGCACCTCAATGACTTTGATATCTTCACCTTCAGCAGCAAGGCCTCCGCCCTCGTTAATCCGCATTTCGCGGGTAAAAGGGGCGATGAAAAAGTGCAGACGCTCAGTAACGGAACCCGGGCTCATGAATATCTCGCCAATCTTAGTGACCTCATTCAGCTTATATCCGGTCTCTTCTTCGGCTTCACTTCTTATTGCCTGAATCGGGTCCCGCTCATCAAGCAAACCGGCGCAGGCTTCAATCAGTTCGTAGTGATGACCGATCAAAAACGCAGGCAGGCGGAACTGGCTGGTAAGGATGACCGTTCTGTCATCGCGGTTGTAGAGCAGAATAGTCGCACCGTGGCCGCGATCGTAAGCTTCACGCGTGAAACGCTGTTCTGTCCCATCGGAACGGACATAGGTCATATCGTATTTGGTCAGGGTGCCCCAGTCGTTTGCCAGTATCTGCTGGTTGTTAACGGTCGCGGTGGTGGAAACGGGCGTATAATGCGCATGCTTCATATTGAGATTCCATTGGTAAGTAAGTCTGGAAGAGCCATTCAGACACAGCGTGCCGAGTCGACATTAAAAAAATCACCCCTAAACCTAAACCTAAACCTAAACCTAAAAATGCACTTTTCACCTGTCAGCGATATTTCCGAAAGGAACACCTAAGCGAATAACGTTTAGCGGTGTTTTATCCACGCCCTGTCTTTTTTAAGGTGATATTCGAACCTGAAATAAAGATACAGGCAATATTGCAGGGAAAAATTTAGCCGAAAAGGGCATAAACGAACGATTTTACCTGGCTGAATAAGTCACTCGCGCTAATCAAACACGCACAGTAACGTTACCTGTACTTAAGATGAGTCACCTGACCTGACATAAAGCCAGAAATAAGGTTAAGCAAGCGTTGAGTGTGAAAATTCGCCGGGACGTCATCGTGCGGTGTGGCATCGCGCGATGAAACGTTTATCTGTTGCCGCAACGATAAAGTCATGGATCTGAGGGGCAGGATGCGCGGGGCATTGGGGCCTTTGCGGCAGGATGCCTGCATAGCGCCGCACGGCTTTTGCAGCGCGCGTTCACGCAACAGCGTAGGGCCAGGGAATAAAATACCTCGCCTGTCCTGCGCGACCCAGGCCAACTGATTTAATAAGTGACCTGATGCTTAACGGGCACCAACACCTGGACATTTCTTATTTATTCAGATAAGAACACCTTATTTATTCCGTCGTCTGACAACGATTACCTGCGTTGAAATTAAATCCGGGATAAATGTCAGAAAACATCCTGTATTGTAAAGTACGGTTTTAAACCCTTCCTGGAGGGGGACTTTAAGACTTTCGCTACATTCAGGAGTGCGAGCATAGGGAATACTTTTCGTATAATGATAACGTCGGCAGTTCGAATAACTTGTTTGCACATGACACAGCGACGGAAAAAGCCTGATGACGAAAAGTGAAAAAAAAGATATTGCATGGATTAATACCCTAAAGGGAATCTGTATCCTGCTGGTCGTCCTGTATCACACGGTGTTACCCGGTTTTGAAAGCCGGGTGAAAGATCTGGCCGCAGGTGAATGGGTGGCAGAGATGTGGGTGCAGTTTAATACGTTATTATCGCCGCTGCGCATGCCCGCGTTTTTCTTTGTGTCGGGTTTACTGGCCAGAAATGCCATCATTGACCGCCCCTGGATACATATCGCGACCAGCCGGATGACAAATCTGTTTTATCTCTATCTGCTGTGGGGAGCCATTCAGTGGGGGGCCATTACGGGCATTTCAACGGAAATTACCGGGCAGCGTATTTCACAAAATATCAATGCGGCCTATGCGGGAACCTTTTCTGAGTTCCTGACGCTGACGTTTCTGGCGATGAGCACCTCATGGTATTTATATGCCCTGGGGATCTACTTTCTTCTTGCCAAACTTTTTCAACGTTACAGCTTGCCTTTATTGCTTATGGCCGCAGTGCTTAATTATCTGGCGGTTGAAAAAATCATTCCCTACTGGGGCCCGCAGAGTCTGGCGCAATATTTTGTTTTCTTCATGCTAGGCACGTTCTGGTGTTCGCAGATACTGCGTTTAAGCGAGTGGCGAAGGCAAAACGGACTGCCGTGGTTGTTACTGCTGCTGCTGCTGGCGGGCCTGCCCGCTCTGTTCGATTTCGACAGAAGCCTCTTCTTATCTGTTCTTGCCATCCTCATCAGCGTGGCGGCCTGTCGCGGGTTAAATCAGGTCAGTAGCATGGCGTGGCTCAACTGGATTGGCCGTCACACCTTGCCTATTTACGTCCTGCATCGCATCTTTATTGAGTATTTCGGCATGACGGCCATTTTGTTTGCGCAGCGCCACCAGCTCTTTGCGCTGGCATGGTTTTCGTGGCTGTGGGCCTGCCTCTATCCGCTGGTCATTGTCGCCCTCTGCTCACTGGCGTCCGTTGCCGTCTGGTCGCTGACAAATCATGGCGTCGGGCGCGCGTTGTTTCGCTTCCCGACGCTGATAAAACGGCCTGCGTACCCGGCGGCGTAACCGGGGCAGGGCACGCAGGATGCGGGAACAGAAAAAGGCGTGATGTAAAAAGCGCAATGAACCCGGCCGCTGATAGCGGGACGGGTTGCGGTCAGGCTTAGTTACGCGCGTACCACCTGATAGCGTCGCGTGAAATACTCGACCGGCGCGCTCCAGATGTGCATAAGCCGGGTAAACGGAAACACCAGAAAAATCGTCACTCCCAGAATCAGGTGAATACGATCAATCCCTTCCACCCCGTCAAGCCAGCGTGAGGCGTTGCCCCGCAACATGATCACCACCTGTGCCCAGCCGACCTGTTTCATCATGCCAGGGCCGTCCATATATCGCCCAATGCTCCGCGCAAAAAAAGGGTTCATGCCCGGGCATGAACCTTTAACGTAAGCGATCGGTCTGAAGGACGTTACCCGATTGTCATCAGGCTGGCATTGCCGCCCGCGGCTGCGGTGTTAACGCTGAGCGAACGTTCAATCAGCAGACGTTCCAGCAGCAGATTAGTTTCGCCGCGCGCAAAACCCTGCACCGACACGATGGCACCTTCGCGCGCCGCAACCTGTTCGCACAGGTTGCGGAGCTGGTCGGCATCACCGTGATAGATAACGGCGTCAAAATGCGCAGACAGGGGATCGTTGGAGAGCGTAATGCGGTTTTTCACCGCCGCCGGTAAGGTGCCCAGCAGTGCGCGGTGCAGCTCATCGTCCTGCCACAGTGCCTGGCTGCCTACGCTGGTGACCGCCGCCAGTTGAATCAGAGCATCCTGCTCGTTATCCGCCAGACAGAGTACCTGCTCACGCGGCAGCAACAGGAAGGTATTGCGTTCGCCTGTTGGACCGGGCAGCAGGCGTACCGTGCCTGCCTGAGCCAGCTCGGCATAATGCTGGCACAGTGAAGACAGCTGAGGCTTATCTTTTGCCCACTCGTTCAATGCCTGATGCGCTGCCAGCAGCAGCTGACGCTGGGCATGGTCGGCCGGGCGCTCAGCATCCTGACGGGCGAGGGTGGTGCTGAGTGCGTTGTCCGGGCGATTCGCCAGCAGGCGATACAGATAAAGCGGGCCACCCGCTTTCGGACCGGTACCGGATAACCCCTCGCCGCCGAATGGTTGCACGCCCACCACCGCGCCAACCATGTTGCGGTTAACGTACAGATTGCCCACTTTGGCCGCTGCGGTGACCTGCATGATGGTTTCGTCAATGCGGGTATGGACGCCTAACGTCAGCCCATAGCCCGAGGCGTTAATCTGTTCGATCAACTGCGGCAGGCCACTGCGGGTGAAGCGTACAACGTGCAACACCGGACCAAATACCTCTTGCGTCAGATCGCTAACCTTATCCAGTTCAATCAGCGTCGGTTTCACAAAAGTTCCGGTTGCCCACTCTTTGCTGTCCTGTGGATGATCCTGCGCCGTTTGGAACACCTTAAAGCCTTTATTGCGCATGGCCTGAATATGGCGCTCAATGTTGGCTTTGGCCTCTTTATCGATCACCGGGCCGATATCGGTGGACAGGCGCTCCGGATTGCCCATACGGCACTCCGCCATCGCGCCACGCAGCATTTTCAACGTATGTTCCGCGACGTCCTCCTGAACGCACAGCAGACGCAGCGCAGAGCAGCGTTGACCCGCGCTGTCGAAGGCCGAGGCGACGATATCTATCACCACCTGTTCTGTCAGGGCGGATGAATCGACAATCATGGCATTCATGCCGCCGGTTTCAGCAATCAGCGGAGTGGGGCGGCCTTGGGGATCCAGCCGACCTGCCAGATTACGTTGCAACAGGGTGGCGACCGCCGTGGAGCCGGTGAACATCACGCCACGAATGCGTTCGTCTCCGGTGAGCTGTGCGCCCACGGTTTCACCGAGGCCCGGCAGCAGTTGCACGACGCCAGCCGGGACACCGGCACTCAGTAAGATCTCAACGGCCTGCGCGGCAATCAGCGGCGTCTGCTCGGCAGGCTTCGCCAGCACGCTGTTTCCGGCCGCCAGCGCGGCTGCGACCTGACCGGTAAAAATGGCCAGCGGAAAGTTCCACGGGCTGATACAGACCACAGGTCCCAGTGGGCGGTGCGTTTCGTTGTCAAAATCAAGGCGGACGATGCCAGCATAGTAATAGAGGAAGTCCACGGCCTCACGCACTTCGGCAATGGCGTTGCTGTAGGTTTTACCGGCTTCGCGCACCAGAATGCCCAGCAACTGCTGTAGCTGACCTTCCATTAACTGGGCTGCACGCTCAAGGATGGCCGCGCGCTCCTGCGGCGGAGTGGCAAACCAGATAGGACCGGCATTGACCGCCGCCTCAATGGCCTGGGAAACCTCCTGTTCTGAGGCATGGCGAACGGTACCGACGACGTCCGACGGCGCGGCCGGATTCACCACATTCTGGCTTTCTCCGCTACCAGCAGGGCCGTCAATAAGCGGTTGTGCCAGATAAGGCTCACTCGCGCCGCTCAGCAGAGCACTGGACAGGGAAGCAAGGCGGTGCTCGTTAGCCATATCCAGACCCGCAGAGTTAACCCGGTCGCTGCCATATAAGTCTCGCGGCAGCGGGATCTTTGGATGTGGCAGGCCCAGGGTGCCTTCGCTGGCACCCAGTTTTTCAATTTCACTCACCGGATCGGCGACCAGCTCGTCTATCGGCATGGACGTGTCGGCAATACGGTTAACAAAGGAGGTATTCGCACCGTTTTCCAGTAGGCGACGCACCAGGTAAGCCAGCAGGGTTTCATGTGTACCTACGGGGGCATAGATGCGGCAGGGACGATTGAGTTTGCCGTCTGCCACTTTGCCTACCACCTGATCGTAGAGCGGTTCACCCATGCCATGCAGGCACTGGAACTCATACTGTCCGGGATAATAGTTATTGCCCGCCAGTTGATAGATCGCGGCCAGCGTGTGCGCGTTATGTGTGGCAAACTGCGGATAGATCAGATTGGGCACTGCCAGCAGTTTACGGGCGCAGGCCAGATAAGAAATGTCGGTGTACACCTTACGGGTATAAACCGGATAGCCTTCCAGCCCTTCCACCTGGGCGCGTTTGATCTCGCTGTCCCAGTAAGCGCCTTTCACCAGGCGAATCATGAGACGACGACGGCTGCGTTGGGCCAGATCTGTCAGCTCATCAATCACAAACGGGCAACGCTTCATATAAGCCTGAATCACGAAACCTATGCCGTTCCAGCCTTCAAGCTCGGGTTCAAAACACAACCGCTCCAGCATATCGAGAGACAGCTCTAAACGATCGGCCTCTTCCGCATCAATGTTAATGCCGATGTCGTAAGAGCGGGCCAACAGGGTCAGCGACTTCAGAATCGGATACAGTTCATCCATCACCCGATCATACTGCGCGCGGCTGTAGCGCGGATGGAGTGCGGACAGCTTGATAGAAATGCCCGGGCCTTCATAGATGCCCCGACCGTTTGAGGCTTTACCAATGGCGTGAATCGCCTGCTGATAAGAAACCAGATAGGCTTTGGCATCGCTGGCCGTCAGGGCGGCTTCACCCAGCATATCGTAGGAGTAACGGAAGCCTTTTTCTTCAAGCTTGCGGGCGTTGGCCAGGGCTTCGGCGATGGTTTCACCGGTCACGAACTGTTCGCCCATCAGGCGCATCGCCATATCCACGCCTTTCCGGATGAGCGGCTCGCCGCTCTTGCCAATAATTCGGTTGAGCGAGCGCGACAGGTTGACTTCATTGTGCGTTGAGACCAGACGGCCCGTAAACAGTAGTCCCCACGTCGCGGCGTTCACAAACAGTGACGGGCTGCGGCCAAGATGTGACTGCCAGTTACCGTTGCTGATCTTGTCGCGGATCAGCGCATCGCGGGTGGGCTTATCCGGGATACGCAACAAAGCCTCGGCCAGGCACATTAATGCCACACCTTCCTGAGAGGAGAGTGAAAACTCCTGCAGCAGGCTTTGCACCATGCCGGCACGGCCGGTCGCCCCTTTTTGGTGCCTCAGCTTGTCGGCCAGCTGGTGCGCCAGCTGCTGCGTTTTTTCTGCCAGTGCGGCGGGAAGGCGCGCTTGCTCAAGCAACATGGGAACCGCATCAGTTTCAGGACGGCGCCAGGCGGCTGTCACCGCAGAGCGGGCGACCGACTGCGCCAAAAAGTTTTCGGCGAATTCAAGGAAGGGCTGAACCATCTCTTCCGGGGCAAGCTCATCGGACGCTGAGTCGTTAAGCTGCAGGGGGATCTCATCCACCGTTTCACCCGCATCTAACTGGGTCAGATAATTAAAGATCGCCTGTTTAATCAGCCAGTGAGGCGTGCGATCGAGTTTCTGCGCCGCCAGTTTAATACGGTTGCGGGTGGCTTCATCCAGCTTCACCCCCATGGTTGTTGTTCCCATGATTTTCTCTTCCTTAAAACGGTTTTGACCAGAGCATGGGCTGCACTATTACCCATGTTGCAACTTTGTGCAACCAGGTTAAATGTGACCTCGGTTGCACACTTTGAAACCCCTTTTTTAATTAACATTTAAAAGCGGCACAAATCTTGCTGCAAAAAACTCGCCAAAGTTGCAACCCCATTCAATTTAAAGGGTGAAATCATTGCAAAGGTGCAACTTTATTGTGAGCGGGCGCAACCTGTGAGCATTAAAAAGGGATTGAGAGGTGAAACTGATGTGACGGATGTGTTAAATGCATTGTGTGCGCCGTGCCTTTACGGCAGGATACCGCGCCTTAAGGGAAATCGCTTTCTCTTGATGCGGTAACAGCCTGACGCCTTCACGTTCCGAGGGGGGCAGGAAAAAGATTTCTCTCAAGAGATCGGATAATAACGGAGAAACAAATGACAGTAAGTACGCCAATGTTGGTGACCTTTTTAATTTATATCCTTGGGATGGTGCTGATCGGTTTTATTGCCTGGCGCTCAACGAAAAACTTCGACGACTATATTCTGGGCGGACGCAGCCTGGGCAGTGTCGTGACTGCGCTGTCCGCTGGAGCCTCCGATATGAGTGGATGGTTGCTAATGGGATTGCCGGGTGCCATTTTTCTTTCCGGTATCTCTGAAAGCTGGATCGCTATTGGCCTGATTATTGGTGCATGGTTTAACTGGAAGATTGTCGCGGGGCGCTTACGGGTTCAGACGGAACATCATGATAATGCCCTGACGCTGCCTGACTTCTTTACTAGCCGCTTTGAAGATCGCAGCAAAATCTTGCGGGTCATTTCTGCCGTGGTGATTCTGGTGTTTTTCACTATCTACTGCGCATCAGGCGTGGTAGCGGGCGCGCGTCTGTTTGAAAGCACCTTTGGTATGGATTACTCCACCGCCCTCTGGGCCGGTGCCGCCGCCACCATTCTGTATACCCTGGTGGGCGGATTCCTGGCGGTGAGCTGGACGGATACCGTTCAGGCCAGCCTGATGATCTTCGCGCTGATCCTGACGCCAGTCATCGTGGTCATCGCCGTGGGTGGCTGGAGCGATTCGATGGCAGTGATTGAGGCCAAAAACGCTGAAAACGTGGATATGTTCAAAGGCCTGAATTTCGTGGCCGTGCTGTCACTGCTGGGCTGGGGACTGGGCTATTTCGGTCAGCCTCATATCCTGGCACGTTTTATGGCGGCGGATTCACATCGTTCCATTCGTACCGCGCGCCGTATCGGCATGGCGTGGATGATTCTCTGTCTGGCGGGCGCGGTGGCCGTGGGCTTCTTTGGGATCGCCTATTTCCACAATAATCCTTCTCTGGCTGCGGGCGTTTCACAGAATGGAGAGCGCGTCTTTATTGAGCTGGCACGTATTCTGTTTAATCCGTGGATTGCCGGTATTTTACTGTCTGCCATTCTGGCGGCGGTCATGTCCACGCTCAGCTGCCAGCTGCTGGTCTGCTCCAGTGCGCTGACGGAAGATTTGTACAAAGGCTTTTTACGCAAGAATGCCAGCCAGAAAGAACTGGTTTGGGTAGGGCGCCTCATGGTGCTGCTGGTAGCGTTAGTGGCCATCGCGCTGGCGTCGAATCCCGAAAATCGGGTGTTAGGCCTGGTCAGCTACGCATGGGCCGGTTTTGGCGCGGCATTTGGACCGGTAGTCCTGTTTGGCGTGTGCTGGAAACGCATGAACCGCAACGGTGCGCTGGCGGGAATGATTGTCGGTGCGGTCACGGTACTGGTATGGAAACAGTATGGCTGGCTCGGCCTGTATGAAATCATTCCGGGCTTTATTTTTGCCAGTATCGCCATTGTGGTCTTCAGCCTGGCAGGCCGGGAACCTTCTGCAGCGGCCATTGAACGCTTCGATGCTGCCGAGGCAGAATTCCAGACTAAATAAGGCGCGAACGTGTTGAAAAGCCTGCCCTGTAAAGGGCGGGCTTTTTTTTGGCCTGCGTCTGGCACAGACAGTTACGAAATTATTTCACGGAGGAACTTGTTTTTTTCTGAGTGGTAATGATAATCGGTATCGTTCGTTTTTACGTAAATTTACGTCCCATTGACGCTGCTTAACATTCAAGAGGTCGGCGATGTTTGTTCCCTTTCTCATCATGCTGCGTGAAGGCCTGGAGGCAGCGCTCATCGTGAGCCTTATTGCCAGCTACCTGAAAAGGACGCAGCGCACACAATGGTTCCCTGCCATGTGGGCGGGCGTGTTTATTGCCGCTGCGCTTTGCCTTGCGCTGGGCATCGTCATCAACCAAACCACAGGGGAGTTTCCTCAGAAGCAGCAAGAGCTTTTTGAAGGCATTGTTGCGGTGGTCGCGGTCGTCATCCTGACCTCAATGGTGTTCTGGATGCGCCGGGTGGCGCGCAATATCAAGCTGGAACTGGAGCAGGCGGTCGATCAGGCTTTACAGAAATCAGCCGGGGGCGGCCTGGCCCTGGTCCTGATGGTGTTTCTTGCCGTCGCCCGGGAGGGGCTGGAGTCAGTGTTCTTTTTACTGGCCGCCTTCACTCAGGACGTCGGTTATGCGCCGCCGCTGGGGGCCGTGCTTGGCCTGGCGACGGCCGTTGTGCTGGGCATGTTGATCTACTGGGGCGGGGTTCGTCTGAATATGGCGCACTTTTTCCGCTGGACCAGCCTTTTTATTCTTCTGGTGGCCGCGGGGCTGGCAGCTGGCGCTATCCGTGCCTTTCATGAAGCCGGGCTGTGGAACCATTTTCAGCAGGTGGCGTTCGATATGAGTAACACCTTATCGACCCATTCACTGTTTGGCACGCTGCTTGAAGGCATTCTGGGTTATCAGGAAGCCCCCAGCGTAAGTGAAGTGGCCGTCTGGCTGCTTTATTTGATTCCGGCATTATTACTGTTTGTTATGCCTGCACGTGCTGGAACCTCAGCCGCTGCGCGCTAACGCGTTTACCAGGCGCGTCAGGCGCGCCTCTGACTGAATAGGGAAAAATATGAAGAAGCGTTTTCGTCGTCACGCGGTGCTGGCTTCGCTGCTGGCGGTTTCCGGCTCCACACTGGCTGCAGCCATTCCACAGGTTAGCGTGAGTGTCACGGACAAGCAGTGTGAACCGATGTCACTGACGGTTCAGGCGGGCAAGACTCAGTTTCTGATCAAAAACAACAGCCAAAAGGCGCTGGAATGGGAAATCCTGAAAGGGGTGATGGTGGTTGAGGAGCGCGAAAATATTGCGCCCGGCTTCAGTCAAAAACTGACCGCCAACCTTGAAGCGGGCGAATATGAAATGACCTGCGGCCTGCTGACGAATCCGAAAGGCAAGCTGATTGTCCAGGGCGGCGCGGGCAAAAACGTGCAGAAAGGTAAAACAGAACTGATGCAGCTGGCGGGGCCAATCAACGCCTACAAAGCCTACGTGACGGACGAAGTCAACCAGCTGGTGGCGGGAACCCAGGCCTTTACGGATGCGGTGAAAGCCGGAGATATCGAAAAAGCCAAAGCGCTGTTTGCCCCCACGCGCCAGCATTACGAACGTATAGAGCCGATAGCTGAGCTGTTCTCCGATCTGGATGGTCGCATTGACGCCCGTGAAGATGATTATGAGAAAAAGGCTGAAGACCCGAAATTCACCGGTTTTCACCGGCTTGAGAAAGCGTTGTTTGCCGATAATAGCACCAAAGATATGGCGGGCTATGCCGAGCAGTTAAACAACGACGTGCGCGATTTGCAGAAACGCGTTAGCGAGCTGGCGTTCCCCCCGGCCAAGGTCGTAGGCGGCGCCGCAGGGCTGATCGAAGAAGTGGCTTCCAGTAAAATCTCCGGCGAAGAAGATCGTTACAGCCGTACCGACCTGTGGGATTTCCGGGCGAACGTGGATGGCGCGCAAAAAATTGTCGAGCTGTTGCGCCCAGTCCTGAAGCAGGCAAATCCAGCGCTTCTGGCAAAAGTGGATGCCAATTTCGCGAAAGTTGACGCGATTCTGGATAAATACCGCAGCGGTCAGGGTTATGAATCGTATGAAAAACTGAGGCCAGCCGATCGAACCGCGCTGAAAGGGCCGATTACTGCCCTGGCGGAAGATCTTTCTCTGCTGCGTGGCACCTTAGGCCTGGATTGATGATGGATAAGGATAAGGCGTTAAGCCAGCCATCGCGCCGCCGTTTATTGAAAGGACTGGGGATGCTGGGCGGCGCGGCGGCCGTCAGCGGTGGGTGTCCGTTTCATGCTGCGGCCGCCGAAAACCCGGACAGCTTTTCGCCCGGCACGGTAACGCCGAACGCGCGTCAGCAAGTGCAGCCCTTTTATGGCGTGCATCAATCCGGCATTACGACGCCACAGCAGGCGTCAATGATGCTGGTCGCGTTCGATGTGCTGACCCGCGATAAGCAGGAACTGCAGCGTTTGTTCAAACTGCTTACGCAGCGCATCGCGTTTCTGACCCGGGGCGGGATGGCGCCCGCGGTGACCAACCCACAGCTGCCGCCGCTGGATTCAGGCATTCTGGGGGCCGAGATTGCCCCGGACAACCTGACGATGACGGTTTCCGTCGGTCATTCCCTGTTTGATTCGCGCTTTGGTCTGGCGGCGCTTAAGCCGGCCAAACTGCAGGCCATGAGCCGTTTCCCTAACGACTCTCTGGATGCAAATCAGTGCCACGGCGATCTGCTGTTGCAAATCTGTGCTAACACGCAGGACACGGTGATTCATGCACTCCGTGATGTGGTGAAACATACGCCCGATTTGCTCGGCATTCGCTGGCGACGGGAAGGTTTTATTTCCGATCATGCCGCGCGCAGCGCGGGAAAAGAAACGCCCATTAATCTGCTGGGTTTTAAAGACGGCACGGCCAATCCCGATACGCATAACATGGCGTTGATGGATAAGCTGCTGTGGGTAACGGAAGAGCAGGCGGAACCCGCGTGGGCCCGTCACGGCAGTTATCAGGCAGTAAGGTTGATCCGTTTTCATGTGGAAATGTGGGATCGCACGCCATTGGGTGAGCAACAAACGATCTTTGGTCGCGAGAAATTAAGCGGCGCACCACTGGGCATGAAAAACGAGCACGACGTGCCGGATTATCGCCAGGATCCTGATGGCGATGTCATTGCGTTGGATGCGCATATTCGGCTGGCGAACCCGCGCACGCCTGCGACCGAAAGCAGCCTGATGCTGCGCCGGGGCTACAGTTATTCGGCGGGTATTTCAGCGTCAGGCCAGTTGGAAATGGGCTTGCTGTTTGTTTGTTATCAACATGATTTAGAATTGGGTTTTCTGACCGTACAAAACCGTCTGAATGGTGAAGCGCTGGAAGAGTATATACGTCCCTTTGGCGGCGGATACTTTTTTGTATTACCCGGCGTTATCAATGAAAATCATTATTTGGGCCAGTCCTTACTTGAAAGCTGATTAAATTTTAATCACGGCATTCTGTGCCTGACCGCCCAGCGTGCCGTATTTCTGTCTCAGGTTTTTTATCCCCCGCCTGTGTTTTCGCGCTCCGTTTTAAACCGTTGATGCCGCATTGAAAAATAAACTAACTCTCTGTAATACTTGCGTAATTTAATTTAAGTAAGGTTGGCGTTAACGCAGGGTTGAATATTTATTTTTCAATAAAGTGAAAATACTGTTGCAAAATACCAATAAGATGGTTCACTTTACTATGAAAGCGTAATCGGGCGTGTTGATGTCTCACACTGGAGTTCGCGCATGGATAGATGTTTTTACAGCCGTTCAGCAGTAAAAAATATCGCATTTACCCGTGAGGAGGTTTCTTCCTCAACCGCTTTTACACCGCAATGTGTTTTCTCTTTTCAACCTCACTCCTTTTTTACCGGTATACGGCCTGGCTGTTTTGCTGCCGGATATCAATCGTCATGGCCTGTCACGGCTCTAAAGGAAGCCAACTGAAACCTCTAAAGCGTTCACGTAATCGCATCGGGCTTGTTGCCTGAGCGGGAAATGAAACCAACTGTAAGGTGCCACTATGGGAAGACAGAAAGCAGTGATCAAAGCGCGTCGAGAAGCAAGACGAGTGCTTCGCAATGACTCCCGCAGTCATCGTCAGCGTGAAGAAGAATCGGTCACTTCGCTGGTGCAAATGGGTGGGCTGGACTCGATTGGCATGGCGCGCGATGTGCGCGATCGTGCTCCGATTGAAGCCCGCAATGAAGCTCAGGCGCACTATCTCAACGCCATAGAATCAAAACAGCTTATCTTCGCTACCGGCGAGGCAGGCTGCGGCAAAACCTGGATTAGTGCTGCGAAAGCGGCAGAGGCCCTGATTCATAAGGATATCGACAGGATTATCGTTACGCGCCCGGTGCTGCAGGCGGATGAAGATCTGGGATTCCTTCCCGGGGATATCTCAGAAAAATTCGCCCCGTATTTCCGCCCGGTTTACGACATTCTGGTTAAACGTCTTGGCGCATCCTTTATGCAATATTGTCTGCGTCCCGAAATTGGCAAAGTTGAAATCGCGCCCTTTGCTTATATGCGCGGTCGTACCTTTGAAAATGCAGTGGTGATTCTCGATGAAGCGCAGAACGTTACCGCTGCGCAAATGAAAATGTTTCTGACCCGCCTTGGCGAAAACGTCACGGTGATTGTTAACGGCGATATAACCCAGTGCGATTTGCCCGCTGGGGTGCCTTCTGGTCTCGCGGACGCGCTGGCGCGTTTTGAAGAGGACGAGATGGTGGGCATTGTCCGTTTTGGCAAAGAGGATTGCGTGCGTTCCGCGCTGTGTCAGCGCACTTTGCATGCTTACAGCTAGCGTTCGATTGAGTCATGTAGCGACCAAAACCCGGCTTCGGCCGGGTTTTTTATCTCCGTTATGGGGCGCTATTCGCCGCTGCCGATTTGCCAGATAAAGGTAGGATCGCGCCCGTTGACTTCCCAGTCGCCCACGTTACGGCTTTTATAGATCACCGGATTGTGCGAGCCAATCGTTCGGGCATTGCGCCAGTGACGGTCCAGCGCTTTACTCACTCGCGTATCTGACGCGCCAAGCGCGTTAAACAGCTCACTGGCCGCACGCGTCACCCAATCCACGGCCACGACCTGCGCCTTCGCAGCCTCCACTTCTGCCTGGACGTTGGCGGCATGAATCTGCGTTTCATCTTGTCCCTGAATGTGCGTATCAAAAGCCTGTTGCAGCGCGTGCGTGGCCCGCTGCACGGCGGCATCTGTTGCCCATATCCAACTGCTGATCTGTCCCACCACCTGTAAGACCTGCACGTCCTGGCTGACGTGACGGGCATTACCGTGGCTGTAGATTCGTTTTCGGTTTGCTACGCCCTGTGACACGTCCCGCACGATAGCCCGGCCGATCCCGGCCAGCGTCGCCAGTAAGACATGCTGATAGAAGGCGGTTTGATATCGGAAGCGCTCGCTGAAATCATAGACATGGGCAGGTTCCACAACGGCCTGATGAAAACGCGTGGTTCCGCTACCGGTAAGACGTTGACCAAATCCGTCCCAGTCATCCTCTCGCACTACCGCATCCTGATGTGTACTGACCACCGCAATGACATCGCGCTGGTTGTCCGTACGCTTAGCGTAAACATCAATCCAGTCGGCATACAGCGTGCCGGTGCTGTAAAATTTTTCGCCCTCAAGCAGCCAGCCGTTGGCGGCGGGCGACACCTGCGTATTCACGTCTCCTAATCGAACGCTGCCTGTTTCACTCCAGCCGCTCCCGACAATATCACCGTCGATAAACCGATTAAACCAGCGCTGGCGCGCCTCACTGTCGGGCTGGTTAAGACGATCCTCGACAAAGGCCATGTGCGCGCGCAGCGCCTGAGGCAGGTTAGAATCCGCTTCTGCCAGCTCGGTCAGTAAGCGGAACAGTTGTGGCAGCGAGGCACCCAATCCGCCGTTTGCTTGTGGAATACGCAGCGTGCCAAAACCCGCCGCCTTCAGCCAGCGAACCGGCTCGTGAAGCAGGGTACGATTCCGTTCGCGATCGGCAGCGCCTTCGGCGATGCGGGCAAATATGGGGCGGAAACGCGCCGCCAGTGAGGTGTAATCGGGCTCAGACATGGTGTTCTCCGTGTGTTGACTGGTCATCGATATCGTGACGAGTGGGTTCAAACCGGACGACTAACAGGAAAATGATGGGAATAAGGGCGGCCAGTGACACGATCCAGAACATATTGGTGCCATAAGCCGCCTGCAATATGGGCAGAATGAACAGCGCCAGCGCGCTCCCGATGCCCGAGACGGAACGACTAAAACCGACGCCGGTGGCCCGAATGTGCGTGGGATAGGAGAGGGCGGGATAGATCATTAACTGCGCTCCTGGCCCAAAGCCCTCAGCAAACAACCACAGCCCCAGCAGTAAAATGGCAAATACGACGCCGTAGGTTGCAACAGGATGGCCAATCAGAGCCAGTGAGATCAGCGCAATAAACTGCAGGGCAAATCCGGCAATCGCAACATGGCGTGACGGAAATCGCCAGGCCAGACGCATGCCAAGCAGGCCGCCGGTAAAGGCGAACAGCGCGTTAAGTCCTAGCGAGGCGGAGATCGTTTCAAAGACGCCCGCCCCCAGAAACTGCGCCAGGATAGAGGGCAGGAAAAAGGCGACCGCCGTATATTCGAATGAAATACAGGCGTTCATCACCGCCGCCACAACGGTGCGCTCCCGGTAAGGTTTTTGAAACAAGACGCGAAAACTGACCGTCTGGGCGACGGGTTTGGCCGCCGGCTCAGCGCGCTTATCTTCGTGCGCGTGAATGCCGTACGAATCGCGCAGGATTCGCACTGCGCCGCTTAAATCCCCCTGGTTTGCGGCCCACAGCGGAGATTCATTCATAAACCTGCTGCGCACAGCAATGATGAGCAGGGCAGGCACTGCGCCAAACAGCAATGAAGCGCGCCACAGCCAGTCGAGGTGCTCTGCAGGCAGCAGAAAGTAAAGGCCAAAAATAATCAGAAAGCACACCGAAGACGCGGCATACCACATGGGGCACCAGGCGGCGAGCCGCGACGCTTTATTCCCTTTTCCGGAAAATTTCGAAAATTCGGCCAGACAGGCCATCGCGACAGGCAAATCGATGCCCACACCAACGCCCATCAAAAAGCGCGCGCCAATCAGTACCCAGACGTTCGGCGCCAGGCCGGCCGCAATAGCGGACACCACAAAAAAAAGCATGTCCGCCATAAAGACGGAATAGCGGCCATATTTATCCGTCAGCCAGCCCCCGACCAGATTACCGACAATGGTGCCAATCATAATGGATGAGGTGACCAGTCCGGTTAATGTGGGCGTTAAGCTGAATGTTTTCACGACATCATCAATGCCGTAAGACAGGGTGGTCAGGTCGTAGGCATCCAGAAATACGCCGCCTAACGCCAGAAACACGATCCAGCGTGCGTAGCTGTTTTTCTCACTTTGCGTATTAATCAACTTTGCAACGTCGCTGACGGAGCGAATGGGCGTTGAGTGAGGTAAGGGGATCGCGGCATCGTCATCGATATTTAATGTGCTCATTTTATCCTCGTTATTGTCTGTACAGGTGACGCCTTTATATGCAGGAATCGCGATGTAAACAAACAACAAAAAGTGATAACTATTACTTTAATTTCAATAAGTTAATTTGATTTTTGTAGATAAGGGAAATACCGGGTGCGCTGTGACGCATCCGGTAAAATAAGCGGGCAAGGGGACGTGGTGTCAGTCTGCTCAGCGGCAGACGGGCTATCCGAACAGATCGTTAAATCCCTTCATGATGCCTCCGCAGGCACAACCCGGCCTGATACCGAGGTTGTGCGTCGATATCCTGCGCCGGGATGAGGATGTTCAAGGCGGGCGCCCTTAGCAAACAGCTTCTCCCGCAGCGTACCGGGTTGGTAATCCTGTTTATAAACGCCACGTTTTTGCAGTTCCGGCACCAGCAGATCGACGACATCAGCAAAGGTTTCATGCGTGAGGGCATAGGCCAGATTAAAGCCATCCACGTCCGTCTCCTCCACCCAGCTTTGCAGTTCATCGGCAACGGTTTCTGTGCTGCCCACCAGCAGGGGACCAAAGCCGCCAATGCCCACCCAGTCGGCCATGTTTTGCACCGTCCATTCACGCTGCGGATCGGCTGTGGAGAAGCTCTCTACAACAGACTGAATGGCATCGGTATGCAGATGCTTAAAAACCTGATCGGGTTGGTACTGACTGAAATCGATGCCGGTCCAGCCGGAGATCAGCGCCAGTGCGCCTTCATGGCTGACATAGCGTTTGTAATCCTGCCACTTGGCCTGGGCTGCTTTATCGGTTTCCCCCACAATGATCGTTTGCATGTTGAAAATCAGAATACTGCGCGGATCGCGGCCGGCCTCCTCTGCACGACGACGTATATCGGCCACGGTTTTCTTCAACAGCACTTTAGACGGCGCGGCAACAAATACGCACTCGGCGTGTTGTGCGGCGAAGGCTTTACCGCGGCTGGATGCGCCTGCCTGATACAGCACAGGCGTGCGCTGGGGCGAAGGCTCACACAGATGAATGCCCGGTACCTGGAAAAACGTTCCCTGATGATTAATGGGATGCACCTTATTGGGATCGCTGAAAATATGACGCTGGCGATCGCGTATCACGGCATCATCCTCCCAACTGCCTTCCAGCAGCTTGTATACCACCTGCAGATATTCGTCGGCGTAGTCATAACGCGCATCGTGGCTGGTTTGGCTGACCTGTCCCAGATTGCGGGCTCCGCTTTCCAGATAGGAGGTAACAATATTCCAGCCGATCCGACCTTTGGTCAGATGATCCAGCGTCGACATGCGCCGGGCAAACGGATAGGGATGCTCAAAAGAGAGTGATGCGGTCAGGCCAAAACCGAGGTGCTTTGTCACCATCGCCATCGGCGTAATCAGAGCCAGCGGGTCATTGACCGGTACCTGGGCGGCACTGCGAAGAGCAGCATCATTATTTCCGTTGAAAACATCGTAAATCCCCAAGACGTCGGCGATAAACAGGCCGTCGAACTTACCGCGTTCCAACAGGACCGCCAAATCTGTCCAGTATTCCAGATCTTTGTATTGCCACGAGCGGTCGCGAGGGTGCGCCCACAGGCCAGGTGACTGGTGACCCACACAGTTCATATCAAACGCATTAAGGCGGATTTCACGTTGTTTAGGCATAGCAAACTCCTGAGCGGATGCGGCACTGTCGGGCCGCCCACTTCGTTGGGATGAAAAAGGGGGGTAAATTAATTAGTCAGAGAAAGGGGACATCGCTCATGACGCGTGTCATCAGTGAGGTTGAGCAACTGGCGCGCGACGGCCTCAGCATGTGTGGCAACCTGCGGCAGGCCCATTAATTCACCAAAACGTCCGCGCGCCGCAGGCCCGACCACATACAGGTGAGGATTCGCCTGGCCCTGGGGGTTTAGCGTCTGTGACCGGGCATTGACATGAATTCCCAGCGCCAGCGGATCGGACTGAATAACGCCATCCTGAGCCAGCTGGTTGAGTAACGCATCGCGCTCAATCAACGCGCCATGCGCAGGACCGGTGGTGACGATGATCTTGTCCACCTCCAGCGCCTGTACGCCGCCGGAACGCGGTTGCAGGCTGAGCCTGACGGCAGAAGGCAACGCCGCCGCCGCGGTCAGTCGTGCGGCGAGCACGCGGAGTGTGCCGCTGCGTTGGTGGTGCTTTAACACCTGCCCAACCTGGGGGGCAATCCGATAACGGTGAACGTCCCACCATGGCCGCAGATGTCGCAGGAAACGCCGTTGTTCATCCAGCGACAGGCTTTGCCAAATCGCCTGACCGTTGTGACGGACCTCATCGAACACCACCTGCCACGGGATGTGCCTGGCCGCCGCCTGGCGAATTTCCTGTCTGATCCGGCGTAGCCATGCGCGAACGCCCAGAGGTTTGCTGAAATCAATACCAAGATGCCAGCTGAAATTGTCCTCAGTGAGGCTGGAACGCGGAAGCTGACCGCGTCGGGAAAAGACGGTGACTGGCCCGCGATGTCCCTGACGGTCCAGGGTCGCAACCATGTCTGACATGGTTAAGCCGGTACCCACAATGGCAACCCGGTCGTCAGGCGCAATCTGTGACAGGGCACCTTCCCGCCAGGGATCGGCAATCAGTGCAGGGTGAGGTGCCAGCGAAGCCAGGGCTGAGGGAAGTTGAGGCGCGGGATGGCTGATGGCCAGTACCACGATATCAGCATCGAGATGTGCGCCGGATGCGGTGCTGACCGTACCTTGTCGCAGCGCAACGGCGCGGTCCTGCACATGCAACAGCTCAACAGGGGAATGCTGTTTTACTGCACTAAACTGTTCACTGACCCACTGGCCAAACTGCCTGCGCTGCGGAAAAACCGTGCCGTCGTGCCATTCAGCCGCCGCATCCCTGGCAAATGCGGCAGAGGCACGGAACCAGCGCTCAAAGCTGCCTTCCTCGTCGCCGGCGAGTTGCATACGCGAGGCGGGCACGTTGGTGCGATGCGCCGGATCGGTGGTCGAGTAAGCTACGCCCTGGGCCAGCTGCGCGCGGGGTTCGATGACCGTGACGCGCAGGCCCGGGCCGCCCAGACGACCAAGATGAACGGCCAGCGCCGTTCCGCTGAATCCTCCACCCACAATGACAATATGCTGCTCGGACATACACTGCCTCTCTGATTAGCTTGCACTGGCCTGTTTTTCGGGACGACGGTCGCCTCCGATGATTTCGCCAAAAGGACCGGTATTAACCGTGCGCTGTTTATTTCCCGCAGGGGTTGAAAGCGGCAACAGCGGCATCAGCAAATCGGCAACCCGGTGTGCTTCTTCGAGATGCGGATAACCGGACAGAATAAAGTTATCAATGCCCAGCGCCTGGTATTCCCGAATCCGTTCCGCGACCTGCTGCGGATTTCCCACCAACGCGGTACCCGCGCCGCCGCGTACCAGACCGACGCCAGCCCATAAGTTGGGACCGATGCGCAGTCCATCACGCGAGCCACCGTGGAGTGCGCTCATGCGAGCCTGTCCGGTCGAATCCATTCTGGCAAAGATTTTCTGGGCGGCGGCGATGGTGTCTTCATCCAGATGTGCGATCAGCTTATCCGCCGCGGCCCAGGCTTCTTCCTCGGTTTCCCGCACGATGACGTGCAGACGAATACCGTAGGAAAGCGTCCTGCCGCGTTCCTCTGCGCGCTTCCGCACCCCTTCAAGTTTAGCGGCAACCTGCGCTAAGGGTTCGCCCCAGGTCAGATAGGTATCAACCTGACGTGCTGCAACGTCAACCGCTTCATCGGATGAGCCGCCGAAATAAAGTGGTGGACCTTCGGCCTGTACCGGTGGAAAGAGAATTTCAGCCCCTTCCACGTGAATATGTTCCCCGTGATAGTCCACTTTCTCTCCTTTAAGCAGGCGGGAATAGACATCAAGAAACTCACGGGTGACCTGATAACGTTCTGCGTGGCTGAGAAAAATGCCGTCGCCCTTGTTTTCAACCGGATCGCCGCCGGTCACCACATTGATCAGCAAACGTCCTTCAGACAGACGATCCAGCGTAGCCGCCATGCGCGCCGCCAGGCTGGGTGGCTGCAATCCCGGCCGGACGGCTACCAGATAACGAAGCTGTTTGGTAATCGGCACCAGCGCAGAGGCTACCAGCCAGGCATCTTCGCAGCTTTTTCCGGTGGGAATTAAAACGCCATAGAAACCCAGATTATCGGCGGCAAGGGCTACCTGTTGCAGATAGGGCAGGTCTACCGCTCTGCCGCCCTGGGTAGTTCCCAAATAACGCCCGTCACCATGTGTCGGTAAGAACCAAAAAAGATTGATGTTTTTTTCAGCGGTATCAGGCATTAGTAGATTCCTTTATAACGATATTTGAAATTGGCAATTAGAAAATTAATTTTCAGTTATATAGCTTTAAGCAGGATACGTGCCAACAGGTTAAGTTTTTTTTATTTTTTAATATCAATAAGATAGATTTTTATTGCGGCGGCGGCGACTGCTGCAAATGCAGCAATGTGTGAAGGATACTGCTGTATTTGCAGCAAATCACGCTGGGCAGCGGCTCGTTTCTGGCCGCAACAAGGGATATCTTTAGCGCTCTCTCACTCACTCAGCAGGAACGCGCTATGCAACACGCTGGCCCCGATTTAATTGACCCTGCTTCCCTGGCGTTCAGGCATATTCTGGATCAGCTGGCGCCCACGGACGCGACCGTATTAATCATTGGTGAAACCGGCACGGGCAAAGAGGTGATGGCGCGCTATCTGCATCATCACAGCCCGCGCCGCCATGCGCCCTTTATGGCAGTGAACTGCGGTGCGCTAACGGAGAGCCTGGCAGAATCAGAACTCTTTGGTCATGAGAAGGGGGCATTTACCGGCGCGACCGACCGTCATCGTGGCTGGTTTGAGGCCGCGCAGGGCGGGACGTTACTGCTGGATGAAATCGGCGAGCTGAGCCTGCCCCTTCAGGTCAAACTGCTTCGCGTACTGCAGGAAAGGGAAATTACCCGCGTGGGATCTTCTCGCGCAGTAAAGGTTGACGTCCGGGTGATTGCCGCGACGAACCGCGATCTGACGACTGCGATAGCCGAGCGGCGGTTTCGCGAGGATCTCTACTACCGGCTAAACGTCGCCAGCGTTGCCTTGCCGCCGCTGCGCCAGCGGTGTGAGGATATCCCGGTTCTGGCTAACTATTTTCTGCAAAGCTATGCGCGCCGACTGGGGCGACCGCAGCTGCGCCTGAGCGACGAGGCAATGGAAACGCTCAAGGCCCATTCCTGGCCAGGGAATATACGGGAACTGGAAAATACATTGCACAACGCGGTGCTGCTCTGTGAAACACCGCAGGTAGAACCACAACAGCTGCGGCTGGGCACGGTGACGGGCACGGGGCGGGTACAAAAGCAGGATGCGCTTGATGATTTTATTCGCCAGCAGATCCAGTGCAGTGACACGCCACTTTATCCCCGCGTCATTGAGGCACTGGTGAGAAATGCCTATGAACTAAGCCAGGGCAACCAGTTACAGGCCGCGGCGTTGCTGGGGATTAGCCGTAACAGCCTGCGTACGCATCTTGGCCATTACGGCATCATCAAGCCGCGTCGCAGCCTGACGTCAACCCTTTGCACCGCGTCAACAACGGGCGCGCAGGAGCGCGAGTTGCGCATTGGTTATCAAAAGTTTGGCAACCTTGGCATCCTCAAAGCGCGCCAGCAGCTTGAACAGCAGTTGGCCGGGCAAAACGTCAGCATCCTGTGGAGCGAATTTCCCGCCGGGCCTCAGCTGCTGCACGCGCTGAGCCATCGGGAAATTGATTTTGGCACCACCGGCGAAGTACCGCCTTTATTTGCCCAGGCCAGTCACTGTTCTCTGGTGTACGTTGCCTGGGAGCCGCCCGCGCCACAGAGCGTGGCGTTGCTGGTGGCTAAGCACAGTCAGATAAACCAGATGGCAGACTTAAGAGGCAAACGTATTGCCGTAAATAAAGGTTCCAACGTGCATTTTCTGCTGCTGCAAATCCTTGATGAGGCGGGGATGACGCCAGAGGACGTGCGGATTGTGTACGCACCGCCTAAATACCCGCTCACGCCCAGCGATCTGAATGCCGTTGATGCATGGATGATGTGGGATCCTCTGCTGAGCGAGGCAGAAAAAGGGGAACAGCTCCGGGTCATTGCCGACGGCGTAGGACGGGTGAATAACCATCAGTTCTATCTTGCCGATCGCCACTTCGCGAACCAGTCTCCAGACCTTTTAGAAATACTGGTAACCGCGCTGGAGCAGACGGGGCGCTACATTGATGCCCATCCTAAAGAGGCCGCCGGGCTGCTGGCCGGGGAGCTGGGGATGTCTGATCGCGCGCTGCGCCTGGCACTGGCCCGGCGGAGCCACCAGACGCAACCAATGAATCTGGCGATCATTCGTGAGCAGCAAAGAATCGCGGATCGTTTCTACGCGCTGGGCCTGTTTCCCCGCGCGATTAACGTACGTGACGCGGTGTGGTCGCAATGACGTTTTATGACTAAAGATAGAAGTTTTACGCATTAAGGCGTTGAGGCCTGGTTTGCTATGTTGCGCTGACGACAACACCACTCAGGAAAGAGACATGAAAAAAATCATATTCAGCGCACTGCTTGCGGTTGCGCACATTAGCAGCATCGTGACGGCACACGCAGAAGAGAAACCCAGGGTAGTGAATATCGGTTTTCAGAAAGCCAACATTTTTGCCTTACTGAAATACAGGGGCACGCTCGACAGTGAATTCAAAAAGCAGGGGATTGCCGTGCACTGGGTGGAATTTCCGGCGGGACCGCAAATGCTTGAAGGGCTCAACATAGGCAGCATCGATCTGGCCGCAACGGGCGATGCGCCGCCAACTTTTGCGCAAGCCGCACAGGCTGACCTGGTTTATCTGGGCCATTCACCGGCAAATCCACAAACCGAAGCCATAGTGGTGCCTGCGGATTCGACGATAAAAAGTGTCAAGGATTTAAAAGGCAAGCGCGTCGCCCTGAACAAGGGATCGGATGTGAATTATCTTCTGGTATCAGCCCTTGAGCAGGCGGGGCTAAAATACAAGGATATCACGCCGGTTTATCTTCCTCCTGCCGATGCGCGAGCGGCTTTCCAGCGAGGCGCTGTAGATGCATGGGTCATCTGGGACCCTTACCTGGCGGAAGTAGAAACCACCGCCGGCGCGCGGCTGCTTAAAAATGCCGAGGGGCTGGTACCGCACTACACCTTTTATCTGGCCAGCCGCAAATTTGCGGAAGGTCATCCAGACGAGGCCAAAGAGGTTCTTTCAGAGCTGCAAAAGCTGAGCAGCTGGGCCAATAAAAACCAGGGCGAAGCCGCGAAAATTCTGTCTGGCTCGACTGGCCTGCCCGAACCTATCTGGCAGCGCGCGCTGGCAAGAATGCCCTTAGGGGCCGAGCGCATGACGCCGGATGTTTTCAAAGAGCAGCAGGCACTGGCAGATAAATTTACACAAATCGGTTTATTGCCGGTGAAGGTCGATGTCCGCAGCGCGACATGGTCGCTGGATAAAAAGTAACGGGTGAATGTGTTAAAGGGCCTGCCGGGTACACCGGCAGGCCCTTTGTATTGGTAGGGGATACATTTCGTAGTGCGTAATTTTTTGGGGAGCGGCTCGCACTTCGCGTACGCAAGGCGTGAACAGGTGAGTGGGGAATCTGAATCGCTGATAGTGTGGGCGGGTGTTATTCATGGCCAGCGGTAATGGCGATGCGCACCGATTGGATTTCTTGCTTTTTTACAAATAGCTTTAGATCCATTTGGACGTAAGACCAGGGGCCTTTGGCTTGTGAAGTGTAGTAATCATTACTATAATTCTCGCCATAACGAAAAGGGACTTTTCATGGGTTTTACGCTTTATGTTCATAAACGTTTTGACAGAGTGTTTAAAAAAACGCGTCTGACAGACAGCGTCCTGTGTTACGCAGCAGGTGACGTTTTTACTGGCGTGTTTGAGGCTGACTTAGGCGGTGGCGTTATTAAAAAGCGTCTTGCTCTTCACCAAGGCAAGCGTGGCGGCGCGCGAACGGTCATCTTCTTCAGACAAGGCACCAACCTGGTTTATTACGATGGATGGGTTAAAAACTTGTCGAGGAAATACGCTAAAGAAATCGATGAAGATCAGCTGGATACCTACAGGGATGTGGCAAGAATGTTTTTCCGTGCAAATAGTGAAGTGATGAGCCTGCTCGTCAGAAGCGGAATGGTCAGAGAGGTTAAATGTAATGAAAACTGAACCCGCCGAATTGAGTGAACTACTTGAAGATGCGAAAGCGTTTCACGCGTTAGGACTGGCAACAGATGAAGAATTGGAGTCCATAGCAAAGCGCGCAAAAAATCGTGAACTCCGTGCCCGTATTGCATCAGTAAAGCCCATGACAGCAAATGAAATCAAAGACGTGCGCATGCGTTGGGGAATGTCGCAATCGCTTGTGGCGCTCTCATTTGGCATGACGGTCGATAGCGTATCGAAATGGGAGCGAGGTGAAATCACACCGAGCCCACCGGTGATGCGGATGCTACAACTCCTTCGCGATAACGGCCCTGAACTCTTTACCTCTAAGCATCAAGGTATCTAGACGCCGAACCCCGGTCGGGGCTTCTCATCCCCCTCGGCGGAGAATATGTAAAAAAAAGCCTGAACGTGAGTTCAGGCTCTTCTTTGAATGTGGCGGTGAGAGGGGGATTCACTCGCTGCGCTCGCCCTTCGGGTGGCCTGACGGCCATGCAAAACGGCGGGCCGTTTTGTCGAACCCCGGTCGGGGCTTCTCATCCCCCTCGGCGGAGAATATGTAAAAAAAAGCCTGAACGTGAGTTCAGGCTCTTCTTTGAAGATGGCGGTGAGAGGGGGATTCGAACCCCCGATACGTTGCCGTATACACACTTTCCAGGCGTGCTCCTTCAGCCACTCGGACACCTCACCGCAAATTGTTGCTGACCGCGCTGGGTCAACGGGGCGCTACTATAGGGAGTCGGCCTGAAACGGTCAAGCACTATTTTTCTCTTTTTTTCTATTCGCTTAAGCTCTGAACGAATCGCGTTAAGGCTGCGCAAATCGCGTTTTTTTGGCGCCAAAAACGCGATATTGCACAGCGTAACAGAAGGGGATATTCGCTGCGTTGCCTGAGCTTACTGCGCGCTTTTTACGCGGTTGGCAAAACTCTTGCGCAGCTTTTGCAGTTTGGGGGGAATCACCGCCATGCAGTAACCGTTTCGCTGACCGGCGCCTTCCCAGTAATCCTGATGATAACCTTCAGCGGGATACCAGGCTTTTAACGGTTCAATGGTGGTCACAACAGGCTCAGCATGATCCTGTTGGGCACGCGCGATGGCCGCTTTGGCTTCGGCTTCCTGCTCCGGCGTCTCAACAAAAATCGCGGAACGATACTGTGTACCGATGTCATTGCCCTGACGATTGAGCTGGGTCGGATCGTGGGTCGCAAAGCTGATGTCCAGCAAATCGCCATAGCTGATCTTTTCAGGATCAAAACCAATACGAATGGCTTCGGCATGACCGGTTGCGCCGCTGCACACCTGCTCGTAGGTGGGATTAGGGCGCGCACCGCCGGTATAACCACTTTTCACTGACTCAACGCCGATCACATCTTTAAAGACCGCTTCTGTACACCAGAAACAGCCGCCTGCGATCACTGCATATTGGATAGCCATAAAATTACTCCTGTCTGGTCTGAAGGAAAGAGGTGGGGATGAGATCGATCGTTTTCAACGTCACACAAGGCATTTCAGGCCATTGCCAGGTTTTAGCGGGGCGATGGCATGGCGTGAGACGAATGATTTAGCGTAGCAGGGATCGATCGCCTGCGCCTGGCGGGCAGCCTGAAGGCGCGGCAGGTTAATGTTTCCTTAATATAAGAAAGCGATACTGCATGAAACATCACTGGAGAGATCGATGAAAACCCCCACCGTATCCGTCAGTTCTGTTCCGTCTCGCAGCCTCAGCGAATATCTAGCCGTGATTATTGCCGCCGGCACAGTGATTGCGTTTCTGGTCTGCTGGTTCAACGGCTAAATCACGCAGTAGCGAAGTTTACCCTGGCGCGGCAGCCTGAACGATCTGGGCGATTTTCCAGCAGGAATTGTCCGCCATGGAGCTGGACAATCCGGCTGACAATACTCAACCCCAGGCCAATGCCGCCGTAGCCGGTATCCATGCGTACAAAGGCTTTACTCAGTTCACCGCGCATACTTTCATCAATGCCGTTCCCTTCATCCTCAATGATGAGCGACAGCCCGGCTGTTGCCTCAATGCGCACAGTAATGTTTCCGCCCGATGGACTGTAGCGATGAGCATTCTCTACCAGGTTACGCAGTAGCATTCTCAGCAAGATGGCATCGCCCTTCACCCGGAACATGTCCTCGACCTCCAGGGTCAGTGTCTGCTCGCGCGTCTCCAGCATTGCACTCAACTCAGCCTCCATCGGCAGGATGACTTCCTCTACTATTTCCACATTCTGATAGCTGCCAGAGGTGAACTGCTGACCTGCACGCGTGAGCTGCAACAGTTGAGAGACATTGCCAGACATCTGATCAAGCCGCTGTAATAACGGTTGTGTATCGACGGCCTGGTTGCGCTGTAACAGTTCAAGATGTAAACGCAGCCCAGCGAGCGGCGTACGCAGTTCATGAGCAACATCGGCAGTAAAGAGGCGTTCGCGTTCAAGACTGGCGGTCAACCGCGCAACAAGTCGGTTAATGGACTGCGTGACGGCATCAATCTCCTGAACGGAGCCTTCAAAGATAATCGGCTCGAGGTTCACCTCACTCCGGCTTTCCAGCTCATGCTGCAGTTGATAAAGCGGGCGCGTGATCCATCTTACCGCCTGATAGCACAGCAGTAGCGTCAGGCTAATCATGACCAGGCTGGGCAGCGCCAGGCTCAGGATGGCTTCACGGACCTCTTTATCCACGTGCTTATCCATGTTGCGGTTAAGCAGGTTGGCTTCCACCAAAAACTGCACCTGCTCTTTACTCTCATGCCAGAGCCAGGCCACGCTGATCAACTGAAAAAACAGCATGATCATGCCAATCGTGAGCATCAGCCGGAAACGCATGGTATTGCCAGAACGGTAGGGATTCATTCGGGTGATGACTCGTTTTCTGCGCGCGGCTGAGATAAGGCATAGCCAAAACCGCGAACCGTTCGGATCGTGGCTTTGCCCACCTTGTCGCGCAGGTTATGAATATGGACTTCCAGCGTATTGGTGGAGGGCTCATTATCAAAGTTGTAGATGTCCTGATACAGCAACTCACGGTGAACCGGATGGCCTGCTTTCAACATCAACCGGGACAGAATGGAAAACTCTTTGGGCGTCAGGTCGAGCAGCACGTCATCCAGATGAATCTGGCGGTGGGTCATATCCAGTGACAGATTACCCACTTCGAGGCGGGAATCGCCCTGGTTGACGTGACGCCTGATCAGCGCGCGAATCCGTGCCAGCAACTCATCCAGCGCAAAAGGCTTAATCAAATAGTCATCAGCGCCGGCATCGAGTCCGGCTATGCGCTCTTCAATGGTATCGCGTGCGGTCAGGATTAAAACGGGCTGCATCTGCTTTTGACGACGCAGGCGTTGCAGTAAATGCAGGCCGTCTTCGTCCGGCAGGCCGATATCCAGCAGCACCAGGCTGTAAAGTCCGCTGGCAAGGTGGGCTTCGGCAGAACGGACCGTTGAAACACCATCGCACACGTAGCCTGCACCTTCCAGCGCCAGTACCAGCCCCTGAAGTAGCAGGGCATCGTCTTCAACAATCAATATTTTCATAAGTTCTGAAACCCTTTACGAATCGGCGCTGGCAGTGAGAAAGGCAGATAAAGCGTGTTTGAGTCCCCATCGCGGGGGTGAACAGGACAAGCGCCCCGGCTATTGTGACCGAAAGCAACGTAAACGCCTATTGCGTCAGGGAATCTCACCCTATTAATCGATGGCAAACGACGCGTAACCTTTACCGAATGCCGCGATAACGCTGAGAGACTGCCTGACGCAATGCCACATTCAGACGAATGGCAACGCCGTATGACGAAAACCTTGCCAGGGCAATAAAGCTGTCGCGATATAGCAAAACATAAAATGCCGCATTGCCAAAAGGACGTAATCAGTAATAGGGGAAAGCGACGCCCAAAAAATGATTTCATACGGAAAGGAATTATTAATCCAGGACGGATGGAAAGTCATTAATTACTATTATCACCGATTAAAAAGCGTTCATGAAACCAACAAAATACCGCCCATCCGTGTACGCGCGAATGAGTTGACAATAATTTTAAACAGTCTGCTGATTAAAGATTAAGAAAACCTTAAACAGGGCCATTTATTACACTTTTATTTCACTGTTGAGCGCTTGATAAAAAGACGGTATGCGCTCAGGGATCGGTCCGGGCCAGTCCAGGGCATTGGAAAGCGAGACGGCTGGCACAGGAAATGCATATTCCTGGCAGAACGAAATTTAGCGACTACACTTTATGGGGCGACAATAGCAGCCAGCGGATTTATCAGCATCAAAACACATTTGTTTTTTGAAAAAGGGTTGTTGAATTGCAGGGTTTTACCACGCAGTCTCCTTACTTCACATGGCCTTGAGCCAACCTCTTGCTGAAACGTCCTCTGCTGTGATGTCCTGATGATGAACCTATTTACAGGAGAAGACACGTGACCCAGATGGCAGATAGTGATGCCTCATTTCCGTCATTGAGCGGCGGTCTGTATGCCTTCTTTTTTGATGTCGATGGCACGCTGGCAGCGATTCAGTCCCAGCCCGATGCTGTATTCATTCCAGAAAATGTCGTCGCAGAACTGCAACGGCTCTCATCGTTATGCCATGGCGCAGTGGCGCTGGTTTCTGGCCGACCTGTCGAACAACTGGATGCGCTGGCGGCGCCTCTGCGGGCACCGGCAGCAGGCGTGCATGGTGCTGAACGGCGCGATGCGACAGGCGAACTGCATCGGGTGACTTTGCCAGATGATGTTGAACGTCCGCTCAAACGCCTGCTTGAGGAGGCGATGGAGCAGTGGCCGGGTACGCAGTTGGAAGCCAAAGGCATGGCTTTCGCGCTTCATTACCGTCGCGCGCCGCAGCACGAACAGGATGTTATGCAACTGGCTCAGGCTGCGGTGGCGCGTTTTAACGGTCTTGCGCTGCAACCCGGCAAATGCGTTGTAGAAATCAAACCCACCGGGATTGATAAAGGCGCAGCCGTCCATAAATTTATGCAGGAAGCCCCATTCTCAGGCCGTATCCCGGTGTTTATCGGGGATGACCTGACCGATGAGAAAGGATTCGCTGCGGTGAATGCCCTGCAGGGAATCTCTATAAAAGTGGGGGAAGGCCCCAGTCAGGCGCATTATCGTTTACATGACGTTACGGATGTCTATGCCTGGCTTGAAACAACACGATTACAATTAGAGCAAGACAACATTGGTAAGGAGTGTAGGTTATGAGTCGTTTAGTGGTTGTATCTAACCGTATCGCCATGCCAAATGGGAACAAAACCGGTGCTGGCGGCCTGGCCGTCGGCATTCTGGACGCGCTGAAGAGCACGGGCGGACTCTGGTTTGGCTGGAACGGTGAGATCAGTGAGTTTTCAGGTGAAGAAGAAAATCCGGTATCGGTAATGGAACATGACGGTATTGAATATGCCTCTTTCCCTCTGAGCCAGAACGAATACGATCTTTACTACTGCCAGTTTTCAAACACCGTTATCTGGCCCGCCTTTCACTACCGGTTAGACTTAGTTCAGTTCCAGCGCGAAGCCTGGGAAGGCTACTGTGAGGTCAATGATGCGGTCGCGCAGCGATTAAAGCCGCTGATTAAGCCGGATGACATTCTGTGGATCCACGATTACCACTTTTTACCTTTTGCCGCTGCATTGCGTCGGGCTGGCATTAACAACCGTATCGGCTTCTTCCTGCATATTCCTTTCCCTACGCCGGAAATTTTCAACGCGCTGCCTCCTCATAAGGAACTGCTGGAGATGCTGTGCGAATACGATCTGCTGGGCTTCCAGACAGAATCAGATCGTGTGGCTTTCCTCGACAGTGTCAGCCAGTTGACCCAGTTGCAGAATAAGGGTGACAAGAAACACCGCGCCTATGGCAATACCTTTATGACAGAGGTCTACCCGATAGGGATTGAACCCGACAGCATTAAAGAGATGGCTGAAGGGCCGTTGCCACCGAAGATGGCCGCGATGAAAAAAGAGCTGGGCGATGCCCGCAACATAATCGCCTGTGAGCGTCTGGACTACTCCAAGGGGTTACCAGAACGTTTCCTGGCTTACGAGGCGCTGCTGGAAAACTTCCCTCAGCATCACGGCAAAATTCGCTATTCCCAGATTGCGCCCACGTCACGCGGTGATGTGCAGGCTTACCAGGATATTCGTCATCAGCTTGAAACCGAAGCAGGGCGCATTAACGGTAAATACGGGACACTGGGCTGGACGCCGCTGTACTACCTTAACCAGCACTTTGACCGTCGTCTGTTGATGAAAATCTTCCGTCTGACCGACGTGGGGCTGGTGACGCCGTTACGTGATGGGATGAACCTGGTTGCGAAAGAGTATGTTGCGGCACAGGACCCGGATGACCCGGGCGTACTGGTACTGTCCCGCTTTGCCGGTGCGGCGAATGAGCTGACCTCGGCATTGATCGTGAATCCCTATGACCGGGATGAGGTGGCCGCTGCGCTGGACAAGGCCATTACTATGCCGCGCACGGAAAGAATTTCTCGCTATAACGATATGATGGCGGTTCTGCGTAAGAACGACATCACCGCATGGCGCGAAAGCTTCCTACGCGATCTCGAAAAGATTGCGCCACGTAGCGCCGATCATGGAATGGCGAATAAAGTGGCCACATTTCCAAAACTCGCCTGATGCCGCAGCAAGCCAGGGATGGCTTGCTGTTTGTCGTATTTGACCCTCGCTTGCCGTCTGCAAACTCTCCTTATGTTTTAATCAGTTACCCTTAACTCAAAGGCGGTCCTGTACCGCGGCAGGACACTATTCCGGCACTTTTGCAGTCAAAATGACCCATTAAAATGTCAAAACACTATTTTTACCTGGTTAAGCTAAAGTTTTGGCGATCCGCGCCGATACTCTTAGTGCACAAATCTATCTTGCCTGCAATTCATTCACGTTATTAATGTAACTCCTTGTTACATCGACGATCACCCTCTAAACACCTTGCTGTCACCCTTTACAACGGATTGCCAGAACGCGCCTAATCCCCATCGCCTGCCGGACATGGCTGTTGCCCCTTACTCTGCAGTAAAACGCTAACTGACTAATTTAAAAACAAATAATTGTTTCTGCTGGCAGCACATTCCACTGCTTTTATGGTTTTGAATGGTTCTAAATAGGGTACAAATTGCATTCGTGAACATAAACCTGACCTCAACGGTCTGATTTGGCTTTTGCGGCAGTTTTGTTGCTAATTAAGTCCTGGTTAGGACAAATCCCTACAAAAAAAACGTAATTTCGCTCAAAAAACACACAGTCAAAATGTGATCATAAAGTATTTCTGAAGAAAAAAGGCTCAAAAGTGTGACCTGTGTCACACTTTATCCAAAATTTCACTGAACTGTCGTTGTATGTGAGGATCAGACGATATAGATTTGCCTTGTTTTCGGATTAGTCTTAAAAAATGTATGAAGGCCTCACGGAAGAAGGTTGAAGACTTAAGAATAAGGTGGACTGAAAAAATTGACTTCTGACCCAAAACACAGGGTCGTAAAAAGAAGCAGCACTCAGAACCATTTGCCTTTTATGTTTAATTATTTTTGCCATCTTTAGATTTACCAACCAGCAGCTCGATACGCAGAGATGTTATCTGCGGTAAGTTACGTCGCGTCTCTCAGGATGGAAAAATGGGTACATCTGAATTACTAAAACATATTTACGATATCAACTTGTCATATTTACTGCTCGCGCAGCGATTAATTAACCAGGAAAAAGCTTCGGCAATGTTTCGCCTCGGGATCGATGAAAAGATGGCAGATGCGTTGTCAGAATTAACCTTACCTGAAATGGTAAAATTAGCTGAGACCAATCAACTTGTGTGTCAGTTTCGTTTTACCGATAGCACCGTTATTAATCGCCTGACGCAGGAATCTCGCGTGGATGATTTGCAACAGATCCACACCGGGATTTTGTTATCCAGCCGTTTATTACGCAGCGCGTCTAAAGACGCCGCGCCTACTAAAAAGAGGGCGGTATAATGGGTGAAAAAAGTATTGTTCAGGAAGCGCGCGATATTCAGCTCGCCATGGAGCTGATTACCCTGGGTGCGCGGTTACAAATGCTGGAAAGCGAAACGCAGCTGAGCCGCGGTCGCCTGATTAAACTGTATAAAGAGTTGCGTGGTAGTCCACCACCTAAAGGCATGTTGCCTTTCTCTACTGACTGGTTCATGACGTGGGAACAAAATATTCATGCTTCCATGTTCTGTAACGCCTGGACTTTCTTACTGAAAACCGGTTTGAGCAAAGGTATTGATGCGGTAATCAAAGCCTACCGCCTCTATCTTGAGCAGTGCCCGCAATCGGACGAGGGCCCGCTGTTGGCGCTGACACGCGCCTGGACCCTGGTGCGATTCGTCGAAAGCGGTATGCTGGAATTATCGGATTGTAAAAGCTGCAACGGCAGCTTTATTAATCATGCACATCAGCCTGTTGGCAGCTTTGTCTGCAGCCTGTGCCAGCCACCATCACGTGCCGTAAAAAGACGTAAACTTTCTGCAGATACTGCCGATATCTTTCCACAACTGCTGGATGAACAGGTTAAACACGCCGTTTAAATTTGTTCGCAATGTGGAAGTCATCCAGCAGCGGTTAATCCCGCTGCTTTTTTTTTGCCTCCACGTGGTGAACATCACCTGGGTTTCTGGCTTAACGTCGACCAACACGTTACGGACGTAAGGATTTTTTGTGCTGATAATTTTAGGTTACATCGTTGTATTAGGTTCCGTGTTGGGCGGATACGCTTTAGTGGGCGGCCATCTTGGCGCGCTTTACCAGCCTGCAGAACTGCTGATGATCGCCGGGGCGGGCGTCGGTGCGTTTCTGGTGGGCAACAACGGTAAATCGATCAAGAAGACCCTGAAGGCCCTGCCGCTCCTGTTTCGTGGCTCGAAATACAACAAAGCGGTCTATATGGATTTGATGGCGCTGCTGTATCGCCTGATGGCGAAATCACGCCAGCAAGGCATGTTGTCACTGGAGCGCGATATTGAAGATCCCGCTCAGAGCGAAATTTTTGCTAATTATCCCCGCATCTTAGCCGATAAACAGTTAGTAGATTTCATCACTGACTATTTACGCCTTATGGTCAGTGGCAACATGAATGCCTTCGAAATCGAAGCATTGATGGATGAAGAGATTGAAACCTACGAACACGAGTGTGAAGTTCCTGCGCAAAGTATCGCAGCAGTGGGCGATGGTCTGCCGGCTTTCGGTATCGTCGCCGCGGTGATGGGCGTAGTGCATGCCCTGGCGTCAGCCGACCGCCCAGCCGCAGAGTTAGGTGCGCTGGTTGCCCATGCAATGGTGGGAACCTTCCTCGGGATTTTACTGGCATACGGTTTTATTTCGCCGCTGGCGTCAGTGTTACGTCAGAAATGTGCAGAAACAACCAAGATGATGCAGTGCGTAAAAGTGACGCTGCTTTCAAGCCTGAACGGCTATGCGCCACAAATCGCCGTCGAGTTTGGCCGTAAAACGCTTTACTCCGCCGAGCGTCCTTCGTTCAGTGAACTGGAAGAGCACGTACGCAACGCGAAGAACCCGGCTAAACAGACTTCGGATCAGACCTCATGAAACATGGCAATCGCCCAATTGTGCTGATTAGAAAGCGCAAACATAAGAAACATGAAGGAGGGCATGGTTCATGGAAAATCGCTTATGCCGACTTCATGACGGCGATGATGGCATTTTTTATGGTGATGTGGCTGCTGTCGATCGCCAGCCCACAGCAGTTGATTCAGATAGCGGAATATTTTCAGACGCCCTTAAAAGTGGCGCTGACGGGTGGACAACGTAGCAGCGACAGCAGCAGCCCTATCCCGGGTGGCGGTGATGACCCAACGAAGAAAGAGGGTGAAGTTAAGAAGGTTGTGGATATGGATGCGCAGAAACGCAAGCTGGATGAGATTCGCCTCAACCGGTTACGTGAAAAGCTCGACCAGCTGATTGAAGCCGACCCGCGCCTGAAAGCACTGCGTCCGCATTTGATCATCAACATGGTGGAAGAGGGGCTGCGTATTCAGATTATCGACAGTCAGAATCGCCCAATGTTTAAAACCGGCAGCGCAGAAGTTGAACCTTATATGCGCGACATTTTGCGCGCGATTGCCCCGGTTCTGAACGACATCCCAAACCGAATCAGTATCGCGGGGCATACGGATGATATTCAGTACGCCGGTGGTGATAAAGGCTACAGCAACTGGGAGCTCTCTGCTGACCGCGCCAATGCGTCACGTCGGGAACTGGTGATTGGCGGACTGGATGGTGGAAAGATTCTTCGTATTGTCGGCATGGCTGACACGATGAAACTGAAAAACCGCGGGGGGGATGATGCCGTGAACCGCCGTATTAGTTTGCTGGTGTTGAACCACGATACCGAAGCCGCCATTGAAAAAGAGAATGCTGAAAGTGATGCCGTGCAGGTTAGCGATCCGGCTGCGTTTGAGAAAATTACCGAACCTTCAGCCTCCATCGGTTCAGCAGCAGATAAAGCGGGTGCAGTGAAAACCGCAACCTCAGCACCGTCCGCCTCGGCAGGCGGTGCGATGAAAACGACAGCGTCTTCGCCGTCCGCCCCGGCGAACGGCACAGTGAAAACAGGCACTTCCACGCAGCCCGCGTCTTCAGCGGGTGCGGTGAAAACAGCAACGTCCGCACAACCAGCGTCTTCGACTGGTGCGGTAACAACCGTATCTCCCGCGCCGTCAGCCTTATCGACGGGTACGGTGATAACAGTAACCTCTGCACCGCCAGCGTCATCGGCTGGTGCGGTTAAAACAACCTCCGCGCCGTCAGCTTCGTCGGCTGGTGCGGTCACTACAGCAGCCCCCTCACAGCAGAGGTGATTCCCGTGAGCATGGACATCAGCGATTTTTACCAGACGTTTTTTGATGAAGCCGATGAGCTGTTAGCGGATATGGAGCAACACCTGTTGGGACTCGATCCCCAGGAACCTGACTCTGAACAGCTTAACGCCATCTTCCGCGCCGCCCACTCCATTAAAGGCGGGGCAGGAACCTTTGGTTTTACGGTTTTACAGGAAACAACCCATATCCTGGAAAACATTCTGGATGGTGCTCGTCGCGGCGAAATGCAGCTCAGCACCGACATCATCAATCTGTTTTTGGAAACTAAAGATATTATGCAGGAACAGCTCGATGCTTATAAAACCGCGCAAGAGCCTAACGCGGAAAGCTTCAAGTATATCTGTGAAGCATTACGCCAGCTGGCGTTAGAGGCTAAAGGTCTGCCGGTTGAAGCGCCGGTGGTGGTTGCCCTTGATGCACCGGTCAGTCAGGCAGAGTCCGCGCAAGCAGGCGCCGACGGCGTTCATCTGCAACTGGTCGATCTGAAAGAAAAAGACATTGATTTGATGCTGGAAGAGCTGGGTAACCTCGGCACAATCAGCGATGTCAAGAAAGGCAGTAACTCGCTTGAGTGCCACATTACGGGCGTTGGCAAAGACGATATCGTCGCCGTGCTCTGTTTTGTGATTGATGAATCCCAGATTCGTTTCCCGGAGGCGGGCGACGCAGCCCCAGCCGCGACAGCGCGCGCCGCTGAGCCTGAGGTGGCCGAAGTACAGACCGCGACCGTTACCGAATTGCCCGTTGCCGCAGCCAAACGCGAAAGCAAGCGTGTTGCCGCACCGGCGAAGACCAGCGAATCCAGCAGCATCCGTGTTGCCGTTGAGAAGGTCGATCAGCTGATTAACCTGGTGGGTGAGCTGGTGATCACGCAGTCAATGCTGGCACAGCGCTCTGGCGAACTGGATCCGGTGGCGCACGGCGAGTTGCTGAACAGCATGGGCCAGCTGGAGCGTAATGCGCGTGACCTGCAAGAGTCGGTGATGTCGATTCGTATGATGCCGATGGAATACGTATTCAGCCGCTTCCCGCGTCTGGTTCGCGATCTGGCCAGTAAACTGGGCAAAGAAGTCGAACTGACCTTACTCGGCAGCTCGACCGAACTGGATAAGAGCCTGATTGAACGCATTATCGATCCGTTAACGCACCTGGTGCGTAACAGCCTGGACCACGGCATTGAATCGCCTGATAAGCGTATTGCCGCAGGAAAAGTCGCGACGGGCAACCTGACGCTGTCCGCAGAACATCAGGGCGGCAACATCTGTATCGAAGTCTCCGATGACGGTGCGGGCCTGAACCGTGAGCGTATTCTTGCTAAAGCACTGTCATCCGGTCTACCGGTTCATGAAAACATGAGCGACGAAGAAGTCGGCATGTTGATTTTCGCGCCAGGCTTCTCCACCGCAGAACAGGTCACGGACGTGTCCGGCCGCGGCGTGGGCATGGACGTTGTGAAACGGAATATCCAGGAAATGGGTGGTCATGTCGAAATTGCCTCTAAACAGGGCAAAGGCACCACAATCCGTATCCTGCTGCCGCTGACGCTGGCCATCCTTGATGGCATGTCTGTACGCGTCGCGGATGAAGTCTTTATTCTGCCGCTGAATGCGGTGATGGAATCATTGCAGCCTCGCGCAGAAGAGTTGAAACCGCTGGCGGGTGGCGAATGTGTTCTGGAAGTCCGTGGCGAATATCTGCCGCTGGTTGAACTGTGGAACGTCTTTGATGTGAAAGATGCCAAAACAGAAGCGACACAGGGCATCGTGGTCATTTTGCAAAGCGCGGGCAAACGCTACGCCCTGTTGGTAGACCAGTTAATTGGTCAGCATCAGGTTGTTGTTAAAAACCTGGAAAGCAACTATCGCAAAGTACCAGGGATTTCAGCCGCCACCATCCTCGGCGATGGCAGCGTGGCGCTGATTGTTGACGTTTCGGCGTTGCAGTCACTTAACCGTGAAAAACGTGTGGCCGGCGCTGCCGCCTGATTGATAACGAAAGGGTAAATAACATGAGTGGAATGGCAACCGTGACAAAAATTGCTGGCGAAACCGTGGGCCAGGAGTTCCTGGTGTTCACGCTGGGTGATGAAGAGTACGGCATCGATATTCTTAAGGTTCAGGAAATTCGTGGTTACGATCAGGTAACCCGCATTGCCAACACGCCGGATTTTATTCGCGGCGTAACGAACCTGCGTGGCGTGATTGTGCCTATCATCGATCTGCGTGTGAAATTTGCACAGGCAGACGTTGAGTACAATGAGAATACGGTCGTAATCGTTCTTAATCTGGAAAACCGCGTCGTCGGTATCGTTGTTGATGGCGTGTCTGACGTGCTGTCGTTGACGCAGGAACAGATCCGTCCTTCACCTGAGTTTGCCGTGACAATGTCCACCGAGTACCTCACCGGTCTGGGTGCGCTCGGCGACCGCATGTTGATTCTGGTTGACATCGAGAAGCTGCTCAGCAGCGAAGAGATGGCGCTGGTCGACAACCTGCGTACGGCATAAGCCTTCTTCACGGGTCAGCCCAGGCTGGCCCGTGAGATTCTGTGTCTTGTGTGCAGCCTGAATCAGTATGATCCGCTTAACCCACGCATCGCTTCCACCTCTCATTTTTCCCCTGTTGTCTGTGACCTGAGCCACTAAAAAACACCCTCAGCTGATATCAATAATTACAAAAGCCCTAATTGCCGCTTTTTTACTGAAGCTGACTAAACCCTCTCTCTTTCCCGCCGATACAGCCCCTGCACTTTACTTTTTATGCTCGGGGAAAAAGATGTTAAAACGAATAAAAGTCGTGACCAGTCTTATCGCGGTACTGATGCTTTTCGGTGCCATGCAGCTGCTGTCAGGCAGCCTGTTCTGGTCAGCGCTGAATAATGATAAAGAGGCCTTTGCACTGTCACAAATTTCCACCCGGAACGTTGCGGCGATGACCGATGCCTATATGGCGCTGAACCAGTCTCGTACCACCCTCAACCGCGCAATGTTGCGCCTGCAAACCAGCCTGGCGTCTCAAATGAACGGCGGCCAGCTGGACAGCCTGACAGAGAAAGCCGTTAACGAGGCGAATAAAGGTGAGCAGTACTTGGCAGAATTTAACGCGATTCCGGAAACACCGGGCGCAGATACGGAAATGCGCGATCGACTGCAAAACGATTTTAAGGCCTATCTGACCGGTCTGCGCGGCATGATCGCCAGCCTGAAAGCGAAAGATCTGGAAGGCATGTTTAAACAAAATATTGAACAGAAGCAGCAGGCGATGCAGGCCACTTATTCCGCATGGCGCCTGAAGCAAAGCGAACTGTCCGCACACGGCGCAGAGCAGAATCAACAGGCCTTCACGCAGATGATGTGGATGCTCGGCATGGTGGGCGTGCTGGTGATTGTGGTTATTCTGGGCTGCTGGTTTGGACTGCGTCAGCTCTTGATTCAACCGCTTCAACGTCTGCTGGTGGATATTCGCACCATTGCTTCTGGCGACCTGACGCAACCCATTCTGGTGGAAGGCCGCAATGAGATGAGCCAACTGGCCGCCGGCATCCATGAGATGCAGCATTCTTTGGTATCGACCGTGGGTGAGGTTCGCAGCGGGTGTGATGCCATTTTCACCGGCGCCAGTGAAATCGCGGCCGGGAATAACGATCTGTCTGCGCGTACGGAAGAGCAGGCAGCTTCGCTTGAACAAACGGCAGCCAGCATGGAGCAGTTAACGGCGACGGTAAAACAGAACGCAGATAACGCACGTCAGGCTTCTCAACTGGCACAAACCGCATCCGAAACCGCGCTGCAGGGCGGTAAAGTGGTGGATGGCGTGGTGACCACCATGCAGGAAATTGCCGGCAGTTCGAAGAAAATCGCAGACATTATCAGCGTTATCGACGGCATTGCTTTCCAGACCAATATTCTGGCGCTTAACGCTGCCGTAGAAGCGGCGCGTGCCGGTGAGCAGGGCCGTGGCTTTGCCGTGGTGGCGGGTGAAGTCCGCAGTCTGGCACAGCGCAGTGCTCAGGCAGCAAAAGAGATCAAAGGGTTAATCGAAGATTCAGTGGCGCGCGTTAACAGCGGCTCGCTTCAGGTTGAAAGCGCGGGCAGCACTATGAATAACATCGTGGGCGCGGTAACACGCGTGACCGATATCATGGGCGAAATCGCTTCTGCATCTGACGAGCAAAGTCGCGGCATCGATCAGGTGGGCCAGGCCGTAACAGAAATGGATCGTGTGACACAGCAGAACGCCTCGCTGGTCGAAGAGTCAGCCGCCGCGGCCGCCGCGCTGGAGCAACAGGCCAGCGCACTGTCCCAGGCCGTATCCGTCTTTAAAATCTCGCGCGTTTAAGTTTCCCCAACCTCTTTTTACGGCCAGCGTGAACCTGTCTTCACGCTGGCCGTAAAGTTCCGCACGTCCGGGCCGATAAACAGAATCGAATTGCTAATGAATGAGGTTTCTATGTTTAGTCGAGTACGTGTTGTCTCCGGTCTTCTCTGTGTATTGGCACTGTTCGCGCTACTGCAAATTTTTTCGGGTGGCGTGTTCTATAAGACGGTGACAGAAGATAAAGAAAATTTTGCCTATAACCAACGTCTGAGTACGCTTCAACGCGCCATGGGCACCTCTTGGGTCGCACTGGTACAGGCGCGAAATACCTTAAACCGCGCCGGGATCCGTTATTTGCAGGATGGGCAAATGGCCGGCTCAGGTGCCACCGTTAAAGAGCTGGTGGCGCTGGCAGATAGTGAATTAAAGCGTGCGGAAGAAGGCTATGCCATGTTCAATGCCAATCTTTCTGAGAAAGGCAAAAGTGCAGAAAACGTACTGACGCTGCAGGCAAACTATAAGCAATTCCATGACGGACTCGCGGAACTGATCGTATTTCTTGGCAACGGTAACTTTAAAGGGTTTGTAGACCAGCCGACACAGAGCTATCAGGACAAATTCCAGAAAGACTACGATGCCTGGCTTAACTACAACCTTCAACTCAGTCAGCAGGGCGTGGATGCCAACAATGCCGCCTATCAACGCATGATTATGCTGGTTGTAGGGACGCTATTGGTCACGCTTTTGGTGATTGTGCTGGTCTGGAATCTGATGCGCAGCCTGCTTATTCGACCGCTCAAAGAGAGCATTGAACATATTCAGCACATCGCAGGCGGCGATCTCACGCAGCCCATCAACATTAGCGTACGTAATGAAATTGGCGATCTGCTGACCTCGCTGCAGGACATGCAACGTTCTCTGGTGCGCACCGTCAGCACCGTGCGAGACGGCGCAGATGCAATTTATACCGGGGCCAGCGAAATCGCCGTCGGTAATAACGATCTTTCTTCCCGAACCGAACAGCAGGCAGCATCGCTGGAGCAAACGGCGGCCAGCATGGAAGAACTTACCGCGACCGTAAAACAAAATGCGGAAAATGCCCGTCAGGCTTCAAAGCTGGCGCTGAATGCCTCTGAAACCGCGCAGCAGGGCGGCAAAGTCGTTGATGGCGTGGTCACGACCATGAAAGAAATTGCCGGCAGCTCACGGAAAATTGCGGACATTATCAGCGTCATTGATGGTATCGCTTTCCAGACCAACATTCTGGCGTTGAACGCAGCGGTTGAAGCCGCGCGAGCTGGCGAACAGGGACGAGGCTTTGCCGTGGTAGCTGGTGAGGTTCGTAACCTGGCCCAGCGCAGCGCACAGGCGGCAAAAGAGATTAAAGGCCTGATTGAAGACTCCGTTGGTCGCGTTAACACCGGCTCAGTGCTGGTTGAGAGCGCGGGCGATACCATGAATGAGATCGTCAGTGCGGTGACGCGCGTGACCGACATCATGGGTGAAATTGCTTCTGCGTCGGACGAACAGAGCCGTGGTATCGACCAGGTCGGTCAGGCGGTGACCGAGATGGATCGCGTAACACAACAGAACGCCTCGCTGGTGGAAGAGTCTGCTGCAGCCGCCGCGGCGCTGGAAGATCAGGCCAGTAACTTAAAACAAGCGGTTTCTGCCTTCAATATTGGTAAAGAAATTGTCACGCAGGCCGTTAACAAGACTACGGCGGCAAAAAATTTACGTTTAGAAAGTCCGTCAGAAGGCATTCGCCAGCCATCACCGCGCGGTGATGAGAACTGGGAAACCTTTTAATTGCCTGGATGGCCCAGCCGCTGAGACGCGGTTGGGCGTAGCAGCAGATGTTCAACAGGTTTAGTTCAGGCCAGGTGCAAAGATGAAGAAATCGACGTTATTAGATCAACCGGAAGCGACGACGCTGCTGTCACAAATGGTGCAGCGTCTGCCCCTGTCCGATACCCATTTTCGCCGTATCAGCCAGCTCATCTATCAGCGTGCGGGTATCGTGCTGGCCGATCACAAGCGCGAGATGGTTTACAACCGTCTGGTTCGTCGTCTGCGCACGCTGAATATCGATGATTTTGGTCGCTATCTGGCCCTGCTGGAAAATGATCCAAACAGTGCTGAGTGGCAGGCGTTTATTAATGCGTTAACCACTAACCTGACAGCGTTTTTCCGCGAGGCGCATCATTTTCCAATCCTTGCGGAGCATGCACGTAAACGTCAGGGAAATTTTAGCGTCTGGAGTACGGCAGCGTCCACCGGCGAAGAACCTTACTCTATCGCGATTACGTTGGCTGAAACCTTAGGCATGGGACCGGGTAAATTCCAGGTACATGCCAGCGATATCGATACCCAGGTTTTGGAGAAAGCCGTGGCGGGCGTTTACCGCCAGGAAGAGCTGCGTACGCTGTCGCCCGCGCAGTTACAGCGTTTCTTTTTACGCGGTACAGGTCCACATGCTGGCATGGTTCGTGTCCGTTCCGAACTGGCGAACATGGTGAACTATACCCAGCTTAACCTGCTGGCAAATGACTGGGCCTTACCGGGACCGTTCGATGCGATCTTCTGCCGCAACGTAATGATCTATTTCGATAAAGAAACACAAGAAAAAATTCTACGTCGTTTTGTTCCTCTGCTTAAGCCCGGCGGCATTCTCTTTGCCGGACACTCAGAGAACTTCAGCCAGATTAGTAAAGAGTTTTGGCTGCGTGGGCAAACCGTGTATGGACTGACGAAGGAAAGATGATGAGCAAAATTACCGTGATGTGCGTAGATGACTCTGCGCTGATGCGGCAACTGATGACCGAAATCATCAACAGTCATCCTGATATGGAAATGGTGGCTACGGCCCCGGATCCGTTAGTGGCACGCGATCTGATTAAACAGTTTAATCCGCAGGTGTTAACGCTGGATGTTGAAATGCCGCGCATGGACGGCCTGGACTTTCTTGAAAAACTGATGCGTTTACGGCCCATGCCCGTGGTCATGGTGTCATCCCTGACGGGACAGGGCTCAGAAATCACGCTGCGCGCGCTGGAGTTAGGTGCGATCGATTTCGTGACGAAGCCGCAGTTAGGCATTCGTGAAGGCATGCTGGCCTACAGCCAGATGATTGGCGACAAAATTCGCGCGGCGGCCCGGGCGCGCCTGCATGTTCGTAACGTTATGCCCGCGCCGGTCACGCTGAAAGCCGGCCCGTTGCTGAGTAGTGAAAAGTTGATTGCCATTGGTTCATCAACCGGCGGCACAGAGGCGATTCGCCACGTTTTACAGCCGTTACCGGCCACCAGTCCGGCACTGCTGATTACGCAACATATGCCACCGGGCTTTACCCGATCTTTTGCCGAGCGGCTGAACAAGCTGTGCCAGATCACGGTGAAAGAAGCGGAAGATGGCGAGCGTATTCTTCCCGGCCATGCCTACATCGCGCCTGGCGCAATGCACATGGAACTGGGGCGCAGCGGGGCGAACTACGTGGTGAAGCTGAATGAAGGCCCCCCGGTTAACCGGCATAAACCTTCAGTGGATGTCTTGTTTAAATCGGTTGCGATTAACGCCGGGCGTAATGCCGTCGGCGTCATCCTGACCGGTATGGGTAACGATGGGGCAGCAGGCATGCTGGAAATGCATCGTGCCGGCGCCTGGACCATCGCGCAAAATGAAGCAAGTTGTGTCGTTTTTGGCATGCCACGCGAGGCGATAGCCAGCGGTGGCGTGAGCGAAGTAGTAGATTTAAGCAACATCAGCCAGCACATGCTGGCGAAAATTAGCGCCGGACAGGCATTGCGTATATAACCAGGCCCGTCCTGCCGGGCGAGATAACACAGGAGTAGATATGGCTGATAAAAACATGCGCTTTTTAGTAGTGGACGACTTCAATACGATGCGTCGTATTGTACGTAACCTGCTGAAAGAGCTTGGTTTCAATAACGTAGAAGAAGCGGAAGACGGCGTTGATGCGCTAGGCAAGCTGAAAGCAGGTGGTTTCGATTTCGTTATCTCTGACTGGAACATGCCAAATATGGATGGCCTGCAACTGCTGCAGACTATTCGTGCCGATGCTGCCATGGCGAGCCTGCCAGTTTTAATGGTGACGGCAGAAGCGAAGAAAGAAAACATTATTGCTGCCGCTCAGGCGGGTGCAAGCGGCTATGTAGTCAAGCCGTTTACTGCAGCCACGCTTGAAGAAAAGCTGGGCAAAATTTTTGAAAAACTGGGTATGTAAGGAGATGTGATGAGCGACCTTCCGAAATCAGCTGAGCAAGCCGCGGCACACGATATCATTTCCCGCATCGGTTCACTGACCCGCATGCTGCGTGACAGTCTGCGTGAGCTGGGGCTGGATCAGGCCATTGCAGAAGCTGCTGAAGCCATTCCTGACGCCCGCGACCGTCTGGACTATGTAGTGCAAAAGACCGCTCAGGCGGCCGACAGGGCGCTGAACAGCGTCGAAGCAGCGCAACCGCACCAGGACAAAATGGAAGCGGGCGCGATTGCGCTGAAAGGACGCTGGGATGCGTGGTTTGAAAATCCAATTGAACTTGCCGACGCGCGCGAGCTGGTGACGGATACGCGTGAGTATTTAGGGGAAGTGCCTACGCACACCTCTTTTACTAACAAGCAGTTGCTCGACATCATGATGGCGCAGGATTTCCAGGACCTTACCGGTCAGGTCATCAAGCGCATGATGGATGTGATCCAGGAAATCGAGCGCCAGCTGTTGATGGTGCTGCTGGAAAACATGCCAGAAGTAAGCGCCGAGAAACGTCAGGTTGGCACCACGCTGCTTAACGGACCTCAGGTCAATGCCGCTGCGCCAGGCGTCGTGGCGAATCAGGACCAGGTTGATGACCTGCTGGACAGCCTGGGTTTCTAACCGCGAGTCTGTCTGGTCATCGCCGATCCGTTAACGGTTGGCGATTGCCGCCCCTTCTAAGATGGCCTGTTTCTGACAGGCCACTTCTCTTTTCTCTTTTGCCATCCGTGAAAGAGCGCGCATTTTTCACGTTTTATCCACGCTTTAACCAAACCCAAATTTGGCATTCTATGCTCAGAATTCCTGCCAACCGAGGTTTGTGGTGTCAGAAAATAGCGACGAAGAAAAAACAGAATCGCCCACGGCCCACCGACTTGAGAAAGCACGTGAAGAAGGCCAGATTCCGCGTTCGCGCGAGTTGACCTCATTACTGATGCTGTTAGCCGGCATCATGATTTTATGGGTCGGCGGTGCCATGATGGCCCACCGGCTGGCCGCGATGGTGTCAACCGGATTACGATTTGACCATGCCATGGTGACCGATGACAAAATCATCATTGCGCATGTGGGCAATCTGATTATGCAGGCCATTGCGGCGCTGCTCCCGCTGCTGGGCGGGCTGGTTCTGGTCGCGATTGCCTCGCCAATGCTGCTGGGCGGCGTGGTGATCAGTGGAAAATCCATTAAGGTCGATTTTGGCAAACTGAACCCGCTGTCTGGTTTAAAGCGTATGTTTGCCGCTCAGGCCTGGACCGAACTGTTTAAAGGCATCCTGAAGACTATTCTGGTCGGTTGTGTTGCAGGCTGGTACGTCTGGAGCCACTGGCCCGATATGCTGCGTCTGATTGCCGAATCACCGACAACGGCACTGATTCACGGCATGGATATGATTGCCATCTGCTGCTCGCTGGTCATGCTCGGGTTGATCCCCATGGTGGGGTATGACGTTTTCTGGCAACTGTACAGCCATTTTAAAAAGCTGCGCATGTCGCGTCAGGAAATTCGTGATGAACACAAACAGCAAGAGGGTGATCCGCACGTGAAAGGGCGCATCCGCCAGCAGATGCGCGCAGCCGCCCGACGTCGCATGATGGCCGATGTTCCCAAAGCCGATGTTATCGTCACCAACCCAACGCACTACTCGGTTGCCTTGCAATATAACGAGAAAAAGATGAGCGCGCCGAAGGTCATCGCCAAGGGCGCAGGGGATATTGCCTTACGCATTCGTGAACTGGGCGCGGAACACCGTATTCCGGTTCTGGAAGCGCCGCCACTGGCGCGTGCGCTGTACCGACATACTGAAATTGGACAACACATTCCGGGTGCGCTCTATGGCGCCGTCGCGGAAGTGCTGGCCTGGGTCTGGCAGCTACGTCGCTGGAAGCGCGAAGGTGGCCTGATCCCGGTAAAACCTAAAGACCTGCCGGTCCCGGCAGAGATGGACTTTGCAGGAGAGAACACAAACGATGGCTAATCTGGCCGCTAAATTACGCCTACCGGGCAACTTCAAAGATATGCAGTGGCAGGTGCTTGCTGGCCCGGTACTGATCATCATGATTTTATCGATGATGGTTCTGCCGTTACCGCCATTCATCCTTGATCTGTTGTTCACCTTCAACATCGCCTTGTCGATCATGGTGCTGCTGGTGGCGATGTTTACCCAGCGCACGCTGGAGTTTGCGGCGTTTCCAACCATCCTGCTGTTTTCGACCTTGCTGCGCCTGGCGCTTAACGTTGCCTCAACCCGTATCATTTTACTGGACGGCCACACCGGGGCCGCCGCCGCCGGACGGGTGGTGGAAGCCTTTGGCCACTTCCTGGTCGGGGGCAACTTTGCCATCGGTATTGTGGTGTTTATCATCCTGGTGATTATCAACTTTATGGTTATCACCAAAGGTGCTGGCCGTATCGCTGAAGTGGGCGCGCGCTTTGTTCTTGACGGGATGCCCGGTAAGCAGATGGCCATCGACGCCGACCTGAATGCCGGTCTGATTGGTGAAGATGAAGCGAAACGCCGCCGTGCTGAAGTCACCCAGGAAGCCGACTTCTACGGTTCAATGGACGGTGCCAGTAAGTTCGTACGTGGTGATGCCATAGCGGGCATTTTGATCATGGTAATCAACGTGATTGGCGGGCTGTTGGTCGGTATCGTGCAGCACGGCATGGATGCAGGACATGCGGCAGAAACCTATACGTTGCTGACTATCGGTGATGGTCTGGTTGCTCAGATCCCGGCGCTGGTTATCTCGACTGCGGCGGGTGTTATTGTGACGCGCGTGGCAACCGATCAGGACGTCGGCGAGCAGATGGTTGGCCAGCTGTTTAAAGATCCTCGCGTACTGATGCTGAGCGGCGGCGTAATCGGATTGCTGGGCCTGGTGCCGGGCATGCCGAACTTCGTTTTCCTGCTGTTTACGGCGGCCTTACTGGGGCTGGCATGGTGGTTACGCGGCCGCGAAATGCAGCCGAAAAAGAGTGTCGAATCACCCAGCAGCCTCACCAAATCTATGGAAACACCCGCATCGGCCGAGGCGTCCTGGACCGATGTTCAGCTGGAAGATACCCTGGGAATGGAAGTGGGCTATCGCCTGATTCCGATGGTCGATCATAATCAAAACGGTGAACTGCTGGGGCGTATCCGCAGTATCCGTAAGAAGGTGGCGCAGGACGTCGGCTTCCTGCCACCGGTGGTGCATATCCGTGACAATATGGAATTACCGCCGGCCCGCTATCGCATTTTGATGAAGGGCGTAGAAATTGGCAGTGGTGACGCGTATCCGGGGCGCTGGATGGCGATTAACCCCGGCACCGCAGCGGGCACCTTGCCGGGTGAAGCCACCGTCGATCCGGCGTTTGGCCTGGCGGCCGTGTGGATTGATGGCGCGCTGAAAGAGCAGGCCCAGATCCAGGGCTTTACCGTGGTCGAAGCCAGTACGGTGGTGGCAACCCATCTTAATCATCTGATTGGTCAGTATGCCAGCGAGCTGTTTGGTCGCCAGGAGGCGCAACAGCTGCTAGATCGCGTCTCGTCTGAAATGCCTAAACTGACTGAAGATCTGGTGCCGGGCGTCATTACCCTGACAACCCTGCATAAAGTGCTGCAAAACCTGCTGGTGGAGCGCGTCTCTATTCGCGACATGCGCACCATCATTGAAACGCTGGCAGAGCACGCGCCGGTTCAAAGCGATCCGCAGGAGTTGACCAGCGTGGTGCGTGTCGCGTTGGGTCGTGCAATCACCCAACAATGGTTCCCGGGCAACGGTGAAGTTCAGGTTATTGGCCTGGATGCTACGCTGGAACGCCTGTTACTGCAGGCTCTGCAGGGCGGTGGTGGACTGGAGCCGGGGCTTGCCGATCGTCTGCTGGCCCAGACGCAGGAAGCCTTACAGCGTCAGGAGATGATGGGCGCGCCGCCGGTCTTACTGGTAAACCATCCATTACGTGCTTTACTGGCGCGCTTCCTGCGTCGCAACATGCCGCAGCTGGTGGTGCTGTCCAACATGGAATTAAGCGACAATCGTCAGATTCGCATGACCGCCACCATCGGAGGCAAACAATGAGATCGATGATGCTGTTTGCACTGCTCCTGCCGCTGTCTGCCCAGGCCGCTGACGGCGCCTGGAGCGCCAGCGCGGCGGGCCCGCTGATGGCCAATCGCGGTAGCTGGCAATCCTCACAGCCCTTAACGCCGCCGGGCGACGTAAAAGGGGCAATGACCGTGGTGAACTGGCGCTATCAGCTCACCCGGCCTGCGCCATCGGGCCTGCAGGTCCGGCTTTGTGCGGCGCAGCGCTGTACCGAACTGGACGGTGCCAACGGCGCGACGCGGGGTCTGACCGGCGTGACCGCGGATGAAACATTGCATATGGTGTTTGGTTTCGCTGGAAGCGGCAGCTTACCGCCCGGGCTGAAAGTGGTCAGTACAGACGTGACGGTTAATTACCAGTAAGCCTGATTATTTCATTGTTAAGACAGACCGGCAGCGATCGTGCAGGCGTGCACGATCGCTGCCGGTCTGCATAATGAAGTCATTTTCGCATTAAATCAGTCTGTGCTTCGCAGCAAAAAACGAGAGATCAACCCGCCAGCCACACCGCCCACCATCGGCACCAGCCAAAACACCCACAGCTGCTGCAAGGCCCAGGTTCCCTGGAACAGCGCCATCGCCGTACTGCGCGCCGGGTTTACCGACGTATTGGTCACGGGGATGCTAATTAAATGAATAAGCGTTAAGGCCAGGCCAATGGCGATGGGCGCGAAACCCGCGGGCGCGCGTTTATCGGTCGCCCCCTGAATAATGATCAGGAAAAAGGCGCTGAGTACCAGTTCAGTGACCACTGCTGCACAAAGGCTGTAGCCCCCGGGAGAGTGTTCGCCAAAGCCGTTAGCCGCGAACCCGCTGGTGGTGGCATCAAAATCAGACTGACCACTTGCAATCACATACAGCACGGCCGCCGCCGCGATACCGCCCGCGACCTGCATAATGATATAGGGCAAAATGGCCTGATATCCGATACGGCCGCCCGCCCATAAACCCAGCGTGACGGCAGGATTAAAATGGCCGCCCGAAAGATGACCAACAGCAAAAGCCATCGTCAGTACGGCAAGGCCGAAAGCCAGAGCCACTCCGGCAAAGCCAATCCCGGTTTGCGGAAAGGTTGCCGCCAGCAGGGCGCTTCCACAACCTGCCAATACTAACCAGAATGTGCCGATGAATTCGGCAAACGCTTTTTTAATCATCAACTTAGTTTCCTTTCTCGTTAACAGGTCAAGACCTGATGAAATGCGGGCTTATAGTAGAGCGCGCGCATCAGAAAGGAATAACCCCATGATCTTACGCAGATAAACAGGACATTATGGCGGCATGGGCCAGTTTGTCCGTTGCTATGCATCATGATGTCTGGTTTTCAGGCGATAGCGGGCCGATTCATATCGTGGGCAGAGCAGGCGGCGAAAACAACGGTCGCGGAAATCATGACGCGGCGGCGGGGAAGGCAGCGAAGGCAGGCGCCGGGCCACGGTGGGCACTCAGCGCCTGAAGAGGTTACATGCGATCGACGGTTTTGATACCCAGCGTGTCCAGCCCCAGTTTCAGGGTTTTGGCGGTCAGGGCAGCAATCTGTAACCGGCTCTGACGGGTCGCTTCATCTTCGGCCGCCAGAATCGGGCAATGCTCGTAGAAGCCGGAGAACAGGCCAGCCACGTCATAGAGGTACGCACACATCACATGCGGCGTGCCGTCACGGGCAACCTGAGTAATGACTTCTTCAAACTGCAGTAGGCGTGTAGCCAGCAGGGCTTCACGATCGTCCGTCAGGGTGATGTCGGCCTGAATCGCGTCGGCTTCAATACCGGCCTTACGGAATACCGACAGGACACGCGTGTAAGCGTACTGCATATAAGGCGCGGTGTTACCTTCAAACGCCAGCATGTTGTCCCAGTCAAAGATATAATCCGTGGTGCGGCTCTTTGACAGATCGGCATATTTTACAGCGCTGACGCCGACGACTTCCGCAAGTGCACGCCGCTCTTCTTCGCTCATCTCCGGGTTTTTTTCGCTGACCAGCGAGTAAGCACGATCGTAAGCTTCATCCAGTAGATCCGAAAGTTTGATGGTGCCGCCGCTGCGGGTCTTAAACGGACGACCGTCTTTACCCAGCATCATGCCAAATGCATGGTGCTCAAGCGGCACAGATTCAGGCACATAACCGGCTTTACGCACGATGGTCCACGCCTGCTGTAAATGCTGATGCTGGCGCGAGTCGATGTAATAAATCACCCGATCGGCATGCAGCGTTTCGTAGCGGTATTTGGCGCAGGCAATATCGGTAGTGGTGTAAAGATAGCCGCCGTCTTTCTTCTGAATGATGACGCCCATAGGCTCACCTTCTTTATTCTGGTATTCATCCAGAAAGACCACGGTCGCACCTTCGCTCTCAACGGCTAACCCTTTCGCTTTGAGGTCGGCAACAATACCCGGCAGCATGTCGTTGTAAAGGCTCTCGCCCATGACATCTTTGCGGGTCAGCGTGACGTTAAGGCGGTCATAGATATGCTGGTTCTGGCTCATGGTGATATCAACCAGCTTTTTCCACATCTGACGGCAGTAGTCATCGCCGCCTTGTAACTTCACCACGTAGCGACGTGCGCGCTCAGCAAATTCCGGATCTTCATCGTAGGTGCGCTTGGCTTCACGGTAAAACCCTTCTAAGTCAGCCAGCGCCATTTCGGCATGGTTTTCGTTCTGCTGTTTCTCAAGGAAAGCTATCAGCATACCGAACTGCGTTCCCCAGTCGCCAACGTGGTTGGCACGGATGACGTTATGGCCCAGAAACGCCAGAGTGCGGACAGCGGCATCACCAATAATGGTGGAGCGGACGTGGCCGACGTGCATTTCTTTCGCGACGTTCGGGGCAGAGTAATCCACGACGATAGTCTGAGGTTCAACGCAGGCAACGCCGAGTCGCGGATGCTGAAGGGCATTCCTGGCATGTTCTGCCAGCCAGCCACGATCGAGAAAGATGTTAATAAACCCGGGTCCGGCAATCTCAACCTTGCTGGCAATACCGGTAAGATCCAGATGTTGAATAACAGTTTCAGCTAATTGTCGCGGCGCCTGGCCCAGTTTTTTAGCCACGGCCATGATGCCGTTTGCCTGATAATCACCAAACTGAACTTTGGCCGACTGGCGAACCTGAGGTTCGCAATCGGAGGGAGCACCAGCCAGCACCATAGCCTGACTGACTTTTGCGGAAAGAAGCGCCTGAATATTCACCGGGTTACCTTACATATGCTAAGAAAAGCACGCTGACAGCGCAGCGCGCTTCATCCTCATTCTGCCGGAGGCGATAACCAGAGTAATCACCAGGCAGAACGGAAAAAAATGAGGGGAAAAGTATACGTGAATTGTCAGCTTGAGTCAGTAACTGGATAAACGCGGAGAAACAGAGCTGAGGATGTTTCCCAAAGGATTAGCGGCGGCGCGCGCGGCGCGCATTTTTAACGCTTTTGTCTTCTCGCACCTTCCAGTGGCGCGCAAGGGCAAATCCCATCAGTGCGATCAATGTTGCCACTACGATGAGCATAGTCATAAAAACTTTCCTTATAATGGTATTGATGCAAATTTATAAGAAAGGTGACGCGGCTGCAATCATGTTGGCGGTAAATGGGAATTGTCTTATGGTATTAATTAACGTCAATTTAAACAGATGGTTAGGTGGTTTTTGTCAACTTAAGGGTGGATCTAAAAAGAAGATAAGTCTGAATTGAAAGCGTAATTTATCTGCTTTAATGGAAAAGAATCACGTAAATAAGATGAATCTCACCATTATGTCGTTTAGGATTTAATGCTAACAATGAGTTACGATATTTAAGTCTGTAAATTTTAGAGGGGCAGAGGCAACCGTGAGCACCACCTTTCCATCAGAACTGGACGATTTACGCGAAGATTTGGCCGCTTTCGAACAACGGTTACAAAGTTTTTCACAGCGACTCGGATTAGATAATGCCGGACTCGATGTCGATCATGTCGCGGTTCGCTGTCACCAAAACACCACCGCCGAACGTTGGCAGCAGGGTCTGGCGAAAATGGGCCAGCAATTTTCGGCAGCGATGATCAATGGTCGTCCTGTCTGCCTGTTCAAACTGCATCAGCCGCTCCAGATTGCCGGCTGGCATATCGACGTGGTGGAGTTACCCTGGCCCGGCGAGAAACGCTATCGCCATGAAGGCTGGGAGCATGTGGAAGTGGTATTAAGGGGCGAGCCAGAAACGCTTGGGATGCGGGCAATGGCGTTGCTGTCCGACCATGCACTGTCCCAACCCGGTATTTCGTTCAAGACCAGCTCGCCAAAAGGGGAAAATGAACGTTTGCCTAATCCTACCCTCGCAGTAACCGACGGGGAAACCACGATAAAGTTTCACCCGTGGAGCCTGGAAGAGATCGTGGCCAGTGAGCAGTCTTAACCCAGGGCGTCAACCGCGCGTTTAAGCCGCTTTGCCGCTTCTTCCAGCAGCGCGCGTGGGCAACCGAAGTTGATACGCACGAAACGATCATCGCCAAAATCGCGACCCGGTGAGAAACCCAGCCCGTACTTTTCAAAATAGAGTGCCGGGCTGGCAACCGGCAATGCGCTGGCATCAATCCAGCCGAGATAGCTGCCTTCTGGTGACACCATCGAGAGTCCGGGGAGCGCATTGACCTGTTCAACCAGCCAGTCACGATTACCGCGCAGATAGTCCAGCTGTGCATCAAGCCAGTCATCATTGTCGCGCCAGGCAACCTCTGCGGCCACCAGTGCCAGAATATCAACCGAGGGAACGATGCCCTGGCGGACGGCGTTGAAACGTTCACGCAGTGCCGGGTCAGGGATGATGGCGACGGATGCGCCCAGGCCTGCGATGTTAAAGGTTTTCGAGGGCGAAAGCAGCGTGACGCTGCGCCGCGCGGCATCGTCGCTCAGGGAGGCGAACGGGATGTGCTGCAGGCCCTGTGTTAACAGCAGGTCGCAATGGATTTCGTCAGAACAGACAATCAGGTCGTGCTGCTGAGCAAACGCCAGCTGGGCCTCCAGCTCTTCCCGGCGATAAACCGTACCGCCAGGATTCTGGGGATTACACAGCATCAACAGCTTTTTGTCCTGCATTTTCCCTTCGGCCGCGCTCAGGTCCATGACCCAGCGCCCGTCCTGTAATATTAATGGCAGACTCAGCTGGTCGCGTTCCGCCAGTTTAGCGGCAGAGCGAAAAGGGGGATAAATCGGTAAGGGTGCCACGGTACCTTGCGGTGGCTGAGTAAAGGCGCGGACCGACAGATTTAAGCCGCAGACAACGCCGGGCAAGACAACAACCCATTCGGGATCGACCTGCCAGTGATAACGTGATGCACAGCGGGCGATAAGGGCCGCAATCAACCCCTGGGGCTTATCGCCATAGCCGAAAACGCCGTGGTCAACGCGGGCTTTAATGGCTTCAATGATACGCTCAGGCGATCGGAAATCCGTATCGGCGACCCACAGTGGCAGAATATCCTGACCCGCATATTTGTGCCATTTAAGACTATCACTGTGACGGCGGTCTATCCGTTGGTCAAAATTGAATGTCATAGTTAGTTTTCCACGTAAACTGTTCTAAGGGATAAGCGTACCTGACGAATTTGGCGTGAACAGGAAGCCATGTAAAGGAGAAGACAATGACGACACTGGAAATTTGTTGCTATGGGGTGGATTGTGCATTAACCGCCCAGCAGGCGGGAGCCGATCGCATAGAGCTTTGCGCCGCGCCGCGTGAAGGCGGGCTGACGCCTTCTGCAGGCATGCTGGAGGTCGCCCGTCGTGACATTTCAGTTCCGGTGCATCCTATTGTTCGCCCTCGCGGTGGCGACTTTTGCTATTCCAGCCGTGAATTTGAAACGATGAAGTCAGACGTGGCGCGTATCCGTGAGCTGGGTTTTCCCGGCATCGTTCTGGGCATGCTGGATGAAGATGCCAATATCCATGCCAGTCAGATGCGACAAATCATGGCCCTGTGCGACGGGATGGCGGTGACTTTTCACCGCGCCTTCGATCTGTGCCATCGGCCCAAGCGTTCGCTTGATGTGCTGACGGATTTTGGCGTCAGGCGCATCCTGACATCTGGCCAGCAACAAAGCGCGGAAAACGGAATTGCATTATTGAGGGAACTTAATGAATACAGCGCAGGTCCAATCATTATGGCCGGTGCTGGCGTTCGCCTCAGCAACCTGCAAAAGTTTCTGGATGCGGATATTCGCGAGGTACACAGCTCGGCCAGCCACCTTGTGGCATCCCCGATGCGCTACCGTAAAGTGGGTGTTTCCATGTGTTCCGAAGCCGAAATTGATGAGTTCAGCCGCAACTGCGTCGATGGCGATGTCGTTGAGGCAATGAAAAGTGTGATGCAAATGAATACCGCCCGGGTGGCCTGACTCATGACCAGTTTTGCCGCGCAGCACGCCGATTGATGACGTGATGTTTGCAAGTACCAAACCCCAGTAAATTTGCTGGGGTATTTTTTGCCCAAAATTCCTTCAGCGCCCTTTATCGTCGTGCCCGCGAGGCTGAATTCAGTCGCTGCTGGCGCTGAGAGAAGAATTCCACTTTCCATCATCCGTCGGTTCCTGCTATTTAGGGTAAACCGTTTACGACATTGACGTCCGAGGTGCACACCATGCGATGCGTTCTGCTGTCCGCTGTGATTACGTTATTCTCCTTTCCCACCGCATGGGCCGCAGCCTCATGTCAGCCATACAGTAAAGCGGTGACCAACAGCAATAACTGGATCCTGCTGGGCGGCAGTGCCAAAGGTCAGGTGCGTCAGGTGATCGCCGGCGAGTTTGGTAAAGACGTCAACTCACAGAAACGGGTACTGGGGCAGTTTGATCGCTGTGGCGATCTGCTGGTGGCGGACATCAGCTATGACAAAAATGAGCGTAACGTCATCCTGAGCATGGAACAGCACCTGGTTCGGGTTCAGGACGGCTGGGTTGCGGAATATGCCTATCTGGTTAAAGTCATCAAGCAGGGCAGTGAAGTGGTGGTCGATAACCGTCAGGGCACCATTCAGTGGCAGAAGGGCAAAAACGGCAACATCATCAGCGCATCGGATAAATTTATCAGCATGGGTAAAGACGGGTTTACGGATACGACTTACCGTTATGATAAACGTTTCCACTTACTAAAAAGTATTGCGCGAGGTACCGATCCCGTCAGCAACGGGGAATACCGTTATGAGTGGAATCCACAAGGCCTGGTCACCCGTTCGACCTCTGCCCGCCGCAAAGATACCTACACCTATGATAACCAGTGGCGGGAACGGCGCCTGAATGGCACCGCAACGACAGACGTCAGCACATTGCGCACCGTGGATGAATGCCAGTTCTGGGATGAGAAGGGCAACTGCACGCTGAGTTATCTGAATGAAACGGAAGTGTTCGAGAAAGGGACGATTCAACGCCACCTCAGCGCAGTCTATAAATACCAGTACTGGGATAAACCCGCTGAGGTGACGGAATAGCCGTTATTTTACCGTTTGACTGAACGCATCCAGCCCCAGCAGCGCATGGGCAATTTGCTCCGGTGCTAGGTTGGGGTTAAGGTTTTTCAGCGTATCGCCTTCACTGTTTGCCAGTGCGCCTATTTTCACCAGATTTTCCCAGCTTTCGCCCTCCAGATGCATCTCTTTCAGGGTGGTGGGCATCTTGATCGAGCGATAGAAACGGATGTAGCGTGCGATCTCCTCGTCCGGACGCTGCTCCAGCACCATCTGGGTTAAGGTACCGTAGGCCACTTTCTCGCCGTGGGTGAGATGATGGATATCGCCTTCAATAGCAGTAAAACCATTGTGAATGGCGTGCGCAGCTGCCAGGCCGGCATTTTCGAATCCCAGGCCCGACAGCAAGGTATTCGCTTCCACCACCGCTTCCACCGCCGGCGTCACGCGTTTTTCCGAAACGGCAACATAGGCACTGTAACCCCAGGTCAGCAGGGTTTCCTCACAGGCACGGGCGATGGCTAGCCCGGCAATGGTCGGATCGCCATTGACCATCGATTTGGCATGGCTGCGGGCTACCGCCTGGGCTTCCACCCAGGTTGCGAGGCCATCCGCAATGCCCGAGGCAAACAGGCGGGCAGGCGCAGCGGCACAGACGGCGGTATCCACCAGCACCAGATCGGGGTTCTTATTGTAGAAGCGATAGCTCTCAAACACGCCGCTGTCAGAATAGATAACGGAGAGTGCGCTACAGGGCGCATCGGTAGAGGCAATCGTGGGAACGATCACCACCGGTTGTTGGATCTCATCAGCCACTGCCTTAACGGTATCCAGCGTTTTACCGCCGCCCAGCCCGATGACCACGTTGCAGTTCTGCTGTTGCGCCTGCTGGCTCAACCGGGTGATTTCATTACTGGACGCCTCGCCATTGAACTGCTGGCGCACCACGTTCACGCCCGCCTTTGTGAGCGTGGCCTGAGCCCGTTCACCGATCAGTCCCCAGACGACATCGTCCGCGACCACAAAAGCCTGAGTACCCAGTTCGGTGACGTAGCTCCCCAGTTCATCGAGTACGCCTGCACCTTGCACATATTTGCGCGGTGACGAGAAAATAAATTTCATAAACGTTGCTCCTGGTTGCATAAATCATGGCCGTGATCGGCCCGTTGATAAAGCCCTTAAAAGGGTAGCAGCTAATGGGGGTTTGCTGGCTGTACAGACAAAAAACCGCTTGTTATTGTGAGCGGATGTTTACCGGGGATACGCTTATGACGGCTTCGTTGCTCTCTTTCCTGCTGGCTATTATTATTTTGACCCTGACGCCGGGCTTTGATACGGCGTTGATCCTGCGATCGGCCGCCGCACAGGGCTGGCAGCGTGCCAGTGCCACGGCGCTGGGCGTGGCAACCGGCTGTTTGCTCTGGGGCATTGCGGTAGGGCTGGGATTAGGCGCGCTGCTGCTGGCGTCGGAGATGGCTTATAACCTGCTGAAGTGGGCTGGCGCCGCTTACCTCCTCTATCTGGGCATTAAGCTGCTGTGGCATCCGCGCGCCCAAAGCGTGTCAATGCATGCCGAGGCCGCGGCTCAGCAACGTCATCTTGCCTGCTTCACGCGTGGATTATTGGGGAATCTGCTGAATCCCAAGGTGGGCGTTTTCTATGTGACTTTTTTGCCCCAGTTCATTCCGCAGGGCGCCTCTGTCCCGATCTGGTGCAGCCTGATGGCGTTGACGCACATGCTGGTGGGGTTGGCCTGGAGCACGGTGCTGATCGGCAGCAGCCACTATTTTGCTGAGCAGTTAAAACGGCCACGGATAGTCAAAATCATGGACCGTTTAACGGGCTGCGTCTTTATTGGTTTTGCGGCGAAACTGGCGCTGTCTCGCCGCTGAGGGTCAGGGTTTGGTGGCAACCAGAACGGCACGCAGCGGTGCGGGATAACCTTCAATGGTTTTGCTGCTGTCGTCAGGATCCAGAAATTCGGCCAGTGATTCACTGGTCATCCAGCTGGTACGACGTTGCTCTTCCGTCGAGGTCAGGGCAAAGTCGACAATGCGCACGTTAACAAAGCCACACTTCTCCAGCCAGCTTTTCAGACCCTCGGCTGAGGGAATAAAATAGACGTTGCGCATCTGCGCATAGCGTTCGCCCGGCACCAGCACCTGGTTCACATCGCCTTCGATCACCAGCGTTTCCAGTACCAGCTCGCCGCCGCTGACCAACTGATTTTTTAGCTGAAGGAGGTGATCAAGGGGGGAGCGGCGATGATACAGCACGCCCATCGAAAAGACCGTGTCGAACGCCTGGAGCGCCGGCAGTTGTTCAATGCCCAGCGGCAGTAAATGGGCGCGACGGTCATCATTCAACAGCTTACGCACGGCTTCGAACTGGCATAAAAACAGCTGCATGGGATCGATACCGACAACCAGATGCGCACCCGCACCGATCATCCGCCACATGTGGTAGCCGCTGCCGCAGCCGACATCCAGCACGGTTCGTCCGGCCAGCGAGGAAATATGAGGCAGCACGCGCTCCCATTTCCAGTCAGAACGCCATTCGGTGTTAATCTCCGTTCCGTACAGGGAATAAGGGCCTTTGCGCCACGGCATCAAATTGCGTAGTAGTTTCTCAATGCCCTGACGATGACGATCGCTGATGTCATCCCGATCGGCGCTTACGCTGTTCAGCAGGTCCAGCCGCTGGGGTTCCAGCAGCGGTAAGTATTCCAGCGACTTGTACCAGTCACGGAAGTGCCCGTGCAGATTCTCCCGCTGCCAGTCGCTAATCTGTGCAGGCAGCACGTCAAGCCATTTTGCCAGGGGGCCAACGGCGATTTGCTGATAAAAACGGCCAAAGTCGATCATTTTAATGCCACCAACGAACCAAAATTAAAGCACTGAAACCATAATTCAGCGTGCGAAAAGCCCGCCTGCTTAAGACGAGCCTTATGCGCTTCCACACTGTCGGTCAGCATGACGTTTTCCAGCATGCTGCGCTTCTGGCTAATCTCCAGTTCGCTGTAGCCGTTGGCGCGCTTAAAGTCATGATGCATGTTAAACAGCAGTTCGCCGACGTCACGATCTTCAAAGCTGAATTTCTCCGAGAGGACCAGGGCTCCGCCGGGATTCAGCCCCTGCCAGATTTTACTGAGCAGCGTAAGACGGGCAGGCGGCTCAAGAAACTGCAGGGTGAAATTGAGCACCACCAGAGAGGCATTCTCAATCTCAATGTCACAGATGTCCGCTTCCACCACGGTAACCGGCGTGTCGGCGCGAAAGGCATCGATATGGCGGCGGCAGCGTTCGACCATGGCCGGAGAGTTGTCTACGGCGATAATCTGGCAGCCTGGCACGTGAATATTACGACGCACCGAAAGTGTGGCGGCACCGAGTGAGCAGCCCAGGTCAAACACCTGGCTGTTGGGCTGGACGAAGCGTTCTGCCAGCATGCCAATCATCGAAATGATATTGGAATAGCCGGGCACCGAGCGCTGAATCATGTCAGGAAACACTTCAGCGACACGTTCGTCAAAGGTCCAGTCGCCCAGTTTTTCAATGGGCGCAGAAAAGAGTTGATCGCGATCAGACATATCGAAAATCCGAAGAGACGGCGGAAAGGGCGCTATTCTGGCAGAAACTGCCGCGGCCTGCACCCTTTAAGCCGCAACATTAATGCAGGCTGAGCACCAGTTGCCAGGGGAGATAGATGAGGTTAAAAATCACCATTCCACTCAGGCCAAACAGGGTCAGCATCATGCCGTATTTGCGTCCACTCATCACGTCTTTACGCAGGCCATAAGCATGCAAAAAACGGCCAACAAAAAACACGATGCCCGTCAGGTGAACCATCCAGACATCCGCCCCGTTCATCTCAAGCGTGATCAGCAGCAGCAGTGCCAGGGGAATGGTTTCAACGGCATTGCCATGAATGCGGATGGCCCTGTTCAGGTCGTGATGACCGCCATCCCCAAAAGCAACATGATGTTTACGCCGAAAGCGGACGACATTGAGGGTGAACTTCATTATCAGTAACGCACCGATAACCACATATAACGCGCTAATCATCATGGATTCCTTTTTTATTCATATCACCAGAGGGGGCGAGGCTGCCCATCGCTATCAGAATAGCGAATCCTGTTGCGGCCAGTCAGGTCCGGGACCGATGCTGGCATCAATTTTTTGTAATGCCGGCCAGAGCGCCTGCACCAGCGGAAACACCTGTCCCATATCGGGCGTGTGGATAAACACCAGAGGGTCACTTTGCGTGTGCCATTCGGCCAGCTTGGCCAGCCAGATTTGAAACAGTGGCAGGCTTTCTTCCAGGTTGTCGCTGCCGACAAAACGGATCATGGGGCGCGACCCGGTTAACAGTGCATGCGGCGGAACGCGAGGCTTTTGCTGGCGGGCGTGAAGTGCCGCCGGGCTTTGCGAGGTTGAGGCATGAACCGGACGGCTGTCCAGCACCACACGATTGACGCCGCGCTGCAGCAGGCCGCGATTCAGCGCGCGCTCAGCCTCGCCTTTGGCAAAAAAGGCGGCATGGCGGACTTCGACGCCGTAAGAGAAATGGGTGGGCAGGCTGTCCAGAAAGCGCCAGAGATCGTTCAGTTGCGCAGGGGAAAAGCTGGCGGGCAGCTGCAGCCAGTACTGACCCATGCGGTCGGCGAGCGGTGCCATCAGGCGAAAAAAATCCGTTACTAAGTCGTCGGTATTTTGCAGGGCGGCCTGATGGCTGATGCTGCTGGGAAATTTAAAACAGAAACGAAACTGGTCATGGGTCATATCCCGCCAGCGCAGGACCGTTTCCGCATCAGGCAGCGCATACAATGTGGTATTGCCTTCCACCGTGCCGAAATAACGCGCATAGTCAGCCAGGGTTTCGATTCCCCATCGCTTCCAGTGCGCGTGATGCCATTGTGGCAAACCAATACGAAGTGTCACGCCTGATTCCCGCCTTTGAGTGTGATGGTAATTATCCTGTAACGCAGTATATTGACGCAAACAGGTGAAAAGCGAACAGGAAATGCCGCGCTTTAACGTGGCTCCACTTATCCTGTTTGCCTTTTTCCATTATAATAGCGGCCTTTTTTGCGACAGCACCCCACAAGGTGACGCGGCCTGGTGCTGTCAGCTGCAGCGGCGAAGTTAAAAGGATAGTGTTATGCGTACAGAGTATTGTGGACAGCTCAATCTGTCTCATGTAGGTCAGCAAGTCACGCTTTGCGGCTGGGTCAACCGTCGTCGCGATCTGGGAAGCCTGATTTTTATCGATATGCGTGACCGTGAAGGCATCGCACAGGTTTTTTTCGATGCCGATCATCAAGACGCTTTCCAACTGGCATCTGAACTGCGTAACGAATTCTGTATCCAGATTACCGGCACCGTGCGTGCCCGTGACGAAAAAAACAGAAACAGCGACATGGCCACGGGTGACGTAGAAGTCTTTGCCCACGCGCTGAACATCATCAATCGTGCTGAACCGCTGCCTCTGGATTCTAACCAGACCAACAGCGAAGAAGCACGTCTGAAGTACCGTTATCTGGATCTGCGTCGTCCTGAAATGGTTGAGCGCTTAAAGACTCGCGCTAAGATCACCAGTTTTGTCCGTCGTTTTATGGATGACGCTGGCTTCCTGGATATCGAAACGCCGATGCTGACGAAAGCCACCCCGGAAGGCGCGCGCGATTACCTGGTGCCGAGCCGCGTGCACAAAGGCAAATTTTATGCGCTGCCTCAGTCACCGCAGCTGTTTAAACAGTTGCTCATGATGTCGGGTTTCGATCGCTATTATCAGATTGTTAAATGTTTCCGTGATGAAGACCTACGCGCAGACCGTCAGCCCGAATTTACGCAGATCGATGTGGAAACTTCCTTCCTGACCGCACCTCAGGTGCGTGAAATTATGGAGCGCATGATTCGCGAACTCTGGCAGAGCGTGAAGGGCGTGGATCTGGGTGAGTTTCCGCAGATGACCTTTGCCGAAGCCATGCATCGCTACGGTTCAGACAAACCCGACCTGCGTAATCCCATGGAGCTGGTGGACGTGGGTGATCTGCTGAAAACCGTTGAGTTCCAGGTATTTTCTGGCCCGGCTAACGACGAGAAAGGCCGTGTTGCCGCGCTGCGTGTTCCCGGCGGCGCGCAGCTGAGCCGTAAGCAGATTGATGAATACGGCAAATTTGTTGAGATTTACGGTGCCAAAGGCCTGGCCTGGATGAAGGTAAACGAACGTGCGAAGGGCCTGGAGGGCGTACAGAGCCCGGTAGCGAAATTCCTTAATGCCGATATCGTTGAAACCCTCCTCAGCCGCACGAGCGCGCAGGATGGGGATATCATCTTCTTTGGTGCCGACCGTGCCAAAGTGGTGGCCGATGCGCTGGGCGCACTGCGCCTGAAAGTGGGACGCGACCTGCAAATCACCGACGACAAAGCCTGGGCGCCGCTGTGGGTTGTCGACTTCCCGATGTTTGAAGAAGATGACGAAGGTGGGCTGGCTGCCATGCACCATCCGTTTACGGCACCGAAAGAGATGAGTGCGGAACAGCTGGCAGCCGATCCAACCCAGGCCGTAGCGAATGCTTACGACATGGTGATCAACGGTTATGAAGTCGGCGGCGGATCTGTGCGTATCCACAACGGTAACATGCAGCAGACCGTGTTTAGCATTCTGGGCATTGAAGAGCATGAACAGCGTGAGAAGTTCGGCTTCCTTCTGGATGCACTGAAGTACGGCACGCCGCCGCATGCAGGCCTGGCATTTGGTCTGGATCGCCTGACGATGCTGTTAACCGGCACCGACAATATTCGTGACGTTATCGCGTTCCCGAAAACCACGGCAGCGGCCTGCATGATGACGGAAGCGCCAAGCGAAGCGAATCCGGCGTCACTGCTTGAGTTAGGCATTCAGGTCGTCAAGAAAGATAAGCCTGAGACGAAGTAATGCCGTATAAACATCCGGTTTCTGTGTTAGTGGTGGTTGTGGCGCAGGATAGTGGCCGGGTGTTAATGCTGCAGCGCCGTGATGACCCGGATTTCTGGCAATCGGTCACCGGCAGCCTGGAAGCGGATGAGTGTCCGCTGCAGGCGGCCGAGCGAGAAGTCGGTGAGGAGCTGGGGATTGATGTAAAGGCCGAGCAGCTAACGATTGAAGACTGTCAGCGTGAAATCGACTTTGAGATTTTCCCGCACTATCGTCATCGTTATGCGCCGGGCACGACGCACAACCGTGAACACTGGTTCAGGCTGGCCTTGCCTACAGAGCGTGATCTGTTGCTCACCGAGCATCTTGCCGCGCGCTGGCTCGATCCCGCCGCCGCCGCTGCCCTCACGAAATCCTGGAGTAATCGCCAGGCGATTGAAGAATTTATCTGAATGCTCGCCGCTGCGCGTTTTTCCCGTGGCGAAGGCATTAGGTTTTATGAATCGGGTGGGTTTTCAATGAACGCACCGAACAATATCGACAGTCAGGCGTAATCGGCGCCGCGAGGGTGTCCACCGCCAGCGCACCGCAACGGATCGTACTTCTGTACGTGGGAATTGCGGGTACGGCCTGGGGACACGTTCGCACGTAAGATAGCCTGCACCCAGTAAAAGATCGGAGAAAATGCAACATGGCTGGACACAGTAAATGGGCGAATACCAAGCACCGTAAGGCCGCTCAGGACGCCAAGCGCGGTAAAATCTTTACGAAGATCATTCGTGAGCTGGTCACGGCTGCCAAACTGGGCGGCGGCGATCCGGGCTCCAACCCGCGCCTGCGTGCGGCAATGGATAAAGCGCTGTCTAATAACATGACGCGCGATACCATGAACCGTGCCATTGCACGCGGCGTAGGTGGCGAAGATGACTCCAATATGGAAACCATCATTTATGAAGGTTACGGTCCGGGCGGATCGGCCATCATGATTGAGTGCCTGAGCGACAACCGCAACCGTACCGTGGGCGAAGTGCGTCACGCCTTCACCAAAACGGGCGGCAACCTGGGTACCGATGGCTCCGTCGCCTATCTGTTCAGCAAAAAAGGCGTAATCTCCTTCGCACCCGGTCATGACGAAGATGCGGTGATGGAAGCGGCGCTGGAAGCGGGCGCAGAAGACGTGGTCGGTTACGATGACGGCGCGATTGACGTGTTTACCGCATGGGAAGAGATGGGCACGGTGCGCGATGCGCTGGAAGCGGCGGGCTTTAAAGCCGACTCCGCCGAAGTGGCCATGATCCCCTCGACCAAAGCCGAAATGGATGCGGAAACCGCGCCTAAACTGCTGCGCCTGATCGATATGCTGGAAGACTGTGACGACGTGCAGGAGGTTTACCATAACGGCGAAATCTCCGACGAGGTGGCGGAAACGCTTTAATGCTGTACCGCTGCACGCTCAGGCTGGAGACGCGTCATGTCGATTATTTTAGGGATTGACCCTGGCTCACGCGTGACCGGTTATGGGGTGATTCGTCAGACTGGCCGCCAGCTCACTTATCTGGGCAGCGGCTGTATTCGTACCAACACAACAGAGTTGCCTGCGCGTCTGAAGCTGATCTATGCCGGAGTATGCGAAATCATTACGCAGTTCTCGCCGGATTTTTTTGCTATCGAGCAGGTGTTTATGGCGAAGAATGCCGATTCTGCCCTGAAACTGGGGCAGGCGCGGGGGGCCGCGATTGTGGCGGCGGTTAACCATGATCTGCCGGTGTTTGAATATGCCGCGCGCCAGGTCAAGCAAACGGTCGTTGGCACCGGTGGCGCAGAAAAAAGTCAGGTGCAACACATGGTGAAATCGCTGCTGAAACTGGCGGCGAATCCCCAGGCCGATGCCGCCGATGCGCTGGCTATCGCCATCACGCACTGTCACGTGGCCCAAAACGCGGCGCGCATGAGTGACAGCAAGCTGGTGCTGACCCGCGGCCGGTTGCGTCAGAGTTAACAACCCTTACGTCGTCATCGCTATCAGGCTGGATATTCATCCAGCCTTTTTTATGGTATAAATTCCGCCACATACTTTGGATAAGGAAGGCTTCAGGTGATTGGTCGTTTACGGGGCATTATTCTGGAAAAGCAGCCACCGCTGGTGCTGCTGGAGGCGCACGGTGTCGGCTATGAAGTCCATATGCCAATGACCTGTTTTTATGAGCTGCCCGATCTTAATCACGAGGCGGTGATCTTTACTCAGTTTGTGGTGCGCGAAGATGCACAGTTGCTGTTTGGCTTTAACAGCAAGCAGGAACGTGCACTGTTCCGTGAGTTGATTAAAGTCAATGGCGTTGGGCCTAAGCTGGCGCTGGCCATTCTGTCGGGCATGTCGGCACAGCAGTTTGTGACGGCGGTTGAAAAGGAAGAGATTGCCGCGCTGGTTAAACTGCCGGGCGTGGGCAAGAAAACCGCTGAACGTCTGGTGGTGGAAATGAAAGACCGCTTTAAAGGCATGCATGGCGATCTGTTTGGCGGCGATTCGGCCTTTACGCTGACCACGCCGGGCCCGGAGCCAGAGACCAACGATGCAGAATCGGAAGCGGTTGCAGCGCTGGTGTCGCTGGGGTATAAACCGCAGGAAGCGAGCCGCATGATCAGCAAAGTTGGCCGTCCTGACGCGGATTGCGAAACGTTGATCCGTGAAGCGCTCCGCGCCGCTATTTGAGGTAATTCATGATTGAAGCCGATCGCCTGATCTCCGCTGCCAGCATTAACGAAGAAGAGGGCCTCGACCGCGCCATTCGTCCAAAGATGCTGACCGAATATGTGGGCCAGCCGCAGGTGCGTGAGCAGATGGAAATTTTCATCAAGGCGGCACAACTGCGTGGTGATGCGCTGGATCATTTATTGATTTTTGGCCCTCCCGGGCTGGGCAAAACGACGCTGGCCAACATTGTGGCCAACGAGATGGGCGTTAATCTGCGCACGACCTCCGGCCCGGTGCTGGAAAAAGCGGGCGACCTGGCCGCGATGCTGACCAACCTCGAACCTCACGATGTGCTGTTCATTGATGAAATCCATCGTCTTTCACCGGTCGTGGAAGAGGTACTTTATCCGGCTATGGAAGACTATCAGCTGGATATTATGATTGGTGAAGGCCCGGCTGCGCGTTCCATCAAACTGGATCTGCCGCCCTTTACGCTGATTGGCGCCACCACGCGGGCAGGCTCGCTGACGTCACCCCTGCGCGATCGCTTCGGCATCGTGCAGCGTCTGGAGTTTTATCAGGTAAAAGATTTACAGCACATTGTGGGACGCAGCGCCGCCTGCCTTGGTCTGGCACTCAGTGAAGAAGCCGCCCTGGAAATCGCCCGCCGGTCACGCGGAACGCCACGTATTGCCAATCGCCTGTTACGTCGGGTAAGGGATTTTGCTGAGGTGCGCGCGAACGGTGTACTGAGCGGTGATGTCTCGGTGACGGCGCTGGATATGCTGAACGTGGACAGCGAAGGCTTCGATTATATGGATCGAAAACTGTTGCTGGCCATTATCGATAAATTCACCGGTGGGCCGGTAGGGCTGGACAACCTGGCGGCAGCGATTGGCGAAGAGCGGGAAACCATCGAAGACGTGATTGAGCCGTTTTTAATTCAGCAGGGCTTTATTCAGCGCACGCCGCGCGGCCGGATGGCCACGCAGCATGCCTATCGCCACTTTGGTATCACCAAAGAAGCCTGATCACAGCGCCGGTTGGCGCACCATGCTGAAGAGAAAAAGGATGGCGGCGCACAGCACGACGGAAGGGCCGGCGGGCGTGTCATAAAACGCCGAGAAGGTTAAGCCGCCGGTCACGGCAATCACGCCAATCAGTACGGCCACCGCCGCCATCATTTCGGGTGAACGCGCAAAGCGCCTGGCGGTGGCAGCCGGAATGATCAGCAGCGATGTGATGATCAGCGCACCAACAAACTTCATCGCCACACCAATCGTCAGTGCGGTTACCAGCATCAGCATCAGCCGGGTGCGTTGAATATTCACGCCGTCAACCTGTGCCAGTTCAGGGCTGATTGTCATCGACAGCAGTGCGCGCCACTGCCAGGCCATAACGGCCAGCACGAATATCACACCTGCAGCCATGGCCCAGAGATCGCTGGGCGTTACCGCCAGCAAATCGCCAAACAGGTAGGCCATCAAATCCACCCGGACGTTCGACATCAGGCTTACCACGACCAGTCCGAGCGAAAGCGCACTGTGCGCCATGATGCCCAGCAGCGTATCTATCGCCAGATGCGGGCGACGCTCAAGCCAGACCAGACCCAGTGCCAGACAGACCGTGACCAGGATCACGGCATAGTAAGGGTTGACGTTGAGCAGCAAACCAAAGGCGACGCCGAGCAGTGAGGCATGCGCCAGCGTGTCGCCGAAATACGACATCTTGCGCCAGACGACAAAAGAGCCCAGGGGGCCCGCCGCCAGCGCCAGCATCACGCCGCCCAGCCAGCCCGGAAGCAGTAATTCAATCATGATGGACCCGGTCCTTTGCGTAATACGATACGTCCCTGAAGGTCGTGACGGTGATTATGGTGATGACGATAGATAGCCAGTTCCTGCGCACCGCGCGGGCCGAACATGGCAATAAATTCGGGATGCTGCGACACCGCCTCAGGCGTACCTGAACAGCAAATGTGATGGTTAAGGCACAGGACCTCATCCGTTTTCGCCATGACTAAATGCAAATCATGGGAAACCATGAGCACGGCGCAGTTCAGCTCGTGTCGCAGTTGATTGATCAAATCGTAAAGCGCGACCTGCCCGTTGACATCCACACCCTGCGTCGGTTCATCAAGCACCAGCAACTGAGGCTGATTGAGCAAGGCGCGAGCCAGTAACACGCGCTGCGTTTCGCCGCCCGACAGTTTCTGCAACGGCGAGGTCAACAGGTGACCCGCCTGAACGCGTTTCAGGGCAGGCAAAATATCCTGATTGCGCGCACCGCGCGACAGGCGCATAAAACGTTCGACCGTGACCGGCAGCGTGGGATCGATATGCAGCTTCTGTGGCACGTAGCCGATGCGTAAGCCCGCACTGCGACTGACCCGACCGGAGGAGGGCGCAAGGAGGCCAAGCACCACCCGGACCAGCGTCGATTTGCCCGCGCCGTTAGGACCGAGCAGGGTTAAAATTTTACCAGGATGAAGTTCCAGACTCACGCCAGATAAGACCTGACGTTGATCAAAACCGATGGATACGTTTTCAAGTGTGACAAGTGATGGCATAAGATTTACAGGTTGCACAGAATTTCGAATGTTATAATATCACATCCAATCTGTTGATGACGAAGGAATGACGCATTATGTTACATAATAAAAAAGGGGGCTTTTTGACCCTGACGGCGATGGCTTTCGCCACCTCTGCTGCCTTACCCGCTCACGCCGATATTGTGGCCTCCATTAAGCCCGTTGGGTTTATCGCCTCGGCCATTGCTGACGGCGTCACACCCGTGGAGGTTTTGCTGCCGGATGGCGCATCCGAACACGATTATGCCCTGCGCCCCTCTGATGTAAAACGCTTACAAAACGCGGACTTAGTTGTTTGGGTTGGCCCTGAAATGGAAGCCTTCATGACAAAATCTGCGGCGTCTCTGCCGGAAAAAAAGAATCTTGAGATCGTGCAAATTTCCGGCGTAAAACCCTTGCTACTGCGTGGAGGTGAAGACGATGATCATCACGACCATGATGACGCAGAGCACGATCATGATGAAGCGCATCATCACCATCATGGTGAGTTTAATATGCACTTGTGGATGTCACCAGAGATAGCGAAAAAAACCGCGGTTGCAATCCACGGAAAATTATTGGAACTTATGCCGCAGGATAAAGCCAAACTTGACGCCAACCTGCAGCATTTTGAGGCAGAATTAGCGGACACAGATAAGCGCATTATCTCACAGCTTGCCCCCGTTAAAGATAAAGGGTATTTCGTTTTTCACGACGCTTACACGTACTTTGAAAAACACTACGGTCTCTCGCCTACCGGGCATTTTACCGTTAACCCTGAGATTCAGCCGGGTGCACAGCGCTTACATCAAATTCGAACACAGTTGGTTGAGAAAAAGGCCGTTTGCGTCTTTGCTGAGCCACAATTCAGGCCGGCGGTCATCGATGCTGTTGCCCGTGGAACCCAGGTGCGTAAAGGCACGCTTGATCCGCTGGGTACAGACATCAGCTTAGGAAAAGACAGCTATGTGAAATTCCTCTCACAGCTGTCGAGCCAGTATGAGACCTGCCTGAAAGGAGCATAGAGGAATAGTTCAACGTGCAGCAGATAGCCCGCTCTGTCGCCCTCGCATTTAATAATTTGCCGCGCCCCCACCGCGTTATGCTGGGATCGTTAACCGTAGTGACTCTGGCCGTCGCCGTCTGGCGGCCTTACGTCTACCATCCCAGTAATGATGTGACGCCCATCGTCAAAACCATCGAACTGGACAAAAACGAATTTCGTACACTGCTTCCCGAAGCCAGTGAACCCATCGACCAAAGTACTCCAGAGCCGGATGAAGAACTCCCTGCAGATGATGTCGATCAGGACGTCGCCGACAGTGCCGGCACGCATGAATACACGGTTTCTTCTGGCGATACCCTGAGCAGTGCACTTAATCAGTACGGCATCGATATGGGGGACATTAACGCCCTGGTCTCCAGCGATCGCGATCTGCGTAATTTGCAGGTCGGGCAGCAGCTCAGCTGGACATTAAACGATGACGGCGCGCTGAACACCTTTAGCTGGGAAATTTCGCGTCGTGAAACCCGCACCTATACGCGCACGGATAGCGGCGGCTTCAAAATGCAGTCGCAGATGCAGCAGGGCGAATGGCGCAACAGCGTGATGCAGGGTGAGATACACGGCAGCTTTGCCGCCAGTGCCCGTCGGGCCGGTCTAACCAGTGGCGAAGCCAGCAGCGTGATCAAAGCGATGCAGTGGCAGATGGATTTCCGTAAGCTGCGGGCAGGCGATAAGTTTAGCGTGCTGATGTCGCGTGAAATGATGGACGGCAAGAGCGCACAAAGCCAGTTGCTGGGGGTGCGTTTGCGCAGTGGCGGTAAAGATTATTACGCCTTCCGTGCTGATGACGGCAAGTTCTATGACCGCAGCGGTGCAGGACTGGCGCGCGGCTTTATGCGCTTCCCCACCGTCAAACAGTATAGGGTGTCCTCTAACTTTAATCCCCGCCGCCTTAATCCTGTGACGGGTCGCATTGCGCCGCACAAAGGCGTTGATTTCGCCTTACCGATCGGTACGCCTGTGCTGGCGGTCGGTGATGGTGAGGTCGTGGTGGCGAAAAACGGCGGCGCCGCCGGAAACTATGTGGCTATCCGGCATGGTCGTCAGTACATGACGCGCTACATGCACCTCAAGAAAGTGTTGGTGAAGCCAGGTGAAAAAGTGAAGCGTGGCGACCGCATTGCGCTGTCAGGCAACACAGGCCGTTCTACTGGCCCGCACCTGCACTTTGAGATCTGGATTAATAACCAGGCGGTCAATCCCTTAACGGCTAAGCTACCGCGTATGGAAGGCCTGACCGGTAAAGAACGGACGCAGTACCTTACCCAGGTGAAAGGCTGGTTACCTCAGCTGGGGCTGAAGTAAGTTTTTCGCTAAAATCGACGGCATTGCCGTCGATTTTTTTATCTCTGGCGCAGGATGATTGCAAATTTACTCGTCGCCACTATCATTAGCCCGTCATTGATTGAGGCGAGTGCATGGAAACCCGTAAAAAAAATAACAGCGAATTTATTCCCGTTTTTGAACGATCTTTTTTAAAGCCTAAATACTGGGGCAGCTGGTTGGGTATTGGTGCACTGGCAGGCATCGCCCTGATGCCCGCCACCGTGCGCGATCCGCTTCTGGGGCGGCTGGGCAAAATGGCCGGAAAGCTGGCGAAAGGCGCGCGTCGTCGTGCGCTGATTAATCTCTATTATTGCCTGCCTGAATTAAGCGAATCTCAACGCGATGCGATCGTTGATCAGATGTTTGCCACAGCGCCACAGGCGATGGCCATGATGGCTGAGTTGGGGATGCGCGATCCGGCACAAATTCGTCAGCGCGTTGAGTGGCACGGTCGGGAAATTATTGACCAGTTGCAGGCCGACAAGCAGAACGTTATTTTTCTGGTACCGCATGGCTGGGCTGTCGATATTCCTGCTATGCTGCTGGCCTCAGAGGGCCAAAAGATGGCAGCCATGTTCCACAATCAGAGCGATCCGCTGGTGGACTATGTCTGGAACCGTGTCCGTCGCCGCTTTGGTGGCCGTATGCATGCGCGCAATGATGGCATCAAGCCGTTTATCAGTTCGGTTCGTCAGGGCTACTGGGGCTATTATCTGCCTGACCAGGATCACGGTCCGGAGCACAGCGAGTTTGTCGATTTCTTTGCGACTTATAAAGCCACTTTGCCCGCGGTGGGGCGACTAATGAAAGTCTGCCGTGCCCGCGTTGTACCACTGTTTCCGGTCTATAACGGTGAAAGTCACAAACTGGAAATTTATGTTCGCCCTCCCATGGACGACTTACTTGACGCGGATGACCGCCAACTGGCGCGCAGGATGAATGAGGAGGTGGAGGTGTTTGTGCGTCCGCATCCGGAACAATATACCTGGATACTCAAGCTGCTGAAAACTCGCAAAGAAGGTGATATCGAACCCTACTCGCGCGACGAGCTTTATCCACGTAAATAATTATCAGGCCGCATTGCGGCCTGAAAGCTTCAGAGAGGCGTTACTTTTGCGTGACGTTTACGTTCACGCAGGAACATCAGCACCAGCCCAAACCACATCACGCCGCTGATAAAGTTGATTAGGCTAAACCAGATGACCCCACCGTTGAAATAGAAGTGCTTCGCTAACTCAATGCCGATAGCCAGGGTCAGAATACTGACCATGCCCAGCATGGCCGCCACGCTGCCTTTTCCTTCATCACTGGCATACAGTGTCAGACGATAAAGTCCTGCATTGACCATGCCGCCGCCAAAGGCATACAAACTTAGTCCCGCCGTGATAAAGAGATAGCTGTGCGCGTCAATCAGGGTAGCTGACAGGGCAAGGCTCAGGCCCAGCAGTATCGGCCATGCTGCAAACTTTACTGGCTGCTCTATCGGCATGCGGCCTACCACCTTACTCAGCGTCACATTGCCCGCAATCATCGCCAGAAAAACCGGAAGCTGGAGCAGGGCATACTGCATGCGGGAAAGGCCCTCATCGCGCATTAAAATCACGGGTGACAAGGCAACCCAGGTCAGAATGGGAATGAATACCAGCCCGATAGCAAAGGAGCCATACATCACCTGGCGATCTTTCAAAAGACGGCCGTAATTACGTGCGAGCACGGGCAGCGCAACAGACTGAGTGCGATCGCCTGCGGTTTCAGGCATCACCCGCCATAAAACGAGAAAAGCCACGGCGCTGCAGGCGGCAAACAGCCAAAACATACTGCGCCAGCTGCCTACGGTTAGCCAGGCTGCACCCGCCAGCGGTCCGGCGAGCGGGGCGAGCAGGGCCACATTCGCCATGAGCGCCATAATCCGCACCGCTAAGGCTTCTTCAAACGCTTCCTGAATGGCGGCATAGCCCACCGCGCCGATGAAGCACAGACTGATGCCCTGCACAAAACGCAGGCTGACAAACTGCTGAATATCGCTTACCCAGGTTGTGAGAATGCAGGCGGACGCAAAAAAGAGAATGCCGAATAGCAACACGGGCCTGCGGCCATATTTATCCGATAGCGGGCCGAGTAACCACTGGAGCACGACGCCGCCCAGTAAGTAGGCCGTCAGAGAGGTTGATACCCATTCTGCGCCAACGTTGAATTCGGCGGTGACCAGTAACATGCCGGGTTGGATCATGTCGTGCGCAATATAGGTTGCAAACTCGTAGAGCACCATAGCCAGTGGGAACAGCATTATGCGCCCCGTAAGCTGGCTGATGGGTTGATAACGGGCCATCTGGCCTCCTTGTGGAAAAACAAAAACGCGACTGCAGGGCAGTCGCGTTTCCAATGGTAATACAGGTGATGGGAAAAAGGCGGAATTAATCGACGCGCAGCACACGACCTGTGTTGGTTGTTCCGGTTGCGCCCATCACATCACCCTGGGTGACCACGACAAGGTCACCCGACAGCAGAAAGCCTTTATCACGCAGCAGATTAACCGCGTCGTGCGCGTTTGCTACGCCCTCATTATTGCTGTCGAAGAATACCGGCGTTACGCCACGGAACAGCGCCGTAATGTTCAGCGTGCGCTCGTGGCGCGACATGGCAAAAATCGGCAGGCCAGAGGTGATGCGCGAGGTCATCAACGGCGTACGGCCTGATTCCGTCATCGTAATAATGGCGGTCACGCCCTGCAGATGGTTGGCCGTGTACATGGCTGACATCGCGATGGCTTCTTCGATGTTGTCAAACTGCACGTCAAGGCGGTGTTTAGAGACGTTCACGCTGGGGATTTTTTCTGCACCCAGACACACTTTTGCCATCGCCGCGACCGTTTCAGCCGGGTACTGGCCTGCGGCGGTTTCAGCAGAGAGCATCACGGCATCGGTGCCGTCCAGCACGGCGTTGGCAACGTCCATGACTTCAGCGCGGGTGGGCATTGGATTGGTAATCATGGATTCCATCATCTGGGTTGCCGTGATGATGGTACGGTTAAGCTGACGGGCGCGGCGGATAAGCGCCTTCTGAATACCCACCAGTTCCGGATCGCCGATTTCAACGCCAAGATCGCCACGGGCCACCATGACCACGTCTGAGGCCAGAATGATGTCGTCCATCGCCTCCTGCGAGGCAACGGCTTCAGCACGTTCTACCTTCGCCACCATCAGCGCATCACAGCCTGCGTCGCGCGCCAGACGGCGCGCATAGTGCATGTCTTCACCACAGCGCGGGAAAGAAACGGCCAGGTAATCCACATTGATTTTGGCTGCGGTGATGATGTCTGCTTTGTCTTTTTCGGTCAGGGCTTCGGCTGATAACCCGCCGCCCAGTTTGTTGATCCCTTTATTGTTGGAGAGCGGGCCGCCTACCGTAACTTCAGTAAAGACTTTTACGCCCTGAACTTCCAGCACCTTTAACTGTACGCGACCATCATCCAGCAACAGAATATCGCCAGGCACCACGTCTTCAGGCAGACCTTTATAGTCGATGCCCACGCGCTCTTTGTCGCCTTCGCCTTTACCCATCGCCGCGTCCAGCAGGAAACGATCGCCGACGTTCAGGAACACTTTGCCTTCTTTGAAGGTCGAGACACGGATCTTAGGGCCTTGCAAATCGCCCAGAATGGCAACATGACGTCCCAGTTTTGCGGCAATCTGACGGACTTTATCAGCACGCAACTGATGATCTTCAGCCGTGCCGTGGGAAAAGTTAAGACGCACGACGTTGGCGCCAGCTGCAATGATTTTTTCGAGGTTGTTGTCGCGGTCAGTGGCTGGGCCGAGGGTAGTTACGATCTTGGTTCTTCTTAAACGTCGAGACATAGGGATTCCTTTGGAGTTTGGAACTGAGCTGAATCGTTACATTTTAAGGTGTTAGCCCATCAGATACTGCTTACCACACAGAGGTATTATTATACATTCGAGTGTGTCAGAACTGTGGCACTGCGCCATAACCCTGTCGAGAAAGGGCGATTTTGTTAGATACAATACTGAGACTCATCAAGGAAGTCATCCCCCTCACGGCATTAGCGAAAGCTTAATTGACCAGGCGCATATGATGTCACTTTTCCGATCGCTTTTACGCGGTATCGGGAAAATGAACCCAGGGCGCAGAGATCAGACGCTATCGTTATCGGCAATGGCAGGTTTGTCGTAACGAGATGACTTTAGCGCCTCTTTTACCCGCTTCAGGTTCTGCCTGAAAGCGGGCCCCCGTTCCAGGGTAAAACCGGTCGCCAGCAGGTCGACCACGGTGAGTTGAGCCAGCCTGGACACCATCGGCAGATAGATATCGGTATCTTCGGGCACATCGACGAGCAGCGCCAGCGAGGCCTCATGGGCAAGCGGCGATCCGGCTGAGGTAATGGCGATAACGGTCGAGCCGTTGGCCTTTGCCATCTGCGCTAGCTCAACCATGTTGCGGGTACGGCCGGTATGAGAGATCAAAACAAACACCTCTTTGTCGCGGCTGTTGATACAGCTCATTCGCTGCATCACCACATCATCTGACCAGATAACCGGCAGGTTGAAGCGTAAAAACTTGTTGAAGGCGTCGTGTGCCACCACAGCGGAGGCACCTAAACCAAAAAAAGTGATTTTATCGGTATGCGTCAGATAGCTCACGGCCTGCTGCAGCGCGGCAAGATCGAGATGCTCCCGCACCCGCTGAAGCCCGGCCAGGGCAGAATCGAATATTTTCTCACTGTAACGCTCAACGCTGTCATCTTCCTGTACGTCCCGACTGAGCCAGTTAGGGGACTTGACCAGCGCCTGAGCAAGTTGAAGCTTGAAGTCGGGAAAACCCGCCGTGCCAAGATGGCGGCAAAACCGGTTGACGGTGGGCTCACTCACTTCCGCCGCCCGTGCCAGCGTAGCAATACTGGAATGTATCGCCTGCTCCGGAGAAGCAAGGATATGTTGTGCCACTTTACGCTCTGACTTACTGAGCGCACTCATCTGCACCCGAATTTTATCCAACATAGTCCTGACCTGATAAGCGTGGAATATCTGTTAATATGAATAATTACTGTTGTTACAGGAAATTAACGGAGAATATACTCCGCCTGACCGAGGTGGGCGCAAGGTCTGATAAGTCTGCGGCCCTTTTTTTTGCGATAATCAGGCCCGTACTGGATTTTAACCAGACAATATTTGACACAGAAAAATAACTGAAAGCGCACGTGTCAACATACCCCAGACGCTAATTGGGTGCAGAGTTAGCGTCGTGACGCCGCAGGCTGGTTTACCTGGCCTGGGGAAAAAAGTACATTGTGCTGAAAGAAAATGACAACTTGGACCCGGTGCTCAGGACGCAACGCCACCGGGACAATCCTGCAACGAGGAGAGGAAAATGGCGGTAACACAAATAGCCCAGGCATGCGATCTGGTAATTTTCGGCGCCAAAGGCGATCTCGCCCGTCGTAAACTGTTGCCCTCGCTGTATCAGTTAGAGAAAGCGGGCCAGATTCATGAAGAAACCCGCATCATCGGCGTGGGCCGTGCCGAGTGGGATAAAGCCGAATACACCAAAGTGGTGCGTGAGGCGTTAGAAACCTTCATGAAGGAAAAGATCGATGAAGCACTCTGGGACAAGCTCAGCAACCGTCTCGATTTCTGTAACCTTGATGTAAACGATACGTCGCACTTCCCACGCCTGGGTAAGATGCTGGACCAGAAAAGCCGTACCACCATTAACTATTTTGCCATGCCGCCCAGCACCTTCGGCGCGATCTGTCAGGGACTGGGCACGGCAAAGCTGAACGCTAAACCCGCGCGTGTTGTCATGGAAAAACCGCTCGGTACCTCGCTGGAAACCTCAAAAGAAATTAACGACAGCGTGGGTGAGTACTTTGATGAGAGTCAGGTTTTCCGTATTGACCACTATCTGGGCAAAGAAACGGTTCTTAACCTGTTAGCGCTGCGCTTTGCTAATGCCATTTTTGTTAATAACTGGGATAACCGCACGATCGATCACGTGCAGATTACCGTGGCGGAAGAAGTGGGTATTGAAGGACGCTGGGGCTACTTTGATAAAGCGGGCCAGATGCGCGATATGATTCAGAACCATCTGTTACAGGTTCTGACGATGATCGCCATGTCACCGCCTTCCGATCTCAGCGCCGACAGTATTCGTGATGAAAAAGTGAAAGTGCTGCGCTCGCTGCGTCCTATCGATCAAACCAACGTCCGCGAGAAAACGGTACGTGGTCAGTACACCTCTGGCTTCGTTCAGGGCAAGAAAGTGCCTGGCTATCTTGAAGAAGAGGGTGCCAATAAGACCAGCGCCACCGAAACCTTTGTGGCTATTCGCGTGGACATCGATAACTGGCGTTGGGCAGGCGTGCCGTTCTACCTGCGTACCGGTAAACGTCTTCCGACCAAATGCTCAGAAGTCGTGGTGTATTTCAAAAACCCGGAGATGAACCTGTTTAAGGATTCCTACTCCCAGTTGCCGCAGAACAAACTCACTATTCGTCTGCAGCCTGATGAAGGCGTGGATATTGAGATCCTGAACAAAGTGCCGGGTCTTGATCACAAACACAAACTGCAAACCACCAAGCTGGATCTGAGCTACTCAGAAACCTTCAATCAGTCTCATCTGGCCGATGCCTATGAGCGCTTATTGCTGGAGTCCATGCGCGGTATCCAGGCGCTGTTTGTGCGTCGCGATGAAGTGGAAGCGGCATGGACCTATGTGGATTCCATCATCGATGCCTGGGCAGCCGACGGCGACTCATCCAAGCCTTATCAGGCGGGAACATGGGGGCCGGTGGCCTCTGTGGCAATGATTACCCGTGATGGCCGCTCCTGGAACGAATTTGAATAACCACCCAGCCCGCCGCGAGCGGGCTTTTTTTTGCACCAACTCTCAAAAATGAACTGCCGTTTTAAAAATCTTTCCCGGTCATAGACGGGCAAACGGCGGATCCTGTATGGTAGTAGCGCTGTTAACCGGGCTGGCCTGGCGATGTCTTCGCCGTGCTGCTCCCAATGTTATCCATCAGGGGACGTGATGAAAAACTGGAAAACGAGTGCCGAACAGATTCTGAAAACCGGACCGGTCGTACCGGTGATTGTGGTTAACAAGCTGGAACATGCCGTTCCCATGGCTCAGGCCCTGGTCGCCGGTGGCGTCAAGGTACTGGAGGTCACGTTGCGCACCCCTGTGGCGATGGATGCCCTGCGCGCCATCATTAAAAACGTACCTGACGCCATTGTGGGAGCCGGCACCGTGCTTAACACCCAACAGCTGCAGGAAGTCACGCAGGCGGGTGCCCAGTTCGTCATTAGCCCGGGGATTACCGAGTCTCTGCTTAAGGCCGCCGTTGAAGGCCCGATTCCGCTGATTCCCGGCATTAGCACCGTGTCAGAATTGATGACCGGCATGGACTATGGTTTGCGGGAATTCAAGTTTTTCCCTGCGGAAGCGAACGGTGGAGTAAAAGCGTTGCAGGCCATCGGCGGGCCTTTCCCTCAGGTACGCTTCTGCCCGACGGGCGGTATCTCACCGACAAATTACCGCGACTATCTGGCTCTCAAAAGCGTGCTCTGTATCGGCGGTTCCTGGCTGGTGCCAAACGATGCACTGGAAGCGGGCGACTGGCAGCGAATCACGCAACTGGCGCGCGACGCTGTCGCTGGCGCGGAGTAATCTCCGGCGGGAAGTCAAACGCGAGCGGTGAGTCACTGACTCACCGCAATGGTACTATCCCTGAACGCTGACAGCCGCCGCGCTGGCAACGGCACGCGCAACGGCTTCTTCAGTTGTATCCGCACTGGCCAGGGCAACACCTAAACGGCGCTGACCGTCGATTTCAGGTTTGCCAAACAGGCGCAGCTGCAAACCTGAACCCAATGCCGCCTCCACATTGACGAACTGCACGTTCTGACTGGTCAACTGCGGCAGGATAACAGCTGACGCGGAAGGACCATACTGGCGAACGGCGCCAATCGGCAGGCCAAGGAACGCACGCACATGAAGCGCGAATTCAGACAGATCTTGTGAAATCAGCGTCACCATACCGGTATCGTGCGGGCGAGGGGAGACTTCGCTGAACACCACTTCGTCGCCGCAGACAAACAGCTCTACGCCAAACAGCCCATAGCCACCCAGCGCTTTCACCACGGTTTCCGCAATGTGCTGCGCACGCTGCAGCGCCAGCTCACTCATCTGCTGAGGTTGCCATGATTCACGGTAATCCCCGTCTTCCTGGCGATGACCAATGGGGGCACAGAAATGAATGCCGTCAACGGCACTGATCGTTAACAGGGTGATTTCAAAATCAAACTTCACCACGCCTTCCACGATAACGCGCCCGGCACCCGCACGGCCGCCTTGCTGCGCATAGTCCCAGGCTTTTTCCAGCTGGCTGGCATCCCGGATAAAGCTCTGACCTTTACCTGAAGAGCTCATCACTGGCTTCACGATGCACGGAAAACCAATTTCGGCGGCGGCAGACACGAAATTATCTTTGCTGTCGGCAAAACGGTAGTGGGAAGTGGGAAGCGCGAGCTCTTCTGCTGCCAGACGGCGAATGCCCTCGCGGTTCATGGTCAGGCGCGCCGCGCGGGCCGTCGGCACGACGTGCTGGCCTTGCTGCTCCAGCTCCAGGAGTTTTTCAGTCGCAATAGCTTCAATTTCGGGTACGACGAAGTGAGGCTTTTCCTGCGCAATCACCGCGGCCAGCGCGTCACCATCCAGCATATTAATCACGTGGCTGCGATGAGCAACATGCATGGCAGGTGCATCAGCGTAGCGGTCAACGGCAATCACTTCCACACCCAGGCGCTGACATTCCAGCGCAACTTCTTTCCCCAGTTCACCGGAGCCCAACAGCATTACGCGCGTTGCACCAGGGCGCAGCGCAGTTCCAAGAGTCGTCATAAATTCCCCTAAAATCGAAGCAGTCAAAATGCGCGCGCAGTATATACGAAAACGTTTGCGTTCTCACCCTTCAGCTTGTTTGCCTGGGTTTGCGCTACTTTTCCTGCTCTGACGTTTCCTGACATCTTTTTGGTAATGATGTTGTTTCTGAATGGTAAAGGGATATGATGATGAACAACTGGCTGCAACAGATTCAATCGGTACTGGCTAAAAAAAGCAGCGAGGGTAAATCCAGCGGAGGATTAAGCGATATGCTGGCGCCGGGGGCTTTAGGCGGGCTGGCAGCCATGCTGGTGGCCAGTAAGTCATCCCGAAAGTTGTTAACGAAATATGGCGGTCAGGCTTTGATTATCGGCGGCGGGGCCGCGGCGGGTGCCGTGCTGTGGAACAAATATAAGCAGCGGGTACGCGAAACGCATCAAAACGATCCCGGCTTTGGTGCGTTGCAAACGCCAGTGGATCAGCGGGCGGAGCGGCTGGTGACCGCGCTGGTTTTTGCTGCTAAAAGCGATGGCCATATTGACGATCGGGAACGCGCGGCGATTGAGCATAATATTCACGAGGCTGGCTATGGTCAGGATGCCGAAAAACTCATCCAGCAGGCCATGCAGCGACCGCTGGACCCCGAGTGGCTCGCGGCGGACGTCAAAAATGAAGAAGAGGCGCTTGAACTCTATTTTCTGAGCTGCGCCGCCATTGATGTGGACCACTTCATGGAGCGCAGCTATCTTTCCGCCCTGGGCGATGCGCTAAAAATCCCGCAGGATGTGCGTGACGGCATTCAGCAGGATATCCTGCAGCAGAAAGCGGGCTAACCGCACAGGGCCAGCGATATGGCCCTGCACAACCTCACATTACCTTCACTTTACTTGGCATCTCTTTACATTAGTGCCACGCTTAGTGTTCATTACATTCAGCGGGACGGATGACATGAAAGCACCGAGCGCAAAAAAAATCCCTTACGAATTATCGCTGCATGGCGAAACGCGCATCGACAATTACTACTGGCTACGTGACGACAGGCGTGAAAACAGCGAGGTGCTGGACTATTTACGCGCTGAGAATAATTACGGCCAGAAAATCATGGGCTCACAACAGCCCTTACAGAATCGCATTCTGCATGAGATTATCGATCGCCTGCCGCCGCAGGACCACTCAGTACCCTATGTGAAAAATGGTTATCGCTATCAAAGCCGGTATGAAAGCGGCAATGAATATGCCGCCTATTACCGACAGCCCGCTGACAGCGATGAGAGCGACCCGTGGACACTGCTGCTGGATGCGAATCAGCGCGCATCACACAGTGATTTTTATACCATGGGCGCACTGCACATCAGCCCGGATAACCGGGTGCTGGCAGTGGCAGAGGACTTCCTTTCCCGGCGGCAGTACGGCATTCGTTTTCGCAATCTGGACAGTGGGAGTTGGTATCCGGAAGTGCTTAACGATGCCTCGTCCAGCTCTGCGTGGGCGAATGATTCACGCACCCTCTATTACGTTCGTAAACATCCGCAAACCCTGTTGCCTTATCAGCTATGGCGGCATGAGTTGGGTACGCCCCAGCACGACGATCGGCTCGTGTACGAAGAAAAAGACGATACCTATCACCTCAGCATTCATAAAACCACGTCGAAACAGTTCATCCTGATCGTGCTATACAGCACCAGCAGCAGCGAGATTCAGCTGATCGATGCGGATTTCCCGGACGCCCTTCCGCAGGTTTTTTTGCCCCGGCGGCGCGATCATGAATACAGTCTTGATCATTATGATCACACGTTCTTCATCCGCTCGAATCGCGAGGGTAAAAATTTCGGACTCTACCGTAGCCATTATCTGGATGAAGCGCGCTGGCAAACCGTGATCCCCGCGCGCGACCATATCGTAATGGAGGATTTCCAGCTTTTTCGTGACTGGCTGGTGGTAGAGGAGCGCCAGCGTGGGCTGACCAGCCTGCGGCAAATCAACTGGGAGACGGGAGAAACCAGCGGCATTGCGTTTGACGATCCCACTTACGTTACCTGGCTGGCTTACAATCCTACGCCGCGCACCAGTAAGCTGCGCTATGGCTATTCGTCCATGACCACGCCCGCCACGCTGTTTGAACTGGATATGGATACGGGGGAACGTCGCATCTTAAAACAAAGTGCGGTCAAAGACTTCAATCCGGATGAGTACAAAAGCGAGCACCATTGGATCACCGTTTCTGACGGCACAGAAGTGCCGGTCTCGCTGGTGTACCACCGCACCCATTTTCAGAAAGGGCAGAACCCCATGCTGGTGTATGGCTATGGCGCCTATGGCAGTAGCATGGACGCTGACTTTAGCGTCAGTCGGCTCAGCCTGCTGGACCGCGGGTTCATCTATGCGCTGGTGCATGTGCGAGGCGGCGGGGAAATGGGGCAGCAGTGGTATGACGGTGGCCGCCTGCTCAATAAGATGAACAGCTTCACCGATTTTATCGACGTGACAAATGGGCTCGTGGCGCGTGGATTCGGGCACCCGGACCGGCTCTATGCGATGGGAGGAAGTGCAGGGGGATTGCTGATGGGCGCAGTCATGAATCTGGCACCCACGCGCTATCACGGTGTGGTTGCGCAGGTGCCTTTTGTTGATGTGCTCACCACGATGCTTGATGAGTCTATTCCACTGACGACCGGGGAATATGACGAGTGGGGCAATCCGAATGACGCAGAGTACTATCGCTATATCCGGCAATACAGCCCATATGACAACGTTGCGGCGAAAACCTGCCCCCACCTGCTGGTGACAACCGGCCTGCATGATTCACAGGTACAATACTGGGAACCGGCAAAATGGGTGGCTAAGCTGCGTGAATATAAAACCGATGATAACCTGCTGCTGCTCTGCACCGATATGGACTCGGGGCATGGCGGTAAGTCTGGGCGCTACAAGGCCTATGAAGGCGTTGCCCTGGAGCTCACCTTCATCATCGCCCTTGCTCAGGGCAGTTTGCCTCCGGCCGCGCTTACGGAAGCTGACTAAGACACTTGCGCAGCGCCTGCCGTAACGGTGGGCGCAAATCTTTCACGTTATCCAGCATCCATTTCAGGTAACCCGGATCTTTTCGGGCCACCATGGCCAGCGCCTGACCACGATATTTACCAAACGGCAGCACATCATCACGCTGCGCGGCAGGCTGCGAGCGCAGACTCATTTCGTCCGCACGCCAGCCGGACAGTTCCATAATTCGAATGAGCAGCGCGGCCGTCACGTAGCAGTCGTACAGCGCCCGGTGAGCATGCAAATCCGCTGGCGGCGTCACATCCAGCTTGAGGCTGTGCCGGAGCGCCTGATTACCGTATTTAATGCCGGGCCATAGCTGACGAGCCAGCGTCATGGTACAGATCCACTCGCCGTGCATTTCCGGCAACATCCGGCGGTCAAAGCTGGCGTTGTGGGCCACGTAAAAGGGACTGCCGTGGTAGCGCAGGATGGCCTCTTCAATGGGCGGTTTGCCCATCACCATTGCTTCAGTAATGCGGTGCACGGCCATGGCCTGACGACTGATGGGGCGATCGGGTGAGACAAGATCGCTCATTGGATTGACGATTTGGCCGTCGATCACATCTACCGATGCAACCTCAACCACGCCGCCCTGCAGTCCGCAGGTTTCCGTATCGATAACGCGTAGCATCATTATTTCTGTTTAGGCTCGTAGGGCAGGCGTGACAGGTTGAGAGAGGCCTGGCGGTAATGCATTAAACGCTGACGAAACCAGTCCCGCAGGGCTTCAGGTTGTTCGTTGGCGACCATTTCTGCCACGACAGGCATGTTGTAACGCTCTTTAAAAGCAACGCCTGCTGCAGCCAGATCGACATTGACTTTGTCTTTCTCTTCCTGCGACAGCAAGGCAAGGTTGTGACTCATGATATTCTCCCGATAAGCGTGACCAAAAGTAATGTTTTCCTCCTCCTGGCGCAAGGGACAGGATAGCATTGCTGGCCTCGACAGTTAAATTTCAGCGGCGTATTCTTGCGCCACGTTCGTGGCCTTTGCCGCCGTTAACAGGATGAAGAGATGAAAAAAACCGCGATTTCACGTGGGGTGCTGGCTCTGATCGCCACCGGCACAATGGTGTTTAGTCAGCTTGCACTGGCGCACGCCCACTTAGCGTCGTCGGTGCCGGCAGCCAACGCGGCGGTAACGCCTGCGCCGCAACACATTACGCTGAGCTTCACCGAAGACGTTGAAGCCGCATTCAGTGGCGTTGACGTCATGAATGCACAGCATAAAGCCGTGGGTGAAAAGGCCCGGCTGGATGGCAAGCAGCACGACCGCCTGCGGGTTGATTTTGCCCAGCCGCTGGCGCAGGGCGCTTATCAGGTAAACTGGCACGTGCTGTCCGTTGACGGGCACAAAACGCACGGAAGCTATATCTTCACCGTGAAATAAAACCGTGACTCTGTTGTGGCTGGTGCTGCGCGCACTGCATTTCACGGCATTAATGTTGCTGGTTGGCAGTGCCTTTTACAGCAGGTTGCTGGCACCGGTTGCCTTTCGAACCTCGCTGGCCGCGCGATTATTTCCGCTAATGAAGTGGAGTACATGGCTGGCCCTGCTGTCGGCACTGGCGATGCTGGCCACACAAAATGTGTTGATGAGTGGTGACTGGCACAATTTGTCAGAGACGGCTGTGTGGCTGGCGGTATTTTCAACCCGCTGGGGCTCCGTGTGGCAATGGCAGCTCCTCTTTTCGCTGTGTAGCGTGGCTGCGATTGTCATGCGTGACCGCCCCCGTCAGCAGGTTTGGCTGTTAACTGGCCTGCTACAGACTGGCTGTCTGGCGCTAACGGGCCATGCCGCCATGCGCGAGGGTATCGCCGGGCTCCTGCAACAAAGTAACCAGGCCTTACATCTCCTCGCCGCCGCCTTTTGGGCGGGCGGGTTAGTGCCTGTGCTGGTGTTGATGCGCATGGCGCGTAACATCGAATACCGGACAGCCGCAATCCGCACCATGATGCGTTTTTCCCGTTATGGTCACGTTGCCGTCGCCTTAACGATAATTACCGGTGTCGTTAACAGCCTGCTGATTGCCGGGGCGCCAGCAAACTGGCATCTCAACGATTATGTTGTACTGTTGTTGTGCAAAGCAGGGCTGGTCATGCTTATGGTGCTGATTGCGCTCTGGAATCGTTACTGGCTGGTGCCGCGCTTTCACATTGCGGGCCTTGCCGCACAACGACTGTTTATTCGCATGACCCAGCTGGAAATTGTGCTGGCATGCGGCGTAGTGGGGTTGGTCAGCGTGTTTGCTACGTTGTCACCAACCTGAATGATGAAAACCCCATAAAGGTAAGTTATGTTGCTGAAGAAAGCGATCCCCACACTGCTGTTATTAACGCTGGCTGGTCAGGCAGCAGCGGCACAAATCATCACCGTCAGCCGTTTCGAAATTGGTAAAGACAAGTGGCCGTTTAATCGTGAAGAGGTGATGCTGACCTGTGAGAAAGATGGATCGCTGTTTGCCATCAATCCCAGCACGCTGATGCAGTACCCGCTTAATGAGAAGGCGGAGGCTCAGGTCAACGCTAAGCGGGTGAAGGCACAGCCCATCAGCGTGATTCAGGCGCCGGATAAAGCGCATCCGGATCGGATGATGAGTCTGCAACCTGTCGTGGATCGTGCACAGGCGCTGTGCACAAAATAAGACGATGCAGGCAAGAGTGCGCAAATTTGTCTTACGGGTCACAAACCTGTCGGGTTTATGGTCTGAGCCGCGGCGCTGGCTGGAAAATCTGGCGCGTTGTCCTACGCTTTAGAAGCAAGGCGAAAGCCTCTATTAATGCCAACTTTTAGCGCACGGCTCCTTGAGAGCCATTTCCCTGGACCGAATACAGGAATCGTGTTCGGTCTTTTTTTGCCTTTCAACGCTCACCATGACGGCCCAGACAGCGGGGATGGTGTTCACCAGACCGCACGCTACTGGCCCGGCTCACGCAACAGGATGGCAGAAACGAAACCGGCGCGATCGCGTTTCTCCCTCCTGTGCGAAAGGGCGTTTACACCCGGAACGCTTCTACCATACCGCGCAGCGCGTGTGCCTGCTCAGAAAGGGATTGTGAAGCGGACGATGATTCCTCAACCAGTGCGGCGTTGTTCTGAGTAACGCTGTCCATCTGGCCCACGGCGACACTCACCTGAGAAATCCCCTGCATCTGTTCGGAAGAGGCCAGCGAGATCTCATCCATAGCCGTTGCCAGTTCACCCACCATGTTAACAATTTTCAGGATACTTTGACCGGTTCCACTCGCGACGGTTACGCCGGTTTCAACCTGCTGAACGGCCTGTTCAATCAAGGTTTTAATTTCCTTCGCGGCAGTAGCACTCCGCTGGGCCAGATTTCTGACTTCGCCAGCCACCACGGCAAACCCGCGCCCCTGCTCACCGGCACGCGCGGCCTCAACGGCAGCATTGAGCGCCAGAATGTTGGTCTGAAAAGCAATGCCTTCAATCACGCCGGTTATATCACGAATCTTCGCAGCACTGTCTGAAATGTCTTTCATGGTTGCTGACATCCGTTGCATATCTGCTTCGCCGCGTTGAGCCAGATTGGCCGTTTCGCGAGCTGATGTGGCTGTATGCTGTGCCCCGGAGGCATTACTCTTCACCGTCGCGGTTAACTGTTCCATGCTGGCAGCGGTTTCCTGAAGCGCGGCAGCCTGCTCTTCGGTACGGGACGATAATTCGGTATTTCCTTGCGCGATTTCATCGGCGGCAAGCGCAACGTTAGCTGAAGAATCTTTGATTTCGACAACCAGGCCGCGAAGTTTAGCCTGCATTCCGTCAAGGGATGCCAGCAGACTTGACGTATCCTTAGGACGCAGGTGCACCACCGAGGTCAGATCGCCGTTAGCAATGGCCGCCGCAATGGTTTGGGCCTGAGCAGGCTCGCCCCCTAACTGGCGCATCAGTAAACGGGTAATCATCCATCCGGTGGTGACAGAAAAAACGACGGAAAGCAGGCCCAGGATAACCAAAACGAGTGTTGAGGTTCGGGTTGAACGATTATTTTCTTCCACCGCGTTGCGACTGTTATTCAACTGAACGTTGGTCATTTCACCAAGTGAACTGAGTAACGCACGCTGAGCAGGACGCACCGTCACCATCAGATAATTTGTGGCTTCCTGAGGACGGTTATCCAGGCCAAACTGACCGGCCTTTTCCAGACCGGAAATCACCTGCGCTTCATTGGCCTGAAGTTTTTCCAGCGCAGCACGTCCGGCGGGCGTGGAATCCTTACGCATGATTGTTTCAAGCGCTTCACGATTTTTTAAGTAAGCTGCTTTTTGCAGTTTCAGCCTCTCCCACTCTGGCTGCATGGCTTTCGCATCGCTGAGAAGCGCGAGGTTTCTCGCGGCAATCGCCATGTCTCTCAGTTCATCTCGCATATCAACGGCGAGCTGATATTTTCGCATCTTAACATTGACCGCATCATCCATACCGGTGCTGGCGGAATGCAGTGCTTTAAAAGAAATAGTAATACAGATAATAAAAAGCAGAATTAACAGGCCAAAACCGATTGCCAGACGCGTGGAGATTTTCATCTTAGAATTCCTGAAAGTTAAGTTCAGGGTTCTTATCGGCAAAACACGTGTAAAAAATTAATAAAATAGACATATTTCTGAAACAGTAAATTCCGCAAGCAGGGTGGAAGTTTCCAGAGTAATGGTCCTTTAAAAGGACTTATAAGTTCAATTAATCAATTGAATGCAGGTAATCAGGAGAGGGTAATTGATATTTAAAATGCTTTTAGTAAACACAGCAGCGCGCTGGCGCGATATATGAACGGCGAGGGCAGCACTGCGCTGACCTTAATTTGAAATAAGTCTTGTCATTTTCCTAATGTGTGGCGTTTTTCGTAAATGCACAGATAAGACGACACGTTCACCCGTCCCCAATAAATATAGCGTCCTGCTGCAGGGTGTTAGCCAGATTCACTCTCACGCAAGGCACCTGTGATTCGAACGGGCGATTATATTACACCTGAGAAGCGCTCTGGCGCATTGATGAAGCGTACTGACATCTCTGATCACTCAACCCGTGCGTCGTAGATGGTAGTTAACCTGATAATCGTGGGTGTTTCTGTACATCACGGCGTAGTTGATAAAAGAGCCCGTATTGCTGTATGAAAGCGAGTCGACTCTGAGTAGGAGGGTTTTTTCAGCGATATCCATCAGGTGCGACAGGCGCTTATCGGATAAAACCGGTCTTAATGACTCATAATTGCCCTCTAAAACAATGCCACACTCCTGCTCGATATAGTCAAATTTAGATTTTTCCAAATGGGCCAGGCTAAGGTCAGGGAATATTTTCACTGGCATATAACTTTCTTCGAGCATCAGCAGCTTTTCATCAACATAACGTAACCGACGTGAGAAAAAGAGGCGTTCACCACTGTTTATGCGTAACTGATCGGCTATGGCGGGAGGGGCGGCGATTAACTCGAACGCCAGTACCTTACTGATCACCTCTTTTCCCTGCAGACGTAAGACTTCTGCCAGCCCGGTGAGCGAACTGGTTTCATGACTGATATCCTTTGCGGACACGTAGGTTCCGCTGCCATGCCGTCGCTCCAGCAACCCCTCTCTGACCAGTAAATCTATTGCCTTACGCAAGGTCATTCTCGCCACGCCAAACTCTGTGGCGAGCACTTTTTCAGCCGGAATAGCACTCCCTACCGCGACAAAGGGCGAATTTAGCCGGAGACGCAGTTTGTCAGCGATAAATTTATAGATCACTTTTGTACCTCCTGAGAGGGAGACATAACCGTCAACAGGCCTGGCATAAAGTTAATGCGTGCAGGGGGATAAATAAATAAATTTTTTATTTCCTTTAGCCGCGCTGTGAGATGTCTAGTTATTGCCATGAAAATAGACGTCATGATGAAAATTAAAACCATGAGGGCGCTCACGAAGTCGTTAATGTCCCACTCTGCCAGAGGCGTGACTGCCTTATTTTGGCTGCGTTTACATTGACTTTAACGATATATCCTTAGAATCGTTACGTGAGGAACTTAAATGCTCAGTCAAATACAGCGCTTTGGCGGCGCCATGTTTACGCCGGTATTATTATTTCCCTTCGCCGGCATTATCGTTGGTCTTTCCATTATGTTACGCAACCCTTTATTTGTAGGGGAAGCATTAACGCATCCAGAGAGTTTATTTAATCAAATTGTCTTCATTATTGAAGAGGGCGGATGGACGGTTTTTAGAAACATGCCGTTAATATTCGCGGTTGGCCTCCCGGTGGGGTTGGCAAAACAGGCTCAGGGGCGAGCATGTCTGGCCGTTGTCGTCAGTTTTTTAACCTGGAATTATTTAATTAATGCCATGGGCAGCACCTGGGGCGATTTTTTTGCCGTCGATTTTTCCAAAGGAACAGAAGCCGGAAGCGGACTGGCCATGATCGCGGGGATAAAAACACTGGATACCAGCATCATCGGTGCCATCGTCATTGCCGGTCTGGTGACGGCTCTGCACAATCGTTATTTTGAAAAACCGCTTCCGGTTTTTCTGGGTATTTTTCAGGGCTCATCTTTTGTCGTCATTGTTGCCTTCTTAGCGATGATCCCCTGTGCCTGGTTAACGCTGTTTGGCTGGCCCAAAATTCAAATGGGCATCGAGTCGCTTCAACAGTTTTTACGCGATGCGGGCGCGGTTGGCGTGTGGGTTTATACCTTTCTGGAACGTATCCTGATCCCGACAGGACTGCACCACTTTATTTATGGGCCTTTTATCTTTGGCCCGGCAGTGGTTGAAGGCGGCATCCAGGTTTACTGGGCAGAGCATCTGCAGGCCTTCAGCCAGAGTACGCAACCACTCAAACAACTGTTTCCTGAGGGCGGTTTCGCGCTTCATGGCAACGCAAAAGTCTTCGGCGCAGTGGGGATTGCGTTGGCGCTCTATTCGACAGCCTCAGCGCGTCACCGGGTCAAAGTCGCAGGGTTGTTAATTCCGGCCACGTTGACAGCCGTTCTGGTCGGCATCACTGAACCCCTGGAGTTTACCTTCCTGTTTATTTCGCCTCTGCTGTTTGCGGTGCACGCTGTGCTGGCCGCCAGCATGGCGACAGCAATGTATATGTGCGGTGTGGTGGGGAACTACGGTGGCGGCTTACTGGACCAGTTTCTGCCGCAAAACTGGATCCCAATGTTCCCTAACCATGCCGGCATGATCTTTACCCAAATCGGTATAGGCCTGGTTTTCACGGGGCTCTACTTCGTGGTTTTTCACCAACTCATCCTGCGGCTGAACCTGAAAACACCCGGTCGAGAGGACAGTGACGTCAGGCTTTACAACAAGGCCGACTATCGGGCAGCGCGAGCAGCGCCAGCTTCCCCGGGCGGGCATAACCCGCAACGCGATCAGGCTTGGGGTTTTCTGAATGCGCTGGGTGGGGCCAGCAATATAGCCAGCATCAACAACTGCGCCACGCGCCTGCGGATAACACTGGTCGATGAGGCCAAAACGCAGAACGATGCCGCGTTTATGGCGCTGGGCGCCCACGGTGTCGTCCGGCGTGGCAACAGTATTCAGGTCATTGTGGGCTTACAGGTCCCCCAGGTGCGCGAGCAACTTGAAAGCCAAATGAAAGACCCGGCCCGGTCTGAAGCAACACTTACCATGGAGAAACCTTTATGAAGACATTCTCAGTTTTAATTGCGGGCGGCGGTAGCACCTTTACGCCGGGTATTGTGCTAATGCTCCTGGCGAACCGGCACCGCTTTCCTTTACGCCAGCTGAAGTTTTACGACAATGACGCGGCCCGTCAGGAAACCATTGCCCGGGCCTGTAAGATTATCTTGCAGGAACAGGCACCTGACATTGTGTTCAGCTATACCACCGATCCGCAGGAAGCATTCAGCGACGTCGATTTTGTCATGGCGCATATTCGGGTGGGTAAATATCCCATGCGTGAGCAAGATGAAAAAATCCCCTTGCGTCATGGTGTTCTGGGCCAGGAAACCTGTGGGCCGGGTGGTATTGCCTATGGCATGCGCTCAATCGGCGGTGTCCTTGAGCTTGTCGATTATATGCAACAGTACTCACCCGACGCCTGGATGCTGAATTATTCCAACCCGGCCGCCATCGTGGCTGAGGCAACGCGACGCCTGCGACCTGAAGCTAAAATCCTGAATATTTGTGACATGCCGATTGGTATTGAAAGTCGGATGGCAAAAATTGTCGGTCTGCAAGACCGCAAGCAAATGCGGGTGCGCTACTACGGGCTCAATCATTTTGGCTGGTGGACCGCTGTTGAAGATTTGAAGGGGAATGATTTAATGCCACAGCTGCGTGAGTACGTGGCAAAGTACGGCTATGTTCCGCCCTCTGTATCGTCATCAGTGGAGTCCAGCTGGAAGGATACTTTCCTGAAGGCGCGCGATGTGCAAGCGCTGGATCCCCAGACGTTGCCCAATACCTATCTGAAATATTATTTGTTCCCAGATTATGTGGTCGCGCATTCCAACCCTGAACGCACCCGCGCTAATGAGGTCATGGAGCATCGTGAAAAGCAGGTGTTCAGCGCCTGCAGGGCAATCACCGATGCCGGGCATTCATCCGCCGGAGAGTTGGAAATAGACGAACATGCTTCCTATATTGTCGATCTGGCGACCGCGATCGCCTTCAATACCCAGGAGCGTATGCTGCTCATTGTGCCTAATCAGGGCGCTATCCCCAACTTTGATGCGGACGCTATGGTGGAAATTCCCTGTCTGGTGGGGCGCAACGGTGCGGAACCCCTTCAGGTTGGCGACATTCCGACTTTCCAGAAGGGGTTAATGAGTCAGCAGGTTGCGGTCGAAAAGCTCGTGGTGGAGGCATGGGAACAGCGCTCCCGGCACAAGTTATGGCAGGCCATTACCTTATCTAAAACGGTACCAAGTGCCGCCGTTGCAAAAGCGATTCTCGACGATCTTATCGAGGCAAATAAAGCCTTCTGGCCGCCGTTGAGCTAGAGCGCCCGTCAGCCAGCCTGGGTTCGCGTTCAGGCTGGCTGTCTTTAGCGCAGACAGGGCAAACCAGGAGAATCGAATGCCGTGAGGGATAACCCTGTGGATCGCGCGAGAGAGTCGTCAATATTCCAGTGTGCATTGCGCGGCAGTGCAGTCCTGAGCTCGGCGTGCCGGGACTGCACTGCCGCGTCATGCCTCTCCACCGTTGCGCGTGCTTGATTTTCAGCGCGCATCCCGCCACATTAGCTCCTCGTATCCTGCCGCTTGCAAAGGAGATGATCGTGTCGACTGTACCCCTACTGACCTTACTGAAGCGTATTGATGAACGCTACCGATCGCTCACCGGACATGGGCTTTACTGTCCTCATGATATCGATGACCGTTATCAGTGGCTGCATGAACAGGCGCCGTACAGCATTCTTGCCCACAGTACCGCAGCCGATCCCGTGTTTGTCTATGCCAATCGTTGTGCTCTGAACTGCTTCAAATACAGTGCGGAAGAGATACGGCAACTGCCGTCACGACTCAGTGCCGGGCCTTTCGACAGGGAAGCACGACAGCGCCTGCTGGATATTGTCAGACGCGATGGCATTGCCACCGGCTACAGCGGACCGCGTGTCGATAAGCAGGGCAAAAGCTTCATTATCTACGATGGCGAAGTCTGGCAGTCAGACGGACGCGATGAGGCGGGATGGGGCCAGGCCGCACTGTTCTGGCCCAGCCCCCGTCACGCGTTGGCAGCGTTCTGATCGGCGCGACGACGCCTTTCTGCCGTGTGCTGACAGGCTTATACCCGGAACGCTTCTACCATGCCGCGTAATGCGTGCGCCTGTTCAGAAAGAGACTGAGAAGCAGAGGATGACTCTTCAACCAGCGCCGCGTTGTTCTGGGTGACGCTGTCCATCTGGCTGACGGCGACGCTCACCTGAGAAATGCCCTGCATTTGTTCGGAGGAGGCCAGTGAGATCTCATCCATCGCGCTGGCCAGGTCGCCGACCATGCTGACGATTTTGAGGATGCTTTCACCTGTACCGTTGGCGACTTTGACGCCGCTGCCAACCTGTTCAACCGCTTGCTCAATCAGCGACTTAATCTCTTTTGCTGCGGTCGCGCTGCGCTGGGCCAGGGTGCGGACTTCACCTGCGACAACGGCAAAACCCCGGCCCTGTTCGCCAGCACGCGCGGCCTCTACCGCGGCATTGAGGGCCAGGATATTGGTCTGGAAGGCGATGCCCTCAATAACGCCGGTGATATCGCGAATTTTAGACGCGCTCAGCGAAATGTCGTTCATGGTTTCCGACATCCGGTGTACGTCGCTTTCGCCACTGCGCGCCAGCACGGCGGTCTCACGGGCAGTTGATGCAGTGCTTTGCGCACCGGCGGCGTTACTTTTCACCGTGGCGGTGAGCTGTTCCATACTGGCTGCGGTTTCCTGCAGGGCGGCGGCCTGCTGTTCGGTCCGGGAGGACAGCTCCGTGTTCCCCTGGGCGATCTCTTCCGCTGCCAGCGCAACGTTACCCGAGGTCTGTTTGATCTCTGACACCAGAGCACGCAGTTTAGCCTGCATACCATCCAGTGAAGCCAGCAGGCTGGTGGAATCATTACGGCGGAGCGTGACGCTGGCGGTCAAATCGCCCGAGGCAATCGCGGCCGCCAGTTCCTGGGCCTGGGCAGGCTCACCGCCCAACTGGCGCATTAATACCCGGGTGATGACATAGCCGGTGGCGATGGAGAACAGCACGGAAAGCACGGATAAAAACACCAGCGTCAAGGACGCCCGGCTGGTTGCCACGCTGTTAACTTCCACCGCGTTGCGGCTGTTATGCATGAGAATTTCTGTGGTTTTGTTTAGCGCATCCAGCATATTGCGTTGCAAGGGGCGCAAGGTCTCCATGAGATAACGCGTCGCTTCATCTCGCTCATTCTTCAGCCCCAGTTGCCCGGCAGCTTCGAAAGCGCTCATCACCGTGCCTTCCAGTTCTTTAATGTGGTTTAAGGCAGCCTGTTCTTCAGCCGTGGACTGGCTCTGCATGATCACCTCGAGCGTTTCACGGTTTTCCGCGAACAGTTTTTTTTGCGCTTCAAGACGCTCCCATTCAGGCTGCATTTCCTTAACGTCGCTCAACAAGGCCAGATTTCGCACGGCTATCGCCAAATCCCTGAGTTCGCCGCGCATATCAAGAATCAACTGGTACTTCCGCATTTTGACATTCACGACCTCATCCATTCCGGTTTTAGCGTTATGCAGCGAGTTAAGTGAGACAGAGGTGCAGATAATGGAAAGCAAAATTAACAAACCGAAACCGGTTGCAAGACGAGTGGAGATTTTCATAAATATGTTCCCGATGGATTGCTGTTTTGTTCTCTATCGGCACGCGTCAGGAAAATGATTAACAAAAAGGCCAAAATTTACATAAGTATCGTTAATATTATTATTTTGAATTTAAAAAATGATCTTAATCAATAGATGACGATATTTTTGTTATGTCTTGAATATCGTAAGGTAATGGCCGAAAAATATGCAATGGGTTGATGTATTGAGTCAGGTTGAGGGGGCGTTTTTTATTAAATCATAAATTTAAATGGTGGTTGCCACTAACCCGGATCGACGGGCAGCGAAGGGCAGACATGACCTCGTAGCGGGCCTGGATCTGCGCTCGCCACTCTGTTGCTCATCAGTGATCCCGTCACGCTACCCAACAGATCAAACTCTGAAGTGACGGCGTTGGGTAAGGTGTGCCTGTGCGACGAACACAGCGCGTATACGTCCGATAAATATGTGATCGGGGTAACAATCTTGACATGAATTTTAAGTTTATCAGACAGTTCATTACGCCAGTTTCTTCACTATAGCGACTCCATTCACAGCATGGGAAAGCACAATGAGGAAACCGTTAGCAGTGGCCTGGTTGTTTTTGATCATTTCATTCGGCGCAACGGCGCAAAGTCTGACGCACAGCAGGGCCGATCCCGCCCATTATGCGGGATTAAAGACGCACAGCAGCATCGCAGATACGCCGGAATCACCGGATGAGCATGTAAGGGAGAGGCAGCACGACGTGGGTAAAGCATTGTGAAGTAAAAAAATGGCTCGCCAGTGCGAGCCATCTTTTCATCAGCGTGCAGGCCTGGGCGCCAGAAACTTCTTGCCCAGTTTTATTCCCGGTTTTTCCACACAGTTAAACAGTAATGATGCCAGCGCGTAGGTCACCGGAATCGATACGGCACAAACAATCAAAAAACGCGTCAGATCATTTTGATACTCAATGTCCGTTTGATTGAGCAACAGCGCAATGGCCGGGATCACGATCAGCAGATGCAGCAAGTAGACCGAAAACGACACATCGCCCAGCCATGTACTCAGACGGTTGTTTAACACCTTACGCGGAATGCGGATCAGTTTTGCCATCAGGCTGCTTTCCTGATACTGCCAGAGCACGGCCGCCATACCGATAATCATAAAGGCTTCCAGCATCACCTGCAGCTTAATGGCACCCAGCCCAATCAGCACGCTTACGGCCGGTCCGGCAAGGGCAAACAGCACGTACAGCAGGGATTTACGGCGTACCGCTTCAGCCAGCAGCATGCCTGAAATAAACATATTCAGTTTAATCAGAATCATTGACGGCATTTCAAAGGCTTCATAGTAGTCGGGCAGCAGGTAACGGCCTGCGCAACTCAGCGCCATCATGCTTAGCAGGGCGGTCGCGTAACCGAAGCGCATCACCGCCAGCATCATAAACGGAAACAGCAGATAGAACTGCATTTCCAGCCCAATGCTCCAGTCGGGCAGCGTGGTATTGAATCCATAGGCGGGCAGCACGCCAAACAGGAATGACAGATGCGTCAGCACGTTCATGAACGACTGATCCGCATAGCGTGAGGATTCTGTTGCGGTCCCGGAATAAAACTGGGCAATGGTATCGCGCATCTCACCAAACCAGGGGCCATAGATCAGGGCAACCGCCAGCAGCAGATAATAAAGCGGGGCAATGCGGAAAAAACGGCGTAACCAGAATTTTTTAATGGTTTCCGCGCGTTGCCAGGGCTCCTTGTGCTGGCGTTCCACATAGTTTTTTGCCATCAGATAGCCCGAAAGCAGGATAAAGAGATCCACGCCAATGCCGGGTGAGGAGATCAAGGTAATATGGCAATGGATAAGCAGACTTATGTGTCCCAGCAGTACCCAAAGAGAAGCGATGCCGCGTAACCCCTCCAGTTCCGTGGACCAACCTCGTGTCGCAGACATGGTAAAACCCCGTTAATCAGTTAGTTATACTTGCACTAAGGCGGTAACTAAGCCCTAACGTGGTGGTTAAGTCCACCCGTTGAGAAAAAAGTGAGAGGATTCTGACGCTGTGGTTAATAATTAATCGGCGAGATAATGCGCTCGCTGATTATTTATGGCGGTTCAAACGGGAGCACGCAAGATGAATAAGCACGGCAATACATTGTTGATCACCGGTGGGGGAACGGGCATTGGGCGCGCACTGGCGCATCGCTGGCATGACGCCGGGAACAAGGTGATTATTACCGGACGTCGTCAGGACGCGCTGGACGAAGCGGCGGCCGGACGAGAAGGCATAGCGACCTGGGTTTTAGATGTCACCGATGCGGATGACGTCAGTCACGCCATTCCTCTGCTGCTCCAGACGTATCCGCACCTGAATGTTTTAGTCAACAATGCTGGCGTCTTTAGCCCTGAGGACATCACTTCACGCCGCGACCTGAGCGATGTTGTGAGAATGACCGAAACCAATTTTATTGCGCCCGTCAGGCTCACTGATGCGCTAATCGATCACCTGAGTGCTCAGCCCGCTGCGGCTATTATTAACGTGTCGTCCGGGCTGGCATTTGTCCCTTTCCCTGCTTCGCCGACCTACAGCGCCACTAAAGCGGCACTTCACTCCTATACCGCAGCCCTTCGGCCGCTGTTAAAAGGGAAGGTTGAGGTGATTGAGATTATCCCGCCACAGGTGCAAACCGAGTTAGCGCCCGGGCAGTCTCAGGATCCTGACAGCATGCCGCTTGATGCCTTCGCCGATGAGGTTATGACGTTATTGCACAGCGGCACAACGCCCACCGAAGTCTGTGTGGAACGCGTGCGCTACTTTCGCGAGGCCGAAGCGAAAGGGCAGTTTGATGAGGCATTGCAGATGCTGGTGCAATACAGCTAAGCCCCGGCCAGGCGCGAGGCGACAACGCGAGCGACGATTACGCTGTTCCACTGATTTCGTGCAGCCAGTCTGTGAGGTCGCGCTCAAGCGTTCCTGCCTTTGCGACCTCAGGCGAGAACAGGCAATACTCTGAGCCATCTTCCACAAACCCCATTGGTGCGGCCAGTATGCCGCTTTGAATATCATCTTTAACGAGCGGCCAGGGTCCAATGGCTACGCCGATCCCGGCTACCGCCGCCTGCAGGCTAAAATAAAAATGTTCGAAACACTGCTGCACGTTAACGGGAGCCGGTATCTGCATCGCCGTCGCCCAGACCTGCCACGCCTCCGGGCGGCTTCTGGAGAGCAGTAAAGGCGCGTCCGGATTCAAACCCGGACGCTCGCTGTCGAACCAGACCGTGACGCGATCGGGGCGGCAGACCGGTCCCACCTTTTCCCTGAACAAGTGTTCGATATGGCAGGGCGATACGTGAGTAAAATCATTGCGGCGCAGCGCAAAATCAATCCCCTGATCAAACGAGAATGCGCCACTGGCCGCGACCAGATGGATTTCATTTTTACCGAAGCGCGCCTCAAAATCGCCCCAGCGTGGAATCAGCCAGCGCATTAATAACGTGGGCTCACATGACAGCACGCGCTGGCGCGTTCCCGCGCGTAAGCGGTTTACGCTGCGGGAGATCATGGCGAAGCCGTGACTGACCGCGTCAGCCAGCTGTTCGCCTGCTTCTGTCAGACAGACTTTCCGGTTACGACGCGCAAACAGCGCAACACCTAAATCCTCTTCAAGTACGCGCACCGCCCGGCTGACAGCACCGGGCGTAAGATGCAGTTCGTCTGCTGCACGGGCAAAACTTTCGAAACGCGCCGCCGCTTCAAAACAGCGCAGCGCCATTAACGAGGGCAGGCGGTTGCCTGCTACAGGTGAGTTTAACTCACCCTTTGGCGCAGAAATCATCGTTATATCTCGCGTTTTTTCACCATTAATATCAATCAAACCGAGAAGGGTTGGATATTTATATTACCAGGGGGTCAGTAACGTGGACTATATCATTCGGGAAGAAATACCGTCTGTAGAAACCTATCGCCACATCAGAGTGAGCGCAGGATTAAGTGACAAAACGGAACAGGCCGCAAAGACGGGGTTAAGAAACGGTTTGTACAGCGTGGTGGTTTGCCATCAGGACGCGCCGGTTGGCATGGGAAGAGTGATTGGCGACGGAGGCTGCTTTTTTGTCATTACCGATATTGCTGTGCTGCCACAACATCATAAAAAGGGGGTGGGCGATCGTATTATGACGGCGTTAATGGCCTGGATAGCGCGCCATGCGCCGCCCTCCGCCTACATCAGTTTGATTGCCAGTCATGGCTCGCCGGGTTTTTATGCCCGTTATGGTTTCGAACCGGCATTGCTGCCAGAACGTGCGGGCATGTTTTTGCGAATCCAGGGATAAAGATGAAAAAGGGGACGTCAGCGTCCCCCTGTTATCAGGCCAGTTTCAGAATGATCATGCCCAGCAATAACAGCACAAGCCCCACCCAGCCCTTGAGGTTGAGCCGCTGACCAAACAGTATCCATCCTGCTGCCACGGTCGCGACGATACCAAAGCCGCCCCACAGGGCGTAAGCAACCGACAGATCGATGCCTTTAACCGCCTGAGACAGCGCGCTAAACGCCAGCAGCACGCAGGCCAGAGACAGCATTCCCGGGAGGATTTTTTTAAAGCCGTTGCTGTACTTAAGCAAAATATTTGCGGCTATCTCCAGCAGGACCGCCAGTGCCAGCCAGGCAAAATGGATCACATCAGGCAGGATCATGTTCTGCCTCCTTCACCTCACCGCTGCCGACTTTAATGAGCAGAATGCCCGTCATCAGCGTGATCAAACCGCAGATTTTCATTAACGACAGGGTTTCATCAAAAAGCTGCACGCTAAATAAGGTGATCAGCAGAATGCCAATGCCCTCCCAGAGCGCGTAAGCCACACCCAGCGCAATGCGCTTGATGGCGAAACTCAAAAAAAAATAAGAACAGGCAATCATCCCCAGCATGACCACATAACCCAGCTGACTCTGATTCAGGCTGGACCATTTCATAGTCAGGGTACCTATAATTTCCGTAACAATAGCGAGTACTAATAATCCCCAGGCGCGCATGGGTTTTCTCCATCAATCGACGTCATGATTTACCGTGATGCGTAACGCAACGGCAGAAAAGAAGTTGGCTGGCAGAAAGGGGACTAAAGGGCGCTGCGCCAGTGCTGATCGACGGCGTTAACGCTGACAGGTGCGAGGGTAAAAAGGGGGGTAAAAAGAGTAATGAACATCCTGCTCATAATTAAACAATGCATCCACGTTGTTGCTTCTCTTCAGTGGACGGGGAAAGCCTCCGGTAATGAACACAGTAGCGTTATATCATTAAAACCGCCCCAGGCACAGCCTGTTTGTTCGGGTTTTTGACAAATATCAGGTCAATATTGCTGGGGTTTAGGCACGGTTGCGTTTCGGCAAAAAAAAAGCCGGACAGCAGTCCGGCTTTGATGTCGTAGAAAACCTTACGCTGGGCGCGCGGGTTCCGTACGAACGGGCGCTTCGCCCGCCACATAGTAGTCAGCCGTGCTGCGTGGCAGAGCATCAAGTCCACGAATGCAGTCGGCAATTTTTTCACCGATCATAATGGTGGTCGCATTCAGGTTACCGGTGATGATCAGCGGCATAATTGAGGCATCGACAACGCGTAATCCCTGGAGTCCGTGAACGCGGCCTTCACCGTCAACGACCGACATCTCGTCATTGCCCATTTTACAGGTGCCGCAGGGATGATAGGCCGTTTCGCCGTGATTACGGACAAACTCATCCAGTTCTTCATCGGTCTGGCATTCAATGCCCGGACTGATTTCACGTCCGCGGTATTTATCCAGGGCCGGCTGATTAATGATCTCACGCGTAATGCGGATGGCATCGCGAAATTCGTGCCAGTCCTGCTCATGAGACATATAGTTGAACAGGATCGCAGGATGGCGACGTGGATCGCGCGATTTCAGGCGCACATGACCCCGGCTCGGCGACCGCATAGAGCCAACGTGACACTGGAAACCGTGCGCATCTACCGCATTTGACCCGTTATAGTTAATCGCGACCGGCAGAAAATGGTACTGAATATTCGGCCAGCTAAACTCTTCGCGGCTGCGAATAAATCCGCCTGCCTCAAACTGGTTGCTTGCCCCGACGCCGGTGCCGTTAAACAGCCATTCCGCGCCAATCTTAGGCTGGTTCCACCATTTCAACGCCGGATAGAGCGAAACCGGCTCTTTGCACTCGTACTGCAGGTACATTTCCAGGTGATCCTGCAGATTTTCACCCACGCCTGGCAGGTCATGTACCACCGGAATATCGAACTGGTTCAGCAACTCGGCTGAACCCACGCCGGAACGCTGCAGGATCTGAGGGGAGGCAATGGCCCCTGCACACAGCAAGACTTCACGGCGGGCGTGAACCGTATGCAGCGTATTGCTGTCGCCGATCAGGTACTCGACACCTATTGCACGCTTGCCTTCAAACAAAATGCGATCGGTCGTGGCATGCGTAACGATTTTCAGGTTGGCACGATTTTTCGCCCTGTCCAGATAGCCGCGCGCGGTGCTTGAACGACGACCTTCAGGCGTGACAAAGCGGTCCATTGGACCAAAGCCTTCCTGCTGATAGCCGTTAAGGTCATCGGTACGCGGATAGCCGGCCTGAACGCCTGCCTGAATCATCGCCTCAAACAGAACGTTATTGCCTTTCTTCGGCGTGGTCACGCTGACCGGACCCTCTCCGCCGTGGTAATCGTTGGCGCCCGTATCACGGGTTTCTGATTTACGGTAGTAGGGCAGACAGTCCAGGTAGCTCCAGTTTTCCAGACCGGGCATGGACGCCCAGTTGTCCAGATCCATGGCGTTACCGCGGATGTAACACATGCCGTTGATCAGTGATGAACCGCCCAGGCCTTTGCCTCGGCCACACTCCATCCGGCGGTTGTTCATGTAAGGCTCAGGTTCCGTTTCGTAGGCCCAGTTATAACGTTTTCCCTGTAAAGGGTAAGCCAGTGCCGCAGGCATCTGGGTTCGGAAATCAAAACGATAGTCGGGGCCGCCCGCTTCCAGCAGTAAGACATTCACATTGCTGTCTTCGGTCAGTCGGGTAGCCAGGACATTCCCTGCGGATCCGGCTCCAATGATAATGTAATCAAATTCCATTCGTCGCTCCTCAGGTAGGGGGATTAAAATACAGACTGAAAACGCGTCAGTTCTACCTGAACCGACTTCACCTGGGTGTAATTTTGCAGCGTCATCAGGCCGTTTTCACGTCCCACGCCAGAGTGCTTATAGCCACCAACCGGCATTTCGGCGGCAGATTCACCCCAGGTGTTAATCCAGCAAATACCGGCTTCAATCTGATGGATCACGCGGTGCGCGCGGTTAAGGTCTTGCGTGACCAGGCCGGCAGCCAGACCGAATTCGGTGTCATTGGCCCGACGTATCACTTCGTCTTCAGAGGTGTAGCTCAGAATTGACATCACAGGACCAAAGATTTCCTCACGGACAATCTTCATCTCGTCACGGCAGTCGCTGAATACGGTGGGTTCAACCCAGGCGCCCTGATCAAAGCCTTCGCCCGTTAAGCGTTTTCCGCCACACAGCAGACGTGCGCCTTCTTCGACGCCAGAGGCGATAAAGCGCATGACGTTGTCGCGGTGGCTAAAGCTGACCAACGGGCCAAAGTTAGTCTCAGGATCGCGCAGGTCGCCCGCTTTGATGCGCGCAACGCGCTCAAGAATTTTGGCTTCAAACGCCGACTGCAGCCCGGCGGGAATAAACACGCGCGTGCCGTTAGTACATACCTGGCCTGAACTGTAAAAGTTAGCCATCATGGCGATATCCGCGGCGAGATCGAGATCGGCATCATCAAAGATGATCAGCGGTGACTTACCGCCCAGCTCCATCGTAACGTCTTTCAGCGTAGAACCGGCCGCGTTCGCCATTACCTTCTTACCGCTGACGACGCCGCCAGTGAACGAGACTTTATCAATGCCAGGATGTTCGGTCAGCAGCTGGCCGGTCACCGCGCCGGTTCCCGGTAGCACGTTGAACACGCCATCCGGCACGCCCGCTTCCGTGTAGATTTCAGCCAGTTTCAGGGCCGTAAGTGGCGTGACTTCACTGGGCTTGAAGATCATGGCGTTGCCGGCGGCCAGAGCAGGCGCTGACTTCCACAGCGCGATCTGGATCGGATAGTTCCAGGCACCGATGCCCGCAACAACGCCCAGCGGTTCGCGGCGGGTATAAACAAACGAGGTATCACGCAGCGGAATTTGCTGGCCTTCCAGCGCAGGGATCAGCCCAGCGTAATATTCCAGTACGTCGGCACCGGTCACGATGTCCACGCTGGAGGTTTCACTGAACGGCTTACCGGTATCAAGCATTTCCAGCTCAGCCAGCTCATCATTGCGCTCGCGCAGGATATCAACCGCACGACGCAGAATGCGTGAACGTTCCATTGCGGTCATCGCTGCCCAGATCTTTTGTCCTTTTCTGGCAGCGGCGACGGCACGATCGACATCCTCGCGTCCGGCGATCTGAACATCAGCCAGAACCTCACCGTTGACCGGATTGATGCTCTGGAAGGTTTCTCCAGAGGTGGCGGCAACGTAGGTACCATTGATGTAGAGTTGTTGCTCGTTGAATCGGGACATAATTTCTCCTGGTTCCGTTACTCGTGTTCGCCAGCTAACTGCTGACGAATGAATTGGGTGGTCAGTGTTCGGGCGGTGGCGGCGTCAAACGGCTTGCCACTCAACGCGGCGCGTAACCACAGACCGTCGATCATGGCCGCCAGCCCGTACGCGGCAAGACGGGCCTTTTCCTTTGGTAACTGGCGGCGAAATTCAACCGCTAAAGAGGAAAACAACCGCCGGTGGCTGACCCGTTCCAGACGTTTGAGCTGCGGCTGATGCATGCTGCTCGACCAGAAATCAAGCCAGGCTTTCATTACCGCACGTTCGATCTGACTTTCGTCGAAGTTGCCGTCAACGATAGCGCGTAGCCGGACCTCTGCGGAGGCCTCTGTCAGGGACGCCAGTCGACTCGCGACCGCCTCACGTAGCTGACGCGTCACATCGCGCATGGTGGCTTCCAGCAGGCCGTTCTTATCCTTGAAGTAATGACTGATGATGCCCGTTGAAACCCCTGCGCGCCGTGCAATCTGGGCAATGGTGGCATCATTAATACCCACCTCATTAATTGTTCCCAGCGTTGCATCGATCAGCTGCCGACGTCGTATTGGCTGCATCCCTACCTTTGGCATGACTCTCACTCCAGCCTGAAACCGAACCCCTATTTAAACTTTTTTTGATTGGATGTTCAATATAAATAGAATCCTTGTTAGGATGATGTGTCCTAAAAGTTGAGTAAGTGAAGCGGTAAGTGTGGCAGATTTGCTAGTTTTGACCAGAATGTAACAGCAGGAAACGAAGCGTAAAAACACACGACGCCGGGACGCCGGATTATCCAAACAGGATGATCCCTTGCAAAATTTACACGCCAACAACCAGAGGTAAACGATGACGAGTCCACCTAGTAGTGAAAAAGACAGAATCAATCCTGTAGTGTTTTATACATCGGCGGGATTGATTCTGACCTTTTCACTCATCACCATTTTGTTCAGTAATGAAGCCGCAGGCTGGATCCTCAAGGCAGTCAACTGGGTATCTTCCGCGTTCGGCTGGTATTACATGCTGGCGGCCACGCTCTACATTGTGTTTGTGATTTACATGGCCTGTTCCCGTTTCGGCTCAATCAAGCTGGGGCCGGAGCAGTCAAAGCCAGAGTTTAGTGTACTGAGCTGGTCGGCGATGCTGTTTGCTGCCGGTATCGGTATCGACCTGATGTTTTTCTCGGTAGCCGAACCTGTTTCGCAATATATGCAGCCGCCGGAAGGTGCAGGGCAGACCATGGAGGCGGCCCGCCAGGCGATGGTCTGGACGCTGTTCCATTACGGCTTAACCGGGTGGTCAATGTATGCCTTGATGGGGATTGCGCTTGGCTACTTCAGCTACCGGTATAATCTGCCGCTCACCATTCGTTCGGCGCTGTATCCCATTTTTGGCAAGCGCATCAACGGGCCGATTGGGCACACGGTTGATATCGCCGCCGTTATCGGCACGATTTTCGGTATCGCCACCACGCTTGGCATCGGTGTTGTGCAGCTCAATTACGGGCTGAAAGTGTTGTTTGATATTCCGGAAGGGTTAACTGCCCAGACCGCGCTGATCGTTTTATCGGTGGTTATCGCCACCATTTCAGTGACCTCCGGTGTGGACAAAGGTATCCGTATTCTGTCGGAACTGAATGTCGCCCTGGCGCTCTGCCTGATTCTGTTTGTTCTGTTTGCAGGCAACACCAGTTTCCTGCTGAATGCGCTGGTGCTTAACGTGGGAGACTACATCAACCGCTTTATGGGCATGACGCTGAACACCTTTGCCTTTGACCGGCCAACGCAGTGGATGAACAGCTGGACGCTGTTTTTCTGGGCCTGGTGGGTTGCCTGGTCGCCGTTCGTCGGCCTGTTCCTGGCGCGTATCTCTCGCGGCCGTACCATCCGTGAATTCGTTCTTGGTACGCTGGTGATTCCTTTTACCTTTACGCTGCTGTGGCTGTCCGTATTCGGTAACGCGGCCCTGTATGAAATTATTCACGGCGACGCCGGTTTTGCACAGGAAGTCATGACGCACGCCGAACGTGGCTTCTACAGCCTGCTGGCGCAGTATCCGGCGTTTAAGCTGAGCGCATCGGTCGCCACCATTACCGGCATGTTGTTCTACGTCACCTCAGCGGATTCCGGATCGCTGGTGTTAGGTAACTTCACCTCAAAGTTGAAAGACATTAACAGTGATGCCCCCAACTGGCTGCGTATTTTCTGGTCGGTAGCCATCGGTGTCCTGACGTTAAGTATGCTGATGACCAACGGCATTACCGCGCTGCAAAACACGACGGTTATCATGGGGCTGCCATTTAGCTTCGTGATCTTCTTTGTGATGGCGGGGTTGTATAAATCACTTAAGGTTGAAGATTACCGCCGCGCCAGTGCTTCACGTGAAACTGCACCCTATCTGGCCCATGCGACCGATCGTCTGACCTGGAAAAAACGCCTGTCGCGCCTGATGAACTATCCTGGCTCGCGTTACACGCTGAAGATGATGGAAGAAACCCTCTTCCCCGCCATGCAGGAAGTGGCGAAAGAGCTGGAGCTGCGCGGGGCTAAGGTTACGCTGGACAGGGTTGCGGCCAATGACGAACATCCCCTGGGTTATCTGGACCTGCGGGTGCAGCTGGGCGAGGAGCAGGATTTCCTCTATCAGGTCTGGCCTCAGCAGTACTCTATACCGGGCTTTACCTACCGCGCGCGTAGCGGAAAATCGACCTATTACCGGCTGGAAACCTTCCTGCTGGAAGGCAGTCAGGGCAATGACCTGATGGACTACAGCAAAGAACAGGTGATTATTGATATCCTCGATCAATACGAACGCCATCTTAACTTTATCCATCTTCATCGTGAGGCACCGGGAAACAGTATTACCTTCCCTAACGCCTGAGTCAGCAGCCCGTAAGCCATGCGGTTTACGGGCTTTTTTTATAGTCGGAATTGTCCCGACCTAAACCGTGACAAAATCAACTATGGTTAACTCTGACAGGACACCGACCAACGGGGTAGACAGGGAGTCTTATGCGAAAAATACTCAGAACATTTCTGCCGCTTTATACCACGACGCTGTTAATGCTGCTGGGTTCGGGCTTGCTGACCACCTATGTGTCACTTCGCCTGGCGCATGAAGCGGTAAACGGTGCCTTAATCGGCGCGATTATTGCCGCCTATTACATTGGCCTGGTGATTGGTGGAAAAGTGGGACACAACCTGATTGCCCGCGTCGGCCATATTCGCGCTTACGTCGCCTGCGCCGGGATTATCACAGCCTCGGTAATAGGGCACGGGCTGACGGACTTTATACCGCTGTGGGTTTTCCTGCGTCTGATTATCGGCCTGTGCATGATGTGTCAGTACATGGTGCTGGAGAGCTGGCTCAATGACCAGGCGGAATCTTCCCAGCGCGGCCTGATTTTTGGCTTCTATATGGTGGCGACCTACCTTGGCTTAAGCAGCGGTCAGGTGGTCCTGACGCTGCAAAGCGGGTTTGGTATTAACACGCTCCTGATCGTGGCGCTCTGCTTTGCGCTTTGTCTGGTGCCCATTGCGCTGACGACGCGCACGCACGTCCGGCCCATGTCGCCTGCACCGATGGAGCTGGGCTATTTTATTCGCACCATTCCTAAGTTGCTCAGTACCACCCTGTTAACCGGCATGGTGGTCGGCGCGTTCTATGGTCTGGCGCCGGTCTATGCCAGCAGCAAAGGGTTCAGCGACGCGCAGACCGGTATCTTTATGAGCCTGACCATCTTCGCCGGACTCGTCTCGCAGTTTCCGCTCAGCTGGCTGTCCGATCGCTATGACCGCCAGCGACTGCTGTTTTATATCTCACTGGTTTTGATGCTGGCCTGTTTGCCGCTGGTCTTGCTGCCAAATCTTCCCTTTAACTGGGTACTGGGTATCGCGTTTGTCGCCAGCATGGTGCAGTTTGCGCTTTATCCTTTACAGGTTGCCCTGGCTAACGATCAGGTGGCTGCCGAGCAGCGCGTTTCCCTGACGGCCTGTCTGCTGATGGCATTTGGCATCGGGGCCAGCATCGGTCCCTTACTGGTGGGTACATTGATGCAGCCCTTCGGCAGCAACCTGCTCTATCTGTTCTTCACCCTGTGTACGCTGCTGATTGCCGCACTGAGCTTCATGAAAACGCCGCAGCCGTTACCCACCACCGAAGTACCCCTGCCGCACGTGGTGTTGCCAGACAGCCTGGCGACATCGCCCTTAGGCGCGGCGCTTAATCCGGTGCTGGAAGACGAGGCGATTCAGGCGGCGATGGTCAACAGTGATGAGATAAACGAGGACGAGGAAGGCGGCGAAGATGATGGCGGGGACGAGAATGATGACGACCCTGGCACGAATAAGACGCTGACTCAGTCATCTCCGCCCCGATGAACAACGGCCCTGAACGTGCCGCTGGCACGATGAAAATCCTCGACAAGGTGCGCGGGTTTTGTCACGCTGAAAGCCGAAATCGCCGAGGAAGATGCCATGCTGGAACTGCGCCCTAACTGTGAACGCTGTGATATTGATTTGCCTGCGGCATCCCACGATGCGCGCATCTGTTCGTTCGAGTGCACGTTTTGCGCCGCCTGCGCTGAGCAGCACCTTAAAGGGCGGTGTCCGAACTGTGGCGGTGAACTGGTCCGGCGTCCTGTCCGGCCTGCCGCTAAGCTGCTGACGCACCCTGCCAAAACGCGTCCCGCCTGAGGTCATGACATCACAACGCCGGCTTCTGCCGGCGTTCTTCCGTTCTCATTACCGCCTGTCGTGCCCGCTTACCTCCCCGAATCACCCCTTTGCAAGGTGAAAATGGAATGATTTCGTGACAGTGTCACTAAGGGCGAGTGGGGCAGTTACCGGAACAGCCTGCCGTCGCGTACCAACTCGCGCGGATAGCTGTTTTTAATACGGCTGCCAACACGTTTAGCCAGCCCGAGCGGCTGATCCTGATAGGTCACTATCATTTCATCCCGCGTGGGGACGCTTTCAGGATAAATATCGCGACCGCGATACCACTCTTCAGCTTCAGCTTCGTTTAGCGCAAACGTCTGATCGGGGCGCGGGGAGGCAAGGGCAATGACGGCCTCGTGTTGCCAGCGATAGCCTTTCGCAAAGGTTTCGGCCAGCTTCAGGCCAATCCGCGAGAAACGGACCTTACCTAACAGCGGTGTCACACCGGCCGGGAACAGCCAGATCTCCTTATCGCGCTGCCAGAGCTGAAGGTTGTCATCCCACTGAATCGCCACCTGCGCCGCCGACGCTACAATCTCGCTTTCCAGTTTGCGACTGACGTGGCTGAACGGCAGCTTACCCACTTTATAGGTCGGTTCAGGTAGCCGTGTGACAGAGGCGGTTTTACGCAAGCAGGCGACAAAGAACCCTTCGCTGTCGAACAGGTGCGGGAAAACGTGAAGATAACCTTCAGGCGTCGCTGCCCGCTCCGCCCCGGCAAATAACCCATTCAATGGGGCGATTTCAACGGCGTCCGGATAGCGCGCCAGCAGCCAGGCGACAACCTGTTGGTTCTCAATCTGATTAAGTGTGCAGGTAGAGTAAACCAGCTTACCGCCGGGCTTGAGGGCGTGGAACGCGCTTTCGATAAGGTCGCGCTGAGTCTGCGCGATAGTCTGCGTGCTGGTCAGCGACCAGTTTTTCAGGGCATCAGCATCTTTACGCATGACGCCTTCACCCGAACAGGGCGCGTCCAGCAAAATGGCATCAAACTGTTCCGGCAGCGCAGGCCCAAAGACGCGAGCATCAAAGTGGGTCAGGGCGCTGTTGGTTACGCCGCAACGGGTTATGTTGGCATGAAGCACTTTGACCCGGCTGGCGGAAAACTCGTTGGCCAGAATAACGCCCCGGTTGTGCATGCAGGCGGCAATCTGGGTGGTCTTGGAGCCGGGGGCAGCAGCCATATCCATGACGCTCATGGCATCGGGCTGGGCCGCAAACAGTGCTGTCACCGGCAGCATTGAGCTGGCTTCCTGGATATAAAACAGGCCGCTCAGATGCTCCGCAACGCTGCCCAGCGGCAGGCTTTCGTCCTCGCGATTTATCCAGAATCCTTCCGCACACCAGGGAACCGGCGTCAACTGCCAGCCGTAATGCGCGGTTTGTGTCAGAAAGTCACTAACGCCGATCTTTAAGGTGTTAACGCGCAGGCTGCGACGTAATGGCTGCAGGCTGATGTCAATAAACTGCTGCAGGTCAGTATCATCGGGCAAGCTCTGGCGTATCAGATCGAGGAATTCGGCAGGGAAGCGTGAGGCGGAGTCGGACACGGATAAGTTCTCTTTGAGGCAAAGGCGGCAGTGTAGCACGCCAAAAGAAAACGGGCAGCCTGGGCTGCCCGTATGGCTTAAGGTTGATTCGGGTCGGGGATCGCCGTTCCCCAGTTACGCCAGTCTTTAGGCGGTTCATCCTGCAGCAGGAAGTGTTTGTTTGACGTTGCCTGAGGTGCCAGCGGCACGGTCGGCGGCGTAGCAAACTGAATACCGCCACGGATAAACTGCTGGAAGGTGCCGGTTTTCACCACGCCGCCAATCAGGCCAAAGTCCAGGTTATAGCCCGAGGCCAGCCAGAACACCGAATTGTTGCGGACCAGGTGCTGGTATTTCTTACTGATACGCAGCGCGATTTGTACGCGGTCTGCCATATTCCCCAGCGATGTACCGGTCACCGTGCCCACTTCTACCCCGCGGAACAGCACCGGCGTACCCAGCGACAGGGAACCCGCTTCGGTCGCATCCACATAGATGTTCAGGCCGTTAAGGTAACGTGAATCCGTGATGGTGCTTTCCTGCAGCTCAAAGGTGCGCGCGCCACGGCCTTTACCCGGATCGACGTTGACATAAGGCTGGAGGATCGTTTCCAGATGATTTACACCTGCGGCAGAAATTTCTGGCGATACCACCGAGAAACGGCTGTCGACGCGGGCAAAACTCTGCACATATTCAGGGTAGAGTACGGCCTTCGCCACCACCTGATTGTTGTCATCGCTCAGCGACAGCGACTCGATTTGTCCCACGTTGATACCGAGGTAACGAATTGGCATGCCGGCGGACAGCTTGCTGGCGTCATAGGTATGTAACGTAATCTGGCTGCCCACGGCCCGTGCAGCCGTTTCAGACGGATAAAGCACGCGCTTCGCGCCTTTATCAATTTTCGCGCCCGTCAGGTTGTCGAAGCTAATGGCGCCTTTCAACGCCCGGTTTAGCGGCGAGGCCTGCACGGTTAACCCACTGCCGTTAAGCTGAACGCGTGCGCCGCCTTCTGCCCAGAACACACTTTCAGCAGAGAGCAGTTTGCGGTATTCCGGTTTGATGTGGACCGCGATATCAAACGCATCAGCGCGCGGGGTGACTTGCGTAATTTCACCGACCTGGAATTTACGATAGAGCACAATTGAGCCGGCCTGAACGTCTGGCAGGCTTTTCGCCGTCAGCATCAGCGTGGTGGATGGGCCATCGCCGGTAATGCCTTCTTCCGCGCGTTCAGCATCGGCAAAGAGGGGATAGGCCGTCTTAGGTGCGCCTTGTTTACCCGGCTCCAGACGAATACCGCCATCGACCCACTCGCGGGCGCTGGCGCCCAGCACCTGCATGCCATCCAGGCCGAATTTCACGTCAAGGCGACTGTTCACAATGAATTTACTGTCGCCGTGGACCAGTTGGCGCTGGTCAGGATTGACCGCGACAACAAAATTAACGCCGTTTGCATCCAGATCCCGGGAAATTACCTGACCAATTTTTAGTCCGTGCAACATCAGGGGTTGGCCGGCATCGATGCCGTAGCTTTCGGGGGCGCTCAGTTTCACGGTGAGAACATTGGGTTGCTGCAGCAGCGTTTTATTGGGTGCGACCACCGTAAAATGCTGCTGCGGTGCACCATCGCCAGGCACCAGCTCAAAGGTGTTACCGGTCAGCAGGCTGCTCAGGCTGGTATCCGTGAGGCTGAGTTTGGGGCTGCGCATCTCAATACGCGTGCCTTCACGCATCAGCCCCACGACTGAGGGATCGATCGTCATCTCACCGGTCACTTTACCGCCATCCTGCAGGTTCAGCTTGGTCAGGGTGCCGACTTCTAAGCCCTGATACATCAGCGGTGTACGGTTGGCTGAGAGATTATCCCCGCTGGGCAGATCCAGCGATATCAGCACGCCACGCTGGCTGTGAGCCAGGTCGGGATAGAGCTGATAGTTCTGATCGGTTTTGGCGGCTTCCGCGCCCTCAGGCGAGTCAAAGGCGATAGCGCCGTTGACTAAGGCTGACAGGCTTTCTAGCTGTACTCTGGCCCCGCTCAGGCTGACGTCTGCATTCATTCCTGACACATTCCAGAAGCGGCTGCTGGTTTTCACCAGGTTCACGAAGCGCCGCTCAATCAGGACGTCAATCGACACGCCGTTGTTCTGATTGTTAATGCTGTAATCGTAGACACGGCCCACCGGGATTTTGCGGTAATACACTAACGAGCCGGTGTTCAACGAGCCGAGGTCGGATGAATGCAGGTGAATCATGAGCTCACCGGTATTCACGCGGTATTTCGGTTGGGTATCCAGCGCGGTAAAGGTGTCACTTTCTTTACCATCGCCTGGCATCATGCCGATGTAGTTCCCCCCCACCAGCGCATCCAGACCGGAAACCCCCGCCAGTGAGGCTTTTGGCGTGACCAGCCAGAACTGCGTATTTTCACGCAGCGCATCGCGCATGTCGCTCTTAATGCTGGCCTTGATCTGAATCTTTTTGTAGTCGTCGCTAAGATTGATGCCCTGCACAGTACCGACTTCCACGCCCTGATAGCGGATAGGCGTGCGGCCGGGCACGATGCCATCGGCCGTCTGGAAATTGATGGTGATGGTCGTGCCGCGCTCTTGAAAATTGGTCCAAAGCAGCCAGCCCGCAATCAGCATTGCGATAATGGGCAGAAGCCAAAAAGGTGAAATTTTACGCTTGTTGCGCAGCGTAGCATTAGTCGGTGTAGTCGGCGTTTCCTGTTGCATGTGCATCCCAGAGCAGGCGGCTATCCAGCCACTCAACGGCCATAATGGTCAGGATCACTGCCGCGCCAAAATAAAACGCAGCGGGTCCCATGGTAAAAGCCAGTAGTTGATCGCGATTGACCAACGACATGGTTAGTGAAATGACAAACAGATCCAGCATAGACCAGCGTCCAACCCAGGTCACAAAACGTAGCAGACGAATGCGGGTTTTCAGGCCCTGTTCGCAGCGGAAATGGATACTGAGCAGCAGCGCCAGCATCACCAGCACTTTGGTGAAGGGAACCAGAATACTGGCGATAAACACCACGGCTGCGACGGGCACGTTACCGGATGCCAGAGACAGGATGCCGGAGAAGATCGTGTCTTCACGGCGCGATCCGTTCAGGTACACCACCGAAATCGGCAACAGATTGGCGGGAATCAGCAGCACAATTGACGCGATAAGGGCGGCCCAGGACTTTTGTAAGCTGTGGCGGCGCCGAAAATCAAGCGGCGTATGACAGCGCGCGCAGCGGCCGCGGGCGTCAGGAATATCGGTGTAGTGGCAGTTAAGGCAGACCTGAAGATCGTCACGCCGCGTCACCTGGTGCGACTGGGGATAAAAGTGCTCCCAAAGCTGCTCCATGTTCAGATGAATCAACGTAATGACGCTCAGCACGGTTAGCGCCACATAGGCGACCAGCCCATAGCCTAATTCGAGGTCGGCGTAATCCTGGACTTTTATGGAGGCGACGGCGATGCCAATCAAAAAAATATCCAGCATCACCCACTCTTTGAGCTTATCGAGCATCAGCAGCACCGGGCGCAGATTCATCCCTAAACGCTCACCCAGGGCCAGATAGCCAATGCCTGCCACCAGCGTCACCGGCGCGCCGATAGTACAGAACGCCACCATCGAGGCGGTCAGGACATTGCCCTGTAGCGTCATCTGAACGATACCTTCCAGTACGCTGGCGTCAATGCGCATGCCCAGCAGGCGAATGTCGATAAGCGGCATGCTAAAAGCAAAAGGCATCAGCACCAGCATCGTGGCCGCCATCGCCAGCAGACGTGTCATTGACCAGTCGCGGCCGCTCACAATTTGCGCGTTGCAGCGGGGACAGTGGGCTGACTGATACGATTTCACATCTGGTAAGGAAAAAAGGGTATCGCATTGCGGACAACGCTGATAACGTGCCTGAGGCAATGTCTGGCTGATAGCGTGAATTTTCATAAATTAGTGCATGTTTCGCTTATTGTGATTAACGCAAAGGGTCAGTAAGACATCGCCTGGGTACCTGTCTCGGGTATCACGCTTCGATCCACAGAATGTTAAGGTTATAGTAACTAACGCTATGATTCACCTTATGGCTATGGATTTTTAGTGCTTATTTTTAACAAGCGGAGTGGTTAGCCGCTCGGATGTCACTGGTAACGGTTGAATAATGAACAAAACTGCCTTTTACGCCGATTTAGATCGCGATATGCGCGCCTTACTGGCGGGAGAAACGGCGTTCCTCGCTGCAATGGGTAATTTTAGCGCGCTGTTGTATGAACGTCTCGAAGGCGTGAACTGGGCAGGTTTCTACCTGCTAACGGAAGCCGATACGCTGGTTCTGGGCCCGTTCCAGGGGAAAATCGCCTGCGTGCGCATTCCCGTGGGCAAAGGGGTTTGCGGCACCGCACTGGCGCAACAACAGGTGCAGCGTGTTGATGATGTCCATGCTTTCCCTGGCCATATCGCCTGCGATGCCGCCAGTAATGCAGAAATTGTGATTCCTCTGAAAATAAACGGTCAGGTTGTCGGCGTACTGGATATCGACAGTGTGGAATACAATCGCTTTGATAGTGAAGATGAAAAAGGGCTGGTCGCCTTGACTAACGGGCTTTGCGACGTGCTCGCGAACAGTGACTTAGAAAAATATTTGCAGCTGACGCGTAGCTAATCGACTGGATTGCATGGCATTTGGCGATGTTGTCATTATAATGTCGCCTGTTCATGCCTGCTCTGGTCGGCAAACCCGTAGTAATCAGGAAATTTCATGGAAAATCAACCTAAGTTGAATAGCAGTAAAGAAGTCATTAGCTTTCTGGCGGAGCGCTTTCCGCACTGCTTTAGCGCTGAAGGCGAAGCGCGTCCGCTCAAAATCGGTATCTTTCAGGATCTGGTAGAGCGCGTTCAGGGCGAAATGAACCTGAGCAAGACGCAGTTGCGTTCGGCCTTGCGTCTTTATACCTCTAGCTGGCGCTATCTGTACGGTATCAAAGCGGGTGCCACCCGTGTGGATCTCGATGGAAACCCCTGTGGTGTTCTTGATGAGCAGCACGTGGAGCATGCCCGTAAGCAACTCGAAGATGCCAAAGCGCGTGTTCAGGCACAGCGCGACCAGCAGCGAGCCGCTCGTCGCGAAGCCGGTGAAGGCGAAGAGGGTGCCAGCGCACCACGTCGCCCACGCAAGCCTGCTCCGCGTAAACCGGCAGAAGGTGAGGCCGCGCGTAAGCCGCGTCCACAGTCTGCTGAGCGTCCTACTGCATCGCAGAATCGCAAACCGGCACCACGCCCGGAGCAGCAGGCTAAACCCATCACTGATACCTCAACTTTGCAACCCGGCCAGAGTATTAAAGTTAAAGCAGGCAAAAGTGCGATGGACGCAACCGTTCTGGAAGTGTCGAAAGACGGCGTCCGGGTACAGCTCGCTTCCGGCATGGCAATGATTGTGCGCGCAGAACATTTGCAGTTCTGAAACGGAGGCTGACCCCGGCATGAACACCCTTTTAAAAGTTGGATTGATTGCGGGCCTGCTGTTGTCAGGCCCTTCCTTTGCGGCCGAGAACATTACACGTGCCGATCAAATTCCACAGCTGCATGAAGATCCGCAGGATGCGACGGTAAGCGAGCGCGTGACGTCGCGTTTTACCCGTTCTCACTATCGTCAGTTCGATCTTGACGGCGCCTTCTCGGCCAAGATTTTTGACCGCTATCTCAATATGCTCGACTACAGCCACAACGTGTTGCTGGCGTCGGACGTTGCACAGTTTGCCAGCAAGAAGACCCAACTGGGTGATGAGCTGCGTAGCGGTAAGCTGGATATTTTTTACGATCTTTATAATCTGGCGCAAAAACGCCGCTTTGAGCGCTATCAGTATGCGCTTACGGTGCTGGCGCGTCCGATGAACTTTACCGGCAATGACACCATCGATATTGACCGTTCTAAAGCGCCTTGGCCGAAAGACCAGAGTGAGTTGAATGCGCTGTGGGACGCCAAGGTCAAATACGATGAGCTGAGCCTTAAACTCGCCGGTAAAGACGAAAAAGAAATCCGTGAAGTGCTGACCAAACGTTATAACTTTGCCATCCGTCGTCTGGCGCAAAGCAACAGTGAAGATGTATTCCAGCTGGCAATGAACGCTTTTGCCCACGAAATCGATCCGCATACCAACTACCTTTCACCGCGTAATACGGAGCAGTTCAACACCGAAATGAGCCTGTCGCTCGAAGGGATTGGTGCCGTGTTGCAGATGGATGATGACTATACCGTTATCAACTCTATGGTGGCCGGTGGTCCGGCGGCGAAAAGTAAAGCGATCACCGTTGGCGACCGCATCGTCGGCGTCGGTGAGCCTGGCAAGCCAATGGAAGACGTTATCGGCTGGCGCCTGGATGATGTGGTCGCCAAAATCAAAGGGCCGAAAGGCAGCAAGGTTCGCCTTGAGATTCTGCCTGCTGGCAAAGGCACTAAGACCCGTATTGTGACCTTAACGCGTGAGAAAATCCGTCTGGAAGATCGCGCGGTTAAAATGAGCATTCACACTGTCGGTAAAGAAAAAGTCGGCGTGCTCGATATTCCTGGCTTCTACGTTGGCCTGACCGATGATGTCAAAGTGCAGTTGCAGAAGCTGCAAAAGCAGAACGTTGACAGCATCGTCATCGATCTGCGCACCAACGGCGGCGGCGCACTGACCGAGGCGGTTTCGCTTTCTGGCTTGTTTATTCCAAGTGGCCCGGTTGTTCAGGTCCGTGATAACAATGGCCACGTGCGTCAGGATAGCGACAACGACGGCATCGTTTATTACAAAGGCCCGCTGGTGGTGCTGGTTGACCGCTTCAGTGCTTCTGCATCAGAAATTTTTGCAGCGGCAATGCAGGATTATGGTCGTGCGCTGATCGTCGGCGAGCCCACCTTTGGTAAAGGCACCGTTCAACAGTACCGGTCACTGAACCGCATTTACGATCAGATGCTGCGTCCGGAATGGCCTGCGCTGGGTTCGGTGCAGTATACGATTCAGAAGTTTTATCGTATCAATGGCGGCAGTACGCAGCGCAAAGGCGTGACGCCGGACCTGTTGATGCCAACCGGTGTTGAAGCGGCGGAAACGGGCGAGAAGTTCGAGGACAATGCGTTACCGTGGGACAGCATTACGGCCGCGACCTACACCCGCACAGGTGATGTCAAGGCGCTGGCGCCACAGCTGACCAAAGAGCACGATGAGCGCATCGCTAAGGATCGCGAGTTCCAGTACATCATGAAGGACATCGCCCGTTTTAACGCCATGAAAGACAAGCGCAACATTGTGTCGCTCAATCTTGCCCAGCGCGAGAAAGAGAACCACGAGGAAGATGCGCTACGTCTGGAACGCATTAACGCGCGCTATCAGGCTGAAGGTAAAAAGCCGCTGAAGAGCCTTGATGATTTGCCGAAAGACTATAAAGAGCCCGATCCTTATCTGGATGAAACGGTAAAAATTGCCAATGACCTGGCGCAGCTGGAAAAATCCTCACCTGAGGCACCGGCAGCCAAAACTAACTAACGGCATAACCCGGGTTACCCAAGCACCGCCCAGCGCGGTGCTTTTTTTTATCATTAATTTGGCAGTGATAAGCGTCGTTAATGTGTTCGTCTGAGCGGTTTCCGAGAGGTTGCGCGAAAGGTTGTGTCATATTGTAAAGTTATGTCTTTTTAGACACTTAAACGTTAAGGTCGCTTGAAAACCCGCACAATGCTCATAGGATATGTATCCGCGCATGAGCGCATGAACTACTGAGGAAGATTAACCGTTATGATGCGTATTGCTCTTTTCCTGCTGACCAACCTGGCTGTGATGTTGGTATTCGGGCTGATTCTCAGCCTGACAGGAATCCAGTCAAGCAGTGTTCAGGGCCTGATGATAATGGCAGGCTTGTTTGGCTTCGGCGGTGCGTTTGTCTCACTGCTGATGTCGAAGTGGATGGCGCTACGTTCAGTTGGCGGTGAAGTGATTGAGCAACCGCGCAACGAAACTGAGCGCTGGTTAATTGACACGATTGGCCGACAGGCACAGCAGGTCGGTATTGCTATGCCCCAGGTCGCTATCTATCACGCGCCGGATATCAACGCGTTTGCAACCGGTGCGCGCCGTAATGCCTCGCTGGTGGCGGTTTCTACTGGCCTGCTACAAAACATGAGTCGTGATGAAGCTGAGGCGGTGCTGGCGCACGAGGTGGCGCACATTGCGAATGGCGACATGATCACCATGACGCTGATTCAGGGTGTGGTGAACACCTTTGTTATCTTTGTGTCGCGTATCCTGGCACAGATTGCGGCGGGCTTTATGTCCGGCAACCGTGATGGCGAGGAGAGCAGCAACGGAAATCCGCTGGTCTACTTTGCTGTCTCGATGGTGCTTGAACTGGTATTCGGTATTCTGGCCAGCATCATCACAATGTGGTTTTCACGTCATCGTGAATTCCATGCCGATGCCGGCTCGGCCAAACTGGTGGGGCGCGAAAAAATGATTGCGGCTTTGCAGCGTCTGAAAACCAGCTATGAGCCGCAGGAACCCAGCAGCATGATGGCGTTTTGTATTAACGGAAAAGGAAAATCATTTAGCGAACTCTTTATGTCGCATCCACCGTTAGATAAACGAATCGAAGCGCTGCGCAGCGGTGAATACCTGAAGTAACCCTCACGAAAAAGGCGACGGCAACGTCGCCTTTTTTTATCGCTGAACTCAGGCTTTCATTCGTGACAGGCTGAGAAGGGCGGCGACGGTAGAGAATCCTCCCGCTAATAACAGCGAGGCATGGGTTCCGCCATTTCCCATCAGATTGAACATCAGCGCGACCAGCGCCGCGCCGCTGCTCTGGCCCAGTAATCGCGCCGTGCCTAACATACCGCTGGCACCGCCGCTGCGGTTGCGCGGCGCAGCAGTGACGATTGTATGGTTGTTTGGCGACTGAAACAGGCCAAAACCGGCTCCGCACAGCATCATGCGCCAGATAATATCCATGTCGTCAGGTTGGGCAGGCAGCCGGGCCAGCAGGAACAGCCCGCTGGCAAACAGTGCCAGACCAATGCCGCCGAGCAGACCGGCATGGACCCGCTCAATCAGGCGGCCCGCAATGGGTGAAAGCAGCATGGTAGCAAGAGGCCAGGGCGTCAGCAGCAGGCCTGTTGCGACTTCATCGCGACCCAGTACGCTTTGCAGATAAAAAGGCAGAGAGACCATCGCCAGCATTTGTGCACAGAAAGAGCAGACGGAAGTGCAGATCGACAGTGCGAAAATGGGAATACGCAGCAAGTCAACCGGCAGCAGCGGCACCTCCATCCTTAACTGACGACGGATAAAGAAATAACCGACCAGGATGATCACCACAATTTCGCTGGCGATCAGCCAGTGGGGCTGTCCCTGCGCAAATCCCCCCAGAGCCGAAATCAACAGCCCGAAAAAAAGCGCATTCATCACCGCACTGGTGATATCGAACTTCTGGGTTTTTGCCCGTTGTGGGTTATCGGGCAGATAACGCAACGCCAACCAGAGTGTCACTGCACCCAGCGGCAGGTTAATCAGAAATAACCAACGCCAGCTGGCAACAGAAAGAATGGCTGCCGCGACGGTGGGACCGGCAGCGGTTGAGATCGCCACCAGCAGTGCATTGATGGCAATGCCCCGACCCAGATAGCGAGGAGGATAGATAATGCGTATCAGCGCTGTATTAACGCTCATGACCGCAGCACCGCCAAGCCCCTGCAAGACACGCGCAACGGTCAGCATCGTCAGCGTGGATGACAGCGCGCAGAACACCGATGTCGCGGCAAAGACCACCAGGCCGAACTGATAAACGCGGCGGTATCCAACGATATCGCCTAAAAAGGACAGCGACAGCAGTGAAGCCACAATCGCGATCTGATAGGCGTTAATGACCCAGACCGACTGGGCCGGGCTGGCCTGCAGCTCACGTGAAATGGTTGGGAGAGCCACATTGGCAATTGAGCCGTCTAACACCGCCATGATGAGGCCAATGGCGATTGTCAGAATAGCCCAGTACCGTTGTGGCACAGGAAGTCCGCCGTCAGAAGAAGAGAGTGACATAGAGGCTAATATTAAAGAGTGTGAATATCATCATGCTAATCAATTGGCGGACAAAATGCACCGCGCCGGAATGAAAAATATATTTTACAGATGTTACAGACCTTGAAAGTTTGCCGGAGCGAGGCGCCGCAATCTATACTGCAACCCCGTTCCGTTTTTTTTGAAACACGTATTCAAGGTGAGCAATGGTTCCTGATTCAAAGGACAAACAACCTGATTCTGTCTCTTCGGTGCAAAAGGTGTTTGGCATTTTGCAGGCCTTAAGCGAAGAGCGCGATCACGGCATTACCGAACTGGCTCAGCGGCTGATGATGTCTAAAAGCACCGTTTACCGTTTCCTGCAAACCATGAAATCACTGGGCTATGTCGCCCAGGAAGGGGAAAGCGAAAAATACTCACTGACGTTAAAACTGTTTGAGGTGGGATCGAAAGCGCTGCAGAACATTGACCTGATCCGCAGTGCCGATGTGCAGATGCGTGAACTGTCCCGGTTAACCAAAGAAACGATCCATCTGGGCGCGCTGGACGAGGACAGTATTGTCTATGTCCATAAGATCGATTCGCTGTATAACCTGCGCATGTCGTCACGTATTGGCCGCCGCAATCCGCTGCACTCAACCGCGCTGGGTAAAGTGTTACTGGCGTGGCGCAGTCGGGAAGACATTAACGACATTTTGCAGCGGATAACCTTTACCATTAATACCGCGAATACGCTTTCTGACGCCGGCGCGCTTATTGACGTCCTGAGTCAGGTCAGGAAGCAGGGTTATGGTGAGGATAATGAAGAGCAGGAAGAGGGCGTTTGCTGCATCGCCGTGCCCATTTTCGATCGTTTCGGCGTGGCCGTCGCGGGGCTGAGTATCTCTTTTCCTACGCTGCGCTTCCCGGCATCGAACAAGCACACTTACGTGGCAATGCTGCATGAGGCGGGACGCCGTCTTTCCGCTGAGCTTGGTTACCACGATTACCCTTTAAACTGAAAAAGCGGGCCGTGGCCCGCTTCAGTGCGATCAGTTATCAATCACGTCGCCACTCTTTTTCAACAGCGGGCAGTCGGTAACGCCCACGACGCCGCTGTCGGTGTGCAGATATTGTGCCGTGATCATGCCCCGTGCGGTCAGGTAGTTACACTTCAGGCCCAGACCTGCGGCATTCTTGTTACTTCCGGCCAGCACGCCATATCCGGTAAACAGCATGGCCAGCCAGATGATTCCCACAACAACAATTGCCCGAATGAACAGTTTCATTGTATCTCCTTATGATACCCAACGCAGTGTTCCAGTGACTGCTGCTTAACATGATGTACAGGGGCAGCATGCCTCGCTTTTAAAAGGGATGCGATCAGAGATAACTGAAAGAAGCAGATTGATACACATCATTTACGTCACCATTATCTTTTACTGCGCCACAGGGTAGAATGGCGGGTCGTCCCCTTTATTGTGATTTCACCTGGTATCTTGAGGCAGTTATGAATGAGTTAGCCGCTAATGCGGGTCCTGTGGTCAGCTTTGGCGTGATGGGAATCGTGCTGATTGTGGCATTGATGCTATGGTTCTATGTTAACCGCGCCAGCGTTCGGGCAAATGAACAGATTGCGTTGCTGGCGTCACTGTTAGAAGAGCAAAAGAAACAAAACGCGCTGCTTAAGCGGCTGATCGAGAAGCAAACGGGTGCCGCCGAGCAAAAAGCGGAAGAGCAGGCGGAAAGCAATGATTTTATTCGCCTGATCCCGGAACGTTAAATCCTGCATGGAGGCCGGATGGCCTGGAAAAATCCCTGGTATGACAGCAGTAAACCCCATCATACGCCGGAGGGGTTTCGCAACCCTGAACCTGATATGCGCCAACAGGGTGACCTGAAGCGCTGGCGTAAGGAACGTAAAGCGCAGGGATTACCGCATCCGCCTCAGCAGGGCTATGATGGTTTTAGGGCGCAGTGGTGGCAACCCGTCGACCTGAGCGGTGACGACGATCGCATCTGGTGGCTGGGCCATGCTGCGCTGCTGTTGCGGCTGAATCAACGCTATATTCTGATTGACCCCGCACTTTCCCGGCGGGCATCGCCATTGCCGTTTCTGGGGCCGGAACGCAAAACCCCTTCGCCGCTGACGATCGACCAGTTGCCACATCTGGATTACGTGTTGATCTCCCACAGCCATTACGATCATCTGGATAAGCCGACCATCAAGCAGATCGTACGCCACTTTCCAGAGGCGGTTTTTGTGGTTCCGCTGGGTCTGGCAGACTGGTGTCACCGCCGTGGCGTGAAGCAGGTGCATCAGCTTGACTGGTGGCAGCAGAAAGCCTTCGAGGGTATTCAGTTTCATGCGGTTCCGGCCCGCCACTGGAGTATGCGCACGTTAACTGACCGCAACCGGTCATTGTGGTGCGGCTGGGTCATCCACACCGCGTCGCTGCGCTTTTGGTTCTCGGGGGACAGTGGCTACACTGAAAACCTTCATGCAATTGCCGCGCGTCTCGGGCCGTTTAATCTTGCCGCGCTGCCCGTCGGTGCCTATGAACCCCGCTGGTTTATGGCGGGGCAACATATGGATCCTCAACAGGCGGTGTCGCTCTGGCATGCAATAGGGCAGCCTCTCACGATCCCTGTTCACTGGGGCGTCTTTGAACTTGCTGATGAATCGCTGGATGCGCCCCCGGCAGAATTGCTGCGGGTCTTACAACAACGTGGGGAAGCAAGCAGGCATTTTACGCCCTGGCAGATAGGCGAGAGCCGCAGCCTGAGCTATATCGACCAGGCGTAGTCCGAGGTAATAACCTTTCCTTCTGACGCCACGGGATTCTGGCTGAAATCAATATTCCTTCACGGCCCCCGGCAGGCGTAATTCAAAAAACGCCTGCATGCAAGCTGTAAGTGATTGCGTTAACGCTCAACTTATGATTTTACTGGAAATAAAATTTATATTTGTACGAAATAGAATTTATTGTACAAGCCTGCTGCAATAGTTTACCCGCGCTTCACTTATCGGCTCCTTTATTTGGTGCAACTTTGCCATATTAGTGCAATGTTATTTTTTTAATGTTATCCCTCTGGCTGGACGGCCGAGACGGCGTCAGATATCACCCTGTCTGGGCAGAAAAGCATTATATTATAGGGTTGTTGTGACTATTAGTGGCGTTCAGTACACAGGCTTATGTACCAGAAAGTACATTCTCTGGGAGCTGTCTTGCAAATATGTGAAAAGCGCCGACCGTGTTTATAAAAATGGCTTGCCATTATTTAGCGGATATGTGATAACAATTCGTGGGTTAAACGAGGTACAGTTCTGTTTATGTATGGCATCTTCAGTAAAGAAGTTACGAGTAAAGACGTTGACGTTGAATACCGCTTCCTTGCCGAACTTTAATCAGTGCCTCATTCAGTAATGTCTCTGTTTTATCTGTAGGTTAGCCTCCGGGCAAAATAAACACTTTAAGGAATTAGTAAAATGGCAAAGATTAAAGGTCAGGTTAAGTGGTTCAACGAGTCTAAAGGCTTCGGTTTTATCACTCCAGCTGACGGTAGCAAAGATGTATTCGTACACTTCTCTGCTATTCAGGGCAACGGCTTCAAAACGCTGGCCGAAGGCCAAAACGTTGAGTTCGAAATTCAGGACGGTCAGAAAGGCCCAGCAGCGGTTAACGTTACTGCTATCTGATTTCGCCTCAGACGGGTGCCATGCACCACAGTCTCAGATATTAAAGCCTTGGCCAACTGGCCGAGGCTTTTTTTACGCTTTCGCTATTGTTTCCCGTCAAGTACACTTCCGCGCGTTAATCTTTGCCGGAGCGCCTGATGTCTTTGAACTGCCCACTTTGTCACTTCCCCCTGACCCTGACTGACCGCAGCTGGCGCTGTGAAAATCGCCATCAGTTCGATCAGGCGAAAGAGGGCTACGTCAATTTGCTGCCCGTTCAACATAAAGGTTCACGTGAACCGGGCGACAGTGCAGACATGATGCAGGCGCGACGTGCGTTTCTGCAGGCCGGTCACTACCAGCCTTTGCGGGACAACGTGGTTGCTGTCCTTAACCAGCATCTGAACCAACCGGCTGCGCAGATTCTGGATATCGGCTGTGGAGAAGGGTACTACACGGGCGCACTGGCCAGCGAGCTCGCGCCTGAGGGCCAGGTTTATGGTCTGGATGTGGCGAAGATGGCCGTCAGGCTGGCGGCAAAGCGTTACGCCCAGGTTTTATTTTGCGTGGCATCAAGCCACCGCCTGCCGTTTGGTGATGCTTCGCTGGATGCGGTGGTCCGCATTTATGCGCCCTGTAACGAGACTGAGCTCAGCCGGGTCATTAAACCGGGAGGCTTTTTACTCACGGTCACGCCCGGGCCTCATCATCTTCAGCAGCTTAAGGCGCTGATATACCGCGACGTTCAACTCCACGCCTCGGAAGAGAAAAGCTACCAGGGATTTCGTCAACTCGCCCAGCATCGTTTAACGTATCCAATGGCGTTGAGCGGGCAGGCTGCCACCACCTTGTTGCAGATGACGCCCTTTGCCTGGCGCGCGCGACCTGATGTGTGGCAGAGCTTAGCGGAACGTACACAGTTTCCCTGCGACGCAGACTTTATGATCACCCTGTGGCAACGCGATTAGCGTGCCTCTACCAGGGTCTGGTAAATGCGTTCCAGATCGTCAAGCTGTTGCACGGCGATAAGCAACCGCCGCTGCTCAAGCTGCATCACCAAAATACCGTCCTCGGAAAGATTGATGCTCTGTATCTGTGGATACGTTGTCCATCTGCCGGCATAAAACAGCCCCTGACTTTTCATCAGCAATTTGGGGCGGCGCACCCAGAAAAGCCAGAACGATAAAAAGCACAGCACCATCAAAAGCGTGGTCGTGAGTTTCGGCCCCTGATGGGTCAGATTGTTCCACAACAGAATGAGCAGTAAGCCAATAAAAATGAGGCTGTCTGCTTTGTGTTGGCGTTGGAGCGGGACACGTAAAAGCGCAGGGCCATGACGACGTGGCAGCACGGCTTCAACGTAAATAGCCAATAACAGAAGGGCAGCGATGCAGAGGGCGATGACGATGTCGGTCAATGACATTCTTCTTCCTTTACTGATTAAAGCCGGGCGTGAGTCACGCGACCACAATCTGAAAACATCGGGAGCCGCGGCTCCCGATGTGATGCCGGTTACAGCCCGAGCAAACCAATCCAGTAGCCAAAAATACCGATAGCAAAAAAGCCCACAATGATCCACAGGGCATTGACCTTACGGCGCAGCAGCCACATACAGGCGAAGGTCAGCAGGAGCGGTACGATCCCCGGCATCAGCTGATCCAGAATCGACTGCACGGTTGTCACCGTGGTTTTTCCGGTTTGATCGGTGATGCGTGAAACCACCAACGGAATGTTGACGTGCGTCCACTTATTGACCAGCGCCCCCATGACAAACAGGCCGAGTATGGATGCCCCCTCGGTCAGTTTTTGCAGGAAGCCACCGCCCATATCGCTGACGATATCAATCCCCTTACGGTAACCATAAGCGACGCCGTAATAACGGGTTAACAGACGCGCCAGGTTAAACAGGATAAAGAACAGCAGCGGACCGAGCAGACTGCCGCTCATTGCAATCCCCGCGCCTAATGCCGCAAACACGGGACGAACGGTTCCCCAGAAAATCGGGTCACCAACGCCAGCCAGCGGGCCCATCAGGCCCACTTTGATGCCGTTGATGGCACCGTCATCAATCGCGGCACCGTTGGCGCGCTGCTCTTCCATTGCCATCGTCACGCCCAGCACAGGCGCGGCGACGTAAGGATGTGTATTAAAAAACTCCAGATGGCGTTTGATCGCCTGCTTACGATCGTCATTGTTTTCAGGATAAAGACGGCGAATGACCGGCACCATTGAGAAACAGAACCCCAGCGCCTGCATACGTTCAAAGTTCCAGGAGCCCTGAAAGAGGTTTGAGCGTAAAAACACAGCGCGTACGTCACCCGGCGTCAGTTTCTTTTCGACTTTTGTTATATCAACCATGTTGTCACCTGTTCCTTAATCGAGTTCGTTGTCGAGGTCGTTAGCTGACGGTGATGCCGCAGGCGCACCGGCTGCGCGGTTATATTTCGGGCTGAGCTGGATATAGAGCACCGCCATCACCACGCCAATCACGCCCAGTGCCACCAGGTTAAAGCTGGTAAACGCGGCAGTAACGAAACCCAGATAGAAGAACGGCATCAGGTAGCCTGCGCGCATCATGTTAATAACCATGGCATAACCCACCACCACGATCATGCCACCCGCGATGTTCAGGCCGTTGGTGACCACCTCCGGAATAGAGCTGAGCAGGGAGTGAACCGCATCCGTTCCTACCGAGATAGCCACAATCAGCGCCGGAATCGCGATGCGCATGGCCTGAAGCAGTAAGGCGGAAACGTGGATCCATGAGATGGCCGTGAGGTTGCCTTTCTCCGCCGCTTTGTCAGCGGCATGCTGGAAGGCTACGGTCAGCGTACGCACGATGATAGTCAGCACCTGACCGGCTGCCGCCAGCGGAATAGCCAGGGCGATACCGGCACCGACGCTCTGTCCACCGGCAATCACCAGAATGGTGGAGATAATCGAGGCCAGCGCAGCGTCCGGGGCAACCGCAGCACCGATGTTCATCCAGCCCAGCGCAATCATCTCCAGCGTACCGCCGATGATGATGCCCGTTTTCATATCCCCCAGCACAATGCCAATCAGCGTACAGGCGACTAACGGACGGTGAAACTGGAACTCATCCAGGATCGAACCCATCCCGGCAATACAGGCGATGATAAAGATTAATACAATTTGAAGTGTGGTTATTTCCATCATACTGCTTGTCCTCTACAGGATAGAAAAAGACGGCTGGCGCGTTATGCGCTCACCTTTGCCACCAGATCCATCATTTTTAGTTTTGGATCGCCCGAAACTTTACGCACCTCAAGTTCGATGTTGCGCGCGTTAAGCTGGCGAAATGCGGCGATATCTTTTTCATCGACCGAGACGGCATTGTTGACCTGGGTTTTACCCTGGCGAAAAGCCATGCCGCCAATGTTAACGCTCTTGATATCAACCCCTTGCTCAACAATCCGCAGGACATCCGTCGGGTTGGTAAACAGCAGCATGACCCGATCCCGGGCATATTTGGGGTTATTCCAGACGCGCACCATCTTATCGACGCCCACCACATGCGCGGTGACGCCCGGTGGTGCCACCTGGGTTAACAGCGTTTTGCGCACGTTGTCGTTGGCCACTTCGTCGCTGACAACGATGATGCGGCTGACGTTGGTTTCCTTGGTCCAGCGTGTAGCGACCTGCCCATGAATCAGGCGGTCGTCGATGCGCGCCAGGCAAATATTCATATGGTCGTCGGGGGTGAGAGGGCGACTGGCATGCGGGGCGCTGGCCGGGGCGGAGGGCGAGGCGGCAACCGCTGCGGGTTTTTCTTCAGGTTGTGCTTTTAAGGCTCTGACGCCTTCGCGACCGGTTTCTACCGCAATGGCCACCAGTTCGTCAAAAGAGGGGTTATCATCCCGCGCCATCAGGGTTTCCACCAACATGGGAATGTTTACCCCGGCGACCACCTCATAATGTGTTTTATCAACGACCAGCCGGCTGGCTGCATTGAAAGGGCTGCCGCCCCAGGTATCAACCAGAAAAAGCACGCCCTGTGAGGTGTCCAGTTCTGTCAGTCTTGCCTGATATTTCTCAATCAGCGTGTCCGCGTTTTCTCCCGGGACAAAATCAATCCATCCCACATTTTCCTGTTCGCCTAAAAGCATCTCTGCCGTTTTTAGCAGCTGCTCCGCTGCCCAGCCGTGTGTACCAATTACAAGAGCAATGGTCACGTGCTACCTCCGTTCGCTTGTTAGTTCCTCAGAACCTGAGGAACCGTTAAGAATTATCGCGTTAACAATATCCAAATCTTGTTAATGTGATTTAACCTGACTTCAACATTGCAGGGATAACTAACTCACTACGTGATGCCGGATTTATTTTAGTGTCCGAAAAAATAAATTTTGTGACATTGGTTGGTTATTTGCAGCATGAAAGAGGGAAGTTGAGTTTTTATGTCACTCAATGCCGTCTGGCGAAAATGTAAAAACAGGAAAATTTTTTGACCTCGTGGTACGAACTGATACATTAGCGATCTGTTTATTATTCAGGAGTAGCGGGCAGCAGCCCACCCTTATGGATCGTCACCGACGTTGCTTAACCTTGTCTTTGCGCTCTTCAGCGCGCCAATTTACGCCAGACCGCGTTTTCTCTGCTTTTCCGGGCTTCTCTCTGTCACGTCCTTCGACGCGGGCATGCGTTAGCGTAATCACATCCTTTTTCTGGAGTCACTAATGGAATTTCTGTTCGACCCCTCAATTTGGGCGGGATTGCTCACGCTCATCGTGCTGGAAATCGTACTCGGCATTGATAACCTGGTCTTTATTGCCATTCTTGCGGATAAGTTGCCTCCTAAGCAGCGTGATAAAGCGCGGTTAATTGGTCTTTCTCTGGCACTGGTGATGCGCCTGGGGCTGTTGTCACTTATCTCCTGGATGGTAACCCTGACGCGCCCTCTGTTCAGCGTGGGGGATTTTAGCTTTGCCGGACGCGATCTGATTTTGCTGGCGGGCGGGATATTCCTGTTGTTTAAGGCCACCATGGAACTGCATGAGCGGCTGGAAAACCGTCAGCTGGAAAACAGCGGTAACCGTAGCTACGCCAGCTTTTGGGCGGTGGTGACCCAGATTGTCATACTGGATGCGGTCTTCTCACTGGATGCCGTGATAACTGCGGTAGGGATGGTGAATAACCTGCCGGTCATGATGACTGCGGTCGTGATTGCGATGCTGGTGATGCTGCTGGCTTCCAAGCCGCTAACCAAATTCGTTAACGCGCATCCTACTGTTGTGGTGCTGTGTCTGAGTTTCCTGTTGATGATCGGCCTGTCACTGGTGGCTGAAGGCTTTGGCTTTCATATTCCGAAAGGCTATCTGTATGCGGCGATTGGTTTCTCGATTCTTATCGAGTTGTTCAATCAGATTGCCCGTCGCAACTTCATTCGTCATCAGTCCCATCGTCCGATGCGTGAGCGCACCGCCGAGGCCATTCTGCGGTTGATGGGGGGACGTAACCGGGTGCAGAGCGCACCTGCGAGCACTGAAGAGCAGGCGATTGCCGTCGCGATGCCGCAGGAAGCGTTTAAAGATGAAGAGCGCTACATGATTAACGGCGTACTGACGCTGGCGTCACGTTCCATCCGCAGCATTATGACACCGCGCGGCGATATCTCGTGGGTGGATGCCAACCGTCCTGTGGATGAAATTCGTATTCAACTTCTGGATACGCCGCACAGCCTGTTCCCGGTGTGTCGGGGGGAACTGGATGAGATCATCGGCGTGGTCAGAGCCAAAGAGCTGCTGGTGGCGCTGGATCACGGCGTTGACGTCGCGACCTTTGCCGCCAGCACACCGACGATTATTGTGCCGGAAACGCTTGACCCGATTAACCTGCTCGGCGTGCTGCGTCGTGCCAAAGGTAGCTTCGTGATTGTGACTAACGAGTTTGGTGTGGTGCAGGGCTTAATTACGCCGCTGGACGTGCTGGAAGCGATTGCCGGTGAATTCCCGGATGAAGATGAAACGCCGGATATCATCATGGATGGCGACGGCTGGTTAGTAAAAGGCGGCACTGACCTGCATTCTCTGCAGCAGCTTCTGGACTTCCATGAGCTGGTGAAGCCGGAGGAAGATCATGCTTCGCTGGCTGGCTTGTTGATTGCGCAAAAAGGGCAGTTACCTAAGCCCGGCGACGTGATCGATATCGAACCGCTGCACTTCCAGATTATTGACGCGACGGAGTACCGCATTGATCTGGTCCGGGTAACAAAAGATCAGCGTGACGACGACGAAGAAGAAGGTTAAGGCCACACCTGAAGATAAAACGCATCACGGAGTGATGCGTTTTTTTTGCGCGGAATAACGCGATGGCACACTTTTATCGCATTACAGGCCGAGGGTAAGCTGGTGCTGACGCAACCATTCCGGGAAGTCCTCCAGCGGCATGGGGCGGGCAAAGTAATAGCCCTGTAAATGTTCCACGCCCCGATCCCTCAGATAGTGGGCCTGTTCCTCGGTTTCAACGCCTTCCGCAACCAGACTGATGTTCAGGCGCTGTGCCAGAGAAATCACCATATCCGTCACGATGGCGTTGATGGCATCTGTGCCAATTGACGCGGTAAAAATTTTATCCAGCTTTAACACGTCCGGCTGCAAATCTTTCAGGTAGGACAACGAGCTGTGCCCGGTGCCGAAATCATCAATCGCCAGACGCACCCCAATGTCGTGCAGTTGAGAAATTACGGCCTGATCGACGACGGGCAGCGCATCACGTTCGGTTAATTCAACAACCAGCGTGGGAACGGGCTCGGCGGGCCACCAAAGCGTTTGCAGGTCTTCCAGAATGGCGCGGTCGCGGAAGTGGCTGGCAGCCACGTTAATGGCAATGTGAAAATGAGGGCTATGCGGAAGGTCGGGTAAGGCTTCGACAACGCGGTTCAGTACAAAGCGGGTTAACGGCTTAATCAGGTTCTGACGCTCAACAAGAGGGATAAAGACGTCAGGCGGAATCCAGCCCTGCCGAGGATTGTGCCAACGCAACAGTAGCTCAATGCCTTCACACTCAGACGTACGGGCATTGATCAACGGCTGGCAGTAAACCATAAACTCCCTGGCCGTAATGCCGTAACTAATCTGCCAGCTCAGACTCATACGATTGGCGGTCGCCAGCCAGACCACGTAGCCAATCAGTAAACTCAGCATCAGCGCCAGCGGCAACTGCGAGGGTAAAGATTCCAGCGCCAGGCGGGAAGGTGACGGACCATAGAGCGTCACGGTGTAAGGATAACGCAGTGAGGCCTCGGTATAGGTGACTTCATCTTCAGAAGGCTGCGTGGACTCAATCAACGGATTACCGTATTCCAGGCTTTTACCGTTGACGTTAAAAATGGCCCGTTCAACCCAGGGCGCCTGCGGCTCCAGCAGGTAGCTGCTCATTAATTCAATATTAATGGCCTGAAGAATGCCAGAACGATTATCCAGCGTCGTTGGCGTCCACAGTAATAAAACGGGTGAACCTTTAAGCAGATACTCATCCGTGGATAACACCATGCGCCGATCGTTAAGGGCCAGTTCGGGGTAGGTCTGACTAAATGAGATGTCCCGGGTGCCAAAAATACTGGAACAGTAGAGCGTGTCCCCATCGACCAACAGAACAGCGCGCACCGTTTGTAGTGACGAAATCTTTTCAATTAATGGAAAACGGGCATCCTGGCAGGGCATACCCACCAAGCCCAGCATGTTGTTCGCTGAGACGTCGAGAGGTGAAAACATGCGATCGAAACGCGTGATCGCCGTGTCGGCAAAGCTGATTGCTCGCTTTTGAATACGTGATTTTTCTTCAAAATAGCGAAAAGCCAGCGTTAATGTAAGAACAATCGAAGCAATCACCAGCGCAATAAGCAATCGCTTACGTCTGTATTGTCCACCATATTGCTGGGCCATGAACATCAAGAATCACCTTCCCAAAACCAGAAAATAGATATAGCTGGGTTGTTATCGGCACGGCCCGAAGCAAATTTAGGACCTGAGCGTAAAATGAAAGGTCATAAAAAAAGGAGAGCGACCCGAAGGTCGCTTTAACATTGTTAATATTTATAGCAGGCAGGGCTGACTAATGCACTGGTTAAAAAGCAGAAAGTTAGAAACAAATCTCAAAAAATATTAGTCACACTGAACTTTTATCGCCAGTCCGCCGCGGGAGGTCTCGCGATATTTGGCATTCATGTCTTTTCCTGTCTCGTACATGGTTTCAATGACCTTATCCAGCGAAACGCGCGGCTCGCTGGTGCGGCGCAGGGCCATACGTGCAGCGTTGATGGCCTTCACGGAGGCAATGGCATTGCGTTCAATGCAGGGCACCTGGACCTGACCCGCCACGGGATCGCAGGTCAGACCCAGATTGTGCTCCATGCCGATCTCCGCAGCGACACAGACCTGCTCTGGGCTGGCACCTAACAGTTCCGCCAGACCCGCTGCAGCCATAGAACAGGCAACGCCCACTTCGCCCTGACAGCCCACTTCGGCACCGGAGATAGAGGCATTCATTTTATAAAGAATGCCGATCGCGCCGGAGGCGAGAAAATAGCGAATAAAGATATCGGGCGTCACCGGTTCGATAAAGTGGTCGTAGTAGGCCAGCACGGCTGGCACGATGCCGCAGGCACCGTTGGTTGGTGCGGTGACCACACGCCCCCCGGCGGCATTCTCTTCATTTACCGCCAGGGCAAACATGTTAATCCAGTCAATGACGACCATGGGATCGTTAGAGTGCTTGGCAGAGGAGATCAGCAGGCGGCGCAGTGACGCGGCGCGGCGCGGCACGCGCAAGGGACCGGGCAGCACGCCTTCGGTATTCAGGCCGCGATCGATACAGGCCTGCATGGTTTGCCAGATTGTTGCGAAATAGGCGTTAATGTCGTCACGTGAATGCAGTGCCAGTTCATTTTTCATCACCAGCCCTGACAGGGAAAGCCCGGTTTCACGGCAGTGCGACAACAACTCTTTTGCCGAGTGGAAAGGCCAGGGAACCGAAACTTCATCCAGCGCAGACTGACCAAAATGCTCTTCATCGACAATGAAGCCGCCGCCAACGGAGTAATAGGTTTTTGACAACACCAGCAGATCGCCCGAAAACGCCAGCAGGCGCAGGCCATTTTCATGCAGAGAAAGGTTCTCGCTGCGGAAGACCATGCCGCCTTCGCGAGGAAAATCGACTTCATGCGCGCCTTTCGCAACCAGCAGACGTTCCCGCTGCTGCACGTCTTTGATAAAGGCAGGAATGGAATCAATGTCTACGCTGTCAGGTGACTCACCCGCCAGGCCCATGATGATAGCGATATCGGTATGGTGACCTTTACCGGTCAATGACAGGGAACCATAGACATCGACGGCGATGCGTGTCACCTCATGCAGTTTGCCCTGTTCAGACAACAGATCCACAAACTGCTTACCCGCTTTCATCGGACCGACCGTATGAGAACTGGATGGGCCAATGCCCACTTTAAACATGTCAAAAACCGAAATCATGGGTGACACTCCTCACAAAAAAAACTTACCCTGCCGTGGCAGTTTATGGCGCTAATAGTAAACGGCGAAGCAGGATGAACGCGCTGCTTTTCGCATGAAATAAACTAATTAAAACCACGAAAAAAAATTATAGTGTGAGATCGCGCGGAAGCCCGTAAACAGGGTTAAAAATGAAAGCTGCGTCAACTAAAACGCAATTTGCTGACTCAGTGAACGAATAATGCCTGCTGTCATGCCCCAGACCAGGTAATCCTGATAGCGCGACAGCCACACAGGATGGCGAATACCGGCGCGGTAGTAGTCAAGCTCTGCGTAGCGGCTGAGGCGCAACGCTTCGGTCAGGGGCATTTCAAAAGTACTCACCACTTCATCGGGGTTAATGCGCAGCGCGAGGCGGTCCGGGATGATGCCTAACACAGGCGTGACCTGAAATCCTGTGCTGCTGGTCACCGCAGGCAGGCAGCCCAAAACCTCCACCTGAGCGGGTGAAATACCCACCTCTTCCTGCGCTTCCCGCAAAGCGGTAGCGACCAGCGAACCATCTTCGGGGTCCTGCATGCCACCGGGAAAGGCCACCTGACCGGCGTGCTTACGCAGCCCGTGTGAACGCTGGGTCAGCAGAAGACCGGGCTGCTGACGTGCAACAATGGGAATTAACACCGCCGCATGGCGCCCAGAAAGCGGCTGCGTAGGTTGCTGAGGGGGCTGCAGCAGAAAGCGGGTGCGGAAATCCGCCAGCGTCAACGCCATTCAGGCCCCTTTTTCCAGCGCGGGCAAAATGCGGCTGACCTTATCCAGGGTTTCCTGATATTCCGATTCCAGCTCGCTGTCGGCCACTAAACCGCCGCCAGCCGAACAGTAGAGGTGATGATCTTCGGCAATCAACGTACGAATCGTAATACTGGTGTCCATACGACCACATACACTCAGATATCCGATGCTGCCACACCAGGCGTTACGGCGTTGCGGTTCCAGTTCATCGATAATTTCCATTGCACGAATTTTCGGCGCACCCGTAATCGAACCGCCGGGAAAGCAGGCGCGTAACAGATCGCAGGCCTGCAGATTTTCGGGCAGCGTGGCGCGAACGGTGCTGACCAGATGATGCACGGCCGGAAAGGGTTCCACCACAAACAGTTCGGGTACGCTTACGGAACCGGCCACGGCGACCCGGCCTATATCATTACGCAGCAGATCGACAATCATCAGATTCTCTGCCCGGTCTTTGGCGGACGTCCGCAGACTTTCGGCCTGGGCGGCGTCCCGCAGCGGATCGCTGTCACGCGGGCGCGTACCTTTAATCGGGCGGGTCGTAATGACGTGTTGATCCAGCGCCATAAAGCGCTCGGGGGAAAGGCTGAGAATGGCGCTCTCCGGCAGGCGTAAAAAAGCGCTGAAAGGCGCGCGATTAGCCTGATTCAGCAAGCAGAACGCACGCCATTCGTCACCCTGATAACCGGCCTTGAAGCGCTGTGACAGGTTGACCTGATAGCAGTCACCCGCCTGGATATAGGCCTGGACCTTGCGAAAACGTTCCGCGTAGTCATCAACGCTGAGGTTAGCGGACCATTCGCTGGTCAGTGAAAACGGCGCGCTTTCACGTGTGGGCCAGCCTTCCAGCCAACTGAGCCGCTGCGCAACATCCTCTACAGCAACCAGGGTCAATGTCTGACGATGATGATCGGCAATTAACGCCCAGTTGTAAATGCCCACCGCCATATCCGGCGTCTGCAGATCGGCGGTGGCGATCTGAGGTAACTGCTCAAAGCGCCGTCCCAGGTCATAGCCAAACAGCCCCAGCGCGCCGCCCACAAAGGGTAAATCCGGATGGCGTGTTGGGGAGATGCCCAACGCGTTGCAGTAGTGCTGCACGAGAGAGAGAGGATCGTCCTCACTGTTTTCATGGCCATGTGCATGGCGAATTTCTGTTATCCTGCCACGCGTCGTCAGTGTGGTAAGGGGATCGGCGGTCAGGATATCAAAACGGTTATCGCTGTGATCGGCGTGCCCTGACGACAGCAGCATCGCCCATGGCAGATGCGCAATACGGGAAAAATAGTGCGTAAGGGCGTCAGGAGAATAACGTAGGTTATGAGTTTGAACGTTCATTGAGCACAAAATCTGACATCAGAAATGCCGTTAGACTGACATATTTTTTCCTGACTGGCACCTGTTTGTTCCCCATGAAATAATGGCAGCCCTAAAGCAGGAGTGAAACATGATTACAGGATTACCCGCACTTTCACACGACCAGCAGCAACGCGCGGTAGAACGCATTCAACAGTTAATGGCAGAGGGCATGTCCAGCGGCGAGGCGATAACCCTGGTGGCGCAGGAAATTCGTGAAAGTCACACCGGAGAACTGATTCGGGCGCGCTTCGAAGATGAAGACGACGAAGGCTGACGCCCGGAACCGGGGTTAACGCGCGGCGATAATTTTTATTTCGACTTTATACTTCGGATTCATTAAGGCTGCCTGAACCGTGCAGCGCACCGGGGCATTGCCGGGTGAAACCCAGGCGTCCCAGGCGCGGTTCATTGCCGCAAAATCAGCTTTATCGACCAGAAAAATGGTGGCATCCAGGATTTTGCTTTTGTCACTGCCCACGCGTGTAAGCAGGGCGTCAATCACCGCCAGCGCATTGGCGGTTTGCGCTTCGGCATCCGCATCAAGGTTTTCAGGCACGCTGGTATAATAAATCGTGTCGTTATGAACAACCGCTTCGGACATACGATGTTCGGGATCAATGCGCGTAATGCTCATCATCTTCTCCTTATTTTTTTGGACGCTTAGCCTGACATATTCCCGATGCCATTGTCATCCATTGCAAACGCCTGCGGGCGTCGGTCGCGCATCGTGGCCGGAAAAATGGTATAAAACGTCGCTTATCAGTTCAGGACTCCTAGGAAGAAGGCATGGCGAATACGCAATATCTGTTTTGGGTGATGTTTGGCGCACTGGCGCTGCTGTCTGTAGTGGTGTCAACTTTTGTGGGCATGTCGCGTACGGCCAGACAGGGGTTTATCACGCTGGCGGTTTTATGGGTGATCCTGGCGGCGGGTGCGCTTTATATCAGTCATTAGCGGCATTCCCTGCATCCAGCTAGCATAATGGAGACGCCCGCGTCAGCAATTTCCTTAAGGCGGGAAAGACTGACATAATATACAGTGTTTTTTGCCGGAATTGAGAGGATACGTGGCAGACGATTTTGCATCAGATGGCGCGCTGGCAAAGCGTATTACGGGGTTCAAACCGCGTGAAGCACAGCGTGAAATGGCCCAGGCTGTCACCGAGGCCGTGCAGAGCAGCGGTGAGCTGGTTGTTGAAGCGGGCACGGGGACGGGCAAGACCTATGCCTACCTGGCACCGGCGTTACGCGCCAATAAAAAAGTGATTGTGTCCACGGGCTCAAAAGCCCTGCAGGATCAGCTTTATGCTCGCGATTTGCCCACCATCGCTAACGCGCTAAAATTTACCGGTAAAACGGCGCTGCTTAAAGGGCGATCTAACTACCTGTGCCTGGAGCGGATGGATCAGCAGTCTGCCACCGGCGGCGATCTGAGCGTTCAGTCGCTTACCGACCTGGTGACGCTGCGCGCCTGGGCCTCACACACCGTCGACGGCGATATCAGCGCCTGTGCAGACGTGACGGAAGACAGTCCGATATGGCCGCTGGTGACCAGTACCAATGACAACTGTCTGGGAAGCGATTGCCCGCAGTATAAAGCGTGTTTTGTCGTCAAAGCGCGCAAGAAAGCTATGGATGCCGATGTCGTCGTCGTCAATCATCATCTTTTTCTTGCCGATCTGGTGGTGAAAGAGGGGGGCTTCGGTGAGCTGATCCCTGAAGCGGACGTCATGATTTTTGATGAAGCCCATCAGTTACCGGATATCGCCAGCCAGTATTTCGGTCAGCAGATCTCCAGCCGTCAGTTAGCCGATCTGGCGAAAGACATCATTATTGCCTATCGCACCGAAGTGCGTGACGTTCAGCAACTGCAAAAATCGGCCGACAGGCTGGCTCAGTGCGCTCAGGATTTTCGGCTGGCGCTGGGCGAACCCGGCTATCGCGGAAATCTGCGGGACTTGCTCAGTGATAACAACATCATGCGCATGTTCACGCTGCTCGATGATGCCCTGGAACTGTGCTATGACGTCATTAAACTCTCACTCGGGCGTTCTGCGCTGCTTGATGCGGCCTTTGAACGCGCAGCGCTTTACCGTACGCGACTGAAGCGCATACGATCCATCAGCGAACCGGGATTCAGTTACTGGTATGAATGCACATCGCGTCACTTTGTGCTGGCGCTAACGCCGTTATCCGTGGCCGAACGCTTCCGGGAAATGATGGATGACCGCAAAGCGGCATGGATTTTCACCTCAGCGACCCTGGCCGTCGATGAAAAGATGGACCATTTTGCCGATCGGTTAGGCGTGAGCAAGGCGAAGAGTTTGATTCTCAGTAGCCCGTTTGACTACTCACAGCAGGCATTACTGTGCGTTCCACGCAATCTGCCGGAACCGAATCGTCCCGGTGGCGCACGCCAGCTGGCTAAAATGATGAAACCCTTGATCGATGCAAATAAAGGCCGCTGCTTCTTCTTATGTACCTCACATCTGATGATGCGTGAGCTGGCGGCCGAGTTCCGCGCCTCCATGACGTTGCCTGTGTTGGTGCAGGGCGAAACCAGTAAAGGGCAACTGCTGAAACAGTTTATCGAAAAGGGCAATGCTCTGCTGGTGGCTACCAGCAGCTTCTGGGAAGGGGTGGACGTACGTGGCGATGCGCTCTCGCTGGTCATCATCGACAAGCTGCCGTTTACCTCACCGGAGGATCCGCTGTTAAAAGCCCGCATGGAAGACTGCCGTTTGCGGGGAGGCGATCCCTTCAGTGACGTGCAACTGCCCGACGCCGTGATTACGTTGAAACAGGGCGTTGGCCGTTTGATTCGCGATACTGACGATCGTGGCGTGCTGGTGATTTGCGACCAGCGTCTGGTATCCCGGCCTTATGGCGCGCTGTTTCTTAACAGCCTGCCGCCCACTCCACGCACGCGGGATATCGCGCAGGCTATTGCCTTTATTCGTCAGCAACCTGACGCGTAATTTTATGCTAAGATGCGCGCCGTTTTTGAATCCTCTGAGGTCGTTATGTCGGTCCGAATTTTAGCGCTGGATACAGCGACAGAAGCCTGTTCTGCAGCCCTGCTCAACGGGCAGCAGATTGATGCGCGCTTTGAGATCGCGCCGCGCGATCACACCCAACGAATTTTACCCTTAGTGGCAGAACTGCTGCAGTCTCAGCAGTTGGAACTAACACAACTTGATGCGCTGGCATTTGGCCGCGGTCCGGGCAGCTTCACCGGCGTGCGTATTGGTATCGGGATCGCTCAGGGGCTGGCACTGGGCGCGGCGTTGCCCATGGCGGGGATCTCTACGCTGGCCACGCTGGCGCAGGGTGCCTGGCGGCTGCACGGTGCCACGCGGGTATTAACCGCGATAGATGCCCGTATGGGCGAAGTCTACTGGGCCGAGTATCAGCGTGATGAGCAGGGTCACTGGCAGGGTGAAGCGAGCGAGAGCGTACTGTCGCCCGCCGCGGCCTTGACGCGGATGCAGGCGCTGGAGGGCGAATGGTTTACTGCCGGAACCGGCTGGCAGGCCTGGCCAGATCTGCAGCAGGGCCATGCCCTTCAGCTGGTTAACAGCCATGTGGAACTGCCTGCGGCAGAAGATATGTTGCCCTTGGCCGTCGCCGCTTTGCAGCAGGGCGCGACGGTATTGCCTGAGAACGCAGAACCCACCTATCTGAGAAACGAGGTGGCCTGGAAAAAACTGCCTGGACGCTGAAACGTGACGCAACTTATTGTTATCGGAGCACTCTAAACAGCAACTTTCAGGAGAATACCCATGTCAATTCGTCGTCACGGTGTTGCCGGTCTGCTACTGGCCTGCGCCCTGGTTTTAAGTGGTTGTGTTTCAGTGCCGGATAACATTAAGGGCAATTCCGCCATGCCCCAGCAGGACTTATTGCGGGTGATGAAAGATCCGGCCATCTATGTCGGTCAGGAATCGCGCTTTGGCGGCAAGGTGGTTAACGTGTTCAACCGTAACGGCAAAACCCGGCTGGAAATAGCGACGCAGCCGCTGGATGAGGGCGCGCGTCCCGTACTGGGCGCCAGCTCTGTGGGTCGCATCTATGCCGACATTCCCGGCTTCGTCGATCCGACGGATGTCAAAGATCAGTACGTTACGGTGCTCGGTACGATTAAGGGCACGGAGCAGGGCAAAATTGGCGAGGCCACCTATCAGTTTGTGGTCATCGACGTTCGTGGCTATCAGCGCTGGCATCTGACGCGCCAGATTGTTGCGCCTCCGCAGCCCATTGACCCGTGGATTTGGTATGGCCCGACGCGCCATCGTGGGGGCTACTGGGGACCTAACCCGTACTGGGGAATGTATAACAGCGGGCCCGCACAGGTTGAAACTATCCTGACACAGTAAGCATTACCTGTTTTATTCAGCCCGGTAGCGGTGCTCGCTGCCGGGCTTTTTATTTGTATTGTCTGCAAAGACGAAATTTAGTGATGGACTTCGCAACCTCAACATGACAAGAAGAGCAAACTGGTACAATCAGTTAAAATATTGTTAACAAATGCGATTGTCGAGGCGGCGATGAGTACACAACAAGATTATCGGGGTGAATCCTTGAATAAGGTTTGGCTAAAACGCTACCCGGCAGACGTCCCTGCCGAAATTAATGCTGATCGTTACCGCTCTCTGGTTGATCTGTTTGAGCAGGCCGTTGCCCGTTACGCCGGGCAACCTGCTTTTTACAACATGGGTCAAAAGATGACCTATCGCCAACTGGACGAAAAAAGTCGGGCCTTTGCCGCCTATCTGCAACATGAGTTGAAACTGAAACAGGGCGACCGTGTTGCCCTGATGATGCCTAATCTGCTGCAATATCCGGTTGCGCTCTTTGGCGTTTTGCGGGCCGGAATGGTCGTGGTCAACGTCAACCCACTCTATACGCCGCGCGAATTAAAACACCAACTTAATGACAGCGGTGCCAGCGCGATCGTTATTGTCTCTAACTTTGCGCATACGTTAGAAAAAGTCGTCAGCGAGACCGCGATCATACACGTTGTTCTGACCCGCATGGGCGACCAGCTTGCACCGGTCAAAGCCACCCTTGTGAACTTTGTGGTGAAGTATGTGAAGCGACTGGTACCAAAGTACCATTTGCCGGGTGCGATAGCGTTTCGCCACGTACTGGAAGCCGGAGAGAAAATGCCGTATCAGCGCCCGGATGTCAGTAATGAGGATCTGGCGTTTCTGCAATACACGGGCGGCACGACAGGCGTGGCGAAAGGTGCCATGCTGACGCACCGGAATATGCAGGCAAACCTTGAACAGACGAAAGCCACCTACGGCAAGCTGTTACGGGATGGCAAGGAGTGCGTTGTCACAGCGTTACCGCTTTACCATATCTTTGCGCTGACCGTTAACGGCTTGCTGTTTGTTGAGCTGGGTGGGCAGAATCTGCTGATCACCAATCCGCGTGATATTCCCGGTTTTGTTAAAGAGATCGCCAAATATCCGTTTACCGCCATTACCGGCGTGAATACGTTGTTCAACGCGCTGCTTAATGACGATGGCTTTACCAAACTCGATTTTTCTACCCTGCGCCTCTCTGCCGGGGGCGGGATGGCGGTACAAAAGGCAGTCGCTGAGCGCTGGGAAAAACTCACCGGCCACTATTTACTGGAAGGCTACGGTCTGACCGAGTGCTCTCCGCTGGTCTCCGTCAATCCTTATGACATCAGCTGCCACACGGGCAGTATTGGCTTACCGGTGCCCTCAACGGACGTGATCATTCTGGATGAAAACGGCAATGAAGTGCCAACCGGAGAGCCCGGCGAATTGTGTATCCGGGGTCCGCAGGTGATGCATGGCTACTGGCAGCATCCGGAGGCCACGGCAGAAGTCCTGAAAAATGGCTGGCTCCACAGCGGGGATATTGTTACCGTTGACCACGAAGGATTTATCCGTATCGTGGACCGCAAAAAGGATATGATTCTGGTGTCAGGTTTTAACGTCTATCCGAATGAAATTGAAGACGTTCTGATGCAGCATCCCAAAGTGCGCGAAGCGGCTGCGATTGGCGTGCCCAGCGAACTGTCGGGCGAGGCGGTGAAGGTCTGTGTGGTGAAGAAAGATCCCTCGCTGACCAAAGAAGAGCTGCTCGATCACTGTCGTCGTCAGCTCACCGGCTACAAAGTGCCGAAAATCGTTGAGTTCCGCGATGAACTACCCAAAACGAATGTAGGAAAAATTCTGCGTCGTGAACTGCGCGACGAGGTGAAAACCCACACGGGTTGATTCACCGTCAGGATTCAGGTTGAACGCCGGCTCTGTCCGGCGTTTTTATTGCTTTTAACATGGAGCACCGCACGTTGTCGGCTGCGGTGAAAACTGAACGTGAACTATTCCCTGATCGATAACGATGATCGCCTGGCCGAGGTGTGCAACAAAGCACGCCAGCATACGGCCGTCGCCCTGGATACGGAATTTGTCCGTACCCGTACCTACTATCCACAGCTGGGACTGATTCAGCTGTTTGATGGCGAACAGCTGGTGTTGATCGATCCGTTACCTGTCCGTGACTGGTCACCGTTTATCGAACTGTTAACGGATACCCGCGTCACGAAATTTTTGCACGCGGGCGGCGAAGATTTGGAAGTCTTCCTGCACCGTTTTGCTGTATTGCCACAGCCGATGATTGATACACAGATTCTGGCGGCCTTTAGCGGTCAACCGCTTTCCTGGGGATTTGCCTCCATGGTGGCGCACTTTACCCAGGTCGAATTAGATAAGAGTGAGGCGCGCACGGACTGGCTGGCGCGTCCGCTGACGGAACGGCAGTGCCAGTATGCCGCTGCCGACGTGCATTACCTGTTGCCGATTGCTCATCAACTCATGCAACAGGTTGAGCAGGCAGGGAACATGGCGGCGGCGCTGAGCGAATGTGAAAACCTGTGCCAGCGTCGGCTGGATAGCTTAGCGCCGGAAGATGCCTGGCGCGATATCACCAATGCCTGGCAGCTGCGTCCGCGCCAGCTGGCGGCGCTGCAACGCCTGGCGGCCTGGCGGCTCAAGGTTGCCCGAGAAAAAGACATGGCAGTGAATTTTGTGGTGCGGGAAGAGAACCTGTGGAAAGTCGCCCGTTTCATGCCGGGCTCGCAGGGTGAGTTAGATCACCTGGGCTTATCTGGCCATGAGATTCGTTTTCACGGCAGGGCGATGCTGGCGCAGGTCGCAGACGCAGCCGGACTGGCTGAAAGCGAGCTGCCGCCGCCGTTAAGCAATCTGGTCGATCATGTGAACTATAAGCGGGCGTTTAAAGCGATCAAAGCACTGGTGCAGCAGGTAAGTGAGCAGAGCGGGTTTAGTCAGGAGCTGCTGGCATCGCGCCGACAGATCAATCAGGTACTGAGTCAGCACTGGGGGCTGAAGCCACAAAACCGCGAACCTGAACTGTTAACTGGCTGGCGAGGCGACGTGCTGAAACCCGGCATTATGACCATCCTTGCCGAGATGTAAGAAATTTCCCCTGCCAGTACAGCGCAGGGGAAAATCAGGAAACGGTCGACGTCATTTAGGCACGTCTTCCGTTTCGGGTAGCGTGACGTTCAGTTCCAGAATGGAGATATCATCCCCTTTCTGGTCGAGTTGAACCGTCACCATGTCCGGATCAATCTTCACGTACTTGCAAATCACTTCGAGAATGTCGCGCTTAAGTTGCGGAAGATAGTGGGGCTCACTGTCGCCCCTTCTCCGTTCTGCCACAATAATCTGTAGCCTTTCCTTGGCTATGTTGGCAGTGTTCTTCTTCCGGGATAAAAAGAAATCAAGTAATGCCATGGTTTATCCCCCGAACAGGCGTTTCAGGAAACCCTTCTTCTCTTCTTCAATAAAGCGGAAGGGGCGACTTTCACCGAGTAACCGGTCAACGGTATCGGCATAGGCTTTACCAGCATCAGACTCACCATCGAGAATTACCGGCTCACCCTGGTTAGAGGCACGAAGAACCGACTGGTCTTCCGGGATGACGCCGACCAGAGGAATACGCAGGATTTCCAGAACATCTTCCATGCTCAGCATATCGCCACGATTCACGCGGCCAGGATTGTAACGGGTCAGCAGCAGATGCTCTTTAACCGGTTCCTGGCTGGTTTCCGCACGGCGGGATTTGGAAGAAATAATACCGAGAATACGGTCAGAGTCGCGTACAGAGGAAACTTCCGGGTTCGTGGTGATGATGGCTTCGTCGGCAAAATAGAGCGCCATTAACGCACCGGTTTCGATGCCGGCCGGCGAGTCACAAACGATGAAGTCAAACGCCATCTCTGCCAGATCGTTCAGCACCTTCTCAACACCTTCGCGGGTAAGGGCGTCTTTGTCGCGGGTCTGTGAGGCAGGCAGAATATAAAGTTGTTCTGTGCGCTTATCACGAATCAATGCCTGGTTCAGCGTGGCATCACCCTGAATGACATTAACAAAATCATAAACCACACGGCGTTCGCAGCCCATGATTAAATCAAGGTTACGCAGGCCGATATCAAAGTCGATGACAACCGTTTTTTTGCCTTTCTGCGCTAAACCGGTGGCGATGGCCGCGCTTGACGTGGTCTTACCAACGCCCCCTTTACCGGATGTAACTACAATAATGCGTGCCATAAATGTTGATTTCCTTAACGAAAGAAAAGGGGCCTAATTAAGTGTCTGGATAGTCAGCGCGCCGTCCTGAAGGCAGAGGCGTGCCGCTTTAGCAAAAAACGCTTCGGGGATTTGATCCATGATCCAGTACTCCCCGGCGATAGAAACCAACTCTGCTGCCAGGTTGGTGCAAAAAATCTGGCAATCTCTGTCACCGCTGGCACCCGCCAGCGCGCGGCCGCGCATCATGCCATAGATATGAATATTGCCATCGGCAACCAGTTCCGCGCCGGCGCTGACGCTGCTGGTGACAATCAAATCCGCATTGCGGGCATAGATTTGCTGACCAGAACGCACCGGCGTGTTAACGATGCGTGTTTTCGCCACCAGCGCTTCCGTCGCAACGGGTTTTGACTCCGGCTCCGGCGCTTCGCGCTTGTGGCTCTTTTTACCTTCGGCCAGCACCGGAAGACCGACGCGGGCGATCATTTTTTTCAGCGCCTCGTCTTTGCATCCACTGACGCCGACGATACGGAGCCCCGTTGCGCTGACGGCCTGCTGCATCTGTTTCCAGTTTACGGCCGCATCAAGGGCCGCAACATTCAGCACCACGGGTGCGTTTTTCAGGAAATCTGGAGCCTGGTCAATTTTGTCCTGTAGCGCTTTGCGGATCACCTCTGGCTCATGGTGATGCAAATGAACAACGGACAAGGTAAAACTGCTTCCCTTAAATTCGATTGGCGATTGCGGCATCTGTCCCGACTCAGTCCTGTTTTACTACCCTGTGCTAAGCGATCATAAAAGCATCGTTAAAGCGCGATCGGCGAATATTCGAAGTACTGCAAGCATGTTATAGTTACCGCTATATTCAAACAAGCCTCACGGCTGGTTAATTCGAGTAAAAATATGTTTTGTGTGATCTACAGAAGTCCCGTCCGCGACCAGACTTATCTCTACGTTGAAAAAAAAGACGATTTTTCGCGCGTTCCTGAGGCCCTGCTAAAAGGCTTTGGTAAGCCTCAGTTAGCGATGGTGGTGAACCTGGCCCAGCGCGACAAACTGGCCAATGCGGACATCAATAAAGTGAAGCAGGGGTTAAGCGAGCAGGGATATTATTTGCAAATTCCACCACCCATCGAAAGTTTGTTAAAAACGCATCTCGAACTGGATAGAAAAGATTAACTCGGATTGTTCCTTTAATATAAATTTTGCAGGGCCGTCATCAGCAAATTTATATTCCCGTGAGGCTGAATAATAATTGCACAGTCGCGCCGCTGCGGCGCGCTGTTTGCAACCTGACCGGTCAGATGAAGGCGGCGACGCACAAATAGCCTGGCTGACTTATTGACAATTCTCGCGCATCTGTCAGGTTTATGCATCTCAGTGATAGCTGGCAGGCTGGCTTTAGGTGTTGTCTGTCAGTAACGTCAATCCGCCGACATGACTGGCATTTCGGCACTCTAAGCAGGGGATTAGCATGTATCAGCATCGTAACTGGCAAGGCGCTTTGTTAGATTATCCCGTGAGCAAAGTGGTTTGCGTGGGCAGCAACTATGCGAAACACATCAAAGAAATGGGCAGTGCGACACCGACCGAGCCGGTTATTTTTATTAAGCCGCAAACGGCCTTGTGCGATCTGCGCCAGCCTTTATCTGTTCCCGATGCGTTTGGTGAAGTGCACCACGAAGTTGAGCTGGCCGTACTGATAGGCACCACCCTGAAGCAGGCTTCAGAAGCGCACGTGGCGCAAGCGATCGCCGGTTACGGTGTGGCGCTGGATTTAACCCTGCGTGACCTGCAGGCAGGCTTAAAAAAAGCCGGGCAGCCGTGGGAAAAAGCGAAAGCCTTTGATAACGCCTGTCCGGTCTCGGGATTTATTCCGGTCGCTGAGTTCTCAGGCGACCCGCAGAATACCGAGCTGAAGCTGGTGGTCAACGGTGAGGTTCGCCAGCAGGGCAACACCGCCGATATGATCCACAAAATTCTGCCGCTGATTGCACATATGAGTCAGTATTTTACCCTGCATGCGGGTGATGTCATCCTGACCGGCACGCCTGAAGGCGTGGGGCCGATGCGCTCGGGCGATACGCTTGAGGTTTCTGTTGCGGGCCACGGCATCAGCACGCGGGTACTCTAAAACTTGCATCATCGCGTCAATATCTTTATAAGGTGCGGTTTAGGCTAAATCTGGACAATCATCATGACTGAAACCCCTTTCTGGCAACATAAGCGCCTGGCACAAATGAGCGATGAGGAATGGGAATCCTTGTGTGATGGTTGTGGCCAGTGCTGCCTGAACAAATTACAGGACGCCGATACGGATGAAATCTATTTCACCAACGTCGCCTGTAATCAGCTCAATATAAAGACCTGTCAGTGTCGCAATTACGAACGTCGGTTTGAATTTGAAGAAGACTGTATCAAGCTGACGCGCGAAAACCTGACCACCTTCAACTGGCTGCCCCGTACCTGCGCCTACCGGCTGCTGGGCGAGGGGAAGCCGCTCCCGGCCTGGCATCCGCTGCGCGCGGGCTCCAAAACCGAGATGCATGCTCAACGTATTTCGGTGCGTTATATTGCGGTGCGAGAAAGCGAAGTGCGTGACTGGGAAGATCACATTATTGATAGGCCGGATCGTAACGGCTGATGCACATACATTAAAGGCTGCCAGTGGCAGCCTTTTTAACGTTAGCGGCCAAATAAATCCCGGCGCTTAGGTTTTAACGGCTGCGCGATCAGAACCAAAATGCCGACCAGCAGATAGGCAGCGAAAACACCGATCATCCACTGTGGCATGCTGAGCGACAGGAATTCCCACCCACGATCTGAACAGTCTCCGCTGGCGACGAACACCGACGGTAGCCATTTATCCAGCGGCAGCCACGTTGGAAAACGGGCCGCGAAATCACAGGTCACAAAAGGATTGGGATGCAGCAGGATCATCGTGTGTTCGTAAGACAGCCGCAGGCCTTCCCAGGCGCTGTAGATCCAGACCAGAATGGCCACCAGCCGTAACGGTGAACGTGGCAAAAGAAACCCGATAAGCCCTGCAGCCACTACGCCAAACAGCGCACAGCGCACATAAATACACATTACACAGGGTTTGAAGCCCAAACCATACTGGAACCACAACGCCGTAAGCTCCAAGGCCAGTGCAGAGAGGGCCAGTAATAACCAGGCCCCGCGACCACGCGAACATTGGTTTAAATATCGCAACATATTGCATTCCCTGTAAACGTTAATGCCCCGCAGTGTAAACCAAAAGTCGCTGCGCGCCATCCTGCGTTGGGTAAAAATTATGTACAAACATGACCTGGCACTGATCCAGATTAATGACTTAACAAAAATTCTGATAACCGCGTGATATTGATGTTCTTTTGCGCGTTAAATCCCGCAAGCAAGGGAACCGCGTGGTGGCAATGCGCCCGCCCAAAACGCTGAGGTAAGGCTGGCGTAAATACGGCCGTAATGATCGCGGTAATCTGTCTTAATTTTGTGCTAAACCGCGCTTTTAATGGTTGTGCAGTCTGTATCCGCTATAGGGCGTCTGGTATGATGAGTCCCCATTACGATCCAGAAAGCAATGAGAACACACAGTTATGGTTATTAAGGCGCAGAGTCCAGCCGGATTTGCTGAAGAGTATATAATTGAAAGCATCTGGAACAGCCGTTTTCCGCCTGGATCCATTCTTCCTGCTGAACGTGAGCTTTCTGAACTGATTGGTGTAACACGTACCACATTGCGCGAAGTGCTGCAGCGTCTGGCGCGTGACGGCTGGCTGACGATTCAGCACGGCAAACCTACTCGCGTGAATAATTTTTGGGAAACCTCGGGTCTTAATATTCTTGAAACCCTGGCGCGTCTCGATCATGACAGCGTACCCGCCCTGATCGATAACCTGTTATCTGTCCGAACCAATATTTCTTCGATCTTTATCAGTCGCGCCTTACGCCATTATCCAGAGAAGGCACGCGAGGTGCTGGAAGCCGTAAACAGTGCTGAAGACCAGGTAGACAGCTATACCGAACTGGATTACCGGGTGTTTCGCGGGCTGGCGTTCGCATCAGGCAACCCAATTTATGGCCTGATCCTCAATGGGCTGAAAGGGCTTTACACCCGCGTTGGACGCCACTACTTTTCCAACCCGGAAGCGCGTAAGGTGGCACGCGATTTTTATCAAACGCTGCTCAACCTGTGTGACAAAGAGCCTACTCAGGACGAAATCGTTGAATGTGTCCGTCGCTATGGTCGTCAGAGTGGCGATATCTGGCATTCGATGCAAAAAACGTTGCCGGACGATTTAGGCAGCAAACGTTAATAAAAAACCGGACATGGCGTCCGGTTTTTTTTATTCCGCTTAAAGCGGGGCGTTGCGCGGTGGATTACGGTCCAGTAGCTCAACGCTCCCGTCTTCGTTTTGCTGTTCCAGAATAACGTCAAATCCCCATAGTCGTTGCACGTGTTTAAGCACTTCCCGGCGGCTTTTGTCCAGCGGCGCACGGCTCTGCGGGACATAGCGCAGCGTCAGGGAACGATCGCCGCGCAGGTCGACGTTGTAAACCTGAATGTTGGGCTCCAGGTTACTCAGGTTGTACTGAGCGGAGAGCTGTTGACGAATCGCACGGTAGCCCGCCTCATCGTGGATGGCAGCGATCTCCAGAAAGTTATTACGATCGTCATCCAGTACGGTAAACAGGCGGAAATCGCGCATAACCTTTGGCGACAGGAACTGACTGATAAAACTTTCATCCTTGAATTCCCGCATCGCGAAATGCAGGGTTTTTAGCCAGTCAGAACCGGCAATATCCGGGAACCAGTAACGATCTTCTTCGGTTGGCGACTGGCAAATGCGCTTGATGTCCTGGAACATCGCAAAACCTAATGCATAGGGGTTAATCCCGCTATACCACTGGCTGTTATACGGTGGCTGATAGATGACGTTGGTATGGCTGTGGAGAAATTCCATCATGAAGCTCTCGGACACTTTGCCTTCATCGTACAGGTGGTTCAGGATGGTGTAGTGCCAGAAGGTGGCCCAGCCTTCATTCATGACCTGGGTTTGTTTCTGGGGATAGAAATACTGGCTCACCTTACGCACTATGCGCAGAATCTCCCGCTGCCAGGATTCGAGCAGGGGTGCGTTCTTTTCCATAAAGTAGAGCAGGTTTTCCTGCGGCTCTGAAGGGTAACGCGCGGCCTCAACCAGCGTGGCTTCTTTCTCTTTGCGCGGCAGCGTACGCCAGAGCGTGTTCACTTGACTCTGCAGATACTCTTCACGGCTTTTTTGCCGCGCTTTCTCTTCCTGCAACGAAATTTTCTGGGGACGCTTGTAGCGATCAACACCGTAGTTCATCAACGCGTGGCAGGAATCAAGCAGGCGTTCCACTTCTTCAACCCCGTAACGCTCCTCGCAGTCAGAAATATAATTCTTTGCAAACAACAGATAATCCACGATGGAGCTGGCATCGGTCCAGCTACGAAACAGGTAGTTATTCTTGAAGAAGGAGTTGTGCCCGTAGCAGGCGTGCGCCATCACCAGCGCCTGCATGGTCATCGTGTTCTCTTCCATCAGATAGGCGATGCAGGGATTGGAATTGATCACGATTTCGTAAGCCAGGCCCTGCTGGCCGTGCTTGTAGCGCTGCTCGGTCTCAATAAATTTTTTGCCAAAAGACCAGTGCGAGTAGTTAATGGGCATCCCTACGCTTGAGTAGGCGTCCATCATTTGCTCTGAGGTGATCACTTCTATTTGGTGCGGGTAGGTATCCAGACCGTAGTGTTTGGCTACGCGGTCGATTTCAGCGAGATAGACATCGAGCAGGTCGAAGGTCCAGTCGGGTCCATCGCTGATGCGTTTGCTGTCCATGAGTGAATCGTCAAAGATTGTTGTCATAGCGCACCTCTGTTTTGGCGAACGGACTCACGCGGTGGGGTTGCCCGTTGCGATTTATTTAAGGCTCTTCCTGAGAAAGGGAACCCAAAAAAACTGAGTGAACATATCAATGATAGTTCACTGTCGCTTATCCGATCCGGGAACTCAAACGAATTCTTTGGCAGAAAAATCATTTCAGGTTTAAGGGGTTGGGATTAAATAGCTCTACCGACTACATTGCAGGTATTTATTAGCACAATATTCTGGAATTGGGCCAAAAGGCGCGCTTTGAATGATTCTCCTGAAAGTGGTGGAATTAACTATAGACAATGTCATTTATGCCTGCTTTTTTTACTATTGGCGCATAACTCTCTGAATTTAAGTGGGTGAAATGATTTTAGTTACCTGCGGATGAAAAAAGAGGTGAAATAGTTGAATTGTTTAGAGGATGTTTCCACTTTGTGATCACACTGAATGTAAACCATTGCACAGTGGATTATGCTTTTTAATTTCGCGGGGGACTTATGCACGTAGTGATTCTTGGGAGTGGCGTAGTAGGGGTAACGAGCGCGTGGTATCTGGCGCGTGCCGGACACCAGGTCACCGTGATCGATCGTCAGCCTCAGCCTGCGATGGAAACCAGTGCCGCCAATGCCGGGCAAATCTCCCCCGGTTATGCTGCCCCCTGGGCGGCGCCGGGCGTGCCGCTTAAAGCGATGAAGTGGATGTTTCAGCGCCATGCGCCGCTGGCTATCCGTCTGGACGGCAGTCGCTTCCAGCTCGAATGGATGTGGAACATGCTGCGCAATTGCGATATGCGTCACTACCAGCAAAACAAAAGCCGTATGGTCCGCCTGGCCGAATACAGCCGTGACTGTCTCAAAGCGTTGCGTGCGGAAACCGGCATCGCCTATGAAGGTCGTCAGGGCGGCACGCTGCAGCTGTTTCGAACCCAGCAGCAGTTCGACAGCGCCAGCAAAGATATTGCGGTGCTACGCGAGGCCGGTGTGCCCTATGAATTGCTGGAGGCGCACCAGCTGGCCAGCGTGGAACCGGCACTGGCAGCAACACAGCATAAACTCACTGGCGGCTTGCGCCTGCCTAACGATGAAACCGGCGATTGCCAGCTTTTCACGCAGCGTCTGTCCAAAATGGCTGAAGAGGCTGGCGTTGTCTTCCGGTTTAATACGCCGATCGATCAGCTCCTGCGTGACGGTAATCGTATTTATGGGGTGAAGTGCGGTGAGGAAGTGATCAAAGGTGACAGCTATGTGGTCGCGCTGGGATCCTACTCAACCTCATTGATGAAAAACATCGTCGATATTCCTGTTTACCCGCTCAAAGGCTATTCCCTGACCATACCGGTGACCAATCCCGATGCCGCCCCGGTTTCAACGATCCTCGATGAAACCTATAAAGTGGCGGTGACACGCTTCGATAACCGTATTCGCGTCGGCGGTATGGCGGAGATTGTGGGTTTTAACACCAAACTGCTTGAGGCGCGTCGCGAAACGCTGGAGATGGTGGTCACAGATCTCTATCCTGAGGGGGGAGATGTCAGTCAGGCCAGCTTCTGGACCGGTCTGCGTCCCATGACGCCAGACGGGACGCCGGTGGTCGGTGCCACGCCGCTTTCGAATCTTTTCCTGAATACCGGCCACGGCACCTTGGGATGGACAATGGCGTGCGGCTCCGGTCAGTTACTGGCTGACGTCATATCCGGTACCTCATCCGCGATAGCCGCGGACGATCTTACCGTCTTTCGTTATTTACCCGGTTTTGCGGCGACCCGATCGCCGCTTCGTAACGTTAACGCAGTACGTTAAGCCTTCAGGGAGAGGAATATGTCACGTCCAATTGTCGCGACCATCGATCAACAGGCGTTGCGACATAATCTGGCGATTGTGCGCCGGGCGGCCCCGACGTCACGCGTCTGGTCAGTGGTAAAAGCCAACGCTTACGGTCACGGCATCGCCCGCGTATGGGAAAGCCTGTCCGCCACGGATGGTTTCGCGCTACTCAACATGGAAGAGGCCATTTTGCTGCGCGAGCAGGGTTGGAAGAAGCCGATATTGCTGCTTGAAGGCTTTTTTCACCCTGACGATCTGGCATTGATTGATCGCTACCGGCTGACGACCAGCGTGCACAGCAACTGGCAAATTCACGCCCTAGCAAACGCCACGCTCTCTGCGCCCGTTGATCTCTATCTCAAGATCAACAGCGGCATGAACCGGCTGGGGTTTCGTCCTGAACAGGTCAACGGAATCTGGCATAAGCTGCGTGCGCTCGAAAATGTCGGAGACATTACCCTGATGGCGCACTTTGCCGATGCGGAAAATCCTGACGGAATCGTCGAGCCGCTTAAACGCATCGCACAGGCTACGGAAGGGCTGGACAGTCCAGTGTCATTATCCAATTCGGCCTGCACGTTGTGGCATCCTGAAGCGCATTACGACTGGGTACGTCCGGGCATCATCTTGTATGGCGCTTCGCCAAGCGGGAACTGGCAGGATATCGCCAGCAGCGGGCTAAAACCGGTCATGACACTGAGCAGTGAGATTATCGGCGTACAGCAGCTGCAGGCCGGTGATGGCGTCGGCTATGGTTATCGCTATCATGCAACCCAGCCGCAGCGTATCGGCGTGGTTGCCTGCGGTTATGCGGACGGCTATCCACGTCATGCGCCGACAGGAACACCTGTTGCCGTTGACGGGATAATGACGCAGGTTGTCGGCGCGGTTTCGATGGATATGATAACGGTGGATCTCACGCCGTGCCCGCAGGCTGGCATTGGCTCGTCCGTGGAGTTATGGGGGGAAAATGTCAAAATCGATCAGGTGGCGAAAGCAGCCGGAACGGTGGGCTATGAGCTGATGTGCGCGCTGGCCCCACGCGTTCCGGTTAAAATCAGTTAACGGCGGTAATCCGGCTTTGCATTTTCTTACTGCAGCGCCAGGCCAGGAAGGCCAGCGCTGCGCCCAGCAGCATCATCAACGTTAATGACAGTTTCTCCGCTACCGGCAGAGCCACCACGATCAGGCTGCCTGCTGCGCCTCCCGCCATCTGGATAAATCCCTGCAGCGCCGAGGCCACGCCTGCCTGCTGCTGATAGGGTTCCAGCGCATAGCTGGTGGCTGGCCCAACGGTGAAAGCCAGCCCGGCTACGGCGACCGCCACCGGGAACATATACAGCGCCCAATGGAACTGCAGGCTGTCAGGCAACAAGGTCATTCCCGCCACGAGCAGAACGGCACCCGTCAACATGGTGATAAAACCGATGGCAAGGCAAAACGGTCGGCCCGCTTTGCGAATCGCTTTATTCACCACCACGCTGACCAGCATGATCCAAAAACCATTTGCACCAAAGGCAAACGAGAAGGCCAGAGGCGAAAGTCCCCCTTCGGTCATTAATACCTGCGGGGCCAGCGAGACATAGGTCAGCACCATCCCCAGCGCGCCGGCATTGGCAAAGGCAAACGCCAAAAAGCGCGGCTGGCGAAGAATCGCGGCGTACTGGTTTACCGGAAGGCCCTTCACGCGCAGCGTATCCGCCGGACGCGTTTCAGGCAGCCAGATGATGACCATCAGCATCACGACTGTCGCATAGGCACACAGGAACCAGAACGGCGCGCGCCAGTCGAAGGCGCTGGCCAGAATGCCACCCAGCAACGGCGCCAGAGCAGGCACAATATTCAGTGCCCCGTTCAGGAAGCCGTAAGCCCGGGCGGCGTCATCACCACTGAGTCGGTCACGCACGCCGCTAAAAGCCACCACCGCGCTGCAGCAGACCGCGCAGCCCTGAACCAGTCGGGCAATTAAAAATAGCGGGAAAGTGGTCGCCGTCGCGGCAATGACGCTGCCGGCGATGTACAGCGCCAGGCCCAATAAGGCGACGGGCTTACGGCCATAGTTGTCCACCAGCGGGCCACTGACCAACTGTCCCAGCCCCATAATCAGTAAGAAAAGCGGGATCGTGGTTTGTACCAGGGCGACGGGCGTCGATAAGCCTTCAGCAATCTGCGGCAGCGTGGGTAAATAGAGATCAATGCCTAAAGGTGCCAGCAGCACCAGGCTCAATAGCAATAAGGTATATTTTTGCATAGCAACCAGAGGGTAAACGTTCGATAAAGCGAGGAAAGAGGGTAATGATTAACAGCGAAAAAGGAAAGCAAATTACCTGGAGAAATGGCGATGCCTGCTGAAACAGGCATCGCATGCTAAATCAGTAGGCGCCGTCGCGGCGGAAAACCACACCGGCCGTTTTAAACAGGATGGCGATGTCTGTCCATAACGCCCAGTTTTTAACATACCAGGAGTCGAAATAGACGCGGGTGTCGTAATCGATATCGTTACGTCCGCTGACCTGCCATAGCCCAGTCATACCCGGTTTCGCCATCAGGTAGTAATCCACATCGCCGGCGTAGCGCTCAAGCTCAGCCTCAATTACCGGACGCGGCCCCACCAGGCTCATCTCCCCGCGGATCACGTTCCACAGCTGCGGCAGCTCATCCAGGCTGGTTTTACGCAGGAAGCCGCCGATGCGGGTAATACGCGGATCCTTCTTGAGCTTAAAGTCTTTGTCCCATTCCCGACGCGCTTCTTCACTGGTTGCCAGCAAGCTTTCCAGCACCTCTTTGGAATTGGTCACCATTGAGCGGAACTTCAGACATTTGAACTTTCTGCCATCCTGCCCGATACGTTCGTGACCATAGATGGCATTGCCCCCATCACGCTTGACCATATAGCAGAGCAGGGCAAAGACCGGCGCCAGGAACAGCAGCAGTAACGACGCCACAACAATATCGAAACTGCGCTTCAGGAAACGTGACGAATGCTTTGCCAGGTTATTACTGACGCGCAAAATCATCACTTCATGGCTAAAGATAAACGACATATCCGTGCCGTAAAGCGGGACGCCACGCAGGGTTGGGATCACCGACACTGACCGGCAGTTCATTTTTGACAGAAACTTCAACCAGCGATCGCGCTCCGGCTGCTGCTCGTACTCCATCGCGACAATAAACTGCACGTTGTCGCGATCGATGGTGCTCCAGTTAATATCGTTGGCAGAAATGACCGGTACGCCATTCACGCTCTGCTGCAGCGGCGCATCTTCTACGGAAATAAATGCCTGAACGTTATATCCCAGGATTTCTTCACTTTGTAAGGCCGCATAGGCTTCGGTAGCGTTACGGCCAGAGCCAATAATGATGGTTTCTTTTTGCCACTGACCGGCTTTATTAATGGCACTTTTAACGCCTGCACGCAGCAGCGGCAGCAGCAGCAGGGCATAGCTCCAGCTGAACACCCACACCATGCGGGAGAAGTCCCATTTAGAAAACGCGATTAATGCCAGATCGAGCAGGGAGAAAACAACCAGTGTTTTCACGATTTCTTTCAGTTCGAACCAAAAGGGTTTGCGGTAGGTGTAGTGACGCAGGCGCATCCAAAACCAGCCGGTACATAATACCGACATAATAAACTGCGCAATAAAACGGTTTTCAATTTGATGCGGCGGAATAAACGCATCCAAATCTCCCCAAATACCCTGCACGGTAGCGGCAGAGAGAAACAGCGCCAGGTTCAGCGCAATAAGGTCTGAAAAACTCAGTGCAAACTTTACCAGAATATTCTTACGAAGACCGCTCCATGAGCGACTCGCATTGTTTATTACCATTGTACTTGCCATAAAACCTGCTCTCTTAATTAAGTAAAAGATGGCCTGACCAGAATCAAGTACGCGTTCAGGGGTTAACGACTGAAAACCCGAAACCGGGATGTTTTCAGTTTGTTACAGTCATTAGAGCCATTGATGCTACAAATAAACCGTTACTAAGCGTGATTTGAGTCACGTAAAATTGCAGCACTGAAAGAGAGTATGCAGGAGATATTTGACGGAGTTAATACGGAAGAATTCTTAAAAAACCAGGTGAAAATTGCGCAGAATTGGCTTAAATGGCTGATTTGGAAAATAATATTTTAAAAGTATAACCTATAAGCCGTGCGGCCAGGGCCACTTTTTAGGAATTACCGCCAAATCAACTGACTGGCGGTAATACTCAGGCTCAGGCCGGTTCTTTTAATACCCACCGGTCTTGCTGCTTATCGTAGTGAGCGATATGTAAAATGACCTCTTTATCGTCGATCCATGCCGGAACGCTGGTGTCGTGATCCCAGCCGTCGAGCTGATAGCTCAGTCCGGGGTTGGTGTGGCAGGGAATACTCACTGTCAGCGGTTTTTCGCTGCTGAATTCTGCATCGACAATTTCGTAGCGACCAATTTTAACCACGTGACCCATGGATAACTCCCGTTTTCACTGAATGTTATAAAAGCGTAGTGCAATTCAGCCCATTTAACGCGCCAGCGAAGTAAGATTATTCTTTGTCTTCACTTGGGCGCACACCAATTTTCACAATCTGATTATCTTCTTTTTCCGCCACGGTCCAGGTCAGTTGATTCCATTCAACCTGATCGCCCACGACGGGCGTGCCACCCAGCATGCCAAGCATCAGCTGCCCGAGCGATTGTTGAGCATTGGTCTGTTCGTCCAGTTCAAGGCCGTAAATTTGCGCCACGTCGTTCAGGCGCGCGTCGGCATCCAGAATAAAGTCACCAAAGAAACGCTGATCCAGCGCGACGGGCGGCGACTGACTGAACATTTTTCCTAGCGCAGGCAGGTCACGCTCGCGTCCAATCACGCAGATAACGTCGTTTTCTTTTAATCGTGTCGCCCCGTTGGGATGCATCAGCACATTATCCCGAAACAGGGCAGCAATGCGGGTTTCACGCGGCATCTGTAAATCACGCAGCGCAGCGCCCACGCACCATTTGTCGGCACTGAGCTGGTAAACAAACTGCTCCCAGGGATTTTCCGGGTGGATATCTAACCCAATTCGGCTGACAGGCGATGCCGTGGGCGGTACCACCACTTTGGCTTTTTTTGCCGCATAGCCCAGAGAGGTGCCCTGCAGCATCAGGGAGACCAGCACGACAAAGAAGGCGATGTTGAAATAGAGTGATGCGTTTTCAAGTCCGGCCATCATCGGGAATACCGCCAGGATGATCGGAACCGCGCCCCGCAGGCCTACCCAGCTGATAAAAATCCGTTCACGGCCTGTAAAACCGCGGAAGGGCAACAGGCCGATAAACACGGAGAGGGGGCGCGCAACCAAAATCAACCACAGGGAGAGGATCATTGCCGGAACCGCAATATGCCAGAGATCGGAAGGTGTGACCAACAGGCCCAGCACGATAAACATCCCTATCTGACTGAGCCACGCCATACCGTCAAAGGTTTGCAGAATGCCAAATCGGTTACGGATGGGGCTGTTACCCAGTAAAAAGCCGCACAGATACACGGCCAGAATGCCGCTGCCTTCCAGCACCGTTGTCAGGGCGAACACCAGAATCCCGCCGCTGAGTGCCAACAAGGGATACAGGCCGGGTGCCAGGTTGATGCGGTTTATGAGCTGCTGCAGGGCCCAGCCGCCGCCCAGTCCAAGTACGATGCCCAGGCCGAACTGTTGGATGAGATGCACGAGAAACATCCAGTCAAGACCGGTTTTGCCCTGCTCGATCATTTCAATCAGCGTGATAGTGAGAAACACGGCCATGGGATCGTTGCTGCCTGACTCAATTTCCAGCGTTGAGCTGACGCGTTCGTTCAGGCCTTTATCCCCAAGCAGTGAAAAAACGGCTGCCGCATCGGTAGAGCCAATAATGGCACCGATCAGAAAGCCCTGCATCATATCCAGCCTGAAGAGCCAGGCCGCGGCCACGCCGGTCAGGCCAGCCGTAATCATTACGCCTACCGTTGCCAGTGACAGGGCCGGCCCCAGCGCCACCTTGAAGGAGCTGGCTTTGGTACGCATCCCACCGTCCAGCAGGATAATCGCCAGGGCAAGGTTAGAGATAAGGTAAGCGGCGGGATAGTTATCGAAGGCGATGCCGCCAATGCCATCCACGCCGGCCAGCATGCCCAGTGCCAGAAATATCACCAGAATAGGAATGCCAAGACGGGATGAAAAAGAGCTGAGTAAGATACTCGACGCAACCAGCACGGAGCCAATAATAAAAAGACTATAAACAATAGTGTGGTTCAAACGCGGTCTCCTGAGATTCGGCAGTCAATGTCAGCTAATGTGTAGAAACATCCATGCTATCTCTGCAAGATAATGTTTTATCAATGAGTTGTCATGGTCATTTTGCAATTTATATCAATTGCTAATGCCTTGGTTAATCCGGTTAAACGATATTAATAGAGGAGTTGGAGGAGTTGTTGCAGGAAAGGCCATGTTTTAACAGGTTATTACGCAAAAAAAAAGCCGACAGAGCGTCGGCTTGATGTGTCAGGCTTCCATCGCCTGCTTGTGAAACAGTTCACGGAAGACCGGATAGATATCCTCCGGCTCGCGAATGTGCTGGATCGCAAAGTTATCAAATACAGACTGCAGATGTTCATATTCGCGCCACAGTGTCTGATGCGCGCGACGCGTGATTTCAATGTAGGTGTAGTAACGGACGACCGGTAAAATGTTCTTTGCCAGAATCTCATGGCACAGGGGGGAATCGTCGGCCCAGTTGTCACCATCGGAGGCCTGCGCGGCATAGATATTCCACTGTGCCGGATCGTAACGCTCTTTCACCACGTCATCCATGAGCTTAAGGGCACTCGACACGATAGTGCCGCCGGTTTCCTGTGAGTAGAAAAACTCCTGCTCATCAACTTCTTTCGCCTGAGTATGGTGGCGAATGTAGACCACCTCGACATTTTTATAGGTTCGACTCAGGAACAGATAGAGCAAAATATAAAAACGTTTTGCCATGTCCTTGGTGGCCTGGTCCATTGAACCCGAAACGTCCATCAGACAGAACATCACGGCCTGGCTGGACGGCTCAGGGCGTTTTTCAAAATTTTTATAGCGTAAATCAAACGTATCAATGAAGGGCACCCGATCGATACGTGCTCGCAGCTCGGCAATTTCTTTGCGTAAGCGCTCCTCTTCGAGCAACTGAGCCGGTTCAGATTTTTCAACCGTCGTCAGCGCATCCTCAAGCTCATGCAACTGGCGGCGCTTACCTGCGGTCATCGCCGTACGGCGCGCCAGCGAGTTCTGTAGCGAGCGTACCACGCTGATGTTGGCCGGTACGCCATTAGACGTAAAACCGGCGCGGTGGGTTTTATACTCATTCAGCTGGCGATGCTGGTTTTTGCGCAGGTTGGGCAGGGCCAGGTCTTCAAACAGCAGGTCCAGATATTCGTCTTTAGAAATCTGAAAAACAAACTCATCCTGACCTTCACCGTCCTGACCGGCGTTGCCCTGGCCTGAACCGCTGCCACCGCCGCCCTGCGGCCGCTCCACGCGGTCATTTTGCACAAAGTGATCGTTACCGGGATGGACGCGGTGGCGCTGCCCGCCGCGTCCCTGATGGAAAATCGGTTCGTTGATGTCATCAATCGGAATAGAAACGGATTCGCCACTGCTGACGTCGGTGACCGAGCGTTTGTTAATGGCCTCGGAGATCGACTGCTTAATCTGAGACTTGTAACGACGCAAGAAGCGCTGGCGGTTGACCGCGCTCTTGTTTTTACCGTTTAGTCGGCGATCGATAAAATAGGCCATGATGTTCCCCCAAACTACATTGCAAGCAGGCCGGGTTGTCCCGACCTTAAGAGACCGGTGCTATCCCGCACCGGTTTGCTTACAGACTCTGATCAGGACGATTTACGCACGCGCAGATACCATTCACACAGCAGGCGAACCTGTTTGCGGGTATAGCCTTTTTCCATCATGCGATCGACAAAATCATCGTGTTTCTTCTGCTCATCCGTAGAGGTTTTCGTGTTAAACGAAATAACCGGCAACAGCTCCTCGGTATTTGAGAACATTTTTTTCTCAATCACCGTACGCAGTTTCTCATAACTGGTCCAGTTTGGATTGCGGCCGTTATTGTGCGCACGCGCACGCAGCACAAAATTGACAATTTCGTTGCGGAAGTCTTTAGGATTACTAATCCCGGCAGGCTTCTCGATTTTCTCCAGTTCCGCATTGAGCGACTCACGGTCAAAAAGCTGTCCGGTGTCAGGGTCGCGATATTCCTGATCCTGGATCCAGAAGTCGGCATAGGTAACATAGCGATCGAAAATATTCTGACCATATTCGGAATAGGATTCCAGATAAGCCGTCTGAATCTCTTTACCAATAAACTCAGCGTATTTCGGAATTAAATAACCTTTAAGGTGCTCAAGGTATTTTTCCGCCTGCTCCTGTGGGAACTGCTCGCGTTCAATTTGCTGCTCCAGCACATAAAACAGGTGAACAGGGTTGGCTGCCACTTCAGTGTGATCGAAGTTGAAGACGCGGGACAGAATCTTAAAGGCGAAACGCGTTGACAGCCCGTTCATCCCTTCGTCGACGCCAGCGTAATCATGATACTCCTGCCAGGACTTCGCCTTAGGATCGGTATCTTTCAGGCTTTCACCGTCATACACACGCATTTTTGAGTAGATACTGGAGTTATCCGGGTCCTTAAGTCGCGAAAGGATGGAGAATCTCGCCAGCGTTTCCAGGGTGCCTGGTGCGCAAGGCGCGGTAGACAGCTCACTGTGGTTCAGCAGCTTCTCATAAATCTTAATCTCTTCGGACACGCGCAGGCAGTAAGGCACCTTAACAATATACACACGGTCAAGGAACGCCTCGTTGTTTTTGTTGTTGCGGAACGTTACCCACTCAGATTCGTTCGAGTGGGCCAGAATGATACCGTTAAACGGCAGGGCGGAAATGCCTTCTGTACCGTTGTAGTTACCTTCCTGGGTGGCGGTCAACAGAGGATGCAGCACTTTAATCGGTGCTTTAAACATCTCCACAAATTCCATGATGCCCTGGTTAGCCCGGCACAGCGCGCCCGAGTAGCCGTAAGCATCGGGATCGTTCTGCGCATGGTTTTCCAGTTTACGAATGTCCACCTTACCGACCAGCGCGGAGATATCTTGGTTGTTTTCGTCGCCCGGCTCTGTTTTAGCAATGGCTAACTGCTCCAGAATCGACGGCCACACTTTCACCACTTTAAAGCGGGTGATATCCCCGCCGAAATCATGGAGGCGTTTAGCCGCCCATGGCGACATAATGGTGCCAAGGTAGCGGCGCGGCACGCCGTACTCTTTTTCCAGAATATTGGCGTCTTCCTGAGGATTGAACAGGCACAGTGGATGATCGTTAACCGGGCTCCGTTCGCCATCGGCGCTCAACACATAGATAGGAACGCGTTGCATCAGGGATTTGAGACGTTCCGCCAGCGAGGATTTACCGCCCCCGACCGGACCCAGCAGATAGAGAATTTGTTTCTTCTCTTCAAGGCCTTGTGCCGCGTGTTTCAAATAAGAGACGATCTGTTCAATCGCTTCTTCCATACCGTAAAACTCTTCGAACGCCGGGTAACGGCCCATTACCCGGTTAGAAAAGATTCTGGAAAGACGTGGCTCCTGAGCGGTGTCCACCATCACGGGTTCACCGATTGCCATTAACAGTCGCTCTGCGGCGTTGGCGTATGCACTGCGATCCTGTTTACAGATTGTCAGAAATTCCTGCAGTGTGAACTCTTCGTCCTTGGCAGCTTCATAACGCTGACGATAATGATCGAATATATTCATAGCGATGCCCGTCCTTTCGTTTTTAGCACAGGTAAAGGAGCAATAATCAGTGCTCGTACAGCTCCCGGAAGATATTATCTGTTAGTACAGCAACCCTTATGCCAACCTGATCATTGTTATCGGGATGCACAACATTTATGACGACACTCTTGCAACAAAACCTCGGGTATTAAGTTTAACTGTAGAAGGCATTCAGAAAATTTCATCATAGATTTTTGATTAGTGAGCCACATATCAATAACAAAATCATTTTGTTGCGAAACCTTTTTGACAGGGTAATGGCGAATTTGTGATGCCTCCAACCCGGTTATGCCACATTCCGCCATAAATGCGGTAGATGATTTTCATATAAGGTTAATTCAGTCTGTAAAAAGCGTTAGACTGTATGAGTGATTGTTATATTTATGGAATGAATAAATTGTGAACCAATTCAAACTTAACACGCTTATCGCGCTTATCCCTTGTTATTTTCTGGGGCATTCAGTACAGGCCGCACCTTTATCGCTTGGCGCATCAGTGATTTATGCCCAGTCGCCTTACCGGGGTGGGCAGGACCGCTATTTGCCGGTGCCCATCATCAATTATGAAGGAGAAAACTTCTGGTTTAACACGCTGCAGGGCGGCTATTACCTGTGGAAAGACCCGCAGGATCAGCTGTCTCTGACCCTGCTCGGCTCGCCTCAGGAGTATGACCCCGGTGATAACGATCTGGGGGATATGAAAGGGCTGGATAAGCGCCGTATGACGCTGATGGGCGGGGCAACCTACCGACATACTGCAGACTGGGGGATTATCCGTACCTCACTGCTGGGCGACCTGCTCAACAACAGCAACGGGATCATCTGGGACCTGACCTATCTCTACCGCTTCAACTTCGGTGACTTTACCCTGACACCGGGCATCGGGGCGATGTGGAATAGCGCGAACCAAAACCGCTACTACTATGGTGTTTCCGGCAATGAGAGCGATCGCACCGGCATCAGCCGCTACCATCCTGATGACAGCTGGTCGCCCTATGCTGAGCTGAATGCCAGCTACAGTATTACGCCGCAGTGGAATGCCAACCTGTCCGGTCGCTATACGCGTTTTGCCAGTGAAATCAAAGACAGCCCTATGGTCGATAAAAGTGGGCAGTTCACAATCTGGACCGGTGTCAGTTACAGCTTCTGATTTGCACCCTAAGAGGGCAGGCGTTGCCCTCTGATCGTTTGTCTGCTCTACAACAGTGCAGGAGAGTCAAATGGCACAACGTCTCGATGTTGCGGGTCACCAGGGCATCCCGGCTATTGGCCTCGGAACCTGGTACATGGGCGAGGACAGCGCTCGCCGTCAGCAGGAAGTCACAGCGCTTCAGGCGGGTCTGGATGCAGGCCTGAAAATTATCGATACGGCAGAAATGTATGCCGATGGCAGAGCGGAAGAGGTGGTCGGCGAGGCATTAAAAGGGCGCCGCGATAGCGCGCTGCTGGTATCGAAAGTCTACCCATGGAATGCCGGTGAAGATGATGCGATAGCGGCCTGCGAAGCCAGCCTGGGCCGTTTGCAAACCGACCGTATTGATCTCTATCTGCTGCACTGGCGCGGCAGCGTCCCGTTGGAAGAGACGATTCGCGCCATGCAAAGGCTTCAACAGCAGGGGAAGATTGTTCACTGGGGCGTTTCAAATTTTGACAGCGATGATATGGACGAGCTCTGGGCCGAACCCGGGGGCGAAGCATGTGCGACGAATCAGGTCCTTTACCATCTCGCCTCTCGCGGTATTGAGTACGACCTGTTACCGCAGTGTCAGCAGCGTGCTGTGCCGATCATGGCATACTGTCCGTTGGCACAGGCAGGGCGGCTGCGCAGCCATTTGTTCTCTGAGCCCACGCTGGTCGCTTTGGCTCAGCAGAAAGGCGTGACGGTTGCACAGCTGCTTCTGGCGTGGGTAATCCGCGCTCCCGGCGTGATGGCTATTCCTAAAGCCAGTTCCCTTCAGCACGTCCGGGAAAATGCCGCGGCACTGGATATCACCCTGAGTGATGAGGCGTGTTTCCTGATCGACAAGGCTTTCCCGCCACCGCGGCATAAAATGCCCCTGGACGTGGTGTGAATTAAGCGTTAATTCACTTTCCCTTTCAGACGGATCGTGGTGGCCAGCCGGGCCGGTTTTTCGCCCGCGCTGCGTAACGGTTTGCTGATTCGCGCCGTTTCCACGCACACCATGGTTTTATACCCTTCGTTGGGCATGTCCGTCATACTGCAGGAGAGTTCGACGCCGGGGTTCCACGTGACAACGTCACTATGATGGTGGTGATAGACTTCAATCTGGCGCTTTCCAGCCTGATCGTTAATCACCGAACAGTCATTGGCCGAGGTGAAAATACGGTCAACCCTGGTGGTAAAGCGCTGTTTGCCGTCGCCCGTGCCTGGCTGATTGTCGTTAACCTTGTCGATATAGTGCTCACCCAGACCCGACACCTCTACGCCGTTGATATCCGCCACGTTAAAGTAGCTGTGCAGGGCGGCGGTGGACGTGTAGTCGCCATAGGCTTCCAGTTCGATCTCACAGTGCTGCCCCAGGCGGAAACGGGCGATTAACGTGAATTCATGTGGCCACAGCTTTAAGGTTTGCGGATTACTTTCCAGCACCAGCGTCAAGATAACGCCATCTTCGTTTTCGTCATGGGCGGACAGCGTCCACGACTGGTTACGGGCAAAACCGTGTGCGGGTTCACCTGCGGGGCCAAACCAGGGCCAGCAAATGGGAATGCCGCCTCGAATCGCTTTGCCTGGTGAGAAGGGGCTTTTGTCACTTAGCCACAGGACAGGTTTCTCCCCGCTGGGCTGCCAGGCGATGAGATGCGCGCCCTGTAACGTGATAGCTGCGCGCACGCGGGGATGACTAACGACGATAGTCGGAAGTTCGCCCACCTGACGCTGTGACAGGTAAGGCGTAATCTGTTTAATGACGGGAAGAGAAAAAAGTTTGTCTTGCATGCCCGACTCCTTACGAAAGGGATCAAAAAAAGGGTGACCGAAGTCACCCTTATTCTCTAGTGTCTGGCTGCCTTATTTAGCAGAAACCAGCGCAATCAGGTCGAGAACTTTGTTTGAATAACCGGTCTCGTTATCGTACCAGGAAACCAGTTTAACGAAGTTGTCATTCAGCGCGATACCCGCTTTCGCATCGAATACTGAAGTCAGCACTTCGCCGTTGAAGTCGGTAGAAACCACGTCGTCTTCAACGTAGCCCAGCACGTCTTTCATTTCGCCTTCTGCTGCTGCTTTGATGGCTGCACAGATTTCTTTGTAAGATGCGGCTTTTTCCAGACGAACGGTCAGGTCAACAACAGAAACGTTTGGCGTCGGAACGCGGAACGCCATACCTGTCAGCTTGCCATTCAGTTCTGGCAGCACTTTACCTACGGCTTTGGCCGCACCGGTAGATGAAGGGATGATGTTCTGAGACGCGCCACGACCGCCACGCCAGTCTTTGTGAGACGGGCCATCAACGGTTTTCTGCGTTGCAGTCGTTGCGTGAACGGTGGTCATCAGACCTTCCACGATACCGAACTTGTCATTGATCACTTTTGCCAGTGGTGCCAGGCAGTTAGTGGTACAAGAGGCGTTAGACACGATGTCCTGGCCCTGGTACTTGTCGAAGTTTGCACCACGAACAAACATTGGGGTGTCATCTTTAGACGGACCGGTCAGAACGACTTTCTTAGCACCCGCAGTGATGTGCTTACGTGCCGTTTCGTCGGTCAGGAAGATACCGGTTGCTTCAGCAACAACGTCAACGCCGACTTCATCCCACTTCAGGTTAGCCGGATCTCTCTCAGCAGTAACGCGGATTTTCTTACCGTTAACAACCAGAGCGCCGTCCTGTACTTCAACGGTGCCGTCGAAGCGGCCGTGAGTAGAGTCGTACTTCAGCATGTACGCCATGTAATCAGCGTCCAGCAGGTCGTTGATAGCAACGATTTCGATGTCAGAGCGCTGTTGAGCAGCACGGAAAACGATGCGACCGATACGGCCAAAACCGTTGATACCTACTTTGATAGTCATATATTCCACCAGCTAGTTGTTAGTGAATAAAAGGTTGGCTGTAAAATTACAAAAACCTTACCAGGCGTCAAGCGGAATCGTGTCAATTGTTGCGACAGGTCAATCCACCAGACAGGAATTATTGGGGCCGCAACCGCTTGCGCTCAGCGGTAAACGGCGTGCTCTGTTGAATCCTTCGCCGAATATATAGGGATATGCCAGAGAAAAGGTGATCGAGTTCACAAATCCACCTTGTGAGATACTGACTGAAGGGTTGAGCACAAAAAAAGACCCGATTAATGTTGATCGTTTGTTAGAATACTAGTCGATTTTTACAGAATGACATCCCGGAATTGCTCAAATGCCTAAAGAAACCGCACCCGAAGCAAAAATTGCCCAACTGACTGAGATGCAACGCTATGTGACTCAACAGCGAGGAACGGAGCCGCCTTACAGCGGTGCCCTGCTGCATAACAAGCAGGAAGGGATTTATCACTGCCTGGTCTGCAATGCGCCGTTGTTTTTGTCTGATACCAAGTACGATTCAGGTTGTGGCTGGCCGAGTTTTTATCAGCCAGTAAGCGATGAGGCCATTCGCTATCTGGAAGATAATTCCCATGGTATGCAGCGCATCGAAATCCGCTGTGGCAGCTGTGATGCACACCTGGGGCATGTTTTCCCGGATGGCCCCCAGCCGACAGGCGAGCGTTACTGCGTCAATTCTGCCTCGCTGAACTTTACAGATCAGCAAGGTGAGGAGACCCAAGGATAATCATGAAACAGCAACTTGAAGCCATGCTTGAAGCCCTGACGCCTGAAATTTATGAGCGTCTGGTTGTGGCCGTTGAAACCGGAAAATGGCCGGACGGCGTAGCGCTTACCCAGCAGCAGCGTGATAACAGCCTGCAACTGGTGATGATGTGGCAGGCACGTCATAACGATGCACCTCAGCATATGACCATCGGAAAAGACGGTGAGATGGTCACCAAATCGAAAAGGCAGCTGAAAGAAGAGTTTGGTATCGAACCAGACGTCACGCGTATCAACCTGCATTAAGTCTGATAAAGTGCTTCTGTCAGGGTGCTGACAGAAGCGTTTAGCGTGGATGACGGGCTGGCACGCTGCCAGCCCGGAGCACGTCAGACAATGACCGCACCCTGGGCGGCCATCTGGGCCAGTGCGATGTCGCTGTCTTCAGGATTCAAATTCACCCCGCGGCAGCCTTCGGCGACCACGTCCACCTGATAGCCCAGTTCCAGTGCATCCAGAACGCTGTATTTCACACAGTAATCCGTTGCCAGCCCCAGCATAACCAGATGGCTGATGCCGCGTTCACGCAACCAGCTGTCCAGCTCCGTTTTACGGCGATGGCCGTTATCAAAAAAAGCGCTGTAGCTGTCGACATCCTGATCCTGGCCCTTGTGAAAAACAGCATCAAACAGGCTGCGATCGAGACCAGGATGAAAATCAGCGCCCGCCGAATGCTGAACACCATGATCGGGCCACCAGATTTGAGGCAAACCGTTGAGCTCACCCAGGGTATAAACCGGCTCGCCCGAGACAGAAGCAAAGCTGCCATGATTGGCCGGGTGCCAGTCCTGCAAGGCCACTACGCATTCGCCTTTCTCATGAAAGGCACGGGCATAGCGATTTGCTACCGCGACGGTGTGATCGCCTTCTCTCACGGCCATTGGGCCGCCGGGGCAGAAGTCGTTCTGAATATCGATAATGATCAGTGCCCGTTTCATTCCCGTTTGCTCCGTTTTAGTCTTCTGTCAGTTCGCCACGCAGGTTTTGCTGCATTTTGGCACGGATTTGCTCGCTTGAAAGATCCTGACTTAACAGATAGTGAAGTTTGGTCAGGGCCGCTTCTACCGTCAGATCAAAACCGCTGATCACGCCTGCATGCTCCAGCGCATTGCCCGTCGCGTAGCCGCCCATGTTAACTTTGCCGGAAATACACTGCGTCAGGTTAACGACCACAATGCCGCGCTCGCTGGCCTGCTGCAGTTCAGAGAGAAACTCAGCGTTCTGCGGCGCATTACCCACGCCATAAGAGCGCAGAATAAGGGCTTTAACCGGCTGGCGCAGGAAGTTGCGCACCACATCGGCGGAAATGCCGGGGTAAATGGTAACCACGCCAATAGGCTGTGGCGTAATGGTATGAACGATGAGTTCACCTTTCCCCTGTGGCGCGGGTGGCGTGTTCAGACGACGAATGTGGATGCCGGCTTCCAGCAGCGCAGAAAGGTTGGGTGAGGCAAAGGCATTAAACCCGTCAGCATGCGCTTTTGTGGTGCGGTTACCGCGATAGAGCGTGTTATTGAAAAACAGCGTCACTTCATTAACCGGATAGTTAGCGGCGACATAGAGTGAATTTAGCAGGTTTTGCTGACCGTCCGAGCGCAGTTCTGCCAGGGGGATTTGCGAGCCGGTTACGATGACAGGCTTGGCCAGGTTCTCCAACATAAACGACAGGGCAGAGGCGGTAAAAGCCATGGTATCTGTACCATGCAGAATCACAAAACCGTCGTAGCGATCGTAATTACGCCGGATATCTTCGGCAATTGACTGCCAGTCCTGAGGCGTCATATCGGACGAGTCGATCAGGGGCTGATATTCGTGAATCGTAAAGTCAGGCATTTCCGGGCGATGGAATTCCGGCATTTTTGCCAGCTCTTGCTGCAGGTGACCTGAAACCGGAATATAACCTTGAGCGGAACGTTGCATACCGATAGTACCGCCCGTATAGGCAACGTAAATGTTTTTCTTTTGCATAGGTGTACTCAGACTTGCCGTAAAACGCGCAGTATAAGGGCAATGGCAGGGAAAAGCAGCCCGACCAGCGGTCGGGCTGAGAGGTTTATCGCACTTCGCCGCAGGTCAGGCAGAAGGCATAGCGGTTTTGTGGATCGTTAAGATGGTCGAACAGGCCAGGCTGACGTCGCATTGCACTCATTACGTCGAACATCGGCGCAGGCAGCCAGGCTTTGATCGGGTCAGGCAGAACAGCCTGCACGGAGGCATTCATTTGATTGAGCATCAAATCAATAAAGCCGGGATCTTCCTGGTACCAGTCAAGCTGCGGCTGGGAAACCTTCGCCAGTTCAGCGGCTTTTTTCACTGCGTCATCAAAATCCCCCAGCGCATCGACCAGGCCATTGGCTTTCGCATCACTGCCGGTCCACACATGTCCCTGGGCGATGGCGTCAATTTGCTCCGGCGTTTTGTGACGCGAGGCGGCAACCAGACCAACAAAGTTGTGATAGCCGTTTTCGATGGTCAACTGCATAAGCTGTTGAACTTCGGGGGGCAGCGCCTTAGTGCTGGCGACGTCCGCCAGAGGCGATGTCGCCACGCCGTCCGTGTGCACACCAATACTGGCCAGACTGTTCTCCAGGGTATTAATTACGCCGAAGATGCCAATAGAGCCGGTCAGGGTACTCGGGCTGGCGATGATGTAGCTGGCTGGCGTTGAAATCCAGTATCCACCGGATGCCGCCATGCCGCCCATTGAGACCACTATCGGTTTCCCGGCCGCTTTCGCTGCAGCCAGTTCGGCACGGATGGCCTCCGAGGCCGTCACGCTACCGCCCGGGCTGTTGACCCGAAGAATGATCGCTTTGATTTTCGGATCCAGGCGTGCATCACGAATCTGCGCCGCCGTGGTATCGCCCCCGACGTTGCCCGGCGTTTCATCGCCATCCATGATGGCGCCGCTGGCCATGATCACGGCAATATTGCCTTTCTGCTGAGTGGCGTCCGGTTTCACGTTGTAGTCATAAATACTGACGCTGCGATAATCGCTACTCTGCTTATCGAAACCAAAGGTCTTGATTAACATCTGATCGGCATCGGCCCGTGAACCCAGAACGTCGACCAGTTTGTTATCCAGCGCGTATTGACCCGTATCACCTTTAACGGCCTGCAGGCCGGCGATAATGGCCGTTGCACCAGGGAACAGCTGCTCAGGCGTAATCTGACGGTTAGCCGATACGGTGTTCAGGTAATTTTGCCAGAGTTGGCCAACCCAACGGGTATCCGCATCGCGCGCTGCAGGTGACATATCGTCGCGCAGGAAAGGCTCAACGGCAGACTTATAGGTTCCAACACGGAAGACGTGTGAATTAACTTTCAGCTTTTCAAGCAGCGTTTTGTAGTACAACCCGTTGGTGGCGAAACCATGCAGGTCAACCGTACCCTGGGGCGAGAGGTAGATTTTTGTTGCATAGCTTGCAAGGTAGTACTGAGCCTGGCTGTAGCTGTCGCCCAACGCATAAATCGGCTTACCGCTTTCCCTGAATTCGCGCAGCGCTTTGCCCACATACTGCAGCGAGGGCTGATCGCCACCGGCAAAGTCACGCAGGTCCAGCACCATGCCTTTGATATTACTGTCATCCTTTGCCTGACGAATCGCATCGACCACGTCAAACAGGGAGTTTTCCTGCAGTCGGTCACTGCTGGTGCCTAACAGCTGACGGCCAATTTTGCTCAGGCGATTACTGACGGAAGGCTTATCGACCAGCACACCGGTCAGGTCAACTTTTAGCGCACCTTGCTGTATGGGAGCAGAATGACTGCCTGAACCACTTACCTGAAGCCAGATCCCGACACACACGACAATTAAAAAAATCAGGAATAAATTAAGAATTAATTCCCTGATAAAGTTCAGCACTCGCCAGATCCCGCGGAACAGGCCAGCAATTATTCGCCACAATGTGCGCATCACACTCTCCATATTGATATAACCGGAAATCGCCGCTTAGCGGTCCAGGTCTCCGTTGACGACCTCATCCTAAAGAGCGGCGAAACAAAAGTCAGCAGGAAATCACCCTGGACTGTTACAAAAAATCCACCTGTGCCAGGATTACGCATGCTTTTACCCCACTGGAGAAAAACATGGATGCACTTGAATTACTGGTTAATCGCCGTTCGGCTTCCCGTCTGGCGGATCCGGCTCCCGGCGGCGAGGCGCTGGATAACATTCTGCGCGCAGCCATGCGCGCGCCCGATCACGGCACCTTACAACCGTGGCGCTTTATCATAGTTGAAAACAGTGGACGCGATCGCTTAAGCCAGCTTCTGGAAAAGGCGGCACGTGACAATCAACTGGATGACAAGGCCATCAATAAAGCCAGCCAGGCCCCGTATCGTGCCCCAATGATCATTACGGTTGTGGCCCATTGTGAACTGAACCACAAGGTGCCACGCTGGGAGCAAATTGCATCTGCAAGCTGTGCCGTGATGGCTATGCAAATGGCCGCGGTCGCACAGGGATTTAATGGTATCTGGCGAAGTGGGGCCTGGACTGACGATCCCCAGGTACGCGAGGCCTTTGGCTGCCGTGAGCAGGACGCGATTGTGGGCTTTCTCTATTTAGGCACGCCCCAGCTGAAATCCAGCACCACCGTGATACATCCCGACACTGCGCCGTTCGTGCGCTATTTCTGATCGCCCCTGAGCGGGTTTGCGCGGTTATTGTGCGAACAGTTCAGCATTGAACCCGGCGCGCTTATCAGCAGCGCGCCGCCAGGCTACCATAGCGCTGCTTCATCTGGCAGCGCATACTCTCTTCCAGCCTGTGCGCATGATGTAACCGTTCTTTGGAGTGAGGCGCAGGCATCATGTTGCCGACTGTTTGTTGACCGGTAGTGCGTTGTCATCATTGTTGTTTGCTGACGTTAAGGATTACCCGATTTAATGCGTTTGTTTATTGCAGAGAAACCCAGCCTTGGACGGGCCATTGCCGATGTACTGCCTAAACCGCACCGGCGTGGTGAGGGCTTTATCGCCTGCGGCAATGACCAGATTGTCACCTGGTGCGTGGGGCATTTACTGGAGCAGGCGCAGCCTGATGTGTACCACAGCCGCTATGCGCGCTGGTCGCTGGTCGATCTGCCGATTATTCCTGAAAAATGGCGTTTGCAGCCGCGTCCTTCGGTGGCAAAACAACTCAAAGTGGTGGAAGGCTTACTGGCCCAGGCCGATGAAGTGGTGCACGCCGGCGATCCGGACAGGGAAGGCCAGCTGCTTGTGGATGAAGTGCTGGATTACCTTCAGCTTCCCGCTGAGAAACGCAGTAAAGTGCAGCGCTGTCTGATTAACGATCTTAACCCACAGGCTGTGGAGCGGGCTATCAACCGGCTGCGTGAGAATCGCGAATTTATTCCCCTCTGCGTGTCCGCGCTGGCGCGAGCACGTGCCGACTGGCTTTACGGTATTAATATGACCCGCGCCTGGACGCTGCTGGGCCGGAATGCGGGCTATGATGGCGTGTTGTCCGTTGGACGCGTACAAACGCCGGTGTTGGGGCTGGTGGTGCGACGGGATGAAGAGATCGCGAATTTCGTCCCAAGGGATTACTTTGAAGTGAAAGCGCACATCGTCACGCCGGATGAGAGCCGGTTTACCGCCAACTGGATCCCCAGTGAAGCCTGTGAACCCTGGCAGGATGAAGAAGGTCGCCTGCTGAAACGCTCACTGGCGGAACATGTGGTGGCGCGCATCAGCGGTCAGCCCGCTATCGTTACCGCCTACAGTGACAAGCGAGAAAACGACATTGCGCCGTTGCCGTTTTCACTCTCCAGCCTGCAAATCGAGGCGGCAAAGCGCTTTGGTTTGAGTGCACAGGCGGTGCTGGACATCTGCCAGCGGTTATATGAAACCCACAAGCTGATCACCTATCCACGTTCTGATAGCCGCTACTTACCCGATGAGCATTTTGCCGGCCGTCATGCGGTGCTCAATGCGATCCAGTCCCATCAACCCGATCTTACTCCACCAGCAGACTTTGATGCAGATCGAAAAAATCGCTGTTGGGATGACAAAAAAGTGGATGCGCACCACGCCATTATTCCTACCGCGCGCGCCAGCGCAGTGAAACTTAATGAAAACGAACAGCAGATTTATGGACTGGTTGCGCGTCAGTATTTGATGCAGTTTTGTCCGGATGCCGTGTTCCGCAAATGCACCATCGATCTGGATATCGCGGGCGGTAAATTCTTGGCTAAAGCGCGCTTTCTGGCGGAGGCGGGCTGGCGTGCGCTGTTGGGTGGCAAAGAGCGCGATGAAGAAAACGATGGCATGCCGCTGCCTGTTGTAGCGAAAGACGATGAGCTGCTGTGCGAGCGGGGTGAGGTGCTGGCGAAACAGACACAACCGCCACGCCACTTTACCGACGCGACCTTGCTTTCGGCCATGACCGGCATTGCGCGCTTTGTGCAGGATAAAGAATTAAAGAAAGTGCTGCGTGCGACCGATGGTTTAGGAACGGAAGCCACGCGCGCAGGCATTATTGAATTACTGTTCCGTCGTTCGTTTTTGCATAAGAAAGGGCGCTATATTCATTCTACTGATGCAGGCAAAGCGCTGATCCACTCGCTACCGGATCTCGCCGCCAGGCCGGACATGACGGCGCAATGGGAATCAACCCTGACGCGTATCAGTGAAAAGGCCTGTCGCTATGATGAATTTATGCAACCCCTGGTGCAGACGCTGAGCGGGCTTATTCAGCAGGCGCGACAGCAGCCCTCGGGACAGGCGTTTCGTGGTTTACCGTCCACCGGCCAAAAACGTCCACCGCGTAAAGCAGGGCGTAAAACGAAGGAAACTGAATAATGAGTAAATCAGCCTGGCTAATTCTGATTGCAATGGCTGCCTGCAGCCCCGCGCATGCTAACTATCATCAGCAGGGCGCGGCAGGTGGCACCAATACCGATGTGATCGTGGATATGCCACCGGAAGTCTGGACTCAGGGGCAAAACAGTCAGCAAAACTGTCTGCAGTGCTGTATTTTTGAAAACCGAAATTACACAGAAGGCGCAGTGGTGAAATCGGAAGGTGTCCTGCTACAGTGCGCGCGCGATGAGAAGTCGTTGGGAACCAATAATCTGATTTGGAAAATAGTGAAATAAGGACGCGTGGCATTTCACCACGCGTCAGGATCCTGTCAGAAGTGGAAGGTTGACCAGACCGGCGCATGATCGGACGGTTTTTCCATACCGCGAATCTCGTAATCGATGCCTGTTTCAATACAGTGTGAGGCCAGCCCGGTGCTGGCCAGCAGCAAATCGATACGCAGACCGCGATTGTCATCAAAGCCTTTTGAACGGTAGTCGAACCACGAAAAGCGATCGTTAATCTCAGGGTTTTGTGCCCGCCAGGTATCAACAAGGCCCCAGCTGAGCAGGCGATCCATCCATTCACGTTCTTCCGGCAGGAAAGAGCATTTACCGGTACGCAACCAGCGCTTGCGACTGTCTTCTCCAATACCGATATCGAGATCGGTGCTGCTGATATTCATATCACCCATGATCAGCACCGGCTTATCGGCCGCCAGGCTGTCGCTCAGGTAGCTTTGCAAATCGCGATAAAACTTCTCTTTCGCCGGAAATTTTGTCGGATGGTCACGGCTCTCGCCCTGGGGGAAATAGCCGTTAATTACCGTAATATCGCCAATCGGGCTGGGGATCTCCGCCATGATCAACCGACGCTGAGCATCGTCGTCATCGCCCGGGAAGCCGCGTCGCACGGATACCGGCTGGACTTTTGTCAGCAGCGCCACGCCGTAGTGCCCTTTTTGACCATGGTAAAACACGTTGTAGCCCAGCTTAGCCACGTCTTCTAAGGGGAACATATCGTCATGAACTTTGGTCTCCTGCAGTCCGATGACGTCCGGCTGATGTTTTTCTACCAGCGCTTCAAGTTGGTGAGGGCGAGCCCGCAAGCCGTTAATGTTGAATGAAATAAATTTCATGAGATGACCTTCAGCGAATGATAGGCAGGATGGTAGCGATTTTTACAGGAAAAGTCATGGCAGAGCAGGGCAATTTCAGCGAGTGGTGGACAGGCTCAGTCAGAAAGCGGGAAGCGGGTTCAAAAGGATGATTTCACCCTGCGGGCCGCGCTGACGCGCGTTGTCTCGCGATGCTCGACCCGAACCTTGATCGAAGGTTCTCATCCCTCTCCCCGAAGAAGATGGTAATACATGTCTTTATTTGGGAGGGAGTGCAATATACGAGATGGTGGTGGGAGAAGGATTATTCGGCGCGTTGCGCCTCACCCTGCGGGCCGCGCTGACGCGCGTTGTCTCGCGCTGCTCGACCCGAACCTTGATCGAAGGTTCTCATCCCTCTCCCCGAAGAAGATGGTGATTGAGATTATCTTGGGCAGATCAGGAGAATATTTAAGATGGTGGTGGGAGAAGGATTCGAACCTTCGAAGTCTGTGACGGCAGATTTACAGTCTGCTCCCTTTGGCCGCTCGGGAATCCCACCAGGGACTGAATTGTTGTGCTCTGAAGCGGGGCGCATCATACCAAATGCGCCATGGCTGTAAAGCGACGACTGGCAAAAGGTGAATCGTTTGCCCACTTTTTGCCCGTAGCGCTGGAATGTCAGCCAATCCAGCGCCGTTTACGCTTAAAGAATAATCGTGCGGTTACCATAAACAAAAACACGCTGGCCCAATACTTTATCCAGCGCGCGGCTCAGCACGTTTTTTTCGACGTCGCGTCCGGCCCGCATCATCTCTTCGGCGGTGTAACTGTGATCGACATTAATCACGTCCTGCATGATGATCGGACCTTCATCAAGGTTATCGTTAACGTAGTGTGCCGTTGCACCAATGATTTTCACACCACGTTCGTAAGCCTGATGGTAAGGCCGTGCGCCGATAAAGGCCGGCAGGAAAGAGTGGTGAATGTTAATAATCTGATTTGGGTAGCGCTGCACAAAGCCCGGCGTCAGCACGCGCATGTATTTGGCAAGCACCACATAATCGGGCTGATAACGATCAATCTCGTCCGCCATGCGGTTGTCATGCTCTTCGCGCGACAAGCCTTCGTGGCTGACCAGAACAAACGGAATATCGAAACGCTCTACCAGCGAACGCAACGTGTCGTGATTACCTATAACGGCGGCGATTTCCATATCGAGGCCGCCAAACGCACTCTTCATCAGCAGGTCGCCAAGGCAGTGTGCTTCTTTGGTAATGAGAATAACAACACGGCGACGGCCTGCACTATGCAGTTCACGCACGGAACCTTGCGGAAGGGCACTATCGAGATCGGCCAGCAGGGTGGTGTCGTTAAAAATCCCCTCCAGCTCTGTGCGCATAAAAAAACGCCCGGTGCGATGGTCAACAAACTCATTGTTTTGCACGATATTCAGTTCGTGCTTGTAACAAATATTGGTGATTTTGGCGATCAGACCTTTTGCATCGGGACAAATGGTTCGTAAAACTTTTCTTTGCATGGTTTGCGCTTGCATCTCAATCAGAGTCCTGTCAAAGCATTAAGGGTAAAACCGTTACGCAGGCAACTGCCTTAGCCGCAACATTTTTTGTATTTTTTATCGGCGCCACAAGGACAGCGATCGTTACGCCCAATAGCGGGCGTCACTCCGTCTACATAGTACCAGCGTTGATCCTCGCGAAGAAAGCGTGAACGTTCGTACATTGCCCGATCGGCGCCGTTTTCACGATAACGGGCGAAAAAAGTCACAAACGATTCGTCATCATCGCGCCCCGGTTCACGCTGCGTGATGTTCAGGCTCAGCCATTCAGTACCAGCAAAACTTTCAGACAACAGTCCCGCAAGTGCCGGATCGCGCCGGGTAGGATGCCAGGTAGACACCAGGTAGTTGACGTCATGTTTGACATAAGCGCAGTAGCGAGAGCGCATAAGTTGTTCAGCTGATAAGGGAATTTCTGCTCCTTTAACAAAGGGCTGACAACATAGGCTATACTGCTTGCCGCTACAGCAAGGGCAAGATTCGGACACACTTTCTCCTGTTAATCACAGTCGTTGTTGATGATATCGTTTACTTTATCTGACCCATGCTTATGACGCTACGTATTGACGCCAGGAACCGAGCAAGATGAGAAAGCAAAAGATTGGATTGGCTCTGGGTTCCGGTGCCGCCAAAGGATGGGCGCATATCGGCGTCATCGAAGCGTTGGAAAGCGCAGGCATTGAAATTGATGTAGTCGCCGGGTGTTCAATCGGTGCCCTGGTCGGTGCGGCTTATGTCAATCACCGGTTGCCCCACATGAAAAAATGGGTCAGCGCTTTTAGCTACTGGGATGTGATCCGCCTGATGGATCTCTCCTGGCAGCGCGGCGGACTCCTGCGCGGTGAACGCGTATTTAACCATGTCCGCCAGCTCATCACGAATGATGCGCTTGAGTCATGCCATAAGCCCTTTGGCGTAGTGGCGACCAACCTGAGCACCGGGCGTGAATTATGGCTCACTGAGGGAGAATTGCATCAGGCGGTTCGCGCTTCCTGCAGTATGCCAGGTTTATTACCACCGGTCGGCTACAATGGATATTGGCTGGTAGACGGTGCCGTGGTGAATCCGGTGCCGGTTTCGCTAACGCGCGCACTGGGCGCTGATGTGGTTATTGCCGTCGATCTTCAACACGATGCGCACCTGATGCAGCCTGATTCAATGGTGCTGACGCCGCAGAGTTCTGAAGAACATGCCGCGGCTGTCGCACTGAATCTTGACTGGCGCGGAAAGCTGCGCCAGAGGCTGGTCAGTTTTACCCAGCGACGGGCATCACAAGTGCCGGGCGCGATGGAGATCATGGCAACATCCATTCAGGTCCTGGAAAATCGCCTGAAGCGAAACAGGATGGCAGGCGATCCGCCCGATGTGCTCATCCAGCCGTTTTGTCCACAAATATCCACGTTGGATTTTCATCGTGCAGAAGAAGCTATTGCGGCTGGGAAGGTTGCCGTTGAGAAACAAATGGATGAATTATTACCGCTGGTCCGTAGAAGATAATCTGGTTGTTCACGCACAGATGTTACTTCGGTCTATTCTGAAAGGCGCAACTGCGTTTTATGAACCACTATTGAATTATCGGGTACGCAGGGGGATGGAATGGAAAAACCACTGATCGGCAAAAAGATACTCATTGTCGAAGATGAGGCCGTTTTCCGTTCGCTTTTAAACCAATTTCTGTCATCAATGGGGGCTGTCACAGTTGAGGCAGAAGATGGCCTCGAGGCTATTGAGCAACTGAAGCAGCATGCCGTGGAGCTGGTGATTTGTGATCTTGAGATGCCGCGCATGAGCGGTATCGAATTCGTTGAACATGTGCGCAGCCGCGGTAACAGCGTCCCGATTTTGATTATTTCCGCCACAGAAAATATGTCCGATATTGCTCAGGTTTTGCGTCTTGGCGTACAGGATGTGCTGCTTAAGCCGCTAAAAAACTTTGAGCGTTTTCGTGAAGCGGTTTACGAATGCCTCTATCCCTCCATGTTTACCTCAAAGGTGGAGGAAGACGAGCAGCTGTTTCAGGACTGGGACGCTCTGGTTCGCGATCCCTCTGCGGCGGCAAAACTCCTTAAAGAACTTCAGCCACCCGTACAACAACGCATTGCTAATTGTCGGATCAACTATCGGCAACTGACGATGGCCGAGCAGCCGGGTCTGGTGCTGGATATCGCGGCGCTTTCAGACAAAGATCTCGCCTTTTATTGTCTTGACGTTACTCGCGCTGGCGACAACGGCGTACTGGCCGCCTTGCTTTTGCGCGCCTTATTTAACGGACTCCTTCAGGAACAGTTATCTGGCCAAAAACAACGCTTACCTGAGCTGAGCAGTCTGCTCAGACAGGTTAATTTGCTGCTGCGCCAGGCAAATCTGACCGGTCAGTTCCCGTTGCTGGTGGGCTACTATCACCGCGGATTAAAAAATCTGGTACTGGTTTCAGCCGGATTAAATGCAACGCTGCACGTTCAGGCCCATCAAATACAACTCAGTAACGGTGTGCCACTTGGCACTATGGGCAGTACACATACTAACCAAATAAGCCAGCGCGCTGATGACTGGCAATGCCATATTTGGGGGGCCGGAGGCCGCATACGACTGATGTTATCGTCTGACCAGTAAACCCGAATGGATAGTTTATTATCTGATGGGAGACAGGGCCAGAAGTTAGCTTTACACTTGGGTAATAGTCTTAAATTCTACGGATAGCGGTCTTCCAGGATAAATCCGTTCACGACTAACTGATATACTCATTTCCGAATTTAAACCGACATATCAAGCATTAAAACTTGAACGGCCTATAAGAGAGGTATTTTGATGTCTGCCTATAAGACCAAAGTAAAAAAAGCGGTAATTCCAGTAGCGGGTTTGGGTACACGTATGTTGCCTGCTACCAAAGCGATTCCAAAAGAAATGTTGCCGCTGGTTGATAAGCCGTTAATTCAGTATGTCGTTAACGAGTGTATTGCTGCGGGTATTAATGAGATTGTGCTGGTTACTCACTCCTCTAAAAACGCCATTGAGAACCATTTTGATACCAGTTTTGAACTGGAGTCTATGCTGGAAAAACGCGTCAAGCGCCAGCTGCTGGACGAAATTCAGTCCATCTGTCCTCCTCACGTGACCATCATGCAGGTCCGTCAGGGCATCGCGAAAGGTCTGGGCCATGCGGTCATGTGTGCACATCCTCTGGTCGGCGATGAACCTGTTGCGGTCATCCTGCCTGACGTGATCATCGACGAATACGAATCTAACCCAACCAAAGATAACCTGGCAGAAATGCTGAGCCGTTACGAAGAGTCTGGCCGTAGTCAGATCATGGTTGAGCCCGTCAGCGATGTGACGGCATACGGTGTTGTCGATTGTCAGGGTGCAGAACTGAATCCTGGTGACAGCGCGCCTATGGTCGGGGTTGTTGAGAAACCTAAAGCGTCTGAAGCGCCATCCAACCTTGCGGTTGTCGGTCGTTACGTTCTGTCTGCGGATATCTGGCCACTGCTGGCGAAAACGCCTCCAGGTGCCGGTGGCGAAGTTCAGCTCACCGACTCCATTGCCATGCTGATGGATAAAGAAACCGTCGAAGCCTATCACCTGAAAGGGGTAAGCCACGACTGTGGTAATAAACTGGGTTATATGCAGGCTTTCGTTGAATATGGTGTCCGCCATCCGGTATTGGGTAAAGAGTTCACTGAATGGCTCAACAATACTGTTAGCGATAAAAAGTAATTTTAAACACAGGATAGCTCAATGAAAGTCACTGTATTTGGTATCGGCTATGTCGGTCTGGTTCAGGCTGCGGTGTTGGCCGAAGTCGGACATGACGTTCTCTGCATTGATGTGGATGAAAACAAGGTCGAGAACCTTAAAAAAGGCAAGATCCCAATTTTTGAGCCGGGTCTGACGCCGCTGGTTATGTCGAATTACGAATCGGGTCGCCTGAAGTTCAGCACTGATGCTGCTCAGGGCGTGAACCACGGTGTAATGCAGTTTATCGCCGTCGGCACGCCGCCTGATGAGGACGGCTCGGCCGATCTGAAATATGTTACTGCCGTAGCGCGTACCATTGCTCAGCACATGACCGATCACAAAGTCGTGATTGATAAGTCAACGGTACCGGTCGGAACGGCTGACAGAGTCCGTGCTGTCATGACAGAAACGCTGCAGGCGCGCGATGCCAACATCAGCTTTGATGTGGTATCCAACCCAGAGTTCCTGAAAGAAGGCGCGGCCGTTAACGACTGTATGCGCCCTGAGCGTATCGTTGTCGGCACCGACAATGATGACGTGGTGGAGCTGTTGCGTGAGCTGTATGAGCCATTCAACCGTAACCACGATCGTATGATTTTGATGGATATTCGCAGTGCAGAACTGACGAAGTACGCCGCTAACTGCATGCTGGCGACGAAAATCAGCTTTATGAACGAAATTTCCAATCTCGCAGAACGTTTAGGTGCGGATATCGAAAAAGTGCGCCAGGGGATTGGTTCTGACTCACGTATCGGCTATCACTTTATCTACCCAGGCTGCGGCTATGGCGGTTCCTGCTTCCCGAAAGACGTTCAGGCGCTGATCCGCACAGCGGAGTCTATTGGTTATACACCGCGCCTGTTGAAGGCGGTGGAAGACGTCAACGACAGCCAAAAGACAAAGCTGCCCACCTTCATTAAACGCCACTTCGGTGACGATCTGAAAGGTAAAACGTTTGCGCTGTGGGGCCTGTCGTTCAAGCCCAACACAGATGATATGCGCGAAGCATCCAGTCGCGTGTTGATGGAAACGTTATGGGAAGCGGGTGCCTCTGTTCAGGCGTTCGATCCGGAAGCCATGGACGAAGCGCAGCGCATCTATGGTCATCGCGACGATCTGAAGCTGATGGGAACCAAAGAAGCGGCGCTGCACGGTGCAGACGGCCTGGTGATTTGTACGGAATGGCAAAATTTCCGTGCACCTGACTTTGACGTGATTAAGAGCGCACTGAAAGAACCCGTGATTTTTGATGGACGTAACCTGTATGATCCAGAGCGTATCAGCAAACGCGGCTTCGTTTATTATGCAATCGGCCGCGGAGCATCTATCCAGGCTGTGTGATTAACGAGGGATTTATGAATTTTCTGGTAACCGGCGCAGCAGGCTTTATTGGCTTTCATGTCAGTCAACGCCTGCTGGCCGCCGGTCACCAGGTTGTCGGCCTTGACAACCTGAATGACTACTATGATGTAAACCTTAAACAAGCTCGCCTTGATATCATCGGTGACAATCCATCCTTTACCTTTATTAAAGCCAATTTGGCCGATCGTCAGGCTATTGCCACACTTTTTGAACAGCACAATTTTCAGCGCGTTATTCATCTGGCCGCTCAGGCAGGGGTGCGTTACTCACTCGAAAACCCCCATGCGTATGCCGATGCAAACGTCATTGGGCACCTGAATATTCTTGAAGGCTGCCGCCACCATAAAATCGAGCATCTGCTTTATGCTTCATCCAGTTCGGTTTATGGCCTGAATAACAAGATGCCATTTTCAACAGAAGACAGCGTCGATCATCCCGTGTCATTGTATGCCGCGACGAAAAAAGCCAATGAGCTGATGTCGCATACCTATTCACATCTCTATCAATTGCCTACTACTGGCTTACGTTTTTTCACGGTCTATGGCCCGTGGGGACGTCCGGACATGGCGTTGTTTAAATTCACCCGCGCAATGCTTGCAGGCGAGGCGATAGATGTTTATAACCAGGGGCAAATGAAGCGCGACTTTACTTATATCGATGATGTTGCAGAGGCGGTTATTCGCTTGCAGGATGTTATCCCGCAGGCGGACGCAGACTGGACCGTGGAAACGGGTTCTGCCGCGTCAAGCTCTGCCCCTTATCGTATATATAACCTTGGCAATAGCCAGCCGGTGAGCCTGATTCACTATATTGAAGCGATTGAGAAAGCGCTGGGTGTGAAGGCAAATAAAAATCTGATGCCCATGCAACCGGGGGACGTGCTGGCAACCAGCGCGGACACAACCGCATTATTTAATACCATTGGATTTAAACCCCAAACCGGTGTTGATGAAGGCGTAAGGCGCTTTGTAGACTGGTATCGAAATTTCTATTCAATCTGAAAATAAAAAAAAGGAAGCGATCGCTTCCTTTTTTTTCTGCTGCGGATAATCGTAAAGCTAAAGTAAAGCTAACAATAAGCGAAACAGGCTAAGCATTACAGCAGGAAGTCGTCTAACTGCTTACCTTGTTCTTCCATGGCTTTCTTGATTGCTGCTGGCGTACGGCCCTGACCCGTCCAGGTTTTGGTCTCGCCATTTTCATCTACAAACTGATATTTAGCCGGGCGGGCAGCACGTTTGGCTTTGCCAGCCGTTTTTGATTCTGACAGGGTATTGAATAATTCGTTGGGATCGATACCATCCGCTAACAGCATCTCGCGATATTGCTCAAGTTTACGCGCACGCTCTTCGTTTTCAGCTTTAGAGTTTGACTCTTCGTCGCGACGTTCATTTACCACGACGTCCAGTTTTTCCAGCATTTCTTCCAGCGTTTCCAAAGAACACTCTCTGGCCTGGGCACGCAGCGTGCGGATATTATTAAGATTTTTAAGTGCTTCGCTCATTGTCCTGATCTCTGAATAATTAATAGGAGAGTTGTTCTGCCCGCTAATAGTAGTGGTGGAGAAAAATAAGTTCAACATTAAATTAATTTTTAGCTTAAAAAGAGTAAGCGAGGAATTTATTAAATTATTAATTCACCCCGATGACGTGTGATGTCAGGTGGGTTGAATCAATGAAAAGATTAAGATCTTAGCTGAAAATGCGCTGATACATTATCGGTATAAAAATAATGTTTAATCACACATGTGCTTTAATATTTATCCTGACCTAAAGACCCAATGCCGCATCATATTAACCGCTGCATCATCAATGAGTGATGCTAATCTGAACAGCATAAGGTGAAAATCCCCCCAGCAGCAACCTGTAGATATGGTAAAATCGACCCTGTTTTTTCATCGTATCCGAGAATCGGCGCAAATGGCTCAACTCTATTTCTACTATTCGGCAATGAACGCCGGTAAATCAACCGCATTATTGCAGTCATCCTACAATTATCAGGAACGCGGGATGCGCACGCTCGTCTATACCGCTGAGATCGACAATCGCTTCGGCGCAGGCAAGGTGAGCTCGCGTATTGGATTATCTTCTCCTGCGGTGCTTTATAATGCAGCCAGCCAGCTTGATGTGGAAATTGCCCAGGAACATGCGCGACAACCCGTTCACTGTGTACTGGTGGACGAAAGCCAGTTTCTGACGCGTGAGCAGGTTAAGGCCTTGTCTGACGTGGTAGATAATCTGGATATTCCCGTACTCTGCTACGGGCTGCGTACCGATTTTCTTGGTGAACTCTTCACCGGTAGCCAGTATCTTCTGGCATGGGCGGATAAGCTGGTAGAGCTGAAAACGGTCTGTCATTGTGGACGTAAAGCGGGCATGGTGCTGCGTCTGGACAGTGACGGTAAACCTTTCAGAGAGGGGGAGCAGGTCGTCATCGGCGGCAACGAACGTTATATCTCCGTATGTCGTAAGCATTATAAAAAGGCGATAGAGCAGGGTTGTTTGCAGGCCATCCATGGGGCGCAAACCCCCGTGGGGGAATAAATAGCCCTCAATGAGCGCCGGGCTGCTTTTCCATGGCGCTCGTTAAGGGCGCAAGGCGATGTGATCACGGACTTTATCCCTTTTCCCGTCCGGCTCAGGTCGATATTCTCTTCACTACGCTGATGCACCAGGCAGCAGTGTTTATCAAAGCGATAAACCCCCCATAAAAAACCCCTTGAGGCACGGGCCAGACAAGGGGTTTCGGCAGCCCGTTCATCGGGCGCGGAGCGGATTAGGCTTTTTTAGCTTTCTTCGCCGCTTTGCTGTCACTGACAGGCTGAGCCTGGGCAGCCTCGGCGGCACTGGCGAACGGCTCGACAAATTTGCGTCCGTAGTAGCTGTCCAGCATCAGCTGTTTGAGTTCGGCAATCAGCGGATAACGTGGATTCGCGCCAGTACACTGGTCATCAAAGGCATCATCCGCCAGTTTATCGACTTTCGCCAGGAAGTCTGCCTCCTGCACACCGGCTTCACGAATTGAGGCCGGAATACCCAGTTCCGTTTTGATTTCATCCAGCCATACCAGCAGCTTCTCAATTTTCTGGGCAGTGCGGTCGCCCGGCGCGGTGAGACCAAGATGATCCGCAATTTCAGCATAACGACGACGCGCCTGGGGACGATCGTACTGGCTGAATGCGGTTTGCTTAGTAGGGTTGTCATTTGCGTTATAGCGAATAACGTTGGAAATCAGCAGCGAGTTAGCCAGTCCATGAGGAATATGGAACTCAGAGCCAAGCTTATGCGCCATTGAGTGACAAACCCCGAGGAAGGCGTTAGCAAAGGCGATACCGGCGATGGTGGCGGCATTATGTACACGTTCACGGGCAACCGGATTTTTTGCACCTTCTGCATAGCTCGCCGGTAAGTTCTCTTTAAGCAGCTTAAGCGCCTGCAGGGCCTGACCATCGGAGTATTCATTGGCCAGAACGGACACATAGGCTTCCAGCGCGTGCGTCACCGCATCCAGACCGCCGAAGGCACAAAGTGAACGTGGCATATCCATGACCAGGTTGGCATCAACGATAGCCATATCCGGCGTCAGCGCATAATCGGCCAGCGGGTATTTCTGTCCGGTCGCGTCATCCGTTACCACGGCAAAAGGCGTCACTTCTGAACCTGTGCCTGAGGTTGTCGTAATGGCCACCATGCGCGCTTTCACGCCCATTTTAGGGAACTTATAGATACGTTTGCGAATATCCATAAACCGCAGTGCCAGCTCTTCAAAATGGGTTTCTGGATGCTCATACATGACCCACATGATTTTGGCTGCATCCATCGGCGAACCGCCGCCCAGGGCGATGATCACGTCTGGCTTAAAGCTGTTCATCTGTTCTGCACCTTTACGCACGATGCTTAAGGTGGGATCCGCTTCAACCTCAAAGAAAACTTCGGTTTCGATGCCGTGAGATTTTAAAACGCGGGTGACCTGATCGGCATAACCGTTGTTAAACAGGAAGCGGTCAGTCACCACAAACGCGCGTTTGGCACCGTCAGTGGCGATCTCTTCAAGCGCAATGGGTAAAGAGCCGCGACGGAAGTAAATGGACTTCGGAAGTTTATGCCACAACATATTTTCAGCTCGCTTAGCGACGGTTTTCTTGTTGATGAGATGTTTGGGCCCCACGTTTTCAGAAATGGAGTTACCGCCCCAGGAACCACAACCCAGTGTCAGAGAAGGGGCGAGTTTGAAGTTATATAAATCACCAATACCGCCCTGAGAAGCTGGTGTGTTGATCAGAATGCGGGCTGTTTTCATCTTGTCGCCAAAATAGTGCACGCGCGCTGTCTGATTGTCCTGGTCGGTATACAGGCATGACGTATGACCAATACCGCCCATCGCCACCAGTTTCTCCGCTTTGCTGACGGCATCCTGATAATCTTTAGCACGGTACATCGCCAGTGTCGGCGACAGTTTTTCATGAGCGAAAGGCTCTGATTCATCGACCCGTTCAACTTCGCCAATCAGGATTTTGGTTTCACCAGGTACGCTGATGCCGGCCATCTCCGCAATCTTCACCGCAGGCTGGCCCACAATGGCGGCGTTAAGCCCACCGTTTTTTAGAATGATATTTTGTACCGCACTCAGTTCCTGTCCCTGAAGCAAATAGCCACCATGGCTGGCGAAGCGCTCGCGCACGGCGTCGTAGACGGCATCCACCACGATAACCGACTGTTCAGAGGCACAGATCACACCGTTATCAAACGTTTTTGACATCAGGATGGAGGCAACGGCGCGTTTAACATCAGCTGTTTCATCGATGACAACGGGCGTGTTACCGGCCCCCACGCCAATCGCCGGCTTACCTGAGCTGTAGGCGGCCTTGACCATGCCGGGGCCACCCGTCGCCAGAATCAGGTTAATATCAGGATGGTGCATCAACTGATTGGACAGTTCCACAGAAGGTGCATCAATCCAGCCTATAATGTCTTTGGGCGCGCCAGCGGCAATCGCTGCCTGCAGGACAATATCCGCCGCTTTGTTCGTCGCATCTTTGGCTCGAGGATGGGGGGAGAAGATAATCCCGTTGCGGGTTTTAAGGCTGATAAGTGCCTTGAAAATCGCGGTGGAGGTAGGGTTAGTGGTGGGGACGATACCGCAAATCAGGCCGATGGGTTCAGCGATTGTGATGGTGCCAAACGTATCATCGGTGTCCAGTACGCCGCAGGTTTTCTCATCCTTATAGGCGTTGTAGATGTATTCAGAAGCGAAGTGATTTTTAATGACTTTGTCTTCAACAATGCCCATGCCCGATTCTGCCACCGCCATTTTAGCGAGTGGAATTCGGGCATCCGCGGCGGCCAGTGCGGCTGCGCGGAAGATGGCATCGACCTGTTGTTGAGAAAAATTGGCGAATTCTTGCTGGGCTTTTTTTACACGTTCAACCAGTGCATTGAGTTCAGCGACATTAGTAACGGCCATTGTGCTCTCCTGAGGAAGTTAAACTTTTTTTAGTAAACAAGCCTGAATCCCTGAGTATAGCCATGGTGCAAACGGCACGGTTTACGGGAATAAAGCAGCGGTTTTTCAATTGTTTACTAAAAGAGCTTCTCTCTGTTTCGAAATAATGAGACCTGCGTTACTGACAGAGAAAGAGTATCGGGTTTGGGAGAGAACAATGATGATTTAGATCAATTTAAACCCAAGCTGACTCCTTTCAGCTCTGCATTCAGGGGGGCCGGGCTGGGGGATAATAAACGGGGCGTAAAAGTAACATCTTCCACAAGATAGTTAATGCGTGGTTAAAGCCACTAAATTGTAAGTAAAATAACAGCATAAATAACTGCTTAGGCATCTGGCGCCCACGGCTTTTTTCACTTACATTAGGCGCGTTTTTCATCTGGGATGGGGAGTTAACCGTGAATCCTGCGTTATTAGATCTGTCTGGCTATATCAAGTTTTTCGTAGGCCTGTTTGCACTGGTTAATCCCATCGGCATCATTCCGGTATTTATTAGCATGACCCGCTATCAGGGCGTGGCAGAACGCAATAAAACCAACCTGACGGCCAACCTCGCGGTGGCGATTATTCTCTGGACCTCGCTGTTTCTGGGCGATGCAATCCTGCATGTCTTCGGTATCTCTATCGACTCGTTTCGCATTGCGGGCGGGATTCTGGTGGTGACCATCGCTATGTCGATGATTAGCGGCAAGCTGGGCGAGGATAAGCAAAATAAGCAGGAAAAAACGGAAACGGCAATTCGGGAAAGTATTGGCGTGGTTCCCCTTGCGCTGCCGCTCATGGCGGGTCCAGGCGCCATCAGTTCGACTATCGTCTGGAGCACGCGTTATAACAACTGGCTCAACCTTCTGGGTTTTACCGTTGCGATTGCTGTTTTCGCCTTTAGCTGTTGGCTGCTGTTCCGCGCTGCGCCTTTAATGGTCAGGCTGTTAGGGCAGACAGGGATTAACGTGATTACCCGTATCATGGGATTGCTGTTAATGGCGCTAGGTATTGAATTTGTGGTGACCGGCATCAAGGCAATTTTTCCCGGTCTGGTTGGGTAAACCGACTTATTTAATCGCATTTAACAAGAAATGAACCAATAGGGTGCAAAAGACGATTTTTTTGCACCGTATTGATGCAATTATTTATCTCTCTTCACATCCTTCTTCAGTTATCACTTCCGCTAATAACCTTCGCTGCAGCGCCAGTGCTGGCATCGCGGCATGTCACTATATTCACACTATATTCTGCTTTCGCAGCGGAAGTTGGCATGATTAATGCTGGTCTACGTCGTTTAAACCGTTTTTTAAATGATGTGACGGTGTGTATTAACACTACAACAACGCAACGCCAGGGTCTAAATGTTGTTTTTGGGTTAAATTGACATCAAAGTGATGAGATTGTTTATTAATCAGTCTGTTAAGCTATTTTTAGGGCAAAAATTAACACTTCCACTGGGAAAAATCTCATGATAAAAGAGAAACAGGTAACATTTTAGCGATTTAGTTTTGGCGCCCCTCTGCAGCATCTGCTAATTTTCGGCGCATTAATAATGTTTTCCCAAACGTCAAAAGCAAAAGATTTATTCCTTATTGATGCTGGGATATCAGAATAAAAATTGGCATTTAACAAGGGTGTGGGAAATGAACGCGCAGCACTACCTGGCTTGTCTGGCACTAACCTTAACCGCATTGCCCACCTGTGCTGCCACCGTGCCATCAGACGTGACGCTCTCCGCCGTCCAGCAAATCGTGATTAATAACGGTTCGGAAGTTGCCTCGCTCGATCCGCATAAAGTCGAAGGTGTACCGGAGTCAAACATCATCCTCAACCTGCTGGATGGGCTGGTTAACACGGACAATAACGGTAATGTGGTGCCGGGTGTGGCTGAGCGCTGGGAAAACCAGCAAGGTAAAATCTGGACATTCACCCTGCGCGACAATGCCAAATGGAGCAATGGGGAGCCGGTTACGGCACAGGACTTCGTTTACAGCTGGCGTCGTCTTGCCGATCCTAAAACTGCGTCGCCCTATGCCAGCTATCTGCAGGCTGCCCATATTGCGAATGTCGATGCGATTCTTGCCGGTAAAGTTGCCCCCGATCAACTGGGCGTGAAAGCCCTGGACGATCGCCATCTGCAAATTACCCTGACCGAACCGGTGCCTTATTTAGTGGCCATGCTGGCGCACACCGCGATGAAACCCGTTTACGCACCTGCCATCGAAAAGTGGGGTGAGGGCTGGACCCAACCCGGTCACTATATCGGTAACGGCGCCTATACGCTGAATGACTGGGTGGTGAATGAGAAAATTGTTCTGAAGCGTAATCCTCTTTACTGGAACAATGCTCAGACCGTTATTGAGCAGGGAACGTTTCTGGCCATCAGCTCGGAAAACAGTGATATCAATCGCTATCGCAGCGGTGGCATTGATATGACCAACAGCGCGGTTCCGCCCGACTTGTTTGCTAAATTGCGCAAAGATATGGGTGATGAGGTTAAAGTCAGTCCGCTGCTCTGCACCTTCTATTACGAAATTAATAACAAAAAACCGCCGTTCACCGATGCCCGCGTGCGCGCTGCGATCAAAATGACGCTGGATCGCGATATCATCGCTCGTAAGATCATGGGGCAAGGGCAAATTCCGGCCTACAGCTTTACGCCGCCTTACATCGCAGGCGCTGCGTTATCTTCCCCAGACTGGATGGCGTGGACACAGCCGCAGCGAAACGCGGCTGCGAAAAAACTGCTGGCCGAGGCGGGTTACAACGATAAAAATCCGCTGCGCTTTACGCTGCTCTATAACACATCCGATCAAAACAAAACCCAGGCCATCGCCGCCGCGTCCATGTGGCAACGCAATTTGGGCGCGCAGGTTACGTTGCAGAATCAGGAATGGAAAACCCTGCTGGAAACCCGGCATCAGGCACAATATGACGTTGTGCGCGCCACCTGGTGTGCGGATTACAATGAGCCCTCAACATTCCTGAATATGTTCCAGAGCCAGTCGTCGACCAATACCGCGTTTTACCACAGTGCGGAATACGACCGTCTGTTAGCCGCAACATTAACGGCTGAAAATGAAGCGGACCGCGCATCATTGTATCAGCAGGCAGAAACACAACTCGACAAAGACTCAGCAATTGTGCCAGTTTACTATCGCGTCAGCGTGCGGCTGGTTAAACCCTGGGTTGGCGGTTTTACTGGCCACGATCCGCAGGACATGACAGACCTGAAATACTATTTCATTAAAAAACACTGAGTCACGCGCTTAACCGGCGGCACAGTCGGGAAGGGCGTGGCCGTGCAGACCACACAACAGGGTCAATACGCCCCAGGTGGCAAACACCGGGGACCCGAATACGGGGAACGCTGAGGTCGCAAACACCCTCAGTGAAAATAAAAAAACTGGAGTTAAGAATGAACAACATCACGAAAAAAACCTTGATTGCTGCCAGCGTCTTTGCAGCGATGAGTGCGCTCGCAGCGAACAGCGTTATGGCAGCCACAGTACCTGCCGGCGTAGAACTGGCCGCGAAGCAGGAGCTGGTTAAAGGAAACGGTAGCGAGGTTCAGTCACTGGATCCGCATAAAATCGAAGGCGTTCCGGAATCTAACGTGAGTCGTGATCTGCTGGAAGGTCTGGTCATCAGCGATACGGATGGTCATCCCATTCCTGGTGTGGCTGAAAGCTGGGATAACAAAGACTTTAAAGTCTGGACTTTCCACCTGCGTAAAAATGCCAAATGGTCAAATGGTGAACCTGTCACTGCTCAGGATTTCGTCTACAGCTGGGAGCGTTTGGCCGATCCGAAAACCGCATCGCCTTATGCCAGCTATCTGCAATACGGCCATCTGGCTAACGTTGATGATATTATCGCTGGCAAGAAGCCCCCAACAGACCTGGGCGTAAAGGCGATTGACGATCATACACTGCAAGTGACCTTAAGCGAGCCGGTGCCTTATTTCTATAAATTACTCATTCACCCCTCAATGTCGCCAGTTAATAAAGCTGCAATCGAAAAATTCGGTGACAAGTGGACTCAGCCAGAAAACTGGGTGGGTAACGGTGCGTTTAAATTGGAATCACACGTCATCAACGAACGTATCACCGTTGTGCGTAACCCTGAATACTGGGATAACGCGCATACCGTGCTGAACAAAGTCACTTTCCTGCCAATCTCGTCGGAAGTCAGCGATGTAAACCGTTACTTCTCTGATAACGGCAGCGACATGACCTATAACAACCTGCCTATTGAGCTGTTTAAAAAATTGCAGCGTGACAACGGTAAAGAGCTGCATGTTGACCCGTATCTGTGTACCTACTACTACGAAATTAACAACCAGAAAGCGCCATTTAACGATCCGCGCGTTCGCGCTGCGCTTAAGCTCGGCATCGATCGCGACATTATCGTAGACAAAGTCCTGGCGCAGGGCCAGAAACCGGCTTACAGCTACACGCCGCCAGCGACAGATGGTATGGAATTGGCGAAGCCTGAGTGGTTTACCTGGTCACAGGAAAAACGTAATGCCGAAGCGAAAAAGCTGCTGGCCGAAGCCGGTTATACGCCAGAAAAACCGCTGACCTTTAATCTGCTGTACAACACCTCTGACCTGCATAAGAAACTGGCCATTGCCGCGTCATCTATCTGGACGAAAAACCTGGGTGTGAAAGTGAAGCTGGAGAACCAGGAGTGGAAAACCTTCCTGGATACCCGCCACCAGGGCAACTTTGACGTTGCGCGTGCAGGCTGGTGTGCAGACTACAACGAACCGACATCGTTCCTGAATACCATGCTGTCTGACAGCAGCAACAATACCGCGCACTATAAGAGCCCAGCTTTCGACAAGCTGATGAAAGATGCGTTGGCCACTACAGATGATAAAGCGCGTTCGGCTGATTACGAGAAGGCAGAGCAGCAGCTGGATAAAGACTCTGTGATCGTGCCGCTTTACTACTACGTTAACACGCGCCTGGTGAAACCTTATGTTGGCGGTTATACCGGTAAGGATCCGCTGGATAACGTAGCAGACAGAAACCTGTACATCATCAAGCACTAATAAAACACCAAGAACAGCGGCGGCGCGTTACGCGCCGCCAGTACTTTTTTTAATGCAATGTGAAGCACCAGCCTGGTAGGTACGGCAATGTTAAAATTCATTCTGCGTCGGTTGCTTGAAGCAATTCCGACGCTTTTCGTTCTGATTACCATTTCCTTCTTTATGATGCGACTGGCGCCCGGCAGCCCTTTTACCAGCGAGCGCACCCTGTCGCCAGAGGTCATGGCAAATATCGAGGCGAAATATCACCTCAACGATCCTATCGGTAAGCAATACGTTGATTATCTGATTCAACTGGCGCATGGCGATTTCGGGCCCTCGTTCAAGTACAAAGACTATTCGGTCAATTACCTGGTCGGCCATGCCTTCCCGGTTTCAGCCAAACTCGGCCTTGCTGCCTTTATCCTGGCGGTGGTTCTGGGCGTCACGGCGGGCGTTATTGCGGCGCTGAAGCAGAACAGCCTGTGGGATTACGTTGTGATGGGGGTGGCAATGACCGGCGTGGTGATACCGAGTTTTGTGGTAGCGCCGCTATTGGTTCTGGTGTTCGCAATCACGCTTAAGTGGCTGCCGGGTGGCGGCTGGAATGGCGGTCAATGGAATTACATGCTGCTGCCGATGGTGGCGCTCTCACTGGCCTACATTGCCAGTATTGCGCGCATCACCCGCGGCTCGATGATTGAAGTTATGCACTCCAACTTTATCCGTACCGCGCGAGCGAAAGGGCTGCCGCTGCGTCGTATCGTGTTACGTCATGCACTGAAGCCTGCGCTGCTGCCGGTCATTTCCTATATGGGGCCGGCCTTTGTGGGCATCATTACCGGTTCTATGGTCATCGAGTCGATTTACGGACTGCCGGGTATTGGTCAGCTGTTCGTGAACGGTGCACTTAACCGTGACTATTCACTGGTGCTGAGCCTGACCATCCTGGTGGGGCTGTTGACCATCCTGTTTAATGCGATCGTCGATGTGCTGTATGCCGTTATCGACCCGAAAATCCGCTACTGATTCTGGAGTTCGCCATGATGTTAAGTAAGAAAAATAGCGAAGCTCTTGATGCATTCAGTGAAAAACTGGAAGTCGAAGGGCGAAGCCTGTGGCAGGATGCCCGTCGTCGTTTCATTCATAACCGTGCCGCATTAATCAGCTTGATGGTGCTGATGCTCATCACGCTGTTTGTGATTTTTGCGCCTATGCTGTCGCAATTCTCCTATTTCGATACCGACTGGGGAATGATGTCATCACCGCCCGATACCACGTCGGGACACTGGTTTGGCACCGACTCCTCGGGGCGCGATTTGCTGGTGCGCGTAGCCATTGGCGGGCGCATTTCACTGATGGTCGGGATTGCTGCCGCGCTGATCGCCGTGATCGTGGGAACCTTGTACGGTTCAATCGCGGGTTATCTGGGCGGGAAAACCGATTCCGTGATGATGCGTATTCTGGAAATCCTTAACTCCTTCCCGTTTATGTTCTTCGTTATCCTGCTGGTGACCTTCTTTGGCCGCAATATTCTGCTGATCTTTGCCGCTATCGGCATGGTGTCCTGGCTGGACATGGCGCGTATCGTGCGCGGGCAGACATTAAGCCTGAAGCGCAAAGAGTTTATTGAAGCTGCACACGTTGGCGGTGTTTCCACCTGGAAAATTGTGACGCGCCATATCGTCCCCAACGTTCTGGGCGTCGTGGTGGTTTACGCTTCGCTGCTGGTGCCCAGTATGATTCTGTTTGAATCTTTCCTGAGCTTTCTGGGGCTGGGAACGCAGGAGCCACTGAGTAGCTGGGGCGCACTGCTCAGCGATGGTGCGAACTCCATGGAAGTCTCGCCGTGGCTGTTACTGTTTCCGGCGACTTTCCTGGTCGTCACCTTGTTCTGTTTCAACTTTATTGGCGATGGCCTGCGTGATGCCCTCGACCCCAAAGATCGTTAAGGAGTTTCCCGATGACTATTCATGAATTTCAGCCTGCTCAGGCTGCGCGCGCGGGAAGCGAACTGCTGCTTGAAGTGAAAGATTTACGCGTAACCTTTGGCACGCACGATGGTGACGTCACCGCCGTTAACGATCTCAACTTTTCACTGCGGGCAGGTGAAACCTTAGGGATTGTGGGCGAGTCGGGTTCGGGTAAATCCCAGACCGCCTTTGCGTTAATGGGGCTGTTGGCCAGCAACGGGCGCATCGGTGGTTCGGCGTTGTTCAACGGTAAAGAGATCCTGAATTTGCCTGAGAAACAGCTGAACCGACTGCGTGCCGAGCAAATCGCCATGATCTTCCAGGATCCCATGACGTCACTGAACCCCTATATGCGGGTCGGCGAGCAACTGATGGAAGTGCTGAAGCTGCATAAAGGGATGAGCAATGCACAGGCATTTGAAGAGTCAGTAAGAATGCTGGATGCGGTTAAAATGCCGGAAGCGCGTAAACGTATGAAAATGTATCCCCACGAGTTTTCGGGTGGGATGCGTCAACGTGTGATGATTGCGATGGCCCTGATGTGTCGGCCTAAGCTGCTGATTGCCGATGAGCCGACAACCGCACTGGACGTCACGGTTCAGGCGCAGATCATGACCTTGCTGAATGAGCTTAAGCGCGAGTTTAACACCGCGATCATTATGATCACCCACGATTTGGGTGTGGTTGCGGGCATTTGCGATAAAGTTCTGGTGATGTATGCCGGACGCACCATGGAATATGGCCGCGCCCGTGATGTGTTTTATCAGCCCGCACATCCCTATTCTATTGGTTTGCTGAACGCCGTACCCAGACTGGATGCGGAAGGGGAAAGTCTGACGACGATACCGGGTAATCCGCCTAACCTGCTGCGTTTGCCGCAGGGTTGTCCTTTCCAGCCGCGCTGCCCTCACGCTATGGATATCTGCTCCAACGCACCGCCGCTGTTACCTTTTGCAGAAGGGCGTTTGCGCGCCTGCTTTAAGCCGGTGGAGGAACTCGTATGAGCAGCCTGGCAGAAAAGAAAGTGTTACTCGAAATCGCCGATCTGAAAGTCCATTTTGATATCAGGGATGGCAAGCAGTGGTTCTGGCAGCCGCCAAAATCTCTCAAGGCGGTGGACGGTGTCAGCCTGCGCCTGTATGAAGGTGAAACCCTGGGCGTCGTCGGGGAATCCGGCTGCGGCAAGTCTACGCTGGCGCGGGCCATTATTGGCCTGGTAAAAGCCACCGAGGGCCGCGTTTCATGGCTCGGGCGTAACCTGCTGGGGCAGAGTGAAGAAGAGTGGCGTAAGGCGCGAAGCGATATCCAGATGATTTTCCAGGATCCGCTGGCCTCGCTGAATCCGCGTATGACAATCGGCGACATCATTGCAGAGCCGTTACGCACTTATCATCCGGAGCTGTCGCGTCAAGATGTCAAAGATCGCGTCAAGACCATGATGATGAAGGTAGGGCTCCTGCCTAACCTGATCAACCGCTATCCACACGAGTTCTCGGGTGGACAGTGCCAGCGTATCGGTATTGCGCGCGCATTGATACTTGAGCCTAAGCTGATTATCTGCGACGAGCCGGTGTCGGCCCTGGACGTGTCCATTCAGGCTCAGGTCGTGAACTTGCTGCAGCAACTGCAACGTGAAATGGGCCTGTCGCTGATTTTTATCGCCCATGACCTCGCGGTGGTTAAACACATTTCCGACCGCGTGCTGGTGATGTATCTGGGGCACGCCGTGGAGCTGGGCACCTACGACGAGGTGTATACCAATCCGCAGCATCCCTATACCAAAGCGCTGATGTCGGCGGTGCCGATTCCCGATCCGGACCTGGAAAAAAATAAGCAAATCCAGCTCCTGGAAGGGGAATTACCCTCACCGATTAATCCGCCCTCCGGCTGTGTGTTCCGGACGCGCTGTCCGATTGCCGGCCCTGAGTGTGCGAAAACCCGACCGCTGCTTGAAGGCAGTTTCCGCCATGCGGTGTCCTGCCTGAAGGTGGATCCGCTGTAAAACAAAAAGCCGGGCAATCGCCCGGCTTTATATTCATGGTGTTACGCTATTCACGCCACAAAATATGGCACAGCTTGTGATCTTTTTCGCGACACAACAGCACGCGCGCAAAAACATCAGTAATAGGTTCGCCATCCGCTTCGCCCAGACCGATCACCACTTCTGAGAAAAAATCTGGATTCAAATCGAAATCCACATGATCCTGCCAGTCATCGGAAGGGTCAAACAGCTCTGCGCCACCACGCTCTTCAAACTGCAGGTTGAAAAGAATGATATCGGCCGGATCAAGATTATCGCCAGCCAGTTCAAGAAAAATGTCATAGGCCTGTTCCAGCGTTTCGTCTTCTGTCAGGCGGTTGTTCAGATCCATGCTCAGTCCCGTTTATCTAAGGGCAGTTCGTAATTTCGCTCGTTTTACAGTAAAGGGCTGAAGAAGTAAAACAGTCGTTCGACAATCCGCTGCCACCAGGCACGTTTTGCCCAGCGTTTGGGATCGAGCAGACGCGAACGGGCAATATAGTCATCCTGCACGCAGGCCAAATCGCTGCCGAATCCGGCATCATCGACAGCCAGGGTAATTTCGAAATTCAGCCACAGGCTACGCATGTCCAGGTTAACGGTTCCCACCAGGCTCAGTTGACCGTCCACCAGCACGCTTTTGGTATGCAGCAGGCCATCTTCAAACTGGTAGATTTTTACTCCTGCCTCAAGCAGCTCGCCAAAGAAGGAGCGGCTGGCCCAGCCGACCAGCAAAGAGTCATTGTGAAGGGGAACCACAAGACTCACGTTAACGCCCCGCATGGCCGCCGTGCAAATGGCATGAAGCAGATCGTCACTCGGCACCAGATAGGGCGTGGTCATGATAAGCTGCTCACGCGCTGAATACACCGCCGTGAGCAGGGCCTGATGAATCAAATCCTCCGGAAAACCGGGACCGGAGGCGATAACCTGCACCGTGTGCCCACTTTCCTGTTCAAACGGCATGATATTGCGGTCTGGCGGCGGCGGTAAAATACGTTTACCGGTCTCAATTTCCCAGTCACAGCTGTAGACAATTCCCATGGCGGTGGAAACCGGACCTTCCATGCGCGCCATCAGGTCAACCCATTGGCCTACGCCGGCCTCTTGTTTAAAAAAGCGCGGATCAACCAGGTTCATGCTGCCGGTGTAGGCAATATAGTTGTCGATCAGCACCATTTTACGATGTTGACGCAGGTCCATACGGCGCAGGAATACGCGCAGCAGGCTCACCTGGAGCGCCTCAACGACGTCAATGCCTGCATTACGCATCATGCCCACCCAGGGGCTTCTGAAGAACGCCACGCTGCCCGCTGAATCCAGCATGAGGCGGCAGTGAACGCCGCGGCGTGACGCGGCCATTAACGACTCGGCGACCTCATCCGCCAGCCCGCCCGGATTCCAGATATAGAACACCATCTCGACATTGTGGCGAGCCAGCTGGATATCGCGAATCAAGGCTTTCATGACGTCATCAGAGCTGGTCAGAAGCTGCAACTGATTGCCTTTTACGCCCGCAATGCCCTGGCGGTTGTTGCACAGTTGAAACAGCGATCGTGCGACGTCGCTGTAATCTGTCGCAAAAATTTCGCTGCGTTTCTTTAAATCATTTAACCAGCGAGCGGTGGAAGGCCACATGGTACGTGCGCGTTCAGCGCGGCGCTTACCCAAATGTAATTCGCCAAAGGACAAATACGCGATGATGCCAACCAGCGGCAGAATAAAGATAATCAGCAGCCATGCCATCGCTGAGGTAACGGCCCGTCGCTTCATCAGGATGCGCAGCGTGATCCCGGCAATCAGTAACCAGTAACCAAACAACAGCAACCAACTGATAAGCGTGTAAAACGTGGTCATTAAGTGGACATCCTGTTCGCGCTTGAGTCAGAGAAGTTTACGTGGAGATGAGGGGGAGCGAAACCCTTAATAATAGCGGCGTTTCGATGAGAGATCCGATTTGGCATTCGCTCAGAGATCTTTATAATGCGTGCGCGTGAGTTTGATGGCAGAGAGGAAGTGATGAGACGAAGCAGAAACGAAGTGGCCCGCTGGAGAATGTTACGTCAGGTACAGCGCAGACGTTCACGCTGGCTCGAGGGGCAGTCACGTCGCTATAAACGGATTCACGGAATTCGTCATCAACTGGCGCAGCAGCAGCGTCGTTCGATTCTGTTTATCACACAAAATCTGTAATCGATCAGCCGCCCGGCGCGGCTGAGACATTAATGCCCGGTCATCAATAACTTGACGTTCACCAGCTGTACCGCTGCGGCCAGGACGATCAGCATGACGATCAGGTGCTTTTTATTCCGCCAGCCGTGTTTTCGCCACAGATAAAGCGCCGCACCTACTAACAGCATAATCACCAGCAACAGGGTGATAATAATCGATTGCATAAAATATCATCTCGAAAAAAAAGCTTCTGAGCGGCTGCCCGGAAGCTCTTTTTTGGCTGCGGAGTTAAATCAGAAGACGCGCTTAAACGGCTTAACGCTAACCTGCTTGTAAACACCGGCGGCGATGTAGGGATCGTCTGCAGCCCAGGCCTGCGCCGTTTCCAGCGACGGGAATTCGGCGACGACGGTGGAACCGGTAAAGCCCGCAACGCCCGGATCGTTACTGTCGACCGCAGGCATAGGACCGGCGACGATTAACCGACCTTCTTCATGTAACAGCTTCAGACGTGCCAGGTGAGCGGGGCGCACGGCGTTGCGTTTTTCCAGAGAATCGGCGTTATCTTCAGCATAAATGACGTAAAGCAATTGGGCGCTCCCATTAACTCTTAAATTTGGCAACACGGTAAGGGATAGTTAAGTAGAGTGCAAACGAAACCTTGCGTCAATGGCCTCTGCAGCATATTGGGCTAAACAGGCTTTTTTAGCCGCAAAACAAGGAGGTTATTGAAACTGATTGCTATTTGCATTTAAAATCGTGACTTGATTTCACTACTGCGATTGCTATGACCACGCTGACTATGCCCTTACCGAAACGCACGCCTGTCGCCATGATCTTGTCTGTTGCACTGCACGGTGCAGTCATTGCGGGTGTTCTTTATGCGTCTTTTCATCAGACCATTGAGTTACCTAAAGCATCACAGCCGATTAGCGTGACGATGGTTGCACCGGCCGTTCAGCCAGAACCTGCAATCGCCCAACCCGCGCCGCAACCGACGCCTCAGCCAGAACCGGAACCCGTACCGGAGCCTCAACCTGCGCCAGAGCCGCCAAAAGCCGAACCGGTGCCGATCCCCAAACCTGAACCTAAGCCTAAGCCAAAGCCCCGTCACGAGCCTAAGCGTGAACAACCCAAGCGCGAGGTGAAACCGCGTCAGGAGGTGAAACCGCAGGCAAATCCGTTCAGCCATGATACGGCCGCCACCCAAAGCAAGCCTACCACCGCGCCAAAAAGTACGCCGTCGGCAGCACCCACGCAAAGTGTTTCTTCCGGGCCCAAAGCGCTTAATATCAGCAAGCCGTCTTATCCGCCACGGGCGGCGGCCTTGCGCGTTGAAGGACGCGTCAGGGTAAAATTTGACGTAGACAGCGACGGTCGGGTCGATAATATCGAAATCCTTTCTGCCGAACCGCGCAATATGTTCGAACGTACCGTTAAGCAGGCCATGCGAACGTGGCGTTATCAGAGTGGAAAACCGGGCAGCGGCCTGACGATGAATATCGTATTCAAAATTAACGGCGGGGCCAGCATCGAATAGCCGGAGAAAGGCTGTCTGAAGGGCGCTTGTGGCGCCGTGAGCGATCGCAACCTGCGCGTCGCTCACGGCAACAGGGAATTATCTGCAGGGCAGATGCAGCACCGAAAACCTGTTATCAGGCAGGGTAGGACTGGTTATCCCGTCCTGCTGGCAGTTGGCGAGGATGCCCCTCGTTGTCCACCGCGACGTAAATAAACACGGCTTCGGTAGCACAATACGTCTGCCCGATAGGTTCAGATGACACCTTCTTGATCCATACCTGAACGTTAATCGTCATCGAGCTGTTGCCGGTGCGGATACAGTGCGCATAGCAACTGACGACATCGCCCACTGCGACGGGTTTTAAGAAGGTCATACCATCAACGCGTACGGTGACGACGCGGCCTTCAGCAATCTCTTTAGCCTGGATCGCGCCACCCATATCCATTTGTGACATTAACCAGCCACCGAAGATATCGCCGTTAGCATTTGTATCCGCTGGCATCGCCAGGGTGCGCATCACCATTTCGCCCTTGGGCAATTTATGTTTATCGTCCATTGCTCTGGTTTCTTAAGTCTGAGAGAGACGTTGCCCGCCTGAGCGGACAACAGGTTTATTTTTGTTCTTGTTGCGGCATCTTACGCCAGATATAGACGCCGCTCAGCAGCGTAAACAGCAGCGTAAGGCCGGTCAGTCCAAACACTTTGAAGTTAACCCAGACTGACTGAGGTAACCAAAACGCAACATATATGTTTGCCAGGCCACAAATCAAGAAAAACAGCGCCCAGGCGATGTTGAGATTTCGCCAGACGTGGTCAGGCAGTTCCAGCTCTTTACCCAGCATGGTCTGTATTAACGGCTGTTTCATGAACCACTGGCTGAACAGTAACGCCAGCGCAAACAGGGTATAGATGACGGTGACTTTCCACTTAATAAATTCATCATTATGGAAAACCAGCGTCAGCGTGCCGAAGACGGCCACCAGAACGAAGGTGAAAATCGTCATTTTTTCAAGCTTGCGATACAGCACCCAGCTCGCGACCAGCGCCAGTCCGGTCGCGACAACCAGCGCGCCCGACGCCACAAAAATGTCGTACAACTTATAAAAAATAAAGAAAACAACAAGGGGGAGAAAGTCGAGTAGCTGCTTCATAGTCATTCCAGTTAAGGCTGCATGGCCTGCCAGTGCGCCGGAAGGCGCACGGACAATCAACGTAACAGCATATAAAGCCGGTACAAATAAATCACCAACAGGGTCGAAACCAGGTTACCGATGGCGGTGAAAATCACCGTTGAAACATTCATGGGCAACAGGGTTAATGAGGTAAAGAAAAACATCACGGCGAGCTTAGCCAGTAACCATACGATAATGGCAGGGGCAATCAGCTTCACGTTTTTCCAGGCCATTCGCATGCTGGCGCGCATTGCGGCGATAACGCCGAGTTTTTCACTCGCCAGAATGATTGGCGACAGCGACAGCACAATGGTCAGCAATACGCCCGGAACCACCAGTACCATAAAGCCCAGCTGCGCCACCAGGGTAACGAGAAACGTCAGCAGCAGTAGCTTTGGCAGCAAGGGTGCAGAGGCGCCAATCGCTCGCAGCGCACTTACGCGTTGGCCTGACGAAACCAACGGAATCAGGCACAGTATACCGCCCAACAGCAGCGTATTCCCCACCAGCCCCGCAAACGTTCCCGCTGCAGAAGCGCGCAGCAGCACCTGCTGCTGTTCGGGTGACATGCTCTGCACCATATCGAACAGCGAGGTACTGCTAATTTCGCCTTGCTGCAATATCGCCATTTGGTCGTCACCGGGCGTCAGAACGTGTAACAGCATGACCGTGACAAACGCGGTCAGCAGCGACATCAGCACCAGGGTGAACAATTGATGACGAAAAAAATTTCCAGTGTCACGGTATAACGAGCTTGCCGTGATAGACATGTACTCTCCTTGAAAGAACCGGGTTAATTAACCCGGCGATTGTACATGTTCTGACGGCTCGCTGGCACCCGCAACCCGATAACTTTCTGTCATATCAGGTAAAGATGGGTGAAAAAGTGCGGGAAGGCCAAAGCGCGCTCTGGCCCGGTCGCAGCCTTCGTTCCAAACCCCCTGTTCTCCAGACATCTCAAACTCACGGCAGGGCGAAGGCCGGTTTTCATAGATACTGCACGAAACACAGCCGCCAATATCGCCCTTGAGCGCGACACAGCGCGGTGTGCGATCGTTCGTGCCGCGCATATTCCGCATTAACAGACTCAGGGGCTCCGTTAATTCCGTTGGCACCAGCCCCCCGGCGTCATCGGCTTCTGCCCAGTAAAAAGAGACGCGAAAGTGGGCACAACAGGCACCACAGCTAATACAAGGGTTGAGAGTATCGCTCATTTGATCGCCCGCCACCTCTGAGGCATCGAAGCAAAACAGTCTGGGGAGATCAGCAAAGTAATGCGGCGTTACGGTTTCGGCAAGGGATATTTAGCGACCACCAGAGCACGCAAAATTGATTTGAATCAATTCATTGTTTTTTAAATCATTTTTCCGGGTTGATTTAGATGCAATTGACAATGAATCGCGCTAAATCTGTGCGGACAAAAAAATGATTCAGTGCAGGCATTCAATTTCTCACAGGAGTGAATATGAAACTGGCTAAATGCGCCATGCTGCTGGCGCTTGCATTACCGCAATTTGCGTTGGCTCACCAGGCGGGCGATTTCTTTGTCCGTGCAGGAAGTGCCACAGTCCGACCCACCGAAGGCTCAGACAATGTGCTGGGAATGGGGCCGTTTAGCGCAAGCAACGACACTCAGCTGGGCTTAACCTTTACCTATATGGCCACTGATAATATCGGGGTTGAGCTTCTGGCCGCCACGCCGTTTCGTCATAAAGTCGGGCTGGGCCCAACCGGCACCCTGGCGACGGTACGTCAGCTGCCGCCCACGCTGATGGCACAGTATTACTTTTTTGACAGCCAGAGTCAGGTGCGTCCCTATGTGGGCATCGGCGTTAACTACACCACCTTCTATGATGCCGATTTTAACCAGACCGGACGGGATGCGGGCTTGAGCGATCTCAGCCTGAAGGATTCGTGGGGCGTTGCCGGGCAGGTGGGGCTGGATTACCAGATCAACCGCGACTGGATGCTGAACGCTTCCCTGTGGTACATGGATATTGATACGCAGGTGAAATTCAAAGCGGGCGATCAGCAGCAGAATATCCATATGCGCGTGGATCCCTGGGTGTTCTTCTTTGGCGCAGGTTACCGTTTCTGATAAAAAAAAGGGCCACGTCAACGTGGCCCTTTTTTTTAACCGACGTTATTTAATTTGCATGTTATTAACGACGGATCTTACGCCTGCCACGCTGCGGGTAACCTGGACGGCATGGTTAGCCATCTGCGGCGAGCTGACAAAACCGCTGAGCTGCACTTTACCCTTAAAGGTTTCAACGTTGATTTCAGTCGATTTCAGCGACTCATCTTTTAACAGTTCTGCTTTTACTTTCGTGGTGATGACGGTGTCATCGATATAACCGCCGGTGCCTTCTTTAGTTGGCGTTGGCGCACAGGCGCTCAGTGTTAATGCAACAACAGCCGCGACCATGGCACTTGCCAGCACTTTAAACCATTTCATTGCTTCTCTCCCTGTCACAAATTGGATGCGACGTTACCATAACGGCGCCTGTTAATTGTGGTGCAGAAAATCCGAAATTAGCAAACCGGGAATGAAAAAAAACAGGGAAATCATGCCTTACCGGGCGGTAAGGCATGTGGGGAATTAGCGGGTGGCGGCTTTGAGGTTACCAATAAAGGTTCTCAGGGCATCCAGCATCACTTCGGGTTCTGCCTGATGTTGTTCAATGATTTTAACCACGGCCGAACCCGAGATCGCACCGGCGGAGCCCGCACCGAGAGATTCTCTAACCTGCGAGGCTTCAGAAATGCCAAAGCCCTGCAGCGGCGGCGCTGCATGATATTCCCGTAATTTTGCAATCAGGTGGTCCAGCGGCAGGCTGGCCCGCTTCTCGGTACCGGTCACCCCAGCGCGTGACAGCAGATAGGTATAACCGCGGCCGTGAGAGGCAATTTCACGGAGTAGTTCATCGCTGGCGTTGGGAGGGCAAATGAAAATGGGCGCAATCCCATGACGCATAGCGGCCTGACGGAACGGCGCGGATTCTTCCACGGGCACATCTGCCACGAGAACCGAATCAACCCCGGCCTGGGCACAGCGGGCATAAAATTCATCAATGCCGTTGCTGAACACAAGGTTGGCGTACATGAGTAAGCCAACAGGTAATTCAGGGTACTTATGACGGATGGCAGCAAGCATTTCAAAGCACTGTGCTGTGGTGGTGCCCGCAGCAAAGGCGCGCAGCGTTGCGCTTTGAATTGTCGGACCATCCGCTAGCGGATCTGAAAAGGGAATACCCAATTCAAGCGCATCTGCACCACCTTCTACCAGCGCATCAATAATTCGTAATGACATTTCGGGTGACGGATCGCCCAGCGTAACGAAAGGCACCAGTGCACCTTCTTTCTTCTCTGCCAGACGTGAAAACAGTCGATCGTAACGTTCCATCAGATTTCTCCCTGCGCAGTCAGAATATCGTGGACGGTGAAGATATCTTTATCACCGCGACCCGAAAGGTTGACGACAATCAACTGCTCTTTCTCGGGTTCTGCCTTAATCATTCTTAGCGCGTGGGCCAGCGCGTGCGCTGACTCCAGGGCAGGAATGATACCTTCGGCGCGGCACAGCGTTTTAAAGGCAGCAAGCGCTTCATTGTCGGTTACCGAAACATAGTCAGCCCGACCAATACTGTTGAGGTGAGCGTGCTGAGGACCGACGGAAGGAAAGTCGAGTCCGGCTGAAATTGAGTATGACTCTTCAATCTGCCCTTCGTCAGTCTGCATCATCGGGGCTTTCATACCGAAGTAAATGCCGACGCGGCCGTGCTTCAGTGGCGCACCGTGTTCGCCGGTTTCAATCCCGTGTCCGGCCGGTTCAACACCAATCAGCTTCACCTTCTCTTCGTCGATAAAGTCGGCAAACATACCGATGGCGTTGGAGCCCCCGCCGACGCAGGCGATCACGGCATCCGGCAGGCGACCTTCCTTTTCCAGAATCTGCTTTTTGGTCTCTTCACCAATCATGCGCTGAAACTCACGCACAATCGTCGGGAACGGGTGCGGACCCGCCGCGGTGCCCAGCATATAGTGAGCGGTTTCATAACTGCCTGACCAGTCGCGCAGCGCTTCGTTGCAGGCATCTTTCAATGTGGCAGAGCCGCTGTGCACCGGGATGACCTCGGCGCCCATCAGGCGCATACGAAAGACGTTCGGCGACTGCCGCTCTACGTCTTTGGCGCCCATATAGATGCGACATTTCATGCCCAGCAGCGCGCAGGCAAGGGCAGAGGCGACGCCATGCTGGCCTGCACCGGTTTCGGCAATGATTTCGTTTTTGCCCATGCGCTTAGCCAGCAGAGCCTGCCCTAACACCTGGTTGGTCTTGTGCGCGCCGCCGTGCAACAGGTCTTCGCGCTTTAAGTACAGGCGGGTTTTCGACCCTTTGGTCAGATTACTGCACAGGGTTAAGGCTGTGGGGCGGCCAGCATAATTTTTCAGCAGATCGGTAAATTCAGCCTGGAATTCCGGATCTTTTTGCGCGCTGACAAAAGCTTCTTCTAGCTGTTTCAAGGCCGGCATCAAAATCTGCGGCACATACATGCCGCCGAAGTCGCCAAAATAGGGATTAAGTAAGGTCATGTTTTGCTATCCTTTTTTTTGGCCCGTCAACACACGGGCCAGGTCAATCAGTAGGCGCGAAGCGTCCGGAATACCGAGGCAATTTTGCTGGCGTCTTTAATACCCGGCTCGCTTTCCACGCCCGAATTGAAATCCAGCCCTGCACAGCCTAACTGAGCGGCTTCGACGCAGTTGTCAGCGCTCAGTCCTCCTGCCAGCAGAACATTCTTCAGGTCCTGTCCTTTTAGCAGCGACCAGTCAAATGTCTGGCCCGAGCCACCGTTGCCGTTATCGAAGACATAGCGGTCAACATGGGGCCAGCGACGTTCGGGCAGGGCCGTCTGGATGCTGAGCGCTTTCCAGATTTGCACGTTTTCTGGCAGCGCCTGATAAAGCTCAGCCACATAGTCCGGGTCTTCATCGCCATGCAGTTGCACGGCACTCAGCTGTAACGCCTCTGTTTTGGTGACAATGTCACTTATAGCGGCATCACGGAACACGCCAACATACTTTAGCGGTGCGCCAGCCATGACCGCGCGCGCGCGCTCGGTATCAACCTGACGCGGCGAACCTTCAACAAAGATCAAACCACCAAAAATGGCACCTGCCTCGCAGGCCGCGCAGGCGTCTTCAGGACGGGTCAGACCGCAGACTTTATTGCTGCCCAGGGTGACGCGGCGCACGGCGGCATGAAGATCCTCTTCTTCCATTAGCGCAGAGCCGATGAGGAAACCATTCGCAAAATGGCTTAACTCGCGGACATCCCGATAGTTGTTGATGCCCGACTCGCTGATCACGGTGACGCCGGGGCCCAGGCGCGGGGCCAGTTCACGGGTCCGGTTAAGGTCGATGGAGAGATCGCGTAAGTCACGGTTGTTGATGCCGACCACTTTGGCTTCCAGCGCAATCGCGCGTTCCAGCTCCTGCTCGTTACTGACTTCAGTCAGGACGCCCATCTGCAGGCTGTGCGCAATGGCGGCCAGCTGGCGATACTGCTCGTCGTCAACCACAGAGAGCATCAGCAGGATGGCATCCGCCTGGTAGTAACGCGCCAGGTAAATTTGATACGGATCGATAATAAAATCTTTGCACAGGACCGGCTGCGTAATGGCCGCGCTGACGACGGGCAAAAAGGCGAAGTCACCCTGAAAGTATTTCTCGTCCGTTAATACGGAAACGGCAGAGGCATAGTGGCGATAAACCCCGGCTATCATCTCAGGATCAAAATCATCACGAATAAGCCCTTTGGATGGAGAGGCTTTTTTGCATTCCAGAATAAAGGCAGTGCGGGTGCCCTGCAGTGCGTCATAAAAACTACGGCTGGAAAGCGCCACTCGCTGCTGGAAACTCTCCAGAGGTTGCTGCTGCTTACGCGCCTCAACCCAAACGGCTTTGTCTTTCACGATTTTATCTAACACTGTACCCTGCATGATTATCCTCTTGCTGCCAGAGCCACCACGCGCTCATAAGCCTGACCGCTACGGATGGCATTGAGCGCACGCTGTGCATTTTCACGGAGATCTTCATTACCAAACACTTTGAGCAGCATCGCCACGTTGACGGCAACCGCCTCCTCGTGGGCCTGCTCGCCATTACCCTGGAGTAAACGTGTCAGAATGTCACGGTTTTCTTCGGGCGTGCCGCCGGCCAGCGCCTCTTTAGGATGGAAGCCGAAGCCGAAATCCTCTGGCGCCAGCTGATAGCGGGTAATCTCACCTTCACGCAGCTCCGCTACATGGGTGACATCGTGAAGGGCCACCTCATCCATGCCGCCCCCGTGTACCACTGCCGCGCGCTGGTAACCCAGAACTTTTAGCGTCTGCGCGATGGGCAACACCAGCTCGGGGCTGTAAACCCCAATCACGGCCAGCGGTGGACGTGCAGGATTAATCAGCGGCCCCAGCACGTTAAACAGCGTGCGGGTTTTCAGCTGTTGGCGCACCGGCATGGCATGACGAAAGCCCGTATGGTACTGGGGGGCAAACAGGAAGCAGACATTAAGATCGTCCAGCGCTTTGCGTGCCCGCGCCGCAGGCATATCAAGATCGATGCCGAACGCCGCCAGCAGATCGGAAGAACCTGATTTGCTGGATACGCTGCGATTTCCGTGTTTCGCCACCTTCAGGCCGCAGGTTGCTGCAACAAACGCGCTGGCGGTGGAAATATTAATGCTGTTACTGCCATCGCCACCGGTGCCGACAATATCGGCAAAGGCATAATCCGGGCGAGGAAAGGGTTTAGCATCTTCCAGTAAGGCACAGGCCGCCCCGGCAATCTCCTCGGGGTTTTCGCCACGCACCTTCATAGCAATCAGCGCGGCGGCCAGCTGAGTAGGTTCAAGCTGACCGGTGATGATGGCGCTAAACAACTGATGACTCTCGTCTTGCGTCAGGATGTGCGACTGGTAAAGTTTTTCCAGAATCGTGTTCATACCTTGCTCCCTGTTACTTCGCCAGCGCCCAGGCCAGCGTCTGTTCAAGCAGACGTGCGCCCTGCGTGGTTAAAATGGATTCCGGATGAAACTGGAACCCGCAAACGCGATCTTTCTCGTGACGGACCGCCATCACCATACCGTTGTAGCTGGCATTCACCGTCAACTCATCGGGTGTATTACTGCCAACCAGTGAGTGATAACGGGCAACGGGAAGAGGATTGCTGAGCCCGGCAAACATCGCTTCACCGTCATGACTGATGGCAGAGGCTTTACCATGCAGAATTTCGCCCGCCTGGCCGACGTGGCCGCCGTAGGTTTCAACAATTGCCTGATGCCCAAGGCAGATACCAATAACCGGTAGCTTTCCGCGAACCTCGCGCAGCAACGCTGGCATACAGCCCGCATCTTTCGGTGCGCCGGGTCCGGGAGAGAGCATCAGCACCGGATTATTCATGCTGTGCAGTCTGTCGAGCAACAGCGACGCCGGCATCGTATTGCGATAAACCACCACGTTATGCCCGAAGGTGCGCAGCTGATCGACGAGGTTGTAGGTAAAAGAGTCGATGTTGTCCAGCAGCAGGATGTCAGCCATCAGAAAATCTCCTTGCAGTGATGAGCAGTGGCAATTGCGCGCAACACCGCGCGGGCTTTATTACGGCTTTCGTCCGCTTCGGCCTGCGGGTTTGAATCCAGTACCACACCGGCCCCGGCCTGCACCGTTGCCACGCCGTCTTCCACATAGGCTGAGCGGATCACGATGCAGGTGTCTAAATCACCGTTAGCGGTGAAATAGCCCACTGCGCCGCCATAGATGCCGCGACGGGTGCCCTCAGCTTCGGCAATCAACTGCATCGCTCTGACTTTTGGCGCACCACTAAGGGTGCCCATGTTCATGCAGGCGCGATAGGCATGCAGCACATCAAGATCATCGCGCAGCGTGCCGACGACGCGTGAGACCAGATGCATAACAAAAGAGTAGCGGTCCACTTTGGTCAGATCGGCAACATAGCGGCTGCCGGGGCGACAGATACGGGCTAAGTCATTGCGCGCCAGATCGACCAGCATCAGGTGCTCTGCCAGCTCTTTGTGGTCCGTGCGCATTTCCAGCTCAATACGGCTGTCGAGATCGCGATCCAGGGAGCCGTCGGCGTGACGACCACGTGGACGCGTACCGGCTATGGGGTAAATTTCAATCTGACGTGAAGCGGCATCGTACTTCAGCGAACTTTCAGGCGAGGCACCAAACAGTGAAAAGTCCTGGTCCTGCATAAAGAACATATAAGGACTTGGATTACTGCGTTTCAGCGTGTCGTAAGCCGCCAGCGCAGATGGGCAGGGCAGCGAAAAGCGGCGTGAGGGCACAACCTGGAAGATTTCGCCAACGCGAATGGCTTCCTGCATTTTTCGCACCACCTCACAATACTCATCATCACTCTGGCTGGTGGTCAGCGTCATGGTTTCGACAGGCTGAACCGGCAATACCGGCGCAGGCTGTAACATCTGCCCATGCAGTTGCTCAATACGGCGCTGCAGACGCTGAAATTCAGAGGTGGAAGCGCTGAACAGACTGGCCTGCAGGCGTGCGCTGCGCGCCTGATGATCCAGCACCAGTAGCGTTTCCGCCAGATAGAAGCAGTAGTCGGGGCAACGTTGCTCGCTGCTGAGCTCGGGTAAATCTTCGAAGCCTGCGACCAGGTCATAGGCGAACAGCCCGCCAACAAACACGGCTTCACGCTCTTCACTGGGTGAATTCACCAACTGCGGGATCAGACGCAGGGCATCAAATACCGACAGGGCGCGCAAGCGGGAATCTTCATCCTGCTGATCCTGAGGCGCAGGAAAGGTCAGAACACGGCCGTCAGGACGCGGTTCATTCAGAATGTTAGAGGGTAACGCGTCATCCAGCAGCGTCAGCAGTGCCCGACCATTGTCAGACAGCGCCTGAAAGGTGACGCGATTGCCCAACGCGCTAATGCGCAGGGCGCTGTCGACAATCATCAGGCTTTGTAAGTTTTCTTTGCTGTCAATGTCCGCCGATTCGAGTAACAGGGTGGCCGGACGCGCACCACATAACTGGTGAAACACCGCGGCAGGATCTTCCCGATAGGGCGCGCTGCCGGTAATTAACTTCACTGTAGGTTTTGCATTGAGCATGATGATTTCTCTGAATATCGTCCAAAAAAAAGCCCGCTCGGTGGCGGGCTCAGGTATCTGCACAGTGTTTACGCTAGGTGTGCACGACAACGTCGCCCGTACTGGGAAACATTGCGCCACCAACCCATCAAAAGCGTAATAACAGTTTTCATGATCAAATACCCGTTTGCGGTGAACTTGTGTACTAGTTAACTGGTTCGCGACAAAAATGTCAATACACTTTTTCAGTGACCGATAAAATCGTTATTATGCTGACCCGAGCAGTAGCCAGCAGGAGTTGTTTTGAGCGATATCGCCCGTTTTCCGCTTTACGATCTTCATAGTCACACACGGGCTTCAGACGGATTACTGTCGCCGCAGGCGCTGGTTGAGCGCGCGGTCGACATGCGCGTCGGGGTGCTGGCCATTACCGATCACGACACCGTTGCGGGCGTGACCGAGGCGCAGCAGACCGTACGGGATCAGCAACTGCCCATTAGCGTTTTAGCCGGTGTTGAAATTTCCACGCTGTGGGAAAACCATGAGATTCATATCGTCGGCCTCAATATTGATATTCAGCATCCGGTCATGACTCAGTTCCTTGCCGGTCAGTATGCGACGCGGCTGGAACGCGCACATCGCATTGCTGAACGGCTTGAAAAGGCCCAGATCCCGGATGCGCTGGCTGGGGCTATGCGTTTGGCTGATGGCGGAATGATTACGCGTGGCCATTTTGCCCGCTACCTGGTTGAGGTGGGAAAGGCCAACAATATGGCCCAGGTGTTTAAAAATTATCTGGCACGAGGCAAAACCGGCTACGTCCCGCCCCTATGGTGTACAATTAATCAAGCTATTGATGCTATTCACCATTCTGGTGGATGTGCCGTGCTGGCACATCCGGGACGGTATGGATTATCGGCAAAATGGCTAAAGCGCCTGGTCGCGTTTTTTAGCGCCGCGGGGGGCGATGCTATCGAAGTGGCGCAGTGCCAGCAGGCACCTGATGAGCGTACGACGTTAGCGCAATATGCCCGAGATAACGGCCTGGCAGCATCGCAAGGTTCTGATTTTCATCAACCCTGCCCGTGGATCGAACTTGGCCGCAAATTGTGGCTGCCCGCGGGGGTTGAACCGGTGTGGGAACGTTTTCCTGCGCTGGCACCCGCAGTCGAATGTACGGAAAGGGGATAAGAGGTTTCTATGAGTCAACTGTTTCATATTCATCCAGATAATCCGCAACCGCGCCTGATTAATCAGGCGGTAGAGTACCTGAATAAAGGTGGCGTTATTGTCTACCCGACGGATTCGGGTTATGCCCTGGGGTGTCGGCTGGAAGAGAAAGGGGCGATGGAGCGAATTTGCCGGATCCGTCAGCTGGACGGCCATCACAACTTCACCCTGATGTGCCGTGATTTATCTGAGCTGTCAGTCTATTCTCAGGTCGGTAATAGCGCCTTCCGGCTGCTTAAAAATAACACGCCAGGTAATTACACCTTTATTCTCAAGGCGACCAAAGAAGTGCCGCGTCGTCTGATGAATGATAAGCGTAAAACGATTGGATTACGCGTACCTTCAAATCCGGTCGCGCTTGCGCTGCTTGAGGCGCTAAACGAGCCAATGATGTCCACCTCGTTAATTCTGCCGGGTAATGACTTTACTGAATCCGATCCGGAAGATATTCAACACAGTATTGGCAAACTGGTCGATTTGATTATTGACGGTGGCACGCTAGGACAGCAGCCCACCACCGTCATCGATCTGACCAGCGATGCACCTGAAGTCGTCCGTGAAGGTGTGGGGGATGTTACGCCTTTTCTGTAATACACTCAGGTTTTACGGGTGGCCGGAAGGGTCGCCTGTAACCAGTTTTTAAACTGGCCGTAAGGGATATACAGTGACACGTCTTTTAAAATCACTTTTCCGCTGCGGCCATTTTTAATGGCATCTGAATAACCTACGATAACCCCGCCCAGCGTATCATCACTGTTGTAAACACCGCCGCCGGACATACCCTGAACCACACCGGCGTTAGACGCCATCGCGATACAAGGGCTTTTATTCCAGGTATTACGAATGGCTGTGCGCGCCAGGTTTACCCCTTTCGACTCCACCGGCATGGCGGAGATATAGCTGTATCCGTACATTTTCACCGCATCACCAATATCGGTGCTGCGGAACTGGGTTAGCGTATTAGGGGGATTCTTGTGATAAATAATCGCAAGGTCGCAATAAGGGTGGTAGGACTTCACGCGCTGCACGGCAAATTTAGCCACGTGCGCGGCAGTCAGGCTGTAGTCAGGCGTCAGAGGAATGCTGGTGCCAAGCGTCCCTAAACCGAGAATGGTAGGGATGCCTGTCACACTCATATCCACGTGTTGCATTGCCGTACGGCTGTACTCAGTGTGACCCACAGAACAACCGCTTAGCGCCAGCGTCATAAGCGCCGGGCATAAAAACTGTTTTTGCATAATGATGTCTTCAGGTGAGCATGTCAGTAAAATCCCTGGTGAAGATTTAAGACATGCAAATTAAAGCTCATCGTGAGCCGTATTAACGCAATATTCCTGATGCGCCGGTTTATAAATATTCAATAACAACCAGTTAGCTGTCTTTTCATACTGCCGCGATAAAGATACCGAAGCCTGTAAGGTTCTTAGAATTAGACCGCCAGAAAGGTCGCATAAGGGTTATCGGCTAAAATTCGTATTAGCCCAATTTTTTTAATTAACTTTTTCTTTATTGACAGTACGACTACACGAGCAGCAGGCCAACCCAATCAGGTCAGCACAAGGGTATTATCGGACAATAATTAAAATTGTACAATTTTTTTATCTTTGTATAGCTTTGTCATGCGATTACTGTTGTTTTACAAGGAAAAAAACGCAGCTGTCCAGCGTGAAAGGGTTGGGTTTCGCGCATTCCTGTACAGGCTAAATGACCACGCGTTTATTTGAGTTAAGTGAAATTTTGCCCGATTTTTATTTAACTCAAATTAAATGGGGTGCGCTAAATAACCTTCCTCATGGAACTTTTGTTGTCACCGCAGAAGCCGTGAGCGAACCGCTTAAATTTTTTGACGGTAAATCTATAGTACAGAAATCATTAAATACAAATCTGTTTTATAGCCATTTTTAAAAACAGATGACGCGTAAAGTTTTATAGTCGCTCATCTGAGAAACATTAGATAAAATTAAGTAACAATGCGTTACATTTTGCGTTGAGGACAATTAAATCTCTGCCGGGAACCTGTTACACAAAAGAGCGCGGACAACCGTGAATCCAGACGACAGTATGCTGAGGATCTGAGGAGGCGCCTTTCTAATAATTATGCAGACAAGGCGTGGCGCGAGCCCGGCTTCAAAGACGACGTTTTCATTATTATAATAAAGGGCAGGCTTCGCTTATCTTGCCTTCAGCCGTGTTGATGCGTAACAGACGAGCGGTGGGTTTCATCTGTTTTCATGCTGATTTTTACTTACCTGCGGCGCGCATCAGGGCAATGCCATAATACGGGTTACATTAAGAGGGACATCCTGTATAATGGGGCCAACAGGAAAATATAAGCCATTGATTTTTAAGGTTAAATTCCTAATCCATCCGACGCCTGGGAAGGCGACAATGAGGTAGCTCCATGAGCGAAAAGTTACAAAAAGTCTTAGCGCGTGCCGGTCATGGCTCGCGTCGTGAAATTGAAGCGATGATTGCTGCCGGGCGCGTGAGCGTTGACGGCAAGCTGGCCACTCTCGGCGATCGTATCGAAAACAGCAAAGCCCTGAAGATCCGTATTGACGGTCATCTGGTGTCGATTGCTGAATCAGCAACAGAAGTCTGCCGTGTTCTCGCCTATTACAAACCTGAAGGTGAACTTTGTACCCGCAGCGATCCGGAAGGGCGCCCTACAGTCTTTGACCGACTGCCGCGCCTGCGCGGTTCGCGCTGGATCGCCGTGGGCCGCCTTGACGTCAATACCTGTGGATTGATGCTGTTCACAACGGATGGTGAACTGGCTAACCGCCTGATGCACCCCAGCCGTGAAGTAGAACGTGAATATGCGGTGCGCGTGTTTGGTCAGGTTGATGACGACAAAATTCGTCAGCTCAGTAAAGGTGTGCAGCTTGAAGATGGCCCTGCGGCATTTAAAACACTGCGCTTTGCCGGGGGGGAAGGGATTAACCAGTGGTATAACGTAACCCTGACCGAAGGACGCAACCGGGAGGTTCGTCGTTTGTGGGAAGCGGTGGGCGTTCAGGTGAGTCGGCTGATGCGTGTTCGCTATGGCGATATCACGTTGCCAAAAGGCGTACCACGCGGTGGCTGGATGGAGCTTGATCTCCCTGCTGTTAACTATCTGCGCAATATGGTGGGAATGGACGATGAGACCGTCACCAAGCTGGCTGTCGAAAAAGATCGCCGCCGCACCAAAGCCAACCAGATCCGTCGTGCCGTTAAACGCCACAGCCAGACCAGTGGCAGACCTGCGCGTCGTAATCCGGGCAGCAAACGCAACGCGACCTGATATCAGGCTGAGCTGAAGCGCCGGATTAATAAAAAAGCCGCAACGTGATCGTTGCGGCTTTTTGCTGTCAGGGAGAGGTGATCTGAGCCAGTTTAGCGGTGGAACAGTGGAAACGCGCCGGTAATTAATCCCCCGGCCATTAGCACCAGACTGATTAAAATGCCCCACTTAATGGCAAAACGCTGGTGGTCACCAATATCGACTTTCGCCAGACCGACCAGGAGATAAACCGATGGAACCAGCGGGCTGAGCAGGTGGAAAGGCTGACCCACAATCGAAGCGCGGGCAATTTCCTCAGCAGAAATCCCATAGCTGGCCGCCGTTTGGGCAATGACTGGCAGGATGCCAAAGTAGAAGGCATCGTTGGACATAAAAAAGGTAAAAGGCAGGCTGATTAATGCGGTGAATACCGCGAGATAGGGGCCAAAGCTGTGGGGGATAAACGCCAACAGGCTCTTCGCCATGGCATCCACCATGCCGGTTCCGGAAAGGATGCCGGTAAAAATACCTGCGGCAAAAATCAGGGCTGTGACGGCCAGCACATTACTGGCATGGGAACCAATACGCGCCTTTTGCTCTTCCAGCGTAGGGTAATTCAGCATTACCGCAATCGCGAAGGCCAGCATAAACAGAATCTGGATAGGCATCGCGCCAATAACCAACAAAACCAGCAGCACCGTGGTAAGAATAAAGTTTGGCCAGAACATTTTGGGTCGACGATTCGCCGCGCACTCTTCCGCATCGCCCAGGCCCAGCTCAATATTATCCAGATGGTGATCGTTGATGCTCATGACCCCCAGGCGCTTACGTTCCTGCAGGCCAAACAGAAACGCCAGGCCGACAAGGGCCACGCAGGCGATAAAAATGGCCGGCAGCATGGGAATAAAAATGTCCAGCGCGTCAATGCGCAATGCCGCCGCCGCACGGGCCGTCGGGCCGCCCCAGGGAGAAAGGTTCATGATACCGCTTGCAAGGTTAACCAGACAGGTCATTGCCAGCACGTTCATACCCAGCTTGCGGTAAAGAGGAAGAAACGCGGCAATCGCGATCATGTAAGTCGTTGAGCTGTCACCATCCAGTGAGACCAGCAACGTTAACACGGCCGTTCCGACGAGAACCTTAAGCGGATCGCCACGTACGATTTTCAAAATAAACCGCACCAGGGGATCAAACAGACCCGCATCGATCATCAGGCCGAAGTAGAGGATAGAGAAGGTGAGCATCACACCCGTTGGAGCCAGCGTTTTCACACCATCGAGCATCATGGCGCCCAGACCCTGGTAAAATCCCCCTATCAGGGCGAACAGTGTGGGAATAAGAATTAGCGCTATCAGCGCTGACATGCGTTTGGTCATGATTAAATACATGAAACAAACAACCATCGTAAAACCCAGTATGGTCAGCAAAATAACAGCCCTCTTATTGGCAAAAAGTTATTCAATTGTGAGTAAGTAAGGTAATAATTTATGGAATTACTTAGCGTGTTAATAGTTAACCCGTTGTTTTGATTAACCATGCACATAGAGATGATATTAAAGCTAAATTATTTTTATCATTTCTTTAACATAAAAGGGTGATCCCGATCGGTTTCTGGCCCGGCTGGCCCGGCACAATGTGACTGTGATCAATGAATGCTGGCGCGGGAAAGGGTTAATTTCAGGCATCATTAACTGGAAAGGGCGCGTAAAACCTAAGCGAAAAAATGACATTGATCGCCAGTTGAATGGGGTAAGGCTGTGAGCAGCCTGCCCAAATTGCCCCGACAACCTTAACGCGACACCGGGAAGGGCGCGTGGTGGGTCATCTCGCGTTTGAGCAAGGGATGGGGATGACAGCTATAGCAAAGTGATAACAGATTGATAATTTGATTGAGACAAAAAAAGAGGCGGGTCAGACGGATTCACGCCTGACCTTTATGGCATTGTGTTAATTAACGCTACCAGTCTATGCCCTGTTGGGCCTGGATACCGGCGTCAAAAGCGTGCCTGACGGGGCGCATTTCCGTTACCGTATCGGCCATATCCAGCAGCGTGCGATGGCAGCCCCGGCCAGTAACGATCACGCTCTGATGCACCGGTCGCTGTTTCAGGGCCGTTACCACCGCCTCAAGCGGAAGATAATCCATGCTGACCATATAGGTGATTTCATCAAGTATCACCAGGTCCAGCCGGGGATCGGCCAGCATGCGCTGAGCATGTTGCCACACGGCAAGGCAGGCATCGGTATCGGTCTGGCGATTCTGCGTTTCCCAGGTGAAGCCGGTAGCCATAACCTGAAACTCCACGCCGTGCTGTTCCAGCAGATTGCGCTCGCCGTTTGGCCACTCGCCTTTGATAAACTGAATGGCTGCGGCACGCTTACCATGCCCGCAGGCGCGGAGCGCGGTGCCAAACGCCGCCGTGGTCTTACCTTTGCCATTGCCGGTAAACACCATCAGGATGCCCCTGACTTCACTGGCTGCGGCAATGCGGGCATCGACGTGTTCTTTCAAACGCTGCTGTCGCTGTTGGTGGCGTTCATCCGTCATTACTCGGCCGCTCCGGGTTTTCTGCCAGGCTGGGCATCAAAGCTGATACCGGTTTTGCGACGACTGTCGTCGCCCATCAAATACAGGTAGAGCGGCATGATATCGGCGGGGGTTTTAAGTTTGCTGGCATCTTCCTGCGGAAACGCACTGGCACGCATTTTAGTCCGCGTACCGCCGGGATTGATACAGTTGACCCGCAACGCATGATTTTTATACTCATCTGCCAGCACCTGCATCATGCCTTCGGTGGCAAATTTCGATACCGCATAGGCTCCCCAGCCTGCCCGGCCGGTGCGGCCTACGCTAGACGTGGTGAAGACCAGCGAGCCGCTATCTGATTTTAACAACAGCGGCAGCAGGGCCTGGGTGAGGAAGAAAGTCGCATCAACGTTAATCTTCATCACCTGTTGCCACACCAGGGGATCAAGCTCGGCCAGCGGCGTGATGTCACCCAGAATACTGGCGTTATGTAAGACGCCGTCCAGGTGTGTAAACCGCTGTGCCAGTTGCCCGGCCAGCTGGTGGCAATGCGCCGGCGTGGCCTCAGACAGATCAAAGACTACCGAGTGTGCCGGACATTTGTTTAACTGATTAATCGCCTCTTCTGTCTGCTGCAGCTTTTCGGCGCTGCGCCCCAGCAAGATAACTTCCGCACCAAAGCGGGCATAGGTTAACGCGGCTTCTCGTCCAATGCCGTCAGAGGCACCGGTCACGAGAATCAGGCGATTCGCAAGTAAATCATTTTTGGGTTGGTAGTGCATGTTGGGAGCCTCCCGCAACGTGAGGGTTTCACGCTTTATGCCTCAATTCAGGGCATGACGCAATTAGCAACAGGTACATTCTGTGCCAGGTGCTGGCATTTCAGGCGACGAGCCAAAATAAACCAGTTAAACTAACCCTTTGTCAGTAATCCTCTGTTTAATAAGGCGACACGATGGAACTTCTTTTGAATTATGGACTGTTTTTAGCAAAAGCGGTGACGGTGGTGATTGCCATTGCAGCGATCGTCATGATCGTTGTGAACGCCGCACAGCGCAAACGTCACCAGGGTGGGCAACTCCGTTTAACCCACCTCGGTGATGACTACAGCAAAATGAAAGAGGATCTGCAGCTTGAGAAAATGAAACCTCAGGCACAAAAGCTGTGGTTAAAAAATAATAAGAAAGCCGAGAAACAAAAGGCTAAAGCAGAGAAACGCGCAGTGAAGCAGGGCAGCCTGGAGACCGCCAGGCCGACGCTTTATGTGCTCGACTTTAACGGCAGCATAGATGCCAGCGAAGTGAAATCATTGCGTGAAGAAGTCTCTGCCGTACTGGCAGTGGCCCAGCCCGGTGACGAAGTCCTGCTGCGGTTGGAAAGCCCGGGTGGCATGGTGCACGGCTATGGTCTCGCCGCCTCTCAGTTGCAGCGCCTGCGTGACGCCGGATTAACACTTACGGCTGCCGTTGATAAGGTCGCGGCCAGCGGCGGTTACATGATGGCCTGTGTTGCCAGCCAGATCGTGGCGGCGCCCTTTGCGGTCATAGGTTCAATTGGCGTTGTCGCGCAAATTCCTAACTTCAATCGCCTGCTCAAGCGCAACGATATCGATGTTGAACTGCACACGGCGGGCCAGTACAAACGCACCCTGACACTGTTTGGTGAAAACACAGAGGAAGGGCGTGAGAAATTCCAGCAGGATCTGAATGAAACACATCTGTTGTTTAAGCAGTTCGTTCACGAAATGCGCCCGTCACTGGACATCGACCGTGTCGCCACCGGTGAGCACTGGTACGGACGCCAGGCCCTGACGTTAGGCCTGATCGATCGTATTTCAACCAGTGACGATCTGATTATTCAGCACATGGATAAATTTACCGTGCTGGGCGTTAACTACGTGCGTCGCCGTTCAAGAATCGATCGCCTGACCCACAGTTCAGGACAGGTATTTGAACGCCTGCTGCTAAAGTGGTGGCAACGCGGTGATAAACCGATGTTATGAGTACAAACCCGGCTTCGGCCGGGTTTATTGTTATTGCAGGTGGTAGCGGGGAGACAGCTCAACCGCCAGGTGTTTAAAGAGATTGAAGACCGCGGTGGTTTTTGCCGTTGGCAACCCTTCTTCATCCAAAAAAAGCGGGCCACGGAAGACCAGCACATCACCCTGCTGACTGACCGCCTCCACCGCGACACCGGCTAAATAATCATCATGTTGCCTGAGCAGAGCATTGGCAATCTCCAGTAGTGCCTGGGGCGAAATACCCTGAGTCGGGTTGTGCATGTGTCGGCTCCTTTTTGACAGTCTGATAATTCTTTCTATATTACTTGCGTATCGCATCGTTCGACAAACGGCTGCAGGGGTAAAAAGGGGCTTTACTCACAACAGATGCTAATTAAGTTGCGTAACAGATTTTATCAGGTACAGTGTGGGCGTTTCAGATTCCAGGGATATTGCACCGGGAAGTGCGATTAAGTCAGGCAGAAAAAGCGATTTTTATCATAAAGTTGCATTGGACTGTAATCACTGACCAGAGATTGAGCCCCTCGTCCTGAAATAAAAAACAGGCGTAGCAATATTGAACCCCGTGGGTTTTTGGGCATCCAATCCTCTCCCGTAGAGCAGGACGTATTCATTAGGTAAAGGTAAATATGGGTAAAGCACTCGTTATTGTTGAGTCCCCGGCAAAGGCCAAAACAATCAATAAATACCTGGGCAGTGGCTACGTGGTGAAATCCAGCGTGGGCCATATCCGGGATCTGCCGACCAGTGGTTCAACCGCCAAAAAAAGTGCTGAAACCTCGACAGATAAAAAAGTCAAAAAAGTAAAGAAGGACGAGAAGGCCGCGCTGGTCAGCCGTATGGGCGTTGATCCCTATCATGGCTGGGAAGCGGACTACCAAATCCTGCCAAATAAAGAGAAGGTGGTCGCTGAACTCAAAGCCTTGGCTGAAAACGCTGACCACATTTATCTCGCAACCGACCTTGACCGCGAAGGGGAAGCCATTGCCTGGCACCTGCGGGAAGTCATCGGCGGCGACGACAAACGCTTTAGCCGCGTGGTGTTTAACGAAATCACCAAAAATGCGATCCGTCAGGCGTTTGATACGCCGGGCGAACTGAATATTGACCGCGTTAATGCGCAACAGGCACGCCGCTTTATGGACCGTGTTGTGGGCTACATGGTTTCGCCGCTGTTGTGGAAAAAAGTCGCGCGGGGATTATCCGCGGGCCGCGTACAGTCGGTTGCCGTGCGGTTAGTGGTTGAGCGTGAGCGCGAGATCAAAGCGTTTGTTCCTGAAGAGTATTGGGAACTCAGCGCTAACCTGACCACGCCGAAGGGCGATGACCTGGCGATGGACGTGACTCACGCGGGTGATAAGCCTTTCCGTCCGGTCAATCACGAACAGACGCATGCCGCCCTGGCGCTGCTTGAAAAAGCCCGCTTTGCCGTTACCGATCGCGAAGATAAGCCAACCAGCAGTAAACCCGGTGCGCCATTTATTACGTCTACGCTGCAGCAGGCCGCGAGTACCCGCCTGGGCTTTGGCGTCAAAAAAACCATGATGATGGCACAGCGACTTTATGAAGCGGGTCATATCACCTATATGCGTACCGACTCGACCAATCTGAGTCAGGATGCGGTTTCCATGGTGCGCGGCTATATCGAAGGGAATTTCGGTAAAAAGTATCTGCCAGACAACGCCAATACCTATGCCAGCAAAGAGAATTCACAGGAAGCGCACGAAGCGATTCGTCCTTCTGACGTGGATGTGGTGGCTGAGCAGCTCAAAGATATGGAAGCGGATGCACAAAAGCTGTATCAGCTCATCTGGCGTCAGTTTGTTGCCTGCCAGATGACACCTGCTCAGTATGATTCAACCACGCTGACGGTAACAGCGGGGGATTACAAACTGAAGGCCAAAGGGCGCACGCTGCGTTTTGACGGCTGGACTAAGGTCATGCCCGCCCTGCGCAAGAACGATGAAGATCGCACCTTGCCGCCGGTGAACGTGGGTGACGAACTGAGCCTGCAGGCATTGCTGCCAAGCCAGCACTTTACCAAGCCACCGGCTCGCTTCAGCGAAGCCTCGCTGGTGCGCGAACTGGAAAAACGTGGAATTGGCCGGCCTTCGACCTATGCCGCTATTATCTCCACCATTCAGGACCGGGGCTATGTCCGGGTTGAGAATCGCCGTTTTTATGCCGAAAAAATGGGTGAAATCGTCACCGATCGCCTGGAAGAAAATTTCCGCGAACTGATGAATTACGATTTCACCGCGCATATGGAAAGCAGCCTCGACCAGGTTGCCAACAATCAGGCGGAATGGAAAGCGGTGCTTGATCGCTTCTTCTCAGACTTCAGCCAGCAGCTGGAACAGGCGGAGAAAGATCCTGAAGAAGGCGGCATGCAGCCAAACCAGATGGTGTTAACCACCATTGACTGCCCCACCTGCGGCCGCAAAATGGGCATTCGCACGGCCAGTACCGGCGTTTTCCTGGGATGTTCAGGTTACGCACTGCCGCCGAAAGAGCGCTGTAAGCAAACCATTAACCTGATTCCAGAAAATGAAGTGCTGAATATTCTGGAAGGGGACGATGCTGAAACCAATGCGTTACGCGCACGTCGTCGTTGCCAGAAGTGCGGCACGGCAATGGACAGCTACCTGATTGATAACGGACGCAAACTGCACGTGTGTGGTAACAACCCTGAATGCGATGGCTATGAAATCGAAGAGGGCGAGTTCCGAATCAAGGGTTACGACGGTCCGGTGGTTGAGTGCGAAAAGTGCGGGTCTGAAATGCACCTGAAGATGGGGCGTTTCGGTAAGTACATGGCCTGTACCAACGATGACTGCAAGAATACACGTAAAATTTTGCGTAATGGCGATGTGGCACCACCGAAAGAAGATCCGGTGCCGCTGCCAGAACTGCCGTGTGAAAAGTCAGATGCCTACTTTGTGCTGCGCGACGGTGCGGCGGGTGTGTTCCTGGCCGCTAACACCTTTCCAAAGTCACGTGAAACCCGTGCACCGCTGGTGGAGGAACTGCAACGTTTCCACGATCGCCTGCCTGAGAAGTTGAAATACCTGGCCGAAGCGCCAGCAACCGATCCGGAAGGCAATAAAACGTTGGTGCGCTTTAGCCGTAAAACGAAACAACAGTACGTTGCCTCTGAAAAAGAGGGTAAAGCGACGGGCTGGTCAGCGTTTTACATTGACGGCAAGTGGCAGGAAGCGAAAAAGTAATCCTCAGAGGCCAGCACACGCTGGCCTTTTTTCTCGCCTTATATCAATCCGTTCTACATTGTTTCTTAAAATGCTATAGTGGTTATAGCATTTCCGAACCCTTCTTGCTGCTCAGCACTCCTCCACCGGCCGGGGCGACAGTACGTCATCCGGGGATGCGACTCTGTAACCGACCAGGATAAAAAAAGATATGAAATTACAGCAGTTGCGCTATATCGTAGAAGTCGTGAACCACAATCTTAATGTCTCTTCGACAGCGGAAGGTCTTTATACCTCGCAGCCTGGCATAAGCAAACAGGTGCGTATGTTAGAAGACGAACTGGGCGTGCAGATTTTTGCCCGCAGCGGTAAACATCTCACCCAGGTGACGCCGGCCGGTGAAGAAATCATTCGTATTGCCCGCGAAGTCCTCTCTAAAGTCGACGCAATCAAGTCTGTCGCCGGTGAACATACCTGGCCAGATAAGGGCTCCCTGTATGTGGCGACTACCCATACTCAGGCTCGCTATGCCCTCCCGGGCGTGATCAAAGGATTTATCGAGCGCTATCCCCGTGTTTCACTGCATATGCATCAGGGCTCCCCAACGCAGATTGCCGAGGCGGTCTCCAAGGGAAATGCGGATTTTGCCATTGCGACGGAAGCGCTGCATCTGTACGACGACCTGATCATGCTGCCGTGCTATCACTGGAACCGCGCCATCGTTGTCACGCCCGATCATCCTTTGGCAGCTAAAGCGCAGGTAACGATTGAGGAGCTGGCCGATTTTCCGCTGGTCACTTATACCTTTGGTTTCACCGGTCGCTCGGAGCTGGATACCGCGTTTATGCGGGCGGGATTAACGCCGCGTATCGTTTTTACCGCGACGGATGCGGACGTTATCAAAACCTATGTCCGACTGGGGTTAGGGGTTGGCGTTATCGCCAGCATGGCCGTCGATCCCGTTGCCGATCCCGACCTGGTCAGAATCGAAGCCTCTGAAATTTTCACCAACAGCACGACCAAGATTGGCTTTCGTCGCAGCACCTTCCTGCGTAGCTACATGTATGACTTTATCCAGCGCTTTGCGCCTCATCTGACGCGAGATGTCGTTGATACGGCTGTCGCACTACGCTCAAACGAAGATATTGAAGCCATGTTTAAAGATATCAAACTGCCGTTTAAGTAACAGAGATGTCCAATCCCTTAGTCTCAGGCTGCCTTGCGCAGCCTTTTTTTTGTTTGAATGTTAGCGCCATGCTTAGGTTGATAAGTTTTATTATTTTTTTGTTAATGCTGCGTCGATCACATGTTTAATGTTTGCTGTATCTTAAATGCGAAACACAACACATTTTTGACGTGATATCTTTGCGGGCTGCCAGGATAATTCCCATACTCCAGTTAAGCCTTGATGGAGAAGCGTTAATTAGGGGGTGATTAAAAGACGGGTTTAGTAATGACTGGATCTAAAGTTAAATTAACTCAAATTTTTGTCACTGCCGTTTACGTTTATTTGGAATAAGTCATTAATCATCACTTAAGTAATTTTTACCATTTTGATAAATTGCGTTAATCGTTTTGTGCAATAAAAATTACTGGATTTTTGGCCTTAACGGGTTTAGGATTCGTCCTAAATCTTAATCGATGTTATCAATCGTTTTGTTGAGAGTGATTATCAAAAACTATGACTACGAGACTGACTGTAGACCCGGGTTTCCCGGCTAAAAGCACCAAGGTTAAGCGCTCCGGTAACACTCGTCGCAACGCCTGGTTAACTGTATTTGCTGCCTCAGCGCTGTTTTGGGTTGTTGTAGCGTTAATGATTTGGCGCATCTGGGGTTAAGCCATGTGGGCAAACGCACTCTGCCATAAGCACACAATGACCACTCGTCAGCATCGCCTCTCTGGCTACAAAGCTAAAGAGCCGGTTGCAAAGGCGGAAAAAGTGTCTATCCCGGAAAGCTGGGATCTCAACGAACATCAACGCAATTTCATCGAGTCCTTTCTGGACCCGAAAGTAAAATAATTAATTATCGTTCTTTTCTTTTCGACACATCTTCTGTCATTCGGCTGCTTAAAAAAGCCTTTCACACGTAGCATAAAAGATGTCATCCGTTAAAACGGTTGGTAGTGCGGCTTTCTATTGCCCATTCGGCGCAGGAGTGATCTTATGAATATGATAAAAATGACCTGGTTCAGTGCCTATGCTTTCTCTTTTAGCGTGTGGATGGCAGCACTTTGGGCAGCCTTGTAATATATCGTTTCCTGTTAATAAATAATGCCTCGTAATTTTACGGGGCATTTTTGTTTGCGTCAGATTGTAGCAATTGGTGTTGTAATCAAAACGTTAACAGAAAAGTGGTCTATCTTTAAGCTAAACCTTGTTGTCTCTGAGGTTTAAAGACCATGATTATTAAGGAGGAGCTATGTCGTCAACCCTACGCGAGCAGAGTCAGGAAACACTGCAGGTAGATAATCAAAACTATCACATCTTCAGTCTACCTCGCGCATCACAACATCTCGGCAACATTGATCGTTTGCCTAAATCCATGAAAGTTCTGCTGGAAAACCTGCTGCGCTGGCAGGACGGTGATTCAGTCACGGAAGAGGATATCCAGGCACTGGTCGACTGGCAGAAAACGGCCCATGGCGATCGGGAAATTGCCTATCGCCCTGCGCGTGTATTAATGCAGGACTTCACTGGCGTGCCTGCCGTGGTGGATTTGGCCGCCATGCGTGAAGCGGTGAGTCGTCTTGGCGGCGACGTCGCCAAAGTGAATCCTCTGTCGCCGGTCGATCTGGTTATCGACCACTCTGTCACGGTTGACCATTTCGGTGACGATAACGCATTTGAAGAAAACGTGCGGCTGGAAATGGAGCGTAACCATGAACGCTACGTCTTTCTGCGCTGGGGCCAAAAGGCTTTTGATCAGTTTCGGGTGGTACCGCCAGGCACAGGTATCTGTCATCAGGTGAACCTGGAATACCTGGGCAAAGCGATCTGGCAGCAGAACATTAACGGTGAACGTTACGCCTGGCCTGATACGTTAGTCGGAACCGATTCTCATACCACCATGATCAATGCCCTGGGTGTACTCGGCTGGGGCGTGGGCGGGATTGAGGCAGAGGCCGCCATGCTTGGCCAGCCGGTTTCTATGCTGATCCCCGACGTCGTGGGTTTCAAGCTAACCGGGAAACTGCGTGCGGGCATTACCGCAACCGACCTTGTACTTACCGTCACGCAAATGCTGCGTAAGCACGGCGTTGTCGGGAAGTTTGTCGAGTTCTATGGCGATGGCCTGGCTGATCTGCCGCTGGCCGACCGTGCCACCATTGCTAATATGGCACCGGAATATGGCGCAACCTGCGGGTTTTTCCCGGTTGATGAAGTCACACTCAGCTATATGACACTAACCGGACGCGATGCAGAGCAGGTGGCACTGGTTGAACACTATGCTAAGCGACAGGGCCTGTGGCGTAACGCCGGTGATGAACCGATTTTCACCAGTAGCCTTGCGCTCGATATGAATGAAGTCGAGTCGAGCCTGGCCGGACCGAAACGTCCGCAGGATCGCGTCTCGCTGGGGGATGTGCCCGCCGCTTTCGATGCCAGCAATGAGCTGGAAGTGAACCATGCACAGAAACCGCATAAGCAGGTCGACTATACCGACAGCGAGACCGGCCTGAGCCACACGCTGACCGATGGCGCGGTGGCGATTGCGGCGATTACCTCCTGTACCAACACCTCTAACCCCAGCGTGCTGATGGCCGCAGGGTTACTGGCGAAAAAAGCGGTTGAGCGGGGATTAAAACGCCAGCCGTGGGTCAAAGCGTCGCTGGCTCCGGGTTCTAAAGTGGTCTCCGACTATCTCGCGGTCGCGCAGCTGACACCTCATCTCGATAAACTGGGTTTTAACCTTGTGGGCTACGGTTGTACGACCTGTATCGGTAACTCGGGTCCGCTGCCGGATGAGATTGAATCGGCCATCAAAGAAGGGGATTTAACGGTAGGGGCCGTCCTGTCCGGTAACCGCAACTTCGAGGGCCGTATTCATCCGCTGATTAAAACCAACTGGCTGGCATCGCCACCGCTGGTCGTCGCCTATGCGCTGGCAGGTAATATGAAAATCAACCTGCAAACCGACCCGCTCGGTCACGATCATCAGGGCAAGCCGGTATTTCTGAAAGACATCTGGCCTTCACCTGAAGAGATTGCGACCGCCGTCCAGCAGGTCACCAGCGATATGTATCACAAAGAGTACGCTGAGGTATTTAACGGCACGCCAGAGTGGCAGGCCATTAAGGTAAGTGAAGCGGCTACCTACGACTGGGATGAAGGATCAACCTACATTCGCCTGTCGCCCTTCTTTGACGACATGGAAAAAGAACCTAAGCCGGTTCAGGATATTCATGGCGCGCGCCTGCTGGCGATTCTTGGCGATTCGGTCACCACTGACCACATCTCGCCTGCCGGTAGCATCAAAGCGGAAAGTCCGGCCGGTCGCTATCTGCTGTCCCACGGCGTGGAGCGGAATGATTTTAACTCCTACGGTTCACGGCGCGGCAACCACGAAGTGATGATGCGCGGGACCTTTGCGAATATCCGTATTCGAAATGAAATGGTGCCCGGCGTGGAAGGGGGTTACACCAAACACTACCCCAGCGGTGAGCAGTTGGCCATTTATGACGCGGCGATGAAATATCAGGCTGACGGCATTCCCCTGGCGGTGATTGCGGGTAAAGAGTACGGTTCAGGATCGAGCCGTGACTGGGCGGCGAAAGGGCCGCGTTTGCAAGGCGTCCGCGTGGTAATTGCGGAATCCTTCGAACGTATTCACCGTTCCAACCTGATTGGTATGGGGATTTTGCCGCTGGAGTTCCCTCAGGGCGTAACGCGTAAAACGTTAGGTCTGAAAGGGGATGAGGCGATAGATGTGGAAAACCTGGCGCAGCTTAAACCCGGATGCACCGTTTCTGTCACGCTAACGCGCGCAGATGGCAGTCAGGAGAAGCTGGATACGCGTTGCCGTATTGATACCGGTAATGAACTGACCTATTACCGAAACGACGGTATTCTGCACTACGTGATTCGTAACATGCTGAACTGATAAATCAGCCGGGGAAACCCGGCTGTTTCATTCAGGACTTCGGCAGAAGATGACCCATTTTTTCTGCCTTGGTATCAAGATAGTGCGCATTCTCAGGATTGCGCCCGACAACCAACGGCACCCGCTCAACAATATTGATCCCGGCTTCACCCAGAATTTCCACTTTCCGTGGATTGTTAGTGAGCAGCCGAACTTCATTTACGCCCAGTAATTTAAACATATCGGCACACAGCGTGAAGTCACGTTCGTCAGCGGCAAAGCCTAACTGATGATTGGCTTCAACGGTGTCGTAGCCTTTATCCTGCAACGCATAGGCACGAATTTTGTTCAGCAGGCCGATGTTACGACCTTCCTGGCGGTGATAGAGCAGTACACCGCGGCCTTCTTCAGCAATGGCATTCAGGGCCGCTTCAAGTTGGAAGCCGCAGTCGCAACGCAGGCTGAACAGCGCATCGCCAGTCAGACACTCGGAATGAACACGAGCCAGGACTGGTTGATTATCGTTAATATCGCCAAAGACCAGGGCAACATGGTCATGACCGGTTGCCAGTTCTTCAAAACCTACCATCAGGAAATCTCCCCATGGCGTGGGCAGTTTGGCTTCTGCCACCCGTTTAAGCTGCATGTGACTCTCCAGAACCCTCAAAGGATGCACTATCATCATGATAGTGCACAGGCCGATGCGGCCCGACAAACGTGGAATATTGTGCCACAACCGCGAGGCAGGCTGTTAATCTGTGTAAACGATTGTTGTGATAAAGCACGATTATCTAATCTTAAAAGGTTATGTTATTCTTTTTTAAGCTAAAGTTATGCTTTCGCAACAGGTTTTTACCGGGAAAAAGGAAAAGGGATGATTAAAATCTTTCAACGGACGCTGGCGGGAATGCTGCTGCTGCTTATTATGCCGGTTGCAGTATGGTTATCCGGTTGGCAATGGCAGCCTGGCGAAAGTAATACCTTTCTCAAGGTCTTGTTCTGGATGACCGAAACGGTCACACGACCGTGGGGAATGCTGACCAGCCTGATTTTAAGCGCGTGGGTGCTGTGGTGCCTGCGTTTCAGGCTCAAACCGGCGCTACTGCTCCTGGTGATCATGAATGCCACCATTCTGGCCGGTCAATACACAAAATCCTTTATCAAAGAGCAGGTGCAGGAACCCCGGCCCTATGTCGTCTGGCTGGAGAAAACCCACGGGCTGGACGACAAGACCTTTTACCAACTGAATCGTGAGCAACGTGGCCAGCGCGTCACGGCGCTGATTGCGGATGAATCCCATATTCCGGGCTGGTTGAAAAAGCACTGGGCCTTTGAAACAGGGTTTGCCTTCCCGTCGGGACACACGATGTTTGCCGCCAGTTGGGCCTTACTGGTCATCGGTTTACTTTGGCCACGCCGGCATTACAAAACGATTGTGCTTGTCGGACTCTGGGCGACAGGCGTCATGGGCAGTCGCCTGCTGCTGGGCATGCACTGGCCGCGCGATCTGGCCGTGGCAACATTCATTTCCTGGGTGTTTGTCGTGGTGGCAACCTGGCTCGCTCAACGCTTCTGTGGGCCGCTCAGCCTGCCACCGGAAGAGAAGCAGGAGGTGGCCGAACGGGAACAAGGATTGTAATTGCGCCGTTCAGCACCATATCTTTATCTTGAAACTGAGCAAAAGCTCTTCGTCTGATGCGGCCGGGAGCAGTATTTTTGCCGTAATTTTGGCATAATTCTATTCGACAACCTCACAACGGGATGCACTGTGAAATATTTGCTGATTTTTTTAGTGGTTTTGGTCATTTTTATCATTTCCGTGACCCTTGGCGCGCACAACGACCAGGTTATCACCTTTAACTATCTGCTGGCGCAGGGTGAATTCCGTATCTCTACGTTACTGGCAACGCTTTTCGGCGTCGGTTTTTTGCTGGGATGGGTTATCTGCGGACTCTTCTGGTTACGTCTTCGGGTCTCTCTGGCCAATGCACAACGTAAAGTTAAGCGCCTGCAGACTCAGATTGATCAGAGCACGCCAGCGCCTGTCGGTAAACCGCTACCGCCGGCCGCGCAGGAATAAGTCTCCATGTTAGAGCTGCTGTTTCTGTTACTTCCTGTCGCCGCTGCCTATGGTTGGTACATGGGCCGCCGAAGCGCGCAGCAGGATAAGCAACAGGAATCAAACCGCCTGTCTCGTGACTACGTCGCAGGGGTAAACTTTTTACTCTCCAACCAGCAGGATAAAGCGGTCGATCTGTTTCTTGACATGCTCAAGGAAGACAGCGGCACGGTTGAAGCGCACCTGACCCTTGGCAACCTGTTCCGTTCGCGCGGTGAGGTTGACCGCGCCATTCGAATTCATCAGTCTTTAATGGAAAGCGCGTCGCTTAGCTACGAACAACGCTTGCTGGCCATCCAGCAACTGGGGCGTGACTATATGGCAGCAGGTCTTTATGACCGCGCCGAAGACATGTTCAAACAGCTGACGGATGAGACAGATTTCAGGATCGGTGCACTGCAACAGCTGTTGCTTATTCATCAGGCAACCAGCGACTGGGTTCAGGCTATCGAGGTGGCTGAGCGGCTGGTTAAACTGGGCAAAGACAAGCAGAAGGGTGAGATTGCCCATTTTTATTGCGAACTCGCGCTGCAGGCAATGAGCAGCGACGATCTCGACAGGGCGATGACCCTGTTGAAAAAGGGGGAGTCAGCCGATCGTCAGAGCGCACGCGTCTCGATTATGATGGGGCGCATCCTGATGGAGAAAGGGGAGCACGCCAAAGCTATCGAGCATCTGCAGCGTGTTCTGGATCAGGATAAAGAGCTGGTCAGTGAAACGCTGCCGATGTTGGAAACCTGTTTTCAGCGTCTTAATCAGCCCGACGCCTGGGCCGCGTTTCTTAAACGCTGTGTGGAAGAGAACACCGGCGCCGCGGCGGAACTGTATCTTTCCGCGATTCTGGAGCAGGAGCAGGGCGCGGAAGCGGCGCAAAACTACATCAATAACCAGTTACAGCGTCACCCCAACATGCGCGTATTCCATCGTCTGATGGAGTTTCACCTGCATGAAGCGGAGGATGGTCGTGCTAAAGAGAGCCTGATGGTGCTGCGCGATCTGGTCGGCGAGCAAATCCGCACGAAACCACGTTATCGCTGCCAGAAATGCGGCTTTACGGCTCATGCGCTCTACTGGCACTGTCCGTCATGCCGGACCTGGTCATCAGTCAAACCGATTCGCGGACTGGATGGGCAATAACCTGTTGGTTATTGTCTTCGGTTTTCAATGCTTTTTAGTTACAACATACTAGAATTGTTAATTGCAGAAATTGCCTGACCTCCGTGCGTTTATCGCCTGGCAGCGCAACAGGGATTGTGATGCGAAAAGCGGGCAGGTAGAATGCGTGCCGTTTGTCTAACGCGCCAGCAGGTGCCTACCGCAGAGGAAATAGCATGGCCTTATCCCAGACTTCACCGGTGTTAGTGGCGCTTGATTACCACGATATGAACAGCGCACTGCATTTTGTCGATCAGATAGAGCCGGGCAGCTGCCGCCTGAAAGTGGGCAAAGAAATGTTCACATTGTTCGGCCCACAGCTGGTAAAAACCCTGCAACAGCGTGGATTTGAGATCTTTCTCGACCTGAAATTTCACGATATTCCCAATACTACCGCCCGTGCGGTCGCTGCTGCTGCTGATCTTGGCGTCTGGATGGTGAACGTTCATGCGAGCGGCGGAGCACGCATGATGAATGCCGCCCGTGAAGCGCTTCTTCCCTATGGTGAGCAGGCGCCGTTACTGATTGCCGTCACCGTCCTGACCAGCATGGATGCCGAAGACTTACTGGGCCTGGGCATCACGCTGTCTCCCGCAGAGCAGGCTGAACGCCTGGCAAAACTCACGCGCGAATGCGGTCTTGATGGGGTTGTCTGCTCCGCGCACGAAGCCGCGCGCTTCAAACAGGCGATCGGTCATGATTTTAAGCTGGTTACTCCCGGCATTAGGCCTCAGGGAAGCGACGCGGGCGATCAGCGCCGCGTTATGACGCCACAGCAGGCCCGCCTTGCTGGCGTCGATTATATGGTAATAGGACGTCCCATTACGCAGTCAGCGGACCCCGCAGCGACGCTTAAGGCGCTGTTGCAGGATTTGGAGAGCGTAAAATGAGTCGCGATAATCCCTTGGTGTATTCAACCGACGCTGGCCGTATCACTCAGCCCGAACAAAAGGCGGAACGGCCCAAAGGCGACGGCATTGTTCGCATTCAGCGCCAGACCAGTGGACGCAAAGGCAAAGGTGTTTGCCTGATTTCTGGCGTCGATATGGATGAGGCAGCACTGAACCAGCTGGCCGCTGAACTGAAGAAAAAATGCGGTTGTGGCGGGTCGGTGAAAGAGGGCGTGATCGAAATCCAGGGCGACAAGCGCGATTTATTAAAAAGCCTGCTGGAAGCCAAAGGGATGAAGGTAAAACTGGCTGGGGGTTGAAAGAAGAAACCGGACTACAAGGTAACCCGGTTTTTTATTATGTAGATGCGCTGCGTAGCCGTGATTTATTGTTATAGCGTGCTTAGTGAACCTGGTGACCGATAATACCACCCACAGCTGCACCACCCACGGTACCCAGCGCGCTGCCGTTGGTTAATACAGAGCCACCAATTGCGCCGGCACCTGCGCCAATCGCAGTGTTACGGTCGCGTTTAGACCAGTTCGAACAGCCGCTTAACGCCACAACCAGCGTGGTCGCCAGGACAGCGGCGGTCACTTTTTTCATTGTAATTGTCATGAACTTCTCCTTTATTGTGTATGCAGATGCAACACAGTAAGTATAGCTGTGAAATTTTTTTCAGGCCGCCTGTGAGGCATGATTACCGCATCCTTTCAGTATAAAAATGCCAGACACCATGGACAATCTGCTTGTAGCGGCTGAAAAGCATCATTAACAGATGGACCTGTCTGATGCCTGACAGAATTCTATTCATTTTGCAGAATTTCCGAAGATGGAAAATTCTTAATTCGCGACACAATTTTTCATTCACAGCCATTTTCCGCTGCTTTTTAGCTATTTGCTCCATAACGTTTTTTCTGCCTGCTCCGCACACTATGAAAACCCTTCTCAGCAGGAGAAAAAAATGCTGGAGCACCTTAAACAACAGGTCCTGGAAGCCAACCTGGATCTCCCCAAATACAACCTTGTCACCTTCACATGGGGAAACGTCAGCGCGATTGACCGTGAGCAAGGTCTGTTAGTGATTAAACCTTCTGGCGTCAGTTACGATGTCATGAAAATGGAGGACATGGTGGTGGTCAACCTGGCGACCGGCGATGTGGTGGAAGGCGAAAAACGGCCTTCATCCGATACGGCTACGCACCGGGCACTCTACCTGGCCTGGTCTGAGGTTGGCGGAATCGTCCATACGCATTCACGTCATGCCACCATCTGGGCGCAGGCCGGACGTGCCATCCCCGCGTGGGGCACCACCCACGCGGACGACTTTTACGGTGAGATTCCCTGCACCCGAGCCATGCGCGATGAAGAAATCAAAAATCAGTATGAGTGGAATACGGGGGAGGTGATCATTGAAACCTTCGCCGAGCGAGGACTTTCTCCTTCGGCCATTCCTGCCGTGCTGGTGAATTCTCACGGGCCTTTCGCCTGGGGCAAAGACGCACATGCGGCCGTCCACAGTGCAGTGGTACTGGAAGAAGTGGCTTACATGGGATTGTTTAGCCAGCAGCTCACGGCCGGGCTGCCTCCCATTCAGCAGACCCTGCTTGATCTGCACTATTTGCGCAAACACGGTGAAAATGCCTGGTACGGCCAGAAATAATGCCTGGGGCGCAGCGGTGCCTGTGTCCCGAAATGGCTCGTGATGAGCGAGCCTTAAGGGAAGGACAGTCTCATCAATGCCGGTTATCGGTTCGCGCCTTTCCGTGGTAAAGGCTGCGGATATCAAGAAAGTCTACTAATCATTTAAAGGTGGTGCATCGGGGATCACTCTGGAATTTATGTTGTAAATCAATCTCTCATTTGGTCTGGCCTCACTCTGGATTAGGCTGATGTGGCGCAATTAGCGCATCAAAATAATAGAGGATGAGACAATGACCGTGATTAACCAACCCACATGCAGACTGTTTTCCGAAGCCGGACAAACCACGCAGTTAGTTGCCTATTACGAGGAAGGACGTCGCACCATGTGGATGATGTTGCGCGCCCAGCCACGACCCAGTTTTAATCATGAGTTGATTGAAGAGATCATGAATCTGAGTTACACGGCGCAGCGATCGGGCTTACCTATCGACTTCTGGGTCACCGGCTCGTTAGTCCCACAAATGTTTAATGCCGGTGGCGATCTGCGCTTTTTTGTGGAATGTATACGCAACAACCGGCGCGAAGCGTTACGTGCTTATGCCCGTGCCTGCGTTGACTGCATCCACTCGGCGGCACGTGGATTTGACACCGGCGCGGTAACGCTGGCGATGATTGAAGGCAGTGCGTTAGGCGGCGGTTTTGAAGCCGCGCTGGCCCATCACTTTATTCTGGCGCAAAACAATGCGCGGATGGGGTTTCCGGAAATCGCCTTTAACCTGTTTCCCGGAATGGGCGGCTACTCATTAGTCGCGCGGCGTTCGGGCATGAAACTGGCTGAAGAGCTGATTATGGAAGGCGAATCGCACAGTGCCGAATGGTATGAAACCCGTGGTCTGGTCGATAAGGTTTTCCAGCCGGGCGACAGCTACCGCGCCACCCGCACCTTTATCGATACGCTGCGACCTAAGCTGAATGGCGTACGCGCCATGCTAAAGGCGCGCCAGCGGGTACTGCAGCTGTCACGCGCGGAACTGATGGATATCACCGAGGACTGGGTAGATTATGCATTCACGCTTGAAGCGAAGGATATTGCCTATATGGAGCGTTTAGTCCAGTTACAAAACCGCCACAGCGCATCACTGCGTAAAGCGGGTTAGATAATTACACGCGGGCAGGATGCTGAGCCAGCCAGTGCCCAAACTGATCGGCGGGCATTGGTTTTGCGTAAAAATAGCCTTGCCGCCCATCGACGCCGCTTTTTAGCACAAAGGCTTCTTCATCGACGGTTTCAATACCTTCGGCAATCACCTGCAAATCAAGCGCCTTCGCTACCGCAACAATCGCCCTGACGAGTGACTGAGAAACGGGACGTTTATTCACATTACGGATAAAGCTTTGATCCAGTTTGATGGCATTAATAGGGACGCGAGCCAGCTGTGAAAGGGAGGAATAACCGGTGCCAAAGTCATCAAGGTGAATCTGGGCACCCAGTTCCTGAAATTTACGCATCAGCTTGAGCGCTTCGGCTTCATTCTCAATCAGGCAACTTTCCGTCAGTTCGATATCCACCGGGCACTCGGTTAAACCGGCATCCGTCAGGGCGTGTTTCAGGTCACTGTAGATTGTCTGGTCGAGTAACTGGCGCGCCGAGACATTAACCGCGACGCGCAGATAAATATTCTGCTCCCGCCAGGCAATAATTTGCTTCAGCACGTTAAGCATGACCCAGCGACCCAGTGGCACGATCAGCCCGGATTCTTCCGCGTAGGGAATAAATTCCCCGGGTGAAACCAGCCCGCGCTCGGGTGAGTTCCAGCGAACCAGCGCTTCCGCACTGCGCACTTTACCGTCAGCATCCACTTTGGGCTGGTAGTGCACTAATAAATGGTCCTGCTCCAGCGCTTTACGCAGGTTGGTGTCGAGCCAGAGATATTCAAAAACCCGACGGTTCATCTCTTCGGCAAAAACACAATAGCTGCCACGGTTGTTCTCTTTGGCGTGATACATCGCCGTATCAGCGTTACGAATCAGACACTCACGGTCCTCTCCATGTAGCGGGGCCAGGGCGATCCCGACGGAGCAGCCGCTGTAAACCTCGATGAGGCCGATGCGGAAAGGCTGACGCAGGCGATCGAGAATGCGCGTAGCCATTGCTTCCAGCGCAGCCTGACTGGTGTGCTCAGCCAGCACCACAAACTCGTCACCGCCCAGCCGTCCAAGCGTCTGGTTCTTGCTCAGACAGCTCAGAATCGCCAGGGAAACGGCCTGCAACAGTTGATCGCCGAACATATGACCGTAGGCATCATTCACTTTTTTGAAATTATCTAAATCCAGGTAGACCACGCCGGTTTCACTGCCCTCAGCCCGCTCCAGCGCATGGCTGATTTGCTGGTGAATCGCGTGGCGATTGGGCAGGCCAGTGATGCCATCGGTGTTGGCCATCACGCGCAGGCGCTCCTGCGCACGGCGTTCTTCCGTAATATCCGTTCCTGAACAGATGAGGAAAATTTCATTTTTACCGCTGCCACTGTGAACAAACTTATTACGAAAAAGAAACAGTCGCTGTCCTTTCATCGTCTTGATCCAGCGTTCCACTTCGTAGGAATTCCCATCGCGAAAGAACCCTGCGATGTTCCTGCGTGAGGCCGCGGCTTCCTGTTTGGTCATAAACAGCTGGAAAACATTACGGCCGATCACATCCTGTTCATACAGGCCGGTATACTCTTCGCTGAGGCGGTTAAAGCGTTGAATGTTGCCGCGCTGATCAAGGATAACGATGACCGAGTTGGCCTCCGACACGACCTGTTCAGCAAATGACAGGCCCAGCGTCAGATCGCGCGCCACCGCCGACGTATCGCCCCATGCCGAAGCGGTGCCCGCCCACACGGACTGGTTGATCCGCCGGCCAACAAAATGCATGGCGACCTGCTCGCCGTGAATCGTTAACGTCAGATTAATACTGGAAGTAATAACGGGCATCGCGCGCAATAAACTGCACTGGCCGGGCGTCAGTGGCACAGCAACGCTGGTGTTCGATGATTCATCTAAGGCAAAAAGCAGCGCATCACTGTCTGCGGTTAATCGCCAATGAGGGCTGGTTGTACCAAACAAGGTATACAACAACGATTGCCCTTGTTCATCGGTCATGGTCACTCCCTCCAGGAAGTACATTGCTGGCGTTATCTCGTTATTTTAGCAACAGTATTCATCAACTGACGCCAGCACAAGACGAAACTGTATTTATTTTGCTTTCCAGAAAAAACGGGCAGAAAAAACCCCGCCGAAGCGGGGCACACTTTCTGTTCAGCACGGACATTTTCCCAGCTTTCCGGCCTGGCTGGGGAAGCGGGCATCCAGACAATAACGATGAAAGTCCCGCTCACTCATCGGCGCAATGTCAGGATGATGTTGCCGCATATGCTGCAGGTATTTCGGGTAATCCTGCACGCCGACCATCAAACGAAAACTTTGCTGAAGTCCCTCCCACAGCGCTCGCCAGCGAAAACCCACGGGTTTTGGCCTGGAAAGCAACGTGCAGCGCATTATATGCCAGCGACCCTGTGGGCGCGCTACGCGATGGATGCTGTCAACCATGACGAAGCTCCTTACGTAAGGATATGTCTGACTCATGCGTAGTGGGCACATCGCTACGCAGCGCGCGACGAATGACAAAGAAGGCCGCAATCAGCATCGTAACGGCAACCAGCATAAAGAACCCGCATAGGGCAGCATTAATCTGGTTACTGAATACGATGGTTTGCATATCGGCCACGGTTTTCGCGGGGGCGATGATCACGCCATCATCCAGGCCTTTGCGGAATTTATTGGCCTGAGCAAGAAAACCAATTGACGGTTTTTCGTGGAAAATTTTTTGCCAACCTGCTGTCATCGACGTAATAAACAGCCAGATAGTGGGCAGAATCGTCACCCACGCATAGCGCTGCTTTTTCATCTTAAACAGCACGACCGTGCCCAGAATCAGCGCCATCGATGCCAGCATCTGATTACCAATACCAAACAGCGGCCACAACGTGTTAATCCCGCCCAGAGGATCGATCACGCCCTGATAAACGAAGAAACCCCAACCTGCGACGGCGACGGTCGTGCCGGAAAGGTTGCCGAGCCATGAGCGGTTATTGGCCAGTGAAGGCACAACCGTACCGACCAGATCCTGCACCATAAACCGGCAAGCGCGCGTACCGGCATCCACGGCGGTTAAGATAAACAGGGCTTCAAATAAGATGGCAAAGTGGTACCAGAAGGCCATCATCGCGCGGCTGTTGAACACCTCCGTAATGATGTGCGCCATGCCGACCGCAAAGGTTGGCGCGCCCCCGGCGCGTGACAGAATTGAGGCTTCTCCCACGTCTCTGGCGATACCGCTTAACATTTCAGGTGTGACGACAAAGCCCCAGCCGTTAATCACCTGAGCGGCATTTTCTACCGTAGTGCCAATCAGTGCAGCAGGGGCGTTCATCGCAAAGTAAACGCCTGGGTCCAGCACGGAGGCGCATATCAGCGCCATGATTGCCACAAACGACTCCATCAGCATCGCGCCGTAACCGATAAAGCGAATATGGCTTTCACGCTCAATCAGCTTCGGCGTTGTGCCGCTGGAGACCAGCGCATGGAAGCCGGAGATGGCGCCACAGGCAATGGTGATAAACAGGAACGGGAACAGGGCGCCGGAAAAAACCGGGCCTGAGCCATCAATAAATTTGGTCACAGCGGGCATTTTCAGTTCTGGCATGGCAAAGACGATGCCAACGGCCAGCCCGACAATTACGCCGATTTTCAGGAAAGTAGACAGGTAATCTCTGGGAGCCAGCAGCAGCCAGACCGGCAGCACCGAGGCGATAAAACCATAGATGACCAGTACCCAGGTCAGAGAGGTGCCTTTCAGTGTGAAGAACGGGCCCCAGAAAGGATGCTGAGCCACATCACCACCGTAGATAATGGCCGCCATCATCAGCACAAAACCGATCAAGGAGACTTCGGCGATCTTACCCGGGCGCAGAAAGCGCATGTAAATGCCCATAAACAGGGCGATAGGAATCGTTGCTGCAATGGTGAACAGCCCCCACGGGCTGTTCGCAAGGGCTTTAACCACCACCAGCGCCAGCGCGGAGAGAATGATGATCATCACGCCCAGCGCACCCAGCATGGTAATAACCCCGGCAAAGGCGCCCAGCTCCTGACGGGCCATTTCACCTAAGGAACGGCCGTCACGTCGCGTAGAGATAAACAGGATCAGAAAGTCCTGCACCGCGCCCGCCATCATAACCCCAATCAGGATCCAGATCGTGCCTGGCAGAAAGCCCATCTGGGCCGCCAGAATAGGGCCGACCAGCGGCCCGGCGCCCGCGATCGCCGCAAAGTGGTGACCGAACAGCACCCACTTATTGGTGGGCACATAGTCAAGACCATCGCTGAGGCGTTCGGCGGGGGTAAGACGGCGATCGTCCAGTTCAAAAATGTTGCGGGCGATAAACAGGCTGTAAAAACGATAAGCGATGCTGTAACAGGCTACGGCGGCAATCACCAGCCAGACTGCGTTGACGTGCTCGCCGCGGTTAAGCGCCAGCATCGCGAACGCACCCGCGCCAATTAACGCCACTGCCAGCCAGAGCACGCCGTTTTTGACGTTCTTCATAACTCACTCCTTGTAGAGACCGAATGGAAGGCGATCGGATACAACGAGCTAACGTTAATGTAATGTAATGTAAGTGGAAATTAATAAAGATAAAACTGTGAAGCGTGGAGCAAATTTAACGCGAAGATACAGGGGCAGGCGGAGAAAAAAAGACCGTCGGAGCAGGCTGTGCTGTTCCGACGGTGGTGTCTTAGGCGGCAGGGCGTGCAACAACGCTGCGTGTTTCCATGCGAACTTCCGCAATGGTCACGTCAATCACGTCGGATACGCGGTAAACCACGTCACCTTTAATCTGTACCGTACCGCTTTCCTGGCTGCACACCAGCTCATCGCGCACCGCATGCAGGAACGGCGCAGGAATAAACGCGACGGCGCCATTTTCCAGCAGACGGACGCGCATGCCACCACGCGATACATCAATGATTTCTGAGCTAAACTTGCGGTCAGTTGCGGCAAACGGCGACAGATAGCGGGCATAGAGCCAGTCACCCACGTCGCGCTCGGCCATGCGGTTTAGACGACGACGCTCGCTCATGGTGACTGTCAGCGCATCGTCCGGACGGCCTATGGGTTCGCCGCGCACGATCGCCTTCAGCAGACGATGGTTAATCATATCGCCAAACTTACGAATCGGTGAGGTCCAGGTGGCATAGGCTTCCAGCCCCAAACCAAAGTGCGGGCCCGGCTCGGTGGTGATCTCTGCATAGGTCTGGAAACGACGAATGCGGCTGTCAAGGAACTGAGTAGGCTGCGCATCCAGCTCACGACGCAGTACGCGGAAACCGTCGAGCGTGGTGATCGCCTGCGGATCGGCCGTGATGCCGTGAGTTGCCAGGACAGCGGCGGCCTGTTCGGCGTTTGCTGCGTCAAAACCGGCATGGACGTTGTAGATACCAAAGCCCAGCTTTTCGCGCAGGACGTTGGCGGCACAGATATTCGCCAGAATCATCGCTTCTTCAACCATCCGGTTCGCTATGCGGCGCGGTTCGGCGACGATTTCCAGCACTTCGCCTTTTTCGCCCAGCAGGAAACGATAGTCCGGGCGATCTTTAAACACCAGCGCGTGGTTTTGACGCCACTCGGCGCGTGACAGGCACAGACGGTGCAGCAGACGAATCTGGTCAGCAATCGCGTCGCTCTGTGGTTGCCATTCGCCACTGTTTTCCAGCCAGTCTGAAACCTCGTCGTACACCAGCTTGGCTTTGGACTCGATCCAGGCCGCAAAGAACTGCACATCGTCCGCCAGGCTTCCATCCTGAGCCACGGTCACGCGGCAGGCCAGAACCGGCCGACGCACGTCAGGGCGCAGCGAGCAGACATCGTCAGACAGCTCGCGCGGCAGCATGGGAATATTGAAGCCCGGCAGGTAGTTGGTAAAGGCACGCTGCGCCGCCAGCTTGTCCAGCTCGCTGCCTTCGGCAACATAAGCGGTCGGATCGGCAATGGCGATAGTCAGACGCAGGGCGCCATCGTCCAGCGCTTCAGCATACAGCGCATCGTCCATATCTTCCGTGCTGGCGCTGTCTATGGTCACAAAATCCAGCGCGGTCAGGTCTTCACGCGTCAGGCTTTCGTCCAGCATCTCGCCAAAGCCGATTTCTGGCGCTTCACGCTCCAGATTATGACGTGACAGTGTCACCCACCACGGTGCAAGGTGGTCGTCGGCTTTAACGATAAATTCGGTGAGTTCGGCATAAAAGCCACGGTCGCCTTTTAAGGGATGGCGACGCATTTCTGCCACGGCCCAGTCGCCGTTCTGGAAATCATGGCTCAGTCCACGGACCGGACGACACTGAATCGCGTCTTTGAGCAGAGGATGATCGGGCACGATAGAAAGGCGGTCATCTTTTTTCTGCACGCGGCCAACAAAACGGCTCAGAAAGGGCTCGACCAGCGTTTCAGGCTCGGCACTTTCGCGATCTTTATCGCTGTGGACGATGGCAACGATACGGTCGCCATGCATCACTTTTTTCATCTGTGGCGGCGGGATGAAATAACTTTTCTGTGCATCGACTTCCAGAAAGCCGAATCCCTTTTCGGTGCCTTTAACAACGCCTTCTGCACGAGGCGTTTGCGAGTGAAGCTTCTCTTTAAGCTGCGCAAGCAGCGGATTATCCTGGAACATGATTTTTACGTTTCGTGGCCTAATAGCGGCTGACAGTTTTACGCGAATCGGGGTCTCGCGGCAAGGCAAAAAGCCGGACGAACCGGCTTTTTGCCTGGAGAAAAACCTGAATCAGGCGATGCGTTGGGTTGCCAGCGCCTGCGTCAGTTCGAGCTTAACCGGCACGGATTTTGAGGTGGGCGTGCCGCTGATATCACCGAAGCTGTTTAACGGAACCAGCGGGTTGGTTTCAGGATAGTAGGCGGCCAGGTTGCCGCGAGGAATGTTATAAGGCACCAGCTTAAAGCCGCTGACGCGACGCGTGACGCCATCATTCCACAGCGTTTCGATATCCACATTCTGCCCTTCGCTGAACCCTAATTCAGCCATGTCATCGGGGTTGATAAAGACGACTTCGCGCTGACCGTAAACGCCGCGATAGCGGTCGTCAAGACCGTAAATCGTCGTGTTGTACTGATCGTGCGAACGCAGCGTTTGCAGCGTGAAGGGCACGTCCTGATCCAACTGCGGAAACAGCGAGTGGGGCAGCGCAGCAGGGCTAAACTCAGCCTTGCCGGTCGGCGTATTAAAACGCAGTTCTGCCGCCGCGTTGCCAAGATAGAACCCGCCAGGCTGATCGCATTTGGTATTGAAGTCGGCAAAACCCGGAATCGTTGCCGCGATATGATCGCGAATCAGGTTGTAATCTGCCGCCAGATCTAACCACTTCACCTTGTCATCACCGAGAACCGCGTGAGCAATACTCGCCACAATTGAGGTTTCAGAACGCTGCGTCTCCGCCAACGGAATCCCCACGCCTTCAGAGGCATGAACCATGCTGAAGGAGTCTTCGACCGTAATGAACTGGTTACCCGTAGCCTGCAGATCGCGCTCGGTGCGGCCCAGCGTAGGCAGAATCAGTCCTTCATGACCCGGCACGAGGTGGCTGCGGTTAAGCTTGGTGCTGATGTGCACCGTCAGACCACAACGGGACAAGGCTTCTTCGGTGCGCGGAGAATCCGGTGCCGCCGCTGCGAGGTTGCCCCCGAGCGCGATAAGCACTTTGATTTCATCACGCAGCATGGCGTTGAGCGCTTCAACAGTATTGTGGCCTGCAGCACGCGGGGGTTCGAAGCCAAAGTGCTGACCCAGCGCGTCGAGGAAAGGCTTAGCCGGTTTTTCATCAATGCCCATGGTGCGGTTACCCTGAACATTGCTGTGACCGCGAACAGGGCACAGGCCCGCCCCTTTTTTGCCTAACTGCCCAAACAGCAGCTGCAGGTTGGTGATTTCACGCACGGTATCAACCGAATGCTTGTGTTGGGTGATGCCCATCGCCCAGGTGCAAATAACCCGATCGGCACTCTGATAAATTGCCGCCGCTTCGCGGATTTGTGCCTCTGTCAGGCCGGACTGCGCCACAATCTGCATCCAGTCGGTGTTATCAACCGCATCAAAATAGGCCTCAACGCCATGGGTTTTGGCATTCAGGAAAGCCTGGTCGAACAGGCCGCTTTCGCCCGCCGCAAGGCGTGCACGATGCGTTTCCAGCAGGGCTTTCACCATGCCGCGAACGGCAGCCATATCACCGCCCAGATGCGGCTGGTAATAGGCAGAGCTGATGGTGCCCGCTTTAGACGTGACAATTTCCAGCGGCTTTTGCGGATCGGCAAAACGTTCCAGACCGCGCTCGCGTAGCGTGTTAAAGGTCACGATTTTTGCGCCATGGTCGGCGGCGTGACGCAGGCTGTGCAGCATGCGCGGATGGTTTGTCCCTGGATTCTGGCCAAAGACAAAAATGGCATCGGCATGGTCAAAATCGTCAAGACGGATGGTGCCTTTACCCACGCCGATGCTGCGTTTCAGGCCCGCACCGCTTGCCTCGTGACACATATTGGAGCAGTCCGGGAAGTTATTGGTGCCCAACATGCGGCCGAACAGCTGATAAAGCCAGGAGGCTTCATTACTGGCGCGACCAGAGGTGTATAGCTCCATCTGATCCGGGTTATCCATCGCTTTAATATGTTGTGCGATGAGCGCAAAGGCATCATCCCAGCTGATGGGTTCGTAATGATCGCTTTCGGCGTTGTAGCGCAACGGATGTGTCAGGCGGCCCTGATATTCCAGAAAATAGTCGCTTTGTGCATACAGGGTTGCCACGCTGTGTTTGGCAAAAAAGTCGGTATCAACAACGCGGCGCGTGGCTTCCCAGGTGACGGCTTTCGCACCGTTTTCGCAGAAGCTAAAGGTACTTTTATTGTCATCGCCCCAGGCACAGCCCGGGCAGTCGAAGCCGCGTGCTTTGTTCATGCGCATGAGGTTACGCAAATTTTTCAGCGCAGCTTTACTGTCGAAAACAAAACGTGTGGTGGCTTCCAGTGAACCCCAGCCGCCCGCTGCGGCACGGTATGGCTTAATTTGACGCTTAAATTTCATCATGTGTGCAGGCTTATTTTTATGTTGGACGAATGTTGCAAGGATATATCCTGATGGTAAAGATTAGTGTGCTATTCACGACAAAGCTTGTCTAATTGATTGGCTTAATGGTGCGATAGCTGGCGTTTATCGTGGGGCACGCCAAGTGTGATGGTGTTCATGTTTTACCTTTTCGTAACCTTGCCATAACGGGTGTTATCGGCACATCGCGCTAATACTTGCTGTTTAAAACAGAAAAGGGCGCGACACCATGAAACAACTGACCAGCCAGATCCATGCGTTTGGCAAGGCGTTGATGATGCCGATTTCGGTGATTGCGGCGGCCGGCATCTTTCTGGGGCTGGCAGCCGCCATGCAGAATCCCGCCGTCACTGGTGAAGCCTTCGCACAGATGCAGGTTGCCCAGCTTATCATCGGGTTTATTCGCAAAGTCGCAGGCGCGCTCTTTGCTAATCTGCCGCTGTTCTTTGCCGTGGCCAGCGCCATCGGGCTGGCAAAAGCGGAAAAGCCGACGGCAGCCTTTGCCGCAGTTATCGGCTATATCGCCATGAATGTCGGCATTAACGCCACGCTGGCCGCCAGGGGCATTACCGCCGCCACGACCACACCTCAGGCGCTGCAGCAGGCCGGAATGGATCAAACCACGGCCATGATGACCTCGGCAGAATATATCCAGATGCTGGGCATCTTCACCTATAACATGAGCGTGCTGGGCGGCGTGATTGCCGGACTGCTTACCGTCATGTTGCATAACCGCTTTTATACGCAGCAACTCCCCACGGCGATCAGTTTCTTTGGCGGACGCCGTTTTGTGCCCATCGTGACGGTGGTTTTCCTGCCGCTGATCGGCGTGCTTCTGGCGCTCGTCTGGCCCACTATCGGTGAAGGTATTGCCTGGGTAGGACAGATGATCGGTCGGAGCGGGCAGTATGGTGCGTTCCTGCTGGGCGCTTCAGAACGTATTCTGATCCCGACGGGCCTGCATCACATCCTGAATGAAACCGTACGCTTTACGCCCATCGGCGGTATGGCCATCGTGGACGGGCAGACGATTGTTGGTGCGTTGAATATCTTCAATACCTCGCTGACCCATCCCGGGATGATTCCTGATGCGACGCTCCGCACCGCCACGCAGTTTCTGGCGCAGGGAAAAATACCGGTCATGATGTTTGGCCTGCCGGCCGCGGCCCTGGCGATCTATCACACCGCAAGGCCTGAGCATAAACAGCGCGTTAAGGCGCTGGTCATGGCCGGCGCGCTGACGTCCTTTACCACCGGGATCACCGAACCGCTGGAGTTCTGCTTTATTTTTGTTTCGCCGGTGCTCTATCTGCTGCATGCATTTCTAACGGGCCTGTCATTTATGCTGATGTCCATGCTACATCTGATGATTGGTAACGTGCAGGGCGGCATTATCGATCTGGTGGTCTTCGGCGTGCTGGGTGGCAGTAAAACCCACTGGTGGTGGACGCTGGTGCTTGGGGCAATCTACGCACCTGTTTATTACTACGCGTTTCGTTATGTGATTACGCGCATGCATGTCGAAACGCCCGGGCGGGAAACGGACGATGAAAAACCCCAGCTTGTTGAAGCCAGCGAGCGCACTAACGTGATCATCAGCGGACTGGGCGGGGCGGCCAATATAGAGGATGTCGATTGCTGCTTCACGCGTTTGCGGGTTCGCGTCAAAGACATGAAAGAAGTGGTGGATCAGACGTTAATGCGTACCGGCGCGAATGGTATTAACCGCGTGAGCGAACAGGATGTGCAGGTGATTTATGGCCCACAGGTTGAGAAAATCGCACAAGAGGTGAAATCAGCGTTGGGCGTCGGATAATCCCCCTTCACCCGGCAAAGGTGCGAGCACGGTGCCTTTGCCGTTTGTCACTCCTGTGCATTGCCCGCCTTCCTGCTCACTGTCCACTGTCCCCTTAAAGCGCGCCTCCGCGACAATCCATACGCTTGTAACAAACTGGTCACAATATATAAGCAGGGCTTTATGTTTCATTTTGTGAACGGGGCTTGTACTTTACCGGTAACACTCTAAGGTAAGAGGTGAAGGTCAAATACACGCAATCAAAAGGGGGTTATTAATGGCTAAACACAGTCTGATTAAAATCTTTGAAATATCAGCAATTATATTCTTTGCGCTGGTGGTGATTTATTTACTGGCTACCGGCGTCCTGTCTTCCACAGGGATTGATCACGCCTGGCCGTATCCCACGAAGTGAGTGTCGCAATACCAGGGAAACACCAATAAAAATTACAAATAATGCAATGTTAAGATCAACAATAACCCCAATCTATTGCCCACCTGGGGCGTTCTCCACCTGATTGTCTGATGTATCGCCGTCTTAATAGCGCTTCCACACTACGCCGCATGCACGAAACCGCAAGCGCCCGCGATCTCTTTACCACAATGCTATCTCCGACTGGCAATCTGTTAACCCATCGGCACATAATAGGTGTTCAATAGAACGGTGTGACGGCGGGTAAAAGAAAATCGATATCAAGCAACTCATCTATCTCTGCAATCTCGAACGCGAACGCCATTTTGGTCGTGCCGCCGAAGCCAGCTTTGTCAGCCAGCCAACCTTATCGATGCGGTTAAAAAACCTGGAGCGTGAACTGGGCCTGTCGCTGATCAACCGCAGTAACAACTTTGCCGGTTTCACGCCGGAGGGCGACAGGGTGCTGGCATGGGCACGGGAAATCGTTTCGGTTTATCAGGGGCTGAAGCTGGAGGTCGAGTCGTTAAAACACGGCGTGAACGGTACGCTTCGCCTCGGTGTGGTCCCGCAGTGCAGCGTTTCGTTGGCAGAGCTGTTAAAAGCGGTGCAGGCTCGCTATCCGCAGCTGGATTACCGCATTGCCGTGTTAAGTGCCGATCAACTGCTGGACGCGCTGAACAGCCACACGGTTGATGTCGGCATTGGCTTTTTTGAAATGGCGACGCTGCGGGAACTGCATTTTCAGGCATCGCTGCTGGCGGATAGCGGCGTTGAGGCGGTTTTTCATCCCGCCCATTTCCCCCCGTTATGCGCCCATGAAACGCTTGACCTGCCAACGCTGGCGCAGCAGCCGCTGTGTCTGGCGGAGCCAACCCGCTATTTTCGCCGCTATCTGGATATGACGTTTCGCGATGCTGCGCTGGTGCCGCGCGTGGTGGTTGAAAGCGCCTCTGTCATGCAGCTGTTGCAGTGTACCCAGGTCGGTCTGGGTGTTCTGATCTCGCCACGGGGCCATTTGCTGCCTGAATCCTTACACGGCCTGGAAAAGCGCACTATTTCGATGCCAAAAATGGCGCGTCAGGCCGCGCTGGTGATCGCCGAGCCTGGCCGGGCCACGCCGCTCGCACAGCATTTTTATGACGAAGCGCGAAGCTATCTTGCCAGTTAGCTGGCTTCACCGCAGGCATAAAACAAACGGCTGTTCCAGTTGGCCAGCGCGATAGCCTGTATCACGCTGAACTGCCTGGCATGCGACCAGCCAGCTTGCGCCAGCGGTTGCAGATCGAGCGCACTGACGCGCTCTGGCTGGCGGGTGAGCTGAGCGGTTAGTGTAATGACAGCCTGCTGCTCACTGTCGGTTTTCGCCTCGTCCGCCTGACTCATTCGCTTCTCTGCATCTGCAGCATGCTGCCAGATCCAGCGGCTGCCCAGTATCCGGGCGGCGGTCGCCTCCACGCTTGCGCCATCTTGCAGCTGTTGACGCAGGGCAAACCAGCTTTGCAGCAGCGCAGGCGCGTGAGCCAGCAGCCAGACTGTATCTTTAAGCACCGGCGCATGCTGACACGCGGCGACAGCGGCATGTTGCGCCTCGCTGGCATAGCGCGGCTCCAGCGGCGTCAGCACAGGCTGCCACGCGCAGGGCTGGGCAAACGTCGCCACATCGGCGTCAGGAGCCGGTGACATACCCGGCATCCAGCGCACCGGCCGTTCCAGTAGAGCATGAATCCCGGCGATGACGCGCGCCTGATAGCAGACAAAGCCCACCAGATGGTTGAGTGTGACGATATCGGCTTCGCTCAGCCCTACCGCATGCAGCGCGCGGATGCTCTCCGCCGTAATTAATGCGGGCTGCATCGCCAGCAGGCGGGCATATTGCGTAATTTGCGTCAGGCGATTGTTGCTTTCACGAGAGGAATCAGGACCCGGCAGGGGATTGAGGCGGGCGGAATAGTGGTTACACAGACGTTGAATGCCTGCCACCTGAGCCACCGTCAAGGCGGTGCTTAGCCGGTCATACAGCGTAAGCGTATGGGTCAGTGTGGTTTCAATCTGGTCGGGAAACAGCTGGTCAACAACGTGATGGGCGATCTGTATGGCGGGCTGGTCGGCCTGAAGTAAAGGCTGAATAACAGAAGCGTCCTGTGCTAACCCCAGCAAAAACCGGTCATCGACATGGGCGGCTTCTGGAAAAAGCGGGGCAGCCTGTACGCTGCGCGGACTGGTCTGACTTTCATAAAACCAGTGGTCCTGGCCGGGATAGCGGCGTTGTTGCATCATCAGTCCTTTTGCAAAATCTGATGCGGCGCATGCGGTGATTCAGTCGCAGGCCGCAGGGCTGACTTATCGTCGCCCACGGGCAGGTCAGGGCAAAAGACCAATCGGTGATAATTAATAGCGATAAGGAATAACGCGGGGATCGGGCAGGGGGCGCGCAGGGCGAGCAACGCTCGCCCGTGAGGAAACTTATTTCAGTTCCAGTTCATTCATCGCAGCGATGCTGAAACCGCCGTCAACGTGAACGATTTCACCGGTGATCCCACCCGCAAGGTCGGAACACAGGAAGGCCGCAGAGTTACCCACGTCTTCAATGGTGACGGTACGACGAATCGGGGTGACGGCTTCACAGTGGGCCAGCATCTTACGGAAATCTTTGATGCCCGATGCCGCCAGGGTACGAATCGGACCCGCAGACACGGCGTTAACACGCACGCCTTCAGGACCCATCGCGTTCGCCATGTAACGGACGTTTGCTTCAAGGGACGCTTTCGCCAGGCCCATTACGTTGTAGTTAGGGATAGCGCGCTCTGCACCCAGGTAAGACAGCGTCAGCAGGGCGGAGTTAGGGTTCAGCATCGCACGGCACTCTTTTGCCATTGCAACAAAGCTGTAGGCGCTGATGTCATGTGCGATTTTGAAACCTTCGCGGGTTACGGCATTGACGTAATCGCCATCCAGCTGGTCGCCAGGGGCGAAGCCAATGGAGTGCACGAAACCGTCAAATTTCGGCCAGGTTTTTGCCAGCTCAACGAACAGGGATTTGATGCTTTCATCTTCTGCAACATCACATGGCAGCACAATGTCAGAACCCAAATCTTTGGCAAACTCTTCCACACGACCTTTCAGTTTGTCGTTTTGGTAGGTGAAAGCCAGTTCTGCGCCCTGTTTGCGCATCGCCTGTGCAATACCGTAGGCGATGGAAAGTTTACTGGCAACACCAGTAATCAGAATGCGCTTACCGGAAAGAAAACCCATAGCTGTAATCCTTATGGTCATGGTAGTTGGCGGTCGCGTTGTTTAAATAATAGACGACCGACGTTAATCGACGTGCGGATTCTAGCACGTCTGCTTGAAATCAGGAAAACCGCTCAGCGTTTTCCACAATATGCCGCAAAATCAACGCTCACGCCGCCAGGCTTCGGCGGTCAGCGCCTCGCCAAAATGGCTGTTGATCAGGCGTTTGGTCATCTCGTGCAGCGGCGAGGCGAGCACGTCTGCCGTTCCGCCGCGTTCCACCACTTCACCGTGATGCATGACGAGTACTTTATCGCTGATGTGCTTCATCATGCCAAGATGCTGGGTCACATAAATATAAGCAATGCCGTGTTTTTCCTGGAGTTCCAGCATCAGATTGACCAGTTGAGAGCGCATGGTCATATCCAGAGAGGCCAGCGCCTCGTCGGCCACAATCACTTTGGGCTGCAGGATCAAGGCCCGTGCCAGCCCAAGGCGCTGCTTTTGGCCCGGTGCCAGCATGTGGGGATAGTAACCCGCGTGATCGCGCAGCAATCCCACCTGACGCAGCGTTGCAATGATGCGTTTTTCCCGTTCCTCAGCATCCAGCCCGGTATTCAGGCGCAGCGGCAAATCCAGAATCTGGCTCACGCGCTGGCGGGGGTTGAGCGACGTTGACGGATCCTGAAAAATCATGCGAATGCGTTGGCTACGATAGCCGTAATCACCAAAGCTGAGCGGATGATCGTCAATGATGATCTCCCCGTCGCTGGGGGCAACGGTGCCGCTAAGCATTTTCGCCAGGGTCGATTTACCCGATCCGTTCTCGCCGATAATCGCCAGGGTCTGCTTTTCACGCAGCGTAAAGCTGACGGATTTAACGGCTTCAACGTGCTGGCGGCGAAACAGGCCGGTGCGGTAGCGAAAAGTTTTGCTGAGATTGCGGACTTCCAGCAACGTTTCCATGTTATTGGCCCTCAACGTTAAGCGGGAAGTGGCAGGCGTACAGGTGCGAGCGGGTGCCCGTCAGCCGCGGCGTTTCAATGCACTTACGCTGCGCGTAGGGACAGCGTGGCCCCAGGCGACAGCCAATCGGCAGGCTCTCCAGCGACGGAATCGCGCCCGATAAGGTGTTCAGTCGGCTTTTGTGCGGCAGCGGACGACCAAAATCAGGCATGGCGCGAATCAAAGCCTGAGTATAGGGATGATGCGGGGTCGTCATCAGGTCTTCGCTTTGCGCCGTTTCGACCGTCTGGCCGCAGTACATGACGTTAATGCGGTCAGCCCACTGGCTCATCGTGCGCAGATCGTGGCTGATCAATAAAATGGTGGTGTTATTGTTCTGGTTAAGACGGCTCAGCAGGCGGAATATCTGCGCCTGGGTTGTAGGCTCCATCGCATTCGTTGGCTCATCCGCAATCAGCAGGCGGGGCTGATTCGCCAGCGCGATGGCGATCATAACTTTCTGGCACTCGCCCTCGGTTAACTCATAGGGAAAGCTGCGCATGATGTCTTTATGATCCTTAATGCCCACCCGATGCAGCAGTTCAATCGCCCGGGTTTTACGCCAGAACCAAAAACGCTTCATCCACGGGCCTTTATAGGTCCAGCGCGGAATCGCCTGCATTAGCTGACGCCCGACACTTTCAGAGGGATCGAGACAGGATTGCGGCTCCTGAAAAATCATCGATACGTTATGACCCACGATGCGGCGGCGCTCACGGGCAGACAGACGCAGCAGATCAACGTCATCAAAGACCATGCGGTCTGCGGTAACGCGCCAGTTGTCGTTAGTCACGCCGCAAATCGCCTTGGCCACCAGGCTCTTGCCCGAACCGGACTCCCCGACCAGACCGCGAATTTCGCCTTCACTGAGGGACAAATTAACGCGATCGACCGCTTTAACCGGCCCGTCCGCGGTCATAAATTCAATCGTCAAATTACGAATATCCAGTAACGGCATTATTCCACTCCCGCCTCGACGGCCCGACGAATGCCATCACCGAGCAGGTTAACCACTAATACGCTTAGCATCAGCGCCGCACCGGGCAACATCACGGTCCAGGGGGCCACGTAGACCAGCTCCAGGGAATCGCCCAGCATCGCGCCCCATTCCGGTGAGGGCAACTGCGCGCCAAGGTCGAGAAATCCCAGGGCGGCAATATCAAGAATGGCCATGGAGAGCGCACGCGTAATTTCGCTGATCAGCATCGGTAACACGTTAGGGAGAATCGCATGCCACATAATATTAATGCTGGTCGCCCCATCGAGACGCGCCGCCACCACATACTCTTTTTCCAGTTCATCATGAACGGCGCTGTAAATTTCCCGCACCAGCCTTGGCATCAGCGCCAGCCAGACCGCCAGCAACGCATGTTCAAGGCGTGGGCCGAGAAAGGCCACCACGATGATGGCCAGCAAGAGAGAAGGAATTGACAGTAACGTGTCCAGCACGTGATTCAGCACGGCAGAGCGCACGCCGTGCGTCATGCCCGCCACGATACCGAGTACCAGTGCCCAGAAAGTGGCAAACAGCGTAACGACAATGGCTGAACCCACTGTCGGGGCCACGCCATTGAGCAGACGGCTGAGTAAATCACGCCCTAAATCGTCTGTTCCAAGGAAGAACGACACTTCACCGTAGCGTGACCAGGAGGGCGGTAACAGCTGGTAGCCCAAAAACTGCTGGTCGATGGGATAAGGTGCCAGGAAATGCCCAAACAGACAGAGCAGCAGCAGTGCGCCAAAGCCGTACAGACCTATCATCGCAGGCATGTCGCTATAAAAATGGTGCCAGCTCTGACGAAATGCGCTCGGCAGGCGTTTTTCGGCGTAGATGTTATCGTAGGGCATACCATTCCTTATGTTTCAGCGGGTTCAGCGCCGCACCGACAATGTCAGAGAGCACATTCACCACAATCACCACGCCGCCGGTCACCATCACACCGGCCGATATCGCCGCATAATCCTGCTGGCGGATTGCGTTAATCAGCCAGCGCCCCAGACCGGGCCAGTTGAAGACCATTTCCGTGATCATCGCCAGCGTTAACATGCTGGAAAACTGCAGACCCAGGCGTGGAATGACGGGCGGAAGGGCATTATGCAGAACGTGACGGCGAATCACGGTAAAACGGGATAACCCACGGGTGGCGGCCGCCTTCACATAGCTTTTATCCACGACATCAATGGTGCTGATGCGCAATAAACGCACGATCTCGGTCGTCGGCGCCATGGCCAGAACGGTCACCGGCAAAATCAGATGCATCAGCACGCTAATCATCATTTCATGCCGCCACGGCGAGGGGCTGAGCCAGGCATCGATCAAGGCAAAGCCGGTAATGTTCTGGACCGGATAGAGCAAATCGTAGCGGCCGGAAACCGGCAGCCAGCCCAGCGTTAACGAAAAAAACAGCGTAAATAGCAGGGCAAGCCAGAACACAGGAATCGAGAACCCTAACAGGGCGAGAGCGCTGATCAGTTTATCCTGCCATTTATGGCGCATTGCACCGGCGCAAATGCCCAGCGGAATCCCGACGATCAGCGCTAAGCTAAAGGCCATCAGGCACAGCTCCATCGTAGCGGGAAACACCTCACGCAGCTGTACGCCAATTTCCTGCCCATTGGTGCTGGAAACCCCAAAGTCCAGCTGCAGCATGCCTTTAAACCAGAACCACCAGGCATCGAACAGCGATGCGCCTTCCAGCGGCGCGTTAGGGGTGAAATAGCTCAGGCTGAAGCTCACCAGCGAAAGAAAAAACAAGGTAATCACCAGCAATACCAGGCGACGCAGGATATAGATGACCACTTAACGTTCCTCTCGCTCATCACGATACACGCCGGCAAATGACGCATTGCCAAACGGACTCAAAACCAGACCTTTAATATCATGCCGATAGGCTTGCAGACGCAAAGATGAAGCCAGCGGCAGAACGGGCAGCTCGCGCGCCAGAATCTGCTGGGCTTTATCATAATTTTCAATACGCCCCGACAGCTGCTGTGACAACAGGGCATTTTTCAGCGTGTCGTCAAACGTGGGTGAACACCAGTGAGCATAGTTGGTCTGCGAACTGATGGCGGCGCAGCTGAGCAGCGGACGAAAGAAGCTGTCGGGATCGTTACTGTCAGTTGCCCAGCCCGCCAGCGTCAGATCGTGGTTCATTGCCATCAGCTGCGCCTCCTGAAAACGCCCCTCAACCGGCACGATGGTGACCTGTACGCCAATTTGCGCAAGGTCAGCCTGGATAAGCTCTGCCGTTTTCAGCGGCGCAGGGTTCCAGGACTGCGAGGCCGCGGGCACGACCAGGCGCAGATGAAGATCGTGGACGCCAGCGGCTTCCAGCGCTTCTTTGGCCTTTTTGGGATCGTAAGGGGTAATGCTGGCATCGGTATCGTAAGCCCAGGACGCGCGAGGCAGTATGGATGCAGCCGTCTCGGCAGTGCCGTAATAGATAGATTCCATCAGACGCTCATTATTCATCGCCAGCGCCAGTGCGTGACGGACTTCCGGCCTGTCGAGCGGCGGTTTTCGGGTATTAAATGCTAAATAGGCGATGTTCATCCCGGGCCGCAGCGTCATGCGCAGTCGGGGATCGTCACGCAGAATGGATATTTGGCTGGCGGCAGGATAGGCGAGCACGTCGCATTCGCCCGTAAGCAGCTTCGATAAACGGCCTGTTCCGCCGGCTCCGAGGTCGATAACCACCTGCTGCAGGCGCGGCACGCCTTTCCAGTAATGCGGGTTACGCGCCAGACGAATATATTGCCCGCTGCGGTATTCGCTCAACTGGAAAGGACCGGTGCCGACAGGTAAACGATCCAGCTCTTCCTGGCGGCCCACTTTATCCAGGCTGTCAGCATACTCTTTCGACAAAACGGGCGCGTAGTGCGTCGCCAGGTGCCAGAGAAAAGAGGCGTCCGGACTATTCAGACGGAATTCGACGGTATCGTTATCGATTTTTTTAATGCTCTGAACGGAATCGGCGAACTGCAGGCTGTCGAAATAGGGGTAATAGCCACCGTTAACATTATGCCAGGGATGTTTGCGATCGAACATGCGGGCAAAGCTGAATACCACGTCATCCGCATTCATGGCGCGGGTGGGTTTAAAGGTTGCGGTGTGCTGGAACTGCACCCCATGACGCAGGTGAAAACGGTAGGTGGCACCGTTATCACGCACTTCCCAACTGGCAGCCAGATCGGACTGCAACCGGTAGGTGTAAGGATCCACATCTAACAGGCGGTCGTACAGCTGCGCAGCCAGCGTATCCACCGTTAAACCACTGCTGGCCATCTGGGGATTGAAGGTATTCAGCGTGCCGTTAACGCAATAGACGAATCCGCTTTGACGGATATCACCCGCCAGCGTCGGCGCAGACCACACAGGCGCGCTCAACACGCTGAGACTCAGTAACAGCGAAGGAATTAGTTTTAACATAGAACTCAACGATTCTCAGGCATTAGGCAGAGTGTATCGCAAAGCGGGCCTGGCCCCAAATACGCATCAGCGATTGCCAGCTCTTTGCGCGCGCACCAGCGTAAAAGTGGGATTGGCTGCCGCTGCCGATCGCGATCAGTTTTTGCCCAGGCAGAACCTGTTTGTGTCGATGGCACAGGAGGAAAGCACCCATGACTATCGATGAAGTGACGGAAAATAAAAAAATCTACCTGCCGCTATTGCTGTTGGCCGATGAACAGGAAGATATGATTGACCGCTATCTTGCCAGCGGACGCATGTTCAGGCTGTGGGATAACGGAGTGAAGTGCATTGCCGTGGTGACGCGTTTAAACGAGACGGAATGCGAGCTTAAAAATATGGCGACCTGCCCGGCAGATCAGGGTAACTATGGCCGCGCGATGCTGGCTTATCTTGCAGAGACGTTTTTAAAAGCGTGTAAGACGATGTACGTCGGCACCGGGGACGTGCCAGGCATACTCCGTTTTTATCATAAAAGCGGTTTCCGCGAGTCACACCGGGTCAAGGATTTTTTCACGGACAATGATGACAAACCGATTATCGAAGAGGGCGTACAGTTACGTGACATGGTCTATTTACGCAGAGACGCAAATGACGCGTAACCACGCGGAGTTGCGTGAAAAATAAAGGCATAGCGTTGATGTGGAAATGAGAAAAGTTCTCAATAAGGCTTTACAGATGCGAACAGGAATGATTATTATTCAGTTGCGCTTCGACGGTGGCTCTACCGAAGAAGAGCACGACATTGCTCACATTGCTTCCAGTTGCCCGCTTCGGCGGGCCCTTTTTTAGGCTCCCGCCCGCTTTCTGTCTCACCCTCTTGTCTCAGTCGTATCGAAGAATCGCCCACGGCAAATGCCGCAGAAAAACAATGCCTTGCCACGTATCGGAACCGGCCAGATCCTTTATGCTTGTCCGTCTCGCGCCTGAATCCCGTGCTTTTTCATCATCGCTCTGAGCTGGTGGTAGGTCACACCCAGTAAGCTGGCGGCACGACGTTGATTGTACTTCGCCTGTTGTAAGCTGATTTCTACCACATCGTACTCCTGCTGATTCTGCCACTGACGCAGGTCAAGCGGTAAAGAAGGCAGGGCCGATGCCGCGTCCGGCACGTGGGCAGGCGGCGGGGCATCTTCGGGGGCGGTGCGTCGTTCAAACGGGTTGATAATGATGTTATCCAGAGGTTCATCGCTGGTGTTATGGCGATAGACCGACCGCTCAACGACGTTTTTTAGCTCACGCACGTTACCCGGCCACGGGTGTTCCAGTAAGGTTTGCTGAGCCTGCTGAGTAAAACCGGGAAACAGGGGCAAGGTTAACTCCCGGCACATCTGGATGGCGAAATGGTCCGCCATCACCAGAATATCGCTACGGCGCTCGCGGAGCGGCGGCAGTTGAACCACATCGAACGCCAGACGATCGAGCAGATCGGCACGAAACTTCCCGGCGGCGGCCAGCGCGGGCAGGTCTTCATTGGTGGCGCAAATCAGGCGCACATTCACCTGAAAAACGTGATTCCCGCCTACGCGTTCAAGCTGACCGTATTCAATAACCCGCAGGAGTTTTTCCTGAACCAGCATCGGGGCGGTTGCCAGCTCATCAAGGAACAGCGTGCCGCCGTCTGCCCGTTCAAAACGGCCCAGGTGACGCTTTTGCGCGCCGGTAAAGGCGCCTGCCTCATGTCCAAACAGCTCCGAATCCAGCAGGTTTTCATTCAGCGCGGCACAGTTGAGCGAGATAAAAGGGCCCTGCCAGCGATCGGACAGATAGTGCAGACGACTGGCGATCAACTCTTTACCGGTACCGCGTTCGCCCACGACCAAAACCGGTTTTTCCAGCGGTGCGAGTTTCGATACCTGCTCCAGCACTTCCAGAAAGTTGTTCGATTCGCCCAGCAGGTTATCGTTGTTAGGAGACATGATGAATTTCGCCACTGATTAATCAATTTAACTATCTTAGAACAGATAAAAGAAACTGCAAAGCCAGCAATACAATAAAAATCAATAAGATAAAAGTTGGCACGCATCTTGAATTAACCCGTACAGCAAGTTGAAACTATGACAATCAAGAGGAACATCATTATGGGTATTTTTTCGCGTTTCGCTGACATCGTTAATGCCAACATTAATTCCCTGCTGGAGCGTGCAGAAGATCCGCAGAAGCTGGTGCGCCTGATGATTCAGGAAATGGAAGATACGCTGGTTGAAGTCCGCTCTACCTCTGCGCGCGCCCTGGCAGAGAAGAAACAGCTGGCACGGCGGATTGAGCAGGCAGAGCTTCAGCAGGCCGAATGGCAGGACAAGGCTGAACTGGCTCTGCGTAAAGACAAAGAGGATCTGGCCCGCTCCGCGCTGATCGAAAAACAGAAACTCACCGATCTGATCGCAACCCTGAAACAGGAAGTTGACCAGGTTGAAGAGACGCTGGCTCGCATGAAAGGCGAAATCACCGAGCTGGAGAAAAAGCTGAGCGAAACCCGCGCACGCCAGCAGGCTCTTACGCTGCGCCACCAGGCGGCATCGTCTTCACGCGACGTCCGCCGTCAGCTGGACGGCGGTAAAATTGATGAAGCGATGGCGCGTTTTGAATCCTTTGAGCGTCGCATCGATCACATGGAAGCAGAAGCAGAGAGCCACGGTTTTGGCAAACCGAAAACCCTGGATCAGCAGTTTACCGATCTGAAAGCGGATGACGAAATCAGTCAGCAACTGAACGCGCTGAAAGCCAAAATGAACCGCAGCGAATAAGACGCCGCTTTCTGCTGGACAGGATTAAGGAGAGTCAATGAGCGCATTATTTTTAGCCATTCCATTAACGATATTTGTGCTGTTTGTGGCACCCGTCTGGCTATGGCTACACTACAGTAACAAACGCAACGGGGGCACCGATCTGTCGCAGAGTCAGATGCAGCGCCTGCAACAGGTAACCAAAGATGCCCAGCGCATGCGGGAGCGCATTGAAGCGCTTGAAGCCATCCTCGATGCTGAACATCCTAACTGGAGGCAGCCATGATGAAAGGCCGCAAGTTATGGCGTAAGCCTGACGAAGGGAAGCTGATGGGCGTGTGTGCCGGTTTAGCCGAATACCTTGACGTTCCGGTACGACTGCTTCGCATCATCGTCGTCTTGTCACTGTTCTTTGGTCTGTTTGTGTTTACCGTGATCGCCTATTTCGTGTTGGGTTTCGTGCTGGACGTTAAACCGGCCGGCGTGGATTACGGGGAATACGCGCCCAGCGCAGGTGAACTGCTGGACCAACTGGAAACGACACTGCAACAGGATGAGCGTAATGTTCGGGATATTGAACGTTACGTCACCTCTGAAACCTTCAGCGTGCGCAGTCGTTTCCGTCAGATTTAATCGTTGTTCTGCAGCGGGCCAGTGTCTGGCCCGTTTGTGAACCGTTTGGAGGAAGTGATGACTGTTTCACGCACTGCGGCTTTTCGTCATCGTGCAACACCTGCGTTGAAGTCCGCCGCTAAATTTATCATTATCAATGCCATAACTTATGGTCCTGCGGGCCTGACCGGCTGGGCGGTGAAATCGGTGGCGCGTCGTCCGTTGCGTATTCTGTTAGGACTGGCGCTTGAGCCACTGCTGAAACGCGTGATGAACACTGTGGCATCACGCTTCATCAAGGAGAAAGATGAAAAGACTGCAAACTGAATTGCTGGCATTGATGAACCGCGGCGTCGATCGCCATCTTCGTCTGGCGGTAACCGGATTAAGCCGCAGTGGCAAAACGGCCTTCATTACCTCGCTGGTTAACCAGCTCCTGTCTGTTCACAGCGGTGCCCGACTGCCGCTGTTTTCCGTGGTGCGCGATGAGCGCCTGCTGGGCGTGAAACGCGTCCCCCAGCGAGACATGGGCACGGCGCGTTTTACCTACGATGAGGGGCTGGCGCAGCTTTACAACACACCGCCTGCCTGGCCAACCCCGACGCGAGGCGTGAGTGAAATGCGCCTGGCACTGCGTTATCGCCCCAACGATTCGTTACTCCGCCATCTCAAAGACACCGCCACGCTCTATCTTGAAATCGTCGATTACCCGGGTGAGTGGCTGCTCGATCTGCCTATGCTGGCACAGGATTATCTGACCTGGTCGCGGCAGATGAACGGCTTATTACAGGGCGATCGCGCCAGCTGGGCCGCGCCATGGCGTGCACTGAGTCAAACGCTTGATCCTTTCGCTCCGGCGGATGAGAACCGCCTGGCCGACATCGCTGCGGCCTGGACTGACTACCTGCATCAGTGTAAAGCGGAAGGGCTGCACTTCATTCAGCCGGGACGTTTTGTTCTGCCTGGCGATATGGCCGGTGCGCCAGCGCTACAGTTTTTTCCCTGGCCAACTGACGATGAAGCCCAGGCGGCGAAGCTGGCGCAGGCCGATAAAGGCAGTAACTTTGCCATGCTGCAGCAGCGATTCAATTACTACTGCCAGCATGTCGTAAAAGACTTCTATAAAAATCATTTTCTGCGCTTTGATCGCCAGATCGTGCTGGTGGACTGCCTGCAGCCGCTCAACAGCGGGCCGCAGGCGTTTAATGATATGCGGCTGGCATTAACGCAACTGATGCAGAGCTTTCATTACGGGCAGCGTACGCTGTTCCGACGACTGTTTTCACCCGTCATCGATAAGCTGTTATTTGCTGCGACCAAAGCCGATCACATCACCAGCGACCAGCACGGCAATATGGTCTCTTTGCTGCAGCAGCTTGTGCAGGACGCCTGGCAAAACGCCGCGTTCGAAGGCATCAGCATGGACTGTATTGGCCTGGCCTCGGTTCAGGCCACACAAAGCGGGCTGGTCGATCACCGTGGCGAAAAAATCCCGGCACTTCGCGGTCATCGCCTGCAGGATGGCGAGGCATTAACCGTTTATCCGGGTGACGTTCCGCCCCGGCTACCGGGCAGCGCGTTCTGGCAGCAGCAAGGCTTTCAGTTTGAGCAGTTTCGCCCACAGCAGCTGGATATCGATCGCCCACTGCCGCATATCCGCATGGATGCGGCGCTGGAATTTTTACTGGGAGATAAATTGCGATGAGCGATCCGTTAAAACCGCGTATCGATTTTGCCCACCCGCTGGAGGATAAGCCCGAAAGTGTGCTGCGGCCTGCTCAAACGTTTGAAGACGATGCCCAGGCCGCTTTTTTGGCTGTGCAAGACAGCGACGCGACGGTTGAAGAAGAAAGCGCAGGGGAAAGAGCCGTCGAGGCCGCGCTGAAACCTAAACGCAGCCTGTGGCGCAAAATGGTGGGCGCAGGCCTGGCGCTGTTTGGCGTCAGTGTTGTGGCGCAGGGCGTGCAGTGGAGCCACAATGCCTGGCTGGCGCAGGACTGGTTTGCGCTGGGCAGCGGCGTCGCCGGCGGACTGATTGTTCTGGCCGGTGTGGGCGCGCTGACCCAGGAATGGCGCCGCTTATATCAACTGCGGCAGCGTGCGGAAGAGCGCGATCGGGGCCGGGAACTGCTTAACAGCCACGGCGTGGGCCAGGGGCGGGCTTTTTGTGAAAAACTGGCGCGTCAGGCCGAACTGGATCAGGCTCATCCAGCGCTGCAACGCTGGCATGCCTCGCTTCACGAAACCCACAATGATGGTGAAACGGTCCGGCTCTATGCCCAACTGGTGCAGCCGGTTCTTGATCGCCAGGCCCGGCGGGAAATCAGCCGCCATGCTGCCGAATCGGCGCTGATGATCGCCGTCAGCCCGTTGGCACTGGTCGATATGGCCTTTATCGCCTGGCGTAACCTGCGGCTGGTCAACCGCATTGCGGCCATTTACGGTATTGAGCTGGGCTATTTTAGTCGACTGCGCCTGTTCCGACTGGTGCTGCTTAACATGGCGTTTGCCGGGGCCTCAGAGCTGGTGCGCGAGGTCGGAATGGACTGGATGTCGCAGGACATCGCGGCCCGCCTGTCGACGCGTGCCGCGCAGGGCATTGGTGCGGGGCTGCTCACCGCCCGGCTGGGTATCAAAGCGATGGAACTGTGTCGGCCTTTACCCTGGCTGGAAAATGATAAACCTCGTCTCGGCGATTACCGCCGGGAGCTGTTAGGGCAGTTGAAAGACGCGCTACAAAAGGGCGGGAATAAACATCCACAAAACTGACTTTAGATGGGGGCCGTTATTTAACGTCCCCTGTTTAGCGCGCCAAATCTGCGGGGGACCGTTCCGGGATACTGGGAAGATTAACTGCGAAAGACGTCGAAAACTCAAGGTATTATGGCGCGCTGCGCGCGACGGACGTTTAAAAAAAACGCGCTTGCGTTAACGCTGTCAACTTTTCCTGACAGCCCCCTTTCTGCGGACGGGCTGTTTAGCGTATTATCGCGACATATCAAACGGATTAAGGCCCACGCAATGCGTTTAGAAGTGTTTTGTCAGGACCGTATCGGACTGGCGCGTGAATTGCTCGACCTGTTGGTGGCGCGCAGTATCGATCTCCGCGGCATTGAAGTCGCCGCCTCAGGCCGTATCTATCTCAATTTCTCCACGCTTGAATTCGAACAGTTCAGTAATCTGATGGCGGAAATCCGTCGTACACCCGGCGTCACCGATGTCCGCACGGTCCCCTATATGCCATCTGAACGTGAACATCGGGTACTCAGCGCCTTGCTGGTTGCCATGCCAGAGCCGGTATTTTCGGTTGATTTGAGAACGAAGGTTGAGCTGGCGAACCCGGCGGCGCAAAACCTGTTTAATCTTGATGAAAACAAGATCCGCAATTTTACCGCCGACCACCTGATTAACGGTTTTAATTTTGCGCGCTGGCTGGAGAGCGAACGCGTTCAGGCGCAGGCGCAACATGTGGTGATAGAAGGGCGCGACTTCCTGATGGAAGCACATCCGATTTACCTGTCAGAGGACAACGACCAGGCCGACCAGCTCGTCGGCGCAATGGTGATGCTGAAGTCTACTGCCCGTATGGGGCGACAACTGCAGAACCTGGTGGTGACTGATGAAACCGAGTTCGATCATATTGTCGCCGTTACGCCCAGGATGCGGCAGGTCGTGGAACAGGCGCGCAAGCTCGCGATGCACGATGCACCGCTGCTGATTATCGGCGACACCGGCACGGGCAAAGACATGCTGGCGCGGGCCTGTCATTTACGCAGCGCACGCGGAAAGATGCCTTTTCTTGCGCTTAACTGTGCATCGCTGCCGGATGACGTAGCGGAAAGTGAGCTTTTTGGTCACGCAGCCGGGGCCTATCCCAATGCGCTGGAGGGTAAAAAAGGCTTTTTCGAACAGGCAAACGGTGGCTCGGTGCTGCTGGATGAAATTGGCGAGATGTCACCCACCATGCAGACGAAGCTGCTGCGTTTTCTCAACGATGGCACTTTCCGCCGCGTCGGTGAGGAGCATGAGGTACACGTGAATGTCCGCGTGATCTGCGCCACCCAGAAGAACCTGTTTGAGCTGGTTCAGCGCGGCGAGTTCAGGGAAGACCTTTTCTATCGCCTGAATGTGCTTACGCTTAATCTGCCGCCGCTGCGCGAGCGCGTTCAGGACATTATGCCGCTGACGGAAATGTTCGTGGCGCGTTTCGCCGATGAACAGGGCATTCCACGGCCGCGTCTTTCCTCACAGCTGAATGCTTTTCTGATGCGCTATAACTGGCCCGGAAACGTGCGGCAGCTTAAAAATGCCTTGTATCGTGCATTAACCCAGTTGGAAGGCCATGAGTTACGGCCGCAGGATATCGTCTTGCCGGAACAGGCGCTGGATGTGTCACTGGGGGAAGAAGCGATGGAAGGCACGCTGGATCAGATCACCAGCCGCTTTGAACGATCTATTTTGACGCGGTTATATTTGTCTTATCCGAGCACGCGCAAACTGGCAAAACGACTGGGGGTTTCCCATACCGCCATTGCCAATAAACTGCGTGAGTACGGTCTGGGGCAGAAGCGCGGCGACAACGAATAAAACGCAGCGGATAAGTCTGGCTTATCCGCTGTGGCCATTATTTCAGCGCAGCGAGTGCGGCATCATAATCGGGTTCAGTGGTGATCTCATTCACCAGCTGGCTGTAAAGCACTTTGTCATGCTCATCCAGTACGATAACGGCACGGGCCGTCAGACCCTGAAGGGCACCATCAGCAATTTCCACGCCAAAATCTTTTTTGAATTCCCCGCCGCGCAGCGTTGACAGCGTAACCACGTTGTTGAGGTTGTCTGCGCCACAAAAACGCGATTGAGCAAAGGGCAGGTCGGCGGAAATACATAACACCACCGTGTTATTCAGTTCGCCCGCTAACTGGTTAAACTTGCGCACCGAAGAGGCGCACACGCCGGTATCGACGCTGGGAAAAATATTCAGAATCTTGCGTTTTCCTGCATACTCAGAGAGTGAAACGTTAGACAGGTTTTTCGCCACGAGGGTAAAAGCGTTAACGCTATCGCCCGGCTGCGGGAACTGACCTGCAACCGCTACAGGGTTGCCCTGAAAGTGAACAGTCTGAGACATAAGAATTCCTTCTAATGATGTTATCTGACAGAAAAGAAAGCGTCAGTACAGGTATAGCCATTGTTTATGACATAAATTTTAAGGGTTTACGAGAGCATTTGTTGCCTAAAGTTAAATGGCGATGATGAATCCCAGAGAAAAGGAGAGGTAATGAGAACGGTAAAATGTTATCCCGAAGCATGGCCGCTGCATACGCCGTTTGTCATTGCTCGTGGCAGTCGCACCGAAGCCAAGGTCGTTGTCGTCGAAATCGAAGAAGAGGGCGTGAAAGGGATCGGCGAGGCCACGCCTTACACGCGCTACGGCGAAAGCGAAGCCCTGGTGCTGGAACAAATTGCGACCGTTATGCCTCAACTGCAGCAAGGGCTGTCGCGTGAAGCCTTGCAGAGCCTGTTGCCTGCCGGTGCGGCAAGAAACGCCATCGACAGTGCTCTCTGGGACCTTGCCGCTCGCCAGCAGCATGTGACGCTGGAGCAGTTAGTGGGCGCGGAACCGACCCAGTCTGTTGTGACTGCACACACGGTGAGCATTGATACGCCGGAAGCGATGGCCAGCAGCGCGCAGGCTTTGTGGCAACATGGCGCAACCCTGCTCAAAATCAAAATGGACAATAACTTTATTACCGAGCGCCTGATGGCGATTCGCGCTGCTGTTCCCGACGCGACATTACTTGTGGATGCGAATGAATCCTGGCATGCCGAAGGGCTGGCAGCCCGTTGCCAGCTGTTAGCCGATCTGGAGGTGGCCATGCTGGAACAGCCGTTACCGGCAGGTGAAGACGCGGCGCTGGCGAACTTTATCCATCCTCTTCCGATCTGCGCCGATGAAAGCTGCCACACGAGGGAAAGCCTGCCTGCTCTCCGTGGACGCTATGAGATGGTGAATATCAAGCTTGATAAAGCGGGCGGACTCACTGAAGCGCTTGCCCTGGCACATGCTGCGCTGCAGCAGGGCTTTACGCTGATGTCCGGCTGTATGATCTGTACCTCAAGAGCGATTCGCGCGGCGCTGCCGCTGGTGCCGCTGGTGCGTTTTGCCGATCTCGATGGCGCAACGTGGCTGGCCGTGGATGTTGAACCGGCGCTTAAGGTACATGACGGGGCGTTAATGACGGCTGCCAGCGCAGCAGAGTAAGCATCGTCTCCAGATACGTTTCTGTGGCTTCGTCCACCGAGATAGCCGGCATCTCGGCAGTGACGCAGGGCAGACTCAGGTCGTGGCACCAACTGCCAAAGGAGCCCGGCGTGGCATAGCCCACGCTGCTCACCCGCGGTAATTGGGTCTGCGCCGCCAGCCAGGCGCCTACGTCTGTCTGTTCGGGGTCATCAATGCAGGCCAGAGGCTCGTGCCACGAGACGACCCAGGCCGGTTTAAGCTGATGAATGAGCGCGCACAGCGCCTGGGTTTCCGGCTCCGATGCCGGATGTGTCCCCGTTGACAGCTTAACGTCCCGCGCGTCTGCCGCGCTGTTCCAGCGGTAAACCGTTTCGCCCGACTGCCAGTTGGCGGCCGGAAAGTTTCGGTTCAGATCCACGCCATTCGCATTGGCACGCAGGCCCAGCTGACAGCCGTCGGGGTTCATCGCCAACACCACATGATGCCGACGCTGTGCCTCCGGCAAGGTCCGCAGCGCAGCGGAAAGGGCGGCTATCGCCGCGTTTTCATCACCGTGAGTGCCGGCCAGAATCAGGCCACTGTCGCCGTCCGCCTGCACGGCGGGAAACCAGAGTAGCGGGGCGCCCAGAACAGAGCGGCCATACTGCTGCCAGGAAATAGCCAGTTTGCCGCGCAGCGGTCGCGGATGAATGGATGACATAATGACGTTCTCCTGAGTTTATTTAAAAGTAGCGGAAAAGCCGGTCGGGGAAAATAGCTATTTATCAATCAGCAATTTGCGATAAAGTGGCCGTTAACAGGCTGAGTCAGTAATGCGCTGATCCAGCGCGTCTTTATTGCAAAGGGGTGATAATGGTAATCCGCTTTTCATTAACGCTAACGGCCCTGAGCCTGCTTAACGCGTTTGTGCCCGCGTTGGCCGCCGAGGTTCCTGCCGGTGCACAGCTTGCCGCGAAACAAGAGATTGTCCGCCATATCAAAGATGAACCCGCTTCCCTCGATCCGGCCAAAGCCGTGGGCCTGCCTGAAATCCAGGTGATGCGCGATTTGTATGAAGGGCTGACCAGTCAGGATGCCCACGGCAAAATTGTGCCCGGTGTCGCGCAGAGCTGGAGCAGCAGTGACAATAAGGTCTGGATACTTACTTTACGTAATAATGCCCGTTGGTCTGATGGCAAACCGGTGACCGCGCAGGATTTTGTATACAGCTGGCAGCGCGTTGTCGATCCTAAAACCTCATCGCCTCAGGCCTCCTTTATCGCACTGAGCGGCATGAGCAACGCGGGCGCGATTACCAAAGGCGAAATGACACCGGATAAGCTGGGCGTCACCGCCCTGGACAAGAATCGCCTGAAGATTACGCTGACCCGTCCGGTTCCCTGGTTTCCTGCGATGCTCTCTAACGTCGCGTTCTATCCAGTACCGCAGGGCGTGGTTGAAAACGCAGGTGCAGACTGGACCCAGCCGGGCAAACTGGTGGGCAATGGGGCTTATCAACTCAGCCAACGCGTCGTGAATGAAAAAATCGTTCTGGTGCGCAATCCCCATTACTGGGACAACGCCCACTCCGTTTTAACCAAAGTGACCTTTGTGCCCATCAACGAAGAATCGAGCGCAACTAAGCGCTACCGCGCTAACGATGTGGATATCACCGAATCTTTCCCCAAAAACATGTATGCGTTGCTGAAGAAAACGCTGCCCGGCCAGGTTTATACGCCGGATCAGCTCGGCACCTACTATTACGCGTTTAATACCCAGAAAGGGCCAACGGCCGACGTACGCGTGCGCAAGGCGCTGTCGTGGAGTATCGATCGCGCCGTTATCGCCGAAAAAGTCCTGGGCACAGGGGAAAAACCGGCATGGCATTTTACCCCTGACGTCACGGCCGGGTTCACACCGCTGCCCGCCCTACAGCAACAGCACAATCAAAAAGAGATGGATGCGCAGGCCAGAGCCCTGTTGGCAGCCGCAGGTTACAGCCCCGCTAAGCCGTTAAAGCTGACGTTGCTGTACAACACTTCTGAAAGCCATCAGAAAATCGCGATTGCGGTGGCGTCGATGTGGAAGAAAAACCTTGGTGTGGATGTGAAACTGGAAAACCAGGAGTGGAAAACCTATATAGACAGCCGAAACAGTGGCAACTTTGACGTTATCCGCGCCTCCTGGGTAGGGGATTACAACGAACCCTCGACGTTCCTGAATCTGCTCACCTCAGGCAACAGCAGCAACATTCCGCGCTTCAGTAATGCCGAATACGATGCCGTCATTGCCAAGGCAAGTATGGAAACCAGCGATAAGGCGCGCAATGCGGATTATAACCGGGCAGAGCAGATTATCGCTGACCAGGTCCCAATCGCGCCCCTTTATCAGTACACCAATGGCCGGCTCATTAAGCCGTGGGTCAAAGGTTACCCGATTACTAACCCCGAAGACGTTGCCTACAGCCGGGAATTGTGGATTGAGAAGCACTAAGTCACAGCGGCCTGACATCAGGCCGTCTTTTGACATCTTTGTACACAGGCTCAGGATTGCAACTCAACAGCGCCACGCTAGACTGTATCGTATTGATTTTGATAGCGGGGTAACGGTGTGGACGGTGTAAAAGGAAAAGCGCTTCAGGTGACAGATGCCATTATTTCCTGCCAGTTGGATGGCAAGGGTGGCATGATCCCCATTGATGAAACGCAGGTGCTGCACGACGAGCATCCCTGCTGGTTGCATCTTAATTATACCCATCCCCGTAGCGCCGAATGGCTGCAGTCTACGCCTCAAATTCCGGATGCCGTGCGCGATGCGCTGGCTGGTGAAAGCATGCGTCCCCGTGTTTCCCGGCTGGGGGACGGTTTTATGATTGTCCTGCGCAGCGTCAACCATAACAGCGATGCACGACCTGACCAGCTGGTGGCAATGCGGGTGTTCATTAACGATCAGCTCATTGTCTCCACCCGCCGACGCAAAGTGTTTGCCGTGGATGAAGTGCTGACCGATCTCGAAAACGGCAACGGTCCGGTGAACTGTGGCAGCTGGCTGGTTGAAGTCTGCGATGCCTTAACCGGGCACACCAGCGAATTTATCGAAGACCTACACGATAAAATCATTGAGCTGGAAGATGCCTTACTTGATCAACGTATTCCGCCGCGGGGTGAGCTGGGACTGTTACGCAAACAGCTGATCGTAATGCGCCGTTATATGGCACCGCAGCGCGATGTCTTCTCGCGCCTGGCGAGTGAAAAATTGCCGTGGATGGACGACAGCGAGCGCCGCCGTATGCAGGAAATTGCTGACAGACTGGGCCGCGGCCTGGACGATCTGGACGCGGGCGTAGCCAGAACCGCCGTGCTGGCAGACGAAGTGGCCTCGGTCATGGCGGAATCCATGAACCGCCGAACCTACACGATGTCGCTTATGGCCATGATCTTTCTGCCAGCGACCTTTTTGACTGGCCTGTTTGGCGTCAATCTGGGCGGGATCCCCGGCGGCGCATGGCGCTATGGCTTTAGCGTCTTTTGTCTTTTACTCGTGGTACTGGCGTTAGGCGTGGCTGGTTATCTGCGCAAGCGACGCTGGCTGTAAGGCATGGGAGAGGAGCAGGGCGTCAGTCAGGAAAATTCCATTAACAGGACTAAAGCTGATCGACGTCAATATCTTCCAGACGCAAACCGCGCAAAATCTCTCTCGCAGGTGAATGCAACGTCAAGCGATGGGCGTTGCGCTCCATATTGTCTTACTTCCTTTTTTGAATTATTGCATAGCATATTTAATTCGAAATACGCCGGCTAACTAGCCGGCTTTTTTTTTGCCCGCTGGCTGAGATGTCAATTCTTTCCTAAGCTTAAAATCCATTCGCATAAGAGGAGAACGGCATGATGGCGATTCACAACAGCGAGCCCATTCCAACGGATCCGCCCCCCATTCCGCAGCCGCAGCCCGATCCGCCACCGGAACCGGAGTTTCCGCCGGTAATGGATCCGCCCCCTCACCGCAACGTATAAAAAAAGGGCACGCGAGTTAACGCGTGCCCTTTACTTTCAATGAACAGATAAGCGTTACTTAATTTCCAGCACGTTAAGACGTTCGCTGAGGTCAGGTGTTTCTTCTTCCTCGGCGCGCCAGCCAACCGGTGTGACCGGCAGCGTTTCGCGATCAAAGGCCAGATCGCCGCCATCGACCACGGCATCGCCGTGTTGAATACCTTTAAAATCAAAGAGGTTGATATCTGCCATGTGAGAGGGCACGACGTTTTGCATGGCGCTGAACATGGTTTCAATACGGCCAGGATAACGTTTATCCCAGTCGCGCAACATGTCTGCGACGACCTGACGTTGCAGATTCGGCTGAGAACCACACAGGTTGCACGGGATAATCGGAAACTGACGGGCTTCTGAGAAACGAATAATATCTTTCTCGCGGCAGTAAGCCAGAGGACGGATCACGATGTGTTTACCATCGTCACTCATCAGCTTGGGCGGCATGCCTTTCATCTTGCCACCGTAGAACATATTCAAAAACAACGTTTGCAGAATATCATCACGATGGTGGCCAAGGGCGATTTTCGTACAGCCCAGCTCCGTAGCGGTGCGATACAAAATTCCCCGACGCAGACGTGAGCACAGAGAGCAGGTCGTTTTACCCTCGGGAATTTTATCTTTAACGATTGAGTAGGTGTCTTCTTCAACGATTTTGTACTCAACACCCTGAGCATCAAGATATTCAGGCAGAATGTGTCCCGGGAATCCCGGCTGTTTCTGGTCAAGATTCACCGCCACCAGGCTGAATGACACCGGCGCGCTTTTTTGCAGGCTACGCAGGATTTCCAGCATGGTATAGCTGTCTTTGCCGCCTGACAGGCAAACCATAATGCGGTCGCCTTCCTCAATCATATTAAAATCGGCGATAGCCTCGCCAACGTTACGGCGTAAACGCTTCTGAAGCTTGTTGAGGTTGTACTGCTCTTTCTTGCTCGTTTCTTGATTTTGTTGCATTACGCGGTTTCTCAGTCATCAAAAGGGAAGTTCACAGAGTCAGTGTGGGTTAACCCGGCCCTGGCCCCGTGGGTCAATGCGCACAAACCTTTTACGCACTGCCGCGCCCCTTTGATTGGCTCTCTATGACGGCTTGCCGCCGGCAGTAAAAGCCAGCGGACAAAAGTATGCCGCGTATGGTACGGATTACGCGTTCAATTTCCAATATCAATTTCTGCGTGCAGCAGAAAGTTCAAGGCTAACGATACAGCCACGACAGGTCTGTTAGCCCTGTCTGGCGATAACGATAAACAGGAAGACCTAGCTATTCTGCCTGCAAAGGTCAGGCCACCATCCAGAGGTCTGTCAGGCCTCTGTCATTTTCGATGCTGGCGCGGTTCATCATTCGCCCGGCAGGGCATCTTTATTCCCATAGCGTCCCGTTTATTCAGGCCCTGATCACATCATTTCCAGCGACTGCACGCCTTTGACTTCCATGATTTTGTCATACAGGTGCGCATCGCTGGATTTGCGCGATAAGGTAACCTGCACGCTTAATTCACACTGGCCGCTTTCTTCATCCCGGTTAATCACCGAAATATTGCCGTAGCGGATGCCTTCACGTTGCATCACCAGTAACACCAGCGGCACGCTCTTGGCTTTGAGGTAAACAATCAGCGTATGATGTTTACCAATTAATAAATGGCTCAGGCGGCGGAACACCTCCAGCACCACCAGTGCCAGCACCGTGCCGTAAATCCCAATCTCATACATACCGCTCCCGATCACCAGCCCGATAGCGGCGGTAACCCAGAGTCCGGCCGCCGTGGTCAGGCCTTTTACCACCTGCTTTTGAATCAGGATGGTGCCGGCACCCAGAAAGCCCATGCCGCTTACCACCTGCGCCGCAACGCGGCTGGGATCGAGCGCCACATGATCTTTCATCAGCATGTCGGCAAAACCGTATTTCGAAACCAGCATAAACATGGCGCTGCCGATACCGACCAGGATATGGGTACGTAACCCGGCTTCTTTGGCACGCATCTGGCGTTCCAGGCCAATCAGCCCGCCTAAAATGCCGGCCAGCGCGATACGAATCAGCATATCCATTAACATTGTTTTTCTCCGGTAATCATCATGTTCAGATAAGTGCAGTTACGTGACAGTGTGATAACAGGATAATTCTGCTTGCAATTAGCTGTGAGGTTTTTTGTAAAAAGCTGTTTCTTCTATCGACCCCGCGTCAGGGCTGACATATTCTTGCTAAGCCTTTAACTCACCTTCCCGGAGTCTGATTGATGAAAGCCGCTACTTTTCTGCTGGCTGGTGCCGCGTTGATACTGTCTGCCTGCAGTAGTAACAGCGATGACAACGAGCCACCACAACAAGCTACTGCCGCCCATGTTCAGCCACACGTGGTGATGTCGTCAATGGCAGAGGCAAACTGTGCCAATGCAGGAGGGACACTGGCGTTCTCAAGTCAGCTGGACGGATCGCGCATCGGGATGTGCCAGTTAGTTAACGGCCGCCGCTGCAGCGAACAAGCGCTAATCGGCGGTAACTGCGCACGCTAACGGGTTCAGGCCGGATAACACCGGCCGGATACGTCAGGCGGTAACCCGATTTTGACAGGTTTCGCCGCGGTTTAGCTGGCTGAGGTTTTCCAGCGTGGTGTCTGATATCGCCGTCAGGGCTTCGGCGGTGAGAAACGCCTGATGACCGGTAAACAGCACGTTATGACAGGCTGACAGGCGGCGGAATACATCATCCTGAATCACATCATTAGATTTGTCTTCAAAGAACAGATCCCGCTCGTTTTCATAAACGTCCATGCCCAGCGCGCCTATTTTTTGCTGCTTCAACGCATCAATCGCAGCCTGAGAATCAATTAATCCGCCCCGACTGGTATTAATGATCATGACGCCGTCACGCATCTGCGAAAAAGCCTGTGCGTTGAGTAAATGATGGTTCTCCGCCGTCAGTGGACAGTGCAGACTGATGACGTGCGACTCGGCAAACAGGGTTTTCAGATCGACATACTCCGCGCCGAGCGCTAAAGCCTGCTCGCTGGGATAAGGATCAAACGCCAGTAAACGCATTCCGAACCCTTTTAATATGCGCAGCGTGGCGATGCCGATTTTGCCGGTGCCAATGATACCGGCCGTTTTGTTATGCATGTTAAAACCGGTCAGGCCGTCCAGCGAAAAATTGGCGTCGCGGGTGCGCTGGTAAGCGCGATGAATCCGGCGGTTCAGCGTCATCATCAGCCCCACCGCATGCTCGGCAACGGCCTCCGGGGAGTAGGCAGGCACGCGGACGACCTGAAGCCCCAGCTCGGCTGCCGCGTCGAGATCGACATTGTTAAATCCCGCACAGCGCAGGGCAATGTAGCGGACGCCCAGCCCCGCCAGCTCTTCGAGCACCGGGCGGCTGCCGTCATCATTCACAAAGATACATACCGCATCGCAGTCTACCGCCGTCTTCGCCGTGCTTTCGCTGAGTAAAAAATCAAAAAAGACCAGTTCGAAACCATACTGTTGGTTGACCTGTTCAAGGTACTTCTGGTCATAGTGTTTAGTACTGTATACGGCGATTTTCATCGTTGTGCTCCTGAAAAGGGAATGCAACAAGAATAACGTTTTCTGTTGCTTTTTGCTGGTCGCTGTTTACCTTTCGCGGTGAAACCTTCACCTTCCGGACGTTACGTGCCATCATTATTCTCAGGATAGTGAGAAAAAAAGGATGCTTGTTTTCATGCCGCGGATTTTCCGTCGACGTCTCGCCGCTGTTCTGGCGCTGATTTTATTGCTGCTGGGATTACTACTGACGATCACACAGTGGCTGCCGCGCCTGGTGGGCATTTGGCTGCCTGCAGGTACGCGCGTCGAGCTGGAGGGCGCGCCACGCTGGCGGAACGCGCAGGTGCTGTTTCCCAACATCCATTACCTGGCGGATGACTGTCGTCTGGCGAGTTTCAAAAACGCCGCGCTGGGTTGGCATCACGCGCGCTGGGCGCTCAATGCGGATCAGGTCACGCTGGAAACTGAATGTCTGCAACAGCTACCTGAAACGCAAAACGATACGGCCGCGCCCAAAACTCTGGCCCAGTGGCAGGCAATGTTGCCGGGCGCCGACATTCACATTGGTAAACTGACCGTTTCCCCCTGGCAGGATTATGCTGGCGGGCTGGATCTGACGCTGGATAAATCGCGACAGCAGTTACACTACCGCGGTGATAACCTGCAGCTCGACGCCACATTACAAGGACAGCAGCTCAATATTAGTCAACTGACGGTGACGCATCCCGCTTTACCCGAACCGCTCAGCCTTAATGGCCACTTCGAACTGCCCAAATATGCCAACGGCTTGCCGGTGAACGGTGAAATTACCGGCACGCTGGCGCTGGCGGCATTCCCGCAACCTGTGGACGCTGCGCTCAGTTGGGCGCATCAACGTGGTCTGCTTAATGTCACCACGGGGGGCAGCGATCGTCCTTTACTCCATCTTCCCTGGCAGGCCAGCCGAACCCGTATTGATATCGAAAAAGGTGAATATTACTGGCCACTGGCCTCGCAGCCGCTGTCGGGTTTCGTCAATCTGACGCTGAATAACTGGCAGGACGGGCTGGAGGCGACCCAAATCGTCGGTCGTCTCAATATGCTCACGCAGGGCCGGGGCGGTAAAGGTAACGTGGTGCTGGGGATGGGGCCGGGTCACCTCAGCCTTACGCAAAGCCAGCTGCCTTTGCAACTGACGGGCGAAAGCAAATTCGCGGCGATGCAGCTTTACGGCAGCATTCCCGGCGAGCTGAACGGCTCGTTGCTCAATCCGCAACTGACGATAAAACCCAAAGCACTTTTGCGCCTGCGCGGGCGTTTGCTCTCCACGCTGGAAGTCGATGAAGCGCGCTGGCCGCTGGCCGGCGTGCGCTTATCTTCGCAAGGCATCTCCGGACGCCTGCAGGCCATTCTCCGCGCTCACGATCCCAGCTTTGGCCGCTTTACGCTGCACCTGGATGGCGGCGCGCATAACTTCTGGCCGGATTCAGGCGTCTGGAACTGGCGTTACTGGGGCGAGGGAGAAATGCGTCCCTTACAGGCAAAGTGGGACGTCAATGGCACGGGCGGCTGGCGCGATACGCTGATTCATCTGGATAGCCTGTCTACAGGTTTCAATCAGCTGGAATACGGCAGCGTTCGGGTAGAGAAGCCGCGCTTAACGCTCACGGCGCCGGTGAACTGGCAGCGTGATGCGCACCACCCGTCATTTACCGGCCAATTCAAGATGCAGGCAGGAGAAACGCGCTTCAGCTACGGGGGCAGGCTGGCGGCCTCAACGCTGGACTTCGGTGCGACGGGCAGCGATCCCGGGCATTTCGTCTGGGGCGGACAGCTGAACGCGAGCAAGGTGGGGCCGGTACGTGTTAACGGCCGATGGGACGGCGAGCGTTTACGCGGACAGGCCTGGTGGCCAACGCAGTCGCTGACGGTATTCCAGCCGCTCCTCAGCCCTGAACTTAAAATGAAGATTCAGTCAGGTGAGTTACGCGCTCAGGTGGCTTTTTCTGCCGCCGCCAGACAGGGCTTTCAGGCTGGCGGTCACTGGACGGTGAAAAACGGCAGCGTCTGGACGCCGGACAGCCAGGTCAACGGGGTGGATTTTTCGCTGCCATTCCGACTGCAAAATCAACAGTGGCATTTCGGGTTACGCGGGCCGGTTTCGTTACGTATCGCCGAGATTAAAAATCAGTTTGCGATGCAGAACATTCGGGCCGACCTGCAGGGCGCTTATCCCTGGCGTGAAAACGATCCGCTGTGGTTACAGGATGTCAGTATGGATCTACTGGGCGGACACATTACCCTGCCATCCCTGCGCCTGCCTCAGCACAGCCCGGCGCGCGTTTCGCTCCGTGACATAAGCCTCAGCAAGCTCGTCAGCGCCATTAAACCTAAACAGTTTGCCATGTCTGGAAACGTGAATGGCGAGTTACCGCTGTGGATCAGTAATCCCCACTGGATTATTGAAAATGGCTGGATTGCCAACAGCGGGCCGCTGACTTTCCGTATGGATAAAGATATGGCCGATGCCATTACCCGCAACAATGTCGCCGCCGGTGCGGCGATGGACTGGCTGCGCTACATGGAGATTTCGCGGTCATGGGCCACGCTTAATCTGGACAATCTCGGGGAACTGACGATGGAAGCCCAGGTAAAAGGCACCAGCCGCTTCAGTAATCGTAATCAGACCGTTAATTTAAATTATCGTCATCAGGAAAACCTGTTCCAGCTGTGGCGCAGCCTGCGCTTTGGCGATAATTTGCAATCCTGGGTGGAGCAAAATGCCACCTTGCCGTCAAAAAAGGATCAATCACCATGAGCCTCAGGGCCTTACTGCTGATGGTAGCCTGGCTACCGCTGATGGGTTGTGTGCCACGCATCGAAGTGGCGGCGCCAAAAGACCCCATTACTATTAATATGAATGTGAAAATTGAGCATGAGATCCACATTAAAGTGGACAAGGATGTCGAAGCCTTACTGAAAAACCAGAGCGGCCTGTTCTGAGGAGAGCCAGCATGAAACGCATTGGTCTTGCACTTTTACTGGCGACGACGATGAGCCAGCCGGCCTGGGCTCTGACGCTTGATGAGGCCCGTCAGTCGGGCCGGGTCGGCGAAACCCTGTCCGGTTATATTGCCCCTCGATCAGACGACAGCGAAACCCTCGCACTGGTTAAACGCATCAATGACGGACGGCGCGCAGAGTACCAGCGTCTTGCCGGGCAGAACAACCTGAAAACCGATGAGGTGGCCCGCATCGCTGGACAAAAGCTGGTCACGCGGGCGGGGACGGGGGAATACGTTCAGGGCATTAACGGGCAGTGGTTGCATAAATAGCCCTATTGAGCAGGGCGATGCAGGCATAAAAAAACCGGGCTGATGCCCGGTTCCGCGTCAAACAGCATTATCACGCAGTAGCAATCTGCTTAATCGCGTCTTTGGCTTCGCTGGTTGCTTTCGTGGCTACTTCCGGGCCGTAAGCGATGCCTTCAGCCAACACGAACTCAACGTCGGTGATGCCGATAAAGCCCAGGAACAGCTTGACGTAAGGGGTCAGCAGGTCAGAAGGGCTGTCTTTATGAATGCCACCACGGCTCGACAGAATCACCGCACGTTTACCTTTCACCAGACCTTCCGGGCCCGCTTCGGTATAACGGAAGGTCACGCCAGCACGCGCGATCAGGTCGAAATAGTTCTTCAGCTGAGTCGGGATGTTGAAGTTGTACATTGGGGCCGCCATGACGATAACGTCGTGCGCCTGCAGCTCAGCAATCAGTTCATCAGACAGTGCCAGCGCTTCCTGCTGACGCGGTGACAGTGGCGCATCAGAAGGGCGCAGTGCGCCAACTAACTCACCGTCCAGTACCGGAACCGGGTTAGCAGCCAGATCGCGCACGGTGATCTGGTCGCCCTTAGCCTGTGCCTGCTCGATATAGAAGTCTGCCAGCTGGCTTGACTGAGAATAACCCGCAAGAATGCTTGATTTCAGAACGAGTACTTTGCTCATAGTAGTTTCCTGTCTGTTATGCGGAAGGCTTTCCGCTCAATGGTTTACACTTTACAAACATCGGCCTTAGGGTGAAAGCGCAATATTTCGAGAGCTATATTCGAATTAATTGAACAAGCCGGTTTTGCCAACCATCACGGCGTAAAAGGGAATGTGCTATGCTAGGCGCAATTATTAGCGTTAATCAGCGGGTTATCTTAGCACTGTACGCTGAATCCACACCGTCTGAGTAAGGTACGTCACTACTATGTCTTCTCCGGTTTCATCCCCATTAACGCCGCTCTGGTCGCGGCTTGATGCGTTAATGCTGCGTGACCGTCAACGCTTGCAGCGTCGGTTACATGGCGCCAAAAAAATCAAAAATCCCGACGCTCAGCAAAGCATCGCCGCCGAGCTTGAGCAGGATATCATTGTTGCAGAGCGCCGCGTTGCACAACGTGTTGCGGCGACGCCGCGCATCACGTTTCCGGAAAATCTGCCAGTCAGCCAGAAGCAGCAGGTCATCGCAGAGGCGATTCGTGAACACCAGGTGGTTATCGTCGCGGGTGAAACCGGATCGGGCAAAACCACCCAGTTGCCCAAAATTTGCCTGACGCTGGGTCGCGGTATTACCGGCTTAATTGGTCACACTCAGCCGCGTCGGCTGGCGGCACGTACCGTTGCCAACCGCATCGCCGACGAGCTGGAAACTTCGCTCGGTGGCTGTGTGGGTTACAAAGTGCGGTTTAACGATCAGGTCAGCGAAACGACCCAGATTAAACTCATGACAGACGGAATTCTGCTGGCGGAAATCCAGCAGGACCGCATGCTAATGCAGTATGACACCATCATCATTGATGAGGCTCATGAACGCAGCCTAAATATCGACTTCCTGCTGGGCTACCTGCGGGAGTTACTGCCGCGTCGTCCCGATCTGAAAGTGATTATTACGTCAGCAACCATCGATCCCCAGCGCTTCTCTCGTCATTTCAACAACGCGCCGGTGATTGAGGTGTCGGGCCGCACCTATCCGGTAGAAGTGCGCTACCGTCCGGTGGTGGAAGAGGCGGAGGATGTTGACCGCGATCAACTTCAGGCCATCTTCGACGCGGTCGATGAGCTGGGGCGTGAAGGCCGGGGCGACATCCTGATTTTTATGAGCGGTGAGCGCGAAATTCGCGATACCGCCGACGCGCTGATGAAGCGCGATCTGCCCCATACCGAAGTGTTGCCGCTCTATGCCCGTCTGTCTAACAGCGAGCAGAACCGGGTATTTCAGTCGCACAGCGGGCGGCGTATCGTGCTGGCAACCAACGTCGCCGAAACGTCGCTGACCGTACCGGGCATCAAATACGTTATCGATCCCGGCACGGCGCGTATCAGCCGCTACAGCTATCGCACGAAAGTGCAGCGCCTGCCGATAGAGCCGATTTCGCAGGCCTCCGCGAATCAGCGTAAAGGACGGTGCGGGCGCGTGTCGGAAGGGATCTGCATACGGCTCTATGCCGAAGACGATTTCCTGAGCCGTCCGGCCTTTACCGATCCTGAAATCCTGCGCACCAATCTGGCCTCGGTTATTCTGCAGATGACCGCGCTGGGGCTGGGCGATATCGCGGCCTTCCCGTTCGTGGAAGCACCGGATAAACGTCACATTCAGGACGGCGTAAGGCTCCTGGAGGAGCTGGGGGCATTAACCCTCAATGACGACGGACATTACTCACTCACCGGCTCCGGCCGCCAGCTGGCGCAGTTGCCTGTCGATCCGCGCCTGGCGCGCATGGTGCTGGCAGCACAGCAGTACGGCTGCGTGCGGGAAGTGATGATCATCGCTGCCGGCTTATCGATTCAGGACCCGCGCGAACGTCCCGCCGACAAAAAGCAGGCCTCGGATGAAAAACACCGACGCTTTGCGGATAAAGAGTCAGATTTTGTGGCATTTGTGAACCTGTGGAACTACCTGGGCGAACAGCAGAAAGCGCTGTCCGGTAACCTGTTCCGCCGTCAGTGTAAAACAGACTATTTAAACTATCTGCGCGTGCGCGAATGGCAGGATATCTATACTCAGCTCCGTCAGGTGGTGCGCGAACTGGGCATTCCCGTTAACAGCGAGCCAGCGGAGTACAGAGAGATTCACTGTGCCTTGCTGACCGGCTTACTGTCACATATCGGTCAGAAAGACGCCGATAAACAAGAGTTTACCGGCGCACGCAACGCCCGTTTTGCTATCTTTCCCGGCTCTGGACTGTTTAAAAAGCCGCCTAAATGGACAATGGTCGCTGAACTGGTGGAAACCAGCCGGCTGTGGGGCCGCATGGCGGCGCGCATCGATCCCGAGTGGATTGAGCCGCTGGCGCAGCACCTGATCAAACGCAGCTACAGCGAACCGCACTGGGAGAAATCGCAGGGCGCGGTGATGGCCACCGAAAAGGTTACCCTGTACGGTTTGCCGATTGTGGCTGCGCGCAAGGTGAATTACGGCACCATCGATCCCACGCTCAGCCGCGAGCTGTTTATTCGCCATGCGCTGGTTGAGGGCGACTGGCAGACGCGTCATGCGTTTTTCCGCGCTAACCAGAAACTGCGCAGCGAAGTCGAAGATCTGGAACATAAATCCCGTCGCCGCGATATTCTCGTGGATGATGAAACGCTGTTTGCTTTCTACGATCGGCGCGTGGGCAAGGATGTCGTTTCAGCCCGCCATTTTGACACGTGGTGGAAGCAGGCCAGCAAAACCAATGCTGAACTGCTGAACTTTGATAAGCAGATGCTGATCAAAGAGGGCGCGGATAAGGTCAGCCAGCTCGACTATCCCAACGTCTGGCATCAGGGAAACCTTAAACTCAAGCTGAGTTATCAGTTTGAACCCGGTGCGGATGCCGATGGCGTGACGGTCCATATACCTTTACCGCTGCTTAACCAGGTGGAGGAAGCGGGTTTTGAATGGCAGATCCCCGGCGTGCGGCGCGAGCTGATCATCGCCCTCATCAAATCGTTACCAAAGCCACTGCGCCGCAACCTGGTGCCTGCACCCAACTATGCTGAGGCGTTTCTGGGCCGTGTTACCGCCATGGAGATGCCATTGCTGGATGCGCTGTCGCGGGAATTCCGCCGCATGACCGGCGTGACGCTGGAGCGAGACAACTGGCAGTGGGAACAGGTGCCCGATCATCTGAAAATGACGTTTCGGGTTGTCGATGAGCACAACCGCAAACTTCAGGAAGGCAAAGATCTTGCTGGGCTGAAACGCCTGTTAAAAGGAAAGGTGCAGGAAACGCTCTCTAACGTGGCGGACGATGGCCTGGAGCAGAGCGGTTTGCACCTCTGGAGCTTCGGCGATTTACCGCGCAGTTACCAGCAAAAACGCGGCAGCTATGAGGTAAAAGCCTGGCCTGCTCTGGTTGACGAGAAGGACAGCGTGGGCATCCGCTTGTTTGACAGCGAGCACGAGCAGCAGAAAATGATGTGGCGCGGTCAGCGCCGCCTGTTGTTGCTGAATATTCCGTCCCCCGTGAAGTATCTGCATGAAAAGTTGCCGAACAAAGCCAAGCTGGGGCTGTATTTTAACCCTTACGGCAAGGTCATGGAGCTGATTGATGACTGCATTGCCTGCGGCGTTGACAAGTTAATCGCGGAAGCCGGTGGCCCGGCATGGGAGCAAACGCAGTTTGAAGCGCTAAGGGAAAAAGTGCGCGCCGAACTCAATGATACCGTGGTAGAGATCGCAAAGCAGGTTGAGCAGATTCTGACAGCGGTATTTTCGATTAACAAACGTCTGAAAGGGCGGGTAGATATGACGCTGGCGCTGGCACTGGCGGATATCAAAGCGCAGATGAACGGCCTGGTTTACCGGGGTTTTGTCACCCAGAATGGCTGGCAGCATCTGGCAGATACGCTGCGTTATCTGCACGGCATTGAGCGACGGCTGGAGAAGTTGCCGGTCGATCCTCATAGCGATCGCGCCCGAATGCTCAAAGTGCAGGCCGTCGAGCAAGCGAGGCAGGCATGGTGGAATAAATTGCCGCCGCAGCGTCAGGATGACGCGGACGTGCAGCATATCCGCTGGATGATTGAAGAGCTACGAATCAGCCAGTTTGCGCAACAGCTGGGAACGCCTTATCCGATCTCGGATAAACGCATCCTGCAGGCGATGGAGCAAATCGCAGGCTAGTTGCCGAGACAGCTCGCGTAAAAAAAAGCCCGCACCTTGATGGATGCGGGCTTTTTTATGTGTTCAGATCGTGTAACCCCTCAGGCAACCTACTGGGCCAGCGCTTCAAGCCGGTCTTTAAAGGAGGTCACGGCAATCGCCCGGTTATCCGCAAGATAGCGATCTTTTGCGGCAGGTGCCGAACTCTGCACGGCAATCAGCTGCCAGCCTTTATCGCCTTTCAACAGTAGCGGCGAACCGCTGTCACCCGGCAGCGTATCACACTGGTGCGATAACACGGCACGCTGCGCCCAGCCGGTGATCAGGCAGTCGCTGTGTGAATACAGGCTGTCAAGATGATCGGCAGGGTAGCCAGCCTGAGTCACTTTACGTCCGGCTTCTTTAAGCGCGTCCGTTAAATCACTGCGTGAACCATCAAACAGCGGAATCGGCGTAATGGCAGAAGGGGGATTACGTAAAATAACCAGACCATAGTCGAACGGTGCTGCGCTGCTGGGGACGATCCATCCTTCGCCATCGGCTTTTAGCCTGTGGACCAGAGAAGGTTCAACGCGGGCATCAATGTCGTGGATCTCGTAGCGCCAGCCTTTTTTGGTCGACATAAAGCGCAGCGCGACCGGTTTATCAAACTTGCCCGGTGGCGTCAGTAAACAGTGGCCTGCGGTCAGTGCCAGATGTGGTGAAATAAGCGTTGCGGTGCACAGGTTACCACTTTCGGTTTCCAGTTGACCTATCGCATCCCAGGGCGCGTCGCTGACGTCGGTAATCGCCTGACGATGATCCTTACCAAAAAACAGCATTTTTATTTCGGCAGGCGTCGGTGAATCATCATTATCATCGGCATGAACAACGGCGGTGAAACTGAAAAGTCCAACGATTAACAGGGTAGCCAGGCGCATAGAACTCTCAATAGCGAGAAAAAGAAAACGTTTTTGTTATTACTGAAGTGACATAACTATAGTCAGTGAGCGGTAAAAAAGGGAGTCTTTTCAGTTAATCAGTACGCGACAGCGACTAAATAAAAAAACTGGCCGCGATAACGCCACATAAGATCATCACAATCAGAATAATTTCGAAGCGATAGCGACGGACCATATTAGCCACTCCAGTAAAGAAACACCCGGCAGAACCGGGTGTTTTAATTATTAACGCTTACTCGGAACCCTAAAGGGTGACCTTATTTTTTAGCGGCTTTTTTGTGGTGCTTTTTAGCAGCCTGGGCTTTCTGAGCTGGTTTAGCTTTGTGGTGTTTTTTAGCGGCCTGGGCTTTCTGGGCTGCTTTAGCTTTGTGGTGTTTTTTAGCAGCCTGAGCTTTCTGGGCTGGTTTAGCTTTGTGGTGTTTCTTAGCAGCCTGGGCTTTCTGGGCTGGTTTAGCTTTGTGATGCTTTTTAGCGGCCTGCGCTTTCTGAGCGGTATCTTTCTTAGCGACTTTCTTTTTAGCCGCCTGAGCTTTCTGCGCGGTGTCTTTCTTCACTGCTTTTTTCTTAGCAGCCTGAGCTTTCTGTGCAGCTTTATGGTGCTTCTTGTGAGCGGCAGCTTTGTGTTCGGTCTTAGCAGGTGCAGCGGTAGTAGTAGTGGTAGCAGCAGCGGCTGGAGCAGCAGTTGTCTCGGCAGCGAAAGCAACTGAAGACAGACCCATGGCAGCGGCGATTACCAGTGCAAATAATTTTTTCATTGCAAAACCCTCGGACTATTTTTTCATGTGTAGCCCACTGCGGGGCCGGTGAAATGACTATATGAGAAAATAACAGGCGCGTCCGTGGGTCATTGGTATCGCCGTGTAACCGATTGTACAAAGTGGGCGGGGGGAAGTGAAAGGCGGCCTTCAGACCGCCTGCTACCTTAACTGTTCAGGTAACGCTGCTCAAGATGTTTGCGGAAATAGTCCGGGTTCAGCGCCTCTCCCGTGGCATTAAGCATCAGCTGATCGGTAGAGAAACGGCTGCCGTGTTGCCAGATATTCTGTTGTAGCCAGTCAAAAACGGGCTGCAGTTCGCCATGCAAAATCAGCTCTGCCGACTGTGGAATCGCTTTTTGCAAAGCCTGGAACAACTGAGCCGCGTACATCGCGCCCAACGTATAGGTCGGGAAATAGCCGAACGCGCCATCGGTCCAGTGAATATCCTGCATGCAGCCGTTGCGGTAATTCCCGCGCGTATCGATGCCCAGAGACTGCTGCATTTTCTCATCCCAGAGTGCGGGGATATCCTCGACCTCAATCTCACCTTCGATGAGCGCACGTTCAATTTCATAACGCAGAATCACGTGGGCCGGATAGCTCAGCTCGTCGGCATCCACGCGAATCAATCCGGGTTTTACCTGCTGAGCTAAACGCACAAAGTTATCAGCCTGCAGTGCCGGTTGCGCCCCCATCTTAGCGATCACCTGCGGCAGGATGCGTTGCAGGAACTGCGCGCTGCGGCCCAACTGCATTTCCATAAACAGACTTTGTGATTCATGAATGGCGGTGGAGCGCGCCAGTGCCACCGGCTGGCCCCGCCACTGTTTGGGCAGGTTTTGCTCGTAACGGGCATGGCCGGTTTCATGGATCACGCCCATCATGGCACTCAGAAATTCATCCTGATTGTAACGGGTGGTGATGCGCACATCGTCGGGGACGCCGCCGCAGAAAGGATGCGCACTGATATCCAGCCGACCATGGTTAAAATCAAAGCCCAGCTCGGCCATAATGCTCAGCCCCAGCTCGCGCTGCGCCTCGATGGGGAATGGCCCCTGAGGGGTTAACTTGGGTTCTTGCGCCTGTTTTTCCACCACCTGTTGCAACAGCGCCGGTAGCCAGGTTTTTAACTGTCCAAACGTCTCATCCAGTCGGGCGCTGGTCATCCCCGGCTCAAAAACATCGAGCAGGGCATCGTACCGGGAACAGCCATTGGCTTGCGCGCGCAGTTGCGCTTCCTCACGACTTAAGCGCACCACCTCTTTCAAATTTGTGGCAAAGCCCTGCCAGTCATTGGCGGGACGCTGGCTGCGCCAGGCATGTTCACAGCGCGAACCCGCAATGGATTTTGCTTCGACCAGTTCGGCAGGCAGTAAGGTCGCCTGGGTCCAGGCGCGACGCATCTCGAGCAGGTTGGCGCGCTCTACATCATTGAGAGATTGCTGTTCTGCCTGCTCAAGCCAGTCACCCAGGCGCTTGTCTGTCAGGATCTGGTGCTGCAAAACACTCATCTCCGCCAGCGCTTCACCCCGCGCAGCACTGCCGCCTGGTGGCATCGTGGTCTGCATATCCCATCCGGCGATGGCGCTGACGTGGCTGAAACGCGACAGGCGCTGAAAAGTGGCACAAAGTTGTTGATAAGCTGAAGTCACATAATGCTCCTGAATGAGTTAACGTCGTGGCAGTTCCCGAAAGGGAAGATCCAGCGGCCAGCAAAAGCGAACGCTGGCCCCGCCAAGCGGGCTGGTTTCAATAGAAACCCGGCCACTTAATGCATGGGCAATAGAGTGAACGATGGCAAGGCCAAGCCCACAGCCCCCGGTGGCGCGGTCACGGCTTGGGTCGAGTCGTACAAAAGGTTCAAATACGCGTTCACGTTCATCAAGGGGAATGCCCGGGCCATCATCTTCGACCTGCAGGTTCCCCAGCGCACCATCAAACCACAGGCTAACCCGCAGGCGCTGACCGGCATAACGCAGTGCGTTATTGACCAGGTTATCCAGTACGCGCTCCATCAGTCGGGTATCTGAAATCCCGTAGTTTTCACGCTGGGGTAAATCAAGATCGATCTGTGTCTCCGGGTTTATCGCCCGGAAATCTTCCATGCGCTCACGTAACCAGTTCGCCAGATCCAGCGACTGCAAATTAAGATCGACGCGGGGCCGATCGAGACGGGCATAGGTCAGCAGCTCTTCAATCAGGCTTTCTAACTGGCTGACATCGCGGTTCAATGCCGCTGACTCCGCTTCGGTCAGATTGTCGCTCATCTCCAGACGATAGCGCAAACGTACCAGCGGCGTTCGCAGTTCGTGGGCGATGCCGTCAATCAGCTGTTTTTTACTGGCGACCAGCGTATTAATGTTTTCCGCCATTTGGTTAAAAGCCACGCCGACCCTGAACAGGCTAGAGGTGCTGTCGAAGTGCGTGCGGACATCAAGCTGTCCCTGACCAAAACGCTGAGCCGCGTGCTCCAGCCGCAGCATCTCTTTCCAGTGCGGACGTAGCCAGATAAAAACCGGCAACCCCAGCGACATCCCGATAAACACCACCAGGGCCATATCCAGCAGGCGCATCTGGTGCAGATAAAACAGGTAAGGGATTGGCCCAACGGTCAGAACGTAGTGGCTGCGGGGAATGTGCTGCAGGAAAGTGTATTTATCATCCAGCGCCACGATTTCGCCTGCGCGCAGCCGGCGCAGTTCATTTTCATCCAGTTCAAACTTACTCATTGGCTCAATATGCAGCTCAAACGACAAGCCGAGATCGAGACTCTTAATCGTCTTATTCCAGTCCCGTGGCGGGATCTCACGCAGTTCGCTGCGGATCAGATAGAGCGAACTGGCCATCAGGTCGTTCATTGACTGGCGACCGGCACGCTCGGCGGTAAATTTGTAAACCAGCCCGACCATTAGCGACATCACCAGGAAACAGACAAACAGCAGCAGGTAGAACTGAATAAAAAGTTTTTTCATACCGAACGCGTGTCCCAGGCCTGTGGCGCAAACAGATAGCCTTTATTACGGATGGTTTTAATACGAAATGGCTCGGTGGCGCTGTCGTGCAGCTTTTTGCGCAGGCGCGAAATCGCCACGTCAATGCTGCGATCCATCCCGTCGTAGCTGACGCCGCGCAGCGTTTTTAGTAGCGCGTCACGGTTCAGAATTTGCCCGGCATGGCTCGCCAGCACCCAGAGCAAATCGAAATCTGCGGTAGACAGGGCAATGTTTTCGTCAAACAGCACGACCTGACGATTGAGCGCATCAATCGTCAGAGAGCCAAAGCGTAACATGCGATTGTTTTTCGCTGGCGTCGGGGCTTCTTCGCTCTGGCCCTGCTGGGACTGGCGCAGATGCAGGCGCAGTCGGGCCAGCAACACCGCAGGGGGCGCCGTTTTCAGGATATAATCCTGGGCGCCCATCTCCAGCGCCAGAATATGGTTCATGTCGCTGTCGAGAGACGTGAGCAGGACAATCGGTCCCTGCCAGTTCGCGCGTAAGTCACGACAGATTGACATACCGTCTTTGCCTGGCAGCATGATATCCAGCATGACCAGGTCGGGCTGCTGCTCGACAATAGTGGCTTCCGCCCGATCGCCGCGCGTCTCCACAATCACTTCAATATCATGTCGTCCAAGGTAAGCGGCAATCAGCGAGCCCACTTCCGGTTCATCTTCAACGTAAACGATTTTGTGCATGATGCTTTCTAACGTAAAAAGGAGGGGTAAAGCATAACTTTTCCTGACGCAGAGCTCTATGCAATCACACGAAATATCCTTGAGTAACTGGGATATATTCCGCAAAATAGACAGTCATTAACCCTGCGTTTAACGTGTGTTCCGGATTCATTGTGATCACCTTGAGGAGCCAAAGTGTTTGATAAAGAGCTGGCATCAGCGGTATACCGCGATCGCATCTGCTTTAATTACAGTGATTTCCTGTCGGCATCCTGTAAAAAACGATGGAGCTTTGTGGATGCAATCTACGGCGTACTGCCTATATTTGGCATGGTGACACGCAAATCTGCGCACAGCTTACAGGCGAGTGAAGATCAGCTTAAAGAATTAGCATTACAAATCATTTCAACGCAGGTCAGCGATGAAATCAACATAGCCCGTTTGATCACGCTTGCCGAGCAGCAACACATTTCCCGCTTCGATATTCAGCTTCCGTACCCGCTGTCAGACAAGCAGCTTGAGGCTATTCATGAAGAATACCCTAAGCCTGTAGCACTGACACAGCAGGATGACCTGCTGTGTGTCGTACTGGATCAGGCGCACTAGGCAAGCAGTTCCCACATCGCAGGAAGGGTTGCCGCCACGATCAGCATCATGGCAACCCGTTCGACCGGCTTCAATGCCACCTCATGCCCGCGACGGCGCGCAAAAATAAACAGTAAAATACCCGGCGCATAGAGCACCACTGACGTAAACAGATGCAGCGGGCCTGACGCATACAACAGCCAGATGCCATACAGGCTGGCGCCCACACCGACGGCAAGCGCCCAAGGTTTTTGCTGTCCTTTCACCACTTTAATCAGATAAAGTCCGACCAGCAGATAGGGCACCAGAATCATTTCAGAGGCAATGATGAGCAGCGTGTTGTAATCTGCGCCGGTCAGGGCAATGAGGATCAAGCAAACCTGAATACTGCCGTTTGTCAGCCATAACGAGGCGGCAGGCGCGTTGCGGGCGTTCTGCCGGGCAATACTGCGTGGAAACGCACCCTGCTGTGCGGCAATAAAGGGCACTTCAGCCGCCATGATCGTCCAGCTCAGGTAAGCCCCGCACACGGAAATAATCAGGCCCACCACAATAATGGCGTTACCCCAGCTCCCCGTCAGGCGCGTCATCAGGCCCGCCATGGAAGGATTCCGCATTTCCGCCAGCTCCGCACGGGGAACGATGCCCAGTGACAGCAGCGTCACCAGCAAATAGACCAGCAGGGCAGCCAGCACCGCCAACAGCGTCGCGCGTCCGACATCCTTTTTATGCTTTGCACGAGAGGATACAACCACCGCGCCTTCCACGCCGATAAACACCCACAGCGTGATCAGCATGGTCTGCTTGACCTGTTCCCACAAGGGGACGCCCAAACTGAGTCCGGAAAAATCGAAGTGAAACCGGTCATAATTGAAGGCCAGTACGGCCAGCACAACAAACAGCAACAGTGGAACCAGTTTGCCAAGGGTTGCCAGCAGGTTGATGCTGGCAGCGGTTTGCACCCCGCGCAGCACCAGCCAGTGAACCAGCCACAGCAGCACCGATGCGCCCAGCATCGCCTGCCAGGTGTTACCGTTGCCAAAAATGATCCGATCAGGCGTATCCGTAAAGAAGCTCAGCGCAGAAAAAACGATAACCAGGTAGGAGACGTTAGCGATAACCGCACACAGCCAGTAACCCCACGCGGAACAAAATCCGGTCAGTTCGCCAAATCCGGCGCGGGCATAGGTAAAAATCCCGCCGTCCAGTTCAGGTTTCAGCCGCGTCAGTAACAGCATCGCCAGCGAGAGGAAGATAATCCCCGCGCCCGTGATCAGCCAGCCGATCAACAGCGCCGCCGGACCGGCGACCGCCGCCATATTTTGCGGCAAGCTGAAAACACCTGCGCCCAGCATAGAGCTGAGAACCAGCGCTGTCAGGGCACTGAGGCCTAATTTTTTCTCCAAAACGTTCTTCCTGCTAGCATAAGTGGCTGGATGACCAGCATAAACACAACGTTATATCGTCATTGTGTTACGTATAGCGCGTTAAATACTCTGAAAAACAGGCGGAGGATTTTACGGAGTGCGGTGAAGGATGGCAATGCGTGGCTATGCAAAATCGGGCAGGAATTATGCAAACAGACAACAGGGCGGCGGGCGCCGCCCTGCGGTATTTTATTTGAACAGATCGGCTGTCACGGTCAGGTTGCCACCGCTCTGGTTCTGCCACTGACGCGTCACATGGTAGAATTTAGCCCCTTTCTCGGCAGCGCGTTTCGCGGTTTCCTGTGAAACCTCGGTTGGCGTACCAAAATGTCCGCTAAAGGTTACGGTATCAAACGGCTGCATCTGTGCTGCCGTGACCGCATTCACTTCCTGGATCTCTTTGCCGTCCGGCAAGGTCACCGTATAGCGTTTACCGGTTGAGCTCTGCGTTTCAAAGAAGCGGCCTACCGTGTTGCTAGGGGTTTCTGAAGAGGCGACGCCGGGGATTTCCACTTTCTTAGCGGCTGCACCGCCTGCCGCCAGCGCTGCTTTGCCCGCCTGAGAGTCTGCCGGGATGGTGTCCGGACTCTGCACCACGCGCTGTTTCGCATCGGCCTTATAGATGTACGCGGTAATGAACTGGTTGCCGCCGGTATTGGCATCAACCTGACGCACGATAAAGAAGGAGGCTGCGCCTTTTTCTTTTGCGGCTTTGGAGATCGCGTCATTCACATCAGGCTGGCTCGGGAAGAAGCCGTTGACGGTCACGGTATCGAAGGGTTCCAGGCGATAAGCCTCTGCCTTGGGCAGCTCTTTCAGGCCATTGAACATCCGGTATTCAGTTTCCTGACTGGCTTTAGGCGCGTTGGCCTTGTACAGGTCTGCGGTCACGCGCCAGTTGCCGCTGTTACCGTTGCTGTCGTTAATGCCTTGAATGTAATAAGAATCTGCATTCAGTTCATCAGCACGTTTTGAAACGGCATCGGCCGCATCGCCAATTGCATTGAAACGACCGGTGATATTAATACGTTCGAATGGCTTCAACGCGGCCGCTTGTTCTGGCGTCAGCTCTTTAGCCGCAAATGCATTTGCCGCCAGCAGAGATAACAGGGTAGATGCCAGAATAGTGTTCTTCAGCTTCATAAAAATGATCCTTCGCCTTACGCAAAATGAGTACGAAAACGTGCTGGACTCTTGATGTATAACAGATTAGCCGCTGATTATTACATGTTATAAACACGCTGTCGCAGCCATTTTTTGCGATATATCTCTTGTTGTGAGCCAGATTATTCAATCCTGACCGCGCGCCGCGCGATTTTGCCTTACGCTTAAGACAATAAGATGAAATGCGCTGTGATAACAGTACGAAAATAGTTAATGCATTGTTAATTTTAGCTTTTTTTAAAAGGAATATCAGGGTGAAGCGCGCAACAGTCAGCAGATTGTTTGCTGCTAATGTCCCTATACAGTGAGGTTATGCGGAATTGTGTCACTCCGGCTGGATATTACGGCGAATGTGACATAACTGCGCCTGTGCAGTAGATCGTCCGTAACAATTTCAGTAGCTTTAGAAACGATTAGGTTATTGCTTTTTATCACATTGCCTGATGGTTGGTATCGGCACGGCAATGTGTACCGCAAGGATCATCCTCCTTTAATCGATGAAAGGGAAAACTATGTTAATTGGAATACCCAAAGAGCGATTGGCTAACGAGTCACGTGTGGCTGCAACGCCCAAGACCGTTGAACAGCTAATCAAGCTGGGTTTCAGCGTGGCTGTAGAGCATGATGCAGGTAAGCGCGCCAGCTTTGATGATGACAGCTATCTTGCCGCGGGTGCCTCGCTGACTGACCGCCAGCAGGTCTGGCAGGCCGATATCGTGCTGAAGGTGAACGCACCCGATGATGACGAGACAGGTCTGACCCGCGAGGGCAGCACGCTGGTGAGCTTTATCTGGCCCGCTCAGCATCCCGAACTGCTTGCAAAGCTCGCCGCGCGACATGTCACGGTGATGGCCATGGACGCCGTTCCCCGTATTTCCCGCGCCCAGTCGCTCGACGCGCTCAGTTCCATGGCGAACATTGCCGGTTATCGTGCGATCGTCGAGGCCGCACATGAGTTTGGCCGCTTCTTTACCGGGCAGATCACCGCGGCGGGTAAAGTGCCACCGGCAAAAGTCATGGTCATTGGTGCCGGCGTGGCTGGCCTGGCGGCGATTGGTGCAGCCGGCAGCCTTGGCGCCATTGTGCGCGCTTTTGATACGCGTCCTGAGGTCAAAGAGCAGGTCCAGAGTATGGGCGCGGAATTCCTTGAACTCGATTTTGCAGAGGACGCGGGCAGCGGCGATGGGTACGCCAAAGTGATGTCCGATGCCTTTATTCAAGCTGAAATGGCGCTGTTTGCTCAGCAGGCGCAAGAGGTCGATATCATCGTCACCACGGCGCTGATTCCGGGAAAACCCGCACCAACGCTCATCACCGAAGAGATGGTGGCCAGCATGAAGCCGGGCAGCGTTATTGTGGACCTCGCGGCGCAAACCGGCGGCAACTGTGCGCTGACGGTTGCCGATCAGGTTACCGTCACCGCCAACGGCGTGAAAATCATTGGCTACACCGATTTACCGAGCCGTTTACCCACCCAGTCTTCACAACTTTACGGCACTAACCTCGTTAATCTGATGAAGTTGCTGTGCAAAGAGAAAAACGGTGAAATTGCTATCGATTTCGCCGATGTTGTCATCCGTGGCGTTACCGTCGTGCGCGATGGCGAGGTGACCTGGCCTGCGCCACCGATTCAGGTCTCGGCTGCACCTAAAGCCACAACCACGTCTGCACCGGTGCAGAAAAAGAGTGAGGTTGCGACGGGATCGCCACGACGCAGCTATCTGCTGCTGGCGCTGGCCATCGTGCTTTTTGCCTGCCTGGCGAACGTCGCACCCCGTGAATTCCTGTCACATTTCACCGTCTTCGCGCTCGCCTGCGTAGTGGGTTACTACGTGGTGTGGAACGTGAGCCATGCGTTGCATACACCGCTGATGTCTGTCACCAATGCCATTTCCGGCATTATCGTGGTAGGCGCTGTGCTGCAAATGGGACATGGCGGTTGGGTCAGCTTCCTGTCTTTTATTGCCGTATTGATCGCCAGCATCAATATTTTCGGTGGCTTCACCGTCACGCAGCGCATGCTGAAAATGTTTCGTAAGGGGTAACACATGTCTGGCGGATTAGTGACAGCAGCATACATTGTTGCCGCAATACTTTTTATTATGAGCCTTGCCGGGCTTTCTAAACATGAAAGCTCAAGACAAGGGAATCTCTTTGGCATCAGCGGCATGGCAATTGCGCTCATCGCCTCCATTTTTGGTCCCGATAGTAGCAATGTCGTCTGGATTTTGCTGGCCATGGTGATCGGCGGGGCCATCGGCATCCGGTTAGCCAGACGGGTTGAAATGACAGAAATGCCCGAGCTGGTTGCCATTCTGCACAGCTTTGTCGGGCTGGCTGCGGTATTGGTGGGGATCAACAGCTATATCGATCATGCCCCCGGACTGCCCGCAGTCATGGAAAATATCCATCTCAGCGAAGTGTTTATCGGTATCTTTATTGGTGCGGTCACCTTTACAGGATCGCTGGTTGCGTTCGGTAAGCTGTGCGGGAAACTGTCGTCCAGACCGCTGATGTTGCCTCACCGGCATAAGCTGAATCTGCTGGCGCTGATCGTGTCATTCCTGCTGTTGCTGTGGTTCGTCAACACAGACAGTAGCGGCGCGCAGGGATTTGCCCTGTTTGTCATGATGGTCATTGCACTGGCTTTCGGCTGGCATCTGGTTGCCTCCATCGGCGGGGCAGACATGCCGGTCGTCGTTTCTATGCTGAACTCCTATTCAGGCTGGGCGGCGGCGGCGGCAGGCTTCATGCTCAGCAACGATCTGCTTATCGTAACCGGCGCGCTGGTGGGGTCATCGGGTGCCATCCTCTCCTACATTATGTGTAAGGCGATGAACCGTTCGTTTATCAGCGTCATTGCCGGCGGCTTTGGCAGCGACAGCAGCGCGGTAACGGACAGCGAAGAGGCTGGCGAACACCGCGAGATCAGTGCGGAAGACACCGCAGAAATGCTTAAGTCATCCACGAGCGTCATTATCACGCCCGGCTACGGGATGGCGGTGGCACAGGCACAGTATCCGGTGGCCGAGATCACCGAAAAACTGCGCGCCCGTGGCATCAAGGTACGCTTCGGTATTCATCCGGTCGCTGGGCGTTTACCCGGCCATATGAACGTCCTGCTGGCTGAGGCAAAAGTGCCTTATGACGTGGTACTGGAGATGGACGAAATTAACGATGACTTCAGCGACACGGATACGGTGCTGGTGATCGGTGCCAACGATACGGTCAATCCCGCCGCTCAGGACGATCCCGGCAGCCCGATTGCCGGTATGCCGGTGCTGGAAGTGTGGAAGGCGCAAAACGTGATTGTGTTTAAGCGGTCAATGAATACCGGCTATGCCGGTGTGCAAAACCCGCTGTTCTTCAAAGAAAACACCCAAATGCTGTTTGGTGATGCCAAAGCCAGCGTGGAAAATATTCTTAAAGCGCTGTAATAAACAAGGGCGACACAATGTGTCGCCCTTGTTGCGAACCTCGCCTGATTAGTCGTGCTCGTCATCCTCTTCAAGCGTAATCGGCGAAACAAAGTCATCCGGTTTTATCGCCAGCAGATCGCAGCGCAGGTGATCGATCACCTGTTCCGCCGTGTTGCCCAGGAAAGCGGCCGATAGTCCGGTTCGGCCAATAGTGCCTAATACCACAATCCCCGCGCCCAGATGCCCTGAAAGTTCGGGTATGACTTCTTCCGGTAAACCTTTCTCGACATGGGTGAACTCTTCACTGATAGAGAACTTCTGCCGTAGCGCTTTCATCGCCACCAGGTGCTGGCCACGAATCGCGTCGTTGTACACACTGGGATCAAAGTCGGGCAGCTCAATGGCAATATTGATCGGCGTGATGGGATAGGCGCCCACCAGATGAACTTCGGTATGGTTTACGCTTTCTGCCAGTTTAACGGTTTCACGAATGAGTTTCTGATTCAGTGCATCGTGGTGAGGTTCTTCGCTGGCGAGGTTAACCGCCACCAGAGCTTTGCCACCTTCGGGCCAGGGCTGATCTTTGACCATCCACACCGGACAAGGACATTTACGCAACAGATGCCAGTCCGTTGGCGTAAAGATCACCGCTTCCAGCCGATCGTGCTGGTGCGCCATCTTAAGCACCAAATCATGCTGATGAGCCAGCACTTCCTGAATGATGGCTTCGTAAGGACGGTTATGCCAGATCACTTTGATATCAATATCCACGCCTGCATCCAGATAGGCCTGGGCCTGTTCGCGTATCCACTCTGAGCGCTGAGAGATCACGCCCTGACGCATTGAGGTGCGCTCATCCGGTGAGAGCAGGGTGGTCATCTCATATGAGAAGTCGTAGATAGGCAGAAAAGCTTTGATTTTGCCGCCGATAAGCTGGTTGAGATATACCGCACGTCGCAGCGCGGGCTGGTCATCCTGTTGAGGATCGATGGCGACCAGAATATTTTGATACTGGGACATAGGCTACTCTCCTTAAACCAAAGCGACTGGATTAAAGATAGCCTATGTTCAACGCAGTAAGAAAGTGAAAAAGATGTAGCCGGATCAATAAAATAACATTTATTAACCCGGCTTAACCATCAGGCTGCCTGATGGCTCTGGCCCGCCAGACCTTCCAGCATGGCGTGGTTCTCAATAGTGATGTATTTCCCTTTCACCGCCAGCATGCCTGATTTCTGAAAACGCCCCAGCAAACGGCTAATGGTTTCAACGGTTAACCCCAGATAGTTGCCGATATCGCCACGCGTCATGGTCAAACGGAACTCACGCTGTGAGAACCCCCGCTGACCGTAACGGCGGGATAAGTTCCAGATAAAGGCCGCCAGCCGTTCTTCAGCGTTCTTCTTGGACAGCAACAAGATCATGTCCTGATCGCCTTTGATTTCGCCGCTCATCAGACGCATCATCTGCTGACGCAGGGCCGGCATTTTGCCCGATAAATCATCCAGCGTATCAAAGGGGATTTCACAGACCATCGCCGTTTCCAGCGCCTGGGCAAAGCTTGGATGGCTGGCATTCATGATGGCGTCAAAACCGACCAGATCACCCGCCAGATGGAACCCGGTAATTTGTTCATCGCCCTGTTCAGTGATGGTATAGCTTTTGATCGTGCCGGAACGGATAGCATAAAGGGAGCGGAGGTCGTCACCGGCTTTAAACAGCGTATGACCTTTCTGAATGGGTTTCTTTCGCTCAATAATGTTATCTAGCTGATCAAGCTCATGTTCGTTCAGTGTGAAAGGGATGCATAACTGGCTAATGCTGCAATCCTGGCAGTGAATCGCACAACCGCCTGACTGTATACGTTTTTCAGGGAACATAGTGGTTTGCTCGACGATAATTGACTGCGGTCAATTTTACCATTTTTCGCTCGCAAAGGAACTCATCCGAGCAGTTTTTAGGCATACAAAAAGTGTGGTCTGTTACACTTCGCTTAAGGCTGTTATTACTGGCTTTCTTGATGTCAAAGTGTAACGGCCGTCAATATATGTTTACGGTTTTATGATTTCAGACAGGATCTTTCTTTATCTTAAGGCCGGGAATAAGGGTTAAAAACGGGGTTAGCGCAGACTTTCCCGATTTTGCTACTATTCGGGTTAAGCACTATTTTGCGTCATATCATTTTACAGGGGCGAGCGATGAACCTTGACGATGACAATCTGTTCCGTGACGCGATGAATGACGTTACGCCACTCAGAGATGCGGACAACACGCGGTGGAATCCGCTCTCCGCCAGTAAAAAAGCACGTCAACTGCCGCCAGAACAGGAAGATGAAAACATCTTAACGCGCGGTTATCTGGATATTATCCCGCTGGATCAGCCTCTGGAATACAAAGCAGAGGGCATTCAGCAGGGCGTGTTAGATAAGCTACGCAAGGGGCAGTATACGCTGGACGCCAGCCTTAACTTACTGCGTCAGCCTGTAGAGGTCTGTCGCCAGAACCTGTTTAATTTCATTCGTGAGGTGCGGCAAGCCGGGTTTCGCAACCTGCTTATCATTCACGGTAAAGGGCGCGACAGTGAATCCCACGCCAACATCGTACGAAGTTATCTGGATCGTTGGCTACGGGAGCTGGATGAGGTGCAGACCTTCTGTGTGGCGCAAAAGCAGCACGGCGGGGCGGGCGCGCTTTACGTCGGATTACGTAAGACCGAGAAAGCGCGTCAGGACAACTGGGAGCGACATGCAAAACGCAGTCGCTAACTGTGAAATTTACGAATAGTACTCATCAGAACCTCAGCGCTCAGGCTTAAGGTATCGCCGGTCCGGGTGATAATACCGACCGGCTCGCCAGGGCCTGGAGAGGTAATGGGCAGCGAGAAGACGGCGTTGTGACTGAGATCTTCTTTAATAGCGCCTGAAGGCACAAACCAGATGTAGTCATAGCGTAGCGCCAGTTGGCGGGCCAGCGAGGTGGAAGAGGTTTCAACGCAATGTGGCGGTAAACAGCAGCCCTGCTCGTCAAGCATCTGCTGGGCCAGGCGGCGCGGAGCCGTCCCTTCGGGGGAAATCACTACCGGCCACTGCATGGCGCGGGATAAGGTGACGTTGTCACTTAACAGGGGATGTTCCGGCCTGACAACCAGTTTTAATGATTCGAGGAACAGCAGTTCATAGGTTAAGCCGGTCATCATCTCTTTATCAGCCATACGACCAATGCCGATATCAAATTCGCCCGCGCGCAGTCCGGCCAGCAAGACATTGTTGTGCAACGTGGCAACCTGAATGGTGGTGTTAGGACGCAGTTGATGAAAGCGATCGAGAATCTGTGGCAACATGCCCATCGCGGCAGTCGTAAGCGCGCCAAGCCGAATCACGGCAGGACGCTCGTTGATCTGTTCGTTAAAACTCTGACCGGCATGGTTCAGTGCATCCAGCACCTTTACCGCATGCGTCAGAAACTGCTCTCCCATGGTGGTGAGCTGTGCGCCCAGTCGGCCGCGTTCGAACAGCCTGACGCCCGTTAGTTCCTCGAGTTCGTTAAGGGTTTTAGAGAGTGCAGGCTGGCTAAGACTTAACGTCTCGGCTGCACGCCCCAGCGTTCCCTGCTGCGCAACGGCAACAAAGGCATGTAAATGACGCAAGCGAATGCGCTGATTGAAAAGGATATTTTTTTCCATTTCCTAAACTTAATGACATTGCCAGGTAACTGGCAACTATTTAAGCTGGATTTTGTTAACTTTGCTGCAAATTTTTATTAACAATATGTACTTTTTATCGGGTTTTCATTTAAGTTACTGATAAATAATGCTTGAGGCGCTATCGTCGGATAACGTAGCCGCCAGTCGTGACTGAAAAATCATTAACTTAACTGACCATTTTTTGAATGATTATTATTCTCGTGTAAAATTCACGCGTTTTATCGTTAACGATCGGCTATCATAAGCGCCGTTTTTTTTACCAAAACTGATAGTTATTTCGTTAAGGAGAGTACGTCCGTGAGCAGCGTTGAGTCGGTAGACGTTCGCCGGTTAATCAATCAGGGTGCCCTGAGCGGTGGCCAAATTCGATTGATTGTACTCTGTTTTATCGTCGTGGCGCTTGATGGGATGGATATCGCCATCATGGGGTTTATCGCGCCCTCGCTGAAAGCGTCCTGGAACGTCACGAACCATCAGTTAGGCGTCGTCATTAGTGCGGCGCTTATTGGCCTGGCGCTGGGCGCCATGATCGCCGGTCCACTGGCCGACCGCTTTGGTCGTCGCTTAATGATTATATTCAGCGTGCTGTTTTTTGGCTTATGGACGCTGGTCACCGCGTTTTCGCATAGCATTGAGCAGATGATCCTGTTCCGCTTTTTGACCGGGCTCGGATTGGGCGCAGCCATGCCGAACGTCAGCACCCTGGTCGCAGAATATGCCCCCGAGCGCCGTCGCTCATTCATCATCACCGTGGTTTTCTGCGGCTTTACCTTTGGCGCAGCCAGCGGAGGCTTTGCGGCATCCTGGCTGTTACCGCGTTACGAATGGCATTCTGTTCTGTTGCTGGGCGGTATTTTACCGCTGCTGGTGCTCCCGGTGCTGATACGGCAACTGCCAGAATCAGTGCGTTTCTTAATTAGCCGTGGTGCGCCGGCAGAACGCATCCGAACCATTCTGGAGCGTATGATTCCGGGCAGTACGAACCCGCACAGTCAGTTTCAATCTTCCGAAGCGGACGCCACTCAGCCAGACAAAAACGCAATCGCCACGGTTATCTCTCCCCGCTACCGTACTGGCAGCCTGATGCTGTGGGGCGGCTATTTTATGGGGCTCTTTCTGGTTTATCTGATAGGCAGCTGGCTGCCTTCGCTGGTGAGTAAACAGGGGATGACCGTGACCCAGGCCGCCATTATCACCGCCATGTATCAGGCGGGCGGCACCCTGGGCTCGTTATTTGCCGGCTGGCTGATGGACAGATTTAATGCCAACCTGGCGTTGGCCGTCATCTATTTTTGTGGCGGGATTGCCATTGTGGCGTTGGGTTTCTCACCGGCGCAGGTCACCGTCATGAGCAGCATAGCCTTCTGTAGCGGCTTTTGCTTTAACGGTGCTAATACCGGAATGAATGCCTTATCAGCCAGCTATTATCCTACCCATGCCCGCGCGACCGGCTCCAGTTGGATGCATGGCGTGGGCCGAATCGGTGCCATCCTCAGCGCGTTTGTGGGAGCAGAAATGCTGTCGCTCGGCTGGTCTTTTAACCTGATCTTTTTGCTTCTGGCGATTCCGGCCGTCCTCACGACAGCGATGCTGGTGATTAAAAACCGTTATGGTTTTAAGCCGATCACAAATTCATGATTTTTTCCGCTGACGGCAACGCGTTGGATTACAGTAGCTGCAACGCTCATGCTTTCAGGTGGTGATTATGGATAACGCTATCAGTGCGGATGCCATCCGTACGGGCTTTTCAAAGGCAATGTCGGACATGTATCAGCAGGAAGTGCCGCTGTACGGCACGTTGATGCAGTTGGTCAAAGACGTTAATCAGGCCTCGCTGGCGGCGGACAGCGCCCTGCAGCAGCGCCTGGCGCAAGCCGATGAGCTGAGCCGTTTAAGCCTGGAACGCCACGGTGCAATCCGCGTTGGCAGCGCCGAAGAACTGGCCATGCTGCGTCAGATGTTCGCCGTTATGGGCATGTTCCCGGTCGGCTATTATGACCTTTCTCAGGCGGGCGTACCGGTACACTCAACCGCGTTTCGCCCTGTTGACGACGACGCGTTGCGTCGTAATCCGTTCCGTATTTTTACCTCATTACTGCGGCTTGAATTGATTGAAGACCCGGCGCTGCGCGATGAAGCTGCCGCAATCCTGGCCTCGCGGGACATTTTCACCGCAGGCTGTCGCGCATTAATTCAACAGCATCAACAGCAGGGCGGTCTGACTGAGACGCAGGCGCAGCGCTTTATTACCGAGGCGTTAGAAACCTTTCGCTGGCACTCGCATAGCCTTGTTGAAAGCCACACCTATCAGGCCCTTAATCAACAACACCGGCTAATTGCGGACGTCGTGTGTTTTCCTGCCTGTCATATCAACCACCTGACACCGAGAACCCTGGACATTGATCGCGTTCAGGCGTTAATGCCCGAACGTGGTATCGATCCCAAAAACGTTATTGAAGGCCCGCCTCGGCGCAAGGTGCCGATTTTATTACGCCAGACCAGTTTTAAAGCGCTGGAGGAACCTGTCGTTTTCAAAGATGGCTATCAGGGCACCCATACGGCAAGATTTGGTGAGATAGAACAGCGCGGCGCAGCCTTAACCCCACAGGGGCGCGCGCTTTACGATCGGCTGCTGACTGAGGCCGGAAGCGGCGCTGACAATCAACAGCATCAGCAACGGTTGTCTGCTGTATTTCAGGCTTTTCCGGATAACGAAACCGATCTACGCCGGGAGGCTATGGCCTGGTTTCATTATCGCCTGAGTGATAAAGGCCGGGCTGAACCGCCTCAGCCCGGTGAACCGCTGGACGCCCTGATCGAACAGGGCCGCATTCTGGCCGATCCCATTATTTATGAGGATTTTCTACCGGTCAGTGCGGCGGGGATTTTTCAGTCCAACCTCGGGGATCACACCCAGGCGCGCTCGTCAGGCCAGGCAAGCCGCAGCAGCTTTGAAGCCGCACTGGGCTGCGCAGTACTGGACGAAATGGCGCTGTATGCCCAGCGTCAGGAAGCCTCATTACAACGTTGCGGCCTGGCATGCTAACCCACCGGGGCGCGATTGCCCCGGATTGCGCGACTATTGCAGCCGTGAATCACGTATCAGCGTGAATCTTCCCGCACCCAGCAGCATGATCACCAGCGCACCCAGCAGAAACAGCGCTTCGGTCTCCAGCGACCAGGCGCCCACGCCGGTGCGATGCCATAGTGCCCCAGTTTTGACCAGCAGCGTTGCCACCACCATATTCACCGCCACAATGAACGCCGCAGGCCGCGTCATCAGCCCCACAATCAGCATCAGCGGGGCGATAATTTCCCCGATCCAGGCACCCCAGGCAAGAAATCCTGGCAAGCCGTGCTGGTGCAGCAGTTGGGAAATCCAGCCCACCCCGTGCACCAGCTTGAACTCACCGTGAAACAGCAGCAGTCCACCCAGTGTCAGACGCAATAACAGCTTGCCCAGGTCAGGATGATCGGTCATTCGAACAAAAAGCTGATTGATGCCACTGAACATTTTCTATTCCTCTCACGCGTTAAACGACATGCAGTACTAAAAACAGGTTCGCCGGGAGCGGTCAATCCCGGCGGACGTGCGCCGCACATTTTCGGTATTTTTACCCGCTGTGTTTCTGGACAAAGACAGATGGCCTGAAATAATGACCGCCTACGCAGACAAGGAATAATGCATGAAAAATGAGCACGGCCTGAAGATCGCTATCGCGGACGGTGAGCTGCAAGGCGGCATCGATGACGGGATCTTTGTGTTTAAAGGTATTCCTTATGCTGCGCCGCCGGTGGGGGACCAGCGCTGGCGCGCGCCCCAGCCCGTCATCCCCTGGCAGGGCGTGCGAAGCGCACTGCATTTTTCTGCCGCGAGCTGGCAGAACCGCGAATACTGCCTTGCGATTGGCGGCGGCGATCCCGGCGATTTCAGCGAGGACTGTCTTTATCTCAATGTCTGGACGCCTGAACTGCAGCCCGATAAGCCTCTGCCGGTGATGGTATGGCTGCACGGGGGCGGATTTACCCTCGGTTCCGGCGGGCTGGCTCCCTACAACGGCAAACCGCTGGCCTCACGCGGCGCGGTTATCGTCACGATTAACTATCGGCTGGGCCATCTGGGCTTTTTTGCCCATCCGGCCATGGAAAAAGAGCAGTCGGCGACCGGGACGCTTCACAATTTTGCCCTGCTGGATCAGATCGCGGCTTTACGCTGGGTTCAGCGCCATATTCACGCATTCGGCGGCGATGTCCGTAACGTAACGCTGTTTGGCGAGTCATCTGGCGCACGTAGCCTGTTATCGCTGTGCTGTTCGCCCCTGTCAGCCGGTTTGTTCCACAAGGGAATTGTGCAGAGTGCCTATAGTCTGCCAGACGTGACGCGTACCACGGCGCTTGAGAAAGGCGTGCAGGTGGCCAGACGTTTAGGTTTGCCCGCTGATGCCAGCATGGAACAGCTGCGCGCGCTGCCTGCTGAGGCCTTTTGGTCACTGGACAGCAGCTACGGGCTCGGTCCTGTTGCCATCGCGGGCGATGCGGTCCTTCCCGCGCCGGTACTGGAGACGTTTATGGCCGGACGTCAGCATCGTCTGCCGCTGATGGCCGGAAGCAACAGCGACGAAGCCAGCGTACTGGCGTATTTCGGTGTCGATGCCGCCACGGTGGTAGACCGGCTTCGTCGTCAAAACCGGTTCAGCTATCAGCTGTTGAAATGGATTTATCCGCTTGAGACGGATGCGTTGCTCGGACGTGCCGTGGCACGGGATATGACGTTTAGCCTGCTTCCCTGGCTGGTGATGCGGGCGCAGCAAAAAGTCGCTATGCCGGGCTGGCGCTATTGGTTTGATTACGTATCTGAACATTCGCGGGACCTTTTTCCGCACGGCACCTGGCACGGTAACGAAATCCCCTACGTCATGAATACGCTGCATAACCTGCCCGCTGTCAGCGACGATCGCCGCTTTACGGCCGCCGATTACGCGTTTGCGCAGCAGGTCAGTGACTACTGGTTTCTCTTTGCCCGCGACGTGGACACCAGCACGACGCAACTGGACGGGATCTTGCCCTGGCCTGCCTGGCAGGCGAATAATGACGTGACAATGTCACTCGGGTGCGAGGGAAAAGCGGGGCTCAGACTCATGCCGCGCTTTATGCGTCGGCGGCTGGCGCTGTTTCGTCTGATGATGTCGCGTATGGTTCGCCTATAGTGCTCCCTCAGCCCTCAGCCCTCAGCCCTCGTGCCGGGTGCCATCCTGCGCGCCCTCCAGGCTGATTTTTGCTGGAACGATAATCTGTCGCGGAGGCACTGCACCAGCATAAAAAAGTTTAACAGCGCTGTTACATTTTCGGTCTTTCTGCCGATATATCCCATACGCCCGGTGTCACGGGTTAACGTTTAAGGGATTTCAGTATGGGTATGCTTAAAAATTTCACAATTCGCGCGGTAATGCTGACAATACTCGGGCTGTTTTGCCTGCTGTGGAGCGGAATCGGGCTGTTCAGTATTCATTCGCTCAATTCGTTGAGTGACGGCAACGATGTCGATCGCCATATCGTGGAGCAGATGACCGCGTTGAGTAAGGGCAACGATCAGTACTTTCGTATGATTACGCGCCTGTCGCGCGTCATGGAGAAAAAAGCGGCAGGCACAGCGCAAAACGATGAGGCTTTCGCGCCCGTACAGCAGGCACTGGACAGTATGTCTCAGCAACTGACCCTGTTCAAACAGCTCTCTCCCGGCCCAATGGATGCAGCCGTTGCCAATGACGTTATTGATAAATGGCAAAAACTGCTCGACCAGGGCGTGACGGTTCAGCTTCAGCGTGCCCGCCAGGATTCGCTGGACAGCTATCGCCAACAGGCAAATGACGTCACCCCTGCGCTGAGCCGTGCCTTTGGTGCCAGTACTGAAAACTTCAATAAAGTGGCAAGTGTCAAACTGGGTCAAACGCGGGTTGAAGTCGATCGCATGACCGCGATGACCAAAACCCTGATTTCAGTCACCGTGGTGATTGGCTTGCTGATTCTGCTGTTTACCGACCGTTATCTGGTAAAAATGTTGGTTAAGCCGCTGGAAAAAATTCGCGAACATTTTTCAGTCATCGCCAAAGGCGATCTCAGCAAGCCGGTTGAAGATATGGGCCGTAACTGCGTCGGCAAACTGGTGCCCTTACTGAGCGCCATGCAGGACAGCCTGCGCGAAGCCGTCAGTGCGATTCGTAGCGGCACGGAAAACATTTCACGCGGAGCCGCTGAGATTTCGATTGGGAATAACGATCTGTCTTCACGTACGGAAGAGCAGGCTGCCGCGCTTGAGCAAACCGCAGCCAGTATGGAACAACTGACGGCGACCGTGAAATTCAATGCGGAAAATGCGCGTCAGGCCAGTACCCTGACCGAAGCCGCAACGATCACGGCCAAACAGGGCGGTAGTCTTGTCGGTGAAGTGGTCACCACGATGAACGGAATCTCTGACAGTTCGAAGAAAATTGCAGAGATTACTAACGTCATCAACAGCATTGCGTTCCAGACCAATATCCTCGCGCTTAACGCCGCAGTAGAAGCCGCCCGCGCCGGGGAACAGGGCCGTGGCTTTGCCGTTGTGGCCAGTGAGGTCAGAAATCTGGCCCAGCGTAGTGCGGGTGCGGCAAAAGAGATCGCTGGCCTGATTGCGGATTCCGTTGAGCGCGTGGAAAAGGGGGCGCAACTGGTTAGCACGACCGGCGGCACCATGAGCGGTATTCTGAAATCGGTGCAGGATGTTGACGCGATCATGAAGCAAATCGCGGCCGCCTCAGAAGAACAAAGCAAAGGCATTTCGCAGGTTGGCACGGCGGTAACGGAAATGGACAGCGTAACCCAACAAAACGCCGCGCTGGTGGAAGAAGTCTCCGCCGCCGCCAGTGCGCTGGCGCTGCAGACGGAAGCCTTGCAGGCCTCTGTCGCACAGTTCCGCCTGTCCAGCGATGCGCCCCTGGCACCGACGTCAACGCGGAAGCCGCCCTCACAGCCGGCCAGCCCAACGACCTCATTCCAGCCTAAAGCCGCGTCGGCGGATAACGGCGATTGGGTAACTTTCTAAACCCGCATCTGACCACCGCCTTCATCGCGAAGGCGGTTTTTACTGCCTGTATCCCATCACTCCGCCGCCAGATAACACAGCTTCTCTGCCACCTGGTATGACTTCACAAAGGAGGTCACGGGCAGGAACTCAAAGCGCGAATGGAAGTTATGCGCGCCAGTAAAGAAGTTGGGTGTTAACAGACCTTTCGCCGACAAAGCCGCGCCATCGGTGCCGCCGCGCATGGGGATCACCTTAGGCGCAATATCCAGCGCTTGCAGGGCGGCGAAAATCAGATCAACCGCCCGACGATCTTCGCCCATCGCATTGCTGATATTGCTGTAAATATCGCGAAGGGTTAGCTCAACTTTGCCCGTGGGATAGCGCGCGGCGATGATATCTCTGACCGCCTGCAGCTGCTGTTTGCGTGCAGCAAAGCCTGCCAGATCAAAATCGCGAATCGAGGCGTTAAGCGTGGCAATGCTGGCGTTGGCCTGCATCTCGTTAAACCAGATATAGCCTTCGCGACCCTCGGTATGTTCCGGCGTCGCCTGCCGGTCGAAGTGGCTGATAAAATCGTGAGCCATCAGTAAGGGATTGACCAGCACGCCTTTGCCCGACATCGGATGCGCCGGCACACCGGTAAAGCGGATTTCCGCTGCGGCCGCGTTGAAGTTCTCATAAACGACTTCGCCCAGCTCGCAGCAATCAATCGTCCAGGCGAAATCCACATTAAAACGGGTTTCAAGATCCAGCGCTTTCGCGCCGCGCAGCCCGATCTCCTCATCCGGCACGAACGCCACCACGACGTCGCCGTGTTTGCCCTGCAAATTCTCCATCAGCGTCATGACGACGCTCACGGCCGCCTTGTTATCGGCGCCCAGCACGCTGGTGCCGTCGCTGAAAATAATCTGCTGGCCGATATAGGGCGCGATCTCCGGGTGCGCATCCCGACGTAACCAGATGTCCTGCTGTGGGTTCAGACAAAGGTCTTCACCCTGCCAGGTGAGGATCTGCGGGTGAATGTCAGGGGACAGCCCCACGTCAACCGTGTCGATATGGGTGATAAACCCCACGCGCGGCGCATCGGGGCAGTTTCCTCGTTTCAGCGCCGTTACCGTGGCATGTTCATCAATCACAACCTGCTCAAGGCCAAGGTCACGTAATTCGTCCGCCAGCAGCTGCGCCATCGCGTGCTGGCTGGGGGTGCTGGGTAAGGTGGTGGACTTTGCATCACTTTGGCTGCTTACCGCCAGGTAACGAAAAAAACGCGTAATGAGTTGCGCCTGAAGTTTGTCGGTCATTACTAATCCTTATTAGTTGACGTACTGCGGGGTTCGCTATGGTGGTGATTCATGCTATCTATCAAAGCGCTAAATCATTCATTTAGATATTCAGACTAACGGAAGTCAACAGAAAGCGAGGACAATAATGAGAAACAGGTTTACGACCCTGGCACTGCTTACTGCAGGTGTGGCTCTGGCGGGCGGCGTCCATGCAAAAACGCTGGTGTACTGCTCCGAAGGCTCCCCTGAAAATTTTAATCCGCAACTTTACACCTCGGGAACCAGCGTGGATGCCAGTGCTGTACCGGTATTCAATCGCCTGGTGGACTTCAAACCGGGCACGACCGAACTGATTCCCAGCCTGGCAGAACGTTGGGATATCAGCCCGGACGGCAAGGTTTATACCTTTTATCTTCGGCACAACGTCAAATTTCAGAGCAATAAGCAGTTTACGCCCAGCCGCGATTTCAACGCAGATGATGTGATCTTCTCGTTTATGCGGCAAATGGACAGCAAAAATCCCTATCATGCGGTCTCTGGTGGCAATTATTCCAACTTCGACAGCCTGCAGCTGGCGACGCTTATCACCCATATCGATCGCATCGACGATCACACCGTGCGCTTCACCCTGGCCCATCCGGAGTCACCGTTTTTGGCCGACCTGGCCTGGTACTTTGCCTCTGTCCATTCAGCGGAATACGCGGACAAGATGCTAAAGGCCGGCACGCCAGAGAAGGTGGATATGGACCCGATAGGCACCGGACCTTTCCAGCTAGTGCAGTATCAAAAAGATTCACGCATTCTCTATAAGGCGTTTCCTGACTACTGGCAGGGGAAAGCCAAACTGGATCGGCTGATTTTCAGCATCACGCCGGATGCCGCCGTGCGCTACGCCAAACTGGAAAAAAATGAGTGTCAGGTGATGCCATTCCCTAATCCGGCCGACCTGGACAAAATGCGACAGAACAAGGCGATCACGCTCAAACAGGCAGCAGGGCTGAATACCGGTTTTCTCGCATTCAACACCACTAAAGCGCCCACTGATAATGTGAAAGTCCGTCAGGCGCTGGCCATGGCGATAAACAAACCCGCCATTATTGAGGCCATTTTTAAAGGCACGGGCACGGTCGCCAAAAATATTCTTCCGCCTGGCGTCTGGAGCGCAGACAAGGATCTCAAAGACTACGATTACGATCCGGAAAAGGCTAAAGCCCTGCTGGCCGAAGCGGGTGTGAAACCGGGAACGGAAATCGCGCTGTGGGCGATGCCGGTTCAGCGCCCCTATAATCCGAATGCGCGCCGGATGGCGGAGATGATCCAGGCCGACTGGGCAAAAGTCGGCATCAAGGCCAACATCGTGAGTTATGAATGGGGCGAATACCTCAAACGCGTGCGCAACGGTGAACATCAGGCTGCCCTGATGGGCTGGACAACGGCGACGGGCGATCCGGATAACTTTTTCGGACCGCTCTATACCTGCACCGCGGCGAAAGGTGGTTCAAACTCATCAAAGTGGTGCTATCAGCCGTTTGAAACCCTGATCACCCAAGCCCGGGCCGAACCGGATCAGCGCAAACGGACTCAAATGTACCTGCAGGCGCAGCAGATCATGCATGACCAGATGCCCGCCGTCATGATTGCCCACTCCACCATTTATGAACCGATACGCACGACGGTCAGCGGTTATGAAGTGGATCCCTTCGGCAAGCATATTTTTTATCAGGTCGATATCAAGCCGTAATCCATGATGCGGCGGCTCACAGGGACGTGTGCCGCCTTGCCTGCAAAATGTCAGATATGTTGTACAGTTAAGAGTGTGTTTGGTGTTCAGAAGGGAAATAACATGGCGAACGGTTGGGCTTCAGAAGGGGCGGTTCAGGAACAGATCGACAGTACCGTTAACGACGGGATCGAACGCGTGCGCCAGTCGATCGGTCAGGGCGAAAGCGCCACGGAATGTGAACTGTGCGGCGAACCGATACCGGCGGCGCGCCGTCAGGCACTGAAAGGCGTGCGCTACTGTGTCACCTGTCAGGAAAAAATCGATAAGCAGCAAAAAGAAACCAGCCTTTACAACCGTCGCGGCAGTAAAGACAGCCAGCTTCGCTGACTTATGATCCCGGCATGGCCAGGCCGCTGCCGATGAACCAGGCGAGAAAACCGATGCCGGCCACGATGATAGCAATGGGGAACAACAGACCAATTCTCATGTTTATCCTGTGAGTCTATTCAGGGATTAAGCCAGCCGTAACACGGCGTGATGGTTCTTCAGCAACGTAAAGAGTTCAAACTGGGTCGCCTCATTTACCGCACGCCGTATCTCGCCTTTGGTGTAAATCATTGTGTGGATATGACCCAGTTGACGCCACACAACAATCGCCGAGGCCACAAGCGCGCAGGTATTCTCTGCCTGCACACATTCTACTGTGGCATGGCAGGCATCGTCTAAGTCATTGAGAAAAATTTTCACCTCATCAGTGGGCAAGATTGCCCGAATATCATCCAGCATGACCCGGCTGACGCTGCGTGACAAATAAAGAGTTAACCACTTCCTCGTCATTATGACACCTGACGTTAACGATTTTCTCCGTTATACGGGGTAAACATAGGTAATGGAAGTGTTGAGAATAGGGTAGTGATATTTAACGAACTTTTTTAGCTTATTAACGGCAGGCGAATTCCCAGACGTTTTTTACCTTAACGATGCGGCTTAAATAACCAATTTACACGTGCCAATTTTATACCGGCCAATACGCTGTCTCAGGTTACGACGTTAAAAACGCGGGGGGCGGTGCGTATTCCGTTATTTAATGTTTAGGGTTGTCTGTGACCTTAATTCACAGACTCGTGCTGGCTAATGTCGGGCAGGCTGGTGACGCGGCGTGATCGATGACGCAGATAACCGCCAACGCGCGGCGGCATTATCCCGGTGCCGGTAGCCGAGCGGCTGTTTTCACGCATTGTGTCTGTGAGGAATAAACCAGAGCAGGCTCCGTCATCACGAAGCCTGCTGTTGTCATCCGTTCGAACGCAGTTGCGGATAACGTTTGAAAATATAAATACACCATAACAGCGCCGCGAGTCCGATGATCGCTCCCACATTACCCACATCAGACAGGCTCATGTAAGCGCTGACCTGGCTGCCTAATAGCGCGCCCGCACCAATACCGATATTATAAATACCGGACATTAATGACATCGCGACGTCCGTCGCGTCTGAGGCTAAAGACAGCACGCGGATTTGCATCGCCAGGCCAATCATCATCATTGCCATTCCCCAGACCACGCACAGGGTAATGATTGCGCCGGGCCGGACTGCGGCGAAGATTAACAGTCCCATGCACAGCGTCACCAGCGCGATAGCGGCAATCAGCAACGCAGAGGGGAATTTTTTCCCCAGCGAACTGAATAACAGGCTACCAATAATGCCCGCCGAACCGAACAGCAGCAGCAGTAAGGTGGTGAACCCCTCGCTGGCATTGGCAACGAGCTGCATAAAAGGCTCAATATAGCTGTAGGCCGTATAGTGCGCGGTCACAATTAACGTCACCAGCAGGTACATCCCGACCAGCGCCGGTCGGCGGAACAGCAGGGGAACGCTGCTAAGCGAACCCGTGTGCTCGCTGGGCAACCGTGGCAGGATACGCGCCAGCATAATCATCAGCACCAGGGCGGACAGCCCGATCACGCCAAACGTTGTTCGCCAGCCCAGCGCCTGACCGACCACGCGTCCAATCGGCACGCCCAAAACCATTGCCAGCGCGGTGCCGGTTGCCAGCATGCTGAGTGCCTGGGTTTTTTTACCTGCGGGGGCAACACGAATTGCCAGCGATGCTGTAATTGACCAAAACACCGCATGGGACAACGCAATTCCCACACGGGATACGATCAGGGAGGTAAAACTCCACGCAAATGTAGAAAGCACATGACTGGCAATAAAGACGATAAACAGAACCGTTAACAGGAACCGGCGTTCAATATTCCGCGTCAGCAGCATCAAAGGCAGTGACAGTAAGGCCACCACCCAGGCATAGATCGTCAGCATAATGCCCACTTCAGACGTTTTCATCGAAAAGCCTGCGGCAATATCGGACAGTAAACCGACCGGCACAAATTCGGTGGTATTGAACACAAAAGCGGCGATGGCCAACAAGACCACGCGTAGCCAGGCCGTTTTACGGGAAACAGTTGTTAATGGCATGAGAAGTTAAATCAGTCTGTGCGTCAAAAAGGAGTCAGGGCGATCACCCCATGATAGTGACCTGCGTCACACTTTAGCGGTTATTGTGGAGGAATTACGCGCCGGGTGGAACCACCAGGCGCAGATTAAGATGAAATTTTTTTGCCCGATACGGCCGTATGGCGTTTACGGCTCGCGATGACGCTGTCCGGGCATCATCCGCAGCAGCGTATTGTCCTTCAGGGCGTAATGATGAAACAGCGCCGCCGCCACATGTAAGCCAATCAGCCAGTAGCCAAGTGGGGCCAGCATTTCGTGCCAGTCGGTCAGCATATCCGACAGATCAAAGTCAGGTTCGGCCGCCACCGGCATCGGTATACCAAATAACTGCCACTCGCGACCTTTCAGATAACGCGATGCCAGTCCCAGCACCGGAAGCGTGATGAAAAGCGCATAAATCAGCGTATGCGTCAGGTGAGCCAGCCCGGTTTGCCAGCGCGGCACCGGAGGAACAATGGCGGGACTACGATGACGGAGTTTCAGCAGTAATCGCGACAGCATCACCACCAGAATCGTCGCCCCGGCGCTGAAATGCGTCACCATCATCGCAAAGCGCTGCCAGGAACCCCGCTCGACATAGCCGCGTAACTCCATCGTGGCATAGGCAATGATGAGCAGCAGAACAGTAAGCCAGTGAAGCGCAATTTGAGACGATGCGAATTTATTACGCATGGTAGAGCCCTGTATGAAAGTAAGGGTTCTAAGATAACGGAAAAAAATGAAAAAGCTTAACGAAATGACGACTCTGTGGGATGACAGACCAACCGCAGACAGCAGACTCGGGGGCAGAGAAGGCGAGGATAACCGGCACACGGGCTGAGCTGAGAATGGCGGCCAGCAACCGCCATACTGACGTCAAACGGGCGTTGCGTAATCAGAAATCCACGCCGTGCTTAAGCGCCACACTGTCCTGAGTGTGCACATTTTTACCCGGGACAACCGGGCAACACGCATCGCACCCTAATGAACCGGGATAGTACTTACGGGCCTGCTGAATGGCTGCGGTTGCGGAATAAAATGTGCCGAGAAACAGCCGACCTTCCAAATCCGGAAGATATTTACAGCCGCTTGCATGAACCACGTGATTATCGTTGTAGCCTGATTGTTTGTTGACGTAATAGTATCGCGCCATTAGGTCTCCCCCTTGCTGTGAATTCAAAGATGACATTAATCTTTGGGATCAAACCGATTATAGCGGGGAAACGCGTGCTTTAGGCAATCATACTGATAATACGGACAATTCTTGTACGGGCCGCATTCCGGGCAGTCAAACACCCGGAATATTCATTAAGTTTTGCTAGAGTTTGCGGCGGTGCAGCTGCCAGGCAACCCACAACGCTAACAGCAGTAAAGCGGAGATAAACAGTGTCAGGCCGCCCCAGCCAAACTGATGCCAGAAAAAGCCGCCAGCCGTACCCGCCACGCTTGAGCCGACGTAATAGCTGAACAGATAGAGCGAAGAAGCCTGACCTTTTGCCCGACGAGCGCGTGGGCCAATCCAGCCGCTCGCCACGGAGTGCGCAGCGAAAAATCCTGCCGTAAACAGCATCATACCAATGAAGATCAGCACGATACCGTTAAATGCCGTCAGCAGTAACCCCATCAGCATAATAAAGGTCGAGCCAAACATAACCGGGCCGCGCCCAAACCGGCTGGTTAACGCGCCGGCTTTCGGGGAACTCCATGACCCGGTCAGATAAACCACCGACAGCAAGCCCACCACAGCCTGACTTAAATGCCACGGCGCGCCCAACAGGCGATAGCCAATATAGTTGAACAGCGTCACAAAGGCGCCCATCAGCAGCAGGCCTTCGGCAAACAGCAGCGGCAATCCCGCATCGCGCCAGTGCAGACGGAAGTTAATGGTCAGATGGCGCGGGCGCAGCGAGGCCGGACGGAAATGGCGCGATTCCGGTAAGATTTTCCAGAACATCAGGGCAGCGGCGAGGGCAAAACAGCCAATGGCCGCAATGGCTATGCGCCATGAAAAGAAGTCAGTTAATACACCGCTTATCAGGCGGCCGCTCATGCCGCCAATCGAGTTTCCGCTGATGTACAGCCCCATCGAAAAGGCCACCACGCTGGGATGAATCTCTTCACTCAGATAGGTCATGCCCACCGCGGCCACACCGCTCAGCGATAAGCCGATCAAGCCCCGCATCAGTAAAATGCCGTGCCAGCTGGTCATAGTGGCAGAGAGCAGGGTACAGATTGCGGCCAGCATGAGCGCCGTTACCATCACGGACTTCCGTCCTATGGCATCTGACAGCGGGCCTGTCACCAGTAATCCCAGGGCCATCATGGCGGTGGAAATGGAAAGCGAAATACTGCTCGCGGCGGGAGAAATGCCAAACTGTGCAGAGAGCACCGGCAGAATAGGCTGCACGCAATACAGCAGGGCAAAGGTGGCCAGCCCGGCAGAAAACAAGGCGAGCGTGACGCGCATAAAAGGCCGGGTGCCGCGCACAATCCAGTCAGACGCGGAAGCCTCAGACTGCGCAGGCATATCGCTGTCCAGCGGCACCGCAGGTGAAGAGCGATTCACAGGGGATCCTTATGAGTAAAAACAGAGTGTTACTGTAGAAAAGGTCTATTAGGTTGTCTAATATATTAATCATCTTAAATAAGACGTTTAACCTATGAATATTGAACTGCGTCACCTGCGCTATTTTATTGCCGTTGCGGAAGAGCTGCATTTTGGTCGCGCAGCCCAGCGCTTACACATCTCCCAGCCGCCGTTGAGTCAGCAAATCATGCAGCTTGAAGCGGAAACCGGCGCGCAGCTGTTTAACCGCACCAACCGTAGCGTGCAGCTTACGCCGGCCGGCGCGCAGTTTTTACAGGATGCGCGGGCAATCCTGTTACAGGTCGAGCAGGCAACCCAGCGCGCCGCGCGTCTGCATCGCGGTGAAGAAGGAGAGCTGCGCATTGGATTTACCTCCTCTGCGGCTTTTATTGGCGTGATGTCAGATGCGCTTTATGTGTTTCGCCAGCGCTGGCCCAACGTACATGTTCAGATGCAGGAAATTAACACCCGTCAGCAGCTGGCTCCGCTGCATGAGGGCAAGCTGGACCTCGGCGTCATGCGCAACACGCCGCTCCCCGCCGATTTGCATCATCAGCTTTTGCTGCGCGAGCCATTGTGCGCCGTGGTGCATAAAGCCCATCCGCTGGCGACGGCAGGGCGGATCACCTTGCAGGCGCTGGCGCGGGAACCCTTTGTGTTTTTTGATCCTCAGGTGGGAACGGCACTGTACAGCGAAATCCTGGATTTGCTTCAGCGCTATCAGATCCGGCCCTACATTACCCAGGAAGTGGGCGAGGCCATGACTATTCTCGGACTGGTCGCGACCGGGCTGGGTGTATCTATCTTGCCTGCCTCCTTCAGCCACGCGCGTCTGGCGAACGTAGTGTGGTTACCGCTGGAGGAGCCTGATGCGCAGTCGGAGATGTGGCTGGTCTGGTCGGGCGAACGCGAAATGAGTGCGCAGATGGCGCATATGATGGCGTTACTGCGCCGTGAGTGACAATTTATCCGCCTAAGCCAGAAAAATTATGTGTGTTAAATCACATATCTAAGCAAATATTTGCCGCAAAAAGTGAATCTGCCGCACCATAGCGGATATTTATTTAGAAGCGCGAAAATAACCGGAGCAGGGTGTGAGTTCGGACAGTCAACCTGGCCATATTGACCAAATTAAACAAATTAATGCTGGCGTCGTTTACCGGTTAATCGATCAGCATGGGCCAGTCTCGCGTATTGAACTGTCCAAACGGGCCCAGCTGGCGCCTGCCAGTATTACCAAAATCGTGCGGGAAATGCTGGATGCCCACCTGGTTCAGGAAACCGAGTTTCAGGAGCCAGGCGCTCGCGGCCGTCCGGCGATTGGTTTAATCCTTGATACGGACGCCTGGCACTATCTGGCGATTCGTCTGCACCGTGGCATATTGACGCTGACCTTGCGTGACCTCAGCAGCAGGGCGCTGGTCGAAGACAACCTGCCGCTCATTGATGACGCCACGGAGCCGCTGCTGACGCGGTTGACCGACCATGTTGACGCGTTTTTTATCCGTCATCAGAAACGGCTGGAAAGGCTGACCGCTATTGCCATCACCCTACCAGGGCTGATTAATGCCGCATCCGGTGTGGTGCACCGTCTACCCGGCTATACCTGCCATGATATGCCGTTGGGCAGCACCCTGGCGGCGCGGACCGGCCTGCCGGTATTTATCCAGCACGATATCTCCGCCTGGACGCTTGCCGAGTCGCTGTTTGGTGCGTCACGCGGTGCGCAGGACGTGATTCAGATTGTGATCGACGAAACGGTAGGGGCTGGCGTGATCACTGGTGGTCAGCTGTTGCACAAAAGCGGACGCGCGCTGGTGGAAGTCGGCCACACCCAGGTCGATCCTTACGGCCAGCAATGCTACTGCGGCAATCACGGCTGTCTTGAAACAGTCGCCAGTACCGGCAGCCTGCTGGCGCTGATTGCGCACCGACTTCCGGGTCAGCCCGACAGCCTGTTACACCATCAGCCCTTAACGCTTTCTGCCATTTGTGAGGCAGCACAGAGCGGCGACAGGCTGGCGCGGGATGCCATCGCGACAGTGGGGCATCATGTTGGCAGGATCCTTGGCATGATGGTCAATATCTTTAATCCTCAACAAATTCTTATCGGTTCGCCGCTAAATCAGGCGGCAGATGTTCTCTTTCCGGCAGTACAAAATACCATTCACCAGCAGTCTTTACCTGCATACAGCGCAGTGATTCAGCTTGCACCCACTGAATTTACTGAGCCAGGTACGCTGGGTGCCGCCGCGTTGATCAAGGATTCGCTTTACAGCGGCTACCTGTTAATTAAGTTACTGCAAGGTTAAGCAACACTAACCTTGCGCTAACGCAATCTGCTCCCCCTTTTCCTTCCTTAGAATGATCATTCGCATGAAAGCCGAATCGTCAGTGAGCTGACACCGCTTGTGAAGGAGAAGTAGAGTGAAAACGCTATTTATTACCGGAACCGATACCGAAGTGGGGAAAACCGTGGTCGCACGCGCCCTGCTGCAAAGTTTTACCCAGGCGAACGAGCGGGCTGCGGGCTACAAACCTGTTGCCCGCTGGGGCGTCAAAACAGAAGAGGGCCTGAGAAACAAGGATGGGTTGTTTTTGCAGAGCGCCTCTTCCCTTGCGCTGCCTTATCAGGCAGTGAATCCGGTCATTTTTGAGAAAGAAGAAATCTGCGGCTATCCGCCCAATAAGGTCGATTATGCGAAAATCACGCAGGGGCTTCAGCATCTCAATCAGCTTGCCGATCGCGTGGTGGTCGAGGGCACCGGGGGCTGGCGCAGCCTGATGAACGATGCCCAGCCGCTGTCGGCCTGGGTGATCGAGCAGCAACTGCCCGTCATCTTAGTGGTCGGGATTAAGTTAGGTTGTATCAGCCATGCGCTACTGACCGCTCAGGCGATCCAGGCCGACGGATTGCCGCTGGCCGGATGGGTGGCTAATCGTATTAATCCGGGGCTGGCGCACTATGCCGATATCATTTCCGTCCTGCGTGAACAGATTACGGCACCGCTTCTCGGTGAGTTGCCTTACTTGCCCCGCGCAGAGCAGCGCGATCTGTCCCGTTATCTGGATATCTCCCTGCTGAATAGCGATAACCTGCACTACGCCCGGACAAAAACAGCCTGAGAGAACCAGAGCAGGATGGCGCCACGCGCGCGACGGTGCCATTCATCAGAGATAACTGACCAACAGTGATACGGAATGAGAGGCAGGATTAAGTGGGCCGCAACCAACGTGCGGCCCTGATTCATTATGGATTCAGGCGGCGACGGGTGCGCCCGGAGCTGAGATAATCAGCAATGTAGTCCTGGGAAATCTCGCCACTGTAACGGCCATCTTCGTCCACAATCGGCATCCAGACGGTGTTGTGTTCATAGAGTTTCGACAGAACCACACGCAGGTTCTCTTCTGCTTTACCGGTCACTTTAAACGTATGCAGCATCTCTTCACAGCGCCCACTCGCGTGACGCGCCTCACGGCGTTTTACAAATCCTAACGGCTTGCCGTCGTCGTCAACCACGGTGATGGAACGCATGTCGTTTTCGTCCATGGTGCCAAAAGCCTCCGGTAACGGCGTCGAGCGTTTTACCGTGATGGTGGGCTGTTGGTCGGTCACGTCGCCTGCCTGTACCAGCAGCAGACGTTTCAACGTACGGTCCTGGCCAACAAAGGAGCCGACAAAATCGTTAGCCGGCGTCGCCAGCAACTCATCGGGGCTGGCGCACTGGACAATTTTGCCCTGGCCGAAGACCGCGATGCGGTCGCCAAGTTTGAGTGCTTCATCAATGTCGTGGCTGACCAGCATCACCGTTTTCTTTAACTGACGCTGCATATCCAGAAACTCATTCTGAATAACTTCCCGGTTAATTGGGTCAACCGCGCCGAAAGGCTCATCCATCAGCAGTACCGGCGGATCAGCCGCCAGCGCGCGAATCACCCCAATGCGCTGCTGTTGTCCACCGGACATTTCACGCGGGTAGCGATGCAGAAACTTATTCGGATCCAACGCCACCATGCTCATTAACTCCGTTGCCCGCTCGCGGCACTGCTTTTTATCCCAGCCCAGCATGCGTGGCACCACGGTGATGTTCTCTTCAATCGTCATATTGGGGAACAGACCAATTTGCTGGATCACGTAACCAATATTGCGACGCAGGGTGGTGGTATCCTGAGTGCTGGTGTCTTCCCCGTTGATGAGAATCCGCCCGCTGGTAGAGGGAATTAAGCGGTTAATCATTTTCAGCGTGGTGGTTTTGCCACAGCCCGAAGGCCCAAGCAGCACGCACATCTCGCCAGCAGGAACCTCAAGACTCACATTGTCCACCGCTTTCATCAGCGTGCCGTTTTTCTGGCTGAAGGTTTTCGTCAGATTTTCAAGTTTTATCATTATCGAATTCCCTTAGGAGTCAGCGCCAGCTGCAAACGGTGCAGCAGCCAGTCAAGAACAATCGCCAGCAGGCAAATCATCAGCGCCCCGGCAATCAGCATACGAATATCACTGCCGCTAATGCCATCCAGCAGCAGCATGCCCAGCCCGCCAGCACCAATCACCGCCGCGATAGCCATTACGCCAACGTTCATGACCACGGCGGTGCGAATACCACCAAAAATCACCGGAAGCGCCATCGGGATCTCAACCCAACGCAGGCGCTGCCAGAACGTCATGCCAATGCCACGACCCGCTTCACGCAGGCCGTCCGGCAGATTTTCCAATGCGGTATGCGTGTTGCGCACAATCGGCAGTAATGAATACAGGAAGACCGCCGTGATAGCCGGTAGCGCACCAATCCCTTTCCCAATCAGCGAGAAAAGCGGAATCATCAGGCCAAACAACGCAATCGTCGGGATGGTCATTACAACGGTGGCAATGCCGAGCACCGGCGTGGCCAGCCATTTAAAGCGCACAATTAAAATTCCAAGGGGTACGCCAATAACAATCGCGCATCCTACTGCAACCAGCACCAGCCAGGTATGTTGCCAGGTCAGCGTGAGCAGGTTATTCCAGTTATCAATGATGTAATGAAGGGTATCCACGATGCCTCCTTACAGCATGTTTTTGGATTGAAGGAAATCGCGCGCCACCTGTTCAGGCGACTGGTGATCGATGTCCACGCGCTTGTTCATCTCGGTAATGGCCTCATCGGTGATCAGCGGGGAAAGCTGATTCAGGGCGGCTTCAAGACCGGGATGGCTCGCCAGCACGTCTTGTCGCACAACCGGCGTCACGTTGTAGCTGGGGAAAAAGTGTTTATCGTCTTCCAGTACCTTGAGATCGAAACCTTTCACGCGCCCGTCCGTGGTGTAGATCAGGCCGGCATCCACAAAACCATCGCGCACGGCGTTATAGACCAGCCCCGGATCCATCTGGCGAATCTGTGGCCTGTCGAGCGTCAGGTTGTAGGTCTTCTGCAGTGGCTTCATGCCGTCTGAACGGCCATAAAACTCCAGGTCCAGCCCGAGTCGCCAGTTATGTTTCGGATCTGTTTTACGCACCTGATCCATTTTGGCCACCAGTTGCGACAGCGTCGAAATACCTTCTTTTTCCGCGCGCGCGCGCTGCATGGCAAAGGCATAGGTGTTATTCATCGGGGCGGGATTGAGCCAGATAAGACCCAGTTTGCCGTCCAAATTTTTCACGGTTTTATAGGCGTCCTCGGAGGACATCGGTTTATTAATATGGTTAAAGATGATCAGTGAGGTACCGGTATATTCCCAGGTCATGTCGATCTGCTTGTTAATCATGGCATTACGACTGATGGTGGTGGCGATGTTGCGTTTCGGGATGACCTCAAAGCCTTTCTTTTGGAGCCACATAACCGTCATGGCTGAAAGAATATGTTGCTCGGTAAAGCTTTTTGTCGCGAGCACCAGCGGCGTGGCCGCCTGTACGCTTTGGCTGAGTGCCATTGAGGCCACCAGTGCCAGGGTAGAGCTCTTAATCCAGCGCGTTAGCATTACAAACCCCTTATCGTTATGCCGCAGCGTGCGGACTAAGGTAGCGCCCTAATGACGCCAGTAGCATATCCAGCACCAGTGCAACCAGCGCCGTAGCAACGGCACCCAGGATAAGCACAGGGAAGTCATTAAGATAAATGCCGGGGAAAATCAGTTCGCCAAAGCTGCTGGCGCCAATCAGGAAGGCGAGCGGGGCGGTGCCCACGTTAATGGCGGTGGCAATGCGCACGCCCGCAAGAATAACCGGCAGGGCGTTAGGAATCTCAACCTGACGTAAGCGCTGCCATTTGGTCATGCCGATGCCGTTCGCGGCTTCGATCAACGAAGGCGGTACGGCGCTGAGTCCGGAGTAGGTGTTACGGACGACAGGCAACAGTGATGCCAGAAACAGCGCGACCAGGGCGGGCTTATCACCAATGCCAATGACAACCATCGCCAGCGCCAGAACGGCAAGAGGAGGCAGCGTATTGCCGACGTTAAAGATTTGCATGACATATTCCGCCCAGCGCCGGGCAAAAGGGCGGCTGAGTAGAATACCGCTGGGTATACCGACCAGCAGGGCGAACAGCATCGACCAAAACACCAGAAACAGGTGCTGCTGTCCAAGGTAAATCAGATCGTCTTTGCGGGCGACCAGCGTATCCCAGCCAAGCCCCCATACCAGCGCACCTGCCACTGCGACCACAGCCAGCAGTGCCAGACCGGCACGCCTGGCCAGTGAAGCGTTATGCATACGGTTTCTCCCTGTTTACGGATCTGTTGTCATAGCTACCTAAACCAGCATGACAAAAGTGGCTATCGTCAGCGCCCCTTCCAAAACCATGCCGGTCGCTAAATGCGGCAAACCGCAGTGAATTTCTGCGTAATTTCACCAAGTGCGGAAAATAGCGCTTTATTTCTATAGCAGCGGTAAGCGGAGCGCGCCAGCTTTTATCGGAAAAATCAGGAAGATAGCATGAGCCAAAAAACGCCTCAGCCCTTACAGCAACAGGTTTCAGAGTGAAACGACCTGAAAAGGCCTTTTTTAAGTGACAGTGTCACAATTTGGATTGAATCGGTTCCCGTCTGGTGAAATATGCGCTAGCCTTAGGGAACAAAAAAGGGAGCATCATGACCAACAGCACCTCCGCACCACGCCGTCGCCACTGGATTCTCTTTGCCTGTATGCTTGCCATGTTTATGGCTGCTATTGAAGTCACGATTGTGGCGACCGCAATGCCCACCATTGTGGCCGATCTCGGCGGTTTTTCGCAGTTTGGCTGGGTTTTCTCTGTCTATCTCCTTACCCAGGCGGTGAGCGTGCCGCTCTATGGCAGGCTGGCGGACCTGTGGGGCCGCAAAAAAATGCTGTTTCTGGGCATCGCGATCTTCCTTACCGGGTCGGTGCTCTGCGGTTTCGCCCACACGATGCTCTGGCTGATTGTCTTCCGGGCATTTCAGGGGCTAGGGGCGGGCGCGATCATGCCGCTGAGCTCCACCATCGTGGCAGACATCTATTCCCCCCGGGAACGCGCCAGCGTGCAGGGCTGGTTGTCCAGCGTCTGGGGCGTTGCGGCGATTGTCGGTCCGCTGTCCGGTGCCTGGCTGGTCCAGCACTTTAGCTGGTCCGTCATCTTCTGGGTCAACGTACCGATCGGCATCGTCAGCATGCTGATGCTGGCAGCCTTGCTGCCTGCCTATACGCAGACACAACCCTCCCAGTCTTTGAATCTGACCGGGAGCGGCTGGCTCACGCTGTGTATCAGCGCCGTTCTGATTGCGCTGCTGCAGGCGGAACAGCTTGGCTACTGGCTGCTGCTGTTCTTAGCCATTGGCCTGGTGGCTGGCTGGCAGTTAACCCGTCATGAGCAGCGCACCCGCTCGCCGCTGTTCCCGCTCAGCCTGTGGAAAAGCCCACTGATTATCGCGGGCAATCTCGGCAACTTCATCATTGGTGCAACCATGATGGGCGTCAGCGCTTTTCTACCGACCTGGATTCAGGGCGTAACCGGCGGATCGCCGCTTCAGGCCGGAACTGCGCTGGCCATGATGTCTGTTGGCTGGCCGCTGGCCAGTACGCTAAGTGGCCGTCTGATGCTGTTGAACTCCTACCGTTTTACCGCGCAGCTGGGCGCACTGTTATTAATCGGCGGCAGCGCCTTGCTACTGCTGTTGCACACAGAAAGCACGCTGTTCCAGGCGGGATTCACCGCCTTTGTCATCGGAACCGGCATGGGAATGACCAGCACGACATTTCTGGTATCTGTCCAGAATCATGCCGACTTTAACGTGCAAGGCATTTGTACAGCGTCGGTCATGTTTAGCCGTATGATTGGATCGGCGCTGGGGACAGCGGTGATGGGCGCGGTGCTTAACCTGAACCTGCAATGGCGGTTGCCCCATGCGCAGGATCCGGTTCAGCAAATCATGTCGCAGGAAACGCGCGACCGCCTGGCACCGGACGTGCTTCAGCCAATGCTGCAGGCAATAGCCGCATCGCTACATTGGGTCTTTATTGTGGCACTGGTCATTGCGTTCCTCACCCTGTGGGTGGCGTGGAAGATGCCGCGTCAGCAGCCGCAACAAACGGAATAGTGCGCTGAAACCTCAGGCGTGATGGTCAGAGAAGGGCCAGCAAAAGGCAGGAAAAGGCAGGAAAAGGCAGGAAAAGACAGGGCGACATCATCGTCGCCCTGAACATTATTGTGTAGCGGAGTCTTGTGAGCTGCCTGCGCTGTCGGGCACGGAGGCGCCCTCATCACGGCCCAGCTTTTTATAAACAATTTTCTGTGTGTCGTTATCGCAATGGCCGACGACCTGACCGCCAGCCTGATCAACCTGATCGTTGGCGACCACATCCAGGCTAAAGCCTGATTCAGGCACGCCGTTTTGAATGATTTTCTGGCTGATATCCGCTTTTACAGATTCGCAGGATGCCTGAGCCAGCAGGGGGAAGGCTAAAAACGTCGCTGTCAGTAATGCACTCTTGATCTTCATAACCCTTTCCTTTTGTCATGCGTCAGTCATTACTATAGCCGAAATTTACGGCAATACCGGGCGGCCCGTGCGGCGGTCTAAGCAGCGCAGCGTATTGGGTTCCCAATAGGCATTCAGATTAGCGCTCTGTTCACATTTGTCGCGCGTGTCGAATGCGCGATCGGCTTTATCGAATTCTTTCTCAACCCGGCTGTTCACTTTGTTGCGCAGCATGTGCGTATCATTCCACTGCTCTTTACTCTGACGTGCCGCTTCGTTGCTCAATGCGCTGCTGCCGTTTTCAATAATCACGTGTTCGGTGTTCGCACTGACACGCATCGCGGTGGCAGAAAGCAGGGCCACCATCAGAACCGGAACCAATTTTTTCATCGTAATATCCTTCGGTTAACACTGTTTTACTCTTGGGTAAAACTATTGCATCAAATGAGAATAGTATACCATTGCCGATTACTTGCTCACCAGTTGTGTGCATGTTGTTTACCTGTCAGAGAGATTATTGTGCTGCTTAAAACCACGCTGCTGTTTTTTATCACCGCGCTGGCGGAAATCATCGGCTGTTTTCTGCCGTGGCTGTGGCTAAAGAAGGGGGCGTCCATGTGGCTGTTGTTGCCTGCCGCATTGAGCCTCGGGTTATTTGTCTGGTTGCTGACCTTACATCCTGCGGCCAGCGGCCGGGTTTACGCGGCGTACGGCGGCGTCTATGTGCTGACGGCCATGCTTTGGCTGCGCGTGGTCGAAGGTGTCAAGCTGAGCGCATGGGACTGGAGTGGTGCGCTGATTGCGCTGAGCGGCATGCTGATTATCGTAGCGGGATGGGGCAAAGCGTAAAAGCCAGCCTTTGCGGCTGGCTTATCGGTCAGGGTTTATGCACTTTCAACCCTGCCAGCGTCTGGCTGACAGGCATCATCTCAAGCGTATTGATGTTGACGTGTTTCGGCAGCGTGGCCACCCAGTAAACGGCTTCGGTAACGTCTTCAGGCGTCAGGGCCGTGGCGCCCTCGTAGACCTGTTCGGCCTTGCCATCGTCCCCTTTAAAGCGCACGTTAGAAAACTCCGTGCCGCCGACCAGGCCCGGCTCAATATCGGTCACACGCAGGGCCGTACCGTGTAAATCGGTGCGTAAGTTAAGGCTGAACTGGCGCACAAAGGCTTTGGTGGCGCCATAAACGTTGCCCCCGGCATAAGGCCAGCTGCCGGCAATCGAACCAATGTTGATAATGTGACCGACGTTACGCTCTACCATGGCAGGCAAAACCGCGCGCGTCATATAGACCAGCCCTTTGGTATTGGTGTCGATCATATTTTCCCAGTCGTTCACATCTGCCCGGTGCGCGGGTTCGATGCCCAACGCCAGACCGGCGTTATTCACCAGGACATCAATATTGCGCCACTCGGCAGGCAGCTGTGTGATAGCCTCTTCAATCGATGCCCGGTTACGCACATCTAACTGTACGGTATACAGATTCTCACCCAACTCCGTTTTCAGCGCCTTCAGGCGTTCAGCACGACGTCCACTGGCAATCACCTTGTGACCTGTTTCGATGAATCGGCGGGTAATGCTTTGGCCAAAACCGGCTGTGGCTCCCGTAACAAAAATAATCATCTCACTTTTCCCTCTTCCAGTTTCGTGATGTCTCCTCACCTTATCACGGCATTTTAGCCTGTGTCCGCTGAATTCCGTGGGGAGGCGCTTTTGCGCGCTTTTAGCGCACGCTGCCCCGAAATCGTGCAGAGAACAGGGCAGCAAGGTAACGTGGCAGGGGGCATTTTTACTGGCAACCGATTGCGTTAGATGAGCAACCGATTGCGTGGCGATTTTATCGGCGAAAGCGTTGCGCAACAGGATTATTGACATAAGTTGATGATAATAAAGTAATTTATCAGTCGCTAATCTGGCATGCGTCTTGCAGAGTGTTTAAAGAGAGTACGAGATGAACAGGGCGACAACATCAGGCGCCCGGTAAGAGGAAACGATATGTCTACATGCCAGGACACGGCGATTCGTGCCAGTTTTTTTGATTTTGCCGCGGTGGCGAACGAGCCTGAGGCTATTCTGTCTCAGGCGCGTTATATCGAAGATGGTCTGCTCATTCTGCGAGAGGGCCGCGTAGTCGGTTTGCACCCCTGGTGTGATGTCAGCAGCAGTCAGGCAGCAGAGCGCGTTATCGATCTGCGCGGTAAGCTGATCCTGCCGGGTTTTGTCGACTGCCACATTCATTACCCGCAAACAGAAATGATCGGCGCCTATGGTGAGCAGCTTCTCGAATGGCTGAATCAGTATACGTTTCCGGTTGAGAGGCAGTACCGCTGTGCCGAGCATGCCGCGCAAATGTCAGCGTTTTTTCTCCATCAGCTACTGGCTAACGGCACCACCAGTGCGTTGGTTTTTGGCACGGTGCATCCGCAGTCGGTAGAGGCGCTTTTTAGCGCGGCCGAAGCGCTTGAGATGCGCATCATCGCCGGTAAAGTCATGATGGATCGCAATGCGCCTGATTACCTCACCGAAACGCCGGAGGAAAGCTATCAACATTCCCGCGATCTGATTGAGCGCTGGCACGGCCGCGGCCGACTGAGCTATGCCCTGACGCCGCGTTTTGCGCCCACCTCGTCACCCGACCTGTTAAAGAAAGTGCAGGCGCTGCGCACGGCTTACCCGGATGTCTGGCTCCACACACACCTCAGCGAAAACCCACAGGAAGTTGCCTGGGTCAACGCGCTGTTTCCCGAACGCAATGGCTATCTGGACGTTTACCACCACTATCAGCTGACCGGCCGGCGAAGCGTCTTTGCACACTGCCTGCATCTGGAAAATCATGAATGGCAGTGTCTGCACGATACGGATTCCGCCATTGCCTTTTGCCCGACCTCAAACCTGTTTTTGGGGAGCGGCCTGTTTAATATCAAGCGCAGCTGGCAGCAGGGCATCAAAGTGGGCATCGGCACCGATGTTGGCGCCGGAACCACCTTTAATATGCTGCAAACGCTGGGCGAGGCTTACAAGGTCGGCCAGTTACAGCAATACAGGCTGAGTGCTGCAGAAGCCTTTTACCATGCCACGCTGGGCGGGGCCCGTGCGCTGGATCTTGACCAGCACATCGGTAATTTTGCACCAGGTAAAGAAGCTGACTTTGTCGTGCTGGATCCCGCCGTATCGGCGCTGCAAAAGCTGCGTATGGGGAACTGCAAGGATATCTGGGAAAAACTGTTCGTCTTGATGACGCTGGGTGATGACAGAAACATCGTAGAGACGTGGGTTAACGGCCGACCGGTCTGGCAATCCACCACAAAGGAGAATGCCGCATGATTCAGTTTCTGCTTAACGACCAGCTCGTCACAGAAGAACGTATCGATCCCAATCTGACGGTACTCTCTTATCTGCGCACGCATCAGCGTCGCTGTGGCACCAAGGAGGGCTGTGCGTCCGGCGACTGCGGTGCCTGCAGCGTCACACTGGGGAGCGTGGTGGACGGCAGGTTGCACTATCAGACCGTTAACAGCTGCCTGATGCTGGTCAGTGGATTACAGGGCAGGCAGCTCATCACCGTCGAAGATTTACGTGAGGTGAAAACCCTGCATCCGGCTCAGCAGGCGATGGTGGACTGTCATGGCTCGCAGTGTGGCTTCTGCACGCCGGGCTTTGTGATGTCATTGTTCAGTCTGCAAAAAAATCACAGCGACTGGGACCGGCAGCAGGCAGAGCATGCGCTGGCCGGCAACCTGTGTCGCTGCACCGGTTATCGTTCCATTATGGCGGCGGCCGAACAGTTGGTGACGCGGGCACAGCCGGACAGCTTTGATCGCTGTGAGCAGGGCGTGGTTGAGCGCCTGCGCGCGCTGGAGAATCAGGAGGTCCGGGTAATTCAGGACAAAGGCCGTCACTGTTACCTTCCCACCACCGTCGCGCAGCTCGCTGCACTCTGTGTCGCGCACCCCGATGCCGCGTTACTGGCGGGCGGCACGGACCTGAGCCTGCTGATTACCCAACGCTACCAGGGCATTCCAGTGATGATTGCGCTGGGGCAGGTGGATGCACTGAAACACTGTTATGAGGACGACGCATCCTATCACTTAGGCGCCGCCGCCTCGCTCGACCAGATCGCAGCGTTTATGGCGACGCGCATTCCGGGAGTGACGGAGATGCTGACGCGTTTTGCCTCGCTGCAAATTCGCCAGCTTGGCACACTGGGCGGTAACCTTGCTAATGCTTCCCCGATTGGCGATGCATCGCCAACGCTGCTGGCATTAAACGCCTCTCTGCTGCTGCAGAAGGGCGACACGCAACGCACTTTGCCACTCAGCGCGTTTTTTACCGGCTACCGGCAGACCGTGCTGCAACCCGGTGAGTTTATCCATACCATTATTATTCCAAAAGTGACGGTGTCACCTGATTTTGTTGCCTGGAAGGTCTCGAAACGGCTGGATGACGACATTTCAGCCGTGTTTGCCGCTTTCAATATCCAAACCGATAGCGGCATTGTGACAGCGGCACACATTGCCTTTGGCGGGATGGCGGCAACGCCGGTGCGCGCCACAGGCTGTGAGCAGGCCATGATTGGATCGGCCTTAACCGCACAAACGATAGCCACGGCCTGTCAGGCGCTGGAAGAGACCTTTGAGCCGCTCAGCGACTTTCGCGCCAGCGCCGGTTATCGCCTGCAGGTGGCGAGCAACCTGCTGCGCCGTTACTTTTACCGTCTCAACGGATTGTCCCTGACTGAGGTAAGCCGCTATGTCCCATAATCGTCCGGCTCTGCCCGATTCAGCATTACCCATTGCTCATGCGCGCGACATCAGCAGCGGCGTGGGGCGCAGCAATAAGCATGAAAGCGCCGATAAACACGTGTCCGGCGAGGCGATATATATCGATGACAAAGCGGAGCAGCCCGGTCTGCTGCATCTCTGTCCTCGCCTGAGCGATCATGCCCATGCCCGTATCACTCACGTTGATGTCCAGCCGTGCTACGACGTCCCCGGCGTCGTCCGCGTCCTCACCTGGCAGGACGTGCCCGGCGTCAACGATGTCGGCCCGCTGCAGCCCGGCGACCCGCTGCTGGCTCAGGACTGCGTCGAATATGTTGGGCAAATTATTATTGCCGTGCTCGCCGACTCGCCGGATGCGGCCCGACAGGGCGCGATGGCGGCGGTGATCGAGTATGAGGTATTGCCCGCGCTGCTGGATGTAGAACAGGCACTGTTGCAGGGCAGTTTTGTGCAGGAGCCCCATATCCACCAGCGCGGTGACGTCGAGGCGGCGCTGGCCCGTGCGCCGCACCGCATACAGGGCGCGTTTCATATTGGCGGGCAGGAACACTTCTATCTGGAAACCCAAACGGCCATGGTGATCCCGGGTGAGGACGACGCGCTGCAGGTGTTCTGCTCCACGCAAAACCCCACGGAGGTCCAAAAGCTGGTGGCAGAGGTCATGGGCATCAGCATGAACAAGGTCACGATTGATATGCGCCGAATGGGTGGCGGTTTTGGCGGTAAAGAAACCCAGGCGGCGGGCGTGGCCTGCCTGTGCGCCGTCGCGGCAGGCCTGACCGGCCGGGCGGTTAAAATGCGCCTGGCCCGACGCGATGACATGCGGATAACCGGCAAGCGACATCCTTTTTACGTGCGCTATGATGTGGGCGTTGAAGACGATGGCCGGTTGTGTGGGGTGAAAATCGATCTTGCCGGTAACTGCGGCTACTCGCTCGATCTGAGCGGATCGATAGTGGATCGGGCCATGTTTCATGCCGATAACGCCTACTATCTCGGTGATGCGCGTATCACCGGCTACCGCTGTCGCACCAATACCGCGTCAAATACCGCTTTTCGCGGCTTTGGCGGGCCGCAGGGCATGGTGGCGATTGAGCAGATTATGGATCACATCGCCCGCGAGCGCGGTCTGGATCCGCTTACGCTGCGAAAACGCAACTACTACGGCAAGAACGAACGCAATATCACCCATTACCATCAGCAGGTGAAAGACAACCTGCTGGATGAGATTACGGCGCAACTGCAAACCAGCAGTGACTATGATGCGCGCCGCGCGGCGATCGCAGCCTTCAATGCCAGCAGTCCCGTACTGAAACGTGGACTGGCGCTGACGCCGGTTAAATTTGGCATTTCATTTACCTCCAGCTTCCTCAATCAGGCCGGAGCGCTGATTCTGATCTATACCGACGGCACGGTGCAGCTCAACCACGGCGGAACGGAAATGGGTCAGGGGCTTAACACCAAGGTGGCACAGATTGTGGCGCAGGTGCTGCAAATCGAGGTCGATCGTATTCAGATCACCGCCACCGATACCGGGAAAGTCCCTAACACTTCGCCCACGGCGGCCTCCAGTGGCACAGATCTCAACGGCAAAGCGGCACAAAATGCCGCCGAGATATTGCGTGAGCGCATGACAACCATGCTGTGTACGCTGCACGGATGCGGGCCAGAGGCGGTGATGTTCAGTAACGGTATCGTCCGGGCTGCCGAGCACTATTACACCTTCGCCCAGGTCGCGCAGCTTGCCTGGCTGAATCAGGTACCGCTATCGGCGACGGGCTATTATCGCGTCCCCGGCATCCATTACGACCGTCAGGCCGGTCGCGGCGAACCTTTTTACTACTTCGCCTATGGCGCGGCCTGTTGTGAAGTCATTGTGGACACGCTGACGGGCGAATACCGGCTGCTGCGGGCGGATATTCTGCACGACGTGGGCGCGTCTCTGAATCCGGCCATCGATATTGGCCAGGTAGAGGGCGGCTTTGTCCAGGGGCTGGGCTGGCTGACCTGTGAGGAACTGGTCTGGAATGACAAGGGCCAGTTGATGACCGACGGCCCCGCCAGCTACAAAATTCCGGCGATTGCTGACGTACCGGCCGATATGCGGGTTACGCTGGTGGAAAACCGCAAAAATCCGCAGGACACGGTGTTTCATTCCAAAGCCGTGGGTGAACCGCCGTTTATGCTGGGGATAGCCGCCTGGTGTGCGTTACAGGATGCGGTAGCCAGCGTCGCCGATTATCGTCTGCATCCCGCGCTGGACGCGCCCGCTACGCCGGAGCGAGTATTCTGGGGCGTCCAGCGCATGGCGGGAGGCACCCATGATTTATCATGACTGGATAGCAATTTTGCACGACCTGCGCCAGAAGCGGCAACACTGCGTGCTGGTCACCGTGTTGCGCGATCGGGGTTCAGTCCCGCGTGACGGCGGCGCGAAGATGGTGGTGACGGCCAACGAAAGTTTTCTGACCATCGGTGGCGGCCATCTTGAGTTTCAGTGCATTGCGCAGGCGCGCGCGCTGTTGGAAAGTGGAGAGCGTCGTCCTCATACCGAAGACTACAGCCTGGGCGCCCGGTTAGGCCAGTGCTGCGGCGGGATGACCACCATTCTGTTTGAACCGTTGATGCAGGCGCAGCCGGAAATCCTGGTTTTTGGCGCGGGCCACGTCGGGCAGGCGCTGGTCAGCCTGCTGGCTACGTTACCCTGTCACGTTAACTGGATTGACGGTCGGGACAATCAGTTTGCCTCTGTGCCACCCGGCGTCAGCGTGCAACAGCCCGACGATCCCCTGGACTGCGTGGCCGCGGCGGCGGCGGGGAGCTATTATATTGTGATGACGCACCATCATCCGCTGGATCTTGCGCTGTGTGAGGCTATTCTGCGGCGCGGTGATTTCCGCTACGTGGGCGTGATCGGTTCGCAAACGAAAAGTCAGCGTTTTCGCTACCGGCTGGAAGGCAAAGGCATTGCCGAAGACCGGCTGGCGCGGTTACGCTGCCCCATGGGCCTGCCCGATGTAAAAGGGAAACTGCCTGCCGAAATCGCCGTTGCGATTGCCGGGGAAATCATTGCGGTGTATCAGCAACAACGCGGTCAGGTTGTTCTGTAAGAGGCAACCTGCCACTATGAGACTCTGTGTTGTTCACCAGGAGCGCCTATGAACGCCCGTCAAAATCCTTTTTTTAACGTCAGCAGCTTGCCTTATCACACGCCACCTTTTGATCAGATTCAGGAAACCGACTTTCTGCCCGCGCTTCAGGCCGGAATGGAAGAAAAGCGCCAGGAAGTTCTGGCCATCGCCACCAATCCGGAAGCGGCAACCTTTTTGAATACCTGCGAGGCCCTGGAGAAAAGCGGTCAACTGTTGACCCGTGTGAGCCTGGTGTTCAATGCCATGACCTCCGCCCACACCAGCCCCTATTTACAGCAGGTTGACGAGGATATTGCGCCACAGCTTACCGCGCTTAACGACGAAATAATGTTGAACCGGCCGCTGTTTTCACGCATCGACCAGGTCTATTTGCAGCGCAACCCGCTTGATGCTGAATCGAAACGCCTGGTCGAGGTGCTGTGGCAGCGCTTTCAACTGGCGGGTGCCAACCTGCCGGAAACACAGAAGCAGCAGTTAAAGGCGCTGAATCAGGAGGCTGCACGACTAAGTACGCAGTTTACTAATAAGCTGCTTGCTGCAACCAAGGCGGGCGGTTTAGTGGTCAATGACGTGCAGCAGCTAGCGGGGTTGAGCCCGTCCGATCTGGCCGTTGCTCAAGCGGCGGCGGCGGCACGAGGCCTGGAGAATGCCTGGCTGCTGGTGCTGCAAAACACCACGCAGCAGCCTGCGCTGCAGTCTCTGGAAGATCGCCCGACGCGCCAGGCGCTGTTCCAGGCCGCCATGACGCGCAGTGAGAAAAATGATGACAACGACACGCGAGCGTTAGTGCTGCGCCTGGCACAGGTGCGGGCAGAGCAGGCGAAGCTATTAGGATTTGCCAGCTTTGCCGCCTGGCAGCTACAGGATCAGATGGCGAAAACCCCCGATGCCGCCTTTGCGTTTATGCGCAATATCGTTCCTGCGGCCCGTGCGCGGGCCGAGCGGGAAGCCACGGCCATTCAGCAAACCATCGACAGCCAGCAGGGGAATTTTACCCTTGGCGCGTGGGACTGGAACTTTTACGCGGAGCAGGTTCGGCGGGCGCAGTACGATCTCGATGAAAGCCAGATTAAACCCTATTTCGAACTGAACAGCGTGCTGGAAAAGGGCGTATTCTGGGCCGCGACTCAACTTTATGGCATCCAGTTTACCCAACGTCACGACCTGCCGGTTTATCACCCCGATGTCCAGGTGTACGAAATCTTTGATACCGACGGCAGCGGAATGGCGCTGTTCTATACCGATTTTTTCAAGCGCGACAGCAAAGGCGGCGGCGCATGGATGAGCAACTTTGTTAACCAGTCCACGCTGCTGGACGAGAAACCGGTGATTTACAACGTCTGTAATTACACCAAACCCGCCAACGGCGAGCCTGCACTGCTGAGCTGGGATGACGTAATTACGCTGTTCCATGAGTTTGGCCATACGTTGCATGGCTTGTTTGCCAGCCAGCGCTATCCCAGCCTCTCCGGCACGGAAACGCCACGTGATTTTGTTGAGTTTCCATCGCAGATCAACGAGCACTGGGCCAGTGAGCCACAGGTGTTTCGTCATTTCGCCCGTCATTATCAGACCGGGGAGGCCATGCCAGCGGCCCTGCATGAAAAAATCATCAGAGCAGGCAAGTTCAATAAAGGTTATGAGATGACCGAGCTGCTGGCGGCCGCGTTACTGGATCTCCACTGGCATAGCCTGGAGGGGAAAACCCCGGTGCAGTCGGTCGACGCGTTCGAACAGCAGGCTTTACGCAGCGATGATATTGATCTGGCCGCCGTACCACCGCGCTACCGTTCCAGCTATTTTCAGCATATCTGGGGCGGGGGGTATTCTGCCGGCTATTATGCCTATATCTGGACCCAGATGTTGGCAGACGATGGCTACCAGTGGTTTGTCGAACACGGCGGATTAACCCGGGAAAATGGCGACATCTTTCGGCAAAAAATCCTGTCGCGGGGCAACAGCAGCGATCTTAAAGCGTTGTATGAGTCCTGGCGCGGCGGGGCGCCTCAACTGGAGCCGATGCTAAAAAATCGCGGCTTAGCCGAATAAGCGAAAGGGCGGTGATACCGCCCTTTTTGACTATCCCAGCGGTCCGCCTTCAATGGTTTCGCACAGTCCCGCCAGCACCCGTTCACCCGTTTCCGTTTTCAGCGACTGATACCATGCCGATGTCAGATGGGGATCTTTAGCATGCGTGATGTCGCAGCGTTTACGCGCTTTCAACACCAGATCCTTAACGCGTTCAACGCGGCGCATCTGGTAACGTAACAGCGCATCCTCAATGCCAAGCGAATGTGCAGACAATGCAGAGGCCAGTACAATCCCGTCTTCCATTGCCGCGCAACCGCCCTGACCAATATCCGGCGTGGTGCTGTGTGCTGCGTCGCCCAGTAAGACCACCCGGCCTTTTACAAAGCGGTGAAAAGGCTCGATGTCGTGAATCTCCACGCGGTTAGTGGTTTCCACATCAATTGCCGCGATGAGCTTCTGAACCGGTTCAGACCAGCCGCTGAAGTAGTGCTGCAAATCGTGCCGCATCGTTGATCGATCCTGCTCCAGCCCGGCGGGCAGCGGCACATCGAAAAAGAAGTAGAAGCGGTTGCCGCTGACCGGCATGAGAGAGACGCGTTTACCCTCGCCCACAAAGGTTGTCCATTGATCGGCAGGCGCGATGGACTCATCAACGCTAACCAGGCCGTTCCAGTTCACATAGCCTGCGTAGCGACGGGGCAGTTTTTCCCCCAGTACGTAATCACGAATAACCGAATGCGTTCCATCGGCCGCAACCAGAAAGTCACCCTGGGCCTGACTGTTATCTTCGAAGGTCGCGATCACGCCGCTGGCATATTGCTCCACCTGCACGATACGCTTGCCAAAATTCACCCGATGGCGGCCGTAAGCATCCAGCAGCATGGCCTGAAGCTCGGCGCGGGCAATGGGATAGGGAAACTCGCCCACCTGCTGCACCAGGGGGGAAAGGCTGAAACGGGTGAGGGTTTCACCCGAAAAGGCCTCTTTATAGGCCATATAGGCCATGTTGCCGCCGAGGGCACGCACTTTTTCTTTCAGTCCCAATGCATTAAGGCATTTCACCCCGTTAGGCCAGACGGAAATGGCCGCACCAACGGGACGTATCGTTTTGACCGCCTCAAAAACCTCAGTGTCGAAACCTGCCTGTTCCAGAGCCAGCGCGGCGGTCATGCCACCCATCCCGCCACCAATGACGATCGCTTTCATATGTTATCTCCTGTGCACATATCAGTTATTTGCAACTTTTGTACCAGAAGCGCGACGCGCGGAGTGCGCGTCTGAATGGGGGCATGAAGGGTGAAAATGGCGCAGATGCACGGTCGCTGTGCAACAGGTTGCACCTGTCGGGTGCAGAGAAATCTGTAAACCACAGTAATCACATGTTTTTAAGATGTTACCTATGATCTGTTTCATATTCAGCGTGATATAGATCACGTTCGCACTCACTACGACTTCGGAACCCTTCATGAAAATCGGCATAAGTAATAATCACTATCCGGAGCAGCGCAATATTTTGGTCAATCCGGAAAACGACTACATTAACCTGAAAAAACGTAACGTTTTCTATTTCCTCAATCCGCTGCGTACGCGTTTACTGAAAAAAAATAAACGTTTCGTCTTCTTACCTGTCCCGTTTGCAATGGGGCAGAAGCCCGACATACTCCATCTGTTCAATGAAGTGGCAATAACGCAAATGAACTGGGTCGCGACGTTTGAAACCGAGCTGCCGCGCGTTCTGCCGGTAGCAGGCGTGGCCAAACACGACAATCCAGAGCTGAAACAGCTGATCCCTTATTTGCTGAAAGATAACTGTTTCGGTCTGATTGCTATTTCAGAGGCGACGCTGCACATCCAGATGAAGCTGTTTAAACCGGATGTGGCGGCAAAAATTCGGGCTAAAACGCTGGTGATGCATCCGCCACAAACGCTGTTTACCCCGCAGAAAAGCGCACGTCACAGCGACAAAATCCGTCTGGTCTTTGTCGGCAATGAGTTTTATCGCAAGGGCGGGGCCGAAATTGTGCTGGCGCTGAGTGAGCTTGTCGAAGCGGGTCAGATCGATGCATCCCAGCTTGACGTGCAGCTTATCGGCGATTTGACTAAGCGTCATAACGTGGCACACCGTAAATTCCAGGACGACGAGGCTTTTTACCGAAATATCCAGGATCGTATCTCCCGCCTGAGCTTCGTCACCCATCATGCGCAGATGGCAAACTCGGCACTCCTGAAACTGTTCCAGAACAGTGATCTCGGTTTGTTACCGACCTGGCAGGAAACCTACGGGTTTTCCGTGCTGGAGATGCAGGCGAGCGGCTGTCCGGTGTTAACCAGTAATGTGCGTGCTCTGCCGGAAATCAACCCGGCCAGCGCAGGCTGGACGATCGGCGGCGAGCTGAATGACGATCGTGAATATCAGGTCAACAGCGAAGCCGATAAAGATCGCCTGCGCCGGGCGCTGATCGACGGCATAAAATCGACCCTGCTGGACATTCTGGCACACCCGGCCTGCCTGATGGAAAAGGGAGAAGGGTCAATTTTACGCATTAAACAGCAGCATGACCCGCGTCAGTACGGCGTCCGACTTAACGATATTTATCGTCGCGGCGTTGTGGAATGTGTTGAACATCCGCCCGCGCTCTCAATTTAACAAGATTTATCAGACGTTACGCGTCAGAGTTACCATACTTAACTGACGCGTATCTCTGGAGATCGGTTATGAAATGTCTTTTTGCTTTGCTGCTGTCCTGCCTGATGGCCAGCAGCGCACTGGCACAACCCGCACACAGCTTTCCGGCGCGCGCGCCGCTTCCTCAACTGATGCCCATCGCCGCAAAATGTGATCTCTCCAGCTGTCAGACTCGCTGTTATGTTGAGCAATCTCATTGTAATACGCGTAATTCCGGTGCCTGTAGTACCCAGGCGCAACTTTGCGTGCAATCATGCGCTGCTCAGTGTCATTGACGGCTCCCCGCCCTGGGCGAGGATTCCCACTTCACCGAGCCGAACCTAAGCCGCGTTAAGCGATTTGGAATTTACAGGCTCTCCGTGAGCTAACACTGCCTGCCCGGCAGCTTTTCTATTACGGGCCGCGTTAATGTCGCGATCATGGTCGCGCGCTTATATCTCCGCCCGATTGGGCGAAGTCTTACGCGCAAACTGATGAACTGTCACCTGAATGAGTGCTGATGAAAATATATTTTACTGCATTACTCGTCGCCCTTAGCGCCAGCAGCAGCGCGACGGATTTATCCTCACAGGAGATTGCCTCGCGGGTTAAGGACGTGATTACGCCATTAATGGCGGAGCAGGGGATTCCTGGCATGTCCGTCGCGGTCCTGTATAAAGGCCGCCCGCAGTACCTGAACTTTGGCGTAGCGGATACCGCAACCGATCGACGGGTGACGGAAAATACGCTGTTCGAACTTGGTTCCGTCAGCAAAACCTTTACCGGCGTACTGGCTGGCGTGATGATACGTAACAGCGAACTTCGCCTGAACGATCCGGTACAAAAGTACTGGCCCGCGCTAAAAGGCCCGCAGTGGCAGGCGATCAGGATGGTGCACCTCGCCACCTACAGCGCAGGTGGCATGCCGTTACAGCTTCCTGCCAGCGTGGTCGATCAGGATTCCTTACTCCGTTACGCGCAGCAGTGGCAGCCCGGTGTCGCGCCGGGCATTCAGCGGCAATATTCCAATGTCAGCCTCGGCCTGCTGGGTTATCTCATGGTAAAGGGCGAGTTTGAAGAAGCCATGCAGAAGAACGTCTTTACACCGTTGCGGCTCACGCGCACTTTTTATACCGTTCCCGCGTCCATGATGTTCGACTATGCGTGGGGCTATAAAGACGGTCAGCCCGTGCGCGTCTCTCCCGGAATGCTGTCGGCAGAAACCTATGGAGTGAAGTCCACCGCGCGCGACATGATGACCTTTATGCAGGCCAATGCGAATCCCAACGGGTTATCGTCCGGCAATACGGTCTTACGCAACGGCATACTCACCGCACAGTCGCACTATTTAACGGCAGGTCAACTTTCTCAGGGGCTGGGATGGGAAATCTATCCATGGCCGGTGAAGGAGCAAACGCTCATCGACGCCAGCGACACGAAAACCGCGCTGGAGGCTCAGCCTGCCACGCTGGTGAACCCGGTAAAACCCGCGGACCGCGCCAGCTGGATCCACAAAACCGGCTCCACAAACGGGTTTGGGGCCTACATTGCCTTTGTCCCTCAGCTCAACAGCGGCATCGTTATGCTGGCGAATAAAAACTATCCCAATCCGGAACGCATTAAGGCGGCCGTGGCGATTCTCGACGCGTTACAGTAATGCCGAAAAGCAGGCAAAAAAATGGCCGCGCAGTGCGGCCATGGCGTATTAAAAACGATTACAAGGTTCCGGTTCCCCCGTCAGAGCACCATACCTGCCCGGAGGCAAAGCTGCACTCGTCCGACGCAAGGGTGACGTAGAGTGGGGCAATCTCTACGGGTTGGCCGGGGCGGCCCAGCGGCGCGTCTGCGCCAAACTGTTCCACTTTCTCCTGCGGCTGACCGCCGCTCGGCTGCAGTGGCGTCCAGTACGGACCCGGTGCGACCGCGTTCACGCGAATCCCTTCCGGGCCGAGCTGTTTAGCCAGTGCTTTGGTAAAGGCGACGTTGCAGGCTTTAGTCTGCGCGTAGTCCAGCAGGATATCGCTGGGTTTAAAGGCCTGCACGGAAGAGGTGTTAATGATACAGGCCCCGCGCGGCAAATACGCCAGCGCGGCTTTCGTTACCCAGAATGGCGCATAGACATTGGTTTTAAAGGTGGCATCGAAATCTTCTGTGCTCAGCGTACGGATGGATTCATTAAACTGCTGACGTCCGGCGTTATTGACAAGAATATCCAGCCCGCCCAGCTTCTCGGCCGCTTCGTTAACCAGCGTCTGGCAAAAGGTTTCAGAACGCAGATCGCCGGGGATGGCCACAGCTTTGCGCCCTTCGGCTTCAATCAGTTTAATCACTTCAACCGCATCGGACTCTTCTTCCGGCAGATAGTTAATGGCCACATCTGCACCTTCACGCGCATAGGCGATTGCAACCGCACGGCCAATACCCGAGTCGCCGCCGGTGATCAGCGCTTTACGGCCGGTAAGGCGACCATGTCCACGATAGCTTTTTTCACCATGATCGGGAGCAGGATCCATTTCACTGGCTAATCCGGGTGCCTGCTGCGGCTGCTGCCTGAACGGCGGCTTCGGAAAGCGATCCGGGTCTTGAATGTGGTTATTTGACGTCGTCATAGTGAACTCCTTGAACAGGGTGGTCAGAGAGTTTAAGCCTGGCACAGATGTGATATTTGTCACATTCAAATGCTTATTTAATCCGTACTGGCAGATGAAAACAGGCTTTATGGCGAGGGTTTTCCGACGATATTGCAGATAAGCGCAGCGGAAGTAGCAGAGTATGTTGATTTTTCCTTAAGGGGGAGCGCCATCAGGCCAAAAAGAGCGCATCCTCTTTCCTGGCGACACGCACAGGTGAAGGCTAACGCATTGAATAAAAGGCGCTTATGGCATGAAAGAAGAGGGGAGATCATTGCATATGATAAAGGAAGACAATCAGGTGTGGGAAAGCGAAGGTAAATGTTTGTACAAATGTTTCTGGGATGTTACTCTGAGTGTCCCGGCCAGCATCACTTTATAGTTTGTGAAGTCTGGCCGGAAAGTTTTTCCCTGGTGTTGGCTGTTTCAGCGACCTGGCCTTGCAGGTCAGGTTTTTTTTTACCGCTAAACAACTGAACCCATTGTAACCTCTGGCTGAATCATTGTAAGTTATTCTTAAGTATTATCTTACCTGTACTAAAGTGCAGGTTATGTCATCGTTAAGTAAAAGAAGCAGCATGGAGCCTGAATGTTTTCTTTTTTTCTTGAAAATCAAACAATAACGGATACGCTTCAGACTTACATACAGAGAAAGTTATCTTCGTTTGGCAGTCCTGAGTACGCTTACACTGTTGTGAGCAAAAAAAATCCTTCAAATGTTCTGATTATTTCCAGTTATCCTGACGAATGGGTTAGGTTATACCGCGCCAATAATTTTCAGTTAACCGATCCGGTTATCCTTACCGCCTTTAAACGCACCTCACCCTTTGCCTGGGACGAGAACATCACTTTGATGTCCGATCTCCGGTTTACCAAAATTTTCTCATTATCGAAGCAATACAACATCGTTAATGGCTTTACCTACGTGCTCCACGACCATATGAACAACCTGGCGTTGCTATCGGTCATCATTAAAGGCAACGACCAGGCCGCACTGGAACAGCGTCTTGCCTCAGAGCAGGGCACGATGCAGATGTTGCTGATCGATTTTAATGAGCAGATGTATCGACTGGCTGGCGCAGAAGCGGAAAGAGCACCGACGGTGAATCAAAACGCCGATAAAACCATCTTTTCTTCGCGTGAGAATGAAGTGTTGTATTGGGCGAGTATGGGGAAAACCTACTCTGAGATTGCCGCCATTACCGGTATTTCTGTCAGCACTGTAAAATTTCACATCAAAAATGTGGTGGTTAAACTGGGCGTCAGTAACGCCCGACAGGCTATCAGACTGGGTGTTGAGTTAGATCTTATCAGACCGGCAGCGTCAGCGGCCAGGTAGTTACGGCGACGGGCGCGCAGCCCGTACGTGCAACAATATCCCCACCCAACTGCTGTTTATCGGCTTCCCCGGCTGGCAGCGTCAGCAGATAAATACGCTCTTTTTCCGTCAGAAAAGCTTCTTTGACCACGCTGATTTGCCATCCGGACCGTTTCAGTATTTTCAGCATTGCCCGGCTGACTATCGTGTAGATATGCGTATAAGCATTGTTCTGCGCCCAGTTAACCATGGCTAAAAACAGTACCTGGCTGACAGGATAGTGCTCACCCAGCAGTTCGCGCGCGCGGGCTTTATCAACAAAAAAACGGCTGGACTCGGTGCCGTAAGCGGGCAGGGGAACGTCGTCAAAACAGTGACGAAAGGTGTGGGTAATCATATTGGGGCGATCCAGGCAGGTAAAGCGGACACTGCACACTAACTGCCCTTCGCAGATACCCAGAATATAACGCGTCCCTGGGCCATCAAACTCATCCGACTCCATGCCCTGACTGCACACGACTTCCCATCCCAGGCGGTCGCTAAAAGTTTTTTTTCTGAGCTTATAAAGTTCTTCTGAACGTGTGGTTTGCAGCTCTTCATAACTGACGTCAAACAGTTCAAGCATTCCATTTCCTCTAAAAGTTACTGCAGCCCTCACGGCTATCCTGTACTGATTTTACTAACTTTTCACTCTGACGTTCAGCTAAATAACATTTATTCATCTGAAAATAGGGCTGCTCAGTCGTTCAGTGGGCAGGATAACGCATCTCGGGCGGTAAAATTCTCCCTGAAGAGATATTATTTGCCATAACGCAACAGAAAACAATACAAATAGTAACAAGGCTGTACTATTTCAAGCGTGCATATTCGCCATGTCATAGCGATTTTATATGAGAACATTACAGGCTTATAACAAAGTAACCCCACCTGGTGTCAAAAATATTTCGTCAAAAATGTATTGATCGATAAGTTATCAATATGCACTGCATCACAAACCCGCAAAAAAACTAAATATCATAAATTGGCTGTTAATTTCTGGAATTGTTGCTACTCCTCCAGACTACTAATACTTGAGCCTGGCCTGCCTGTACAGGCAGAGCGTGGAAAGCTGACTGAACAGGTTTTTCACCTAATTATAAGGCTCATAACAATGACTATATCCTCTGTATCCTCTGTGCTCACGACAAAAGATAAAATGGGTTACGGCATCGGTGATGCCGCCAGTTCAATGGTGTGGCAAACCGCCACCTTGTTTCTCGCCTACTTTTACACAGATGTGTTTGGGTTACCGGCCGCCATTATGGGGACGATGTTTTTGGTGGTTCGTCTGGCCGATGCCTTTGTCGATCCCTGTATTGGCGCGCTGGTCGATCGCACCCGAACGAAGCACGGTCGTTTTCGGCCCTGGCTGATGTGGTTTGCGATTCCGTTTGGCGTCAGTTGTCTCATTACCTTTTATGTTCCGGATGTCGGCCCCACGGTGAAGATCGTCTATGCCTGTGTCACTTACACGATTCTCAGCTTTATTTACTCTGCGGTAAACGTCCCTTACTGCGCCATGCCCGGTGCACTGACGCTCGATCCCCGCGAACGCCATTCTTTGCAATCCTGGCGGTTTGCCTGCGCGTTTATCGGCGGGCTGGTGGTGACCGTCATCGGGCTGCCGCTGGTGGATCTGTTAGGTCAGGGTGACAAGGCAAAAGGCTACCTTTTTGCCATGGGCTTCATGGGGTTCTTAGGGGTGGTTTTAATCTACTGCTGCTTCTTTATGACCCGGGAACGTTATTTACCCCGCAGTGACAGCGCAAACTCGATGTGGTCCGACCTCAAGGCGCTGAGTAAAAACAGCCAGTGGTGCATCATTGTTATTTTTAACATCCTGCTGCTCACGGCGGTGGTAACCCGTGGCTCCTCCACCATTTATTACATGAACTACGTTTTATTGCGTCCTGACCTCGTATTCACTTTTATAATTACCGGCATGATAGCGGCATTGTGCGGGGCCTTTTTTTCAGAGCGGTTATTGGGAAAATTTGATCGCGTGCGCACTTATCAGATTTGCCTTGCCAGTTTTGTTTTTTTTGTCACCACGATTTATTTTATTCCGCCTTCTCAGGTCTGGCTGATCATTGCCGTGAATATTGTTTTTGGTTTTGTTCAGAACCTGACCACGCCCATTCAATGGAACATGTTCTCGGATGTGGTGGACTTTGAAGAACAGCGCAGCGGAAGACGACTGGACGGCCTCGTATTTTCAACGGCGCTGTTTGCCATCAAATTTGGCCTTGCCATGGGCGGGGCTGTCGTGGGCTGGATTCTGGGACTGGTTCATTACCAGCCCGGCGTGGCCGCACAAACACCTCGCGTCATCACCACCATCAACCTGATGCACAACATTATTCCCGGCGTTCTGTTTACCTGCATGTTGCTACTGCTTTTTCTCTACAAACTGAACAGCGCGCGGGTGAATGCTATCGCCCTTGAGCTGGCTGCGAAGCGCGCCGCTGAAGAGAAAATGGACGCCAGCAAGACTATCTGAAATCTGCATAAAGGAGTGAAACATGACTGCAATCTATAAGGATCCTCATCGTCCGGTCGCTGAACGCGTCGCGGATCTGCTGCCGCGCATGACGACGGAAGAAAAGTTCGCGCAGATGCATGCTTACTGGCTCATTCTGGATGAAGAGGGCAATCACCAGGAACGCACAGATTTAAGCGATGAGTTTACTGGCGTCAGTGCCCAGACATCACTGAAAGAAAGATTAACCCGCGGTATAGGTCAGATTACCCGTCCGCTGGGAACGCATATCGTTGACGCGCTGACTGGCGTCCGGGCGGCGAATCGCCTGCAGCGCGACGTGACTGAAGGCTCACGCCTGGGCATCCCGGCGCTGCTGCATGAAGAGTGCCTGGTCGGTTTGCTCTGCAAAGGCGCCACGTTGTTTCCCTCATCGCTCAACTATGGATCGACCTGGGATCCTGAACTCATCAGGCGGGCGGCACAGCGGATTGGCACAGAGGCGCGTTCTGTTGGCTGTAAGCAGGGGCTGGCGCCGGTACTGGATGTGTCCCGCGATGTCCGCTGGGGCCGGACAGAAGAAACCTTCGGGGAAGATCCCTGGCTGGTGGGCGTCATGGCCACCGCCTACGTCGAGGGCCTGCAGGGTGACACGCGCGATCTGTTAGCCACGCTGAAGCACTACGTCGGCCACTCATTCAGTGAGGGCGCCCGTAATCACGCGCCGGTACACCTGGGTTTCAGCGAGTTAAACGATATCTTCTTACTGCCGTTTGAAATGGCGGTCAAGCTGGCGAATGCGGGTTCAGTCATGCCGGCATACCATGACATCGATAATCAACCCGGCCACAGCGATCGTTTTTTATTGACGGAGGTCTTGCGGGAGCAGTGGGGATTCGACGGCATTGTCGTCGCTGACTACGGCGGCGTCAGCCTGCTTCATCAGCATCATGGCGTGGCGCAGGATGCGGCAGAATCTGCCGCGCTGGCTTTTAACGCCGGGCTGGACGTCGAACTGCCCAAAGATGACTGCGCTCGCCATCTGGCGGACGCCGTATCACGTAATCTGCTGTCGATGGAGAAGGTGGATGAAATTGTTGGCCGCATCTTAACCGAAAAGTTTCGTCTGGGCCTGTTCGAGCAGCCCTACATTAATGAAGAGACGATTTCACTGCAGGACGAGGAAACCCGTCAGGTCGCCCGGGAGGTTGCCACGCGGTCGATCACGCTACTGGAAAATAACGGCATTCTGCCGCTGCAACAAGCCAGTCGCGTTGGGGTTGTGGGCCCCTGTGCAGACGATCCACTTGCGCTACTGAGTGGCTACAGTTTTCCTGTTCACCTGATCATTAGCGATATGCTGGAGGAAACCTCGCAGGTAACGACGCCGCTCGCCGCCCTGCGCCATACGCTGGGGCAGCAAAACGTCAGCTATGCCAAAGGCTGCCATATTATTGAGAAACGCGCGGCAGGCGCTCCCGTTTTCCCCGGAGACAGCGGGGCGAAACCTGTGCAGCAGTCGCCTGTTTCACAGGATACGCATCTGATTGCGGAGGCGGTTCGCGTGGCACAAGAAAGCGATGTCGTTGTTGCCTGCGTAGGCGATCTGGCGGGCCTGTTCCAGAGCGGCACCGTAGGAGAAGGTTCTGATACCGACAGCCTGAATCTGCCAGGCGTGCAGCAGTTATTGCTGGAGGCCCTTGTGGACACCGGAAAACCGGTGATCGTGGTCATGACCGGTGGGCGACCTTATAACCTGCAGGGCCTGGAGAACAAGGTCGCCGCCTTTCTGCTGGCCTGGGCACCGGGACAGGAGGGCGGCTGGGCGATAGCGGATATCCTCACCGGCCGCGCAGAGCCGCAGGGCCGCCTGGTGGTGAGCGTTCCGAAGAACGTCGGTGCGATGCCGTTCTATTACAACCACAAACTGAAAAGCGGCGGCACGCCAATCGCCTTCCATTTTGGCGCACGCTATCCGTTTGGCTACGGTCTGAGCGGGACAACGTTTAGTTGGGGGACGCTCCAGTCCGAGCAGGACAGCGTCGCTATTGACGGCGAAATCCGCCTCAGAATGACGCTAACCAATAGCGGCCAACGGCAGGGCAGTGAAGTGGTTCAGCTTTATATCCGGGACAAGGTCGCCAGCATGGTGCGCCCGCTCCAGGAGCTCAAAGCTTTTCAGCGCGTCACGTTACAACCGGGTGAAACGGCTGAGCTGTGCTTTACGCTTCCCGTTGATATGCTTAACTTTACCCGTCGCGATGGCAAGCGCATTGTTGAGCCGGGCGAGTTTGAACTCCAGGTCGGATCGTCCTGTCGCGATATTCATGGCGTCAGCACGGTAACGGTAAGAGGCGAAACGCGTGTTCTGCCTTGCCACTGGCGCATGTTAAGCGACTGCAAGGTCAATATCATCTGATGCCTTAACCCTGTCCATTGAGAGATGGACAGGGGCAACCCTTGCGTTTTTGCAGCGTGAAGATCAGCGCGCTGCGCTTAACGCTTTCGTCAGATAATGACGTTGCATGCCCGGTTGAGGGAAATCCGTTAACGACATCTGCCGGGCATAACCCTGCTTCTGGTAGAAGGGAAGTGCCTGGAAACTAAAGGTATCCACCAGGGCACTGTGGCAACCCGCCGTGACAGCATCCTGTTCGGCTGCATGAACCAACTGCTGGCCAAGGCCTGAACCGCGCACGGATTCACTCACCCAGAGAAACTCAATACAAAGCCAGTGCCCTTTTTGGCTACCAATCAGTCCGCCCAGCAATTTTCCCTGCGGATCACGACAAAATACCGCCAGCGGCCCCCATGTCGAAGTATCGATGAACGCGTTGTTATAGGCGCGCAGCCCGGCCAGTAAATCCTGCTTATCGTTCTCGGTGTAAGACCGCGTGACGGCCAGAGGAAAGTTACATTTGGTCATTATACCTCCAAAATATCCGCTATCGGGGATAATTAAGTTATCAGGCGAAAGAGCAGCAAGTCTGATAATATCCTCTAACGGGGATAAATCCTCACCTATCAGGGAGCATACAGCATGATTTACAGTCCCCGCCAGTTGGCGAATCAGGTCAGGCTATTGCGGCAGCAAAACGGCTGGACCCAGGTCGAACTGGCGAAAAAAGTGGGCCTGAAACAGGCAACCCTGTCTCACTTCGAAAATGCCCCGGATACAACCTCACTGGCAACGTTGTTCAAAATCTTACAGGCGCTCGATCTTGCTCTGTCGCTTCATGAAAACAGCGCATCCTCAGCCCCGGCTGAGGATGCCTGGTAATGGCAAAGCTCATTGCCTGGATAAACGGCGAGCGTACGGGAACGCTGACGCTGCATCACAACGGCGCGCTGCATTTCCAGTATGACGCCAACTGGCTTCAGCATCCGCTTGCCAGACCTCTCTCGCTTTCGTTGCCCTTACAGCGCGCCGCGATGCATTCTGAGAAAGTCGTGCACTTTTTCGAAAACCTTCTCTTTCCCAGTGCTTTGATCGAAAAGGATTTTTACCCCACTCACCCGATAAAATCCTGTGAGGTGTTTGCAGCATTGCAGAAAGTGGGACACACATTGCCCGGGGCGCTCAGTCTGCTGCCGGCAAAGCGGCAGCCCGTCGCGCCGGACCAGGCAACGCAAAGCATCTTCACCCCCGCCGATGAGGCACAGCAGTTCGATATCGATAATGCGTATCTGTGTCTGTCCCTGGCCCGGGAGCTGACTATCCCGGTGCCGGATGCCGTGTTAGTTCATGAGAACGGCATCCGTAAATTGAGAACAGAACGATACGATCGCCGTTGGCGTCACGACGGACAACACCTTTATCATCTTCCTGAAGAAGACGTGTGTCAGGCGCTCGGCGTGCCGCTCTCTGGCCGCGATGAGCAGCAGGGCGGTCCGGGAATTGATGACATCATGGCCTTGCTGATGGGCTCAAGCTCCGCCATGAAAGACCGTGAGGATCTGATGCGCTGTCTGGTATTTCAGTGGCTGACGGGCATCACGCGCGTCAACGCTAAACATCTTTCGCTGCTGATTGCTCGCGGTGGCAGCTTCCGGCTCGCGCCTTTTAAGCATCTTCTTTCCGCCTGCCCGGGCCTTTCTCTGCGCACAACAGACAGACGGGATTTCCAGCTGGGGATAGGCCTGACAGGCCCTGAGGGCAAACAGCATCACATTGACGCGATTGGGCCCGCGCATTTTCTTGCCCTTGCGGGGAGCGTGGGGTTCAGTCAGGCAGCGATGCGGCAGATACTGGCGGCCTTTATTCCGGGCTTGCCTGCCGCGATTATTAAGGTGCGGGACAGCCTGCCCGATGATTATCCCCTGACGCTCGCCGATGCGGTTTTCAGCCACGCAATGATGATGCTGGAAAGGGTGCGCCAGGCGATCTGAGGTTAATGGCCTTCTGGTGCCCGGCGCCAGGGTTTTACTGCAATGTCAGGGTTTTACTGCAACATAGTTAAGATGGCCGACTACGCCGCCTTTGCCGCCATCCCGGGGATGATTATTGCCATCGGTGACGGGCACGGAGGCGAAATCGAAAGGCGAAACGCCCGTCAGACAGGCGGCATTCACGCCGTACTGTTCAGGATTGGACCGGCTTTGATGAAACGTGTAGATGCCACAAATGGAACAGAAGTAGTGGACTGCCTCACCCGAATTAAAACGGTACTCGCTTAGCGTCTCTTTGCCTTTCACCACCTCAAGCCCCGAGACGGGCGCAAACACCACGACCGCGCCGCGCATACGGCAGAAAGAGCAGTTACAGCGCCGGGCCGTGTTCAGGCCATCCAGCAGTTTTACGTTAAACGCTACAGCGCCACAGTGGCACTGAGCCGATGTCGCATCAGACATGATTTGCTCCTTTTTTCATCCTGCAACCTCTGGGGAGGTGACAGGGATGAAGCGTTGGTGGCACAGGTAAAACAGGGGATCCCGGCTGGTATTGTGACGGGTTAAGGTCAAAGACACCAGACGGGATCCCGCAGCCTACAGATTTTTCTTCAGCATCCTGCGTTTGGTGCGCTGATGAGGGCCGTTCTGCAAGTCAGCGTTGAGTTCAACGGGCACTATTGACGGGATAACGCGGCAGGCGGTACTTGCGCCACAGCGGCGCCTGCTGTCCCGTTATGCCTGTATGAGCATACATTTTGCCTGGCAAAGCCTGACGAGATCCAGGAGACGCGTGAAGAAGGCCGTTACAACGGGTGGTGAAAGGGTGCAGAACGCGAGCGGGGAACACGCGGGCATCCTGACAAAAGAAAACGGCAGAGCCCGTGACGCGCTCTGCCGCAAACGCCCTTATCAGAACTCTTTTTGCCCGCCCAGTTCGATCACCCGGTTAGCCGGGATTCTGAACTGCTCATGTGCGCGTAGTGCATTGCGCTGGAAGAAGTGGAAGATAACGCCTTTGGCATGGGCCAGACCGCGGCGCTTTTTCATCACCAGCGTGTCGTGCGAGGTAAAAAACGACGCTTCATTTAACGTACAGCCAAAGCCTTCCAGCCCACAAAGATGCAGGACATCCTGCATCGACGGACGCTCATGCCAGCCATAGGTGGCCGTCACCTGCCAGAACGACGGGGACATCTGGCGCAACGCAATGCGCTGCTGATTGTGTACGCGGGGCAGATCGACCGTTTTGATATGCAGTAAGACAGTGCGCTCATGCAGTACCCGGTTATGTTTCAGGTTATGCAGCAGCGCCTGCGGAATTTCATACTCTTTACGCGTCAGGAAGATAGCCGTTCCCCCCACCCGCATCGGCGGAGAGGCTTCCAGGGAGCTAATCAGTGCTTTCAGCCGCACCGGATCGTCAGTGAGACGGCGGATAAGCCGGGAACGCTCACTGCTCCAGATAAGCATCAGCACCAGCATGGTCATCGCCAGCAGCACCGGCACCCAGCCGCCAGACAGGAGTTTCATCAGATTGGCGGCAAACAGCGGCACATCAATTAACAGCATGCAGAGCAGAAAAACCAACGCCACCGGCAATGGCCACTTCCAGTTTTTAAACGCCACAATACCGGCCAGACAGGCCGTCAGCACCATCGTGCCCGTCACCACGATACCGTAAGCGGATGAGAGCGCTGAGGACTGGCGGAAAGCCAGGATGACGACAGTTACCGCCGCAAACAGCAGCCAGTTTACGACCGGGATGTAGATTTGTCCTGATTCCGTAGCAGACGTAAAGATCACTCGCATCGGCGGCAGAAACCCCTGGCGAATGGCCTGATGCGTCAGCGTGTAAACGCCGCTGATGATTGACTGGGCAGCAATGACCGTGGCCAGGGTTGACAGGACAATCAGCGGGATCTGTGCCCAGACGGGCGCGAGAATATAAAACGGATTTTGCACCGCGCTGGGTTCGGCAAGCACCAAGGCGCCCTGACCAAAATAGTTCAGCACCAGAGCGGGCAGGGCAATGATCAACCAGGCCAGCCTGATAGGGGTTTTGCCCAGATGTCCCATATCCGCATACAGGGCTTCAGCACCGGTGACGGCCAGCACCACCATGCCGAGCGCGGCAAATGACAGGGCTTCATGATGAAGCAAAAAGGTCAGGGCAAAGGCCGGATTGAGCGCATGTAAAACGTGCGGATTCATGGCGATGCCGCGCACACCGAGTATCGCCAGGGTAATAAACCACACCAGCATGATCGGGCCAAAAACTCGGCTGACGCGCTCGGTGCCGTGCTTCTGGATCACAAAGAGTACCGCCAGTATGACCATGGCCAGCGGCACAATAAAGCGATCCAGCGCCGGGGCCACGACTTCAATCCCCTCAACGGCGGAAAGCACCGAGATTGCCGGGGTGATAATGCCGTCACCGTAAAAGAAGGCTCCTCCTGTGAGGCCTGCCAGTACGATGATGCGGCTGAGCCGCGCGCCGACATTTTGCCGGGCCAGGGACATCAACGTCAGTATTCCGCCTTCGCCATCATGATCTGCACGCATGATAAAGATGACGTATTTCACCGTCACAATCAGCGTCAGTCCCCAGAATATCAGAGAAAGAAACCCCATGACCGCCTCTTCGGTCACCGCCCCAGAGGGAAGAATAGACAGACACTCTTTTAAGGTATAGAGCGGGCTGGTGCCGATATCACCAAATACGATCCCCGCTGCCGCCAGCATGCCTGCAGGAAGAGACTGTTTTTCAGACTGCGCCATTTAATATCCTGTTTTGCTTCACGTAACTATCCACCTTCGCCGGAAAGGTTATCCGGTCAGCGATCAGCACGAGATTACGCGGTTTAGCGTGAGTTAGGGAGTAGGTGGTTAAGTTATGAACTGCATTTTTACAGGTTTGTACCTTTTTTTTACGACATTTTTACACGACTGTCGATTAACTCAGCAGTTATTTCGCGCGAGAAGTGGCGTAAATCCGCCGTCACGACCAGGCTGTTTAAAACCGGTTTAGTCAGCGTGTTGCATTAAGCCAAATTATGTCTTTTGCTTTGTCAGCCATGCCGACCCGCGGCGTGAATGCGGCGAATGACAAGGCTGTGTCGCGGCGGATACAGGGAAGCCAGCGCTATGCGGGTTTTTAACGCCCGGCCCGAACGAATGGAGAAGAACGTCCCGGCGTTAACAAAAAAATAAAAAAATTTTTAAAATAGTCCTTACTTATGATTAATTCGTTCGCATTTGTTGCAGCGTTAATTTATTTCAAAAACGGCGGCATTAAACAACGGCGCAGCCGGTATATTCAGGCACAATTTTAAGCTGGCCTTAAGCGAAATTTTATTAATTAAACGCGCGCGCCATTTTGAATAAAGATTATTTCCCTCCTCTTAAATAAAAATTGACTTTCCTCCATCCATTAAATCCATTTGTATTTTCTGAGTCATAAATCCCTACGTCTTTATTTATGCATTCAACGGGCTAATGCTTTTTAACGGTAATGCAGCGTCCGCCCCCATTATTCAGCGGATTTACCATTCAGCGCATTAATGCTCATTCACGCCCTGTCGATATCTTTATGGCTAGCGTGCTTCAGCATAACGTAATGAATAACGAACACAGTATTCGGGGAATTTAATATGACTATTACTCAGCGGCTTTTCCTGACGTTTTCACTGCTCTCGGCATCGATGATTGCCATGGTGGTGATCGTCATCATGGTATTGAGCGGCTTCCAGTCGCGCTTTCAATACGTACAAACCAATACGCTGCCTTCACTGGTTGACCTGGATAAAATGGTCAATGGCAGTAACCGGCTTAACGTCTCGCTTTACCGACATTTGAGTGCAAAAGATCAAGGCAAACAGGCCGAGTTCGAAAAGGAAATAACAACGCGGCTGGATACCGTTAAAGCGCTGACTGAATTTTATTTGAAAAATGAAACCACTAACGATCAGGACATCAGGCTGAGTCAGCATGCCTTAGCGCTGATTAAGCAGATGGATGACCGTTTGCCCGGTTTTATGGCGAATTCCCGTCTGCATGACGACGCTGCGCTGGCCGATCTGCAGGGCAATAGCGGGGTCGGGCAGTCTATTCGCGATTTAATTGAAAGTTACCAGAAACAGTTACAGTTTAATGTGGAGGTAGGGGCGGCATTTGAAAAAGATAACAACAAGGTTTACCGGCAAACGCTGGTGTGGTTAATTGCCGGTTCGGCCGCCATCATTCTGCTGCTGGGCGCGTTCTCCGTCAGAACGATTCTGGGGATCCGCAGGCACCTTAACGGTATGCGAATCACCATGGAACGTGCCAGCGAGCGACTGGATCTTACCCTGCGTGCGGATGACTCCCGTCAGGATGAAATTGGTCTTACGGCTAAAGCGTTTAACAACCTTATCGGGAATGTGGCCCATTCCCTGTCGTCCGTTGAACGTTCGGCCCATTCTGTCAGTTCTGCCACCTCGCAAATTTCGGCCGGCAACGAAGATCTCTCTTCACGCACCGAGCAGCAGGCGGCCTCGCTGGAACAGACGGCTGCCAGTATGTCAGAGCTGAGTGAAACCGTGCGCCAGACGGCTGAAAACACCCGACTGGCCAGCCAGCTGTCGAAAAACGCCCGGGACATTTCGGACGACAGCGCCACGAAAGTTCACACCATGCTCGGCACCATGACCGACATTAAACAGAGTTCTGAAAAAATCACCGCCATTATTAGCCTGATCGAAGGCGTGGCTTTCCAGACCAATATTCTGGCGCTCAACGCTGCCGTTGAAGCCGCCCGGGCTGGCGAGCAGGGACGAGGTTTTGCCGTTGTCGCCGGTGAAGTGCGTAACCTGGCGCAGCGTTCTTCGGCTTCAGCGCGCGAGATTAAAGAACTTATCGAATCCTCGATGCGCTATGTGGAAACCGGCGTTAATCAGGCTGAACAGGTGGGTGACAATATCGGACGAATGAAGGACGCGGTGCGACAGGTAACCGACCTCGTTGACGAAATTGCCGTCGCGTCTCAGGAGCAGTCATTGGGGATTGGTCAGGTGCATCAGGCCGTCAATCAGATGGATGACGTGACACAGCAGAATGCGGCGCTGGTGGAGGAAGCCTCATCGGCATCTCGCTCGCTCATGGATCAGGCCTCAGCACTGAATCAGCTCGTCGCCACGTTCGTGCTGACCGATGCCGCGCCTGTTGCCCAATCCAGCCCCGCACGGGTTTCTTCCGCCTTTGTTCAGGCTCGTGCGGCCTATGCTAAGCAGGAAGATAACTGGCAACGTTTTTAGGGTTGTGCGGCGGGTGGGGCGATAACACGGGATAAAGGCATGCCATCGTCCCACCCGCTCAACCCGCAGCCCGAATGGCGTTATCCTGTCCTGCCACTGTAAAGCACCGGGCCGGTAGGCTGCCCGGTGGGTGAACCGCCCTGGGGCTCAAGGCTGACCGCAATCACCGCGTTTTTCAGCGTATCACGTGCGGCAAGTTTGAGCTGCGTGGTCTCATGGACATTCAGCAGCCCCAACGAAACGGGCTGTTGACCGGCAGGGATGAGCCACAGTTGCAGGCTGTTGTTTGCGCCAATAGCGACCGGCTGCAACGGTGTTACACGCAGCTGCGTCAACGCCTTATCTGCACTGACCACCCATTGCCCCTGTTGCTCCGCGCCCCGCATTACGGTCAGCGGGGTAAAGTCGGGCGTCCTGATAACCTGATACGACACCAGCGTCAGCGCGGCAAGGGCAGCGGCAACCAGCCAGCCTACATAACCGCGCCTGACGCGCGGCGTTATCTTTGTCGGCAGACTTAGCGTAATTTTTTTCCAGACGTATTCCGGTGGAATCTGAGGCATCAGACTGCGATCCAGTCCGGCAAGCAGGGTTTGCCATTTGGCTACCTGCTCAGTCAGTTCCGGCTCACTCTGCAGACGCTTCTGAAAGCGTAACCGCGCATTGCCGCGCAGCGTACCCAGCGCGTATTCCGCAGAGAGCGCGTCGTCACGTTGGCGTTTATTCATAGTCCGACACACTCCCGAAGGTGCGCCATCGCCCGGCGGATCCAGCTTTTCACCGATCCAACCGGCTGCTGGAGCCAGTGAGCAATATCGCTGTGGGACATGCCCTGATAGTAGGCCAGCGTGATGCTCTGGCGCTGCTCACTGCTGAGGTTTCCCAGACAGCGCTGTAAGCGTGCGGCTTGTGCATCATCCTGTCTGTTATGCAGTTCGTCATGTTCAGCGGCCAGTAGGTCATCGTTATGGGCTTCTTCCGCGCTGGCAAGGCGTGCCTGTCCGCTGCGGAGCCAGTCGATACACCGATTACGAACAATGTGGGTCATCCAGGTCAACGGGGAGCTCAGCGCGGCATTATAGGTTTCCGCCTTGCTCCAGATGGTGATGTAGCAATCATGCAGCACCTCCTCAGCCCAGGGGCGATGCTGCAACATGCGCAACGCGATGGCAAAAAGGTGAGGCGATGTCAGCCGGTAAAGTTGTTCAAATGCCTGACGATCGCCGTCGGCGATTGCCTGCATCAATTTCACCTGCTCCACTGCCTGCACCTTGTCCATAAGCGTCCCGAATGATCTGTTTCCGTTCGAGTATAAATTATTACTTCGGCATTAATACGGTATCAATCACATCTATCACGCCATTTTTTTGGTTGACGTCATAGGTACTGATATTCGCGACGTTGCCCTGGCCATCTTTCAGCTGAATATTGTGGGGGCCATTGTTCATAATCCATAACGGCTGACCGTTAACGGTCTTCAGCTCGGCATGACCGCCACCTTGTTTGATTTTGGCTTCCAGCGCCTTCATATCGTACTTACCGGCAACCACGTGATAGGTGAGTACGCTGGTCAGTTTCGCTTTATTTTCCGGTTTGAGCAGACTGTCTACGGTGCCTGCAGGGAGCTTAGCGAACGCCGCGTTAGTTGGAGCAAACACGGTAAAAGGGCCTTTACCTTGTAAGGTATCAACCAAACCGGCTGCTTTTACCGCAGCCACCAGGGTGGTGTGATCTTTTGAGTTAACCGCATTTTCAACAATATTTTTTTGCGGGAACATGGCGGCACCGCCTACCATGACAGAACCCGACTCCATAGCGGCAAGAGAGGCAGTGGTAAACAGTAATGCACTTGATACAACGGTCACAGCGATTAGCTTTTTCATCGTAAATCCTCATTAGAGCGTGGAGTAAGTGGCTTTCAATGAGATATACGAGTAGGGGGACGAAAGTGGATGCAGAAAAAATTAAATATTTTTAACTCTGCGCTTAGCCTGCCCAATTCATCAGCCTGCGCGTGTTTTTCGGCCATGTGCGCACAGGCAAGCAGCGGCCAGAATGAGAGACGTCCGTCCCTGTCCTCTGTCACACGACATCAAAGGTAAGCCGATAATGAAAATCATCAAAAATGCCGCCGTTCCCTCAGCGAAAGGTCCTGAGGCGTATTTTACCGGTCAGGTCCGCATTGATTCGCCTTTCAGCACAGCGGCCCCGGCACGGGTTGGCGGCGCTATCGTCACCTTTGAGCCCGGTGCCCGTACGGCCTGGCATACGCATCCACTGGGGCAGACGCTGATCGTCACCGCCGGTCAGGGATGGATTCAGTGTGAAGGCGAAGAGAAGCAGACGATTAATCAGGGCGATATCGTCTGGATACCGGAGGATGTTCGTCACTGGCACGGCGCCACCGACAGCCATGCAATGACGCATATTGCCATCGCGGAATCCCTTAACGGCAGTCCGGTGACCTGGCTTGAGAAGGTCACGGAGCACGAGTTTTTATCGTAAGCAACACCTGTTGAGCCGGTGCAACACCAGGGAGGCCTAATCGATCTCCCAAGGCGGTGCGCTGAAGGTGTGTTTCATCAGGTCGATAAAGCCCTGAGTGCGGGGAAGCCGCTTTTTTTCCTGCAGGCTGGTCAGGGCGACGATATCGGCAGACGGCAAGGTAAACGCGGGCAGCAAGGGAACAAGAAGGCCCTGGCGGATCTCGCGGCTGACATCCCAGGCGGAGCGTACCATAATCCCTTTACCGCTCAGCGCCCATTTTTTAATGATACGACCATCATTGCTGGCGAGACGTGGCGTAATCCTTAGGGTCGTTTCGTCCCCGTTGTGGCTGAATGTCCAGCGCGTCACATCTTCCGCATTTTCCCGTATCACCAGACAGTGATGGTGCTGCAGCGCATCAGGATGCGTCGGCGTACCCTGCTGCTGCAGATAAGCCGGCGAGGCGCAGAGTAAACGCGGATTGGCGGCGAGCCGGGTGCTGTAGAGCGTGGAGTCGCGCAGATGGCCGATATAGATCACCACATCCCACTTATCGGCCTGCATCCAGTCGGGGTTATCGGAGAGGGTGAGATCGATACTGAGATCGGCATGGCTGTCGGCGTACTCCGCCAGCAGCGGGGCAATGTGTTCGGAACCAAAGCCCAACGGGGCCAGCACTCTCAGCGTTCCGCTGATGCGGTTTCGCGTCTGATCGATCACATCCTGCAACTGGTCTATCTCATGCAAAATCACCCGGGCGCGACCCAGCAGAGCTTCGCCTTCATCGGTCAGAATGATGCGTTTTGCCGGACGCAGGATCAGCTTCACCCCGATCTTTTGTTCAATACTTTGCAGGCGCTGCGTCACGGAAGGCGGCGTGATATCCAGATGGCGCGCCGCCGCCGCCAGCGTCGGATGCAGGGCAATGACCTGAAAAAAACGTAAATCTTCGCTGTTGATCATTAGGTTCAAACCTAATCATTAATTGGGCCTGACGGCATTTTAAACAGATTTAAACGATGAGAGCATCAATAAAACCTTACAGGAATTCGACGATGCTCAATCACTTAACCATAACCACGCCTTATCTGCTGTTAGATAAAGTTAAGTTTGAACGCAATATCAACCGCTTGTATCAGAGAATCGAAGGGCAACGCTGCCAGATTCGCCCGCATCTGAAAACGCTTCGCACTCTCCAGTCTGCGCCTTATCTGCTCAAAGCATCCTCTTCACCTGCCACCGTTTCTACCCTGGCAGAAGCCGAAGCCTTTGTCGCCGCTGGCTTCAGCAATGTGCTTTACGCCGTGGGGATTGCGCCCGCTAAATTGCCGCGTATTGCCGCCCTGCGGTGCAGCGGCAAACAGGTGCATGTGTTGCTGGACAGCATGGCGCAGGCACAGGCCATCAGCGATTACGCTTTACAGCATCAGGTGACGTTTTCCGTTTTCATTGAGATCGACTGCGATGGCCATCGCGGCGGCATTCGACCTGACGACGGGACGTTGGCCGAGATTGCCGGTCATCTGCATCAGCACGGGATGGTGGTGGAAGGGGTAATGACCCACGCGGGCGAGTCCTACCATTGCCGCACGCCGCAAGACATTCAGCGGGCGGCGCAGCAAGAGTGCCAGGCTGCCATTACCGCTGCCCAGCATATCCGTGCCGCAGGGATCCCGTGCCCGGTCGTCAGCGTTGGCTCCACGCCCACGGCGCATGCGGCTACGGACCTCACGGGCGTAACCGAGGTGAGGGCCGGGGTGTTTTCCACCTTCGATCTGTTTATGCACAATCTGGGCGTCTGCACCCAGGACGACATTGCGCTTTCGGTGGTGACAACGGTGATCGGCCACAACCACGACAAGGGCTGGGTTTTTGTTGATGCCGGCTGGATGGCCATGTCACGCGATCGCGGCACCGCCTCACAGGATACCGATTATGGCTACGGGCTGGTGTGCGACGACGCGGGTTGTCCGTTGGGATTGCTGCTGACAACCACCAATCAGGAGCACGGAATTATTGCGTTGCCGCGCGACAGTGCGTATTCCACCGGAGATTTTCCACTGGGTACCCTGCTGCGTATTCTGCCCAACCACGCCTGCGCGACCGCCGCGATGCATACGCACTATCAGGTGATCGACACCCGAAACGGCGAACATGAGGTCTGGCAACGCATCGTTGGCTGGTAGCGTTTTTTCCATTCATTGTGAGAGGACATCATGTCAGATTTTGATCCCGATAAGGTCCGTCTTTCGACCGGGCATTTTATCAACGGCCAGTTTGTTTCGGCATCCGGCAAAACAATGGGGATTAAACGTCCCTCGGATGGCCAGCATTACGCCGACATCAACGAAGCGGGCGCAGAAACGGTCGGCGAGGCGGTAAGCCTCGCGGAAGACGCGCGCATTCGCAGCGGCTGGTCAAGCTGCTCGCCACGCGAACGTGGCGCGGCCATTTCCCGCTGGGCGGATTTGATCGATGCCGACAAAGATTATCTGGCGCAGCTTGAGGCGGTGGGCTCCACGCGTCCGATAACGGACACGATCAATATTGAAGTGCCTTTCACCGCTGCTGCTCTGCGTTTTTATGCAGAATGCGCAGACAAGTACAGCGGAGATGTGTTTCCAACCCAGAACAGTAGCCTGGGGATGCTGGTGCCGGAGCCTTATGGCGTGATCGGCGCGATCACGCCGTGGAATTTCCCGCTGTCGATGGCGTCATGGAAGTGCGGCCCGGCGCTGGCTGCGGGAAACGCGGTGGTGCTCAAGCCCTCTGAGCTGACGCCATTCTCCACCGCGCGGCTGGCTGAGCTGGGCGTGCAGGCCGGTATTCCGCCCGGCGTGCTCAACGTCGTTCAGGGCGGCGGACAGGTCACCGGCAATGCACTGGTGACCCATCCTCTGGTCAGAAAGGTGTCCTTTACCGGTTCAACCGCGACCGGGGCGGCGATCATGAGCCAGGCCGCGTTGCACGGTACCAAGCCCGTGACGCTGGAACTGGGCGGAAAAAGCCCGCAGCTGGTTTTTGACGATGCAGGCGATGCGGATGAAATCGCCGAGCGCCTGTTTCTGGGCTTCACCGTCAACGCCGGTCAGGCCTGTGTTTCAGGGACGCGTCTGATCATTCAACAAGGTATCGCAGAACGGGTCATCGAAAAGCTTATCGCCCTATGCAAAACACCGCTGCCCGGTATGACCTGGCAGGCCGCCACGCGTTACTGTCCGCTGATCGATCAACGTCAGGGGGAAAAAGTCGCGACGATTATCGCGCAGTCCGTGGCGCAGGGGGCCAGCATTCTGGCCGGCGGCCAGCGTTACGAAAACACCGCGCAGGGCTGGTTCTGGCAACCGACGCTGTTAGCCAATGTGAATCAGGATAACGTCGCGATTCAGGAGGAGATCTTCGGACCGGTGCTCACCATCCAGACGTTTAGCGATGAAGAAGAAGCCCTGGCGCTCGCACAGCATCGCGTTTTTGGCTTATGTGCAGGCGTGCATACGCTCAACATGCCACGTGCGATGCGGCTGATGAAAGCCTTGGACAGCGGTACGGTCTGGATCAACCGCTATCGTCGAACCTGGGACTTTATCATTCCAACCGGCGGCTTTCAGGGGTCCGGTTTTGGCAAAGATCTTGGGCGCCAGGCCTTTGAGTCATGTCAGCGCTACAAGAGTGTCTTAATCGATTTTTAACACCTTTACTGGAGATCACAGACGATGCCCGCACCGCTCAGGCTTGTTCAGGACAGTACGCATTTCCCCGATTCGGTGGATGTGGTGATTATCGGTGCCGGGATTGCAGGTGCAGCGACCTGTTGGGAGCTGACCAAAAAAGGCTATCGGGTTGCCGTGATCGAAAAGGGCCTTGTCGGCGCAGAGCAGTCCAGCCGTAACTGGGGCTGGTGCCGTCAGCTTAACCGTGACGAGCGGGAAATTCCGCTCATTCTGCACGCCCTGCAACGCTGGCATGCGCTGAGCGACGACATCGGGATGGACGTAGGGTTTCGCGCCAGCGGGCTGGTCTATGCCACGCGAACGGAGAAGGATATTCACAACTGGGATAACTGGGGCAAGATGGCAAAGCAGTACGGCATTCGCAGTCGAATGCTGAGTGCCGCCGAGGCCAAAACGATGACGCCGGGCAGTACCACAAACTGGCATGGCGGCGTACATTCCCCTGACGACGGTTATGCCGACCCGGCTTTAGCCGCGCCGGGGCTGATGGAAGCCGCGGTGAAAAAGGGCGCGTTTCTGTTTCAGCGCTGTGCGGTTCGCGGGCTGGATATCTCGGCAGGACAGGTCAGTGGGGTGATAACCGAACGCGGCCTGATCAAAACCGCCCGGGTCGTATGCGCCACGGGAGCCTGGACATCGCTGTTTTGCCGCCGCCACGGCATCGATCTGCCCGCCGGTAACGTCATTGGCAGTGCGTTTCGTACCCATCCTGCAGAGCAGCCACTCACTCTGCCTTTCTATACGGATGCCTTTGCCTGTCGTCCACGCCAGGACGGCGGTTATACTATTGCGCTGTCTGGAACCGGACGGCTGGAGCCGGGGTTCCAGGGCTTACGCTATGCCCGAGAGTTTTTCCCCTTATACAAAGCCCGCCGGTTAAATCTGGAAACCAAAATCCGGCTCTCATCGTTTTTGCATGGCCCTGAATCCCGGGCAAGCTGGTCTATGGATAGCCTTTCACCCTTCGAGAAACTTCGGGTGCTGGATCCTCAGGTTTCAGACGGCATCGTTGAAAAGGGGCTGGCGGCGATAGGCAGGGAGTTTCCGGCGCTGGCCGGGCTGCGGGTGACTCAGGCCTGGGGCGGCGTGATTGACTGCATGCCGGACGACATTCCGGTCATTTCTGCCGTACCGCAGCTTCCGGGGCTGATCCTGTCTTGCGGCTACAGCGGCCATGGATTTGGTATTGGCCCCGGTGCGGGACGTCTCACGGCGGACCTGGTCACCGGGGATGCGCCGATTGTCGATCCCACCGCGTTCCGCTATTCCCGTTTCCGCGACGGCACAACGCTGAAAAAGCCGGGCATGATGTAAAGAGGTGAAGATGCAACCATTAATACACGCGCGCGATATACAGGACACACCGCATCCGGGCCACTATTCGCACTATGCGCTGACCTCGGGATTGATGTTTATATCCGGCCTGTTGCCGGTCACGCCAGCCGGAGAAATGCGTAGCACGGCCTCCTTTGCTGAGCAGACGTCGCAGGTGTTGGCCAATCTGGAGGCCTGCCTGCAGCAGGAAGGCCTCAATAAGCATCATCTGGTGATGGTGAGGGTTTATCTGGTGGATGTCGGGCTGTGGGCAGAATTTAACAGGCTGTATGCACAATGGCTCGGCGAGTGGAAACCCGCCAGAGCTATCGTGCCGGTGCCGGAACTCCACTACGGCGTGCTGCTGGAGGTTGAAGCAACGGCGGCAACGGGCCGCTAAAACGCCGGACGTGAGCCTGTCCGGCAGCCGTGGGGCGTAAAAAAATAAAAACCGTCGCAGGCGCGCCCGCGACGGCAGAGGTCAGGCCGTGCCTTGCGGGGTTTCCGGCTGCACCTGCTCTTTCAGCGCCCGCACCGTCTGGTGGCGATGCCAGTAATAGTTGAGCGTGTATTTAACGTGTTCAATCTCTTTTTTCAGACCGGGCAGGCGGATTTTGCTGCGCTTTTTGCCCTGTGCATTGGGCTGAACATGCTGCACATACACACTGTCTCTGCCGAACTGACGCAGCACGTTAATATTTTTGACGTTATCCCACTCAAGCAAACCGGCTGAATGCGGCTGCACGATGCCTTGCCAGGTAATGATCATCTGCGAACCATCTTTAAGTGTAAAAGGCACATCCGGAAAATACTTTAAGACCAGCGCGGTCTCTTCTTCACCCGTCGGTTGGTAACGCCAGGCCAGGCTCTCTTCATGTTGCGAGGTGAAGTCTCGCTCATATTTTTGCCAGAGCCGCTGCTCAATCTGATCGGCGACCGGGATTACATCGACCCAACTGTCCGCCGGTGATGTCGCGGCGATGACGGCGTAATCCGCCTCTGCCACGGCATAGTTAACGTTGCGCATTCTTTCAGACAGGGGGGGATGGGAATCAAAGGGATGAGGGATATTCTGTTCACGCATCGTGCTGACAAAGTCCGCGGAACTGACGTGTTGCGGCAGGCCAACGGCGATGGCCTGACTGATCCCGGGTGCATTTTCATACAGCGTTTTATTTGCAAAAAGCTTACGCTCAACTTCGTAACGATAGCTGGCATAGGCTGAGATTTTGATTAACGATTCAATAATCGCCGCAGAGGAGACGCGCGCGGCGGCGTTCCGGTCGGCGATAAATTCGCGTTCACGGCTGTTACGCTGCCACGCGAGTTCGAAGAACAGGCGATAAAGATAGAGCGGATAAAAGACAATAAGCGTGGACAGATTCTCGCTCATTAACTGCGTATACATATCGAACCGATGGAGCTTTGGACCCAGCAAGGCACCCGATGCCGTATCGCCTTCGTGCAGGTGTGTCAGTTCATGCACCATCACGCTGTCAGCCTGCGCGGTACTCAGCTGACGCAGCAGGGGAATACTGACATACAGTTTTCGGCCTTGCAGTGGCTGGTCGTTCACGCTCAGCGGTGCTTCTGTCACGAAGAAGTTGGTATCGATACCGGCGATGATGTGATCCGGCGGGATAGTGCCCACGCTGGCCGCCAGCGCGTCAACACGCGCCCAGAGTGCCGGGGCTGCTTCGCGGCTGACCACGTCGCCTTCAATGCTCTCCTCCGGCGGCAGCTTTTTAAAGATGCCTTTGATCATGTAATACATCGCAGCCAACACCAGCAGCGCGACCAGGATCACCAGCTTTGGATAGTATTTTTGCGTGAAAAAGGCGGTGCCCCAGAAAGAAAGCCACACCAACATGGCGCCCTGTACCAGCACCTGCAGCGAGCACGCCAGCATTAAAAAGGGACGCGCCAGGCGGAGGCTGAGTAACTGCCCCCGTCGGCTTTTAAATGCCAGCGCACTGAACAGAAGGATCATCAGCAGAATGACGCCGCTGAAAACCATCGTCCATAGAGCGACTTTGCCAATGAGATAAAATTGCGACAGTTCGGAACCCGGTCCACAGACGGCATTTTTATAGTCAATCAAATTATCGGCGACCGGTCCGCAGACGCTGGAAGGCGGATTGGCTTGCAGAAACTGCATTAATTTACCCAGACTTTGATTCTGCGCACGCGCATTATCGATAAAAATCTGGGTGTATTCCTGATCGAGTTCGTGACTGCCGTAGTGAGCAAAAACCAATGTAATCGCAGGGGTTAAAAACAGCGTGAGCAAAAGCCATAAGAAAACTTTTGCATATCCTTTTTTCAATGCCGTTAATTTATTCACAATAGTTCGCTCGCTCATTGTCGGTGGGGGGGACAAGCTGTTTATTATCTGGCGATACTGACAGGGCGTTTCCGACATCAGGAAAATGGCGTGAGATCCGTCTCAGCATGCTTCAGCTTTGTGCGTGTCTTATTTGTGCGTGTCTTAGAAGAGCAAGATGGATTATAAGCCAGCAATTACTTTACGTCTTCTTAACACTCGTGGCGTTCGGTGGCAGACAGCCGATCTGTCAACGCGAGAGGCTCGCGGCAGGGCTCACAGGAAAGCGATCCTGCGGCAGGATGGCCGCATGTTCATCAGTCACGCGATTTTCGTCTGATAATTTATGATTGAACCTGATTAATGCGGCGCGTTTGGTTTTGGATTTTTTCGCTGGAAAGGCTTACTGGCGCTCCATAAAGACCGGCAATTCAGGCACCGGTAACACGGATAAGACTTTCAGGCGCTGTAATGTTCTGACCTGCGCCCGCTCAAGGTGATCGCGCATACAGGCGGCCGCCAGTTCCCAGTTCCTTTTCAGCAAAAATTCATAGACCAGGCTGTGTTCATCCAGCATTGCGCTGTCGACAGGGATGCTGAGCCGCTCGTAAAAGATTCGGGTGACGATAAACGGCGATTGATTTTGCCGTAAAATTTGCATCATCAGCTTATTGCCCGCAGGCTCCAGGCTGCGAATGTGCAGATCTTCTTCCAGCATTTCGAGTTCCGCGGCATTAAGCTGTTTGCCCCGGCAGGTTTGCACGTTATCCAGCCGCGCGTTAAGCCAGGCAACACTTAACCGTTCCCCGGCTTTTCGTAATGCGGCCGGCTCCAGATGCGCCCTGATTTCAAAATGGTCAGCCAGTTCGCGCGCGGTTAACGGGCCTGTCAGCCACTGAGAATAGGGCTCTTTTTCTACCAGCCCCTTGTCGCGCAGGCGCATCAGGCTCTCACGTATCACCGCGCGGCTGGTGTTATAGTGCTTCGCCGCGCCCGTTTCATCCACCTGGTAGCAGCCGAATACCATCGCGGTAGACAGGATCCCCTGCAGATTTTCCAGCACTTTTTCACCCGTGCTGCGCGTATCAACCAGCTCGTCGCGCTGTTCAAGGCCGAACAGCTCGCGCGTCAGCGCAATGCGAACCGGCTCAACGTCCTCATTATCGCGCGCAACGATAAATCCCCGACCTTCAAAACGGGCAATCCAGCCTTCATCATGCAGCATGCTTAACGCCCGCCGGACGGGAACACGACTGGTGCCAAACAGCTGCGCCAGCGGACCTTCCAGCAGCACCAGCCCCGCAGGCACGCTATTCTGCTGAAAAACCTTCAGTAAAACCTGGCGAATACTTTCGTAACGCGCAGAGCCTGCATCGTCCATGTCCGTTCCCGTCACCTTGTTTTGCATTGTTTCATCTTCTGCTCTCCGTCCTGCCAGCCACATTAGCATATCTGACAGCACTCCCGGTGCAGGCTATCAACAGCACTGATGTAGTGCACCTTGCCCAATAATGGATCACTTTTAAATTAATACATTTAATGTCTGCGTGCAATTTCATCTGTGACGTGACGAAATTATCGAAAATGCGGCAAATAACCCCTTGATAACACATCAAATTTAATTATAAGGATCGACATGATCACAATTATGCAACTTAACAGTGCTTTTTATGGCACCGTTATTGCTATCTTCAAATGTACATTGAAACGTAATATACATTTAAAGGTGATGCTGTGCAGGCCGAAAATGTTCGTCAGTTATTCATGGCTGGTCAGATTGATGCGCTGGGAATCAGTGCGCTCTATGCACAACAGCGCCTGTCGCCGCTGGCCTTTACCACAGCCTGTCTAAAAGCGGCTGAAAACGCGCCTTCCGTTTTCATCTCAATGACCGCCGCCCGTGCCCGCGAAGAGGCCGAAGCCTCAACGCTGCGCTGGCAAGCGTGCCGCCCGCTGAGCCCACTGGATGGTATTCCGGTGGCCTGGAAAGATCTGTTCGATATTCAGTCAAGCCAGACCTCCGCCGGGTCGGCCACGCGAAGCAATGTCCCTGTCGCACCCCAGGATGCCGCGCTGGTGGCACAGTGTTCGGCAGCAGGACTGGTGACGCTGGGTAAAACCAACCTGAGTGAATTCGCGTTTTCCGGCCTTGGACTCAATCCCAGTTTTGGTACGCCGGCCATCCGGGGCACCACGTCGCAGCTTTTTGCACCCGGAGGATCGTCCAGCGGCGCGGGACGGGCAATTGCGGAAGGTCTCGCCTGTATCGCCTTTGGCACCGACACCGGCGGCTCAATACGGATTCCTGCCGCATTCAGCGGCACGATCGGCTATCGCGCCAGTCGCCAGCGCTATGTGACAACGGGCGTCTATCCTCTGGCGCACTCGCTGGACACGGTGGGGCCGCTATGCCGAAGCGTACGTGATGCTATTGCCCTGGATGACATTCTGTGCGGCGCGCAAAAAATGCGCTTTCCTGCGCCGCACTTTCGTGTGGACGAGGCATTACTTGCCGCGTGCCAGCCCGCCGTGCGTGAGAACGCTTGTCGCCGGATAGCCCAGTTGACGGCCGCCGGGTTCAGAATTGATCACGCGCCACTTCAGGCCTTTAACCAGGCACTGGCCTGGATTGCCGATAAAGGCTGGCCGGGTGGACGTGAGGCCTGGCTGCTGCATCGCGAACTGTTAGCCTCGCCTGACGCGGCATTGATGGATGCGCGCGTGCGGGAACGCCTGCTTGCCGCCAGCCATCAGGATCCTGCGGTGCTTGAAACGTTTCTGGCGCAACGCAAGTCGTGGCAACAGGCACTGGCGGCAGAACTGGACGGGGCAGTGCTGATTACGCCTACCGTTGCCCACACCGCACCGGAACTGGCCCCCTTGATGCAAGACGACGACCTGTTTGCCCAGACCAATCTTGCCACGCTGCGGTTAACCATGCCGGGCAGTCTGCTGGATATGCCGGGAATCGCTTTGCCGACCGGCAAAGACGCAAACGGGCTGTATACCAGCCTGCTTTTTTCCCTTCCTGCTGGCGAGGATCGCCGGCTTCTTCACGCTGCCAGCACGGTCGCAGGCACGTTTACGGCAGACCATTCCGTCTGCGCTTAACTCCTTAGAGGAAAGACTCATGGCTAAAGAAATTTTGTGTGCATTTGGTGTTGATGTGGATGCGGTTGCGGGCTGGCTGGGTTCTTACGGCGGGGAAGACTCGCCGGATGATATCTCACGCGGACTGTTTGCCGGGGAGGTGGGCGCACCGCGCCTGCTGAAAATGTTTGCTGAACACCAGTTGCGTACCACCTGGTTTATCCCCGGTCACTCCATTGAAACCTTTCCTGAGCAGATGAAAGCGGTGGTGGACGCAGGGCATGAAATTGGCGTTCACGGTTACAGCCATGAAAACCCCATCGCCATGACACCCGCGCAGGAAGAAACCGTACTGGACCGCAGCATTGAGCTGGTCACCCAGCTATCCGGAAAACGTCCGACAGGCTATGTGGCTCCCTGGTGGGAATTCAGCAACGTGACCAACGAGCTGCTGCTGAAAAAGGGCATCAAATACGATCACAGTCTGATGCACAACGACTTTCATCCTTATTACGTTCGCGTCGGCGACAGCTGGACCAAAATTGATTACAGCCAGCATCCCGACAGCTGGATGAAGCCGCTGACGCGTGGTGAAGAGACCGATTTGGTCGAGATCCCCGCTAACTGGTATCTCGATGACCTGCCGCCAATGATGTTTATCAAAAAATCGCCAAACAGCCACGGCTTTGTGAACCCCCGTCATCTGGAAGAGATTTGGCGCGACCAGTTCGACTGGGTCTATCGCGAAAATGACTACGCGGTGTTTACCATGACCATTCATCCCGACGTTTCAGGTCGTCCGCAGGTGCTGCTGATGCTGGAACGTCTGATCAAGTACATCCAGAGCCACCAGGGTGTGCGATTTGTCACCTTCGACGAAATCGCAGATGACTTCTTAGCGCGCAAACCGCGTTAAGTTTCTTTCCTTTATCTTGCAGAGCGATCACGACATGAGCATCTACAAAAAAAAATCCGTTAACGGCTGGCAGCCACAGCAGTTAACCATCAGGGATGTGAAATTCGCCACATGGATTGCCTTCTTCGCCTGGATTTTTGCCGTTTACGACTTCATTCTTTTCGGCACGTTACTGCCGGAAATCGGCGGCCATTTTGGCTGGAGTGAAGTTGAGCAGTCGGAGATTGCCACCTGGGTCGCTTTCGGCGGGGCGGTCATCGCCCTGGCCATTGGGCCACTGGTCGACCGGCTGGGGCGTCGCATGGGCATCGTGATTACGGTGGGTGGCGCGGCGCTGTGCTCGCTGCTGACCGCAATCGGCGGCCTGTGGGGCAAGGGCGCGTTAACCGCTATTCGCTCCGTCGCTGGCCTGGGCTATGCAGAGCAGACGGTAAACGCCACCTATTTATCTGAGCTTTATACCGCACTCGACGATCCTAAACTCAACAAGCGCAAGGGCTTCGTTTACAGCCTGGTGCAGGGCGGATGGCCGGTGGGTGCGCTGGTCGCATCCGCCCTGACCGCGATTCTGCTGCCGATCATTGGCTGGCAGGGGAGCTTTATTTTCGCCGCGTTCCCCTCGCTGGTCATTGCGCTGCTGGCGCTCAGACTCAAAGAAACGCCACAGTTTGAAGTGCAGAAAAAAATCAAAACGCTGCGCGAGCAGGGCAAAGACAAGGATGCCCGTCAGGTGGCTGCCGACTATCGGGTGCCGTATGAAGATCAGCCTAAATCGGGTTTTGCTTCGGCGTTTCGTGGCACCGCCCTGCGTTCGACCTTAGTGCTCGGCATTGCCATTCTGCTGAACTGGTTCGCAATCCAGATCTTTAGCGTGCTGGGCACGACGGTCATCACCAAAACCCACGATGTGTCGTTCAATAACTCGCTGCTGATCCTGATTCTGTCGAATCTGGTGGGTTACTGCGGTTACCTGGCGCACGGCTGGCTCGGCGATCGGATTGGCCGCCGCAACACCATTGCCGGAGGCTGGATGCTGGGCGGTATTGCCTTTGCCGCCATGCTGTTCTGTCCGGACAACTTTGCCATCATCGTTGCGCTGTACAGCGTCGGTCTGTTCTTCCTGATCGGACCCTATGCCGCTGCCCTGTTTTTTATCAGTGAAAGCTTTCCTACCGCAATCCGCGCGACAGCGGGTGCCCTCATCATGGCGATGGGACCGGTCGGTGCCATCGTAGCCGGTATTGGTACCACCTCGGTGCTGAGTCAGGGCGGCCACTGGCAGGAAGCCGCTCTCTGGTTCGGCGCCGTACCCTGTTTTGTCTCCGGCATCATTATTCTGTTTGCACGACCGGCGGCGCAACTGGATACCCAGGTCAACGCCACCTCGACCCAGCCTCAGGCTTAAGGACAGCATATGCAGAATGAAAAAGGCACGCCGGTCGCCGCTATCAGCGGTGCCGCCAGCGGCATTGGTCTGGCGCTGGCCACGCTGTATGCGCAGCGTGGCGTGCGGGTGATTGCGGGTTATTACCCGCAGGATCCGCACGATCCGGCGCTGGCGTCAGCACAGGTTGAAGCCGCGGGCGGAGAGGCACTCTGGCTGCCGCTCAACGTTGGCTCCACCGCCTCCGTCGATGCATTTATCGCCCAGGGCGTTCAGCACTTTGGTCGGCTTGACTACGTGGTGGCTAACGCCGGCATTCTGCGCCGCGCAGGCATTGATGAGATGAGCGATTCGCACTGGGATGAGATGCTGAATGTCGATCTGACGGGCGTGATGCGGCTGTTCCGCGCTGCCGCCGCGCATCTGCATTCTGGGGCCAGCCTGGTTGCCGTGTCATCGATTGCAGGCGGGGTTTATGGCTGGCAGGACCATGCTCATTACGCGGCGGCGAAAGCCGCCGTACCGGGCATTTGCCGGTCGCTGGCGGTGGAGCTGGCCCCGCGCGGCGTCCGCTGTAACGCCATTATTCCCGGCCTGATCGAAACGCCGCAGTCGCTGGATAAACACAACTCGCTTGGCCCGGAAGGGCTGGCCAAAGCGGCGCACGCGATTCCCCTTGGGCGAGTCGGCCGGGCGGACGAGGTGGCTAAAACAATCGCGTTTCTCACCAGCGAAGAAAGCAGTTATCTCACCGGGCAAAGCCTGATTGTCGACGGCGGGCTGACCGTCCGCTGGCCTGATTAAGGAGAGAGTATGCAGTTAGCAAGCAAACGCTGCGTTGTCAGCGGGGCGGCCAGCGGAATCGGGGCCGCCATCGCTACGCTGTTCGCCCGCGAGGGCGCACACCTGATACTGACCGACCGGAACAGTGAGCATCTGGAGGCCATGGTGACACGCTGTCGCGCCTTAGGTGTGCCCTGTTTTGGTGTGGTAGCGGATGTCGGGGAGGTCGACGGGGCCACGGCGGGCGTTGATGCCTGCCTGGAACGGTTCGATGGGATTGATATTCTGGTTAACAATGCCGGTATGCTCACGCAGGCCCGCTGCACGGATATCACGCTGGCCATGTGGGAGCAGATGATGGCGGTGGATTTACGCAGCGTCTTTCTCGCCACCCAACGTGCGCTGCCTTCCATGCTGGCGCAGCGCTGGGGAAGGGTGATCAATATCGCCTCGCAACTGGGAATAAAGGGCGGCGCAGAACTGAGCCATTATGCCGCCGCCAAAGCGGGTGTGATTGGTTTTACCAAGTCTCTGGCGCTGGAAGTCTCTGCCGATAACGTGCTGGTGAACGCGATCGCGCCGGGGCCAATTGAAACCCCGCTGATCGATGGCATCAATCAGGCGTGGAAAACCGCCAAGGCCGCTGAGCTACCGCTGGGGCGTTTCGGCCGGGCAGAAGAAGTGGCACCGGTTGCGCTGCTGTTGGCCAGTGAGCCGGGCGGCAACTTGTTTGTCGGTCAGACGCTGGGGCCGAATTCTGGCGATGTAATGCCCTAAGGAGCACGCGATGTGTGGAATGTGCGGATTGCTGGATAATGGGCCGCAGTGGAGCGATGCGCTGGAAAACAATCGGCCCCAGCGTCAGCTACGCCTGCAGCAGCTGGCGCTGCTTAACCGGGCGCTTAAGCCCTGGCGACTGAGCTTAACCGAGTTTCACACCAGTTGGGTGCTGTCCAGTCCCACGGGGCAGCAGGTCATGGTGAGCTCGCTGGACCTGCTGTGGAAAGAAGCCGAGAAGATGACCCGACGCACTCTCGATCCGCTGGATGAGACCTGGCTGGCGGCGCTTTGATGGCGAGTAACGGAGAGTCCGCGATGCGAAATGAAAAACTGCCGCTGCATATCCTGAGCGGCTTTCTCGGCAGTGGTAAAACCACGTTGCTGAAGGGCTGGCTGACGCACCAGAATCTTAACGATGTTGCGCTGCTGGTGAATGAGTTTGGCGAAGTCGGGATTGATCACCATCTGTTAAATGAAGTGGCACCGGATACGGTGCTGTTACCCAGCGGCTGCGTATGCTGTCAGATTCGCGGTGAACTGAAAACGGCGCTTTTGGACCTCTACGAACGCCGTACGCGCGGCGAGCTACCACCGTTTAGTCAGGTGATACTCGAAACCACCGGGCTGGCCGATCCTGCGCCCATTCTGTCAACCTTGCTGCACGATCCGCAGCTTAAACACCATTTCAGTCAGGGCACGCTGGTGACGCTGGTCGATGCAGAGCACGCCCGTTTACAGTCGGCCCATCAGCCCGAATGGTTAGCCCAGGTGAGCGCGGCTGACAAACTGCTGCTCAGCAAATGCGATCGGATCGATCACGACGGTTTGCTCGCCCTCCAGACATGGCTTGGCGGTTTAAACCCCCTAGCGGAGCTGAGCGATACGCAACATGCGCTGGCCGAACCCGGGCAGTTATTCGCGCTTCGCCTCGCCAAAGGAACGCACGCACAGCGGTTTCGCTGGCTTGGTGCCGTGGGCGATGCCCGCTACAATCTGACTCCCGGACAAAAAACGCATCATCACCCTCTAACCCAGACCTGCGTGATCACTCTGGAAGACGAACTGAACTGGCCCGCGTTTGCTATCTGGCTGTCAATGCTGTTACATAGCCATGGGCAATCGGTCTTGAGAATGAAGGGCATTCTGCGTTTTAGCGGCACCAGTGCGCCGGTGGTGATTCACGGCGTTCAGCATACCTTGCATCCGCCCATACATATGAACGACTGGCCGGGGGATTTAGACACTTCCAAACTGGTTTTTATTCTGCGCGGACTCGACGCAGAGCGGCTGAAACAGGGATTTAACCGCTTCCAGCAGGCGTTAAAGGACAGGTAAAACGATGAATTCTGCAGCGAAGGTCAACGATCAACTCACTTTACGCGTGCTCGGGACCTCCGTCACGTTGCTCGAAATGCTACGCGTCAGCGCCGAGAAAGATCTGGGCATTCGCATTGAATATTTGCTGCACAGTGTGGAAGATGCGCAGCGCATTGCCGTCATGCAGCCTGAGAGCTATGACCTTTACGATCAGTGGTTTCACAATATTGATTTTGTCTGGCCCGCGCAGGCCATTCAGCCGCTGGAGATTAAACGACTTAAATACTGGGACGAGATCACCCCGCTGGCTAAAACCGGCAGGCTGCGTCCAGATCTGCCGCTCGCTGACGGCAGCGTGCCCTCTGAACGGCTTTATGTGCAGCGCGACAGGCATCTGGGCAGCCATGCCAGCGATCACATCAGCATGTTGCCGCTGACGCACAACGTTGACAGCTTTGCCTATCACGCCGACAGGCTCCCGACCGCGTTACAGCAGCAGGAGGAAAGCTGGGGATGGCTGTTGCATCCTTCACTAACGGGCCAGGTTGCCTTACAGGAAGATGCGGCAATGGGCGGCATCGATGCGGCGCTTGCCATGCAGGGCGCAGGTCTGGCGCGCTTTGCCAACACGGGCAATCTTACGCTCGAAGAGATCGACCTGCTGACGCAGCAACTGGCGCGCCTCAATCGTAACGGGCATTTTGCGGCATTCTGGGCCTCCCAGGATGAAGCCTGCGACCTCATTGCCAATCAGCAGGTGGAAGTGCAGAGCCTGTGGGCGCCCATCTATTTCCGTCATCACTTTCATCAACGTGGCTATAAAATGGCACGCCCGCGTGAAGGTTACCGCGCCTGGTACGGCGGCATGTCGCTTTCGCGCTGCGCGACCGGCAGAATCAAAGACGCTGCCTACGACTATTTAAACTGGTGGCAGTCCGGCTGGCCTGGCGCAGTGATGGCGCGGCAGGGTTACTATATCTCCAACGCGGAACGCAGCCGGGCGCATCTGTCAGCTGCAGAGTGGGATTTCTGGTACGGCGGCCAGCCTGCGAGAGAGGTGCTACTGGATGCCTGGGGCGCACCGCTGATTCCCCAGGGTGAAGTGCGCGACGGTGGTAGCTACGACGCGCGCATGAGCCATATTGCCGTCTGGAACGCCGTAATGGATGAACATAACTACCTGACGCGCCGCTGGCAGGATTTTTTGCGGGCCAGTTGAAGGACTGCGCCAAGCTAAAACAGAAGGAAGAAGGCATGCGTACGCGCCGCTCGGCCCGACTACTGATCCTCAATGCTTCGCATAACCTGTTGTTGTTTCGTTTTGTGCATACACAGGATGCACTCGCAGGCCATGCTTACTGGGCAACGCCGGGCGGCGGCGTAGAGGAGGGCGAATCCTTCGAGCAGGCGGCGCTCAGAGAACTTTATGAAGAAACCGGTATTCGCCGGAACGATCCTGGCCCGTCCCGAAGAGAGCGATGCTTTGTCATGACGCTGCCCTCGGGCGAACGCGTTCAGGCACATGAGCGTTTTTTTATCATTAATGTCTCGGGAGACGAGATTGATACCCTGGGTTGGAGTGAAAACGAAAAGTCGGTTATTGCCAGCTATCACTGGTGGTCGATTAGTGCACTTAATGCCACAACCGAAACGGTATATCCAGACAATCTCGTAGAAATGTTGACCAGCATGGATTCAGATTCATCTGGGAAGTAGAAAAAATAAATGCTGGAAAAAACTGACTAAGCCAGAAGAAGGTCGGTTAACCCGTTTATAGCGATACGATCATGCAATTATCCAGCCCATAAATAAGACATATCGACGATACTTGAAAATTTAAATACATCATCTAATGATGTATTTATTAATTTCATAGGCTAAGCATATAGGATGCTGAAATTACTTTTTATTGATCATAGCGCTAACCCACACAGACATCATCAGGAAAACATCCCTTATTCGCTCTAAGTTTAAGAACATGCTGAAAGGGGGGATGCATCAGAGAATGGGCGCGCTTCTATATTCCATAACCAGTTATGTTAAATCAGAGCTCATGGTGTGCGCATTATTTTGCATCACTGCACGATATCTTCGATGCTGATTCTCTTTATAGGTTGTCATTGAGGTGAAAGTGAACTTAGTTAAAATCGACCACGTCCACATTTATGTGCATGACCTGGATAAGGCCGAGCGCTGGTATAACGACGTACTGGGGTTTTCACGCGATGAGTCGTTGCTGTTCTGGTTTAAGCAAGGTGGCCCTCTGGTTTTAAAAAATAACGCTGCAGCGATTTCGCTGTTTTTAAGAACACATCAGCCGCCCGGCAATACCGTGGCATTCAGTCTTGAAGCCACGAGTTTTTGTCTGTTATTGCACATTCTGGCAGCGCAATCCATACCTTTTATAGTCAGCGATCATCAGGTGTCGATGTCCGTTTATTTTTCCGATCCTGATGGAAATCAGATTGAACTGACGTCTTATCAGTACTCAGAAGCGAAGGAAAACCTGGCGATGTCTCAGGAGAGACTGCGGGAGGGTTAAATTGGACGGTAACAACGTCAGATCATAAGCCATTAGTTCTCATTCATGACAAAGAAGAAAAGGGCAGCGCGGTTATTTAAGGGATATCGTTATGGTGTAAACAGGTGAAAGTATCCGTTGTAAGGTTGTCATTGCAGGTGAACTGACATGTTCCTGAATAATCATACCTATAAACAGACCTCAATTGGCAATCGTATAAATTTCGCCTTGATCGATTATGCTGAATTCTGTGGAAAATTTGGCAACCTGGTGCACTAACTTTCATTTGGCAGCGTCAGTTTGGTTTGCAGGCAATCATGCAGCCCATGCAGCCTTATAAAAAAATTAAGATGCGACATGCCGGGACTCTGTGCATCTTCCATAAACACGCTTTCTCTATGCTAAGTGAATCTCGATAGAGCAGAGATGCTGATGCGCATTTCGAACCATGAACATGCGTCGCAAAAGTTCATCATCATTTAATCTCACTGAGTAAAGAGGAAAGTCGCAAAACGACAAAGCAGTTTTTTCGATTGTGGCCTGATGACGAAATGAATGAGATGTAGGTCATCAGGCAAACTTAAAGCCAGGGCGTAAAGAGACAGTAATGGCTTGATATGCGAAAAAGACGGGCTAAACGGCCATATCAAAGTCTACCTGCAAAAGTGCGCATAATGTATATTATGTTAAATGAGACATCCCGCCGCGTACCCGGTTACGAACCGGGACCTCACCTTCGTCCCCTCTGGACCTGAAGCCCGTTAATCACCGGGCGCGCTACGTGAAAACTGGCGCACAGAACCCCTGCGGGTTATGCAGAATTCACGTAGCGTTGCCTGTCATGATCTGACTATTGCCCACTTTCAGCTGCACGGCAGCGTCATCACACTCTGTTGTTTACGCGTCATGCGCTTTGACCGTTCAGGCTGCTCTCGCGCGTACTTCGGCTCGGCATCATTCAGCGCGTTCACGACCACACTCTACTGCAGCGTGAAGCTGCGCGCCTTCTCGAACTCACCGTCCGTCAGGTTCAGCGCGTTATCGTGAACATGGCGCGGCGTCGGTTGTATCAGAACTTCGCGGGCGTCCCGGCAACAACCGTATTCATCAGCAAGCAATCATAACAATGCGATAAGAATAATCATCCGCACACAAACTGCTGCTGCACAGATTTCGGCGTTGTAGTTTCAGCACTGTGTTTTCAGCACTACGGCAGCAAGTTTTCCAGTTACGCACTCGCCAGAAAATCGCTTTGCGTTCTTCGCATCAACTTGTTCGGTTCAACGTCACCTGCGCGCCGTATTCACGCGTCAGCCGGCGCGACTGGTAATAAACGGATTTCCAGTATGGGTTATCCAGTGACGAACGAATCACGCCTTTGCTGGCCGAGGCATGAATAAACTGATGGTCTGTGTCATAGAAGCCGACATGCATACCACCACCGATACGGAAAAACACCAAATCGCCCGGCTGTAAATGTTCCGGTGCTACGCGTACGCCCATATGCAGCAGATCGGCGGTAGTCACGCGGTCCATCGGCAGATTAAAGCGGTCATGCAAAGTACGCCAGACGTAACCAGAGCAGTCCACGCCCGACAGCTGCGTGCCGCCCCATTGGTATGGCGTATCATGCCAGGTGTGCATTTGGTCGTGAAGTGCAGCAACAATGGGAATTAAATCAGGATTTTGAGCTGAATCCGATGCGGAAACGTCCTCTGGAGCTTCGGGACGAGGATGATGGCTGCAGCCGGAAATCAGCAATATAAGGCCGGAAAGTAAAAAGAAAGATGTTCTACGCTTCATCGAGTGATCCGCACAGTAAAGATAAAGAGTCAGCAAAGTTAAGGGATTTATAACCTATTCATTCGCTTATAGAAATATCAAAGCTCCGCTTTACTTAACCTTACACTTCGAGCGTCAGGCCCTCCTTATATAGCTCAAAATTTGTGCGATGGGAACAGAAATTAATAAACAAAATCACGCTGCTACGCGAAATCTGACGGATTACTCCCCTGCCCGTTCCTCAGAATTCACGTAGCGACGCCTGTTTTTTGTTCTATCCGTTTTCACTCGGATCCAACCCGCACACCTGCCAGCGCACGGAACTGACACCTTTCTCCAGGCTGATGCGACTCACCAGACTTTCCAGCTGTCCGGTCATGCTGGGCTGTCCCATCACTTCAGCATTCACTTCCATACGATGTGGCGGATCCATATCTTCGCTATGGAGCGACTGCAGGCGCAAGCCGCTGTTGCCCAGGCTGTGCAGCATCAGGCTGCGTACCTGAACTTCATCCTGAGCCAGACAGACAATTTGTACTTTATAATGTTGCACCGCTTCGTCGGCGGAGACGATGGACTGACGATTAATGCCCAGCGCCAGCTCGCGCAGCAGGATATTGGCGCACAGAATCACCATGCAGCCAATCGCGGCTTCAAGCAATAATCCCATGCTGCACAGCACCCCAACGGCCGCGGTACACCACAAGGTGGCGGCAGTGTTCAGGCCACGAACGTTTAATCCGTCGCGCATAATCACCCCGCCGCCGAGAAAACCAATACCAGAAACCACATAGGCGGCAACGCGCGTCGCGTCGCTGGCAATGCCCGGCACACATTGGGTCATAAGAACAAACAAGCAGGCGCCGGTGCTCACCAGCGCATTCGTACGCAAGCCGGTCATACGTTGGCGCAGTTGGCGTTCGCTGCCAATCAGCGCGCCAAGAATCAGCGCAGCCGACACGCGCAGTAAAAAGATTTTCCAGTCCATGATAAACCTCTCTCCGCCACGCACGTATGCGCAGTACGGAAAAATAAAGATGAATAAAATGGATTACAGCGGGCGCTGATGCACAGAGCACATCACGTTATGGAGGGAAGATTGAGCCGCCATCTTAACGCGCAGTTAAGACAGCCAGAAGACTATCTTACTGCAGAAGCCAGGTGTAATCGTTCGGGACTTGTGTCCAAGGTTGATTGCCTCATGAGTAAAATTCCCGGCGATTGTATAGCCATCTGAGTAGAGATTTCCACTCAGATGGCCGTTCGTTAAGGTTTGGTTTAGACCAGCAGAAAACCCTTAGCGGCGCGTTGCGCTATCCGCTGGCGCCTCTGTCTGGGCCAGTTCCATCATTACCGGGGTGCTTTTATAGGAAGGAATACCGCTTTTCGTGTCGTAGCTGTCCAGCGGTATGAGTACGTTAGCCTCGGGATAATAAGCTGCGACCGAACCTTCAGCCATGTCGTGTAAGGCAATGGTGAGATTATCAATACGACGATGCGTTGGGTTTCCGTCAGGATCCAGCGCAATCACATTCACCCGATCGCCCATGCGGACACCGTTTTTTTCCGCCTCATTTTCACTGATAAACAACACATCACGGCGTCCTTTGATTCCGCGATAGCGGTCGTCAAGGCCGTACAGCGTGGTGTTATATTGGTCGTGGCTGCGCAATGTCGTCAACACCAGGTCGTGGCACTTCAGCGAGCGCGGATCTTCATTGATGCCTTCCATGACCAGGAACTGCGCTTTGCCCGACGACGTGTGCCAGACTCGCTCGGAGGCGCCGTTGGGTAAACGAAACCCGCCAGGCTGCTGGAGGCGCTCATTAAAGTTTTCAAAACCCGGCACCACTTTCTCGATGGCATCGCGAATGAGGCTGTAATCGGCGATCATGCTGTCCCAGTCCACTACCGTGCCCGGCAGTGTGGCTTTCGCCAGGCCGGCAACCAGCGCGGGTTCGGATTTCAGATGCGGTGAGGCAGGATCAAGGGTACCGCGTGATGCGTGCACCATCGACATGGAGTCTTCAACCGTGACGCTCTGCGCGCCGGATTGCTGCCGATCGATCTCTGTGCGGCCTAACACCGGGAACAGATAGCTGTGTTTTGCCAGAAGCAAATGCGACCGGTTCAGCTTGGTGGCCATATGCACGACCATGTCCAGCTTGCGCATGGCTGGGAACGTCACCTGGGGATCGGACATCGCTTCGGCCAGGTTACCGCCGAGGCAGAGCAACGCGTTGATTTTGCCATCCCGTATTGCCTGAACGGCCTGTACCGCACTGTGACCATGTTTGGCCGGTGGCTTGAAGCCAAAGACCTTTTCGAGGCTGTTCAACAGGCTTTCGGAGGGAATCTCAGTGATGCCAACGGTACGATCGCCCTGCACGTTAGAGTGACCGCGCAAAGGGCAGATTCCTGCGCCCTTCTTGCCCATATTGCCGCGCAACAGTAGCAGATTGGCAATCTGCTGAACATTTTGCGTTCCATACTGGTGCTGGGTAATCCCCATGCCGTAGCAAATGATTGTGCGTTCAGCATTGGCATAAAGGTGAGCAATATGCTGGATTTGCTCGCGCGTCATACCGGACACTTTCAGGATATGATCCCAGTCTGTCGCAGCCAAATCGGCTTTTAACGCGTCAATGCCTTGCGTGTGTTGTTCAATAAAGGTCTCATCGAAGATGCCAGGGTTGCCGTTCGCTTTAGCTTCATCATCCATCGCCAACAAACATTTCATCACGCCTTTCAGCATCGCGGCATCGCCGCCTACCCGAATTTTATAATAGGTTGAGGCGAGTTCCGTTGAACTGAGGGTTATCATCTGAACCGGACTCTGTGGCGCGGTAAAACGTTCAAGACCGCGCTCGCGCAGTGGGTTGATGGCGACGATTTTGGCACCGCGTTTTGACACCTCCTGCAAGGTTGCCAGCATGCGGGGATGGTTGGTTCCAGGATTGTGACCGATGCAAATCACCAGATCACAGTGGTCAAAATCATCCAGCTCCACCGTGCCTTTGCCGATGCCAATGGATTCGGGTAAGCCTACGCTGGTTGGCTCATGGCACATGTTTGAGCAGTCGGGGAAATTGTTGGTCCCAAACTCGCGGGCAAACAGCTGCCAGAGAAACGCCGCTTCGTTAGAGGCGCGGCCCGAGGTGTAAAACTCCACGCTGTCGGGATCCTGATAACTCCGCAGTCGCTCGCCAATTTCGTTAAAGGCCGTTTCCCATGCAATGGGCTGATAGGTATCGCTGGCGGGATCATACTTCATCGGATGCGTCAGTCTGCCCTCGCCTTCAAGCTCATGGGCATTACGCCCCCATAGCTCGGTAACGGTATGCGCCGCAAAAAATTCAGGTGTGGTGCGTTTGCTGGTCGCTTCCCAGGAAACCGCTTTTGCGCCGTTTTCACAGAACTCAAACGATGAAGTATGTTTGGGATCGGGCCAGGCGCAGCCCGGACAGTCAAACCCTTCAGGTTGGTTGACCTTGAACAGCGCAATGACATCCTGGGTTACCGCCATCTGTCCGCGAATGGCACCGGCCACAGCTTTTAACGCGCCCCAGCCGCCCGCCGCACCGTCATAGGTATGAATGCCTGATGTGCTCTCTTGCTCTTTCATATTGCTCCACAATCACTGTTATTGGCTTTTCTTTAAGCCTGGTACAGTAATTGCGTTGGTGCGTGGGAACAGTGATGTAAAAGCCAGGATAACTTTTGCTAAATGTTACATGGCGGGTTATCGCAGGCAAAACCACAGGATTTTACCGGCTTTCAGGCATCGGCATTTGTGGCTCGCCGCTGCCGACGGCAGCGCTCGGAGCAATATTGCACCTCTTCCCAGCACTTTTCCCACTTTTTGCGCCAGGTCATCGGTTTCTGGCACTGTTTGCAATAGCGAACCGGCAATGACTGTTTATTGCCTTTAAATGTTTTCATTTATCGCTCCTTTGCTCAGGTTACGCCTCAGCATAAAAAGTTCAGGCGCCGGGTAAGGCAAACTGCGTGACCAGATGCTGGCAGGGTTGATTGACTTTGCGGCAAATAGGATCAGAATAGCCTGCATCAAGGACTGCGCTACACGGAGTTTATCATCATCAGCCTTCGCGATCTTTTCCGCCTTAACGCGGCGGTAAAACCCGGCCTGTTAGCCTCGGCTTTACTGCTGGTCAGCTGTGCCTCGACGCCGCCTAAGTCTCTGGTTACGCCTTTTCCGCCCGCCAGTAAACCTGCGCCGCCTTCTCAACCGGTGCCGCACAACGCACCCATGCGCGGCGTCTGGCTCACCACGGTTTCACGCCTCGACTGGCCGCCGCTCGCCTCGGTGAATATCAGCAGCGACGACGTGCGCATTCGGGTGCAGAAAAAAGCGTTGACGGATAAGCTGGATAAACTGAAAAGTCTGGGAATCAACACGGTGTTCTTCCAGGTTAAACCTGACGGAACCGCGCTCTGGGACTCAAAAATCCTGCCCTGGTCAGACATGATGACCGGGAAAATTGGGCAGAATCCGGGCTTTGACCCGCTGCAGTTCATGCTCGATGAAGCGCACCGGCGCGGTATGCGGGTACATGCCTGGTTCAATCCCTACCGTGTATCGGTGAATACCAAACCTTCAACGGTAGCCGAGCTAAACCGCACGCTGTCGCAACACCCTGCCAGCGTATTTGTGCTCCATCGTGACTGGATTCGTACCGCGGGGGATCGCTATGTGCTCGATCCGGGCATTCCCGATGCCCGTGACTGGATAACCAGTATTGTGGCTGAGGTGGTCAAGCGTTATGACATCGATGGTGTGCAGTTTGACGATTACTTCTATGCCGAGTCCCCCGGCTCTGCCCTGAACGACAGCCAGACCTTTATTAAATACGGTCAGGGCTTTGCGTCCAAAGCAGACTGGCGCAGACATAATACACAGTTGTTAATCGAGCAGGTTTCCCACACCATCAAGCAGCTCAAGCCGAATGTAGAATTTGGCGTCAGCCCTGCGGGCGTCTGGCGCAACCGCTCACATGATGCGGCAGGCTCAGACACGCGCGGCGCGGCGGCTTACGATGAATCTTACGCGGATACGCGCCGTTGGGTGCAGGAAGGGTTGCTGGACTATATCGCGCCGCAAATCTACTGGCCCTTCTCGCGCAGCGCTGCCCGCTATGATGTGCTGGCAAACTGGTGGGCTAACGTCGTCAAGCCGACCAAAACTCGCCTGTATATCGGTATCGCCTTATATAAAGTTGGCGTGCCGGCCAAAAATGAGCCGGAATGGACGATTAACGGTGGCGTGCCGGAGCTGAAAAGACAGCTGGATCTTAACGATTCCCTCCCGCAGATTGATGGCACTATCTTGTTTCGTGAAGATTTCCTGAATCAGCCGCAAACGCAGGATGCCGTGAATTATCTGCGCAGCCGTTGGGGGCAGACTCGATGATTCATACCGACATCGTCCCCGGCAGCGCACCCGCGCTACAGACGCTGACGGCCCGCCTGTCAGCCGAGCTGTTGGCAATAACCGGCGACAACGGAACCCATCACTTTAATCCCTCAGACGGGGCGCTGTGGATACTTGCCACCAATGAAGTGGGTAACGCTGTTGGCTGCGGCGCACTCGTGCATGTTTCCGCTGAAACCGCCGAACTGAAACGCATGTTTTCAACCCGACAGCACGCGGGAACCGGCGCGGCGCTGCTGTCAGCCCTAGAGCAGCTTGCCCGGGCGCGCGGCTACAAGGCAATTCGCCTTTCTACCCGCGTCGTTAATACCCGCGCGGTAGCGTTTTATCAGCGTCACGGCTATCAACAAACCGCGCGCTATGGTGTGTACAAGGATAAGCCTGTGTCGGTTTGTCTGAGTAAAACGTTATGAGCATTAACAATTATTTTACTAATTTGCCATAAATAGCACGTTTGTCAGCACCGCCATTTTTTCGTGGAGTAAGATACGTCAATAAACGTAAAGCCTTAAGCGGAAATCTTCATGTCTGATTACACCAGTGACGTAAAATCAAGCCAGCCGGATCTGCCCCCCACCGTTGACGACAGCCAGAAGATTCTGGTGTCGATTCTTGGCGCGGTCGCATTTTCCCACTGCTGTAACGATTTTATCCAGGCCATGCTGCCATCGATTTATCCCTTGCTGAAAACCAACTTTACGCTGAGCTACGCGCAGATTGGTTTGATCACGCTGATCTATCAGATGACGGCGTCGCTGTTGCAGCCCTGGATCGGCCTGTACACCGACAAACATCCCAAACCCTGGCTGCTGCCGTCTGGCATGGTTTCGACCCTGATTGGCATCGGACTCCTGGCGATGGCCCCGCACTTCTCCGTGGTGTTGGTTGCTTCGGCGCTGATTGGCGTTGGCTCTGCAACCTTTCACCCGGAAGCCTCGCGGGTTGCAAGAATGGCATCGGGCGGCCGCTTTGGTACGGCACAGTCAACGTTTCAGGTCGGCGGTTATATTGGCACGGCGTTTGCGCCTTTAGTGGCGGCGATGCTGATTATTCCGCATGGACAGATAGCGGTCGGCTGGCTGATGATCATTGCGCTGTTTGCGGTCATTATTCTTTCCGGCATCAGCCGCTGGACGGTGAAACACGGCCATGCGCACATGAAAAAACACAACCTTCAGGCGCTGCGGTCGCTTTCTTCGCGGGATGTCAAAGTGGCGTTGTCCGTGGTTGGCGTGCTGCTGCTGGCAAAATTTACCTATATTGCCTCAATCAGTAACTACTACATTTTTTACCTGGTTGAGCGCTTTCAGCTCCCGATTCCGCAGGCGCAGATCTACCTGTTTACCTTTCTGGCCGCCGTCGCGGTTGGCACGCTGGCCGGCGGACCGATTGGCGATCGCATTGGCCGCAAAGCGGTTGTCTGGATCTCGTTTCTGGGTGTTATCCCGTTCTCGCTGCTGATGCCGCATGCCAATTTGTTCTGGACCGTGGTGCTGACCGTTTGTATCGGCCTGGTCTTTTCATCAGCATTTGCCGCGCTGGTTGTGTACGCGCAGGAAGTGTTGCCCGGCCGTACCGGGATGGTGGCCGGGATTATGTTCGGCACCATGTTTGGCATTGGCGGTATCGCCGCGGCGGCGCTGGGGAAACTGGCTGACGGGTACGGTATCACTACCGTGTATAACGCCTGTGGCTTTCTTCCGCTGCTGGGATTTGCCACGTTACTGATGCCTGATACACGTCGGGTTAACTAAACCGCGCGAACAGGCAGCGCGTCGCTGCCTGTTGCCTTTCTCAGACGTAACCCATCATTTTCAGCATCGACTGCGCCTGAGTCATCGCCTCAGCCCGATGCGTAATCCCCAGCTTCTGATAAAGATTCCGGATATGGGTTTTGATCGTGGTTGAGGCTACATCCAGCTCCGCCGCAATCTGCTCGTTGCTGTAGCCGGAATAGATCAGCCCCAGCACCTGCCATTCACGCTGCGTTAGCGGACTGGTACGAATCAGCTCGGGCACGTCAGGATGATTCAGCAAACGGCTGACAAAGCCTTCATCAAAATGGGCAAATTTGTGACGATGATACTTATTGATCTCGTTAAGGATGCGGCGCGCGCGGTGGTTATCCAGCTCATCAAGGGTATTCAACTGCAATAACTGACGCAGCTGTTGCGCCATGGATTCGCCCTGCACCACAAAGTGGCTAATGAACCCCGTGCTGCGGGCCAGCCGGAGCGCATCCAGCAACGCATGCTGCGCTTTTGCACGCTGATCGGTTTCCCAGTAAATCTGGTTCAGCAGCAGTACATTACGGTTGAGATCGCTCATCAACTGCAAGGGGCGCGCATTTTCATTAAGCTCGTCGAGAATCACTTCTGCCTGCGTGTAATGCCCGAGCAAAATCTGTGCCCGTGCCACGTTTCGCCACTGGCCCTGCAAAAAATGGTTATTGGCGCAGGCCGGTTTAGGTGTCTGACGCAGCCACTCACTGGCGCTTTGCGTATCGCCGGTCATTTGCCAGTACAGCACTCTGACCTTATCGGCATTGGCGAGCCAGTCATTGTGCCAGCGGCCGTTGTTTAGCAGGTTTTCCAGCCGGTTCAACAGGCTGCGTGCGTTGTCCAGGTTGCCCCGGGCAATTGCGCTTTGCACCAATAAGCCCAGGCACTGTATTTGCTGCTGAGGCTGATAACCCTGCAGCACTTTCATGCCCTCGCGTGCCGCCTGCTCGGCTTCATCCAGCCTGCCCCAGGCCCACAGCAGCTGGGCGCGGATACGCAACAGAAACTCATGCAGCGGAAAGTGCGAAAGATGCTGCTCTTTGACCAGCACGAAGGCCCGCTCCTGAGTCTCGTACGCCGTTTGCAGGAAGCCTTGAGCAAACAAAATTTCGCTTTGCTGGATCAGGCTCCAGAGCACATAGTGCCAGGCTTCATCCCGCCGCGCCATTTGCTCTGTCTGGCGCATCAACTCCAGCGAGTTACTCAGCTCGCCTTTACAGTGCATGACTTCGCCATGTACCGAGGTTGCCACGATACGGCTGTAGTGGCGGCTCTCAGGCAGCGTATTCAGCGCCAGCATCGCCAGGCGTTCCGCCTCATCGGCATTGCCATCGTTAATGGCGACCTGCGCCAGTAACGCGTTAAATTCACCGCGTAATACCGCATCAATTTCGCACTGGCTTTCCTGCTCAAATCGGGCCAGCAGGCTGTTCACCTCTGCGTAGCGGTGTTGGCTTTGCATCAGCCAGGCCTGTAACAACACCAGGCTGGGATTATCGAGCCGCATCGCCCAAGGCAGTGCATTCAGCGAGGACTCCAGTAAAGGCAGCTCGCTTTGATTAAACAGCGACCACGCGTGCTCGGTTAACACATCACGCAGCATCTCCGCGTCACCGGAAGCACGCGCATGATGAATCGCCTCGCTCGGGAAGCCCTGCGCCATCCAGCTGGTTGCCGCCGCCCGATGCAGCGCCGGAAGTTCGGCAGCCAGTTCCCACTGGCAACGCTGTTGCAGGAAACTGCCAAACAAAGGGTGATAGCTAAACCACTGGCCGGAGTCATCCATCCGCTGCAGAAACAGCCCCTGCCGCTCAATGTCTTCCAGCCAGCACTGGCCGTTATCCTCGCCTGTCACCTGGGTAATCAGCGGCGCGTTAAGTGAACGCAGCAGCGAACTTTTCAGCAGAAAATGGCGCGTGGTCAGACTGACGTTATCCAGCACTTCCTCAACCAGATAATCGGTTAAGTGGCTGGCATTGATCCCTGACAGGCGACGCGCGGAGTGTTGGGCCGCGCCCGCCCCCTGTCGGGCCGAGAGCGCGATAAGCTGCAGCGCCGTAGCCCAGCCTGCAACGTCATCACACAGGCGCCCCGCATCTTCGGACTCCAGCGGCGCAGGCAGTCGGGCATCAAAAAACTGCTGCGCCTCCTGATGGGTAAACGCCAGTTGCTGACTGCTCAACTCCATCAACTGCTCGCGAACGCGCAGGTTGGCGATCCCCAACTGGGGAAGATTACGCGAAAGCACCACCAGGGTAACGTTTTCAGGTTGATGGCGTAAAAAGAAACGCATCGCTTCATGAATCACAGGATTGGTGATGTGATGGTAATCATCGATAATCAGCCACAGCGGTTGATGCCAGGCATGAAGCTCATTGAAAATCTGCGTAAACAGCGCATTCAGATTCACGTACTGCCGTTTGTTTGCCAGCGCTTCGCTCCGGCTACAGCTGCCGTGCGTGGCCTGCTGCAGGGCGGCAATTAAATAGTCCGCAAAACGCTCTGGCTGATTGTCACTTTCATCCAGGGAGTACCAGCCCAAATCGGCTTTGTCTGCAGCCCACTGCGATATCAGGGTGGTTTTGCCATAGCCTGCAGGACTGGTTACCAGCACCAGGCGGTAGTTACCTGCAGCGGAAAGTTTTCGTATCAGCCGCTCCCGTTTCACCGTGGCTTCATGGCGGACAGGACGGCTGAGTTTAGAGGGGATTAACATGTACGCACGCTTCTCCGTTAACGTCTGGCGCATCATTTTTTTACGCTTCGTAATTATTCCTCACACGTTCAGCTATCCCTCCTGATAAAGCAAGCGGACGCTTTAGCGAATCTTCACAAAAGCGAGTCTAATCCCACTTAAGTGAAATTTTCAGACTTGCCTCACCGTCTCCTCCCTTGCCCTCATCCTGACGGAACTTTTGCCAGGAGGATGAGCGATTCCGCGCGCAAGGGCAGACTCATCCTCATTCCCATTCTTTGTCGACAGGACAACCGGCTATGACACAGCACCCTTTTGAACGTTCCCGTTTTGACGCTGCGCTGACGCGCCAGTGGCAACGCTTTGGCCTGCATGATGCAGGAGAAATGACGCCATATCAGTGGTGGCAGGCTCTGAGCGGCGCGCTGGCAGAAATGCTCAACGCGCTGCCCGCCCGACCGGCATCCGGCGATTTGCGCCATGTGAATTACCTCTCTATGGAGTTTCTCACCGGGCGACTGACCGGCAACAACCTGCTCAACTTAGGGTGGTTCGACGGCGTTAATACGGCACTGAAGCAGTGGGATGTTTCGCTGAGCGAGGTGCTGGAAAGCGAGAGCGATCCGGCGCTGGGCAATGGCGGACTGGGCAGGCTGGCGGCCTGTTTTCTGGACGCGATGGCCACGGTGGGTCAGCCCGCAACAGGCTATGGCCTGAACTACCAATATGGCCTGTTTCGTCAGCGCTTTGTCGAAGGTGAACAGGATGAACTGCCCGACGACTGGCAGCGCGACCGCTATCCCTGGTTTACACATAATGCTGCGCTAACGGTGCAGGTAGGCCTGGGCGGCAAAGTCGTGGCAGAGAATGGCAAAGCGCACTGGCAGCCTGCGTTTCAACTGGAGGGCGAAGCCTGGGATCTGCCGGTCGTGGGCTTTGAGAATGGCCTCACGCAGCCTCTGCGGCTGTGGCAGGCAAAACATGCGCACCCTTTCGATCTCAAAACGTTTAACGGCGGCGCTTTTTTACGGGCGGAAAAGCAAGGCATTAATGCGGAAAAACTGACCAAAGTGCTTTACCCCAACGACAACCATCAGGCAGGAAAAAAACTGCGCCTGATGCAGCAGTATTTTCAGTGCGCCTGTTCGCTGGCAGACATTCTTCGTCGTCACCGTCTGGCGGGCCGTGCCATTGAAACCCTGCCGGATGATGAGGTGATCCAACTGAATGATACGCACCCAACTCTGGCTATTCCTGAACTGATGCGGCTATTGCTGGATGACCATCAGCTCAGTTGGCAGGACGCCTGGCACCTTACCCAGCGCACCTTTGCCTACACCAACCATACGCTGATGCCGGAAGCGCTGGAGTGTTGGGATACCCACATCGTGCGCAGCCTGCTTCCGCGGCACATGGAGATTGTTAACGCCATCAATACCCAGCTCAAAGAGGCGGTTAACCGGCAGTGGCCTGGTAACAAGGCCGTCTGGTCGAAACTGGCCATCGTGCACGGTAAGCAGCTGCGCATGGCCAATTTATGCGTGGTGACCTGCTTTGCGGTAAACGGCGTGGCCGCCCTGCACTCGCGGCTGGTAAAAGACGATCTGTTCCCGGAATACGTCACCCTGTGGCCGGAAAAATTCCACAACGTCACCAATGGCATCACACCGCGCCGCTGGATTCATCAGTGTAATCCCCGACTGGCGGCGCTTATCGGAAAAACGCTTAATCAGCCCTGGCTCAACGATTTGGATGCGCTTCAGGGGCTGGAAAAACAGGTGGATAATCCGGGGTTTTGCACGGCGTACAGCGAGATTAAACAGCGCAATAAAGTGGATTTGGCCTGCTGGATTGCGCAACGCACCGGGATTAAGGTGAATCCCGAGGCCCTGTTTGATGTGCAAATCAAACGGCTGCACGAGTACAAACGTCAGCATCTCAGCCTGCTGCATACCATCGCCTTATGGCAAACCCTGGTGAGCGATCCTCAGGCGAACCGCTGTCCTCGCGTCGTGATCTTCGGCGCGAAAGCGGCACCGGGCTATGCGTTGGCTAAAAATATCATTTTTGCCATCAACAAGGTGGCCGACGTCATCAACACCGATCCGCGCGTGGCCGATCGCCTCAAAGTGGTGTTTATTCCCGACTATAACGTCTCTGTGGCAGAACGGCTTATCCCGGCCGCAGACCTGTCAGAGCAGATTTCACTGGCGGGCAAAGAGGCCTCGGGCACCGGCAACATGAAGCTGGCCCTGAACGGCGCGCTGACCATTGGCACGCTCGATGGTGCGAACGTGGAGATTTCTGAACAGGTCGGCGAGGAGAATATCTTTATTTTTGGTCATACGGTAGAACAGGTTAACGCCCTCAAGGCCGCTGGCTATGCCCCGGGAAAATGGCGCGAAAAAGACGCCCAGCTCGACCAGGCGCTGACGTCACTGGAGGATGGTACGTTCAGCGCAGGCGACCGGCACGCTTTTGATCTGCTGTTGCACAGTCTGGGGGCTAAAAACGGCGATCCTTATCTGGTGCTGGCCGACTTCCGGCATTACCTCAACGCTCAGCAGCGCGTTGAAGCACTGTGGTCTGATAAAGCGGCCTGGACGCGCGCCACGATACTCAACACCGCTCGCTGCGGCATGTTCAGCGCCGACCGGTCGATTCGTCACTATCAGCAACGTATCTGGCAGCGTAAACGCTAAGGATCAGCATGAAACCACTTCATTATCCGGCCGGGATCGGCAGGGTAGCCACTGAATATGTTGATGCGCATGGGGCGGTCCGGCAGGTTTCTGCATCGACCCGCGATCGCTTGCTGGCGGCGATGCAGCCGGGCCCTGGCCCTGGCGTTATTCCACCGGTCGCCGTCTTTACCCAGGGTTTGCCCATCCGTTTAACGCCCTCTCTGGCTGGCCCGGCACGCTGGCACCTGGAGGGCGAATCGGGTGAACGCTGGTCAGGGCACTGCGAGCCTGAGGCGTCTTTGACGCTCCCGGCGCTGCCTGACGGTTACCATCTTCTGACGATAAACGCGGATGCACAGCAATCGAGGTGCCAGATAATAGTGACACCGTCACGTTGCTATGAGCCGGAGGCCTTGCTACGGGGCGAGAGACGCTGGGGAACCTGTGTCCAGCTCTACGCTTTACGATCGGATCAGAACTGGGGAATCGGCGATTTTGCTGACCTGCGGGACATGGTGAAGGCGGTTGGCATGCGCGGCGGCGCTTTTGTGGGGCTGAATCCCCTGCATGCGCTTTTTCCTGCGTTACCTGATGATGCCAGCCCCTATAGCCCGTCTTCCCGGCGCTGGCTCAACGTGCTCTATATCAGCGTTCCTGAGGTTGAGGACTTTAACCTGAGTGCCGCTGCGCAGTGCTGGTGGCAGTCGGATGAAACGCAACACAGGCTGCACCAGGCGCGTCACGCGCCCTGGGTCGATTATTCGACGGTGGCATCACTTAAGCTGGATGCCCTGCGGTTTGCCTGGCAGCAGTTTATGCAGCGTGAGAAAGAGGATAGTCAGGCCGAGGCATTTGAGGCGTTTGTGGCTGAGGGCGGTGAAAGTCTGCTGCATCAGGGATTGTTCGATGCCCTGCAGGCCTGGCTTCGCGAAGAAGATCCCCTGCGTCACGGCTGGCAAACGTGGCCCACTGCCTATCAACAACCCGATACAGCCGCCGTACACGCGTTTCGGATTGAACATGGCGATGAGATTCGTTTCTATCTCTGGCTGCAATGGCTGGCGGCGCGTCAGTTTGCCGCCTGTTGGCACCTGTGCCAGCAGCACCAGATGGCACCTGGACTTTATCGCGATTTGGCCGTTGGCGTCGCCGCAGGGGGATCGGAAACCTGGAGCCAACGCGGGCTTTACTGTTTAGCGGCCAGCACAGGCGCCCCGCCGGATATTCTGGGCCCGCTTGGCCAGAACTGGGGGCTGCCGCCAATGGACCCGCAATCTTTGTATGATCGGGCATATGAACCCTGGATTACGTTGCTGCGTGCGAATATGCGCGATTGTGGGGCGTTACGTATCGATCATGTCATGGCTTTGCTGCGACTGTGGTGGATTCCGCAAGGAGAAACGGCCGCCGCAGGCGCGTATGTCGCCTATCCCATTGACGATCTGCTCGCTATTCTGGCGCTGGAAAGTCAGCGCCAGCGCTGCATGGTGATTGGTGAGGATTTGGGCACGGTGCCGGAGGCGATTGTCGATAAACTCCACAATGCTGGCGTCTACTCGTATAAGGTGCTCTATTTTGAGCAAAACTCGCACAAGGGCTTTCGCCCACCTGCGGCATGGCCGCGTCAGGCAATGGCTGTAGCCACCACACACGATATGCCAACGCTCCGTGGCTGGTGGCAAAGTGACGATCTGACACTGGGGAGCCAACTGGGGTTATATCCTGATAAAGCGGTGCTTGCCGGGCTGTATCATCAGCGCCGGGCAGCCCGATCGGCGCTGCTTCAGACCCTGACGCGCCACGGTTACCTCAAGCCCAAAGGGCGGGTTCAGGCAAACAGTCCGCGCATGAGCCTGTTACTTAACCAGGTTATCCATCAGTATCTCGCGGACTGCACCAGCGCCCTGCTGGGTTTACAACCCGAAGACTGGCTGGATATGGCCTCGCCGGTTAATGTGCCGGGCACGGTAGAGGCTTATCCGAACTGGCGGCGTAAGCTCAGTCTGTCGCTGCAGGCGATGTTTGCAGATAAGCGTATCACGGCACTGCTGGAGGAGATTTCCCGGCGTTGTTCGTGATTAATCAGGCGATCCAGGGATAAGTTTCAGGCGTGGTCCCGGATCGCTGAAATCGTTGTCGCAGAGGCTGTTCAATGCGGTCAGCATGAAGAGCAGTACACCAAAATGGACTGGCGTGAGAAAACACAGGCAGAACATAAGGTTTGCGTTTAGCTATCGATTCGTGTTTTTTACTCTGTAAAATGGACGCCATTCTGGCTTTTGAGTTAGCGTATGTTTTCGATTCCCTTTCCTGCTTTGACGTTATTTGCACTACTGATATTAATGATGATGCTCATTCGTTCTGGTAAGCGCGAATACCGTGGGGCAATGATGTTTATTGCAGCGTCAGCAGGACTAATGGCCTTGAGTATAATTAGGTGGGAATGGCATTTCTCTCTTCTTAAACCCCTGCAGGCTATACTGGCAACACTCTTACCCGCAGTGGCCTGGTCGTGCTTTAGCGGCCTTACGCATCAATCCCGTCCGCGTCGCCTGAAGCTGGCTGTTATCCCTGTTTTAGTGTGCAGAAAACCCCCAACTCATTGAAATAGCTATATTTATCATAATTTCAATGGGTTGACCTTAAACGTTTAACGGACATTTACGGACGTGCACGGTTTTTTTGGTGCCGCTATTGGTGTCCCTTCTTTCAAAATGCCCCCAAAATCCCCCTCTTTTGCGTAGCTCCTTCCAGTTTAGTAACACGCCGCTTTACGCCTCTATACCTGATCAGCATAATCGCCACGAATCCGTTTGTAAGACTTAACCAGCGCGCTGATTTTTCTCCCTGCCCTATACTTTCAGTCTGGCATCCGACTGGAGGTTTCTATGTATGGACGTTTTGCACAAGCCCAAACACGTGAAGAATATCTTGCGTACCTGGCCGATGAAGCCGATCGTGATATCGCATATGACCCAGAGCCTATTGGACGGTTCAACGTCGCGCCAGGTACCAAAGTCCTGCTGTTGAGCGAACGCGACGAGCAGCTTCATCTTGATCCAGTCCTGTGGTCTTACGCGCCCGGGTGGTGGGATAAACCGCCACTGATTAACGCACGTGTCGAGACGGCGGCCACCAGCCGAATGTTCAAGCCTCTCTGGCAGCATGGCCGGGCAATCTACTTTGCCGATGGATGGTTCGAGTGGAAGAAATAAGGCGACAAGAAACAGCCCTACTTTATTCACCGCGCTGACGGTCAGCCCATTTTTATGGCGGCGATCGGCAGCACGCCGTTCGAACGAGGCGATGAAGCGGAAGGATTTCTGATAGTGACGTCTGCAGCTGACAAAGGTTTGGTCGACATTCACGACCGACGACCACTGATTATCTCACCAGAAGCTGCGCGTGAATGGATGCGGCAGGATATAGGCGGGAAGGAAGCTGAAGAGATAGCAGCCGACGGAGCAGTGCCCGCCGACAAGTTTATCTGGCACGCTGTGACGCGCGCCGTGGGTAATGTGAAGAACCAGGGCCCGAAGTTAATCAAGGCAGCACAATAAAGAACATTAACGGCCGTAATTCACGAATGACGACCGAGTTGACGGCAATTGAGATGTCCGAAAACACTTCTCGCGCTAAAGAGTCATTAAGATTCTTATGGACAGTCATCATTACTCAAACCGCTGCTCACCTCTACGATCTTCCTGTTGTTCCCGACTCCTTTGACGCTCAATCATAACCATCAAGCTTTCGTGGATTTTTTTTGCAGCGTCTGAGATGTCGTTCCGCGGGTGTTCAATAAGCTCACTGAAGGCGTCAGCCCTTGACTGCCATATGTTTGCAAGGCTGCCACTCCAGCTTGTGGGACTCGTTAAGTCAGCTAAAGATTCAAGAACCACGGAAGGTTCAGGTGCCGCCTCAAGGAATTTGACTGCATTTTTATGTAAGGCCGACCCGCTTGAGTCAGGAATACTGACCCAGACTTCTAACCCCTGTGGTATATATGCCCACACGCTCGGATCGCCACTACCGGAGCACCAGTTAATCAGGGTTTCGATGTCAACTCCTGAAAGCAGCGGTGTATCCGCAATGCTTCCATGCATAAAAAACAACCGCATACACCGTTGGTCTTCAGAATCGACAAAGAGACGGGAGAGAAACGCTTCAGGGATAAGTTTCACGGTTGTCTCTATAGTTTTACGATAGTCATGCATATAGCCGTAGTGTCTATCAATCGCTGAGAAGACCGCATCCAGCCACTGATTTTTGAGCTCGTCGTGGTCGTCCAACTGCAGTGCCGCCGCAACGACCGATTCCATAAAGTCATCAAAGAGGTTGCCCCTGGGGTCAGTATCTTTCTGTAAAACCTGAATGGCTGCCCTGAGGCCGATGTGAAGAAATTCGGGACCGGGCATGTCCTCTGGCGTCTTTTTGCCATGTAGCCTAATCCCGAGCCCGCTCAGGATCGCTTCTTCTCCGTTTTCTATGGATAACAGTCGTTCGGCCAGCTCGAGCACCCGGGAGGCTGGAAGATGTCGGCATTTTTTATCATACAAAAAGGTGTCAAACATAAACGGGCGGATATCCGGTTTATCCAGAAGCGACATGCATCGGTTTAAATCCGTTTCTGTAAAATCGCGCTGAGGATGAATTTTAACCAGGACCCGACTCAGTGAAGGGTGCGCAGAACACTGATCCAGAAACTCATGAGCCAGGGATTCATTCATACGATCCACACCGTCGATAAAGCCCAGAAATACCGAAAAATCCTTATTTTCAGTAGTCTCCTGGTCCAGCTCGCTTAAAAGCGAATGCCATTGCTCACGAGGATCCACAGCGCCCTGAGCCAGCCCTTGCCCGAATGCGCGCCGGTGAGGCATCCACTCAGAAGAAAACAGATTGGGTCTCAGATCAGAAAGACAATACTTTGAAGCGGCAAACTCGCGCCCCAGTTGCTCAGCTCTGGCCGTCAGCCGCTCTTCAGCTTCAGCGTATCGCTCATGGCCATGCCGATAATAGTCGTCATCAAGCACCCAGTTGTTTCGATCTCCGCTTAGGACATAATGCCGGATGGCAGAAAGCAAATCATACGGCCTGAGCTCCTTTTCAAGCGCATCCAGTGTGTCCAGCAGCAGGGGCGAAGCCTTAGGATCCTTTCGCAAGAAGTACAGTCGGGTCCGAATCGCCTTCCAGCCCTCTCCCCAGGGAAGACGGGCATGCAGTGTACGGGCGGCATCAACCAGCACAAAGCCCATCCTCTTGTCGCTCCACAGGCCACTGAGTGAATTTGCCAGAATAGTCCGTGCACCGCTGGCAAGATGACTATCGCTGTCGTTTCCGACGCGAACAGCAATTGCAATGAACGCACGTCGCCACGTCATCAAAGCCTCATAGTCTGGTTCTGCACCATAATCCCTCGGTCGGGCACCAAACTCACAGATACCCGAGCCTGTCCAAGTCGAACCGCTAAGTCCAGCAGAAAGCAATTTCAGTCCGAGCGCTCGACGCTGTGGCAAAGTTGATAAGAGGCATTTTTCCAGAAGCGAAATTCGCTGTTCAAGAGATGCATGTGTGCCTGACAGGTAAGGCTGGCAGAACAAGGTCAGTTTGTCCCGTGCATTTTGCTGACCAGGCTTATCCGTTTCATGATCGGCGATCTGCAGAAGAAGGCTGGCGCACCGGTCAAAGTATGAAGCCTCCCAAGCCAGGACCTGCAAAAGGTTGAGGATAGTGCTCCAGCGCGGATCATAATGTCTTTCCCGGCTTTTAAAGTCTGAGCCCCTCAGGACATTGTCAATCCTGGTAAGCAGAACGTCTGGCACCACCGGCGCAATGTACTCAAGCATACGAATCTGCTCATCCTCTAAGGCTAGCAGGTTACCCAACAATGCTTCAGGCAGAAGCCACGCGGCAGAAATTTCCTTTGCCACCTGATGATCGTGTAAAAAACCCAGCCGATGAGCAAAGGACATAAGCAGGCGCTCGCGTCCCGGCACTTCAAAGGCAGACCTGAGACACGCGACCGGAAAGCTGTCCAACGCAGAGGCGGCTAGTCTGTTCGCGATAGCATGGGGTAAGATGGCCCGCCAGTGCGACCTGGCCTGAAGAATGTGGCGATCGGTCAGCTTGTTGAGCGTCCGGTAGAGCTGGCGATGTGAATAACCCGCGAGCGAGCCCAGGAACCCCAGCTCACTGTCGCCTGTTTCAGATACGTCACTCGAAAATGAGTAGACTAGAGAAAGGAGCTCGGCCTGCTCCCGTAATCCCTCGTCCGGCCCATGGCGTTGTTGAAAAAGTCGGTCGAAAAGTTGTGCATCAGACAGAACGGCCAGCGACTCCCCCTCTTCCACTCGCTCGGCGATAGCCAGTGAGACTCTGGCATTCCCGTCAGCGAATTGCGCGATCCGACGGGCATTCAACTGTCCGATACCGGGAAAACGGCGCAGCAGAAGTTTTTCCGCAACTTCCGGCCCTACCGCCTCGATGTGGATCACTTCAGTGGTCTGGGGTTTGTCTTTCCGAATATCATACTCAACGGTAATGAGTTTGATCCTGCTTCCGTGAGAGGTGACTTTTGCCGCGAGGGAAGCATGAAGATCAGGCGGGCAGTTATCGAGAACCATTATTGCGCTGCGCTGGTCAGCGATGAGGCGTTCCAGCATGGCTGCGGCCGAAGGGTTCGGATCGTCACCGGTATCTGCATACACCGACAGGGTACGGTCCAGGGCATCAGTACCGATAGATTCCTCAAACAAGGCCTGAACAATCCTCGTTTTACCGACACCCGATAGACCGGTCATACGCACGGCTTTCCGGGTGGTCCGGATAAGCTGGCGTATCGGCCCGATGGCATCCTGAATACTCAGGGGGCGACCTTGCTCAGACGGAAGTGAGATCGTGATACCGGAGGCGGTAATCAGGGTATCTTCCGCCCCCTCCGGAGGGCAACTCCATGCGCCATATGGCTGCCAGCCAGAATATCCCCGTCCCAGTATTCTGTTCACCCAGAGCATCACTGATGGATGCTGACGTATCCACTGCGCTAATTTAGCACGATCATAGAAGGCCAGATGAAGATCTGCCTGACAGGGATCGTGCCTTACAGCCTCCTTCATCGCCCCGACACGTTCGGCAAGCATCGAGGGGGAGCAGTCCTCGTTCAGACTGACAATTATATAGCTTCCCCCCTTTGCGGCCTGCTCGGATATCATGGGAGAAAGATCGCCTGAAGAAGCCATCTCTCGCAGAATATCAGCCCTTCGCATCTTATGCTTTTTTGCCTGGAAAACGGTATCAGGTCGCTCAATATAACCGGACTGGAGCTGATCGACCGGAACCTGCACGTGGACATCCACCCCACCATCAGGTGCGTTGATCGATCCTGACCAGCGCACCCGTGCCGGGCTATGACCGCAGGCCGCAACTTCGGCTTCAGCAAGGCGCGCAATTAACTCTTCCAAAAGAGTATCTGAGAGCCCGAGTAATTCATCTTTATCGGTATCGAAAATCGCCACGGCATAGTCCTGATAGAGGATGAAAAATTTTCACAACTGATGCCCGGAATATTAAATAATTAGAAGTAGAATGTCCTGTGGCTGATTCCCATTACTTTATACAAAGGCAAATTAGCAACACCCGCTCTTGGCACACAGCCGTCCAAGAGACTAGTTAAATTTATCGGACTCTAAGCAGATCTGAATATCTTGTTGTATATCGCGGCGACAGCATTTCGCGCTTCATCTGCCAATGTTGCTGTATTCCCTGCCCGGCAAAGTAGAGTGTTCCTTTCCCGTCTTTCGCGTTTAGGTGATCTAGCACTTCCATCAACTTGTCGCTTCCGGTTCGCGGCGCGTTTTCATCGAACAGGTTCAACTGGGCCACCCCGTGGCTGAAGAAGTCTCCCAGCATGATTCCAGCCTTTTGATTGCAGATCGTCAGGCTGTTCGGTAGGGGTTCGGGAACTTGAGCTGCCGCCCTTGCGGCCTTTAATAGCGATTGCAGTTGCCATATTGCGCCCATAAAAAAAGCCACCCGAGGGTGGCCTGAAAGAAAGTTTTTATTTATTGCTGATCTTCGACATAAATCCCGGCAGAAATAATCGCGCCGCCGATTCGCCGGCGGCCATAAAGAAGTGGTACCGGATTCCCCTGGGCTGTCGTGTTTGTTACTCCACCAAAGGCTTAACTGGCTTGGTTATCCGCAGATTGCTTACTGGCGAGCCCGGTTGTCTGTGGAGAAAGCATCTGGACTACTCCGCCGATCGCCATTGATGCCCCAATTCCCGCCACAGCTCCCCATCCGCCAGCGAAAGCGGTACCACCAATCCCGATCGCGGCCCCTCTCGTGACAAACGCAGCAACAGCGACAAGGGCAACCCCGAGGATTGTCTGAAAAACCCCGGCGCGTTTACTCCCGAGGATAACCGGCGCGATACGGATATCGGCGGTACTCTGATCCATAGAGATTTCATCATCGTTCAGATTACGTTTTCCACTGAATACAGCGTAAGTAAGCCCGCGCTGCTTACTGGTATTCAAAAAACGCTCGAAACCTGGCACGATAACGCACAATGCGCGGATGGCCTCTTTTGGTGATGCTACGGAAAGTTGGAATTCTCGTCCAAACGTTGCCCCCAGGACGCCATAAAGGCGAATTGTTCTGAATCCCTCAGAAACCACTTTCATGAGTAATGGACTCCAATAAAAAGCCCACCAATAATAGTGGGCTGAGATTACATCACGGAAAACGTCTCATATTACTTAAATCACGTATCAAAAAAGCCTTCCTATCCACCCACGCACTTTTAGCCAAAGCGATGAGCACTGTTTGAAGGATGCAGAAGATTTCAATTCGGGGTGGTTATTTTTCAATTGAACGAATGCATCAGGACACTGTGATGATAGTTCATAATAGTTCACTAAACACGGATCAACCTTAACACCATCTGTTGAATGGTATACACCATCAACAATCGAGGCTGTGGGATTCAGATATCGAGCTTTGGCTAGTTGGTAATTCAAATCCATTACATCTAATATGGGCGCAACACCACAAGAGCGTGCGGCATTAATGTAGGGTTGGCTGTCCCCCTTACAAGTTAGTGATGCTTCCGCAAACACGCTATACATATCTACTCTGAGCTTGTTGTATGCCGGATCGAGCGCTTTTGAATCTGTAAAAACACTAATGATACCCAATACAAATCCAACTGATACCATCACTCCACCGGATGTAAAATCCAAGTCACCCCATAACAGCCATCTAACAAAAAAAATGGTCAGGCCGAAACCGGTAAATAAATAACTACTGCCGGCCCATAAATTCATGGAACAACTGAAGAAACTATTTACAAAAAGGAACCCACCAATAATAAGGGGTAGCGAAACAGCTATCTTTTTGAGATTGTAGTAAGCTTTATTTTTATTTTCCATGAGAAAATCCATCGCATTGATATTGAATATTCATTATCAACGAAAAAGGATATTATGACGAACAATTTTCATTGTCCTATCAATCCAATATCCTCCATAAGGTATCCTCTGACTTAAATGCCCATAAAGGTGATGTAGCAAAATATTACCGCTAAGTAAGATACCAGCATGGTTCCACTTGTTGGCTTGAACTTGCATGATTACCAAATCACCGGGCATCGGCGGACCGCTAAACTCCCGAAATCCACATTCGTACCAGCAATCCTGATAGAAATTATCCGGATAAGAGTCCTCCCACCACGGATAATCAACACGGTAATCCTTAAGTTCGACATCAATCTCCTGCCGGAAATAGCTCATTACCAGCCCCCAGCAGTCATAGTGTCCGAGCACAAACGGGCGCCCGAGCAACGGTAATTCACCGCGGGGAGTAATGGTACGAAAGTCTCCTTCAGGCCAACTGACAATATGCCAGGGCAGCAACGTTGCATCGCATTGAGCCTTGTCCAGTTCGCTTGGTTGGGTCGTCGCGTCGGGGTGGCCAACCATTATCAAGCCTACTTACAGGCGGCTTTTGCCGCAATCGTCACTAATGAAGTGATCATACCCATGCCTGAATCTCATTTGGAGTAAAAAATCTTTAAAGAAACACCTTAATGGTGCCGTCTTTATTGTTTCAACACTTAAAAAAGGAGAACGCATGAGTATAGATTCAATGATGGCAGCCCAAGACTGCCGTGGATATTTGGGTATCGCAACCGAAACTGTTGCAGAAGTGACGGGGTACGTGAAGGGCACTGAGTATACAATCACTGTGACTATTGATCATAACAAAGTAGAATTTGCATTTGATGAACCCATTGGTCAGTTTCAGTACTTCGATACACAATGGCAAATCATGGAGTGGGACGAAGTAGAAAAGATATTAACCGTGAGTAACAATAGTCCTAAATATTCCTTCAAAGTATTTTTCCCTGAGCACTAAGGAATCTTTTTACGTACGAGCCTTTCTGGGGCTCGTTATCTTAGACTGTTTCTGCTCCATACCACAATATGCGCCAAGATGCCTTTCTTCATATGGAGGTCCATAACGTTGATGCCGTGATCAGTCATGTAGATTCGCTTTAATTAGCCAAAACTCCCTCTATAATGACAGTCACCAGCGACACAAAACTGTTTCCCAGCTCAGACTGACGTCGTTACATCTTGCCCGTGAAAGTTTCGCCTGTTTGGGTGGCTAGCGTGATTTGGTAGATGTCCGGCACTTAAAACCTCTTTATCAGCTAGTAGGGTTGACCTGCTCCCCGTTGATTAACACGCCGCAATGTTAGTAATACGACTATTTGGCTGCGAGTTCAACTGCTAACGGGTCGTGTTTCCGGAGTCAAAGGTAGCAACAAAGTTTTATGCATCTAAAAATATTACGACGTTCGCCGAACTTGCATCCACATGGTATGAAAACCATAAAATCGATCTCTCCCCCAATGCCACAAGAAGCTATGGGATAGCTGTAAGAACGTTAACAAAACTAATTGGCCCAGAAACGCTGGTCGCATCCATCACCAACAGCGACATTCTGGGCTGGAGAAAGGAATTACTGACTGGCGAGACTAACTATGCTCCCGAAAAGAGAAGAAATAAAACCGGCCGCGCCGTTAGAACAGTAGATTATTATCTGGCCATCCTGCGACAAATCCTCAACTCCCGCCATAACCATGAGATAACAGTAATACAGGATGTAAGCCGGGCAAGGGTTTAGCATTTCGCACCACGCTGACACCTGTAAACGCGGGATTATCCGCAATGTTTTCCTTGGGCGACGACGCTGCACTGGGATACCACACGGCAACTTCAACCGGGCGTTGCTGCTCGCCTGCTATGAACTGGCGAAAGCCGTTGCTGGCCATCGCAGAATGACTAAATACGATGAGGGAAAAAGAGATAATCAGACGTATTAACATGATGAAGGCTCCAGTTGTGATAGAGCCTTTTTTGTATCAGTGCCGAAGGTTATGCGCGTCCTGGAACGCGATCGGGTACCTCAATAACATCATTTAGGCTAAGGATTGCGCAAAGCCTGACCAAAAGTATCAGCGTCTTTGAAAGAGAAAGGCGCGAATTTACGCCAGAACGGAACAGGTTAAGCGCGAGGGACAGGTAACTGACCTCATAAAAAAAGGTGCGCCTCAGCGCACCAGATGGAACAAATCAGCACTGCCGGAGTGATTACCCCTTGCCTTTAACACTGCTGATAAAGGTTTGCCGCGCAGACGTCGAGCCGAGCCGTTCGGCCTCATCCAGCAGTCTGAGCGCTTTATCAATATTGCCCTGCGCCGACGCCTGGCGAATGGCATCGTTAAAATAGCCTTCGGTATCCTGAACAATAGGCTGTGTTTTCGCTACAGGAGCCGCAGTGGGCGCACGACTGGCTGCCGCCGGTTGACTGTTTCCGACCGTAACCGGAGCCGGGCCAGAGGATCCAAACAACGGCCCGACCAGTATTGAGGAATCCGAGCGGGTACTCAGTTTTATTTTTACTGTGCCAGATGTTGTATGACGGGCAACCGGATCGGGAATATCGGGAACGGCATGGCCGGTGCCTTTGGCATAGGCTTTTGCCGGATCAACCAGCGTTGTGGTCTGAGCAAGATCCGTCTCTGTGGTGAATACCAACAGATAAATTTTTTGCTGTCCGGGAACCGGGGTCAACTTCATCACGCCTTCCAACCGATCAGCGGCCATCACGCCAGGTTGCTGATAAGAAAACCAGCGGCTGGGGAACCAGGCGGCCGGACGCAGGTTTTCGTCCAGAATGAGCACGTTGGGCGCAAAGACCTGGTTCTGCTGTACCTCACTGCTTAAGGTGATTGTCAGCTCGCCCAGCGTGGCAGGCAGGCTGTAAGCGGCGACCGGCCCGGTGATACCGGCAACGTTTAGCGGACTATGCCCGGCCGTTAACGTCGTTACCTGCGGCCGTGCGGTATCCAGGGGTTGCCAGTGCATGCTCTGCAGGCTGGTAAGCGGAATGTCGGGCGCTGCAGAGACATCCTGCGGCATCAGATTGATCGCGGCCCGTGCAGGCAGACTGTGTCCTGCCAGCAGGAGCGCGCTCAGGCAAAGTGCGGTGAATGTTTTATACGTTTTCATTTTTAACCTCGAGAAACGGGCAGGCCGCGGCAACGCAGGCAATAGCCGCCGCGGCCTGAAACACAGTGCGAAACGGTCTACAGCGGTTTATCCAGAAAAGAGATCACCACCAGATTTCCATTTGCGCGCCAAAGGTCCACTCATCATTGTTGCCGCGGCTGTTGGTAAACAGGCCGTTTCCGGTGCTGTCCTGTGACGCGAAGGTGGTGATATCACCGGCCGCGTCTTTGTTATAACCCCACTTCTCATCCCATTTGGCATAGGTCGCGAAGAGCCGCAGCGCAGGACGTGACCAGATGCTGTCTCCCGCCTGCCACTGCTGCGCCAGCGTGATTTTGTACTGACCATTGCGTTCGCCTACCTGCTGTGACTTCACGTTGTCATAGCCCACTTCCAACAGGGTGCTCATGATCGGCGTCCATTTGTACATGGGCCGCACGCCAACGGTGTACCACTCATTACCCCGGTTGTTATCCAGATCGGTGTTTTGGTACATCGCGACGTACATCATGTCCCAGCGTTCCGCCAGGCTGATCGCCCCGTGGTCCAGAACCCGATACATCTTGCCGTTGTTATTGATATTCGTGCCCTGTGCCAGCCCTTTCCCCTGGGACGTCAACGCATCGGTCGCGTACTGCAGCACAAATTTGTTGTAGCCTTTGAGCATGCTCTGCGTATGCTCAGCGGTGAACAGCCAGCCGTCTCGGGATGCGCCATCTTCTAAGCGGTAGCCGTCACGCGCATTGGCACGGCCGTAATCCACACCCAGTTCCAGAACGCCATTGGGGTTGGTTTCCAGCCCTGCCAGACGGACGTCAAACACATCATCTGCGGTACTGGTGGCGTAATTGCGAATGCGATCGTTAGAAAAGGTGTAAGAGCCGCCCGCTTCCGATGAGCGCGTTGCGGCAAACGACAGCTTACCAAATCCCAGATCGACATCTTCCAGACCCGCACCCGGGCCGGAAATATCCCAGTAGTAGAAATCGATCATGTGAACGTCATGACGCTGGTAGAAACGTTTACCGGCCCAGATAGTGGAACCCGGCAGGGCGTCGATCAGGTTTTTACCCTTGACGTTGGCTTCACGAAAAGCCGGTGAAGTGGATTCCCAGTCGTTCTGCTGAGAAACCGAGTACGCCACGTTGGTGTCAAAGTAGAAGCTCTTGTCGCCCTCTTTCCACACTTCCTGACCCAGCTTAAGTTCAGCATAGGTTTCGCACTCGTTACCCAGACGGTATTTACTTTGAGCACCGGTTGCCTGGAAGCATTGCTGCTCGCCGCCGCTGCCCGTCCAGCCAATGCCGGAGCGAGCATAACCGGTAAAATCCACCGCCATCAGCGGTGAAGACAGCGTGCCTGTCGCTACCGCTACGGCAAGGGAAAGTTTGCGCAGAGTTAACATTTTCTATCTCCTGAGGTCATTGCTTTTATTGTTTTGCTGGATTAAACGCCGGGCTCCTGATGCAGCCTGCGACACGCGCTTCCGTCCTCTCGGAACAGATGACAACGCTCGGGTGGCAAGCCAATGCCCATCATGGCGCCCTCTTTTACCAACACCACGTCCTCCTGGCGGTACACCAGGTTTTGACGGATGGCGGGGATTTGGATGTGAATTTGAGTTTCGTGTCCCAGTTGCTCAACGACCTGCACTTCCCCCTCAAGGGTGACGTCAGCGATGTCACTGGACAGCAGATGTTCCGGCCGGATACCCAACGACATATTGCTGCCGACCTGCACGTTGGCGCTGTCTACCGGTAGCCAGACCAGCTGATTATTGGGCAGGCGTACCTGCACCTGTTCAATCGCGGTGGCGGTGACCTTAACGGGGAGGAAGTTCATTTTTGGCGAGCCAATAAAGCCTGCAACAAAGCGGTTTGCCGGATAGTGATAGAGCTCCAGCGGCCGCCCAACCTGCGCCACACGACCGGCGTCCAGTACCACAATTTTATCGGCCAGGGTCATGGCTTCGATCTGGTCGTGGGTTACGTAGATCATGGTGCGCCTGAGTCGCTTATGCAGGCGGGAGATCTCGATGCGCATCTGCACCCGCAGTGCGGCATCGAGATTAGAAAGGGGTTCGTCCAGCAGGAAGACTCGGGGTTCGGCGACCAGCGTGCGGCCGATGGCAACGCGCTGGCGCTGTCCGCCAGAGAGCGCCTTTGGGCGGCGATCAAGCAGATGCGCCAACTGCAGCACCTCAGCAACCTGGGTTACGCGCTGCTCTCTTTCCGCTTTTTTAACGCCGGCCAGCTTCAGGCCAAAAGACATGTTTTCTGCCACCGAGAGATGGGGATACAGCGCGTAAGACTGAAATACCATGCCAATGCCGCGTTCGGCAGGCGGCACCTCATTCATCCGTTTATCGCCAATCAACAATTCACCGCGGGTAATCGTCTCCAGGCCAGCAATCATCCGCAGCAGCGTTGATTTACCGCATCCAGAAGGCCCGACAAATACGACAAACTCGCCTTCACCAATCTCCAGATTGATATCGTTCGACACGACCGTGTCGCCCCAGGCTTTGGTGACATTGCGTAACACGACGCTCGCCATAGTACTTTCCTCTCCACTCGCTAATGCGGCCCGCACGTCAGCGGACAAATTCTGGCGTTCACTATGCGTAGCGTGACGCGTCGCCACATCCTCCACCGACGCGCTTTATCTGGGGGAGGAGACGGGAGGAGGAGAAAACATCAGCACACGAGAGCGGTCGCGCGCTGCACTGATTTTTGTGATCGGTAACGCAGTCTGGCACCCACCTTAGTGTGAGCCAGACCGTGATAATCCTGTCACTTTGTAACAGCGATCACACCTCGACGGCGGCAGGCGTAGAGGCCAGGAGGATGAGAAGCCGGTAAGAACACGCAGAATGTGCGGCAAGCAACATGTTCGTTTCCGCTAACAGGATGGAGTGTTAAAGATGAAAACTGGCGCAAAAATTTTGGCTCTGTCAGCCCTCTCGGCGGTGCTGTTCTCCGCTTCCGCAGTCGCAAAGATTGAAGAAGGAAAACTGGTTATCTGGATCAACGGTGACAAAGGCTATAACGGTCTGGCCGAGGTGGGTAAAAAGTTTGAACAGGAAACCGGTATTCACGTCACGGTCGAGCACCCGGATAAAATGGAAGAAAAATACCCGCAGGTGGCCGCGACCGGTGACGGTCCGGACATTATCTTCTGGGCGCACGACCGTTTCGGCGGTTACGCCCAGTCCGGCCTGTTAGCCGAGGTATCACCGGACAGCAGTTTCCAGCAAAAAATCTTTCCTTTCACCTGGGACGCCGTGCGCTTCGACGGTAAGCTCATTGGCTATCCGGTTTCGGTTGAGTCGCTGTCGCTAATCTACAACAAAGACCTGCTCCCCACGCCGCCGAAAACGTGGGAAGAGATGGCCGCCCTGGATAAGTCGCTGCGCGAGAAAGGCAAAAGCGCCATCATGTTTAATCTGCAGGAGCCCTACTTTACCTGGCCGCTGCTGGCAGCCGGCGGCGCTTATGCCTATCAGTTGACGGACGGACACTATGATGTCAAAAACACCGGCGTTGATAATGCCGGAGCCAAAGCCGGCATGCAGTTCCTGGTCGATCAGGTCAAAGCCAAGGTCCTGAATGCCGATACGGATTACTCCATTGCCGAAGCCGCTTTTAATAAAGGCCAGACGGCGATGACCATTAACGGCCCTTGGGCCTGGAGCAATATCGATAAGAGCGGTATTCACTACGGCGTCGCGCCGCTGCCGACATTAAACGGCAAGCCCACCAAACCTTTTGTTGGCGTACTCAGCGCCGGGATCAATGCGGCCAGCCCGAACAAAGAGCTGGCTAAAGAGTTTCTGGAAAACTATCTGTTAACGGATGCCGGCCTTGAGGCCGTGAACAAAGATAAGCCGCTGGGTGCGGTGGCGCTGAAGTCCTTCCAGCAAAAGCTGGAGAAAGACTCGCGTATTGCCGCCACCATGAACAATGCACAACGCGGTGACATTATGCCCAACATCCCACAGATGGCCGCGTTCTGGTACGCCATGCGCACCGCCACCCTTAACGCGCTGAGCGGCCGTCAGTCCGTTGATGCAGCGCTCAAGGATGCGCAGTCACGTTTAAGCAAGTAAATCGTTCAGTGCAGGCCAGTTTGCTGGCCTGCAACCTGCCGTTAAGGAAATCGGGTCATGTCAGAAAAACCGCAAACGGGACGGCATCGTTCTGTGTTGAAAGGCGCACTGGTGGGCATCTGTTGTTTGCTGGTCGGTTATTTACTGGTGCTGATGTATGCTCAGGGGGAATACCTGTTTGCCCTGCTGGCGCTGGTCATAAGCGGGCTGGGCATCGGGATTTATGCCAATCGCAGGGCCTACGCCTGGCGTTATGTTTATCCCGGCATGGCCGGCATGATGTTATTTGTCTTGTTCCCTCTGGCCTGTACCGTGGGCATTGCCTTTACCAACTACAGCAGCACCAATCAGTTGACCCAGGAGCGTGCGCAGCAGGTTTTACTCAGCAGACAATATCAGGACGGTGCAGGCCTGAATTTCAGCCTGCTTCCCGAAGGCGATCGCTGGCGGCTGGTGCTAAGCGAGGGTTCGAACAGTCAGACCTGGGTGTCACCGCTCTTCTCCTTCGACACTGCGGGCCCATTAAAGATGGTGAGCGCACCTGCTCCAGAGGGAGAACGGGCAAACTTACGCGTCATCACCACACATCGCCAGGCACTGGCAAAACTCCGCGCCGTGCTGCCTGACGGACGTGAACTGGTCATGAGTTCCTTGCGTCAGTTTTCAGGGACGCGCCCGCTCTATGTGGTAACGGATCATCAGACGTTAAGAAACCAGCAAAGCGGCGTGAGCTATCGCGCCAATCCGGATACCGGCTTTTATCAGGTGATTGACGCAAAGGGCCAGTGGGGAGAAGAACGTCTGAGTCCCGGATTTACCGTGGGCGCGGGCTGGCAGAACTTTATTCGCGTGTTCACCGACGAGGGGATTCAAAAGCCGTTCCTGGCCATCTTTGGCTGGACGATGATTTTCTCTTTGCTGACCGTGGTGTTAACGGTGGCGGTGGGCATGGTGCTGGCCTGCCTGGTGCAGTGGGAGGCGTTAAAAGGCAAAGCCGTTTACCGGGTAATGCTGATCCTGCCTTATGCCGTGCCCGCCTTTATCTCCATCTTGATCTTCAAGGGATTATTCAACCAGAGCTTTGGCGAAATCAACGTCATGCTCAACGCCCTGTTTGGCAGTAAACCGGCGTGGTTCAGCGATCCTACGCTGGCGCGTGCCATGCTGATCATCGTGAATACCTGGCTGGGTTATCCCTACATGATGATTTTGTGCATGGGGCTGCTGAAAGCGATTCCCGAGGATTTGTACGAAGCCTCTGCGATGGACGGTGCCGGGCCGCTACAAAACTTTTTCCTGATTACGGTACCGCTGCTGTTAAAACCGCTGACGCCGCTGATGATTGCCAGTTTTGCCTTCAATTTTAATAACTTTGTGCTGGTGCAGCTACTGACGAATGGTGCACCCGACAGGCTCGGCACGACCACGCCTGCGGGTTATACCGACCTGCTGGTGAACTACACCTGGCGTATTGCTTTTGAAGGCGGTGGCGGGCAGGACTTTGGTCTGGCAGCGGCTATCGCCACGCTGATTTTCCTGCTGGTTGGCGCACTGGCGGTGATCAATCTGAAAGCCGTGCGGATGAAATTCGACTAAGGAGTCATGATGGCGATGGTACAACCCAAATCGCAGAAGTTACGTCTGTTTATGACGCATCTGCTGCTGCTGGCGTTTATTGCGGCAATACTGTTTCCCTTACTGATGGTAGTGGCGATTTCGCTGCGCGCGGGAAATTTTGCCACCGGCAGTATTATTCCGGAACATATCTCCTGGGAACACTGGCGGCTGGCGCTGGGCTTCAGCGTTCAGCATGCTGACGGCTCAGTCACGCCGCCGCCCTTTCCTGTTTTGCTGTGGCTGTGGAACTCGGTCAAGATCGCGGCTATCAGCGCAATGGGCATTGTGGCGCTGTCCACCACCTGCGCCTATGCCTTTGCCCGGATGCGCTTTAAAGGGCGTGAGAGCCTGTTAAAAGGGATGCTGATTTTTCAGATGTTCCCGGCGGTGCTGTCGCTGGTTGCGCTTTATGCCCTGTTCGACCGTCTCGGGCAATATCTGCCGTTTGTGGGTTTAAATACCCATGGCGGCGTGATCTTCGCCTATCTTGGCGGCATCGCGCTGCATGTCTGGACGATAAAAGGCTATTTCGAAACCATTGATAGCTCGCTGGAGGAAGCGGCGGCGCTGGATGGCGCAACGCCCTGGCAGGCATTCCGGCTGGTTTTACTCCCGTTATCGGTGCCCATTTTAGCCGTGGTGTTTATTTTGGCGTTTATCGCTGCGGTAACGGAAGTCCCGGTGGCCTCACTGCTGCTGCGTGACGTCAACAGTTACACGCTGGCCGTGGGCATGCAGCAATATCTTAATCCGCAAAACTATCTGTGGGGCGATTTTGCCGCAGCCGCCGTTCTCTCTGCCATTCCTATTACCCTGGTGTTCCTGCTGGCGCAACGCTGGCTGGTTAACGGCCTGACCGCCGGCGGCGTGAAGGGCTGATTGCGTCATCCTTCCCCTTTCAAGGTGATAATGCGAACATTGGCGGCCCGTCATGGCCGCCTTTTTTCAATCTTCACTGACCAGATCGTCGTAGACCGCCCGCAAGCGCATGCGTAGATACAGTACGGCTTTATGCTTGCGCGACAGCAAGGTCTGAACACTGACGCCGGTTAATTCTGACAGCGCTTTATAGCTGATTCCCTGCAGCTCCGTTTGGTCAAACACCTCATACTGCGCGGACGGAAGTTCGGCTAGCGCCGCCTCCAGCGCCTCCCAGAGTAGCGCCCTGAGGTAATCATCTTCAGGGGTTTGCGGAATGCCAAACAGGGTTTCAGCCAGTTCGCTTTCAACCCCATCCTCCTCGTCGTTTTTCATGTAGCTGGCAAGTGGCAACTCCCGCTTCTTACGCGCCCGATCCGTCATTTCATTGCGTGCCGCCCGAAACAGCCAGGCGGAGATATTCTCAACCGGCTGTTCCACGCCGATCAGCTGACAGGTAATTTCCTGCAAAATATCGTCAGCGTCCTCCCGTGCTGGGGTACGGGCACGAATAAATCGCTGGAGTTTCGTTCTGCAGAGCGTAAGCGCTTTGACCCACGATGAGGCTTGCGATGCGCTGGCCTTCATCGTCTACTCAGTCCGGGCAGCATGGTTGTCATCTGACGACGGAGGCTGTTCGTCCCGGCGTTTATCACGGCAGTGTTGCCCCCGATGGCCAAAACCTTCCCGACGTTGCTTCATAAATGCGTCTCGTTGTTCCGGTGTCATCTGCATCCAGCGTTCATGCATACGACGCCGGGCATGGCCAAACATTCCCGGCCTGATACCCAAGCCGCCAAACAGAATCCGGCACAGTAGCAACAACCCTGCGGCCTGCCAGAAACCGATCGTTTTAACCCCGATAAGCGCGGGCAGCAAGGCATTCCACAGTGACATGACCAGCAGACACAGTGCGACAATAAAAACGGCACCCACTATCAACGGCTTCGCCAGTCGGTTTCTGCCCCTGGCACGGGCATGGCGGAACGAAGGGTGATCAAAATCTCTCATATCAGTATGACCTCATCAGTGATAAACACACGTTTGTGATGAGGTAGACGAATGAGCCAGCAGAATATTGCTGACGGCGGAAAAAAAAGTGAAGGCATTGACGTGTTGTGCGGGTGACGGAGATAACACAGCGGTGCCGGTGAGCGAATATTCACCGGCACCGAGTACCTGATGCGGTCAGGAAGGCATCACACGCCCTCTTTATTGTGACATTGTCACGTCAGGATTTACTGGCCTGCCCGGGCATAATTTTTTCAACGGCCTTTCCCTCCAGCGCGGCCTTTACGACGGTGAAAACGTCGGTATTATCGATGTAATCGCCCTGATTGTAACCGACATATTTGGCATAGCCCGCGTCGTTACCGCGCACGCGTTCGGCGAAGGCTTCAGCGCCCACACCTTTTGCCCACAGCGGAACCAGCGCGTTAGCGTGATTGCCGGTGGGACGGAAAGACACGCCTGGCATGGCGCCTTTGCCGTTATTGATGACGGGTTCAAATGCGCGAGTCTGCGCATCCGGCCCCATCGGCATGCCGTTATCATGATCCGTGGTAACAATCAGCAAGGTCTCGTTCCAGTTGCTGTTTGTCTCGACCCATTCAATGACAGAGGCCACGGCGTGATTAAAATCGGCGCTTTCTTCAATCAGACGGCCGTATTCAACGCCCACACAGTTGGGGTTATACGTGTTGCCCCAGTCTCCTTTACCACTGCAGGCATTGCTGGTATGGGCAGACCAGTCGGTTGCCCCACCTTCGACCATCATAAAGAAGCCGTTCGGATTTTTGCTCAGATGCTGAATCGCGCCACGGGTCATCAGGTTCAGCGTTGGCACCGTGGTAATAAATGCATCGCCTGATGGATTCGCCGCATCTTTACCAACAAATTCACCCTGCCGGCCCTGCTGTAACGTTCCGTTGGGGGCGACGTTGGGCGATCCCAGCAGCGGGCCATCATAGTTCAGCGAGCCGTTAGCCAACTGGGTAAAAGCCTCCGTGCTGCGCACAATTTTCCACGGCTGACCGCCCGCTGGCGCCAGCTTACCCGCGCGGAGTAAATCCCATTCGGTTTGCGCCAGATAAAGGTTCGCATCTTTGCCACAGCCGGCGGTGGACTCATTTTTCGCCAGATGCTGACAATCCGTTCCATTCACGTTGAAGCCCGGAAGTCCGGTTCCCATAATCACGTCGAGCTTACCGGCGGTGAGCATTTGTCTGGCGATCGCGTGATAATCGTTACGGGAAGCATTCTGCGCACCAAAGGCCGCTGGCGTGGCGTGCGAGAACGGCACACTGGTGACGACGCCCGTGGCCTTCCCCTGTGCCCTGGCTGTCAGAGTAATAAAGTCGACCGGTTTACCCTCGTTATCGACGTTGATGGCGTTGTTATAGGTTTTTACCCCGGATGCCAGCGCGGTGCCCGCCGCCGCACTGTCAGTAGGATTTATGGCCAGATATTCGTAACCCTTAAAGGGCAGTTCTTTGCTCTCGGTTTTTGTCGTGTCCCAGGCTTTCTGCGGGTCATAATTAACAAGGGATTCATTGCTGTGTGTGGCTTTTTTCGAGGCGTTGAGTGGATAGGTCGTCATGGCATACTTTACCGGGAATCCAGCATAAGGCGTTTTATCGCGCCCACCGTACTGCCAGTATGCGGTGGCATCCCATGTTCCCCAGCCTGCACCATCGTTAATCATGACAATGACGTTTTTCGCTTTGATGGCGTCGGCAAACGCAGAGGCACTGAGGGTCAGACCGCCCAGAGCCAGCAGGCACAGAGGAAGTTGACGCAGGGAAAACACAGTAGAGGAAGGGTGAAGACGAGGTTGACGTGGCATAAAACTCTCCATAATGATGACAGCGACCGCCTGAAAAAAGAAACAGGTTTCAAAGGATGTCGAAAGATGTCTTTTTGTTACTCCATGGTTGTGCAGTATTGGGATGCGTTGTGACAGTTTTATGAAAATCCTGTGCCGATGGACGAGAGAATTCCCTAAGGCAAATTTCATCACGGGTAAGCATGTTACTTATCAACCTGTTACCCGAACAATGCGGCTGATTTCAATTTTTTCAATTAATGTAAACGTCTGTCAGCCCGACGCCGCGCGCCCTTTTATTCCACTTTGCTGTTCTTGCCGGCCTGATTGTTAAGTTCGTGTTGGCATTTTGTATCCAGATTTCACAGCCTGTAAGCAGACACAAAAAACCTTCCATATTTCAGCTCAAGTGTGGCTGAAGCTTTCATAAGCATCTGATTAGCAAGAAAAGCCAAATTCGTTAACCAGAAAAGGTATTTTATAACTTTTGCCGACAGTCCTTAACATGACCGCGTTAATCGAACTCATGGCGAATGAATTAAAAAATCGATGGCGCTCAACAGGCGCGTGATGCCGTAATTTCAGATACTCAGGAGCACGAAAATGAAAGCACTTGTTCAGGATATTTTGTCTATCTTCTCTCCTCAGACCGTTAGCCCTGTGTTTATCCGTACAGGTTTGTCTCAGGATGAAAAAAATGCCATCAAGCCGATGGGCGTGACAACCGTCACCTGGGCGACATCGATGGAAGAAATCACGGATGCCCTGCTGCGCAAAGCAACGGAGGCGGGTGCTGTGGGCTATCACATTACCCACGTTGATTCCCATAAACCGGGTAACGATCAGCAGCATATTCTGGAAGCCACCGCGACGCTGTATGCGCTTGACGAGAAGGCGTTGCAGAGAGCCTGATTGTGACCGATCACTCTTCGCAATGCGTTATTAGCCACCCTGAACCCTGCTGTTATCTTCGGCAATAACAGCAGGGGTTCCCTTTTTCCCCTGCTTACGCAACGTTATCTCATCTTTTTCAGGCCGTGATCGCTTTACATATTCTGCCTGATCTTCATGTTTCTTATGTATGCTGTAACTAAATAAGGCTGTTCAATAAATTGTTACGCTGCCAGAAGTACGCGTTTGCTCATCAGCCACTATAGTTTTCAACACACTTTCCCCCTGCGCCGACAATGAGGTTTTTATGAGCAAGCTCTTTTCCCCTTTCTCTCTTGGTGAGTTAACCCTGGATAACAGGATAGTCATTGCGCCAATGTGTCAGTATTCGTCTGATGAAGGCAGTGCGACCGCCTGGCATCGTATTCATCTGGGCCATCTTGCCTTATCGGGTGCAGGCTTGTTGATTATTGAAGCTACCGCCGTTGAGGACATCGGCCGGATCACCTATGGCGATTTAGGCTTATGGGACGATGAAGCAGAAACGGCGCTGAGCGAGGTTCTGCAGGATATTCGTCAGTACTCAGATATGCCGATCGGCATTCAGCTCGGCCATGCCGGGCGTAAAGCATCCTGCACCGTTCCCTGGGAAGGTGGCGAACAGATTGCGCCTCAGGATGGCGGCTGGCAAACCCAGGCCCCTTCTGCCCTGTCGTTCAGTGATGGCGAGCATCCTCCGCTGGAGATGCAGGCCAGCGATCTTGAGCGCGTTAAAAATGCCTTTGTCGCAACGGCAAAACGCGCGGTTCGTCTGGGAATAGAATTAATTGAAGTTCACGCCGCGCATGGCTACCTGCTCCACCAGTTTCTTTCTCCCTTATCCAACAAGCGAAGTGATGAATACGGCGGCTCGCTGGAAAACAGAATGCGTTATCCCCTGGAAGTGTTTCATGCGGTACGTGAAGCCGTACCCGCAGAGATTCCGGTTGGGGTGCGTATTTCGGCCAGCGACTGGGTAGAAGGCGGATGGGATGTCGGCCAGTCCATTGCCTTCTCTAAGCAGCTTGAATCCCTGAACTGTGCCTACATCCACGTATCCAGCGGCGGACTGTCGGAACAACAGCAGATTAAGGTCGGGCCAAATTACCAGGTTCCTTTTGCACGCGACATCCGCCAGCAGATTGGCATTCCGGTGATTGCGGTAGGCTTAATTACCGAGCCACAGCAGGCTGAAGATATTTTGCAACAGGAGGAAGCCGACCTGGTCGCCCTGGCGCGCGGCATGTTGTATAACCCACGCTGGCCATGGCACGCCGCGGCCGAATTCAATGCCAATGTCAAAGCACCGCCGCAGTATCTGCGCTCAGAACCCCATGGCGCGAAAGGAACGCTGACGCAGGACGAATAACTGACCCTGGCCGCACCAGGTTGCGGCCTTAACGGTTAGCCTGCTGGTAACACTGCAGCAGCGCCAGATGCGGACCTGACAGGGGCTGACGTTCAGGCGGAAACTGCTGCGCAACCGGTGCCATCGAACTCTGTGCCAATACCACCCGCTCTGCGCCCTGCTGCCAGGCATGTTCCACCGCTGTACGTACGCAGTGAAAATATCCCGCTCCATCTCCCGCTTTAAAGTGCTGCCAGGCTTCGGGAATCAGGCGGATCTCCGGCGTTTGCCCGTCGGTACAGAACAGCGCACGCGTTGCGCCAAGCGTGGATTCTGCCGCACAGAGCACCACCGTTTTTTTTGCGCTCTGATGCACGGCTTTTGCCAACATGCCGTCGGTACGCCAGACAGCGCAGGGTTGTCGGGATGAGGTAAAGGCTTCGGAAACCGGCCCTAATGTCGAGCAGGTGATCAGAATGACATCGAAGTGCGGTTGCAGATCCCGTAACAGAGCAACCAGCCGCTCGTGCAGTCCTGCGGTCAGTCCGCCGCTGGCTTCAGCTTCAGCCAGCAGGTGCGGCATGACCAGATGGCTGAGCTGCAGATGGCCCAGCTCAAGCTGACGGGCAGCATCGTCAAAAATGGCGATATTGCTGGCGGCGGTATGTAAGCAGGCAATATTGATCACGTGTTGGCTCTTAGGCTGAAAGATGTCCCTCATCATGCCACGCGTTTCCCCGGCCACCAAGCCCTTGCCCGCCTCACATATTTGGCGGTTTTGCGTCAGTCGTTCACGTTAACCGCACGCTTATTACTTGCTCTCTGTGACGTCAGGCAGGTTCAAGGGATGAGGCTGAAAAAGAGGACTACAATCGCCAGGTGCCGTGCTGAAGCACCGTACGATAACCGTCTTTATCCTGGAAGGTAGCGCCGTTTTCAGCCCAGTAGGGATTAAACGATGATACGCGCGTAAAACCTGCGCGGGTCAGGCTGAGGCAGCGTTGCTGCCAGTCCGTTTCACTGGGCAAATACAGCACCAGAAGATCCTCGGCTGTTGAAGCCGGTTTGACGGGATGGTGATGGCAGTGGGTAAATTCCAGATGCCAGGACAGGGTTTCATCGCCCAGCATCACCCCACTAAATCCCTCGTGATCGGTGAATTCCCCAATGGGCATCAGGCCCAGGCCCGAACAGTACATTGCGCTGCTCTCGGCTAAATCAGTAACGGGTCGGGCAATACGCAATTGCTGAATCGTCATCTCTTTTCCTCGTCGGGTAAACGCGCTAATAATATGCCATTCAGATGGCCTTACACTGAGGTTTATAGTGCATCTTCAGACCCCGCGTTTATTGCTCAGAGCTATGCGCCCTTCCGATGACAAGGATCTGTTCAGGATTTACGGTGATCCCGCGACCAATACGTTTAACCCGGCAGGCCCTTATCCTGACCTGGCTCACGCGCAAAAGGTGCTGGCCGACAGACTGCGATCGTACCAGCGTTATGGCTATGACAGCTGGGCGATAGCAACCCAGGATGCACCGGATACCCTTATCGGTTTCGGTGGGCTGAGCGTTCGCATTCACGGTGACGAAACCATTCATAATCTTGGCTATCGGTTTGCCACCAGCGCATGGGGTAAGGGCTACGCTACGGAGCTGTCGCGCTTCGCGCTGGAGTATGGTTTTCGCGAACTGGGGTTGGATACGATATCAGCCCGGGTAAGAAGCCATCATCACGCCTCTATCCGCGTGCTGGAAAAAACCGGGTTGCGATTTCTTAAAGAGATTCATGATGTGGATAATGCGCCGCCCAGCCTGTTTTATTCGATCACACAACAAGCATGGCAGGCGCTGGTGGCAGCAGATAATGCGGCTGATATTCACGCTCGTTGCCTATGCAATGACGCACAGCGCCTTCCCTGACCATCAGGCTCAAAGCGGCCCGTCCTGATAAAGCCTTTCTTTTTGTTAAAGGCAACCGCCTGATGATTCTGTTCATCAACATCAAGTTGATTAACGCCCTGATCATGACTGGCCTGTTGCAGGAGTAATGTGGCTCTCCCCCGCGGGATGGCATCGACAAAGCGCATCTCTGTAAAATTTCCACTGGCTCTGGTAAACCCGATGATTGAGCCGTCATGACTACAGACGGAATACTTACTGACCCGAACCATAAAGGACTGGCTGGACAGAACGACAGATATGAAGTGGGCCAGTACAGATGCGGAGCGGCAGGTATCGTGCTGATAAAGCCGAAGGAAAACGCAGGATGATTAAATCTCGCTAATTATTATTAAGCATACCTTAACTTTCCCAGCCCCTTAGTGCCCTTTTATATGGAATTTCGCGCCGGAAATCCATATAATTTATTAATAATATTTAAGTATAAGGGTCTCTGATGCAACTTATAAAAACTGAATACTCTCTCAATTCCGGTTATCCGATTGTCAGGCGCACGCTGGAGGACAAAAAGAAACGAGTGGAACAACCTGGTTTCGGTCCTGAGTCTTGCTGTGCAGTAGTCGAGTACAGGCTTCGGGGGAATATTCGTTATGCGTTCGGAAACAGTCGGATGCAGGTAAGCATGCCACCAGGAATCTATACCCATAACTGGGTCAGGCTACATGGCGAAATGGCGGCGCTAGTTGCCGCGATAGACCGCATCGAGCGCTATTCCACCGATGATGTAATACCTATCACGGCTGCCTATATTGAATTGCGGCCCTGCGAGGCCAATTGTATGCAGGCACTGCGTAATATTCTGCCTGAGGATGCTCGCGTCTATTACTCTTTTGAACATCCCGCTCAGGTTGACGAATGGAAAGTAAGTGCCAACGAGCTTTGTCGCGTTTGAAATTTTCCACCAAAACATTTTCCGGGCAAATCAGAAACGATATCCCCATAATTTATGGTGACGTAGTGGGTGAATGAAAACGCAGACATTTCCATTAAGAGCTACCCCGCTGGTTGCTCTCAGCCAAAATCGCACTGAATTCATGTCCGATCTGTGTCAAGAGCGGACATGACTAAAATCGCGATGTATTGATCAATGAGAGTAGGTCACGACCGCCATATTAAGCCAGCTGGTTTCTTTTAGAAAATCACGCCAGCGACGTAGTAACTACCTGTTATTATATAAAGTGCCAATTAACACAGCGCCATTGACCTGTTTAGAAACCTTATCCTTTACTTAGTACAGTGTTTTATTTTCTCTAGCGAATAATATAATTTTTTCTCTTTCATATTATTTACCTTCAAATTCCCTAAGACCACAAAAAAAATTTAACTTAATAATATTAAAAGAAAAAATAAAATTCCCCTATTTTTTCATTGGATACAAATTGTTAAAAATGAAAATTGGTGAAACAGATTTTTACATTTACCCCTCCGGACTCGACGAATAAAGAATCACTTATTCAATGTATTTCGCCGAAGTTTCCGTCCACACTGTTGCATCATTAGCAATTTGAACGGCACGTCATATACTTTATGCATATTCTCATTCGGAATATAAAACAATTTCAATTTATGGCAGCGCAAACGGCCCTGTGAGGGCGTCTGTGCAAGGAGAAAGTATTATGGATCAAACCGCATTTTTGATCGGGTTTTCGGTCATGGCACTTGCGTCATTGGTGATTTATGCCTCAGGCAAAAAAATATTCCCCCTCCGGCATCATACGTTAATGCATGCCTCGGTCCCTTTTATTGCGGCAACCGCTTATCTGGCAATGGCATTTGGTTTCGGTAATCTGGCGACCGAAAGTGGCAGCATCGTTTATCTCGCCCGCTATGCAGACTGGTCCGTCACTACGCCTGTATTACTGGCGGGGCTGGTTATGGTCGCCTTTCATGAACAGAGTAAACCGGGTGAGATGGGTGGTTTTTTAACGGCTATCATCATTCTGGATGTGATGATGATTATTACCGGTCTGGTCTCTGCACTGGCGACAACGTTCGCCGCAAAATGGGTGTGGTATCTCTGGTCCTGTGCTGCGTTTCTTGGCGTGGTTTACCTCCTGTGGGGACCGCTGCGTACGATTGCCGCTGGGCGCGGCAGGGCGATGGCGGTCGCTTACAACAAAAACGTCGCATTGCTGACGGTGGTCTGGTTTATCTACCCTATCGTTTTCCTTGTCGGTCCGGAAGGATTAAAAGTCATCACCGACCCTGCGTCCGTATGGGCATTCCTGGTTCTTGATATCATCGCCAAGGTGTTTTACGCCTTTTACGCTGCATCCAGCCTTGAAAAAGCGCTGCGCCATTCCACATCAGATGGTGCTGTGCGGGTATGAGTCTGCGGCAAACTGCCAGCTGGACAGGACTGTGGGGGGCAGCGCTGGCTGCCTCTTTCAGTCCGCTGCGCGTACAGTTAATGTTTGCCATAGTAGCAATAGGTGTGATTGGCATGGCACACGGTGCCAGCGATCTGGCAATAGTAAAACGCGGGCGTAAGTTGCCATTCCTGGCGGCTTATGGCGTGATCATCCTGCTTTGCCTGTTCTGGTGGCACTGGTCGCCGGCACTGGCATTACCCGGTTTCTTGCTGGCATCTGCGCTGCATTTTGCCCTTGAGGATGCGCCAAAGGGAGGGATGACAGAGCGCCTTGCCAGAGGAGTCAGCATGATAGCGACCCCAGCCTTCTTCCACCTGCGAGAATACAACATCATCCTTCACCAGGCAGGACTGACACCCTCACTGCTCAGTTCCGTGACGTTTTTCATGGCTAACGCGGGCGCACTTTGTACCCTTAGCCTGATTATCACCGGATTGATTCGTCACGATGTGCGGCTCATTACCGGAACGCTGGCCTTGCTGATCCTTCCACCTTTTGTCGGCTTTTCCATGGGTTTTTTAATTCTGCATGCCCTGCCGCAAACCCGGTTACGTCGAATTCAGTTGGGTTATGCTCATTACACAGGTTACCTTTATGCGACCTGGCCGGTGCTTTTAGCGGCAATTCTGCTGGCGGCCGTGACAGCCTGTATCATGTACCCCTCTAGTGACGCAGACATTAAATCGCTATTTGCTGCGCTCGCTTCTCTCGCTATTCCTCATATGCTGATTACTCCGTACTTTGAGCCAGGTAACAGTGAATAATCTCAGAAGTAACAGGTACGCTTCGCAGTAAGCAGAGAGTTAACTGGCGTCAGCATATAAATGTCCGGTTTTGAGACATGATAACCAGGGGGTATCACTTTTCGATGTAACCACTGCGCGCGTTTCAGCGTTCCCCTGAATATCTCCAGGCCACGGCTCTGAACGTGTGCGTAATGACGGCGTAAGATTATGCCTCAGGAATTATGCAGCGGCAAAAGCGGTTAACGTGAGGGAGATGAGTGGGAAAAACGAGTATTGGGGTTCAGCCTGGCAGTCGTAGGGCATCAGTTCCCGGCTTTAGGGCCGAATAAAATACGAAGGAGTTCACAGTAGTGCTGCTCTTCTTCTGCACTTCCTGCCAGTTCCAGGCGACGGACAAGCTTGCTACAAATGGCCGTGCGGTTCAGGCTTTTTCCTGCGCAAAGGATTTCTGACGCAATGCTTCCCAGCGTTTCCTGCTGAGTAGGCAGTGACGCACTGTCGAAGTAGCGTGCAATGGCGCTCATGGCGTCGGGCTTGGAGGCGTTTTTGTACAATGTCAGCGCTGGGAACGCGATTTAAGGGTTTACTGTTACTTGTTTATAAAGTTGTAGGCTTGATATCAGCTGTTGAAGTGTATTTTAGGAAACGATCGTTCTCTTTAGCAAAACGTGCCTTTACGCAATATGATTTAATCCCCTTTACCGAATCGTAAATGATCCCTGGCTTTACTGTGCAGGTAAACCCTGGACGGAATATCCGAAGATGAGCCATGAGTGAGTCAATACATATGAATTAGCAAATATGTTATTGACTCGCCGTAGACAGACAGCAACAATGTCTTCTGTTCCGTAATCAGGAGTCAGCATGCCTCAACTTCAGCCTCTTCAGCTTTTCAAAAATTTTTCGGATGAAACACGCCTCAGTCTGGTACTGCTGTTGCGTGAAAAAGGCGAGCTTTGCGTCTGTGAACTCACGTCAATCCTGAGGCAAAGTCAGCCTAAAATTTCACGGCATCTGGCACTGCTCAGAGACAGTGGTCTGCTTATTGACAGGCGTGACGGCAAATGGATTCATTATCGGTTGTCACCACACATGCCCGCATGGGCTGCTATGGTGATCGAGCAGGCTTACCTGTGTCAGCGCGATGACATTCTGCAACTCAGCCAGCAGGCTGAAAGGAATAACGCGACCACCAACGGCAAGCCTGTCTGCATTTAAAAATTTACTCAAACACATATGATTTTTCATATCTGTTTGCAGGGCTGTCTTACGTCTTGTTTACCAGACTTTGTATTAAAAGGAAAAAGTATGTTTCTGGCAGGCGCTATATTCGTCCTGACACTGGTACTGGTTATCTGGCAGCCAAAAGGGCTGAGTATTGGCTGGAGTGCTGTTATCGGGGCTGCGCTGGCCCTGCTGACGGGCGTAGTGCATTTCGGCGATATTACGGCCGTCTGGCAGATCGTTTGGAACGCGACGGCCACGTTTATCGCGGTGATTATCATCAGCCTGCTGCTCGATGAATCTGGTTTTTTTGAGTGGGCTGCCCTGCACGTTTCCCGATGGGGTGGCGGTAAAGGCAGGCTGCTGTTCACGTATAGTGTTCTGCTGGGTGCGGCAGTGGCGGCCTTGTTTGCGAATGACGGGGCGGCACTGATCCTGACGCCTGTTGTCATTGCCATGCTGTTGGCGCTGGGCTTCAGCCCCGGCGCAACGCTGGCGTTTGTGATGGCGGCAGGTTTTATCGCTGACACATCCAGCCTGCCACTCATCGTATCGAACCTGGTTAACATCGTGACGGCGGACTTTTTTAAGCTGGGATTCAGCGAATACGCGTCTGTCATGATGCCGGTCAACATGGCATCCGTGGCGGCCACGCTGGTTATGCTTCACTTCTTCTTCCTTAAAGACATCCCGGTCGCCTATGACATGGCAAAACTAAAGGTACCACGGGAAGCCATTCGTGACGTGCGAACCTTCAAAGCCGGATGGCTGGTTCTGTGTCTGTTGCTGACCGGTTTTTTTGCTCTGGAGCCGCTCGGCGTTCCGGTCAGTCTGGTTGCTGCGGTCGCGGCATTTATTCTGTGGCTGGTTGCCCGTAAAGAACAGGTGATTGATACCCGTAAAGTCCTGAAAGGCGCGCCCTGGCAGATCGTCACCTTCTCGCTGGGTATGTATCTGGTGGTTTATGGCCTGCGCAACGCCGGACTGACGGATTACCTCTCGTCCGCCCTGAACGGGTTTGCAGAGCATGGTGTATGGGGCGCCACGCTCGGCACCGGTTTTCTGACGGCCTTTCTGTCATCGGTGATGAACAACATGCCTACCGTCCTGATTGGCGCACTGTCCATTGATGGCAGCACGGCTGAGGGTGTGGTGAAAGAGGCGATGATTTACGCCAATATCATCGGTTGCGATCTTGGCCCGAAAATCACCCCCATCGGCAGCCTGGCGACCCTGCTGTGGCTACACGTTCTGGCGCAGAAAAATATCACCATCAGCTGGAGCAACTACTTCCGCGTGGGCGTTGTGATGACCCTGCCGGTACTTTTTGTCGCGCTGGCGGCGCTGGCCCTGCGTCTTTCTGTTTAACCTATACAACGTGACTGCGCCAGCGCAGCCCCGTAACGGAGTGCTATTTATGACTGACATCACCATTTACCACAACCCGGCCTGTGGGACGTCGCGTAACGCCCTGGCGCTTATCCGCAACAGTGGCGTGGAGCCGAGAGTGATTTTATATCTGGAGACGCCACCCTCCCGCGACGAGCTTAAAAAACGGATAGCGGATATGGGGATCCGCGTGCGCGATCTGCTGCGCAAAAACACAGAGCCGTATGAACATCTGGGGCTGGCCGAAGATCGGTTCAATGATGATGAACTGCTGGATGCTATGCTGGCTCATCCTGTCCTCATCAACCGTCCGATAGTCGTAACGCCGCTCGGCACAAGGCTCTGTCGTCCGTCTGAGGCCGTTCTGGGCATTCTGCCTGAGCCACAGAAGGGAGCGTTTACGAAAGAGGATGGCGAAAAAGTTATTGATGAGTACGGCAACCGGATCGGTCACTGATTTTTCAGCGTTTTGCCGACAAGCAGCAAAAACATAGCCGACGCTTTGTCCCGTATTTACCCTGTGACGCACGACAAAACAACCCGATTCGCCATTTCAGGCAGAGGCGTTCGGTTAGGCATTCGTCGCCATCTGTGCCACCAGCCCCATCCGGTAACCGATATCGCTAAAGAGAGTGAAATTGGCCCCCCGTGACGGTGACGGATACCGGTGACCTCCTCCCCGGCAGACAGCAAAGCCCGGCGAAAAGCAACGTTTACGCTTGGGTACAAGTCACAGGGCCACTCACCTGAAAAGGATGCCCGTAACGGCTTCACGATGATGGCCGCGAACGTCGGACAGCATTGTCGGCCCTCTCTTCTGCAATACTGATATCCGACGAGCACGGCACGTCACTGTAATGCTGATCGTCAGCCCAGCACATCCTCCACACAGGCTTTAAACACTTTCACTCCCAGCGCCAACGCATCGCGGTCAAAATGCATCTCCGGATGATGCAGGCCGGGCGTCAGGTTGGCGCCCAGTCCCCAGAAGCCGCCTTTGATTTGAGGCCGAAGACGCAGATAGTGGAAGAAATCTTCACTGCCTGGTGTCGATTTAGCCGCGATAAGGCCGGTTTCACCAAACACACTGCGGATAGCACGTGTGATAACCGCTGTTGCCTCGTCATGGATAATCGCGGCGGGCATCTCTTTCAGAATGCGAATTTCCGCGCGCGCACCATACGCGGCGGCGCTGCTCTCAATCGCGCGTATTACCTGAGGTTTGAGGCTATCCATCGCTTCGTTCTCTGCGGCGCGCAGATCCCAGCACACCTGCGCGCGATCAGGAATCGAGTTGGTCACGCCCGCATCGCAGAGAAAACGCGTCGCTTTCGCGCTCCATGTCAGCGAGGGCGCAAGATGAATGCCGTTTACCGCCTGCACCGCATGGGCGGCGGCATCCAGCGCGTTAACGCCTAAGTGCGGGCGCGCAGCGTGCGCCGCTTTGCCATGAAACATCACTTCCACCGTGGCGGACGCGGAGTAGTACATTGCCGGCACGGCCTGGCCCATCGGGCACTCCTCCAGCGGGCGCAGATGAAAGCCAAGCAACATATCAACATCATCCAACACGCCGCCTTCGGTCAGGGCTATCGCGCCGGTGCCTAACTCCTCAGCAGGCTGGAAGATCAGCTTCAGCCTGCCCTTTCTCACTCGCTCCTCAGCCATCACCTCCTGGGCCGTGGTCAATACGACGGTGGAGTGACCATCGTGCCCGCAGGTGTGGCGCGCCACATGTTTGCCGTCAATGATATGCCCCAGCGCATCCATATCGGCGCGCAGCGCTAAGGTCGGGCCGGGCTTACCGCTGTCCAGCACCGCGACAATACCGGTGGTGTTATTAACCTGGCGCGTGACCTGGTAGCCTGCCGCCTCCAGCACGCCCGCGATGTAGGCGGACGTCTTGTACTCTTCGAACCCCAGTTCCGGGATCTGGTGCAGGTAATTAAAGTGCTCAAGTGTAGGTGACACGTCTTACTCCTTAATGCTCAGGCAATAACGCGCATAATCAACATGGCGATTACGGCATTGAGAATGCTGACCGCCATCAGTAGCGGCCAGTACTTTTTCGGTACATCGGCCACGCCCAGCAGGCGCCCCATGTACTGGAGTTGCGAACCCATCAAAAAGATGGCGGGCGCAAGAATCGTGATCTGCCCGATATCAAGCTGGCCTTTGCTCAGCAGGCTGATGGCAACGCCGGTTCCGGCAGATGACGAGAGCCAGGCGGTTAACAACACGGTGATCGCCTCACCGGGCAGGCCGAATAGCCCCATCAGCGGTGCGCACACGTGGCCAATAATCTGCATCACCCCTAACAAATTAAGCATTTCGGCGATCACGTAGGCCATTAATACATTCGGCATCAAATTATTAATGGCAATATTAAAACCTTTGCGCGCACCAATTACGAAAATATCAAACGGATTACTGGAGACTTTTGCCTGATTACTCATTGTCGAAATCTCGCTTATAAACAGTATTTAATGCCAGTCGCACCACGGCTGCGCCAACGAATTTAAGCACAAACATTAAAACCAACGGAATAATAATCGGGATGGTGAGTGAAGCGAACATCGCCGAGCCGATAGAAAAATAGTTATTAATCAACCCGGCGCCGGAGTATTGCCAGGATCCCATAATCACCACGTCTTTGCGGGTGATCTTTTTGCTGTCATAGAGCTCTTTCGTTAATGCCGCGCCAGCATCGGTACTTTGCAGGTCGGTAATCAGCGCAAGGCCGGTATAACCCGGAAGGCCGAGCAGTGGTTTTAACAGCGGCGTGAGTAATCTATGTGCTGCGCGGATCGCGCCATAATGGGTGAAGATTTCCAGCAGGCCAAGTGCCAGCATCACCGTGGGCACCAGCGAAAGCGCGAAGAGGAAACCCGCTTTGGCACTGATGCCGCCGCTGCCGATAAAGGTGTTGGTTTCCGGCGTCTTCATGGTGCCGAACGCGCCGCCAAGCGTGGTGAAATCAAACGCGCCCAGCCATGCCATGCCGTCAACCTTGAAAAAGAAGCCTGAAAAGACAAGCAGCACGATGACCAGTGAGATCCACGCGCCAGGCCCGACGTTCCACGCCTCTGTGGCCTCTTTTTCTGGCTCATTCAGTGTTTTTGGTTCGCTCATATCATCTCTCTTTACATCTGTAAGGGAAAAGTCCTGATACTAAGCAGGATCCATGCCTGAATAGCCCAGCCGTAAAATAAATGCCTTTTATTAAGATTAATGACGCAATAAAACCCCCTCGCTAAAACTCGCAAGAAATTTAATTTTTTGCCGGGAATTGCTATTTCATTACGCCTGCATCGAATCGCAACAAACTATTCCCGCCCCCTTTTGGGGCGCATTGTTGGTGCAATAAGAGCACTTTTACTTTTTTATTTACGCTCTCTCAACGCCTGGCCATTAATTTGATTATCACTATTTAAACGGCTTGATAAATAGCCATCAAATGATGTTATTGTTGCTCTCTGGTCAACAGTAACGAGGAAGTGTGGCAGATGTTCCAGGATAAACAGGTGGGTTATCTGTATGAAGTCGGTAACCAGGGCGGCATTCGCCGCGCGGCAGATATCCTCGGCGTTAACGCATCCGTGGTCAGCCGGCAGATTGCCCAGCTTGAACGTTCGCTGCAGCTTCCCCTGCTGGAACGGCGCGGGCGTAATGTGGTGTTGACCGAAGCGGGACGCCTGCTGGCGGCGGATTATTTTACCAGCCGTCAGCGGCGCGAAAAGCTGGAGAGTCAGCTTAAAGATCTGCGCCATATGCGCGGCGGGACGATTTCGGTGCGCATCGGCGGCGGATTGATCACGGCGTTTATTGAGGGCGTCATGCGTGAGTTTGCCCAGTATTACCCGCAGGTGTTTGTCGATATTGTCGTGGGCAGCATGCAGGAGATGATGAACGATATCGTGAGCGGCGAAGCGGATATGGCGCTGGCCTTTGGCCCTATCGGCACACCGGAACTCAAGCGCCACAGCTTCCAGTGGGGGCCGATTTGTGCCGTCGTCGCGCCGCAGCACCCCATTGCCAATCGCGCCAGCATTACCATTGAAGAGTTGACCGCTCATCCGCTTATTGCCCTGACGGAGAACTTCGGCCTGCAGCGGCACATGAATGCGATGTTCAAAAGCCAGGGTTTGCAATTTCACCCGGCCTACCGATGCAACCTCTTCTCCACCGCCATGCACCTCAGCCAGGCAGGGCTCGGCGTCTCATTTATGACGGCCTACGCCGCTGCCGATCCCATTCGCCAGGGGGCGCTTGTCGCTGTTCCACTCGACCACCCGATCGCCAGTAGCGCCCAGTGTCACCTGCTACGGAACTCGGACAGGCGCTTTACGCCCGCAGCTCATCATATGTGGCGACTTCTGCACAATGCGTTTCGTGACAAATAAATATTGAGATCCCTGTCTTTACTGAAGGCCACATTTTTGAGATGCGTTCATGCTGATGGATGCCTGTTGATAACAGAGATGTGCTTAACACCCAGCATCCACAGCGTCAGATAACAGACAGAACGTTACCCTGTAAATGTTGCTCCCGATGTATTGAATGAAAAGTGCACATGACAGTTAACCTCAGGCTTCAGTTTGGCGACGCTGTGGGTCTGATGGTTATTTCTGTTGTGTCAACGTTTTCAGGCGCTTCAATAATGTGCCTTACGGCACGGGCAATATCCGCGGGTTTAAGGGCAACAGAACGGTAAGCGTCCATTGCCGCCATCGTTTCCGCATGGGTAATCGTCGACGCCAGTTCACTTTCTACCACCCCAGGATTGACACAGGTCACGCGGATTTTTGAGCTTTCCTGCCGCAGGCCATCAGAAATAGCCCGTACGGCGAACTTGGAAGCACAGTAGACCGCGGCAGTGGGTACGACAGAAAGGGCGCCAATTGAGCCAATATTGATTATCTGTCCGGAACCCTGCGCTTCCATCAACGGAAGTACGGCACCAATCCCCCACAGCACGCCCTTGATATTGACGTCAATGATGCGTTCCCATTCGTCCTGTTTTCCGGCTGCAAGCGGTGAAAGCGGCATAACGCCCGCATTATTGATGAGAACATCAACCCTGCCCCAGTTATCAAGCGCGGCCTGAACAAAAGCGGCCATAGATACCCGGTCTGTGACATCCAACAAATGTGCTTGCGCGATACCGCCTGCGCTGCAGATTTCCGCTGCAATGGCTTCAATACGCGCCAGTCTGCGTGCTCCCAGTAACACCTTCGCGCCTGTCGCCCCTAACTCTCTGGCAATACCTTCCCCAATACCACTGGATGCGCCGGTAATTAATATAACCTTATTCATAACGTTCTCCTTCAAATGGGTTCGGAGAGAGAATAGGACGTTACGATAAGTTCAGGTATCCTGCTTTCAATGTACTCAGTGGTTAGCAGCATTAAACAATGAAAATCGATCTTAACCTTTTGCCCGTTTTTATCGCGGTAGCAGAAGAAGGTAATTCCAGTAAAGCCGCCGCACGGCTGGGTGTGACTCGTTCGGCGGTCAGTCAGGGAATAAGACGGCTTGAAGATACTTTCGGGACGATGCTTGTCATGCGCACCACCCGCGCGGTTAATTTAACGGAAGCGGGAGAACGACTGCATAAATCGCTGTCATTACCTTTAACCGGAATTAACGCTGCGTTCGAAGAGATCGTTTCTGACCCTGTGCCACGTGGACTTCTCAGAATCGCGGTGACATCAATAGCGGAAGAATTCCTGTCAGGTCCGTTGATCGCTTCGTTTGCAGCGGCCAATCCGGCCGTGACGCTCGATATTGTTGTGACGGACGAAGAGTTTGATATCGTGGCTGCAGGTTACGATGCCGGCGTAAGGCTTGGAGAAGTCATTGAAAAAGACATGATTGCGGTTCCCCTGACCGGTGAGCAACGCGAAATGGTGGTCGCATCCCCTTCCTACTTCACTGCCAACGGCCTGCCTGTTCATCCGCGCGATCTTGTACATCACCAGTGTATCGGCTGGCGCCAGTCCCCGCATATTCCGCCTTATCGCTGGCCATTTGAAGAGAACGGAAGCGCGTTCGACCTTGCGATTGAGCCGCAAATTACCACTAATGATCTGCGTCTGATGTTGAGGCTGGCTCTAACCGGCGGAGGCATCACACTGGCCACTCAGGAAACGTTCAGGCCCTATATTGAGAGCGGTGAGCTTGTATCCGTACTTGATGACTTTCTGCCAAAATTTCCAGGCTTCTATCTGTATTTCCCTCAGCGTCGCAATATGGCACCAAAGCTTCGCGCCCTGATTGACCACATCAGGAAATGGCGGCAACAATCGACGTAAATTCCTGCACAGGTTCTGTTTCATATCAGACCCGCGTGTTGAAGAAGGGGCGGTGTTGGAGGTGGGTTGAATAACCCTTTACAGGGATGATGCTTCCGCAACGGCACCATAACAGGACGCAGTTTGTCCCATTCGAATATTTTCAGCGGCTCAAACCGGTCTTTAAGCTTGACCTAAACTTAACCTGAGCTTTTAGAATGCATGTTTTGCTACGCATTGGGCGGATTGGGTATATGAAAATAGTCGATGTTGGTTTTACGCACGTTGCATTCGCTGTCAGAGACTTAGATAAGAGCATTGCTTTTTATGAACGCTATGCCGGTATGGTTGTTGTCCACCGTCGCGAACCCAACGTTCCGGATGCACGTAAAGTGGCATGGCTCAGTGATCACAGTCGTCCATTTGCGCTGGTTTTGGTTCAGTCAGACAAGGTCACAGACACGCCCTTAGGTCACTTTGGGCATCTCGGCGTGGCATGTGCCAGCCGGGAAGAAATGGATAAGAAAATTAAAATGGCGCGCACTGAAGGTGTTTTGCGTAAAGAGCCTGAAAATGCGGGTGATCCTGTGGGTTATTACGTTTTCTTCGCTGATCCTGATGGCAATACGCTGGAGCTTTCTTACGGACAGCGAGTGGGGCTTGAGGCCATTGGCAGCATGGCTTCTGATTAAAAGCCCGTTAACAAAAGCGGTATTATTTCAGCAGGATGCGTGCCACCAGCTGTCCGGTATCGTTCTCTGTCCACTAACGGTATTTGATGACTATGCTGAACGGATCATAAAGCCTGCATTCCCGGTGCTCAACATCGTTATTTTGCCAAAGAACGTCGCGCCATGATGTCTTGTGCATAACCTTCAATACCAATATGGTGATCATGACTGATCTGAGAGATAAAGCTCTGCAGGAATTCGGGTGTTGAGTGAAGCGTGTCGGCAACGAGGTTATCGAAATCGCGCTGGGTTAAGCGGTCATTTCCTTTTAGCGTCGAATGCTGAAGCACTGTATGCGCAGTAATTTCGAGAACGGCGCGTCGGTAATTATCAGTCAGCAGGACATCAAGATCTTCCCGCTTAATCTCAAATGCAAATTCATAAGTGATAAATCCCGAATCGACAGGGAGTGAGTAGATCAGTTTGCCCCCTTCCTGAACGACATGAGGTTCATAGCCTTCTCCCATAAGATGCACTGACTGCATATCTCGCTCCTTTTTTGTCCTAAACTATTGAAGATGACTCGCTGAAATAACAACGTTTTTATGTCTTATCGGCTTGATGGCAGGCGGCAAGGTGCTCTGCATCCGTGCCCTTCACGCCCATAATGACACAGGTCTCCCGCAGCGTCGCAACACGAAGTCGCTACGCGTCATACGTCGAAGTGGAAACGGCTGTTCAGGCCTGCATTTACCCCTGCCCATGAGTATCAGCATCTCAAACGTAATGCATGACGTTGTTAATGATTAAAAGATTTCTTTGAATGAAATACCGATATATGCACGGGGATTTAACGAAATGACTTTCGCACAATATATTGTGGATGGGGCATAACATGCAGATTTTAAAAACGTTGCTGTGCAACGTTATATCATTGGTGCTGCCAGAGTAGCCCTTTCGTCCCTGAGGCAATAAAAATTGAATACACTGTCTTCTGGACAACGATCTTCAAAAAAATGATAAGGAAGCCGATGAACGATGTAACCTGTGTACCTGATGGTGAGCTCTACGATGCCACTTACGATGAGCGCATTCTTCATCTCCGGGATCAGGCCAAGGCACTCTGTTATGACTATAACCTGAGTCGACCCGACAATAAGGAGGCGCGCCTGGCTATCCTGCAGCGGCTTCTTAAAAAGTGCGGCAACAACCCTGTTATTGAACCGCCTTTCTACTGTGACTATGGCGCTAACATCAGGGTTGGCGACAATTTTTATGCTAACCATCATCTTGTTATTCTTGATGGGGCGGACGTGGTGATCGGGGATAATGTTTTTCTCGCCCCAAACGTCGGTATTTATACCGCAGGCCATCCTCTGGATTCTGAACGCCGTAATCAGGGACTTGAATATGCGCTTCCCGTGACCATCGGCAATAATGTCTGGATCGGCGCAGGTGTCAGCATTGTTCCGGGCATTACCATCGGCAATGACGTTGTCATCGGGGCGGGAAGCGTCGTGGTTAAAGATATTCCGTCAGGCGTACTTGCTGCAGGCAACCCTTGTCGTATTATTCGCGAAATCAATGACGAAGACCGTGCCCGCACCGCATTTTGCCCAGGGAAAACCCCAAGGTGAGATCGGCATTTTGCGTGATCGAACAGGAAATATCGCTATGGCCGAACAGGTCAGTCAGGTCATGAAGTCAAAACCAGGGCAGGCTATTGCCGGTATTGCACCAGCGTCCTGAGCAGCGACGCTGGAGAGGGCTTACTGGCGAGCCTGGGCCAGAAGATAAGCGAGGCTGCCGCAGTGCTTTCTGTACGCTGTGGCTATTCACCGCCGCGTTATAAGACGATTCTTCAGATTAACGTTAAGCAATTTAAAAAGTGATGGCTTTTATTGCTGCTGTACAAGCCCGCAAGGAAAGCCATGCCCCTCCGGAGAGAAGATCTGGAGAACGATCGCCGTCAGAGGTGGGTAACGTCAAGCAACGTCGACCATCAGGAGTCACGGTTATCGTGTTAACGGAAAGACATAAAAAATTTCTGCTCCGAAGGGGAGATTCGTGATTACAATTCCTCGCAATGTTATTCACTTCAACTAGGTTTCACACTAATACTGACGCAGGCAAAAGGGGTTATCGGGCAAAGGCCGAACGTCTGGAATCTGTCACCTGATGGGCAGTGTGCATCGGCGTCATAAACGAAATTATCTTGTTATGGATTTAAGACCGAAAATCATTTATCCCTGCTGGTTATTATTCTTTGAGGATGCGTTATGACCCCATTTTTACCTCTGCTTGACGTACAGGATGTGACGCTTTCAAGCCAGGGACGCACGCGACTCCTCCCCGTTTCTTTACAGATTCATCACGCAGACTCGCTTGTCCTGACCGGCCCTTCCGGCAGCGGCAAAAGCACACTTCTCAAAATTATGGCTTTATTATTAAACCCAACCGCTGGGCAAATTCGCTTCAGGGGGCAGGATATCACTGCGCTTAACACCGAAGAATATCGCCAGCGGGTGTCTTATTGCTTTCAGACCCCACAGCTATTCGGTAACACGGTCTATGAAAATCTGGCACTGCCGTGGCAACTTCGCCAGCAGAAGCCCCAGCGCGACCACCTTGTGGCAGCCCTGGAAAGCGTGAATCTGTCACCGGAGATGCTGAATAAACCGGTTGAGCAACTTTCAGGTGGGGAAAAGCAGCGTGTCGCACTGCTTTGTCATCTGCAATTTGTGCCTGATGTCCTGTTACTCGACGAGGTGACCAGCGCGCTGGATGAAGATAATAAACGGGTGGTTCATGCGTTGATTAACAGCTTTGTCACCAGCGATCAGATGGCGGTTGTGTGGGTCAGCCATGATGTTAATGAAATACAGCACGCCACACGTCTGTTACGTTTGGCGCCGTCAGAAAAGGAGAATAATGTTGAGTCAGCATAATATTACTGACACCTCGCTACTGCTGTCCCTGATCCTGGTGGCCGTGGCAATGCTGATCAGCCAAAAAGAGAAACTGGGTATGGGGAAAGACATCCTCTGGAGCGTAACCCGGGCCATCATTCAGTTGGTCATTATCGGTTATGTTTTGACGTCGATTTTTGCTGTCAACAATAGCTGGCTGACGGTGTTGATGGTGCTGTTTATTTGCGTGAATGCCGCCATTAACGCGGGAAAACGCAGCCGTAATATTGAGCATGCCGTTGTGATCTCCTTTGTAGCGATCGTCAGCGGAACGGTCATGACGCTGGCTATTTTGGTGTTGAGCGGTGCGATCGCGTTTCTGCCCATGCAGGTTATCCCCCTTTCGGGAATGATTGCCAGTAATGCCATGATTGCGGTGGGCCTGTGTTACAGCAATCTGAACCAGCGCTTTAGCGATAACCGCCAAAAAATTTTGGAAATGCTCAGTCTTGGGGCACCGGTAAAGCTGGCTTCAGCGCGCATCATTAGTGAAAGTATCCGGGCTGCCATGATCCCAACAGTGGATGCGGCTAAAACGGTCGGTCTGGTGAGTTTGCCTGGCATGATGTCTGGATTGATTTTCGCAGGCATTGATCCATTAAAAGCGATTAAGTACCAAATGATGGTTACGTTTATGCTTATTGGCACGGCCAGCTTGTCGACCATCATTGCAGCCTACCTGTCCTATCGGCGATTTTATACTGCCCGTGCACAGCTCAAAATGACCTTGTAGGCGATTTTTAACGCGAGTCTGGCTGTGCTCGCCTTTGCTCGTGGCAGTAACATCGCTGCGCAACGCGTGAGCCTGTTAAATTCACCTCTGTCGTCCTGTTGTTATCGCTTATTTTCAACACAACGAGGTAAAACACATTCATTAAATTTATGCTTAACCATTGGCAAAAAATGCTTTTTTTTGTTAATTTTTGTTCATCGTTATCTGTCGGGCATCACAATAAATGCGCGTTTTAATTGTCGAAAAAGAGCAATCCTGTGGTCACGAGCTGGCATCCCGGTTGTCCTGCCAGGGCATGGTGGCCGACATCGCTTTTGAAGGCAATGACGTAGTCCGTCTTATCAAAAAGAACCCGCCTGACCTGTTTCTCTTCCGGTGTCATCAATTAACGGATCAACACTGCGCGTTGATAGCGCGTTACCGTAAAAGAGGCATAGACGTACCTGTCCTGATTGCGGCGGTGGAGAGCACTAAAGCACTCAGGATTAAGGTCCTGGGCGCAGGCGCGGATGATTTTATTGACGATGATACGGATACAGAAGAGCTGGCAGCGCGTATGCATGCCATCGTTCGCCGTGGTCAGGGCAAGGCCTCATCGCTGATCCAATTGCCCCCCTATGAGCTTGATACCTTTTCCCGACAATTGATGAAAAATGGAACTGACGTCGCGCTGACCTGCTTCGAATATATTATTATTGAGACGCTGATGAAGAATGCCGGAAAAATCGTCACTAAAGAGCGATTGATGCATCAGCTCTATGCCGATGCTGACTATCGAAATCAGGACGTGATCAACGTTCTGGTGTGCAGACTAAACAAAAAGCTGAGCATCGAACCCGACAACCAGATTCGAAGCGTCCGCCGGCTGGGTTATACTTTTCAGCAGCCAGCATGATCTCATTAGCAACCTTAGGGGGAAACCCTTATCTACGCGCTTTTTTTACGCATTATGTACCACGGCGTAAAATGTGTCTTCGCGGTCAGGCGCGACGTAATAACAGCTTGTGAGCAAGTGCCCGCGCGTTGCGATGGCCAAAAGGCCCGGAACACCGGGCCAGCCGAATGAATGAATCCGGAGATGACGTCAGACTCGAAAAGCCTCAACCATTCCGCGCAGCGCATGCGCCTGTTCAGAGAGTGACTGCGAGGCAGAAGAGGATTCCTCAACCAGTGCGGCGTTATTCTGCGTCACCCCATCCATTTGATTCACGGCTACACTAACCTGAGAAATACCTTGCATCTGTTCGGACGAGGCAAGGGCAATGGTATCCATTGTCTCAGCCAGTTCACTCACCATGCCAACCACTTTCAGGATACTCTCGCCTGTTGTTGAGGCGACAACCACACCGCTTTCGACCTGATGAACGGCCTCTTCAATCAACACTTTGATATCTCGTGCCGCATTGGCACTTCGCTGCGCCAGCGTTCTGACCTCGCCAGCCACAACAGCAAAGCCCCGCCCGTCCTCACCCGCCCGTGCCGCCTCAACCGCCGCATTCAGAGCCAGAATATTGGTCTGAAACGCGATACTTTCGATGACGGAGGTGATGTCGCGCACTTTGGTAGCACTCACCGAGATATCGTGCATGGTTTCTGACATTCGCTTAACGTCTTCCTCGCCCGAGCGTGCCAGACTGGCGGTCTCGCGGGCTGATTCAGCCGTCTGCCGGGCGCTCATCGCGTTCGTCTTAACCGTGGCAGTCAACTGTTCCATGCTGGCAGCCGTCTCCTGAAGCGCGGCTGCCTGCTACTCGGTCCGGGATGACAGCTCCGTGTTGCCTTGAGAGATCTCATCAGCAGCGAGTGCAACGGAGGAGGACGTATCCCTGATATGGGTCACCATGCTGCGCAGATTCGTCTGCATGGCATTGAGCGAAGCCAGCAGGCTGGACGTATCATTACGTCGCAGTACGACAGGCGATGTCAGATTACCCGAAGCGATAGCCGCTGCCAGAACCTGCGCCTGCACCGGCTCTCCGCCAAGCTGGCGCATTAACGTGCGGGTAATAATCCAGCACGCCGCGATGGCGATGCCAAAAGAGAGAGCCACCAGCACCGACATCAGAACTGCAGTCTGGGATACCGTTTCCCTCGCATCTTTGACCGTTTTTTCACTGACCTGCATCTGGATTTCAGAAAGTTTATCCAGTGCGTTTAACATCTTACGTTGTACCGGCCTCACTGTTTTCATCAGGTAATCGATCGTTCCCGACGGCGATTTGTTCATGGCTGTTTTACCCGCGAGGGTAAGCATATCCAGGGCTGTATCATCCGTTGCCCGCAGATTTTCAAGGGCGTTTTTTCCTTCTTCTGAAACGTTCACTGCCATGCTGGTAGCCAGCTTGTCTCGGTTCAGTATGTATTTTTCCTTTTGCGCCATCAGCCTGTCCCATTCCGGCTGTTTTTCCTTTTCGTCGGTTAACAGTGCGATGTTTCTTACCGCCACCGAGATGTCCCTGGCCGAGTTGCGCATATCCTGAATCAGGTTGTATCGATACATTTTATTGTTTACCGCATTATCCATGTCATCGCGCGCCTTAAGGAGTGCGTGAAGTGCAATCCCTGTGCAGAGTAGAAACAGGATAATCAGCAGACTAAAACCGGCTGCGAGACGGGTGGCTATTTTCATATTATTTTCCTTTATGGTTCTATACGTTGCTGTGTCGTACTGGCATTGCTGAAAGTATTCGCAGGTAAGCAGGCTACGAATGAAGTTTTTCTCGTCTTAGTACGTTTAACGGCGGACCGGGCATTATTTATAGATCAGAATTGTTAATTTATAGCGGACAAAACGGACGAGACGATAAACCAGGGACGCAAAGCCCAGTACTAATGCGGTTCTGACCATAACGAAGGCAGGCTGAATATATTGTTATAAAAAGTTTCATAACTTCCAAGGACAATTTCAGCAAACGTTTTTTCTTTCTGCCATGCGTTCCATATTAAAATTGAGAGCAGGCAATACGATAAATCAGGTCGCCATCGTCTTCATTATTATCCGGGTGCGATGACCTTTCCAAACCGATAAAAATCGTCCCATTTTTTAATTTATCACTTTGATATAAATATCTTTTTCACACTCACTGTAAACGCCCAATACCTTTCTCCTGAAGATGGCGCTTCTGATGCTGCCTGTAAACTTTAACTTCATGTATTGCTAAAACAGGCGCGCGTACAATGTTTATCAAGTAATGGTTACCATACCGACTTAACACAATTTTTTTCTGTGAAGGATTTCTGAGCGAAGGTAACAGTAAAATGCTTTTTTAAAGTAAACAAAAATAATGACGTTAAGGTTTCTTTAATGTCTTGACCGGAAAATAGGCCTTTTATTCTCCCAACGGACACATACCTAAATGGGCAATGCTCTTGAGACATATAATCAGGCTTTATTCCTGAAAATCAACGCCCTTCCCGGGACGCCTGAATGGCTGATCGATTTTGGCATTTTCTGCGCTCAATACCTGATTTTTTTGCTGCCGCTTATTCTGCTTATCTACTGGTTTGCCGGTGGACGAGAGGAACGTGGAACCGCCTTGTTTGCTGCAGCAACGGTATTTACCGGACTGTCCCTGGGCTTCCTGTGCTCTGCTGTCTGGTTCCATCCGCGCCCGTTTATGATTCGGCTGGGTCATCTCTGGATTGATCACGTGGCGGACTCGTCTTTTCCCAGCGACCACGGTACGCTTTTTTTGAGTATCACACTGGCGTTATTTGCACGACGCAGCTGGCTCGGCGGCATCGCAATGGCACTGATGTCAGCGCTGGTCGCCTGGGCACGTATTTTTCTGGGCGTTCATTTTCCATTAGACATGGTAGGATCACTTGCGATGGCAGTTATAGCCGTGTTGATGACTCAACGCATGTGGCTACACAAGGGCGCATTGCTGCTCTCTCTTTTTGAAGCACTATTACTGTTACTCCTTAGCTTTTTACCCTTTAAGTTTGTTCGCTCGAGCAACAGAAGATGACAGGCGCAGACGCAGAGCGCGCGTGAAGCAGGCCGTTGAAGCGTATCCAGTGCTGGGATTGTTCTCGTAAGATGCGTGTTCGGCAGCGTCCTGCATTAACGTCAGCGTCAGAGGAAGGCCATACTGACCTGTTTTTAGATCTGCTGACATCATCCAAAGCAGGCTTTTGTCATGTCGCTGCGTTTAAACAGTCAGGCTAAACCTGAAACGGGCGACGCCGGGTGCTCAGCCCGCATCCGATTAACCGGGACATCCTCTTCCCTACTCCGCGCCGTGGATTCAGAGCAATCCGAATGCCCCGTAAAAGAGGCGCTGCGCTTAGTGGCGCGCCCTTCTGACCCTTTCCCGCCGGCACGTTAACAGCCAGCAGGGTTAAGCATGCTTTTTTCACTCATCTACACTTTAGCCATTCATTCCCGGCAAGCCTCAGCGGTTTGCCCATGCAAAGGACGACACTATGACTGAACAATCGACAACAAATCACGCCTGGCTTTTGGCTTCACGCCCACAGGGTGAACCAACGGAAGATAATTTCCGTTATGTTGCGCAGCCAACGCCTGAGATCAAAGAGGGCGAGATCTTACTGCGGACGATTTATCTGTCACTCGACCCTTACATGCGTGGACGCATGGACGAGGGAAAATCTTACGCGCCACCGGCCGAGCTGGATCAGCCGATGGTGGGCGGTACGGTCTGTCAGGTCGTCGCATCAAAAAACGGTGAGTTTAAAGAAGGCGACTGGGTACTTTCACAGAGCGGCTGGCAGGAATATGCCGTTTCCAGGGGTAACGATGTTGCCCGCCTGGATAACGATCTGCCCCATCCTTCCTGGGCGCTGGGTATTCTCGGTATGCCCGGCTTTACGGCCTATATGGGGTTAATGGATATCGGTCAGCCGAAAGAAGGTGAAACCCTTGTGGTTGCCGCCGCAACGGGTCCGGTGGGCGCCACCGTGGGCCAGTTAGGTAAAATGAAAGGCTGCCGCGTGGTCGGCGTGGCTGGCGGTGAAGAGAAATGCCGCCATGCCGTTGAAAATCTGGGGTTCGATGCCTGTATCGATCACCACAGTCAGGACTTCGAAGAGCAGCTGAAAAACGCCTGCCCGGACGGTATTGATATCTATTTCGAAAACGTGGGCGGTAAAGTGTTCGATGCCGTGTTCCCGCTGTTGAACACTGCCGCGCGCGTGCCGGTCTGTGGGCTGGTTTCCGCCTACAGCCAGAAAGAGCTGCCTGCCGGTCCGGACAGAACCTCGCTGATTATGGCAGGCATTCTGAAACGCCGTATTCGCATGCAGGGTTTCATTATTTTCCAGGACTACGGCGATCGCTATCCGGAGTTCCTGAAAGCCATGACCCCGCTGGTGGAGAACAAGAAAATTCAGTATCGCGAGCACGTCATTGAGGGCCTGGAAAATGCCCCTAAAGCCTTTATTGATATGCTGAACGGCAAAAACTTTGGGAAAACGGTCGTTAAAGTGGCCTCGTAATCCCGCTCTGGCTGGCAAAATGCAACGTCACTGACGTTGCATTTTTTTTATCAGGCCGGGCGGGAAACATGATCTGCCGCCGCATTGTTGGCTTTAGCGACCGCGCCCGCAAGTTTATCGCCAGCGTTAAGCGCCTGACACAGCACGCCCATGAAGCAGTCGCCCGCGCCATGGGTGCTGACCAGGATGACCTGACGGGCAGGAAAAGCCTGCGTTTCCCCTGCTTCACTGAAGGCCACGCCGTGCTCTCCGGCAGTCACCACCACGCGGTCGAAACGCAGTGCCAGCTCTGCTGCAGCCTGCCTGGCTGAGGCCAGATCGGTCACCGCGATGCCGGTCATGTCCCGGGCTTCAACCCCATTCACCACCAGCAAATCAATGCAGCGCGCAAATTCGGGAGAGAGTGGCCGGGCCGGTGCCGCATTAATGCACACCGGAATCTGCTGCCGCCGCGCCGCCTGCGCCGCGACCAGATTAATGGCTTCCGGCACCTCATTCTGCAGCACCAGCATCGACACATCCTGCCAGAAACCGGCCTGCATGAACGGCTCGGCAGCGATATGTTGATTGGCGTTGGACACCACCACCGCGCCGTAATCGCCTTCAGCATCGGTAATGGCAACGCTCATGCCAGACGCAATATCGTCAATCCTCGTGACCGCATCGGTATTCACCCCTGCCTGGCGCAGCGTTTTCAGCAAAAACGCGCCCTGTTCATCGGCCCCTACCGCACCAATAAAACGGACATCTGCACCTGCTTTTGCGGCCGCTATCGCCTGATTGCCGCCCTTGCCCCCAAACTTGTAGTGGCAGGCGGTTCCCATAACCGTTTCGCCTTTTTCAGGCCGATGATGCGCATCCAGCATAATGTCGTAGTGAAGACTGCCGGTAACTGCAATTTTACTCATGCTCAGAATTCCCGCAGATCCTGAACCGCATGCTGGGTTTTCATCAGGTTTTTCTCCGCACGCGTTAAATCCTTTTTCGCGATGGCCACGAACAGCGCATCCAGTATATTCAGCTGGGCAATTCGTGATGCGGCATTTTCACCTAACAGATGCGATCCCTGAGAAGTTGAATTAAGTACCACATGCGCATGACGCGCAATAGGCGACTCGGCGTAATTCGTAATCACAATCACTCTGGCACCGTTACGTCCGGCTAATTTAACCGGATCGTTAACAGCACGCGTCGCACCGGAGTGACTAATCGCAATCACGACATCATCGTCAGATAACACGGCGGCAGACATCAGCATAATATGGGCGTCATCGTAGGCGGTGGACTTAATGCCGATCTTCAGCATCTTGTGGGAGAGATCGCGGGCAACCGTGGCCGATCCCCCTACCGCATAAAGATCAATATGACGCGCCTTAAAAATAATATCTGCTGCGCGGTTAAATTGAGATACATCTAAAATCGACAACGTTTCTTCAATAGCCTGAATAGATGTTCTGAAGACTTTTGCCAGTAATTGTTCCGATGAATCATCGGGCTCAATTTCCGCATGTAAACCTGCCACTTCAGAGGCGTTATAATAAATTAAACTGCTTCTGAAATTCCTGAACCCCGTGAAGTTAAGCTTTTTAGTGATCTTAACTATCATGGCTTCCGATACGCCGTTTTCCTGCGCAATCTCTTTTAAAGACGTGTGTTCGGTGATATCCGTTCTGGCAATGATTGCCTCAATGACTCGCCGTTCTAACGGCGTCAGTTGGGGTAATCGCATACGAATTTGAGCGCCAATGGCTCGCGGATCTTGCTTCATTACTTGCCTCGGGTCGCTCGGTCAATCAACATCGCTATGATAATAATAAGACCCGTAGCGAGCAATTGATAAAACGCCTGAATATTAAGCAAGGTCAGGCCGTTACGTAACGCCCCGAGAATAATCACGCCAATCAGGGTGCCAAAGATACTGCCTTTGCCGCCCATCAGTGACGCACCGCCGATGGCAGCGGCCGCAATGGCATCCAGCTCCCACAGGTTGCCGATGGTGGGTTCCGCCGCACCCAGACGGCCAATCAGAATCAGCGACGCCAGAGAGGCCAGCATGCCAGAGATCACGTAAACCGTGACTTTGGTACGTTTAACCGGCACACCTGCCACGCGGGCCGCTTCTTCATTACCGCCAATCGCCAGAATGTACTCTCCCAGCGGGGTTTTATTCATGACCGTCCAGAGGCACAGCGCAATCACGGCGACCACGACGATCGGCGTGGGCACGCCGAACACCGTGCTGTTGATCAGGCTACGGAACGACATGGGAATACCGAATACGGGATTACCGCCGGTGGAGATCAGCGCGATAGCACGAAACAGCGACAGGCCACCCAGCGTGACGATAAAGGGTTGCAGGCCGGCATAAGCGATAAGCGTCCCGCTAAATATCCCGCTGACTGCGCCGACGCAAAGCGTGGCCATGATGGCCAGCGGCACCGGCACGCCAGACACCATCAGCGTGGCACCTAACACCGCAGAGAGCGCAGCCGTTGGCCCAACCGATAAATCGATTCCGCCTGAAATGATCACCAGCGTCATGCCCAGCGCAATTAAGGCATTAATGGAGGACTGCTGCAGAATATTGAGCAGATTCGGAACGGTAAAAAATACCGGCGACAGAAAAGAAAATGTCACCACAATAATCAGTAATCCAATTAACGTGCCGGCATCGCGCAGATTAAATTTTAACAGCGGAGAGGCGCGGCTCACCGGCTGCATGTTCGTTTCAGTCGTCATGGTTATCGCCTTTATATACAGGTATGAGATCAGGCAGTTTCAACATCTTTAATGGCAAAACGGGCAATATTTTCTTCGGTGATAGCCTCGCCCTTTAACTCTTTGGTTATTTTCCCTTCGCGCATCACCAGTACACGATCGGAGATACGAATGATTTCCGTCATTTCCGATGAGACAACAATAATGGCTTTACCTGCCTTCGCCAGTCGTTCAATTAAATTATAGATTTCTGACTTGGCACCAATATCAATGCCGCGCGTGGGTTCATCAAATAAAAAGACTTTTGCGTCAGCGGCTACCCAGCGTCCGATAATGACTTTTTGTTGATTACCGCCACTGAGCGTACCGATGGTTTTCTCAATATCCATGGGGCGTAGTTTAAGATCGTTCATCACCTCATGTGCTGCCCTGTTTAACCGCTGCTTATTGATCACGCCGCCCAGGGTGAACTGACGCATGGACGGCAGCGCCATATTCATTTTCACCGGGCGGGCTTTAATGATGCCCTCTTTTTTACGATCTTCCGGCACCAGACCAATCCCCGCTTTTATGGCAGCGCTGATATTATGGTTTGGAACGGAATACCCATTGACCTTCACCGTGCCGCTGCTGCGCCTGTCGATACCGGCAATCAGCTTAAGCAACTCAGTACGTCCTGCGCCGACCAGCCCCGCAATGCCCAACACTTCCCCGGCGTTGACGCTAAAATTAGCGGGCGATATTTCATTGCCACGCGCCAGATTTTCGACGCGTAATACTTCCTGAGCGGTGACAAAGGCGTTGTGATCGAGCCGTTCTATTTTGCGCCCGACCATTTTAGCCACGATGCTTTCTTCATCTTCATCGCAGATGTTCACCACCCCAACCTGTTTGCCATCGCGCATGATCGTCGCCCGGTCACAGACTCTGAAAATCTCGTTCATCTTATGTGATACATAGATTAAAGAGACGCCCAGCGATTTGAGGTCGGCGATCAGTTCAGCCAGCCGGTCAAACTCGCGCGGCGTCAGACTGGAAGTCGGCTCATCCATCGCGATGATTTTGGCGTCATCCAGCAACGCACGGGCTATTTCGACAATCTGCTGCTGCGAAACCTTAAGATGTTTAATCGGGCTGTTGGGATCGATCGTCGGATCGAGCCGTTTCAGAATCAGCGCGGCACGCGACAGCTGGGCTTTTTTATCGACCCACCAGCCTTTTGCTTTGGTCAGTGGGCGGCCCAGAAACATATTCTGCGCGACCGAGAGCTCTGGAACATGCTGCAGTTCCTGATGGATCATCGCGATCCCCGCATGACGCGCGCTGAGTGGGCTTTTCATCTGCACCGTCTGGCCGTTGACGCTGATTTCGCCACTGTCCGCGCCGCGCACGCCGGAGAGAATGTTTAGCAGCGTAGATTTGCCCGCGCCATTCTCACCGATCAAGGCATGTACTTCACCGGGCTTCACAAAAAAGTCGACATTTTGTAAAGCTGCGGCGCTGCCGTAGGTTTTGTTGATGCCGCGCATCATTAAACGATACTGTTCCATACGCTCTCCGCCAGGCTTACTGTTTAGCTAACAGTTGACGCAGCTTTTCCATGTCCTGAGTGGAAAACGCATCCGCATTCTCTTTGGTGATCAGCGCCTGCGGTGTGGACACCACGCGTGAGATTTTCTGGCCGTTAATCAAACGCAGCATCACATCCATCGCCACTTCACCCGTCAGCACCGGGAAGCTGTCCACGGTACCGGTCAGTTCGCCGCGCTTGATGGAGGCATAGGCATCGGAGATCCCATCGGTTCCGAATACGGCCACCTGTTTGGCTTTGTCCATGGCGCGTACCGCTTCCACCACGCCCAGCGCCATCGTGTCGTTATTGGCATAAAAACCGATCAGGTCAGGATGCTGTTGCAGGATAGTGCTCGCCGCATTAAAGGCCTGCTCACGACTCCAGTTAGCCGGTACGCTGGCCACCACATTGAATTTGCCGTTGGCCTTGAGCGTTTCTTTAAAGCCGCTGGTGCGCTGACCGGCAGCATAGACGCCAGGCTGTCCTTCGATCACCGCAACCTTGCCGCCCTGCGGATGGTGCTCAATAAACCATTTCGCTACGCGCACGCCGTTGTCTTTCTGGACATTACCGACGTAGTGTTCCGCATTCGGCATCACCGCGTCATTGACGTTCACAACCGGGATTTTTTTACTGTTGGCGCTTTCCAGTGCAGGCTCAAGGTTAATGTCGGTTTGCGGAGAGACCAGCAGGCCGTTATAGCCCTGAGAAATCATGGTTTCGGCAATCGACAACTGGCCCAGTTGATCGTCTTCATTTGCTGCGGCCTGATAAGCCACGGTGATGCCATATTTTTTGGCGGCGTTCTGGTAGCCTTCGCCCAGCAAACGCCAGTATTCATTGGTCAGGGTTTTGGATACGCCACCGATTTTGAGCGATTTATCGACTTTCGGCATCGCGCCATAGCGACTGTCGAGCGTTGACCAGTCGGTGCGGTCCTGTTCCGTGTCGGACTTAAGCGGTGCCAGATCGGCGGCATAAACGCTGGCACACAAGAGCGACGAAGCGATAACGGCGAGTAAACGTTTTTTCATTTTTTCAGCCTTTTATTCTGCGTTTGTAGGGTAAGAAATTGCTGTTCTGCAGCCGGCGTCGTGCGTTAACGCGCCAGCATAATGTCGTTGACGATTTGCTGTGAGGCGACCGCATCCTGACGGCTGATTGCCGCTGCCAGCGCCGGATTATCATTAAGCTGGTCGCAAAGCTTGAGTAATCGCGTCACGGTGGCAATGTTGGTTTCGGCTTCACGTACTGGATCCAGTCCGCTGGCATCCGGGAAGGTGTCAAAATAGTAGGCGCCCTGATAACCATCACGCTGCATCTGCCACAGAAACTCCAACGTGGCGCGCGGATTAACCGATGCCGCCATCAGTCCGTCGTCACGTTTCCCCCAGCCGTCGTTTAAATCCAGCCCCAGCAGCCGGGAACGACGCGCCACCATGGCCGCCGCCCAGGCAGGAATTTCATTGGCGAACAGGACATGGGCGAAATCCAGCGTGATGCCGAGATTCGGGCTTCCGGCCTCTTCGACGGCCAGCAGGCAGGTGGTCACGTTGGGAAAAATGCTGTAGGCACGCGGCTCGTTGGGTTTGTATTCAATGCTCACATCCACGTCCGGCGCGTAGTCGGCGATTTCACGTACCGCGCTGACGGCGTCTTCCCAGATTTTTTTGTAATCGACCTGGAAGCAGTAGTCGAAACCGTCCTGACCCATCCATAACGTCATTAAGCGGGAGCCAAATTCCCGTCCGGTATCGATTCCCCGCTTGGTCAGGTCAATCGCCTCACGGCGAATTTTTGGATCCGGATGGGTAAATGCGCCAATTTTGAACTGCGGTGCATCCCACCGCATCTGCATGCCGTTGACCGCCAGCCCGGCATCCTCAATAGCCTGGCGCAGCGTTTTACTGTCACTGGTGAGGTGCTGGGGATAGTTGAGATCCAAATGCGTTAAGCCTTTAACCTTGCCTGCGCGCGCCACCATTTGCAGTACAGAGGGCTTGCCCTGCAAATCTGGCCAGTAGAGATGTGCCCCCGAAGCAAAGGAGTTAAGACGAGTAGCAAACTTTAAATCTGACATGAGGCTCAATCCTTAGTAACAGGGTTGTAATGTACTTTCCTTTTTCACAACTAACTGTGAAGTTATATTAGAATTTACACTTCTCGCTTGAACACGCAATCCTTGTTGCCGCTGAAATAACCAAAATGCGAGAGCGGTCACGGATTAATCAGCGCGGGCAACGATCTGCGGGAGAAGCCAGTAAAACGTGGACGACTGCGCCAGGTCAGCCATGGCCGGCAGCAGTAAATGTGAAAACCCGGGAGGATTAGCCGATGCAATGGCCAGATATGCGCTACGCTTACTCCATGCATTACCCTTATAAAAATGGAGACTATTTCGATGAGTCATGATGAGCGTAAACCCACCACAACCGATGCCGGTATTCCGGTGGCCAGCGATGAGCATTCCCTTTCCGTCGGTCCCGATGGCCCCCTGGTGCTTCACGACCATTACCTGATTGAGCAGATGGCCAACTTCAACCGGGAACGCATTCCCGAGCGGCAGCCCCATGCGAAAGGAAGCGGCGCATTTGGCTTTTTTGAGGTGACTGAAGATGTGAGTCGCTACACCAAAGCCAACGTTTTTCAGCCGGGCACGAAAACTGACGTGGTGATGCGTTTTTCAACGGTGGCTGGCGAGCGCGGCAGCCCGGATACCTGGCGCGATCCGCGCGGATTTTCCATTAAGTTTTATACCCGCGAAGGCAATTACGACATGGTGGGCAACAATACACCGGTGTTCTTTATTCGCGATCCCATGAAGTTTCAGCACTTTATTCGCTCGCAAAAGCGCCGCGCCGATAACAATCTGCGTGACAATGATATGCAGTGGGATTTCTGGACGCTGTCACCCGAATCCTCGCATCAGGTCACCTGGCTAATGGGCGACCGTGGGATTCCCAAAAACTGGCGTCATATGAATGGGTATTCCAGCCACACTTATATGTGGGTCAATGAACAGGGTGAAAAGTTCTGGGTGAAATATCATTTCCACACCGACCAGGGCATTGAATACCTGACGCAAGAGCAAGCCGATAAACTGGCAGGCGAAGATGGCGATTACCATACGCGTGACCTGTTTATGTCGATCAAAAACGGCCAATTCCCGAGCTGGACCCTGTACATGCAGATCATGCCGTTTGCTGAGGCTGACAGCTATCGTTTCAATCCTTTCGATTTGACCAAGGTGTGGCCGCACAGTGATTATCCACTGATCAAAGTTGGCAAGCTGACGCTGAACCGCAACCCAACGGACAACCATGCGCAGATTGAACAAGCCGCATTTGAACCGAATAATCTGGTCCCCGGCATCGGGCTCAGCCCGGATAAGATGCTGATTGGTCGCGTGTTTGCCTATGCCGACGCCCATCGCGCACGGCTTGGAGTGAATTATAAACAGATCCCGGTTAATGCCCCGCAGTCGCCGGTAAACAGCTACAGCAAAGACGGGGCGATGCGGATGAATCCGGTATCCGACCCGGTTTATGCCCCCAACAGCAAAGGCGGCCCGGTGGCAGATGGCGACCGCTATCCCACCGACTCGGTCTGGTCAGCCAGCGGCGACATGGTTCGTGCTCCTTACTCACTGCGTCAGGACGATGACGACGTGGGCCAGGCAAATACCCTGATCAACAAGGTAATGGATGATGCCGCGCGCGACAGGCTGGTCAACAACGTTAGCGGTCATCTGCTGAACGGGGTTGAAGAGCCGGTGCTTTCGCGAGCGTTTCAGTACTGGCGCAACATCGACCAGACCATTGGCGATCGTATCGCCAGCAAGGTGCAGGAAGCACGCGCTAAGCGATAACCCGCACATCTGACGGTGGCGTAAGCCACCGTTACTCTTTTGCGCAAACGCGCTCAGCCATGTCTGGCACAAAACAGCTCAATATCCCCTGACTGAAAATCGGCCAGGTTAGCCATGATTTTTTCCAGCGGCCAGTTCCACCAGGCAATGTGCTGTAGCCGGGTTGCAATCGCCGGATGAAAACGAACGCGGATTGGTTTAGCCGGCACGCCACCCACGACGGTATAGGGCGCCACATCTTTGGTCACCACCGCACCTGCCGCCAGCACCGCACCATCGCCTACCGTCACGCCAGGCAGGACAATCACGCCATGACCTATCCAGACATCGTTGCCAATGATCACCCGGTCTTCGCGGCGGGCGCTGAAAAAACCGTGGTCGCGCGTGGCCGTAGCATCGTAATACTCCGGACAATAGGTGAAGCGGTGTTGCGACGCCCGATCCATCGGATGGTTAGGTGCACCGATGCGTACCTGATTGGCAATGGCGGTGAAGCGGCCTATTGCGCTGTCTGCGATGCAGCAGTGTTCACCGACGTAAGAGAAGTCGCCAAGGGTGCTGTATTCAAGGTAACTGTGCGCCAGAATTTCACACTGTGAGCCAATCTGGGTTTCGCGCATACGTACGCTGGCGTCAATTTCGGTCTGCTGGAGTTTGGCGGGTTTGACAATGGCAAGTGACATGAAAAGGCTCCCGGAACTGGTCTGATGTCTGGATAAGTTGTGCCTTTCAGGCACCCGATTGCCGCGCCACTGTAGCCGGGAAAGATGACAGGCAATTGACAACGAAAAAGGCGGAGTGGTTAGCTCCGCCTTGGTCAAAGTTCCGGTTAATTTGCATGACCGGTCAGTTGCATAAGGGCAACGATGATCTGCAAGATGATCCGGATGATTTCCAGAATCAGCTTCGTCAGTTCCATCACTTTCCTTCTCCCGCAACAGGAGCGCGCTGTTCAGCAACCAGGGCCTTACCGTTACCCGCCAGGTGCCTGAGCACAACTTTGTGGAGAGGGCTGAGCGGCACTCGGGGTTTAAGCCACAGGTCAGCACCACCTGTTACCTGCCGGGATTTGCATTACCGAGCTCCCCTGGAAGCAATCAGTTAACCCTGCGGCGATACCCAACACTCAACACATGTATAAATATACAGTATTTTCGCCAAACTTGAAGTCTTGCGCAGCCCTCTTTACAATCAATTTGTGGAGAGTGCTGAGCACCTCGTTCGCCATCCGGTTACCCGCCGGGCAACGAACGCATAAAAAAAGGATTTGGCGTAATGCCAAATCCTTTTTTTGTGCCTGCAGTTTAGCCTTAGTTCGCCGAACTGACGCGCCAGATCGTGTCACCGGCGTCATCCGCAATGATCAGACCGCCCTGTTTGTCGCTGGCCAGACCGACCGGTAAGCCACGCACCTGTTTCTCGTCTTGGGTTAAGAAGCCGGATACCACGGTTTGCGGTTGCCCTACCGGTTTACCGTTCTCAAACTTCACCCAAATCACTTTGTAACCGTTGAGGGGTTTGCGGTTCCAGCTGCCGTGCTCACTGATAAACGCGCCACCGCGATACTGCGGCATGTTCTCAGCGCCGTAGAACAGCAGTCCGAGCGGTGCGACATGCGAACTCAGCGCATAGTCAGGCTTAATCGCCTTTTCAACCAGGTCCGGCCGCTGTGGCTGCGCCCGCACGTCAACATGCTGGCCGAAATAGCTGTAAGGCCAGCCATAGAAGCCGTTCTCTTTAACCGAGGTCAGGTAATCAGGCACCAGGTCAGAGCCGATTTCATCACGCTCATTAATCACCGCCCATAGCTGCTTCGTCTGGGGTTCCCAGTCAAGGCCGGTGGGATTACGCAGCCCGCTGGCATAGATCCGGCTGGCGCCGCTGGCGGCATCCACTTCCAGAATCGCGGCGCGGCGATATTCGGCGCCAATGCCGTTCTCGGTAATGTTGCTGTTGGAACCGACGCCGACATAGAGCTTGCTGCCGTCCGGGCTGGCCAACAGCGCTTTCGTCCAGTGGTGGTTAATGGGCCCGCCAGGTAACTCGGTGACCCACTGGGGCGCGGTGCGAATTTCGGTTTGCCCTTCGCTGTAGGGGAATTTCACCAGACTGTCTGCGTTAGCCACATACAGCGTGTTCCCCACCAGCTGCATACCAAAGGGGGCACTCAGGTTTTCAATAAAGCGATGCTGTTCCCATTTACCGTTTACGTTGCGCAGCAGCGTGATGCGGTTGCCGCCCTTGCCCCCTTTGCCCGAGGCATTTTTGACCAGCCCGGTGATCAGCTTTTTGGGCTTGGTGGTCGGTTTTGGCATGCCGTTCGATTCGGCGATCAGGATGTCGTTATTCGGCAGAACATAAACCTGACGAGGATGCTGAAGATGGTCGGCAATTTTTTCAATTTTCAGCCCCTGCGCCACGGTTGGCTTTTCACCGTTCTTCCAGGGTGCGCCTTCCGGTACCTGCATGGGCGGCACCATAAAGTTTTTGGCTTCCGGTAACTCGGGATTGGCACCGATTTGCTTTTGCGGATCGATCGTCGCCCCGGTATCACAACCCGCCAGCAGGGCCATCATCGTCAGCGCAATAAGGGATTGTTGCGGCATTTTCATTATGGCTTCTCCTTAAGCAGTACGTTGACGTAGCGCAAGTTGCACGTTCGCCAGCAGCAGAAGTATCACGACCAGGGTCGACAGAATCGCCGCCGTTGGCACCACCGCATACGCATCACGGCTGTGAATAAAGGCATTGGCAATGGCCAGAATGATGGCGACCAGAGAGAGCCAGAAATGGGTTTTCTCTGGCGCAGTGCTGCCGCGAAACATATAAATCAGACTAATTATTCTGGGCAGGATGGCAATCACAAGGCCAATGGCGATTAACCAGCTGGCACTGATTGACCAGAGAATGATAAAGGTTTTCATATAGATGATATCGAACAGCCAGGCCGCCACGAAAAAGCCAAGCGGTACAGGCTCCAGAAGAGCATACAGCGTCACGGCGACGGCCGAACGTCCAGAGGTATTGCGCATGTTTTTCTCCATTTTGAATAATATTACAGCTCAAGCACAGCGCATTACTTTTCCATCACGCCGTAAACCTGCCTGTAAAATATTAGTAAATCTGAAGAAAAATGACGGTTTTAATTCACATTATCGCGGATTTAACCTGACCCGCACCGCTGTCAGGCGGCGATGAGAGAAAACGTCCCGGATAATCGGCCGTAATCGCCTGTTCCAGGGTATGGCGCCCGAACAGCCTGTAGCGGTTGAGCGCGATACCGTTGTAGAAAAAATTACTGATGGGGTCGGGAAACGCGCGCAGGACGCTTAGCGCCCGCCACGGCAGCGGTAACTGCTGCATCACCCGCAGCACCGCCTGGGCACGCAGCCAATGACCATCGTTACGGATGTAGACGATCGTATTGATATTATCCTCGGGCAGGCCGGCCCATTTCAGCAGCCCTTTGCCCTGTTCACTTTGCACGGACGCAAAACGAACCTGCCGCGCCAGCCGATGGCGCAGCAGAAAACGCACCCAGCCCGTACAGAGTTTACATACGCCATCATAAAGCACGACGCTCTCGCCCGTTTGCAGATAGGGTGGCTGTGGCATGCTGCTCTTCCTCTGTTTCATCCTTAACAGAAGCAGTATAGCCTGCCCACCTCAGATGTTGAGCCAGCCACTGGCCCACCGCGTGCTCGTCAATGGCACTGGCATTGACTTTCAACAGCGGCCCCAGCGCCATCGGCTGCGCCTCCTCCGCCAGGCGACGCAGCTCGGGAAGGTACTCTGCGCCCGGATGGCCCGGCATGCGCTGCGTGAGCCGTGACTGATAGCGCGCGACGGCGGCGTCCGGTGCTATCTGCATCCAGACCTCCAGCACCTCGCTCACGCCAGCCCGCTTTAATCCCTGCTCCAGTACGCTTTTGGGCTGAAACCCAAACCATGCATCGATCAGGAAGACGCAATCAGCCGGCGACTGAGCGACAATGTTCCAGATAGCCTGATACGCTGCACAGCCCAACTGCCGGTTACGCTGGCGATCGACCGGCGCAAAGCTGGACATAAAAGGCTCCTTCAGGCTGTCCAGCGTGAGAACCGGCAGGGAAAAACGCCGTGACAGCGCACGGGCCAGCGTGCTTTTGCCTGAGGCGGGAATGCCGTTAACCAACACCACCCGCTTGGTGACAGTTTCACTGGTCATAGGATCTCCATCACTTCCGCGACGCTGCTGGCCTGACGTAACCTGACCAACGTTTCTTCATCCTCTAGCAGGGTGACAATCGCGCGAATCCCCTCCTCTATGTGGGCATTACTGTCACGGGCGCCAAACATGATCACAATATCCGCCTTGTCGCTGCCGTCAAACGAGACCGGCTCCGAAAGCAGTACCATGCTGAAGCAGTCGCGAATCACGCCCGTTTCTGGGCGGGCATGCGGGATGGCGATACCTTCTTCAAACACGTAATAGGCACCGTGAGTCAGCGTATTCTCGATCACCGCCTGAGGATAAGAGGCCTGAATATAGCCGCCCTCCACCAGCGGCCTGGCCGCCATGGCGATAACCTGCTGCCAGTCCCTGGCGGCAATACCTACCTGAACAGCATTGGCTTCCTGTAATAACTGTTTAATGGTCATTACTGCTCCTTAAACTGATTTACGCACCAGATTGCGTAATTCATCAATTTTCACAAAAAGAGGATCAATGTCATCCCGGTAAAGGCGACTTTTCGCAAACAATGATAATGCACGGTTATATTCCAGCATTAATTGTTTTTGCGTTTCAGTGTCGCCTGAATTCGCTGCCAGCTTTGCTTCCAGCGCCGTTATTTTTTGACTGACCTGCTCTGCCTGACGATCGCGTTCTGCATCCTCTGAGGCCGTATTTTCCACTTTCTTTTTCATGAATCCAAACATAGCGTCTCCTGCCCCGAAAAGCGCCAGGGCACTTCAGGTTTATTCACGTCGGGATAATAAAAGTGCTTAACGGAACAGCTGCATTTTTTCTACTAATACATTGGTCACTGCATTATTCGCAGGCACGAGGAAATTACGCACGCTGTCGTTAACTTTGCCTTTTTCAAACGTTGCCTTGCATTGGGCGACCCACTGCACATTCATTTCCGTTCCCACGTTCACTTTTTCGATACCGCTGCCCACCGCCAGGCGCATGTCCTCGTCACTGACCCCGGTACCACCGTGCAGAACCAGCGGCGTAGCCGTGGCAGCCGTAATCTCCGCCAGCCGTTGATGCTGAATATGGGCTTTGCCGGTGTAGAGCCCGTGAACCGTGCCGATGGAAATGGCCAGCATATCCACGCCGGTTTCATTCACAAAACGTTTGGCATCCTCTACCGTGGTGAACGCAATATCGCTCATTTCCACACATTTCCCGTCTTCAGAGCCGCCAATTGCGCCCAGCTCCGCTTCCACAGAGACATTTACGGGCCGGGCCATATCAATCACCCTGCGGGTATTGGCAATATTCTCATCAAGCGGTAAATGTGACCCGTCATACATGACCGAACTAAACCCGGCTTGAATTGCCGTCTGAATCGCGTCTAAATCGGAACAGTGATCCAGGTGCAAACAGGTCGGAATATTTTTACTCTTTGACAGCGATTTAATTGCATCCACCAGTAATTCATGTCCCAAATATTTCGCTGTACCGGTTGAAATTTGAATCATCAATGGGCTGTTGGTATTTTCGGCGGCTTTAAAAAAAGCCGGTAACATTTCCAGGCAGTGTAAATTAAATGACCCTACCGCTTTAAATTGGCGTTCTTTGGCAATTTTCAGCAATTCGGTAAAGTTATAAAGTTTCATGCACGTTTTCCTCACGGGGTTTAGTGGATTTTCCGTTAACAAACCAGGCGATAGCGGTAACAAAAGCAATGAACACGGCAACGAACAGCCAGTTATTCTGGAAAGCATGTCCCAGCACCAGGCCGGTACTGATGACGTCGGAATCGCTGAAGGTCACGCCGGTAAAACCGTAGCTTTCCAGCATCGGCACCAGAATGGCGGGCAGGAAAGTGATAAACAGGCCGTGGACGAATCCGCCGATCATCGCCCCGCGTCGTCCGCCCAGCGCGTTACCGAACACGCCTGCCGTTCCGCCGGCAAAAAAGTTAGTCAGCAGACCGGGCAAAATCATCGCCAGACCAAACATCGGGAAAACCAGCATCCCCACCACAGAGCCCAGTGTTGTCGCGAGAAAGCCGACAATGACCGCGTTTGGCGCATAAGGGAACATAACGGGACAGTCGAGGGCGGGTTTCGCATCCGGCACCAGCCGCATGGCAATACCGCGGAAAGCCGGCACCAGTTCGTTCAGCAGCAGTCGCACGCCGCTGTAGAGCACAAACACGCCTGCCACAAACTGGATGGATTGCATAAAGGCATACATCAGGTAGTTGGTGCCGCTGCTGTACTGGGCGATAAAAGCCGGGCCTGCCGCCACGGCAGGAATCAGGTACATCGGCACCATCACCACCGCCATGGACAGATAGGTGTCCTGCAGAAACTTAAAGTTATCGGGCAGCTTTAAGTCTTCCGTCGAGCGTGAGCCTTTTCCGACCACCTTCGCCACTGCCGCAGTGAGCAGGTAACCAATGGTGCAGAAGTGACCGAGCGCGACATCGTCCGAGTCGGTGATACGACGCACCACCGGCTGCGCCAGCGCTGGCATCACAACAGCCATCACGCCACCAAAAATACCGCCGGTTAAAATGAGCGGTAATCCGGTGAGGCCGGCTTTATAGCCGATAACCGCGCCAATGGTGGCCATCCACAGTAGCGCCTGGCCGGTCAGGAAGATGTATTTAAACGGTGTCAGGCGGGCAATGATGATGTTGACGATGAAGATCACCAGCAGCGTCATGGCCACTTCCGATCCCAACTCGCGGTTTGCCAGTCCGGCAATCGCCGCCACGTCGGTGATGTAGCCCTGCATCCCAAAACCGTGGGTGAAGATGCTGTTAAGGAAGGTCAGCGCGCCCACGATGATGTTGATGCCGGCCATCATGATCAAGAACCCCAACAGGGTTTTAAACGTGCCTTCTACCACCTTGCCGGCAGATTTTTTTTGCAGGACCAGTCCGATTAGCGCAATAAACGCGATCAGAATGGATGCCTGCCCCAGTAAGTCTTTAACCAGAAAATTAATTACACTATTCATGATTAGCAACCTTCACATTACGCTCTTTTAAGAAAGCCACGATTTTTTGCTCAATTTCAGCTTTATCGGTGAGTTTATTTAATATAATTACGCGTTTAATCTGTTCTGGTGTGGCGTCGGCATTTAAGACATCCGCAAAGGCTTTTTGCGTCAGGATCATGTCGGATTTAAATGCGTTAGCTTCTGAAATCGTGGTGTGATCGATGTCGGCGTCAATCTCCAGTTTTTTTAAAACGGCTTTCGCACTCATTTCGATAGCGAAACTTGACCCCAGACCACAACCACAGACACATAAAATTTTCAGCATGTTTTCTCCTCACAATATATGCAGTTGTTTAGCGAGTTTATAATGATGCCCTTCTGTATCGACCAGGCGTTTTTTCATGCTTATTAAGTCAATCGGAATAGGCTTATTACTGCCGTTAATAATCACGGCTTTATTGCGCATTCCGGATTGAATACAACGAACCACTTCACTTGCCATAATGGTGCCCTGATAAATTTCCTCACAGGTGGGATCGCCATTTCGCAGTCCATAGCCGACGATCGTTTTGCGAATGCGCACGCCGATCAACGGTTCAAGCTGCTTAATTAATGTGTCAATCGCCCCCTGAAAGCCCGGTGAATATTCCCGTGTGTAACCTTCTGAGCAGAGGATTACCACGCTGTTTTGTTCGCTGAGGCGCTGAGTGATGCGTTCTGCCAGCACGTTTGTGGGGATCTGGCATTCCGGGATCAGCGCAAAGTCGGCGTTGGATTTGAGCGCTGACTGGAGCGTCAATTCGCCACAGTAGCCGCCGAGCAGTTCCACCATAAATACCCGGCCCGTTAATGCCCGACCGGTGTTTCTGAGCTTTGCCACCTCTTTTAAAACCTGCTCACAGGCGGTGGAAAAGCCCACCGTGTAATCACTGCCGTAGACATCGTTGTCAATCGTCATGCCGATGCCAAAACAGTTCACACCAAATTCACTGAGCGTATGCAGAAATTGCAGCGATCCGTCGCCTCCAGCCAGAATTAATACGTCGATGCGTAATGCTTTTAACTGCCGGGCGATCGTTTCATATTCGCTACGAATTAATTTTCGCGCGGTTCGGCCTGACTGCATTACCGGAAGAGAAGTAATGGAAAAATCCACTAAATCGCGCTGAGAAATTTCCTGGCAGACATTATCCAGCAAGCCTGGAATTCCGCCGTTAAATAATATCATCTCCGCCTGCGTCATCCTGGCTATCTGGAAAATGAAATTATTAATGCCGGTGACGTCGCCGCCGCTAATGACCATTCCGATTCTCATCCTGACATCCTTCTGGCTTAATGCGTCTGAAGCTATTGTTTCGGGATATCAGCTTGGTATTTGCAAGTGAGATCACAAAAACGAGAGGAATTTATGCAGGCAATATATTGACAGCCCCTTGAACCAGCTTATTTATGTGAAACAAATCACATTTACTGATTCAGGAAAGACGATTAGCTTCACGTTATAAAACAACAGGTTAAATACAGGGATCGGAATAACTTTTCTGTCAATACGGCATCACGCCGTTGCCAATAAAATCTCGATGTGAATTTGTGATTCTGACCTCATTTTTTTAGGTTCGGCAGGCGATCTGTTATTTCCGAAACAGATGATGGCGTGGTGAATCCGCAGGAACACCATGATGAGATGCATTTTTTTGCTTGTACTGTCGCAGGGCGAAAGGATGCCGAGGGGTGAGTGGAAGGACGACGAATGGCGCTTAGCCTGGCCGGCGGCGTAATCTGCTGCAAAAAAAAGCCCGACACCTGGGTGCCGGGCCGGAAAAGTAAACGGAATTTACTTGGCGTACGCTTCCGTAGAAATAGTCAGTGTCACGTCATCACTGACTGCTGGGACATATTTGTCCAGTTTGAAGTCAGAACGCTTAATGGTACCGGTGGCGTCAAAACCAATCGCCTGCTTCTTGACCATCGGATGCTCACCCTGCTTATTCAGCGTGGCATGCAGCGTCACAGGTTTGGTAATGCCTTTCAGAGTGAGGTTCCCTTCAACATCAAATTTGTTATCGCCTTTGGCAATAACTTTGGTGCTGCGGAAGGTTGCACTGGGATACCTCGCCACGTCGAAATACTCCGCGCCTTTGAATTCCTTGGTCAGGGCAGGAACATGGCTGTCGATTTTGCTAACCGGTAACGTGACGTCAACGCGCGACTGCTCAGGCTTGCTGCTGTCAAAAACCAGAGAACCTGTCGTGTCTGGAATGTCAGCAGTGGGATGGGAGAAGCCGAAGTGCTCCCAACTTACCACAACAGAGGTATGTTGCGGGTCGAGTTGATAATGCATGGCTTCAGCCTGAGAAACCGGAACATACAGTGCAGCAGCTGCGAGCAGTGGCAGCGTGAAACGTTTTACATTCTTCACTTTTACTTCCTTATTTTATGACATCACCTTGAGTCTGAGCCATATAAGCAGGAAGTAAAAGTGAACAGATTTGGCGTAAACAATCAAAATTATTCAGCAATATCAGTGTGTGATTATTCTAATTCTTACCTTTAGCATACAGGATCTGCCAGCGGTGCCGATCGGTCAGTAAATGCTGCTGTAACTGCTTCACCTCTCCCTCAGTGAGTGCGGCTATCTTCTCCGCCTCCAGGTTTGGCAACCCATTCGCCTGGCGTAACGCCACTTCACGTGCATCTTCTTTCACCTGCAAAAGCGGCGTTTTGAGCGGATCGATTGCCTGCTGGGCAATGTAGATCGCTATGTCACGCAGAAAGTCTTCGCAGTATTGGATCAGGGTCGATGCCGGACAATCCGGTGACTGAAGCGCAAAGAGAAGACCATCGCTATCCGTACTGCGATGGTAGCGGCAACTGACGACGTAGCCGATCGGCTGTTCTACCCGGTAGCGCTGATAAAAGCGCGGCTCACAGATCAGCGCCAGCGCGCGAAGTGCGGCCAGCTGCTGCGGGTCGCCCAGGGGAATAAACAGCAGAACGGCACTGTCATCGCTGGGATGGGGAATACAGGTTTCACCGCCTACGCAGCGGTACTCAGGGCGCGTAGGTGAATTCACCGTCAGCACACTCAACTGCCGGGACACGAGCCGATGCTGTTCGGCATTGCCCCCGAGCAGGACGGCACGCCAGCATTGCGGATTGAGTGACGTCGCCAGCCGGAGCGGCAGCTGGCGCAGCAGTTCGCGTATCGCAATGCCCGGTATCACCGGCGTGGATACGCTGTGTGTCTGCATCAGGCATTGCACAAGCTGCCCCAGTGCCGCACTGAGCAGCGTCTTGTCTGACGGGAGGCGCAGGGTGAGTTGCCAGACGCCCTGCACCTCACGCCACTCTCCGCTGCCGGAAAAATGCCGCAGCACCGCAAACACGGGGCGTAACTCAGGCTCGCAGGCCGCGCCGGCTGCCCATGTTGTATAAAGTTCAGGACGCAGCACCAGCGTGCCCTGCGTCTCATCCGGTGTGATATGGGGTAACACGGCCTGACCGGTCGGCTCTGCACGCAGCGGCAAGAGATTCGGCTGCGGGTAAAATGTCCACCTGACGGGCGGGCAATTCATCACGGGCTTTTGCCAGGCTGTCAGTGACAGGTCATAACCCTGAACCCTGTGCGTTTCACCTTTAACCTCGGCGGCGCACATCAGCGTGGTCGCCGTGGCGGCGTGCATTTCGTTCAGTAAGGCGTCCAGGTCGGGACAGTCGCCCACGGCCGCAAAGCCCAGCGCGCGCGCCTGAAGTTGCTGCAGGGGCGACTGTGCGGCCAGGCGCTGCTGCGCCAGCTGCCAGTAGTGCTGCCGCTGCACCGGCGTGGTATGGCGCAGCGCCTCAAGAAAGGACGCGATCAGGGGCGGAACAGCGGACGGATCCTCCGTGACGAACGTGACCGCCACCCACATGTCCGCGTCCGACTGATAAAGCCATTTCACGTCAGGCTGGCTGGCGCGCGTGCGTGCATACAGCGTTTCCAGCAGCCCGCCTGGGGCATCATCAAGCAAAAACTCGCGCAGTAAAGTGACGCCGTCACGAAATTGCGCGGGTAAAATCCAGCTTTGCCAGAGTACTGATGGCCCTTCCTGCTGTAACGCCAGCGCCCTGTTGGGCGAAAGCGTTACCGGGGCATCGGGCCGCCTGGCACTGTTGCGTGGCTGAAACGCAGCGGCAAACGCCTTCGCCAACGCGGTGAGCTGTTCCAGCGACTGTGGGCCCTGCAGCCACAGCGTCAGGTTGTCTGAGTGAAAGAAGCGCTGATGAAAAGCCCGAAGCGCCGCCTGCAAATCAGTGACGTTGTCACCGAACGACATCCTGTTCCCTACATGAAAGCGTTTAAACTGCGCCGGAGACGTCACTGGCGTAAACATGGCGGCTTCCGCGCGGGCCGCAGCATGGCGCTGCAGCAGGCGGTACTCTGCATCAATCACCGCGATTTCCTGGCTGATGGCCTCGCGGGTCAGGCTCGGCGCACTCAGCATATCCTGCAGGCGCAACAGGCCTTCACTGAAGTTGTCGGGGGTGACCTCAAAAAACCAGGCGCTTTCGCGTGCCTGGGTGGTAGCATTCACCTGTCCGCCGTTCGCCTGAACCCAACTCATCAGCCGCCCATCATGCGGCCAGCGCTGACTGCAGGTAAAAAGCAGGTGCTCCAGCAAATGCGCGAGTCCAGGCCAGCGCTCTGGCTCGTCATGGCTGCCTGCCGCCACTTTGACCAGCGCCGCCGCCTGGGTGGCGTCCGGCTGGTGGCACAGCGTTACGTTCAGTCCATTGAGTTGCAGGCAGCGTGAATGCATTACAGAATCCGCGTTTTATAGATCAGCTGAGAATTGCTGCGATTGCGGAACTGAAGCTGACCAATTTTAATGTCGCTGCAGTCGGCTTCACGGCGGGCATCAAGGATTTTGCCATGGTGCGGCGATTTGCTGCAAACCGGATCGGCATTGTCTGCATCGCCGGTAAGCATAAAGGCCTGACAGCGACAGCCGCCAAAATCTTTCTCTTTTTCGTCACAGGAGCGACAGGGTTCCGGCATCCAGTCATAGCCGCGATAGCGGTTGAAGCCAAACGAGTGGTACCAGATATCCTCCAGGCTCTGTTCAAGCACAGAGGGAAAAGCCACCGGCAGCTGGCGTGCGCTGTGGCACGGAAGCGCGGTGCCATCGGGCGTGACGCTCAGGAAGATCGCGCCCCAACCGCCCATGCAGGGCTTGGGACGTTCTTCATAATAGTCAGGCGTCACGAACAGCAGATTGGTGAGGCTACCGCTGTCGCTCATGCGCGCACGGTACTGATTCACGATGCCTTCGGCCCGGGCGATCTGCTCACGGGTAGGCAGCAATCCCTCACGGTTTAACTGCGCCCAGCCGTAAAACTGACAGGTCGCCAGCTCCACATCATCGGCTTCAAGCTCGATGCACAGGTCGATAATCTTATCGATCTGATCGATATTGTGACGATGCAGCACGAAGTTCAGCACCATGGGATAGCCGTGGGCTTTGACCGCGCGCGCCATCTCCAGCTTCTGCTGAAACGCCTTCTTAGAGCCGGCCAGCGCCGCGTTAAGGGTTCCATCACTGGCCTGGAAACTGATCTGAATATGATCCAGTCCCGCGTCGCTGAAAGCCTCAAGCTTTTTCTCCGTCAGGCCAATCCCGGAGGTAATCAGGTTGGTATAAAAACCTAAGTCACGTGCCGCTTTGATCAGGTCGGGCAGGTCTTTGCGCGTTAACGGCTCCCCGCCGGAAAAGCCGAGCTGAACGCTGCCCATGGCGCGTGCCTGGCGAAAGACGTCGATCCACTGTTCAGTGCTCAGCTCTTTTTCCTGCTGGGCAAAATCCAGTGGATTTGAGCAGTACGGGCACTGGAGCGGACAGCGGTACGTCAGCTCGGCCAGCAGCCACAGGGGCGGATTGACGCCGGGTTTATGCTGGTTCACGGAACTGTATCCACTTCTGTTCATAGGCTGACTGCAGGAATTCTTTGACATCCTCGCCCACACCGCCGGCCTCGGGGAAACGCGCATCCAGAATGGCAATGATCGCGGCGATATCCTGCTTGCCGTCAACCAGCTCCAGAATGGCGGCGGCGGTTTCATTGAGTTTCGCCATGCCTTCCGGGTAAAGCACGACGTGGCTGTCCTGTGCCGCTTCCCATTGCATACGGTAGCCCCGGCGAAAGGCGGCAATTGTGTGTTCGTTCATCGTTATACCAGTCGGGTTGTGTGCCAGGCCGCTTTATCCGTCACGCTATGATAAGGCGGGCGTTGAAGTTCGTAAGCCATGGTCATGGCATCCAGCATTGTCCACAGAATGTCCAGCTTGAACTGCAGGATCTCCAGCATGCGGTTCTGTTTTTCGGCGGTGTCGCAAAACGCCAGCGCCAGCGCCAGGCCGTGCTCCACGTCGCGGTTGGCCTGACTCAGGCGGCTACGGAAATAGAAGTAACCTTCTTCTTTGATCCACGGATAGTGCTGCGGCCAGCTGTCGAGCCGCGACTGATGAATCTGAGGCGCAAACAGCTCGGTCAGCGAGCTGCAGGCCGCTTCCTGCCAGTTCGCGCGACGGGCAAAACTGACATAGGCATCAACCGCAAACCGGACACCCGGCAGGACATGCTGCTCCGAGACCAGTTCATCCCGGCTTAAGCCCACCGCTTCGCCCAGGCGTAACCAGGCCTCAATGCCGCCATCTTCGCCCTGGCTACCATCATGATCCAGGATGCGTTGTACCCATTTACGTCGGGTTGCCGGATCGGGGCAGTTGGCCATGATCGCCGCGTCTTTCAGCGGAATGCTGGTCTGGTAGTAAAAGCGATTCGCCACCCATCCCTGAATCTGCTCAGGCGTGGCCTGACCTTTATGCATCGCAATATGGTACGGGTGATGAATATGGTAGTAGGCGCCTTTATCACGCAGCGCCTGTTCAAAGGCCTGCGGCGACAGGGTTTCCGTAATCAGCATCGTTTAGTCCTGAAGATGTATCGCCATCCCGTCGTGACTCACCTCAATGCCCTGTTGTGTCAGGTACTGCCGCTGAGGTGACTGTTCGTTGAGAACGGGATTCGTGTTGTTAATATGGATTAAAATCTTTCGTTTTGCTGGCAGACGGGCGAGCAGTGCCATCAGCCCCTGCTCTTCGGCCAGCGCCAGGTGGCCCATGGCCTTGCCGGTATTTTTACCCACGCCCGCGGTCAGTAATTCATCATCCTGCCATACCGTACCATCAATCAGCAGGCAGTCGGCCTGCTCAAGCCAGGGCAGGATCACCGCATCCGGCTCCCCAAGCCCCGGGGCATACAGGAGCGTCTGGCCGTTGGCGCGGTTTTCAATAAACAGCGCGACGTTGTGGCCCGGTAACGGACGGTCACGGTAAGGGGAATACGGCGGTGCATTGCTGAGGATCGGGATAGCGGTAAACTGGAGATCCGGACACACATCCACGTTAAACGGCGTTAACGGACGAATGGGCCGGTGTTGAAGTCCGCCATTCCAGTGTTTCAGCATGGTAAACACCGGGAAACCGGTCGTCAGATCGTCATGCACTTCGGGTGTACACCACACCTGATGCGGGCAGCCCTCACGCAGGCTGAGCAGCCCGGTGGTGTGGTCAATCTGACTGTCGGTAAGAATAATGCCGCCGATCGCGGTCCCGCGCAGAACGCCCTTTTTCACTAATTCAGGCGTGTGCAGTATTTGCTGGCTGATGTCAGGTGAGGCATTGCAGAGAACCCAGTCTTCACCGTTATCACTGATGATGATGGAGGACTGGGTACGCGGGCTGGCCTGCAGAGTCCCGTTACGCACACCATCACAGTTGGGGCAGTTGCAATTCCACTGAGGGAATCCACCGCCTGCAGCCGATCCAAGGACTTTAATAAACATGAAAGGAACCAGGTGTTGAAACAAAATGCCCGCACAGACGGCGGGCAAGTGATTAGCGGTTGGAGATGTACAGCGTCACTTCCAGACCGAGGCGCAGGTCAACAAACGTTGGTTTTTTCCACATAACTTTCTTCCTTATAGATTGAGATAAACAGACAAATAAATGACTGCAAGACAGCATTGTGACAGGGGTTAAAATGCGAACCTTGTCACACTATTTTCACGCAGACGGCCAGGTGAAATCAATGAAAAGCCCGTAAGAAAACGTGTTAGTGCAGTCCGGTGTGTTGCAAAACCCGCAGCCAGTTTCCCCACGTTAATTTTTCCAGCATGCGTTGATCATAGCCCGAGTCGCGAAAAACGGCGAGCAATCGCGGCAGACCGCTGACGTCACCTAACGCCTCAGGCGGCGAGATCCCGTCAAAGTCTGAACCGAATGCCACGTGATCTTCGCCCATTATGTTAATTAAGTGATCGCAATGTTTGACGATTTCTGTCAGATCGGTATCGCTGTCGCGTTTTCCATCAGCACGAAGGAACGCATTGCCAAAGTTTATGCCAACCAGCCCACCGCTGGCATGGATCGCCTTAAGCTGGTTATCGGTCAGGTTGCGCGGCTGAGCACATAAAACGTGAGCATTAGAGTGGCTGGCCACCAGCGGCGCATCGGAAAGCCGGACCGTATCCCAGAAGGCTTTTTCATTCATATGCGACACATCAATCATCATGTTTAAGGCAGCGGCCTGCCTGATAAGCGCTTCCCCTTCTGCCGTCAGGCCTGGCCCCGTATCCGGCGAACCTGGAAAACTGCCGTTAACCCCTTCGCCGAAGCGATTTTTCAGATTCCAGAATGGGCCGATAGAGCGAACACCTGCCTGGTAGAAGGCGTTTAGCGTTTCGCCCTCCGCATCCAGCGCGTCGGCCCCTTCAATATGCGCCACCAGCGCCAGCACGCCCTCAGCACGGCAGGCTTCAATCTCTGCAGCGCTGTGGCATAGCCTGGCACGGCCCGCTGACTGCGCAGCGATCTGCTGCAGTATCGCCAGCTGCTGCCACATGATTGTCAGCGGATCATAGGGTTCTTGCGCGGCGCGAGCCGGGGCGACCTGAGCGAGATAGTCCTGCGGCGGCACAAAAACAGCAAACAGCCCACCGGCAAAACCGCCCTGCTGCATACGAGGAAAGTCGAGGTGACCTTTTGGCACGCCCGCATAGAAAGCCTCTGCGGGCGCATCGCGATGGTACAGCCACAGATTGAGTAACAGATCGTTGTGCCCGTCGAAAACCAGCATAGGGAAACCACCTTGAGAAGCATCAGGTTATGCTACCGCTCTCTTTCCCCTTCAGCAAACGCCTGCGCACTCAGCGCCACAAGGCGTCAACAAAATTGTCACTTTTGCGCTTCAGGTTGTCAGTTTTCCGCGCGCGGCGGGCGTAACGCCACGCCACACTGGATTAACACCTACAAGGAGATGACTATGTTGATGCATCCGGCTGAGAAATATCGTCCGTTCCCGTCCGTTGATCTGGCCTCTCGCCAGTGGCCTTCACAGCAGATCACCCGCGCGCCGCGCTGGCTGTCTACCGACCTGCGGGATGGCAATCAGGCCCTGGCAGAACCGATGAATCGTGCGCAGAAACTGCAGTTCTGGCAATTATTACTGGACTGCGGCGTTAAAGAGATTGAAGCCGCCTTTCCTTCTGCCTCGCAAACGGATTTTGACTTTGTGCGGGATCTTATCGAACAAAAGCGCATTCCTGATGACGTGACGTTGCAGGTGTTAACGCCAGCACGTCACGACCTGATTGACAGAACATTCTGCGCACTGGAGGGCGCACCGCGCGCCATTGTGCATTTGTATAATGCCACCGCCCCCTTATTTCGCGAACGCGTGTTTAATCAGAGTAAAACACAGATCGTGGCGCTGGCGACCACGAGCGCAAGACAGATTCGTGCTGCATGTGAGGCCGCGCCTGACACACAGTGGAGCTTTGAATATTCACCCGAAACCTTCTGTTTTACAGAGCCGGCCTTCGCGCTGGAGATATGTGAGGCGGTAGCAGAGGTCTGGCAACCCAGCCCGGAACGTCCCATGATCATCAACCTGCCCGCCACTGTTGAAGTAAATACGCCCAACGTCTATGCCGATCAGATAGAGTTTTTCTGCCGTCACTTTAGCCGACGCGACGCGGTATGTATCAGCGTTCATCCTCATAACGACAGAGGAACGGGCGTCGCCTGCGCGGAACTGGCCCTGCTGGCAGGCGCGGATCGGATTGAAGGCTGCCTGTTTGGCAATGGTGAACGTACAGGTAACGTTGATTTGGTGACGTTGGCGTTAAATCTTTATACCCAGGGCATTGCGCCGGGACTGGACTTTAGTGATATGGCGCGGGTTATTGAGGTGGTGACCGACTGCAATAAACTGCCGGTTCATCCCCGTCATCCCTATGCCGGTGAGCTGGTATTTACCGCTTTTTCCGGCTCGCATCAGGATGCGATCAAGAAGGGATTCGCTTACCGCCGCCAGCATAAGGAAACGCAGTGGCAGATCCCCTATTTGCCGCTCGATCCTGCCGATATCGGCTGCAGTTACGAAGCTGTAATTCGGGTAAACAGCCAGTCGGGTAAAAGCGGCGCCGCCTGGTTGCTGGAGCAAAATCATGGCCTGCAACTTCCCCGCCCTCTGCAGCAGGATTTCAGCCGTTGCGTTCAGCAGGAGAGCGATCTGCACGGTAAAGAAATGACGCAGCACGCTGTCTGGCAGCTTTTCTGCCGTCACTATCAGATTGAGCATCCCGCTCTGCGCCTGATGGAAGCGCACAGTCAAAGCGAGTCGGGCGAGCAGACGCAACTGCGTGCCAACGTCCATCATCAGGGCCGCACTCTGCGTCTGACAGGCCGCGGTAATGGCCTGCTTTCTGCCGCTGTGACGGCACTCCGTCAATCCCTCGACCTGGCGCTGACCATTGAAGATTATCATGAGCATACGCTGGGAAAACGTAGCGACAGCCGCTCAGTTGCCTATGTCAGCTGCATCAACCTTCAGGGCGAACGCCACTGGGGCGTCAGCATCGACAATGATACGTCGCGCGCCGCACTGCAGGCGTTGCTTAACGCGGCAAGCCACTTTCTGCCGCAGGAAAATAGTCCGTTGGCGATACACCCAGCAGACGGCGAAACATGGCGCTAAAGGCACTCGGGCTTTCATAGCCCAGATCCAAAGCCACGCGCAATACGCTGTCGCCCTGCGCCAGACGCGTCAGGGCAACAGCCACGCGCGCCCGCCGGACCCAGTCACTGAACTGCAGGCCGGTTTCACGCACGAAATGGCGAGCCAGCGTCCGGCCAGACAGGTTGAGCCTGGTGCTGGCCGCCGCCAGAGACCAGTCGCCCGCCAGATCGGCCTGAATCTGCATGCACAGCGCCCGTAAACGTGGGCTCTGAGGCAGGGGCAACGCATAAGGCAGCGCATCCATGCCGCGAATTTCATCCAGAATCAATTCATAAATCCGCTCGCTACGGCTGGCTGGCGCATAGGACACGGGCAAATCGATGGCGTGGATGATCAGCTCGCGCAGCAGCGCTGAAATCTGCACGACCTGGCAGCTGGCGGGAAGATCGGCCCTGGCAAGGGGATCGATAAACAGCGTGCGTGCGGCGACTGCGCCGGTAATGTACAAGCGATGACGGGTAAAAGCGGGCAGCCAGACGCCACGACTTGGCGGTACGGTCCAGCTGCCCTGTTCTGTTTCCACGCGCACGACGCCGCTCAGCGTATGAATAAGCTGCGCGCAGCTGTGATGGTGCCAGGGTTCTGTCGCACCATGCGAATAGTCGTGCGCCAGCGGCACCAGCGGGCGCGTGCTGAAATCAAAACTGACCCTTGAACTCATTGCGACTTAAGATATTTATAGATCACGGCTAAGTCCTCTTCACCATGACCGGCTTCCACGGCCTGCTGCCAGACGCTGGCGATATTTTCCAGCGCGGGCAATGAACTGTCTGAGGCGTCCAGTGCCAGCTTCGCGTCTTTAAGCGCCCATTGCAGATTCATCTGCGGGGTATAATCATCGCTGGCCATCATGCCCAGCTTCATTTTGGCATAAGGCGCCGCCAGCGGGCCACCGTCCAGCACCTGCCACAGATCGTCGGTTGAGAAACCAAACTGGTCGGCAAGCCGGGTACTTTCGGCCAGGCTCTGCATCAGACCAATCAGCCAGCTGTTGATGACCAGCTTCATGCGCGAGCTCTTGCCCGCCTCACCCAGCCACTGCGTTCCTTTACCTATCGCGTCGAAGACGGCCTCTGCGGCCTGAGCACGGGACCGATCGCCACTGGCCATCACCAGAATCTGGGCGTTCTCTGCGGGCGCCTTGGTGCCGGAAACCGGCGCGTCGATAAACACCACATCGGGACGAGCCTGAGCAAAGAAAGTGATCAGCGCATCCGTTTTTTCAACGCCGATCGTGCCCATCTGGCAAAGCGTTGCGCCCTGTTTCAGCGCCGCTTTCGCCTCGTGCAGGACCTGCTCTGTGGTCTCGCCGTCGGACAACATGGCAATTACCACGTCCGCCTTCTGAACGGCTTCCGCTGCGGAATCGGTTAACGTCAGCCCCGCCGCAATCAAATCTTCCCCCCGCGCACGGGTGCGGTTCCAGCCGTACACCCTGAACCCCTTTTTCAGTAAATTAGCGGCAAAGGCATGCCCCATCGCCCCTAATCCCAGTACTGCAACATCAGGTTGTTTCATGCTGATTTCCTTCGTTCTGATTATGGGTATCCGTCTTCTGATTACCTGACGGCGCAGGCTCAAATGTAGCATCTGTTACCCGGCGCGTCCCGTCGGCACGCCGTGACCCGCGCGTAACGGGCCATGAAGACACCGTGGCCCGACAGGCCTCTTCGCGGGGGCGAGCCGGTCAGAGAATAACAAAGTTGGCGACGATGCGATCACATAAACCGGCCAATCATTTACGCTTTCCAAACCTCTGACAAAACCAGTAACATGTGTCGCGATTGTTCCAGTTGGTTCATTTAGTACCACCATTTTCGCGACCTGCCGATAGCCACCGTTGTTTTCGTCACTCTGGCAGGCGACATATACCCAGGGATCCACGCTTTCAGGCCAAATACCGATGAATATTAAGCGATCACGCCAGGCAAGCCTGCCGTTATTAGTGCTGCCTGCACTCTTTCCACTGCCGCTGTTTGCGGCAGATGGCGGTAATACCCTTGTTGTCAGCGCCGCGCCGCCAGAAAAAGGCCTTAATGAACTTGATACGCCTGCCGCCGTGAGCGTGGTAAACGGCGACGATATGCGTCAGGCCGCCCCGCGCGTTAACCTGTCAGAAAACCTGACCAGCGTACCGGGGTTGCAGATCCAAAACAGACAAAATTATGCACAGGACCTGCAGTTGTCCGTGCGCGGCTTTGGTTCCCGTTCGACTTACGGGGTCCGTGGCCTGCGCATTTATGTCGATGGCATTCCGGCCACCATGCCGGATGGTCAGGGACAAACGTCCAATATTGATATCGGTTCGGTCGATCGGGTGGAGGTGCTGCGTGGGCCGTTTTCTGCGCTGTATGGCAATGCCTCCGGCGGCGTCATTAACGTTACCACTCAGACCGGTCAGCAGCCCCCCACGGTTGAAGCAGGCAGTTGGTTTGGCAGCTACGGTAGCTGGCGCAACAGCGTGAAAGTCAGCGGCGCCACCGGCGACGGCACAAAAGCCGGCGATGTTAATTACACGCTTTCCGCCTCGCGCTTTACCACTCACGGTTATCGCGACCACAGCGCCGCGCAAAAAAATCTGGGTAACGCAAAGCTGGGCGTACGCATTGATGACGTCAGCACCCTGACCTTACTGTTTAATAGCGTACATATCGACGCGCAGGACCCGGGTGGGTTGACGCCTGACCAGTGGCGCGCGAATCCCCGTCAGGTTGTCAGTAATGTCTCACTTTACAACACCCGCAAAACCGTCGATCAAACCCAGGGCGGCCTGCACTATCAGCGTAGGATGAGCGAAAACGACGACCTGAGCGTGATGATGTATGCCGGGATGCGTGAAACGACGCAGTTCCAGTCCATTCCTGCCAACGTGCAGCGAAGCCCATCGCATCCCGGCGGCGTGATCGCGTTGACCCGCCACTATCAGGGCATTGATACCCGCTGGACACACCGTGATGATCTGTTTTCGGTTCCGGTCACGCTGACTGCCGGGCTGGATTACGAAACCATGAGCGAACAGCGCAAAGGTTTTGAGAATTTCACTACGGCCAACGGCGTGACGCAGTTCGGTGAGCAGGGAAATATGCGGCGCAACGAACGTAACCTGATGTGGAATCTTGATCCCTATTTGCAGACCACCTGGCAGCTCAGTCAAAAATGGTCGCTGGATGCAGGCGTCCGTTTCAGTACGGTCAGTTTTGACTCCAACGACTTTTACATCACGCCAGGCAACGGCGATGACAGTGGCGATGCCCGTTATCACAAATGGCTGCCCGCCGCCGCGCTGAAGTATGCGTTTGACGACAGCTGGAATGCCTATTTATCTGCCGGCCGTGGATTTGAAACCCCGACGATTAATGAGCTGTCCTATCGTTCAGACGATCAGTCCGGCCTGAATCTGGGGCTGAAACCCGCGACCAGCGACACGGTTGAGTTAGGCAGCAAAAAACGTCTGGGCAATGGCCTGCTCAGCGCTGCCGTTTTCCAGACCGATACTCAGGATGAAATTGTTGTCGACAGCAGCAGCGGCGGACGCACCACTTACAAAAATGCCGGAGAAACCCGTCGGCGTGGCCTCGAACTGGCGTTCGATCAGCAGGTTAACTACGACTGGCGACTGAAAATGGCCTATACGCTGCTGGATGCGCGCTACCGCAGTAATGCCTGCGGCAACGCCAGCTGCGACGGCAACCGTATTCCGGGCATTGCGCGCAATATGCTGTATACCGGGCTGGCTTATGCGCCTGAAGAAGGCTTTTATGCCGGAGCGGAATGGCGTTATATGAGCAACATCGCAGCGGATGACAGCAATGCTGTCCGTGCGCCTTCCTATGCCATCACCTCGGTCAACAGCGGCTATAAGTGGCTTGTCGATGCCTGGACGCTGGATTTGTTTGGTCGGGTGGATAACCTGTTTGACCGCAACTACGTTGGCTCGGTGATCGTCAATGAAAGCAACGGTCGCTACTTTGAACCGGCTCCGGGGCGCAACTACAGCGTGGGCCTGACGGTCAGTTACGCTTTCCATTAGTGAACATGGCCGCCGCCTGAGCACAACGCGGCGGCGCAGCGTGGCGACCTCTCAGGTTATTCTCATCGCGCCTGGCACAATCCCCTGACGCATTACCCTCTTTCGCCGTCAACGTCGGCCTCCAGAATACCTATTTGCGAAAGCACTCGAATTTTTGTTCAAAACTCGCTCAAACAAAGTCCACGATCCTAAAATCCATGCAGTAACGTAACGACATCATAAGGAGCACGCACGTTGAGCAGTAAAATCTGTTTCAGTCGTGCCTTTAATCAGGATGTTACCAATGCGAAAAAAGAGGCGGAGGAAGGTCCAGTGTACATCACCGATCACGATAAACCCGCGCATGTCCTGTTAACGGTTGAGGCATATCCGAGGTTAACAGGCGGTAAAAAAAACTGGCCATGACGCTGGCAATGCCTGAAACGGCAGATGTCGATTTCGAACCTGAACGGCCTGTCATCACCGGACGAGATGCCGGCTTCTGATGCGTTATCTGCCGGATAACCCGATCCTTTCTGGGTTGCGTAAGGTAGGGACGCCGCGTATTGATCCCAATGTCCTGGCATGGGCTAATGCTATTGACCTTGACAGCACGTTCATTTCAGCGCTGACGCGGCTGGAAACAGAGACAGGTATTTTGCGTCTTGAAGGGCTGAATGGGGAGCAGGCATAACGTTTGCACCACGAGTATCAGACGCAGGAGCTTGAGGCGGGTCGCCAGCGAAGGTTGCCGATTGATGGCCTGTTCGCAGGCCGGTGCGCCATGCTGCACCTGCCCGACTGACGTTCCGCAACCGATGCGCTGATTGCGGCAACGGCGCTACAGCACGATGTCATTCAGGTCACGCGTAACCTGAACGATTTCCAGGGACTGGGCGTGATGCTGCTCAATCCCAGGCCTGCCTGACAGGGTTTACAGCGCGTTCAGTTTGGCAATCACATCATTATAGCTGCCCGTTTCACCAAGGCGGGGAAAGACGCGCTTGATGCTGTTTTCGTGCGTATCACTATTGAGATCGGTCATCGCATCCACTGCAAGCGTGACGTTGTAACCTGATGCGTACGCCTCACGCGCCGTCGATTCCACGCCAATACTGGTTGCAATGCCGCAAATGACCACCTGGGTAATGCCACGCTTTTGCAGTTCATCATGCAGCGCGGTGTCATGAAACGCGCCCCAGGTTTTTTTGGTGATGGTCAGATCGTTATGCTGCGGTGTCATGGCGGGCACCAGGGTCGCCCAGTTTGCAGGCAGCTCGCCTTCGTGACGCGGCTGTTCATTGCGACCAGGCGCACCGCCTGCCACGTTGACGAGCACGACGGGCAGATCCTTTTCACGGAAGGCGCTGGCAAGCCGCGCGCAGCGTTCAATCACCGGCTGTGGCTCGTGCACAACTGGCAGCGCGACAATCCCCTCTTGCAGATCGATGACGATCAGAGCGGTTTTCGCATCAAGTGTGGTTATAGCCATAGTCATTCCTCACAAATCGGTAACAGATAAAGCGTCAGTATGGCGCAGACGGCGGGCGTTGATACAGCCTGCAAAGCGCGCCATACAAGGGAAACGAAGTATACAAATGCCGGTCGGGCCTGAACAGACGCGGCTGGTTTCAATTTGTAAGCTCAGGTTCGACCCAGATAGTGGATCAGGCTGTGAAACCGCAGGCGGCGGTCAAGGGGATTACGATAGCTGTGAGCGACGTCGGCCCGGAACTGAAAGGCTTCGCCCTGTTTAAGCCGTCGCCAGGTCTCTTCCACGCCTAACAACAGTTCCCCTTCCAGTACCACCACCTGCTCAATCACCCCTTTCTCATGGGCAGTGGAGTCGCTCTGCGCACCCGCTGCCAGCTCAACCGCCAGTAAATCAAAACGCAACCGGGCGTCGTAAGGCAGCAGCGGCGTAACCGCCATCTGCGCATTCTGCTGCCGGTAACAGGTCACCTCGCCTGCGGAATGTGTCCCGGAATGAACAAAAAATGAGAACGGAACGTTGAAGCCGGTCGCTATTTTCCACAAGGTCGCGACCGTGGGGCTGGACTCGCCGCGTTCAATCTGGCCCAGCATCGCCTTACTGACGCCCGTTTTTTCTGCGGTTAAGCTCAGGCTCCAGCCATTGGCCTGGCGCAATTGTTTTAGCCCATCGCCAAGATATTGATGCAAATTTTCCATGTTATCTCCTGCTTTACCGCTTCAGTGTAACACTTGTGCGTTATAACGCCCTGTGCGAGGATGTGCGCTATAACGCACAAGAGGGTTACACCATGTCAGCACGCCGCGCACCCTTTCCCGTTACCCTGCCCATTGCCGTTTCCGGCCTGGTGGCGGTATTAGTCGGCTACAGCAGTACCGGTGCGATTATCTATCAGGTTGCCCTGTCCGCGGGCGCCTCATCCGCGCAAATTGCCGGCTGGCTTTCCGTCATTGGCCTGGCGATGGGCATTGCTTCAGCGGGGCTCTCTCTGGCGTACCGGATGCCGATCTTAGCCGCCTGGTCCACGCCGGGCGCGGCATTACTCGCCACCAGCCTTCAGGGCGCATCAATACACGAAGCCGTCGGCGTATTTGTTTTTGCCAATGCCCTGATTGTGTTGTGCGGGGTGACGGGCCTGTTTGCCCGACTAATGAACTACATCCCTGCCTCGCTGGCCGCCGCCATGCTGGCCGGGATTTTACTTCGCTTTGGCCTGCAGACGTTTAGCGATTTAGCGGTAAATTTTACCCTGGCGGGCGCAATGTGCTGTGTTTGGCTGCTGGCACGCCGGTGGTTGGCTCGCTACGCCATTCTGATCGCGCTGCTGGCAGGCCTGGCTGTCGCATACGGGCAAAACAGCCTTCATTTTCCCGCGCATGCGGCGAGTTTTAGCCTTCCCGGCCCTGTCTGGCCGACCTTTTCATGGCCTGTACTCATCGGTGTTGGCCTTCCCTATTTTCTGGTGACCATGGCGTCACAAAATGCACCTGGCATCGCCACATTGCACGCCCATGGCTACCGTCCCCCGGTCTCCGCGTTGATGAGCTGGACAGGACTGCTGGCCCTGGTCTTGTCACCGTTTGGCGGGTTTTCGGTTTGTGTGGCGGCGATTACGGCGGCCATTTGCATGGGAGAAGATGTGGATGTCGATCCCCGTCGCCGCTGGATAGCTGCCGCGCTGGCCGGTTTTTTTTATCTGCTGGCTGGCTTTTCCGGCGCGTTAATTGCCGTGTTGTTCAGCGCACTGCCTGCGGTAATGGTGCAGGTGCTGGCGGGGCTGGCACTGCTTGCCACGCTCGGCGGCAGTCTGCAACGGGCGCTTGAGCAGCCCGAGGAGCGGGACAGCGCCCTGATAGCCTTTTTGATCACCGCATCCGGGGTAACGCTCTGCGGCATCGGCGCGGCGTTCTGGGGCCTGGTCGGCGGTGTGGTTGCACATCTGTTATTAAAGCGTAAAACAGCGTAACATCATCTGGGCATTGGTTATTTTCCCGCCAGCGGGTCAAAAAACCACGCATTTATCCCCTTTTTCAGCGGTTTGATTTGCCATTGTCCCACGTAAAATCACCGTAATCGACGATAACACGCGATCTTCTGCCTCAGACAACGACCGATAAGGGCTTAACAGGTGGCAAAAACTTTTCTGCGCAGCGGCAATCTGGATGCGGTTCTGGCTTTGGGCGAGAACGGCCAGCCTGTATATGCGTCCGCCCTGCAAATCCGTGAAACCCTGCGTTTGCGCCGTCAGAGCGCGCTGGCAAATTGCCTGGCGATTCCACAAACGAACGAACGTGGCGACCGGCTTGACTGGTACTCGCCCTTCCCGGGCAAGGTTAAGTCCTGGATGGGCGCCAGCGATTATGAACGCCGCCAGGCTTTACAACATCTCACAGCCTGTCAGCAGGATCTGCAAGCCATCAGCGCCAGCGCCAGCGGTGCGGCCAATCCGGCAATGCGCCTGTTCGGCGCGCTGTTAGGCAAAAGCTTGCAGTTTCCCAATCAGCAATATGTTTATCTGGTCAACGGCAAACCCGTCATAACCTTTTGGGGGTTTGTTGACGCGCAGGAGCGGAATCGCGACGATGCGCTGGCCTGCCTGCGAGACAGTCTTGAAGAGTCGCTGCCAACCGTGCTGGTTGAACCACCGCCCGAACCGGTGACGATCGCTGCCGCCTCTGAACCCGAACCTGTTGTCGCACCGGAGCCGGAGATCGTGACGCCGCCGGTCCAGGAAAGCGCGGTTCAGGCCCCAGAACCTACGCCCACGGCGACAGCGCGTCGTCGGCCTTTCCGCCTGTGGTATTTACTTCCAACCCTGGCGGTTGCCGCGGCAGCAGCTGCCGCTGTGATCTTGCATCTGCCTCAGTCAGAACCGGTGACGGTCACGCAACCGGTCGCGCAAAACACGCCGGCTCCCGCGCCGGTTACCGCCACTAAGCCACCGGCGGTCGTCGCGTCTGCTGAAAAACTGTCTGCCACGCTGCCACAGAAACCGGCGGCGGTGGTCGCAAATGCATCAACTGCGGCTGCACCGACTTCCGCTGCGCCCGCGCCCTCATCAACCCTTTCAAATGTGGTGGTGCCTGCTGTGCCCGCCAAACCCGACGATCTGGTGGTGACGCCGGATGCCGTGCGCGATGGACAGGTACAGGTCATTGATGGCCGCTGGCGTGTGGATATTGCACAGATCAAAACCCCGACCGGTAAACCGCCGGTGATGCGTTTCCAGTTCAATAAAGGGAAAGGCAGCGTGCAGATCAGTCAGGGCAATACCACCTGTAAGGCCGACGTGACGGCCGCGATGACCAGCGCAGGAAACCTGGTGATTGAGAGCCGCTTTACTGCCCGGTGCGCGGACAAATCCCGTTACCGTATGCCATTGTTAGTGTGTCATTCCAGCATTGGCGCGGCCGTCTGTGAAGCGCAGTACAGTGCGGATCGTGTGTATCCCATTACGATTAAGCGTGAGAGTAAGTAACTATGTTGGCTCCCCTGATCGATGATAAGCAGAAAATTTCTCTGATTGAGAACAGCGGCGTGCAGTTCCTGGATTTTGGTCTGCAGCTTTCCGCGCCCCAGGCGCGACGCCAGTTTGTGCGCCAGACGGCAAACGGCCCCTTGCTGCGACTGAACGTGGACGGCAACAGCGGCAAATTTTTACTTTACCCACAGGACGGTGGCGCGCCTGAAGTGGTTCGTCCTGAAACCGACATCGCCCTGTCAGACTCGCTGACGCTGCTGGAAGCCTGCTGGTTGCCCCTGCCGATGCTGCGTTGCGCATCGGGCCGCCGCTTTATTGGCGGCCCTGAAAACTGGGCGCGCATGCGTCTGGTGGCCCTGGATAAACCCGACAGCACCGGCAATACGCACCGCGTCACGCTGGCTTTCGATACCCGCTGCGTCGCTGATGAAGACGGCGGCGAGCAACTCGGACTCACGCCTTCCGATGCGCAGAACGGCGTGACCTTTGCGCTGGCCTGGCATAACTACGAGCTGGGCGAATTCCTTGACCATACCTGGGTTGATGGCTGGTTGCGTGAGTCCTTCACCGACCGCGTAGCCGATCGCCGGGAGCAGGCCATCAGCCAGGCACTGCGCGAGTTTGAATATCAGGCGCATTACCTTAACCTGCTGGAATTACTGGGCGAGCAGCTTAACCTGACCGAGATCCACATTCAGGCCGCCACGCTGCAAACCCCGGCGGTCAACGTCGATATTATTCTCGACGTAGGGAATTCCCACACCTGCGGCATTCTGGTGGAAGACCATCCGGAAGAGAGCAACGGCCTGAAGCAGACCTATGAACTGCAAATGCGCGACCTGTCTCAGCCGCATCGGGTGTATAACGAACTGTTCGACAGCCGGCTGGAATTTGCCGAAGCGCGTTTTGGTAAAGCCAATTTTTCACTGGAAAGCGGCCGCGAGCAGGCTTTTATGTGGCCCTCGTTAACCCGCGTCGGGCGTGAAGCCAGTCGCCTGGCCCTGCAACGCGCCGGTCTGGAAGGCAGTACCGGCCTGTCCAGTCCACGCCGTTACCTGTGGGATGAAGCACGCTATCAGCCGGGCTGGCGCTTTAATCAGCAGAGCCCGCAGGGGGAACCTCAGGCCTGCGCCGCGCCGTTTACCTCGTTAATGAATGATGAAGGTCAGCCGCTGTACGCCCTGCCCGTGGATGAACGCTTACCGGTGTTCTCCGCCCACTACAGCCGCAGTTCGCTGATGACCTTTATGTTGTGTGAGTTGCTGGCTCAGGCGCTAATGCAAATGAACAGTGCGGCACAGCGCCAACGTATGCCGCAAAGCCATGCCCCGCGTCAGCTGCGCCACGTTATTTTGACCCTGCCGTCCGCCATGCCAAAACCTGAACGGGAGATCTTCCGCCGCCGCATGCAGGAAGCCATCGCGCTGGTGTGGAAAGCCGAGGGCTGGCACCCGGCCGATGAGGATTTTACCGAGCAGAGCCAGGCCCAGAGCAGCAAGCCCGTCCCGGATGTGCAGATGGAATGGGACGAAGCCACCTGTGGCCAGATGGTGTGGCTGTTTAATGAGACGCAGGTGAACTTTGCCGGACGGGCAGAAGATTTCTTTAGCAGCATGGCACGTCCCGACCGCCCGCGTGAGGCGGATGAACTGCCGGGCAAGAGCCTGCGTATTGCCTCTATTGATATAGGCGGCGGCACCACCGATTTAGCGATTACCCAGTATCGTCTTGACGACGGCCAGGGTAATAACGTCAAAATCACCCCGCGCCTGCTGTTCCGTGAAGGCTTCAAAGTCGCCGGTGACGATATTCTGCTGGACGTGATCCAACTGTGGATTTTACCCGCTCTGCAACAGAGCCTGCAAAAAGCCGGGCTGACACTGGCGGAGCCGCTGATCAACAAGCTGTTTGGTCACGACAGCCGCATGGACGGACAGGCCACGTTACGCCAGCAGGCGACGCTGCAGCTGTTTATCCCGCTGGCTCAGGCGGTGCTGGAGCGCTACGAAAACTGGGATCCGCTGGAAAGCCACGCCGAGATCAATGCGCTGTTCGGTGAACTGGTCGATCAGCGCCCTGCCGATGCGGTGCTGGCGTTTGTTAACGGTGAAATTCAGCGTGAACTCGGCGGCAACAGCCGTTTTGATCTGCTTGAGGTGCCGCTGGTGGTCAGCATGGCTCAGTTGCACGGTGAGTTTATGCAGCATCGCATGGCGATCATTCCGGCGCTGCGCTCTATGTGTGAAGTGGTGTCACTCTACCAGTGTGACGTCCTGTTGCTGACCGGACGTCCTTCGCGCTTCCCCGGCATTCAGGCGCTGGTACGTCATCTGCAGCCGCTGCCGGGCAGCCGTATTTTATCGCTTGAGGGCTATCACACCAGCGACTGGTATCCGTTTAATAAACATGGTCGCATTGATAACCCCAAATCGACCGCCGCGGTCGGCGCAATGCTGTGCCTGCTGGCGCTGGATTTGCGCCTGAGCAGCTTTTGGTTCCGTGCAGGCGACTTTGAGCCTTATTCAACCATTCGTTATCTCGGTATGCTGGACGAAAATCAGGCGCTGACGGACGAAAACCTGTGCTACAGCGAAATCGACCTCGACGATCAGCAGTTTTCGCTGGATCGCAAAACCAGCTTTCGTATTCGCGGCAACGTGTGCCTGGGATTCCGCCAGTTAGATAATGAGCGCTGGCCTGCCTCGCCCCTCTACAGCCTGACGCTCAATGATGCGGCGCTGGCGCGTAAGGTTGCGGGGGAAAGTGTCCTGCGCGTCAAGCTCGCCGTGAAGGCCGGTCCGGGTGCGCCCGGCCCTGAAAATCTGGTGTTAAGCGAGGCTAAACTGGATGATGGCACGCGTGTTCCGCTTGAACATCTGAGCCTCAAACTCAATACTCTCTCCGCCACGGGCAATGCCAATGCGCAATACTGGATTGACAGCGGGAGTGTGTGTAAACGATGAGATCGGTAAAACCCCGCCAGCCGCAGACGCTGGCAAAACGCCTGAGTTTATTGCAGGACGCCCTGAACGGCAGCCTGGCCTGGATTGAGAATACCCGCGAGCAGTCGCCCCGCCTGGCTCTGGAAGCCGAAACCCTGACCCTGCAGCTAAGGCAGGCTCGTGTACAGGCCCAGGCCCTGGCGCAGCAGGTTGCGCGCCCGGTGACGCTGGCGCTGTTTGGCCAGTCCCAGGCGGGTAAAGCCTGGCTGTTGACGGAAATGGTGGCCGATGCACAGGGCCAGTTGATCACCGCGTTAAGTGATAAACCGGTGAATTATTTTCAGAATGTGAATCCCGGCAATCTCGACTTCGCCACCGCAACGCGTTTTACCCACCAGCGGGAACCCCTCTCTTCAGAGTGGCCCGTTGAGCTGACGCTGCTAAGCGAGGCCGACGTGCTGCGCCTGGCCATCTCCTGTGGTGGCGGTGTCACCCAGCCCGACACCGCAAAAATTGACAGCGTGTTGCAACGCCTGCAACGCCATCGCTTAACCACGCCGCTGCCGGGTCTGGAGAGCGACGCGCTGGTCACGCTCTGGTCCTGGTGCCGCCGTCATCACCTGTATGATGCACAGCTTGATCGCCACTTCTGGCCACAGGCTGTTGAACTGGCACCCTGGCTGAGCGTTGACGACCGCGTGCAGCTGTTTTCACTGCTGTGGCCAGCCGAGCCCGCCCTGAATGAGCTGGTGCGGAGTTTACTGCATCTGCGCCATCAGCTTCGTAACAGCACCCGGGTACTGGCTCCGCTTAGCCTGCTGACGGATAACGCCCTGTTGCCCGCGGAGCAGCTGATTGTTCCCGCCAGCGAGCAGGATCAGTCGCTGCCAATCGAGGTTTGCCCGTTAAACGGTAACCGTCTGGGTAAACCGCAGAACGTGGCGTTGGGATTACTTGCCCTGCTCACGCTTGAGGTCACTATTCCCCTTAGCTCCACCCCGCGCACCGCGCTCTATGATGACGCAGACATGCTGGAGCTGCCCGCACCGGGTACGCCCAGCGATCCGGCCCTGCGTGAAGAGCGCCAGCGCCTGCAGCAGCAGGATGCACTACGCGCACGCCTGCTGGAGCACAAACGTACACTGATACCGGGCATTTATGCCGCCCGCCAGAGTATCGATTTGCTGTTAATCTGCACCGCCGCCAGCCAGCGTCAGGATGTTGACGTCGCCAGTCAGGCGTTACGGGAATGGCAGCGTCACCAGCCAGTCAATGAGGCGGGCGAGAAACCCCGTCTTATTTGGGCTATTACCCCTTACGATGCGCGGCATCAGCAGATCAACGTCGACGAGGCAGTGCAGCGTCAGGTGGGGCAGCCGGGTCAGCAATGGGGTTCCATGCTGGCACTGGATCGCGCAGGCGTGGACCGGATGTCTGACTGGCTACAGGAAGAAATGCAGCCTGAAGCCCGTCGCGATATGCTGATCGCACAACTGGCACAAATTCAGCACACCGTTGTCGAGCGTCGGCTTCAGCCCTGGACGGAAGCGGGTGCATCGCCCGACCAGGCGGCACGCAAGCAAAGCATCGCCGATACACTGCTGAAGTGTTTACAACACCGCACCGGTTTACATGGCGAACTGCTTGAGCGCTTACAGCCCTCCCGCGAGGCCCTGCGTCAGCTCTGGCTCAACCAGTCCACCTCATCCGTTCCGGCGGCGACGTCCAGCATTCAGGCCCCGGAAAATCAGTTTGGTATTGGCTTTGAATTTGATTTGTTCAGCGATAACGAAGTTGAACAGCCCGCCCCGAAGCAGACCAGCTTCGGTCAGGGCTCGGCACAGTTCCCGCGTCAGGTGTTTAGCCTGTGGCTTAACCACCTGCGTCAGCTACCGGAAAATCAGAGCCTGCTGGCTTTACTGAATATTGATAAAGCCACGATGGAGTGGTTGATCGAAGAGTTGATCACGGCCAGCTTTCGTACCGGTATTCTGCAGTCCCTGCAGCAGGCGCTGCATGAACCCGATGCGCAGAGCATGACGCATGAATCACGTGCTGACCGTCAGGTCACGCGCGCGATGACGGTGCTGGGGGATTTTGTGGCCTGGCTGGGCTTCCTGCAGCGTCCGGAATCGGAACGTCCTGGCAGCCGGGTCAATCGCGGGCAGCCTGTTTTCTCGCGCCCGCCGGCACCCAGCGTTAATTTCAGTGCAGGACAGCGCCTGACGAAGCTTTCCGCCGCGCCAGCAAACCATACGGCCTACTATATTTACGACTGGCTGGTGGGGCTTAACACCGTGATTATCGAAAACAATGGCTATACCGGTGGGGGCGACCTGCCGGTTGCAGCGCGAGAGTCACTTACAGCCCTGCTTAAGCCACTGCGCCACTAACCGTAAATCAGGCGCAGCTCGCCCGCCAGCGACTGCGCCGCCTCTTCCAGCAACGCCACTACGGGGGCCAGTTCCTCATTGCACCGTTCTGCATGCAGCAGATGAATCGTGGCGGGCAACGCCATTCCTCCGGTCAGCCAGTCCCATAGCGCATCCAGATTATTGCCAAATCCGGCAGGACAATCGCTCTGCGCCGCAAACGCATGATAGAAAGCCTCGCGATCGATGAGCTGGCGCAGATCAAAGCTTAAGGTCAGCATGGTTACTGAACCGGCTTAAAGGTGCGATAGTGGTCGGTCGAGAGGAAAACCAGACCATCAGAGGAGTAGACCAGCCTGTCAGCCTCACGGTGGCCGCAGCGGTAGTTCACATCCGCCTCGAACCACTGGCGATCGGCGCGTTCAGGCAATTTTCGTTCCCGGTTGGAAAAGCGATCGCCGCCGATGGCCCGCCCCGGCAACACCTCACACAAGTCCCCTTTCGCTGGATTCCAGCCAAGGCGACGCGCCTGCTTTTTGGTAATGTAGTAATCGGGCAATTGCTGATGCTGCAGCACCCAACGGGCGACCGTTCGCACATCCGTTAAGGCAGCGATATCCGAGGCCGACGTTTTGGCTGGTGCAGACGTCAGATAAGGTCTTAACCCCACCCAACAGAGAACAAGGATCAGAACCAGTCCAACCCACAGTTTTTTTGACATGATGGCATCCCTTTAAACAGGATGCAGATGATAACAGCTTTAGCGGGCGATAAAAAAGCGCGGGCCAGATTGCCTGGCCCTGGCGGGATACTGCTTTTACTGCATGGCTGACTGCGAAGGCACAGTGTGACGGCGCCATGCACCCGGGGCTACACCGTACTGACGCTTAAAGCTGCGGTTAAAAGACTGTTGCGAGTCAAATCCCAGCGATATCGCTACATTCAGGATAGGCTCGTTGGTGCTGGTCAAACGGTCGGCCGATTTTTTCAACTTCTTCATGCGAATGTATTCACCCAGTGGATAGCCGGTGTGCTCTTTAAACATCCGTTGCAGGTGCCATTTTGAATAGCCAGCGCGCTCAGAAACGGTATCGAGATCGAGACGTGCTTCGATATTGTTATCGATCCAGCTAATCAGGTCGTGAATAAAAGCGTTACTCATCATGTTTATTCTCCCGTCGCGGCGCGAACAGTATTAGTATCAGTTGCAGTTACACTTAAAGCGTGGCTGACAATGCCATTTAATGCAAGTTTAATTAATACATTAAATGCCGCACTTTTTATGGGGCTTATTTTTGGCTGCTGTCATGCACCGATCGCGGCGTTGAAAACCGCACATAAAGTGTATCAGTAATTCTTGCAGTTCTTAGTCGCACAAGCCTACACTCCTCGCGATAAATTGCAACCATAGAAGTTGCAAATATTGGCCTTCGGGCCTTATTTCACTGTCATCGCGGGATCACAAAAATGATTACTCACTGGGTTCGTCAGGGATCTTCCCTGCTGGGAATGGGGCTGCTGGTTAGTCTGCTAAGCGGTTGTGACACGGGCCAGGCTAAAAATGCCCCGCCGCCGCCGCCCGACGTCAGCGTTGCGGATGTGTTGGTGAAGCCTGTCAGTCAATGGGACAGCTTCAACGGGCGCGTTGAAGCCGTAGAAAGCGTGCAGCTCCGGCCTCGCGTTTCGGGTTATATCGACAGCGTTAATTATCATGAAGGCGACGAGGTCAGGAAAGGTCAGGTCCTTTTTACCATCGACGATCGCAGCTACCGTGCCGCACTGGAACAGGCAAAAGCGACGCTGGCCCGCGCGCGCAGTCAGGCCAGCCTGACACGCAGCGAATCGGCACGCACCGAGAAGCTGGTGGGTACACAGGCGGTGTCACGCGAGATGTGGGAACAGCGACGTTCAACAGCCAGTCAGGCTCAGGCTGATGTGCAGGCCGCCGAATCCTCTGTCGACATGGCTCAACTCAATCTGGATTTTACCCGCGTCACCGCGCCGATCGACGGACGGGCCAGCCGGGCCATGATTACTGCCGGTAATCTTGTCACCGCTGGCGACAGCGCCAGCGTACTGACCACATTGGTTTCGCAGGACAAGATGTTCGTCTATTTCGACGTCGATGAGACCACCTTCCTGCACTATCAGGCAATGGCACGTCAGGGACAACAGCGGCATGCCCTGCCCGTTGAAATCGGCCTGGCCGGCGAACAGGGTTATCCACATCGCGGCAACGTCGATTTTCTTGATAACCAACTTAATGCCAGCACCGGTACGATCCGCATGCGCGCCCTTCTGGACAACCGCCAGCGCACCTATACGCCCGGCCTGTTTGCCCGCGTTCGCCTTCCCGGTAGCGCGCAGTTTAATGCCGTGTTAATCGACGACAAAGCCGTGCTGACCGATCAGGACCGCAAGTATGTCTATGTGGTCGATGCACAGGGTAAAGCCCAACGTCGTGATGTTCATCCCGGCGCGATGGCGGACGGATTACGCATCGTTACCACCGGTTTACAGGCGGGCGATCGGGTTATCGTTGCCGGCCTGCAAAAAGTGTTTATGCCTGGTATGCCGGTAACGGCAAAAACCGTCGATATGGCCGCGACTGCCGCGCGATAACCTGAGGTTGTTATGGATTTTTCCCGCTTTTTTATTGATCGGCCGATCTTTGCCGCCGTGCTGTCCGTCTTGATTTTTATGACCGGACTGATCGCCATCCCGCTGCTGCCCATCAGTGAGTATCCGGACGTGGTGCCGCCCAGCGTGCAGGTGCGTGCCGAATATCCCGGCGCTAACCCGAAAGCCATCGCCGACTCCGTGGCAACGCCGCTGGAAGAGGCGATTAACGGCGTTGAAAACATGATGTACATGAAGTCCGTGGCCGGTTCTGACGGTGTGCTGGTGACCACCGTGACCTTCCGCCCGGGTACCGATCCGGATCAGGCCCAGGTTCAGGTGCAAAACCGCGTAGCCCAGGCCGAGGCGCGGTTGCCGGAGGACGTGCGCCGTCTCGGCATCACGACGCAAAAAATGTCGCCGACCCTGACCTTAGTGGTGCATCTGTTTTCCCCTAATAACACCTACGATTCGCTCTATCTGCGTAACTACGCCACGTTGAAAGTCAAAGATGAGCTGGCCCGTCTGCCGGGCGTGGGGCAAATCCAGATTTTTGGCGCGGGTGAATACGCGATGCGCGTCTGGCTCGATCCCAACAAAGTGGCGGCGCGCGGCTTAACCGCCTCGGACGTTGTGAAAGCGATGCAGGAGCAGAACGTACAGGTTTCTGCGGGGCAACTTGGGGCGGAACCGTTAAAAAAACAGAGCGATTTTCTGCTGTCCATTAATATGCAAGGACGGCTGGAAAACGAGCAGCAGTTTGGCGATATCATTCTGAAAACGTCAGAGGACGGCTCACTGGTCCGGCTGCGTGACGTGGCGCGCATTGAAATGGGTTCAGGCAGCTATGCCCTGCGTTCGCAGCTCAATAACAAAGACGCCGTCGGTATTGGTATTTTCCAGGCACCGGGCGCCAATGCTATCGATCTGTCAAACGCGGTGCGTGCCAAAATGGATGAACTGGCCACCCGTTTCCCCAACGATGTGAAGTGGGCTGCGCCTTACGATCCCACCGTGTTTGTTCGCGACTCCATTAAGGCTGTGGTGCAAACCCTGCTGGAAGCGGTGTTTTTAGTGGTGCTGGTGGTGATTCTGTTCCTGCAAACCTGGCGCGCTTCCATTATTCCCCTGCTGGCGGTTCCGGTATCCGTAGTCGGCACCTTTAGCGTGCTGTATCTGCTTGGGTTCTCGCTCAACACGCTAAGCCTGTTCGGACTGGTGCTGGCCATCGGTATCGTGGTGGACGATGCCATCGTGGTGGTGGAAAACGTTGAACGCAATATTGAGATGGGACTGTCACCCAAAGCCGCTGCCCATCAGGCGATGCGTGAGGTATCCGGCCCGATCATTGCCATCGCCCTCGTGCTGTGTGCGGTGTTCGTGCCCATGGCGTTTCTGTCGGGCGTGACCGGCCAGTTTTACAAACAGTTCGCCACCACGATTGCGATTTCAACCGTGATCTCCGCCATCAACTCACTGACCCTGTCTCCCGCACTGGCCGCGATGTTACTGAAGGATCATCAGGCCCCCAAAGATATGCCGACGCGCCTGATCGACAGGCTGTTTGGCTGGATTTTCCGCCCGTTTAACCGCTTCTTTCAGCGTAGCGCGCACGGCTATGAATCGATGGTGGGGAAAACCCTGCGTCGTCGCGGCGCGGTGTTTGGTGTTTACCTGGTGTTACTGGCTGGCGCGGGCTGGATGTTTCATGCGGTGCCGGGCGGGTTTATTCCCACTCAGGACAAGCTTTACCTGATCGGCGGCGTCAAAATGCCGGAAGGCTCGTCGCTGGCGCGCACCGATGAAGTGATTCGTCAGATGAGCGAAATCGGCCTGCAAACGGAAGGCGTGGCCTATGCGGTGGCCTTCCCCGGCCTGAACGCGTTGCAGTTTACTAATACGCCGAACAGCGGCACGGTCTTTTTTGGCCTGAAGCCGTTCAGCGAACGTAAACAAACGGCGGCGCAGATAAACGCGGAGATCAATGCGAAAATTTCCCGCATTCAACAGGGATTTGGCTTTTCAATTATGCCACCGCCTATCCTGGGGCTAGGCCAGGGTTCGGGCTATTCCCTTTACGTTCAGGATCGGGCCGGACTGGGCTATGGCGCACTGCAGACCGCGATTAACACCCTCTCGGGCGCGGTTATGCAGACGCCGGGCATGCACTTCCCGATCTCCTCTTATCAGGCCAACGTGCCACAGCTGGAGGTGCAGGTTGACCGCGATAAGGCGAAAGCACAGGGCGTAGCGTTAACCGATCTGTTCAGTACGCTACAAACTTATCTGGGTTCATCCTACGTTAATGACTTTAACCGTTTTGGGCGCACCTGGCGCGTCATGGCGCAGGCCGACGGGGAATTCCGCGACAGCGTTGAGGACATCGCGAACCTGCGTACCCGTAACGACCGCGGTGAGATGGTGCCGATTGGCAGCATGGTGCACATCACCACGGCCTACGGCCCCGATCCGGTGATTCGTTATAACGGCTATCCGGCGGCTGACTTGATCGGCGATGCCGATCCACGCGTGCTCTCATCGGCCCAGGCGATGCGTCAACTTGAAACGATGTCGGGTCAGTTGCTGCCGAACGGCATGAATATCGAATGGACCGATCTCAGCTATCAGCAGGCGACGCAGGGTAATACGGCCCTGATTGTTTTCCCTGTTGCTGTCCTGTTGGCGTTTTTAGTGCTGGCTGCACTGTATGAGAGCTGGACGCTGCCGCTTGCGGTGATCCTGATTGTGCCGGTGACCATGCTGTCTGCCCTTGTGGGCGTCTGGTTAACCGGTGGGGATAACAACGTATTCGTGCAGGTTGGACTGGTCGTGCTGATGGGGCTGGCCTGTAAGAACGCCATTCTGATTGTGGAGTTCGCCCGCGAACTGGAGATTCAGGGCAAAGGCATTACAGAAGCGGCGCTGGAAGCCTGCCGTCTGCGCCTGCGTCCTATCGTAATGACCTCTATCGCCTTTATTGCCGGCACGATCCCCCTGATTCTGGGTGAAGGTGCGGGTGCTGAAGTGCGTGGCGTTACCGGCGTTACCGTGTTCTCCGGTATGTTAGGCGTTACGCTGTTTGGCCTGTTCCTGACGCCGGTGTTCTACGTGACGCTGCGCAAGCTGGTGACGCGTAAAGCCGCTGAGCAGCGCTTACAGAACGCGCCATAACGGAGTCGACAGCGGGCGATGAAAAACCGCCTGCTGTCATCCCTCCGGCTTCATGCTTTCCCACCTGCTTAGCGCACCGCTTTTGCTTTTAAAAATAAAACCCTGTTAATGGGCGAGGCAGAATTTCGCCGTCGCATGCATGACATAGTTATGGCTGATAATGTGACGGACGCGATATCCCGCATGATTGATAATCTGTCGCCCGCTCCTGTGACCTTCAAAAGCAAAAAGCAAAAGGAAATGTTCAGAATGCCGTTTCGTTTTCAGCGCAATATGATGATTCTGTGCCTGCTTGTGATTTCACTTCCTTCCATTAGCTTGCCCCTTTCGCCATACCAGCAATTTGATGGACTGATAAGAGCGCCCCTTACCTTTGAGGTGACGCTGAGCAATGGCCAGTTCGCTGAGCTTGATGCCTTTGTCACCCGACCCAGCGGAACCGGTGCCGCACCGCTGGTCTTGATAACTAACGGGACTGAAGGCTCCCGGGCCTTTGATCGCGGCATCATGAATCCAAACCGTATGTCAGGCACGGCTCTGGCGTTTGCACGCCACGGCTATGCTGCAGTGGTGGTGTTACGCGAAGGCTATGGCCACTCAAGCGGAAACGCAGAATATGCGGGCGGTTCATGTGAACAGCCGCGCCATCAGCTGGCCGGGCAGCGAGATCGTATGGATCTGCTGGCCGCGCTGGCTATACTGCAAAGACAGCCCTGGGCATCGCGGGAAAACGCGATTCTGGCTGGCATGTCTTCCGGCGGCTTTGCCGTTCTGGCAACCAGCGCGGCGAATCCGCCTGGCGTTAGCGCGGTCATTAATTTTGACGGCGGCCGGGGCGCGAATAAAGATAAATCGCTTTGTGATGGACCGGGTCTGCTTACCGAATTCGAACGCTACGGTGCAACGGCACGTCTCCCCTCGCTCTGGCTCTACTCTGCCAACGATCAGGATTTCTCGCCTGACATGGGAAGAACGTTTTATGACGCCTATCGACGTCAGGGCGGCAGCGCTGAATTTCGTGAAATGCCCCCCCTTTGGTAAGAATGGGCATGTTTTCATGGATAGTGCGCCTGAAGCATTTTGGTGGCAGACGGTTTCCGCGTTTCTACAGGCGCATCATCTGCCTTACCAAGAGGTTGTCTCTCTTCCCGACACCACCTTGCCCGTGCCTGCGGCGTTAAATAAAGCCGGGGCGGAGGCGTTTAAACATTACACCTCGTCCCGTCTGTATGAAAAAGCCTTCGCGATCGGTCCGGAAGGCGCATGGGGAAGCGCCTATTGGGCCAGAACCGGCGACGATGCGGCCAGCATCGCCCTTGAATATTGCAATACCTTTAACCGTGGTGATAAAGGCAGTTGCAGGCTGTATGCCATCGGTGATGCGGTTGTTTTACGCTAAGCCTGCACGCTAAAAAAATGATGGGCCGGGCAGAAAGGACAGTGCCCTGTAACAGGGGGATAATCATGGTGACGGGCAAAATGTGACGCGCGGCAAAGCGCTGTTTCCTTGAGGGACAATCAACACATAAAAAAAGCCGCATCAGCGGCTTTTTTTGCACTCGCTTTCAGGCTCTGCCACATCCGGTTCCGGTACGGCTGTGCAGTTGCTGGTATCGTGGGTTTTCAGCTCATTTAAGGCATCGGCCACCGTGCGTTTGGCCAGGACCGCGAGTGAGGCCTGCTCGGCTTCTTCTGCGATGGATTTAAAATACCAGCACAGGTTGGCGCTGACCAGGCAACGCGGCGCGACGTCCGGGCGCGCAGCCCAGAGTTTTTTATCATCAGTGACGGAAACATAAATATCACGCAGGGTGATGTCTGCCGCCGGTCGGCCAAGATGAATGGAGCCGGTGCGTCCCAGCGTAGACACAATAATGCCGTCACGCGTTAATGGCACCATCAACTTGCGGATAAAACTCGGGTTTGCTTCAAGCCCGTAAGCGAGAATCGCGCTGGTAGAGCGTTTTCCCATTTGCTCCGCCATCGCCACGCTCAGAACCATTTGCAAAGCTGTCGGGAAGCGATAATCAAGCATCTTTGTATCCTGAATTGCGGTGCGTTTTTGTTGTTGTATTGCCGCATGAGTGAACAATGAATCAGCTGTAAATATAACAAAGGCGGTGGGTTTTTAGAAGCAAGAGGCCCGCGACAAGGCACATATTCACCACACTGAAGCCGTCAACAGCACAAGGTGCTTACCGCCATTCTGCTTGCCGATTCGCTTAAGGCGCTGCGTTGACCTGTGCGGGAAGCCGTTTTTTTAACGCCACCACCAGCAGCAGGTTCAGCACGGCGAGCGTGCAAAGCAGCCATAAGGTGGCGTCTGCGCCCAGGGTGGCAAACACATAGCCAAATACCAGCGGCGTTATTGCCTGGCCCATTAGCGCCGGGCGCGCCATTCTGCCTGCGAGCACGGCATAGGCTTCCGGTTTGACCATCACCAATGGCAACGTGCCCCGCACAATCGCACGCAGGCCGTTGCCTGCACCGTAAAGGATCATGCTGAAGAACGCCGTTTGAGGAAACAGCGCCAGCAGCACCAGGCCCAACGCGACGAATCCAACAGAAAAAAACGTGGTCCAGATGGGGTGATTCCCTTTGAAAACCATATCGATAATCCGCGAAGCCACCTGGCACGGCCCCAGTATGGTGCTGATCGCCAGCGCCGAGGCCAGGCTGTAACCGCTCGCTTCCAGCAGGGTAATAAGCTGCACGGAGATGGCCGTCATGATGACCGATGCCAGGGTGAAAATGGCACACAGCAGGCGAAACAGTACCACAGGCAAATCGGCCTCAGCGGGAGGCAGGCTTTGACGTTTAACCGCTACGGGCAGACTGCTCTGCGGCAGTGCAAAGAGATAAACGGGCAGAACGCAAACCAGTAACAGTCCGGCGATGGCAAAACAGGCGCCGCGCCAGTCAAGCCAGTGGATCAGCAGTGCCGTTCCCGGCCAGACCAGGCTGGTGCAGAAACCGGAAATAAGCGTTATGCCGGTTATCGCGCTGCGCGCATGTCCGCCATAGCGAGTGCCCAGGGTGGCAAAGAGCGCATCGTACAGCCCCATCGCCATGCCCACGCCAATGATGACCCAGGCCAATAAAAACACAGGTAAATGATGGCTGAACCCCATGAGGATCAACCCTGCCGCCATCACAAAGCCATTTAACGCCAGCATCAAACGCCCGCCGGTCCGGGCAATCATGTGCCCACAGCGCGGAGCCAGTAGCCCGGAAACCAGAATGCCTAACGAGAGCCCACCATAAACCCACTGTTGCGACCAACCGGTCTCCGCCACGATGGGCGCGGCCATCACCGCCATCAGATAAAAGGATCCGCCCCAGGAGAGGATCTGAACCAGCCCCATAAGGACAATGCTGAATGAACCGGGCTTTTTGATTACGTCCATGTCGGGAATCCGTTAGCGAGCGAAGCGTTTTTATAACATGTTAATGCAATGGAAAAAACGGGGGCCACTTTTTCCTGCCTGCGCCGAATGGCGGCACGGTTTTAACAACATGACTAATAGTATGTTGTAACTACAGTCGCTATTGCAGCGCCTTGCGACTTCTGCCACATTGAGCATGTTGTAACTATGGAGAACAGAATGGCGCGCTACGATTTAGTGACTGACATGCAGCAATGCGTAAAAGATCTTGAGCAGGCGTTAGGTGCCTTGCGGCAGCAGATTGAGTCGCTACCGCTATTGATTGCCCGGGTCTTTCGTTTACCGCCCGTCGAAAAAGGTCATGAGCACGATCCTGTGACGCAACTTGCCGTTGAGCAGCTGCTTGGCATTCAGGCGCGAGACATGGCCATGAATCACTACTGCCGGCTGTTTATGCAACATCAGTCGGAAAAGCTCAGTACTAAAGCCGCCGTGCGCTTGCCAGGTGCGCTTTGTATTGCGTGCAGCGAACAGGAAGAAACGGAGCTCACTGAGCGCATCGCGGGAATCAATCACCTTAAAGCCCGGCTGGAGCACCTGATTACGGTGGAGTCCGGCCTGCCCTCTGAAGCCCGCTTTGAGTTTGTCCATCAGCATTTACGAGGGCTAATCACCCTGAATGCCTACCGGACCATCACCGCGATCCCGGCACCGGAAAGTGTACGTTTTGGCTGGGCCAATAAGCAGGTGATTAAAAACGTGAAACGGGAAGAGATCGTTGCCCAACTGGAAAGAAGCCTGAAAGCGGGCCGCGCCCAGGCGCCCTGGACACGAGAACAGTGGGCAGAAAAGGTTCAACAGGAGCTGGCAGATGTCCGCGCCCTGCCCGCCTCAGCACGTCTTAAGATTAAACGCCCGGTGAAAGTGCAGCCTATTGCGCGCATCTGGCGCGCAGAAGAGAAAAAGCAAACCCAGCTGGCCTGCCCGTCACCGATTCTGGTGCTGTGCCGCGACCGCAGCCAGGTGCCGCAGTTGGGTGAGCTGCTGAATTATGATGCCGACAATATTACGCATCGCTATAAGCCAGCCGCCGAACCGCTGTCTTTGCTGATCCCCCGGCTGCACTTATGGGTTGATTGTCTGGTGTGATATCAGGGCCGTGAAGGCCCTGACGTGCCTGATTCACTGCTTCATGCTGCCAACCATCTCTTCCGGGCGAACCCAGGCATCAAACTCGTCTTCAGTCAGATAACCCAGTTTCAGCGCCGAGGCTTTAAGCGTTAAGCCTTGCTTGTGAGCCTGCTTGGCAATTTCCGCCGCTTTGTCATAACCGATGTGGGTATTTAACGCGGTAACCAGCATGAGCGATTCGTTGAGTAACTGTTCAATTCGCTCACGCACCGGCTCAATACCGGTCGCGCAGTGGTGGTTAAAGCTGTCCATGCCGTCGGCCAGTAAACGAACCGATTGCAGGAAGTTATGAATAATCATCGGACGATAAACGTTCAGCTCGAAGTTGCCTGACGCACCGCCCATGTTAATCGCTACATCATTTCCCATCACCTGGCAGCACAACATTGTCAGGGCTTCACACTGGGTTGGATTCACTTTGCCCGGCATAATGGAGCTGCCCGGTTCATTTTCCGGAATAGCGATTTCACCGATACCACAACGTGGGCCCGATGACAGCCAGCGCACGTCGTTGGCAATCTTCATCAACGACGCCGCCAGCCCTTTAAGTGCGCCGTGCGCATGCACCAGCGCATCGCAGGTTGCCAGCGCTTCAAATTTATTGGGCGCGGTCACGAAGGGTTGTCCGGTCAGGTCAGCCAGTGCTTTAGCCACGCGAACGGCATATTCAGGATGCGTATTCAACCCGGTTCCTACCGCCGTTCCACCCAGCGCCAGTTCTCCAAGGTGCGGAATGCTCTGTTCGATGTGCCTGAGGTTATGCTCAAGCATGGCAACCCAGCCCGAAATTTCCTGGCCCAGTGTTAACGGCGTGGCGTCCTGGAGATGGGTACGGCCAATTTTAACGATGTCTTTAAACGCCTCAGATTTGGCGCTCAGCGTTTGTTTAAGCACGTTCAGCTGTGGGATCAGATGTTCACGCACCGCAATGACGGCCGCCACGTGCATGGCGGTGGGAAACACATCATTCGAACTCTGGCTCTTGTTGACATCGTCGTTAGGATGCACGAGGCGCGCCATACCGCGCGCTCCGCCGAGCAGCTCACTGGCCCGGTTAGCCAACACTTCATTCATGTTCATGTTGGTCTGGGTACCTGAACCGGTCTGCCAGATTGCCAGGGGGAATTCGTCACTGTGCTTGTCCGCTAACACCTCATCGGCGGCGTTCACGATCGCTTCCGCCCGCTCGGCCGGTAATAAGCCCAGATCCCGGTTAACGCTCGCGGCGGCGCGCTTGGTCATTGCCAGCGCATGAACCAGCGCGACAGGCATTTTTTCTGTCGAGATGCGGAAGTGCTCCAGTGAGCGCTGTGTCTGAGCGCCCCAAAGTTTCTCAGCCGGTACATCAATTGGCCCCATTGAATCTTTTTCAACGCGATTGGCTGCCATGATTCTCTCCTTAGCACAGTTTTAGATAAGACTTAGCGTCATCGGTTGTCGATTAGCCCCTGTCTGACGCGGTTAAACTTACACAATTTTTTAACATCCTCCGAGCTTAGCATCCTTCTTGCGCGGGATATGTATTTTCCATGGCGGTTTCTGGTTTAATAAGCGCAGTCTTTTTCCGCCAGTAAGGCAATTAAAAAAATGAAAAAAATGATTAACTCCCTGCAAAATTATGCATGGGGCAGTAAAACCGCTTTAACCTCGCTGTATGGCATAGCCAATCCAAAGCAGTTACCGATGGCTGAATTGTGGATGGGTGCGCACCCTAAAAGCCCATCGACTGTGGAAGAACATGGCAAGCCCCGTTCGTTACGTGATGTGATTGCGGCCAATCCACAGCAGATGCTGGGCGATGCCGTTGCTAAGCGCTTTGGCGAGCTGCCTTTTTTGTTTAAAGTGCTGTGTGCCGATCAGCCGCTGTCCATTCAGGTGCATCCCAGCAAACGCGCCGCCGAAGAGGGGTTTGCGCGTGAAAATGCCGCGTCAGTCCCTCTCAATTCCGCAGAACGCAATTATAAAGACGCTAATCACAAGCCCGAACTGGTCTATGCGCTGACGCCCTTCAAAGCCATCAACGGCTTTCGCGAACTGAACGAAATGGTTTCGCTGCTGGAGCCGGTTGCCGAGGCACACCCGCAGATCGCCCAGTTCCTGCGCCAGCCCACTTTGGCGAATCTTGCCCAGCTGTTTTCCACCCTGCTTTCCCTTGAGGATGATGAAAAAACGCAGGCGTTGCGCGTACTGATGACCGCCGCACAGCAGCATCATGGCGAGCCATGGCAGACTATCAACGACATTGCGGAAGTGTATCCGCAAGACAGCGGCCTGTTTTCACCGCTGCTGCTTAACGTGATCACGCTGCAACCCGGCGAAGCCATGTTCCTGTTTGCCGAAACACCGCACGCCTACCTGCACGGCGTCGCGCTGGAAGTCATGGCCAACTCTGATAACGTGTTACGCGCGGGCCTGACGCCGAAATATATCGATATCCCAGAATTGATGGCCAACCTTGCATTTAAAGAAAAGCCGGCCAGTCAACTGCTCACGCAACCCGCGCAGCACGAAAACAGCCTGAATTTCCCCGTACCCGTGGAGGATTTTTCGTTCTCTATTCATGCGCTTACTGATAAGCCGCTTTCTGTCCATCAGGACAGCGCTGCGTTGCTGTTTTGCGTTGAAGGCGAGGCGACGCTCGTCTGTGGTCAGCAGCAGCTGGTGCTCAAACCTGGCGAATCCTGTTTCGTGGCAGCCAGCGATCCGTCTCTGACCATTGCAGGTCACGGCCGTGTTGCACGCGTATTTAATGAGTTAAGCTGAGACGGCTGACGTCACCGCGCTTAACTGCTATTATTTCAATCTATTAGCTAAAAATGCCTGTGGGCGCTTTTTCATCCGCCGTTTGGCGCGGTCTGTCAGGCGGGTGAAATCAAGGATAAGGACGATTCAGCAATGAAAAAGACTCAAGTTGCCGTTGGTGTGGTAGTTGCTCTGGGCGTAGTCTGGACAGGTGCGGCATGGTTTACCGGCAAAAAGCTGGAAAGCAATATGGATCAGATGATCCAGAACGCCAATGCCCAGTTGACGGCGATGGCCCCGAACAGTCGTCTTAAAGTGAGCTATCAGGATTATCAACGCGGCATTTTCAGCAGTAAAATGAATGTGGTTATCCAGGCGAGCTCGCAGACGGAGGACAACCCGCTGCTAAAACCCGGCCAGAGCATCATTCTGAATGAACAGATCGATCACGGTCCTTTCCCGTTTGCCCAGCTGAAAAAATTCAACCTCATTCCCAGCATGGCCTCTGTTCACACCACGCTGGCAAACACCGATGCGGTAAAAAAACTGTTTGAGCTGACCAACAACCAGTCGTTTATCAATGCTGAAACGCGCGTGGGATACAGTGGAAGCACCGATACCGCGGTAAATATTCTGCCCATCGATTATCAAAATGCACAAACGGCGCAGCGCGCGGCCACCAGCGGCGGCACGGTGAATATCAGCGCAGATAACAAAGGCGATAAAGTTTCGCTGGACAGCGACATCGACAGTATTGCGATCACCAGCAAAAACCAGGTCGATCAGCCGGTCATGTTTACGTTAAACGGACTGAAGCTTAAAGCCGATACGCACCTGACCAGCGAAGGCGTTCGCATTGGCGATCAGTCAATCAGCGTGGATAAACTGGCTGCCGCCGTTAACGGACAGGACGCGGTGATCCTGAATAAGATGGTCGGTGATTCTGCTTTTGATAATAAAGCGGGCAAAATCAGTGGCGACATCAACTATAAAATTGATGGCGTGGAAGTGCAGAAACAAAATCTGGGCCAGTTCGCATTAAAAATGAAGCTGTCTCAGTTCGATGCGCAAAGCGTAAAAACCTTCTCTGACAACTACAACGCACAGCTGACCACGCTGATGAATCAGCCGGGCGTGGAAGATGATCCGGTTCGTTTCCAGAACGGTGTTCGTGCCATTCTGCTGAATAATCTGCCTACCCTGTTAAAAGGTGCGCCTACCGTTAGCGTTGCACCGCTGAGCTGGAAGAACGATAAAGGCGAAAGCACCTTTAATCTGAACGTTAATTTTAACGATCCGTCGACGGTAACGGGCGAGCCGCAGACGCTGGCCGCATCGGTTGATCGCGTGCTGAAAACGCTGGATTTAAAACTCTCTGTGAATATGCCAATGGCAACCGAAACCATGCGCCATATTGGCCTGGCTGAGGGCTATCAGGCGGACGACGCGCAGAAGCTGGCGGATCAGCAGGTCAAAGGCCTGGCAGCGATGGGACAGATGTTCCGTCTGACACAAACCCAGGACAACAATATCGTCACCAGCCTGCAGTATGCTAACGGCCAGGTAAATATGAACGGCGACAAAATGACGCTGGAACAGTTTATGTCTCGTTACATGCTGGGCGTGCCAACCAACGAAGGCATGCCAGAATAAGCGTTATCTTCTGGAATCAGGCGGCCTTTGGCCGCCTTTTTTATGCCAATGCCTGGCGGGTGTGCCGCTGCTGGTAAATTCATTCAGTGCCCATCACGCAACTTTGCGCAATTTATCAGCACCTGACTCACTTGTTGCGCAAATTGCTGGCGTTGTTGCGCAAGATATTTTTATAATCCTCTGCACTTTACAGATACCCGGACGAGTGCACTCCATGATTGATTCAAAACTTCCGCTTACCGACATTCATCGCCACCTTGATGGCAACATCCGTGCACAAACCATTCTTGATTTAGGCCGCCAGTTTAACCTGTCCTTGCCCGCCACTACGCTTGAAGCCCTGCGCCCGCATGTGCAGGTAACGGAAACACAGCCGGATCTGGTGAGCTTTCTGCAAAAGCTGGACTGGGGCGTAAAAGTGCTGGGCGATCTTGACGCCTGCCAGCGCGTGGCGCGGGAGAACGTGGAAGATGCCGCCAGAGCAGGCATTCATTACACCGAGCTGCGTTTCTCGCCGGGCTACATGGCGATGACCCATAATCTGCCGATTGCAGGCGTGGTCGAGGCGGTCATTGATGGCATAAAAGCCGGATGCCAGCAGCATGATATCGACGTGCGTTTAACCGGCATCATGAGCCGTACGTTTGGCGAACAGGCCTGTCTGGATGAGCTCAACGGTTTACTGGCCTTCCGCGACCATATCACCGCCGTCGACTTAGCCGGTGACGAGCTGGGTGCGCCGGGGAGTCAATTCCTCAGCCACTTTGCCCGCGCGCGTGATGCCGGTTTTCGCATTACGGTTCATGCTGGTGAAGCAGCAGGCCCGGAAAGCATCTGGCAAGCCATTCGCGAATTAGGCGCTGAACGTATCGGTCACGGCGTGAAAGCAATTGAAGATCGCGCGCTGATGGATTACCTGGCTGAACACGCGATCGGCATCGAATCCTGCCTGACCTCCAATATTCAAACCAGTACCGTGTCCTCGCTGGCCCAGCACCCGCTGAAAGTCTTCCTGGAGCACGGCGTTCTGGCTACGATTAACACCGACGATCCTGCGGTACAAGGCATTGAGCTGGCCCATGAATACCTGCATGCTGCCCCGGCGGCAGGGTTAAGCCAGGCTCAGATGCGACAGGCCCAGGAAAATGGCCTGACGATTGCCTTCCTGAATGAGGCGGAAAAAGCGGCCATTCGGGCGAAAGTGCAGTAAACAACAAGGCCGCTGATTCAGCGGCCTTTTTTTTGCGTATTGACTATTTTAAAGACACCGTCTGGCGTTTTTCTGCCGACTGTAGCCCTCGCTCAATCAGCTCCATCACCTGAATTGCCTCTTCAGCAGTGACCGGGTTCGCGCCTCGTCCGTTAATGGCATCACGGATCCCCGCATAGTAGGCCGGATAGTTGCCGGGCTGTGTCAGGCAGGTTTTCTCGGTCATGCTATCACCCTCAACCTGCGTTAGCGTGCCATCGCGCATGTCGTAGCCCCACTCTTCGCTCGGCGGAAAATCACCGGCTTTGAGACGATCTTCCTGCGGGTCCAGACCGTATTTCACGTAGCTACCTCGCGTACCGTGAACCGTATAGCGCGGTGACTCTGCCGCCGCTAACATGCTGGCATGGAGTACCACGCGTCGCTGCGGATAGGTTAACGTGGCGTGGAAGTAGTCGGTCGTTTGTGCGCCGGGACGCAGTTCAGCTAAATCCACATTGATCGCCACCGGTGGTCCAAACAGCTGCAGCGCCTGGTCCAACAGATGCGGGCCTAAATCGAACCAGATGCCGCTGCCCGGCCCTTTCATTTCACGCCAGCGTTGGCGAACCTCCAGCCGGAAGCGGTCAAAGTGCGATTCAAAATAGCGCACCTCCCCCAGCTCGCCCTCGGCAAGTAAGGCTTTTAGCGTCAGGAAATCGCTGTCCCAGCGGCGGTTGTGGAACACAGACAGCAACAACCCTTTGGCTTTGGCTAGCGCATCCAGCTCGCGCGCCTGTGACAACGTCACGGTAAAGGGCTTATCAACGACCACGTGCTTGCCCGCATTCAGTGCCGCTTTGGCCAGGGGAAAATGCGTATCGTTGGGGGTGGGGATGACAATCAGTTGTAGGGTGGGATCGTCCAACAGCGCCTGAGGATCGGCCACCACCTTTACGGAGGGCCAGTCGGCATTGACTTTGCTGGCATCGCTGCTGGAAATGGCTGCCAGCTCAACATCCGGCGTTCCCGCAATCAGCGGGGCATGAAATGTTTTACTGGCAAAGCCATATCCAATGAGTCCAACTCGCAGTTTCTCGCTCATTCCTTTTCCTCTCTATTCGCTAACCAGACTGATTTAAGACTAATAGTCTCGTCAGGACAAGGAGGATTCCCCTTAAAATCAGGAGACTGTGCTGCGGGCGACTGTCCAGGCGTGCTGACTGGCTAAATTATCGTGCACGTCCTGATTACGTCGACGAAAATCACTGGGGCTGACGCCCACGCGTTTACGGAAGACGCGCGAGAAATAAAGCTGATCGTCATAGCCCACTTCGCGACCAATGCTGGCAATCGGCTCCTGCGTGGTCTGCAGCAGCAACTTGGCCCGTATCACCCGCTGATCTTCACGCCAGCGAAGGAGATTCACGCCCATCTGCTCACGGAACAGGTGCGCCAGCCGCGAAGGCGATAAGCAGACGTGGCGAGCCACTTCTTCAATTTTCACCTCGCTGGCGAGATGATTGTTCACATACTGACAGGCTTCGATGATGCGCGGATCGCGAATTTGCTGGTGATTTCGCGGATCTTCCTCCACCGCACGAAGCAACAGGCGCTCCAGCAAATTCATCGCCAGTTCTTCGGCAAAGCGGCGTGAGGAGTTATGGGTTTGTTCAATGGTGGCAAACAGGCGATCGAATTCGCCACGCAGGGATTCAGGCAACCGCAGGCGCCCTACACCTTCCTGCTCATCCTGCCAGCGCAGCCAGTCATGCCAGTAAGCGCGCGGACGGAAATAGACCCAGCGGTGAAACCACTGCGGGCTGTCGGGGGCACGACCGTAATAGTGGGCGGTTTTCGGCTGAAACAGCAGCATTTCACCGGGTTCACAATCAAAGGCTTTTTCGCCATCGAATACCCGGCCTTTGCCTTTGATGGTCAGGTTAAGAATATAGCCCTTCATGCCGTGCGGGCGATCGATAAAGAAATCCAGCGGACCATCCGCGGTGATAGGCGTTAACCCCGCCACCAGCCAGGCATTAAACGCGTATCCGGGCAGCAGGGGATTTTGCTGCTCTGCCGGTAATTCACGGTGATACATAATGTCCTCACTTCGTCGTTGAGTGATCACCCGCGGACGCCTTTCGCGTCCGCGGGAAGGTTTCACGCCAAATCAGACTTTATTTTTTTGTTTGTAGCGGTCAAATATCACCGCGGCTAACAGTATCAAACCACGCACAACATACTGTGAGAATGGCGAGATATTTAACAAATTCATCGCATTCTCGACGGTGCCAAGAATAAGCACGCCCGCCACCACGTAGGAAATTTTACCGATTCCGCCCTTAAGGGATACGCCGCCCAGGACGCAGGCAGAAATGACCACCAGCTCATAACCGATGGAGGTCATCGGCTGTCCGCTGGTCATACGGGACGCCAGAATGATGCCCGCCGCGGCGGAAACCAGACCTGAAAGGATAAAAATAATGATACGAGTCCGCACTACCGGTACGCCTGCCAGTCGCGCGGCTTCTTCATTGCCGCCGATAGCCAGCGTGTTGCGTCCAAACGTGGTTTTATTCAGCAGGAAGGCAAAAATCACCATGGTGGCCAGGGTGATCCAGATGGGGGCAGGCACGCCCAGCCAGTTGGCGAAGCCCAGCACAAAGAAGCGCTCGTCTTCGATGCCGACCGCTTTGCCATCGGAGAAAATGTAGGCCAGACCACGCACGATCTGCATTGTCGCCAGGGTCGTAATCAGGGCGTTAATCTTCAGTCGTGCAATCACGAAACCGTTGATAAAGCCGGTCGCCATTCCAAGCAGCAGCCCGGCCCCCACGCCAATCCACAGGCTTTCGGTCATGTTAATGACCACCGCCGTTACCACGCCTGCACAGGCGATAACGGAGGCAACCGAGAGGTCGAAATCGCCGGATGCCAGACAGAACAGCATGCCGCAGGCGACCATGCCGGACATCGACATGGCCAGCCCCAGGCCTTTCATATTGATAAAGGAGCCGAAGTTGGGCACAAACACAGCACAGGCAATAAACAGCAGTGCAAAGACCACCAGCATGCCGAAATTGTCCCAGATGCGACCAAAATGCAGACCACGGCGTGGCGCTGCTGGCGGCGTATTAGATGTCGTGGATGAAGTCACGGTACTCTCCTGTCAGGCCACGGCGGCCGCTTGTGTCGTTTTAGGCATAGCCAGGCTCAGCGTCTGCTGCTCCGTAGCCTCGTCATGCAGTATTTCTCCGGCGATAGCCCCTTCACGCATGACCACAATGCGGTCAGCAAGGCCCATCACTTCCGGAAGATCGCTGGAAGCAAACAGCACCGCAATGCCCTTGTTTGCCAGCGCATAAATCAGGTTATAAATTTCGTGCTTGGCCCCAACGTCAATGCCGCGCGTGGGCTCATCCAGCAGGATCACTTTCATCTCCTCTGACAACCAGCGCCCCAGAATGGCTTTTTGCTGGTTGCCGCCAGAGAGGTTCATGATCAGCTGATCGGCACTCGGTGTTTTGATGTTGAGCGAACGAATATGACGATCAGCGTTCGTGGCTTCCCAGCCGTTTTTAATCAGGCATCCGGCGGTCAGGTTATGGCGACGGGCGCTGATGTTGATATTGTCGCGGACCGAATGTACCGGAATGATGCCTTCGGCTTTGCGATCTTCCGGGCAGAGCATCACGCCAGCACGGATAGCATCGATTGGGGCGCTGAGCTTCAGCGGTTCGCCATCCAGCAGCACCTGACCGCCACGCAGTCGCGTTGCGCCAAACAGCCCTTTCAGCAGCTCGCTGCGCCCTGCGCCAACCAGGCCAAATAAGCCAACAATTTCGCCCGCGTGCACATTGAGCGAAATCGGCGTTCTGACGCCCTTCGCTTCCACATTCTGCAGTTCGAGCCGCACGGCGCCTTTTTCACGCGGCGAATATCCATAAATGTCGCCCAGATTACGCCCGACCATCGCCTGAACCAGATCGTCGTGATGCGTGTTGGCCATGTCTGTAAAGGTTCGAACATAGCGGCCATCTTTAAAAACGGTGATGGCGTCGCTGAGGGCAAAGATCTCTTCCATACGATGCGAAACGTAGAGCACCACGCGCCCTTCTGCCCGCAGCTGACGGATAACCCGGAACAGGTTATCGATTTCCCGTGCAGACAGTGAACTGGTGGGCTCATCAAACGCGATGATGCGCGCATTGCGCGCCAGCGCTTTGGCAATTTCCACCATCTGCCATTGCCCCAGAGACAGGTATTTCAGCGGCATGTCGGGATCAACGTCCATGCCTAAGTTTTTCAGTTGCAGTCCGGCTTCGTAACGCAGCAGTTTTCGGTTGACCAGCCCGCGCTTGTGCGGCAACTGACCGAGATAAATATTTTCTGCCACGCTCATTTCGGGGACTAAATGCAGTTCCTGGTAGATAATCGCCACGCCCGCGTCCAGCGCGTCAGTGGTGTGCTGAAAATTAACCGGCTTTCCTTTGATACGAATTTCACCGCCGCTCGGCAGATAGCTACCACTGAGGATTTTAAGCAGTGTCGATTTACCGGCACCGTTTTCTCCCATCAGCGCATGCACCTGACCACCGTGGCACTCAAAAGAGATGTCCTGTAACGCTTTGACGCCGGGAAAGGTTTTACTGATGCCATGAAACGACAGAAAGGCTGAATCAGTGTTCATGGTTTCTCCAAAAAATGGCGTTGATGATTCGGGCCACCGGCAGTTAAGGATTTATCCTGTTACCCATTGGGTAACGCTGTAAAACCCCTGCTTTCTCTGTGGCCCGATAATGACTTTACCTGTGCTGCCTCAGCAGCCTGCTGTTACATCAACCCTTTCTTCGCCAGCTCGGCTTTAAAGTTGTCGCGGGTGATTAACACCACGTCGGTGACTTCAGTGAATTTCGGCGGTTCCTGACCTTTGCTCACCCAGTTGTAGAGCATCTGGCTGCTCTTATAACCGTGGATATCCGGGCTTGGCAGCAGAGATCCATAGAAGCCGGTTGCGTTGGCCTTCGACAGTTCACTCACCGCATCCACACCGTTAATACCGATACCGATGACGTCAGCGGCTTTAAAGCCCTGTCCTTCGGTTGCGCGCACGCCGCCCAGCACGGTGTTGTCGTTCATGCCGACAATCAACCAGTGTTTCACTTCCGGGTGCTGAACCAGCAGAGAGTTACCCGCATCGAATGCACCAGGGATATCATTGGACTTGGTCGGCACCTGGTAGATCTGTTTTTCCGGGAATCCTGCGGCTTTTAGCGCATCCATCGAACCCCCGGTACGACGACGGGCGGTATCCAGCTCGTTCGCCGTAATCGCCATCACCGCCGTGTCTTTTGCGTCCCAGCCGCGTTTTTGCATTTCTTTATAGAGTTCCTGACCCTGACGCTCACCAATCTTGGTCGCCGCCATCATTACTAACGGCACGCTATCCATGGGTTTGCCTTTGGCGTTGACGAACTGGTCATCCACCGCAATCACTTTCAGTCCGTAGCCCCGTGCTTTTGCCATAATGGCCGAGCCCAGCTTGGGATCCGGTGTACAGATAACAAAACCTTTCGCGCCGCTTGCCGCAAGGCTGTCTATCGCATTGAGGGTTTTCTCACCGTCCGGAACGGCAATTTTGATGACCTCGAAGCCCAGATCTTTTCCGGCCTTATCGGCAAATTTCCATTCCGTCTGGAACCACGGCTCCTCGGGTTGCTTGACCAGAAAACCCAGCTTCATGGTCTCGGCGATAGCTGATTGTGACATAACCGCTGCCAGCCCAATGGCTGCCAACGCTTTAGTGAATTTATGCATGATGCTCTCCGGCGCTAGTTGTTTTATCGCTGTTAAAAACGAATTGGTGTAAACGCTACCAGTTAACTTTCTTTTAGGGGTACAGAAGTAAATCAGGACGTTAGCGCGAGCCGCGATGGTAGCCTGCTTAAACGTTGGCCTATTTTTAGCGGGAATGGAGAAGAAAAATGTAGAGCGGTATCACATCTTAAAATCACGACAGAATGATCCATATATTCAGCGAATTTAACCGTCTCTTAACTTTTGCAATGGATCACAATTTCACTGCTGATGGCAGAAAAGTGCATATTCTCAGCCAGCCGTGACTAACCGTTATTTCTTACACATCACAGGATAAGGAGGTTTATTCATAACAGGAGATTCAAATGCGTACTGAAGCCATCACCCTGGGACTGGACTTTGGTAGTGATTCGGTGCGTGCGCTGGTGGTGGATTGTCACTCTGGTCAGGAGCTGCAAAGTGCCGTGGCAAACTATGCACGCTGGCAGCAAGGCCTTTACAGCGATCCTCACAGCAACCGCTTCCGTCACCATCCACAAGACTATATTGATGCCATGGAGCAGGCGATGCTCGAGGTGTTAAATGCGTTGAGTGAAGAACAACGCGCTGCCGTCGTCGGTATCGGCGTTGACAGTACCGGCTCCACACCCGCGCCTGTTGACCGTGACGGCAAGGTTCTGGCGCTGCGGCCTGAATTTGCTGAAAACCCGAACGCGATGTTTGTGCTGTGGAAAGATCATACGGCAATTGAAGAAGCCGAAGAGATCAATCAGCTGTGCCGTAGCGGCCGCTTTACCGACTACAGCCGTTACATTGGCGGTATTTACTCTTCTGAATGGTTTTGGGCAAAAATCCTTCACGTGACGCGTCACGATGCAGCGGTGCGCGAGGCCGCAGTCTCCTGGGTTGAACTGTGCGACTGGGTACCGGCATTGCTCAGCGATACCGTTGCCCCAGAAAAACTGCGCCGTGGACGCTGCGCCGCCGGTCATAAAGCACTGTGGCACGGCGACTGGAACGGCTTGCCGGATGTGGAATTTCTGAATGCGCTCGATCCCCATCTTACTCAGCAGCTTGACTCCCCGCTGTTTAAAGACACCTGGACCGCGGATTTGCCGGTGGGCACGTTGAGTCCCGAGTGGTCACAGCGCCTGGGCTTATCCCAGCAGGTGACGATTTCAGGCGGTGCCTTTGACTGTCATATGGGTGCAGTGGGCGCAGGCGCACGGCCCTACACGCTGGTGAAAGTGATTGGCACCTCCACCTGCGACATTTTGATTGCGGATACTGAGAAGGTGGGCGACCGCGCGATCAAAGGCATTTGCGGACAGGTCGATGGCAGCGTGGTGCCGGGCGCCATGGGTCTGGAAGCCGGACAGTCGGCGTTTGGCGATATTTATGCCTGGTTCAGTCGTCTGCTCGGCTGGCCGTTACAGCAGGCGGCGCAGCACCATCCTGAACTAAAACCGCAACTGGCAGAGATGCAAAAGTCGCTGATCAAAAACCTGACTGACGCCTGGGCCGCCAATCCGCAATTGGATCATATGCCGGTGGTGCTGGACTGGTTCAATGGCCGCCGCACACCGAACGCCAATCAGCGCCTTAAAGGTGTGATCACCGATCTTAATCTCGGCACCGATGCGCCTGCCCTGTTTGGCGGCCTGATTGCGGCGACCGCATTTGGCGCCCGCGCCATCATGGAGTGCTTCGAGCAGCAGGATATTCCGGTTGAGAACATTTTGACCCTGGGCGGCATTGCCCGTAAGTCTCCCGCCATTATGCAGGCCTGCTGCGACGTGATGAATCGCCCGCTGGATATCGTCTCTTCAGATGAATGCTGCGCCCTGGGCGCCGCCATCTTCGCCGCCGTGGCCGCCGGTGTTCACCGCGACGTCGAGCAGGCACAGAACGTGATGGCCAGCCCGATTGACGTCACGCTGCAGCCCGATCCGCAGCGCGTCGCGCGCTATCAGGAACTTTATCAACGCTATCAACAATGGTGCGTGACGGCAGAACCTCATTATGCCGCACGTTCCGCTTCCGCTAAGTAAAGGAGTGGTTTATGCAACAGTTCAACGTGTGGTTTGTCATTGGTACACAGCACCTCTACGGAGCGGAAACGTTACGTCAGGTTGAGCAGAATGCCCGTCAGGTGGTGGAAGGTCTGAATCAGGCGGGATTGCCTGTGCGCCTGGCACTCAAACCGCTGGTGAAATCGCCAGATGAAGCGCTGTCGCTGTGCCGTGACGCCAGTCACGATCAAAACTGTGTGGGCATCATTACCTGGCTTCATACTTTTTCGCCGGCCAAAATGTGGATCGGCGGTTTAAACGTATTAACGAAACCGTTATTGCAGTTTCATACCCAGTTTAATGCCGAAATTCCGTGGGACAGCATGGACATGGACTTCATGAACCTGAACCAGACCGCTCACGGCGGTCGTGAGTTTGGCTTTATCGGCGCACGTATGGGCCTGCAGCACAGCGTGGTGACCGGCCACTGGCAGGATAAACACAGCCAACAGCGCGTGGCCAACTGGATGCGTGCCGCGCTGGCCAAACAGGCCAGTCAGCACCTGAAAGTGGCCCGTTTCGGCGATAACATGCGTGAAGTGGCCGTAACGGAAGGCGATAAGGTCGCGGCACAAATCAAATTTGGCTATGCCGTCAATGGCTGGGGCGTGGGCGATTTGGTCGAAGTGATTAACGGCGTCAGCGATGGCGATGTTAATGCACTGGTCGATGAGTATGAGAGCCAGTACCGCTTTACCGATGTCGCCGCCGTCGGCGGTGAAAAGCGGCAAAACGTTCTGGATGCCGCGCGCATTGAGCTGGGCCTGAAGCGTTTTCTGGACGATGAAGGCTGTATGGCATTTACCACCAACTTCCAGACGCTGCATGGCATGACCCAGCTACCCGGCCTGGCGGTACAGCGCCTGATGGGCCAGGGCTATGGTTTTGCAGGCGAAGGGGACTGGAAAACGGCCGCCCTGCTGCGCATTTTCAAAGTGCTGGCGGGCGATCGTCCCGGCGGAACCTCCTTTATGGAGGATTACACTTACCACTTCTCACCGGGCAACGATTTAGTACTGGGTTCACATATGCTGGAGGTGTGCCCGTCCATCGCGCTGGAAGAGAAGCCGCTGATTGACGTTCAGTTCCTGGGCATTGGCAACAAAGCCGATCCGGCACGACTGATCTTCTCAACACCGGCAGGCCGTGCCATCAACGCCAGCGTGATCGATATGGGTGACCGCTTCCGTCTGCTGGTGAACGTAGTGGACGCCATTGAGCAGCCCAAACCTCTGCCAAAACTGCCCGTGGCCCGTGCGCTGTGGAAAGCTCAGCCATCGCTGGCAACGGCCTCTGAAGCCTGGATCCTGGCGGGCGGCGCGCACCATACCGTGTTCAGTCAGGCACTGAGCCTGGATGATATGTATCTGTACGGTGAGATGCACGGCATTGAGGTGCTGGTGATTGACGAACATACCCAGTTGCCTGCGTTTAAGGATGCCCTGCGCTGGAACGATGCGTACTACCATATGAAGCGTTAAGATTGCTGAGACGTTGCGAACGGGCCAGCTTGCTGGCCCGTTTTTTTATGGCTTGCCGCCGACCTTATCAACTCAGGCGGTCAACCGTGAATCACCCGAGGTAATACAATCGGATCAGTATGCCTTGCGTCACGGCTTTGCTCTTCTTTCGTCTCTGTCTCGTTATGAGGTTCTGAGTCAGTTCGAGCCTGTTTCTGTGCAGTCAGTAGGCTGATGCAAAAGGGTTATCTGGCAGCAGAAATTAACATACGGGCAAGAGGTTCTTTGTACAAAGGGCACAGGCCTGGATCACTCATTGCCTGCCACGTTACAGCGGCAGGCAGATCTGGATTTATTTTTTCAATAAACGTGGCAGTTGATTATCAAGCTCAAGAATACAGGCATCCATCATCTTTTGCGTTTCCTGGGTCACTTTAGCGTAATTGTTGGCCTTCCAGTCACTGAGCGGTGCTGTCGCCGGTTTCGGTGCACACTCTGATACCACATAGGCGCTGAGAATATTGCCGCCTTCCGGACGTTTATAGAACAGTACGCGGTAGGTTAAATCGTAGTTGCTGTTATTGGCCGACATATCGCTATAAACCAGTGACCATTGCGCCGCGGCAATGAACAGCGGCTGTGTATAAGCATATCCGTTGCCATTTTTATCGAGCCAGCTTTTTATTTTCACTACGGCTTTTGGGGTAAAATAGTGCGCCGTAGGTTCGGGCAGCGCATCAACAGAGGTGCCTTTATAACTGTTTTTGTCAAAGGAGCCGGTGCTGATTCCCCCACCTAACACTGCCGTTAGCACAGACATGCCCACACCCGCACCCGTACTCACCGGTGTGACTTCGCGCAGTTTTACGTCTGAGTAATGATTGTTATTCATATCCACTGGCGCATAAATCGTCTCAACAGTCAGCGTGCTGCCGTTATCGGCCTTAACGACCTGAGCATTATTTTTACCTGCGCATCCCACCAGAAAGACTAATGACAACGTACCCGTTATTAATAACTTGCTCATATTTATCGCATTCCCTTTACGTAAAAAGCCCTTGTTTCCGATTGTCTCTTTAAGGATTTCCAACCGGATTCCAGCTTCTATAACGGGTAAAAGGGAAAAAGCTTTAGGATTTTTTCATTAATTTTTGATGAATACTCATGGCTTAGTGTCGGTTAAGCATGATGGTACGCGGGAACCTTCAGGCAGCTGACGGGCACCTGTGGTTCAGCAGTGCCCACGGATGCCCTCACAGAAGAGGCCTGAATATCACCCTTTCCATCACTGAATGGCGGTTTACCACGTCACCGGCTTGCCAAAGCGATCCAGATACTCCAGCCCCGGTCGGCCCCGCTTGTGCTCGATGACGTTCACGATATCAGGCAGGGTTTCCTCAAGGCTAAAGGCCCCCTCTTCACCGCCCAGAGCCGTGCGGATCCAGCCCGGTGCCAGCAGTAATAAAGCCCGGTCCGGATGAGCGCGCGCCTGCCGTGCCGCATAGCTTCGCATATATTGATTCAGCGCGGCTTTAGAGCCGCGATACACTTCTCTTCCCCCTTTCACATTATCCCCCACGCTACCTTGACCGGATGACATGACGCCAATCAGTCCGTTGGCTCTGACCCGATCCTGACAGGTTTCAACAACCCGCATTGGCGAAAGCGCATTCGTTACCATGACGTGAATAAAATCTTCGGTACTGACCTCTCCAATCGTCTCACTCTGGTTGGGATTCGCCGTTCCGGCATTCACAAAAAGCGCGTCATAGCAACGATGCTGCAACCGCGAATTAAGCTGAGAAATTTGATCGGTATCGTTGATGTCCAGTTGTTCAATGGTAAGTGCATGCGGATAACGTGCAGACAAATCCTGCATAGCCTCGGGATGGCTGTTACGCACCGTTGCCGTCACTTCCCAGCCGCGGCTGAGCAGCTCACTGGTCATGGCCAACCCGATACCTCGTGAGGCACCTATTAATAACATTTTGGGCTTGTCGGCCTGAGATGAATGAAGCGTCATAAGAGTTACTCCTGCTGGTTGCGGAAATAACGACTTTAATGCGCAAAGAACAGTTGAGCCAGACGCACAGGATGCAATAATAGATTGCGTCTGATGCAAGGGTCTGACTTTATGCCTGATATTGATCTGAATTTACTCACTGCGCTGGATGCTTTGCTGACAGAGTGCAGCGTGACACGCGCAGCGAAACGGTTGGGGCTCAGTACCTCAGCCATGAGCCGCACGCTAGGCCGCTTACGCCTGGCGACCGGCGATCCGCTACTGGTTCAGGCCGGGCATAATATGGTTCCAACGCCCTATGCCACTGAACTGGCCACGCGCGTCCATGAGACGACTATGGACGCGTTCGCCCTGCTGCGCCCCGCAGATAAACGCCTCGATCTTTCTACAACCGCGCGCAGCATCGTTATACGGGCGAATGAAGGATTTATCGATTTAACCGCCGCTGCGCTGCTTAACGAGCTTCGCCAGACCGCGCCCAGGCTACGACTCATTTTCGTCAATAAATCAGATAAAGCGCCGCATGCGTTGCGTGAAGGCAAGATTGATCTTGAAATTGGCGTGCTGGGTACGGATGCGCCGGAACTCAAGACCAGGCTGCTATTCAGCGACCACTTTGTGGGCATCTGCCGACGCGATCATCCGCTGCTGGATAACCCAGGCGTGACGGCAGAGCGCTATGCCAGCTTTTCGCATATCGTCATGTCCAGAAATAATGCCCGCTCTGGGCCTGTTGACGCCGCGCTTGATGCGCTTCAACTGCGCCGGGACATTCTGATGTCCGTTCCGACTTACAGCAGCGCCATCAATATTGTTTGTCAGACAGACCTCATTGGGCTGGTACCCTCATCCGCGCTGGTCGGGCCCAATCGGCGCGCCGACCTGGTGCATTTCGACCTGCCGGTAGCTACACCGGTGATAAAAGTGCTGGCTATCTGGCATCCAAGACTGCACGCGGACCCGGTGCACCGCTGGCTTCGTGATACGATCGTCGCCGTTTGCCGCCGGGAGCAGGGTAAAAACCAGATGAATAGCGCGATGTGATACCGGGTCGACACAGAGACTCGCGATCTTGCAAGCCAGTATCAGACTTTTTTCCTTTCCGGGCTGACGCTTATAGCGCCCCGTTCGCCTGGGGGGTGAAAATTCGTTATCATCAGCGCCTGTTCCCCCCCCAGGCCCACTGATGTCTACGATCGTTGATACTTTTATTGCCCCGCCGTGCCATGAGGAGATACGCATTCTCTATCAGGACGACCATCTGGTGCTGATCGACAAGCCCAGTGGGCTGTTGAGCCTGTCAGGCAAAAACCCCCAAAACCTGGACTCGGTACACTATCGCCTGGTGACGATCTTCCCCGGCTGCACACTGGTGCACCGGCTGGATTTTGGCACCTCCGGGTTGATGGTTGTGGCGCGTAACAAAACCATTAACGCGGCGCTCAGCCAGCAATTCAGCGCGCGCACGGTGGCTAAGCACTACAGCGCCCTACTGTGCGGACATTTACCGGATGAAGAAGGCATCATTGATGCTCCCATCGCGAAAGACCCAGCCCGGTTTCCACGGATGTCTATTTGCGCCGAATGGGGCAAGCCTGCCCGTTCCCGTTATCGGGTTGTTGAGCGTTTTAACCCTAAACGGGATGACGCCAGTGTGATTCCCCTGACGCGCGTGACGCTGATCCCAGAAACCGGTCGCACTCATCAGTTACGTATTCACTGCCAACTGCTGGGCCATCCGATTTTAGGTTGTGACCTCTACGGGGGGCTTTTGCTGCCGGGCACGGAACAGACGCCAAGGTTAATGCTTCATGCCAGTGAACTGCAGTTAATTCATCCCGTTACCGGTGAGCCCTTTCACATCGTCAGCCCCAGCCCGTTTTAACGCAACGCCTTCACATGGGCGCCAGGAACACGGCTGACATTGTTGTGCCGGGCCGCTCCAGCCCGCAAACGCCTCTTCTTGTCACGGCTCACGGCACCAGTTTACTTAAGGTGCAGGTTGTTCAGAAAGTCGGTAATAGCCGCAGCGATCGCCAGGCCGTGCGTTTCCAGCGCAAAGTGTCCGGTATCATAGAAGCGAATCTCCGCATCGGGCAGATCCCGTTTCCACGCCTCGGCACCAGCCGGCAGGAAGAAAGGATCGTTTTTCCCCCACACCGCCAGCAAGGGGGGCTGAAACTGACGGAAGTAGTTCTGAAACGCCGGATACAGCGCCACGTTTGATGCGTAATCCAGCAGCAAATCGAGTTGAATCTCCGCGTTACCCGGCCGAAGAATGTGCAAACCCTCAAGCGTGTAACCATCGGGTGAGACACGACTTTTATCGGGCACGCCCTCAAGATATTGCCATTTGATCGAAGCTGGCGTTGGGAAGTCTCGTAGCGCGTCACGGTTTTCCTGGCTGGGCTCCTGCCAGTAGCGCTGGATCGGTTTCCAGCCCTCACCCAGTCCTTCCTCATAGGCGTTACCGTTTTGAGAAATAATGGCCGTAATCCGTTCCGGATGACTGACGGCAAGCCGCCAGCCGACGGGGGCGCCATAGTCATGAACCATCAGCGCATAGCGCTCCAGCTTAAGCTGTTGCGTTAACTGTTCAATAGTGATTGCCAGCTGGCTGAAGGCGTAAACGTATTCGCCTCGTGCCGGAGATTCCGTGAAGCCAAACGCAGGCAGGTCGGGTGCAATCACGTGGTAGTGCCCGGCAAGATGCGGGATCAGGTCTCTGAACATAAATGAGGATCCCGCAAAGCCATGTAACAGCAGTATTGTCGGCCTGTTGGGATCGCCCGCTTCGCGGTAAAACACATTGACGTCGCCAACCTGTTCGTAGCGGTATTTTACGCCATCCCGTTGCTGTGCATCGTTAACGTCTTGCGTACGCAAACTGTCTGTCGTCGTAATGGATTTTGAAACCGCCATGATGTTTCCTTATGATGTAACCGTTAAAGTTGTTATTTGAAGGTTACGATCTTATTTGCTAACCTGTCAAATATATTTTTAACAGTTACAGGCAGCTATGAATCCCGATCTCAACACCCACGACTTCCTTTTCCTGGCGGATAACCTCGCACTGGACTTTATCAATAGTGAATACGGCGTGGACGAGCAGCGACATGACTGTTTCAGCGACGATCGACGCGTGATGCTCTGGCTGGAGATGGCAGGGACCTTGCCGGATGGCGCGCCTTTGCAGGCACCTGATGGGCTGTTACATGAAGCGCGGGCGCTGCGCGACAGTGCACGTGCACTTGTCGATGCTGCGATGAATGGCTTATCTGCGGATCTGACTGTTCTTAACAGGCTCTATAAGGACGGGCGCCCGACGAAGCGACTGGCGTGGGATGATGACGCGCAGCGATACCAGATCGCGGTTAGCCACGAGGAGATAAGCATAGCCATCCTGCTTTGGCCGGTGGTCAACGCACTGGTCGAGCTTGTTGTCAGTGACAGCTTTACGTACGTGCGCCAGTGTGAAGCACATGACTGTATCCTGCTTTTCCATGACCTCAGTAAATCGCACCGCCGCCGCTGGTGTAGCATGGCGACCTGTGGCAATCGCATGAAAGTCGCGGCGTTTCGATCCCGAAAGCGATCGGATCAGGTTTGATTATGGCTGCAAACGGCACGAGCCCTGCGGCGAAAGTGCGCAGCACTTTCCAGCAAGGCTCAGCGGTTATCCCGCCTGATTGCAATCATTACCACATCAGATCATCGGGTACTTTGAAATCGGCATAGGGATCGTCTTCATCCTGGGCTTCCTGACTCAGCGCACTGTTTAAGACAATACTGTTGGCATCACGTTGGGCAATTTTATCAGCAACGCTCGCGGGAATAATGGCGTAATGGCTCTCTTCACTGTTATCCACCTGCAAACGTGCGATCGCCAGACGGCCATTGATAAGTTGTGCCTGGGTGGGCTTATCCACCATGATTTTTTTAATCAGGTTGTTATCTGTGAAGTTAAAACCGATATCACCTCGGGAAATGTCGATTTTGTTCATGTCAATCAGCTGCTTCACCTGCGCCTTGTACTCTTTTGAAAGCACAGCCTGCCGTTGTTGTTCATTGAGCTGCTTGTCACGCTCTTGCTGGGCTTTTTTGTTCTCTTCTACAGCTTCGCGCGCCTCGCGGGCCTGAACACGCGATTTTTTGGCCGTTCTCTGGACCTTGTCCATTTTCTTACTGGTGACTAATCCTGCTTTTAACAGCTGCTCTTGTAAGGTGAGTTTTGCCATCTTGTTCTCTGAATCTGATGAGGAATGGGCGGGATTATACCTGAGGCGATAGCAGATTGCAGACGCTGATATGGTGCGCGCTTAAGACTCGAGCGGACGTTGTATGCGCGAAGTCGTGAGGTTCCCCACGTCGGGTCAGGTATCCGTCAACCGTTCATCCCCGGGTTAGCGTCCTGCAGATGTTGGCTGAGAGGGAGCCGGTGGTTCGCTAACGCAATCGGCTATGCGCAACAGAGACGACGTTGAAGGAAGTCTGTAAGCTCATCAAGACGCGCACTGGAATATAACAAACCTGTTAGTCACAGGCGGGAAGGCGCGAAGAGAGATAAAAAGAAGGCATAAACGCCGCCAGCGCCCTGTCTGGCGAGCACTGGCAGACAGGTCTGATGATGTCAGACCTTGAGCATTTTTACCGTGGCATCAATGTCTATCTCATCTTCAGAGAAGATTAAGGTTGCGCCCTGAAAGGTGGTGATGGCCAGTTTTTTCAACGTACGCATCTCATCGGCCTGGGCTGCGGATTTAGGTTTGATATTGTTCATTAAGATGCCCACAGACAGCACCGTATTTTCTTTATCGATACGGCTGCTGGCAGGCACTTCCTCGCTGAAGACCACATAAGACTTGATGGCAGTGAGCTTGATTCGCTCACCCGCGATAAAAATGTATTTGCTTTCGGGCAGGACTTTCACCGCAAAGGCCGACAGCCCTTTATTGTTGGTGGTGGGTTCAAACGTCACCGCCGCATCTTTCTTAATCAGATCAGGGTTGGCGACCTTAATCACGTGAAAATACCGGTTATCACCGTTTTCATCTTTGATAAAGCCAAAGCCTTTATCCTGAAACCAGGTTGTGATTGTTCCATTCATCGCCATTACCGCCTACCTAATCGTTTATCTACTCAATTTTTTCAGCGCGCAGTGTAAAACACAATGCGGGTGCAAACTACGTCTTTGGGCTAAGTGTGGCCGATAAATTTCTGCTCTGCACCTAAGCTTTTCGGGCAGAGAGGTCGGGAAGACCATGAGGGCGTGGCTGGCGGCAGATGAATAATGCCGCCCCCCACTGTGAATTGAGCAAAAACCACTCCGTTACCGGGTCAATAAGAAATTATCTGTTCATTCACAGCGATATACTTCTTTAAAACAAATTAAAGAGGTTAATCGCATGATTTATCAGCCAAAATTTATCAGCTTCGACTGCTACGGAACGCTCATAAACTTTGAAATGGGGCCGACCGCTAAGGGGCTTTTTGCCGACCGGATTGCAGAACAGCGAATGCCTGCGTTTCTGGACAGCTTCCGTTTCTACCGGCTTGATGAAGTGCTGGGTGACTGGAAGCCGTTTTTTCAGGTCGTTGAAAACGCTATTCAGCGGGCCTGTAAAGCGCATGATGTGGAGTACCGCGATTCTGATGCACTCACTCTCTATAAGGCGGTGCCGACCTGGCAGCCACATCCTCACGTTGTGGAAACGCTGGAATTGATCTCTCAACATATTCCGTTAGTGATTTTGTCGAATTCGATGGTGGATCTTATTCCCCACAGCGTCGCCCATCTTAAAGCGCCTTTTCATGCGGTGTACACCGCTGAAGCGGCTCAGGCTTATAAGCCGCGTGCACAGATTTTCGAATACATGTTTGACCAGTTGGGCTGCGGACCCGAGCAGATGATGCACTGCTCCTCCAGCTTCCGTTATGACCTGATGACGGCATCCGACCTTGGCTTTATGGCCAAAGCGTTTATCGATCGTGGGCATGAACCCGCCTTAGAAGGTTATGGCGTTGATCGGCTCACCGACTTCCGCCAGCTTGCCGGCCTGCTTGGTCTTTAATGCGTCTCTGGGTGCGGAGAAACGAGGAAATATGATGCCTGATGAACAGAGGCCCAAGGCGGTCGCACTCAGCACAGCTGCGCCAGCGCTTTCGCTGCCGGCTATCCAATCTTTAGTGTCTGAAAAATATGGCATTGAGGGCACCGTCCTGCCGCTGGCCAGTGAGCGCGATCAGAACTGTTGCATCGAGCAGGCCGACGGCACGCGCTATGTGTTAAAGATCAGTAATCCCTCTGAAGCGCTGTCCATCGTGGATTTTCAGATTGCCGCGCTTAATCACATCGCCGAGGCTGCGCCCGGGCTGTCCACGCCGCGCGTCGTGCGAACGCTAGAGGGCTCCCTGCGTGACAACGTCACTCTTGACGGAGGAGAAATAACGACCGTCAGAATGCTGACCTATTTAGACGGTATACAGGTTAAGGATACGGAGAGAACCCCAGCACAGCGTTGCGCGATGGGCACCTGTCTGGCCCGGCTTGACCTGGCTTTACAGGCATTCAGCCATCCCGCTGCCAGCCACGATCTTCTCTGGAACGTTTCAGCCGCGCATCGCCTGATGGATAAGCTGGAAGACCTCGTGGATCCCACCCGTCGCAGGCTGGCTGAAAAATTTATGACGCGTTTTATCACCCATATCCTGCCGCGCCTTCCGGCGCTGAGGGCGCAGGTTATCCATAACGACTTCCATCTCTACAACGTGATGGTTGCGCCAGAGGCGCAGGATCATATTACGGGCATTATCGATTTTGGCGACATGCTTTATGCCCCCCTGGTCGGCGAAGTCGCAACCGCGGCGGCCTTTCAGATGACAGGCAGCGTCGATCCTTTTGCCGGCGCCGCCCAGTTTGTCGGCGCCTACCACCAGACGCTCCCGCTTACCGATCTGGAGCAGGCGGTCGTGACCGATCTGATGGCGACCCGTCATCTGATTACCGTTTTGATTACCGAGTGGCGCGCGGTTCGCTATCCACACAATCGCGCCTATATCATGCGGCACAATCCAGCCGCGTGGGAGGCGCTGTCTTTAATGGCGGATCTGTCTCGCGATACGGCACGTGACCGACTGCTGGCTGAACTCTGAAACCGGAGAATTGTATGAAAAGCACGACAGATCTCAATATGGTAAACGCCTATATCCCCGGCCAGGTCGACGTGGGACCGGTCACCGCCGCGATGATTCAACGGCGCGATGCGCTGCTCGGCCCGGCCTATCGCCTGATGTACGAGCATCCCTTACATATCGTACGCGGTGAAGGCGTGTGGCTCTTCGATCCTGAGGGCCGTCGCTATCTGGATATTTATAATAATGTCACCTCGCTTGGGCACTGCCATCCTGCCGTCACCGAGGCCATCTGTCAGCAGGTTCAGACGCTGGCAACAAATACCCGCTACCTGCACGACACCATTCTGGAACTGGCCGAACGCCTGCTGGCCACCGTGCCGGAAACCGCGCTTGCGCATCTGATGCTGACCTGCACAGGCAGTGAGGCCAATGACCTGGCTTACCGTATTGCCAAAGTTCGTACCGGGGGCACCGGCATTATTGTGACCGAGACGGCCTATCACGGCATCACGGACGCGGTGTCTCAGTTTTCGCCCTCTTTAGGCACGTCGGTGGATCTTGGCGCCCATGTGCGCCTGATTCCTGCCCCACGGCTTTATCATGCTGAGGGAGCCGATCTTAGCGAGCGCTTCACGCGCGACGTGGAAAACGCAATCGCCGACCTGCAGCGTCACGGCATCAAACCCGCCGCGCTGATCGTCGATTCCTTGTTCACCAGCGATGGCATCTTGCCTGGTCCGGTGGGCTTTATGAAAGGTGCAGTTGAAGCCATCAAGCGGGCCGGTGGCGTGTTTATTGCCGATGAAGTTCAGCCCGGCTTTGGGCGCACAGGCGAGACAATGTGGGGCTTCCAGCGCCACGGCGTTATTCCGGACATGGTGACGCTGGGCAAGCCGATGGGCAACGGTCAGCCGATTGCCGGCCTGCTGGCCACCGCTGACGTGCTTGCGGAGTTTGGTCAACGCTCACGGTATTTCAATACTTTTGCGGGCAATACCGTTTCCTGCGCAGCCGCACTGGCCGTTCTGAAAACCATTGAAAGGGATGGCCTGGTTGCCCATGCGCGCGATGTAGGCAAACAGCTGCTTGATGGCATAACCGCGCTGGGTAAAAAGCATGAGGCGATCGGTGATGTTCGCGGTGCCGGCCTCTTCGTTGGCGTGGAACTGGTTTCCGATCGTCTGTCGCGCACCCCGGATCGCTGGCTGACCAGTCAGGTGGTGAACAGAATGCGTCAAAAAGGCGTGCTGCTGAGCGCATGCGCAATGGGCCACAACGTGCTGAAAATTCGCCCACCGCTGGTCTTGACGGCAGATCAGGCGGGAATGATAATCGATGTCCTCGATCAGTCGCTGACAGAAGCGACGGCCGCCAGGGCTTCCCAGTCTGTTCTGAGGTAATCACCTGACCATGACGCACACTAAACCCCTCGATCGTACCGATATCAGAATACTTGAGCATCTTCAGCGCGAGGGGCGGTGTTCGATAGTGGAACTGGCTGAGGCGATCAGCCTCAGCCCCAGTCCCTGCCTGGCGCGCACCCGACGCCTGGAGCAGAGCGGAATTATTTCGGGTTACGCCGCCAGGGTTACGCTGAATAAACTGGGTAATAACCTGGTTGTGTTCTCCGAAATCACCCTGAACAGTCATTACCCGTCCGATTTTATCAAATTCGAATCCGGCGCCTGTAAGTACCGGGAGATTGTAGAGTGCTACAACATCAGCGGAGGCTATGACTATCTGTTGAAAATCATCGCCCCGAATCTTCACAGGTTTCAGGACCTGATGGATCGTTTGCTGGACGATGAGATCGGTATTGCCAAATTCGCCAGCCGGGTCGTTCTTCGGCAACCCTGGCAGTGGCGCGAAGAGCCACTGAGCGAGATTGCAACCGGGCAGGCAAGCTGGTCGTAGGGACTTATGGAGGCTGACGGCACGTCAAATCACAGGAAATGCGCCTGACCGTTACCCGCCTGTCGATAAGACCCGAGTTCAGACCAAAAGCGCGATTTGCCCCTCATCAGGGGCTGACATTTCTGTGAGGGGTGCCGACTGTACTGGACGGTTGTTCCCACTTCCCGGTCCGGCTTTGAAAACATCCTGTTTGTCCACGTGCCCCTGGTGTAAGCCGACTGCCAGGCACTGCGAAACAGCGCGCCAGCAGCAGAACGGCGTTGCGACCTGTCCATGTGGTAATGCGATCAAAGACATTGCCGTACGGCGCCCTGAAGCATCCAAACGGACCACCCTGCAACGCATCTTTTCTGGCTGCACGCCATGCATCACACCGTCTCACGAGGCTTAAGGCCAGCATCGCCAACGGGATCACCGAGCCCGGTTTCTACGCCTTTTTTGGCAGATAAGAGGCCCTGTTGGAAGAGGGAGTGCAGTGCTATAGTGCCCTTTACGCTCAGCGCAGCAGAGACTGACGTAAAGGCGCTGATCGGCTTTCTGCACCCTGTTAACCCCGGCTTTTCGACCGTAGCTGAGGGTGACTTTAGGGATGAGCCTGATGCAGCGGTATTATCCGCAATAAACCAGGCCGAACGTTAAGGCTTTGAGCGGTGAAAATGATCATGCGATATCAGATGGCTGTCTTGTTGTTTGCAGGAACAACCGCTGCGCTGGCAGCGCCCCCCGTTGCCAATGTCTGGCAGATCTATCAGGCTGAACTCGCTCGCCAGTGCCCAGCTAAACATCTTGAATGGCTCGCACCGGCTGACATTCGTGATGCGCTTGATGACTATCAATCCCATCTGAGTACCGGTTTACAAAGTGCGATGACGACCGCCGAACGTCACAGCTGCCGCGATGTGTCGGCAGGTGTGACATGTGACAATGTCGGTGACCTGGATATTGCCTGGAAAAACGATTTAATGCCCGCTGTTGCGGCCTCTTTTTGTCGCCGTTTTACGATGTGCCGAAAACAGTCGGACTGCGACAACCTTGCTGCACCTTAGCGCTCGCCTACCCGTCACCGACGCGAAACCTAAGCGCATGCCGGAATCCGCAGAAGCCTTGCAATCCTTTTTAAGACAATCAATAACTGCGCGCAACGGCGCAGACATTAACCGGTGGGGAAAATAGCACCAGGAGCCTGCAAAAAAGGCCCACCACGCGTCAGGCAGCGGCATGAGTTCGCCTGTCTTAACGTGAGGCTGCAGCCCGTTTTCGAACGTCGCGGTCACGCCCTGACCTTTTAGGGTCAGATCGCTTGCACCAGATACACCGTTAACCCCAATAAACAGTCAGGCGTCCGGGCGCATCCATGCGAACCGTTTCTCCGTTGCGCGCAAACGTCGCGGGGACGCGTGCAACGTGGGGAAATCCTAGATTGATGCCGCCTGCCCCGGCACCGCCATTCAACACGGGGCGCACTGAGGTCAGGCAAGGATGACAACGTGAGATAACCCAACCGGCTCAGACAAAACGCCATTCAAAGCCGTTTGCCGTTTTATTGATATGACCGGCGGAACTTCGGGCAAAGTGAGCGCTGAACCATAGCGCCTGATTCTCGACAGCCCATTCCATCGCCCAGCGGCGTTGAACTTCAGCCTGCTCTGCGTTGGCACAAAAGCGTGAGGCCAGATGAGGCTGCCTGACCTGAAGCTCGTTATGCATCAGGTCACCGCTGAATAAGGCATATTCCCCCGCACTGTGCAGGATAATCGACGCATGATCGTGGCTGTGCCCTGGCGTCGGGACAACGCGTAACACTTCTGCGAAATGCGGCGTTTGACTCACATCGAACGTCTCAAGTAACCCGGCATCGATCAGCGGGTTAAAGCTGTCTTCTAAAACCGTTTTTCTTGCCGGATCGTTTTGCCAGCTTTTCAGGCCAATAGCGGAACAGTGATAGCGCGCATTTTTGAAAAATGGCGTCCACTTGCCTTCAACCTGATGGGTATTCCAGCCAACATGGTCGCCATGCAGATGGGTGAGCAAAACGATGTCCACCTCATCGGGATCAATGCCTGTCTCGCGAAAACGTTGTTCATAAGGCGTATCCAGTTGGTGGGAAAGCGGAGAGCCGGGGCGCTCACGTCCATTACCACTCGCTGTATCAATGACAATGACGTTATCCGGCGTCCGGACAATCCAGCTATGCACCGAAAGCGCGATATTTTCAGGAGAAAGGCCGTCCAGCTGCTGGTCTGGATATAGCATGCTCACAGATAATGACGCCTCAAGTTCAGAAACCTTGAAGACGTCACAGTCACCCACGCGATAGTTCGATTTCTGTTTCACAGTAGCCCCTAAGACAGGATGAAATGATGCTTTTGATGAGTATGATTGAATCGTATCAGCTGGAAGAGGTTATCCCTGCAAAAATCTCATCGCCCCGCCCTCTGTGCTAATCAGTCACCAGCCGGGCTATGTTTTCGCCCAAATCTAAAAGAAAGGCCTCTCGCGACGGATGTGAATCGGTTACCTGCGGAGGCAAGGTATTCATGAAGGTAAAATGCCCGGCCTCTGCCATCACACAGAGATAAGTCTGCGTGTAACCCTCCAGTGCCTGTTTAAGAAAGCAGGCCTGGGACGGGGGCGTCAGGCTGTCCTTTTCACCTGCCCAGATGTGAACAGGTACGTTCACCGCTGCCAGCGCAGACGGAGCCTGGAAAAAATCGGCGGGCGGTGCCAGTAAAATAAGTCGATGCAACATCCGGTCTCCGGCGAAAACAACCGATTCCCCTGTGCTTGTCATCGCTACAGCCCCGGCATTAAGCAATAAAATCACGCTACCCAGGGAGTGGCCAACACCGGTAACCGACGCATAACCGCTACAAAATTCATTCTGAGCCCGCGCAAGCCGCTGGCAGCGTTCCAGTAATTCAGCTCTGGTGGGCACGGGTGAGGTCAACCGTTCAAAGTGTGGCGCGACAACGGAAACGCCATGGCGGGCAAAGGTCTGGAGAAGTTCAAGATGGCGCAGCGGACTGCCGCCCAGCCCCGCAGCAAAAAGGATACAGCGCGTCGCCCCCTTAACCTGCAATAAGGTGACGTCAAACGCCTCTTCCCCATGTTTGATCCGAGACGTTTCCGTGAGATCACTTTTGTCCATCAAAACGCATCCCGCTTAACCGATTGTCAAAAATAATAACAGGCTATCGCCACCTTTACGCGTTGGATGCCGTTCTGCCACACAGTAAACCCCGGCTTCGTGAATTATGACTGGTCAGGACATTGGGATGAAACGTCATTGAGCCCCTCTGCATCCTGAGTAAATGATTTGAAGTGCTGGCGATCGTCAATTTTTACCACATAAATTGAATCAAAATCCGCTGACGGCCAGTCAGGTACAAGCCCCGCATCTCCGCCCGTTTTTTCAACAAGTGTCCGGGCAGCAATGACCAGATTTTTATGCTCCCAGGCGATCATGGTCAGCGGAACGCGTTTCTCATTGAGAAGGTCAGAGACCAGTTTACGGGGTTTATCCGCGTGAAAGCGCAGTATTACAGGCCTGGAAACCTGCACCGCCAGAGGGATCAGCGTGGAGAGTGGCCGCAGCGAACTCCCTGTTTTATCCTCTTTCGGTGCAGAGGCGTAAAGCGCATCCGGGTTTCCATAGCGGCTCAGCAACACTGCAGGAAGTTTCAAGGCCCGATTAAGACCTTTGCAGGTCAGTTGACCACTTGCGTTGTCGGGTTTTTCGCCATGACGAAAAAAAACATAGGTACTGTCGGCCTCAGCACTCAAGGGGACAAGGGCAGTACACGCAAACATTAATGCCAAAAATTTCTTCATCATGACGTCCTGTGAGTCATAAATTCGCCAGCAAGGGCCTGATTTCAGAGCAGTTCACTAACAACAGATAAACGGTCGATGAACGAATGAATCCGCTGACTGGCTGCACAAGTGCGCCAGACACAGGCACAATAGCGCTTATGCCCCGTCCGGCGCATCTGTATTCTGTGCGCTGTCACCCAAGCGAACCCGGTTGCGACCTGGCCTCCTGGCCGTTCATCTCCGAATCGGTCAGCGTCGCTCTGACATGCGGCAAACTCTGCGGATAATGTTGCTGAATAAACTCAATCATTTTCTCACGTACGTAACAGCGTAAATCCCAGGCCGTGGGAGAGTTCTGTGCGGTCATTAACAACCTGATGGTCATGGTTTTTTCGCTGGTATCGGTGACCTGGAGCACCTGCGTCTGCTGATCCCAAAGCCTCGTTTCACTGAGTACTTTTTCAAAATGCTGGCGGAGAGGTTCCAGCGGCATGGAATAATCCACGTAAAGAAAAACCGAGCCGAGTATTTGCGCGTTATTCCGCGTCCAGTTCTGAAAGGCATTTTCGGTAAAGTAGGTAATGGGCAGAACCAGTCGGCGCAGGTCCCAGATACGCACGACAACGTAGGTCAGATTGATCTCCTCAATCCAGCCCCACTCTTTTTCCACGACCACGGCATCGTCAATTTTTATCGGTTGCGTGAAGGCAATTTGGATTCCGGCAAACAGATTCACCAGCGACTTCTGCAGTGCAAAGCCAATGATGATTCCGGCTACGCCAGCACCCGCCAGAATCGTCGTGCCAAATTTACGCACACCCGGAAAGCTCAGCAGAATCATGGACAGACAGAATAACACCAGGATGACGATGGCGACCTTTTTGACATACATTAATTGCGTACGAATCTTGCGGGCGCGAAGGTTATTCGACAGATTAATGTCATAACGGATGAAGAGCATATCCTGCGCCACATTCGTCAACCGAATTAATACCGAGCAGACCGACAGGATAATAAAAATATTGGCGGTGGCGGTGATAAAATTCAGGGATTTTGGGGGGATATTAATATAATTCACCCCGATATTGATGAGCAGTAGGGGAATAAATAGAAACAGGGATCCACGTAGATGCTTTTCAAGCGATTTGAACAGTTTTCTGTCGCGATTTTGCCAGTAGCGAATAAACACAAAAAGAACAAATCGGGACAGAAAGCCCACAATTAACGAAAAGATAACCAGCAAAACCGCAGGCACCCAGGTTGGCACCCCTGAGAACTCATCAAAGATCAACGACATCATTTTCCCTTCTCAAGCAATCGACAGCCTTCGGCTGTATGAAAGGTCACTAAAATCAGTAACCGCTGTTTTCTCGGTTATCTGCGAACGACGTGATTACGTATAGTAGTCTATGAAAAATTTGACCCACTGCCTCTTTAATCGGATAAAAACCGCGTAAGGCGGCCATTTTTAGCGGCGTTGTGTTCATAACCGACTGAAAATAAGACTTATTTACTTTCGGGCAAGTAAGATATCGCCATCGGCTTCACTCAACCGACATGCTCTGCTGGTAGCGGGGGAAATACGCGAAAGCGCAGCAAGGCCTGGCTTCGGTGCAAAAGCATTGCCGAGCGAGACAGGCACGATTGCCGCACAACCGCCACGTCAAACACAAAGCCGCCACCTTGCAGAAGGCACGCACTCCTACCCGTCAGTTGAAAAAGGGGTTTTCCCCGGGGAAAGCACACCACCTGGTCGCCTGCGGTGGGCGACGGGCAGAACGATGTCGCTTTGGCGGGGCATATTACGTTGAGCAGGCCCACTTAGGGTGCAGCGGACCTGGCAGAGCAGTGTCGTTATCCCTTTAACGCAGACGAACCTGCTCAAGGTCAGCCAGTAAGCCGGGCCCCTGTGGCTTCCAGTCCAGCTCCCTGCGGGTGATTGCAGCCGAAGCAGACATGTCCTCTGCAACAAATTTGCTCAACGCGCCAAAGTGTGCTGATGCTTCACTCGCCTCAATGCGTACCACCGGCACATCAAGCACCTGTCCAATCGTTTCGGCAATGCTGCGCAGGGGAATACCTTCTTCTGCTACGGCATGATAGCGCCTGCCCGCCAGATTTTTTTCAAGGGCGAGGACATAAAGCCGTGAAGCATCACTGATATGTACTGCCGACCAGCGGTTCTGACCCTCGCCCACCCAGGCCGAGACGCCCTTTTGCCGGGCCGTTTCAATCAATGAGGTCACTAGCCCTTGTTTCAAGGGATTATGCACCTGAGAGAGCCGGATGACGGCAACATTGATCCCTTTTTCTAAGACCGCCATTGCGCCCCGTTCTGTCGCCTTACGCGGATTGCGGTGTTCAACGTTAACGTGGTTTTCAACTGCCAGGCTGCCAGGCCCTGCTGAGCCCAGCGCGACGGCGGACGTGACGATCAGCGGCCGCTGCGTTCCCGCCAGGGCTTCACCCAGCGCCTCAACCACCAGCCTGTCTTTTTCGCATTGGGCGACAAACGTGGAAAAATCATGATTAAACGCTGTGTGAATAACCCCGTCGCTTAGTGACGCGCCGCGCCGCAGGCATTGAAGGTCGTTAATGTCGCCCAAAAAGGGTTCGACACCCGCAGCAGCCAGCACTTCCGCGCCTTTTTGGCTGCGGGTCAGCCCTGCAACCTGGTAGCCGGAGGCAATAAGCTGAGCGGCAACCGCGGTGCCGATAAATCCCGTCGCGCCGGTAAGAAAAATTCGCATCCTGTCCGTCCTTACTGTGAATCAGCCATCATTTAACAACCCGATGCAGCTAATTTAGACGGGAGGCGTAATACATTCTATGCTGGAACGTCGCTGTTTTATGTCCGATCGTCCGGAGCAGACTATGGACCCGCTATCACAGTTGTTATCGCTACTCAAAACTGAAAGTTACGTTTCAGGCGGTGTTGTTCTCGATCCTGCGCAGGCAGTCCAATGGCCCGCTCATGACGGGGTCAAATGCTATGCCGTCGTGTTTGGATCCTGCTGGCTGTCCGTGGAGGGACTGGCAGAGCCCGTCAGGCTCACCGCTGGAGAGTGTTATCTTTTACCTCCCGGCCCCCCTTTCAGACTGGCAACAGACTTAACGCGAAAACCGGTCGATTTTCAGACCGTCCGGACTGAAATGATTTCCGATATCGCAAGCAAAACGCACGAAACGTCAGGTTGTTTTCTGGTAGGCGGGCATTTTTTACTGGCTGGCCGCGCTGCACGCCTGCTTTTGCATTCCTTATCACCCGTGGTGCATGTTCACAGAGACGCAGATAAAAAGGCGATGTATTGGGCACTTGAACGGATGGCTCAGGAAGTGCGCGCCCCTCAGCCGGGCAGCGAGCTTATCGTGCAGCAACTGGCTTTTATGCTGGTCATACAGGCCCTGCGATTGCACGCCGATGACAGCACAACTCCCCGCACTGGCTGGCTCTTTGCTCTCCGCGATAAAAAGCTGAGCGCGGCGATAGCCTGTATGCACGATGCCCCCGGACAGGGCTGGACAGTGGAAACGCTCGCCACGCAAGTGGGAATGTCACGTTCGGCGTTCGCACAACACTTTAGCCAAACCGTGGGTATGGCTCCTGCTGCCTATCTCACCCAGTGGCGAATGCTGTTAGCCTGCGACCGCTTACAACAGACTGATGACTCTGTACTGCATATTGCCACCTCGCTGGGATACGAGTCAGAAAGTGCATTCAGAAAAGCCTTTAAGCGCGTCATCGGCTGCACACCTGGAAAATTCCCCGCAGGGTAACAGGTTCAAGCCTGCCCTGGCAGACGGCAACAGACGGGAATGTTGGACATGATGCGAGACGATCGCCGCGGTTGGCGATCGTCTCGCGGTTATTTGGCCGGGCAGACAGACGCTTCAAGTTTGCCCCGCCGATCCCACCGGCAGGCAAGCAGCCACAGCAGCGCCGTCACAATCCAGCCGATGATCCACGAGATGTCGTTGCCGGCAAAGATCCAGGTCAGCGAACCATGATAAAGCGGGTTATCGATAAACGGCAGTTGCACCAGCACGCCCAGAAAGTAGACCGAAATACCGGCCCCGTTCCAGCGCCCATAGCGCCCGTCTGGCTGCGACAGCGCCGGGATATCTACTTTGCCATGGGTGATGAGATAAAAATCAGTCAGGCTTATCGCGCTCCAGGGCACAAAGAAAGCCAGCAGAAACAGCAGGAAGTGCGTAAAGGATTTCAGGAAAGCCGGTTCACTCAGCAGGGCAATAACGCAGGCCAGCGTCACCATTGAGGTGACAAACATAACGCGCCCCGCCCGACTGAGCGAGGTTTGCTGGCGAAAACCCGACACAATGGTCGTCAGAGACATAAAACTGCCATAGGCATTTAACGTGGTGAACGTAATTTTGCCAAAGCAGATGGCGAAATAGATCACCATCGCCATGGTGGCGCTGCTGCCCAGACTCACAATATAGCCAACCTCATTGCCTGAAAAGGCCTTACCGGCGATCGCGGCAACGATCACGCCCAGGGTCATTGATGCCTGGGTGCCGGTCATGCTGCCAAAGAACACCGAGCAGAACAGCTTCCTTGCGGAAACATCGGCGGGAAGATAGCGCGAATAGTCAGAGACATAGGGGCAAAACGCAATTTGCCAGGAGGAAGACAGCGAGATCGCCAGCAGAAAGTTAGCCAGCGTAAAATGGCGATTCTGCCATACCGCCGATAAATCGTGAGTGGAGAGCAGCGTGATGAATAAATAGGCAAAGGCCAGGACGCCGATCACGCTCGCCAGTTTCCCCAGTTGATGAATCACACGATAGCCCAGCACCGCAATCACCACAATAAGGGCGCTAAACACCACCATTCCGGTCGCGTTGCTGACGTGAATAAGCTTCGCCAGCGCCTGTCCCGCCAGCACCGTACCACTGGCAGAAAAGCCGACGTACATTATACAGACCAGCACCAGGGGAATGACCGCACCGAATACACCAAACTGCATGCGGCTGGTGATCATTTGCGGTAACCCCAGGCGCGGGCCCTGAATGGCATGTAACGACATGATGCCCGCCCCGATGATTTGGCCGACCAGCAGCCCAACCAGCGACCACACCACATCGCCGCCCAGAACCACAGCCAGCGCGCCCGTGACAATGGCGGTGATTTGCAGATTACCGCCAAACCAGAGGGTAAACTGGCTGAAAGGCTGCCCGTGACGTTCGCGCGGCGGGATGTAATCAATCGAACGGGTTTCTGACAGGCGCGGTTTCTCTGCGCCTGAATAATCTGCTGCAGGTGATTCAGCTGGCATAGTTTCCTCACTGGAACACAGCATACGCGGTGCGTTGAGACCTATTGTTGAACGGATGGATGCGCAAACGGTAGTACATGTATATACATGTAACGATACTGTCACGCGAGTTGAGAAGTTACAAGATGACGCGTCATTGGAAAATGTGATGGTGCAGGCAAGCCTGACAGGTGACCGCGCATCGCATGCTAGCATGTCGGGCGTGAAAACGAACAATTGCGCTGGCTCCTGCCCTCAACCCGTCAGATTGACGTATTGAAGGCAAAGCCGAGTACAGGCGAAACGCGCCACATGCCTTACCAGGTGTTAAATCCACAACAGCCAACACGGGAAAATTGCGATATGAATCTCCGTCTGGCTCCGTTCACAAACTGACAGGAGCCCTTATAAGGAGTCAGCCTAAACATAACGTTTGCCCGTTAGCCGCCCACCCAGCACACCCCTCTGCGTGACTGGCATGCGTAACAGCCCGATGCTCAAAGTCGCTGCCTGGCCTTGAGTTGATGATCCCTTCAATCAATGGCCTTTGGGCGATACTGTTCGTTAAGCGCCTGAGCAATTGCCTCTGTTTCCGCATCAGGTATGCCGTTATCAAGCGCCGGTCTGAAGTGCATTTGAAACGCCTGAATGGTTTTTATAGTCTCCTCGTCCAGCACACCCGTTTGTGGAATAGCATCATATCCATAGGTTTTAAGTAGCACCTGCATTTTATGAACATTCACAGGTGCGGTTGGCAGACGACCGTTGAGATATTTTTTTATTTTCTCTGCTTCCGGCCAGGCCCCGATCCCCTGAGCAGCCAGTTGTTTCCAGGGAAACAGCTTACCGGGGTCTTGTTTTCGCAGGGGGGCGATATCACTATGACCGACTACGTTATCAGGGGTAATATTATAACGCTGGATAATGCGCCTGGACAACGCGACAAGCGCCTTGATTTGTTTTTCATCGTAGGGATACCAGGTTTTATGTCCCAACATATTTTCTGAAAAACCACGATTAACAATCTCAATACCGACAGAAGAATCATTGAGATTGACACGCCCATTCCAGTTACTGACACCGGCGTGCCAGGCGCGCTTATCTTCATGGACCAGTTGATAGATGAGGGGTTTATCTGCTGTATTGTCAGGCGACTCAGGAATAAGGTAATGGGCGCTGACATTATTACCTGTAAGAAGTTTTAACGATGTCGCGTTATCAGCGGCCGTGTAATGAAAAACCAGGAAACGAATACGTTCGTTTTGGGCGAGTGAAGAATAATCATGGCTCAGCGTATAGTCTTGCCTGTTTGCTTTTGACGAAATGCTAGGGCTACAACCTGTAAGTGATAACAGTAAAAACAGGCTGGTAAGGATGCATCTTGCATTCTTTTTAATTCCCATATCAATTAAATCCTTTTGCAACATTTACTTTATCCTGATCGCTCTTTTATTCTGACGGAGGATAGAAAATTCAATCTCGCTCCTCTGATAAGAAAGCCTGTTTTCCAAAAACCACATAATGAATTCATTATCATTCTTCACGCCGACTTTTTTCATCACTCTCCGTTTATAATAACTGACTGTTTTCTCCGGCAGATTCATCCATTCGGCTATTTGCCTTACTGTCATCCCGGTCATAAAAAACCAGGTAACCGCCACTTCATTTTCAGTAAATGTCAGACAACGTTTTGCATTATCCATAAAAGTCACAACCCCTCCACTGGAGCAATAATTTTTTATCTCTCCACAAATAACCAAAAAAAATATTTAATTAACAATCAACCTCAAATCCCAACCTGTCATTCATCATCCCAACGCCATATAAAAATGCCACCTTCCCTAACCTGATGGCATTCAGTGAACGACTAGCCAAGATAATTCCGGATTGTACGTACCGGATTAACATGCCTCCCTCAACCCGGCATCATAATTTCTAAAAACGCCGCATTTAATTGATAGAAACCCTAAGCACGAAGCCACACAGAACTGATTTCCATTCTCAGAATATCGGATGTACTGTTTTTTATTAGTCTCTCGCTATTTTCATATTCAATAAAGCGTTCAGCTCAGAACATTGAGATAACAATTTTAGGACGTTACACAACCAGAAAGGGTATTATCTGCGCCTGTCTGTAACTCATCCCCGCCAGTTACAGAAAGGCGCAGAATCCTCCGGCAATATCTTTCCCCCCTACAGCGGCCAAAAGCCCCCTTTTCCTCGCAACGTTTTGCCAGCACCGCCTCCAACGCCATAAACCTTCCCTGCACCTGCCCACTTACATTGCGGAGAGGAAGGCATATCGCCGGCACAGTGCCGAGAGCGTTCGCCAAAATATTCAAACCACGTACACCCGTTGGTTATTAATTGGATGAATCCTCGTTTTGCACTAACCCTCCCTCTCCTCAAGACTAAAAGAGGGACGGTTGGCGATGAACCAGAGAATAAGTTCCTTATTGTTTTTCACACCTAATTTACGCATCACCCTGCGTTTGTGGTAACGAATTTTCAGCACATCCATGCCTGTCCGGCACGCAATCTGCTGTAATTTCATTCCGGTCATGTAAAACCCTATTACGGCAATTTCGTTTTTCGTTAAAAAAACATTTTCTCCATGTTTCCCGATAACCCTAAGCACATGTTATCTCCATAGTGAATCAGAAAAACTCAAAGGCGCGCCTGCAATAAACTACAGGGTGACTTTATTTGTTTTTAACTGATAATTATAATCACTGACGCTGGTGATGTTCAGATGCATACCCTTTGAAAGTGGATGAGAAGGTGTAGCGCACAACGTCTCCTGCGGAAGAACATAAGGCTTCGTAAAAGTGATTTTCGATCCGCCTTCATCTGTATTAACCAAAGGTGAGAAACGGAACACTTTAGCGCTGGGATTACTTATACAGAGATCGCCGCGGACTAACTGATATTGTACGCGCTGCCACATATCTTTTTGCTCGATATCTTTTCTGACGTTAACTACGACCGGCAGATCTTGCCCAATGAGAATTTTCACCTTTCCATCGCTGACCTCATCCTTAGGTGGTAATCCTGTAAATACGACGCGCGCGATATGCTCTTTTACATCCGGCGTATTGGTACGGTAAATTACCCGAATGCTCTGGATGTCGCCTGGACCTATTACAATAGCCTGAGGTTCAGTATACAGTGTGCCACCGGCAAGATTATCGTCTGGTAGACGCCGGATTTTGCTGTAAAGCAGCACACTTTTATCGCCATTATTCTTAATATCAATAGTCGACTCCTGCTTACCTGACTCGATCAACACCGCTGATGATGAAGGTAGAATTTCGGCACTGGCATCATGAATAAGACCTGTAAATATGAAAACACTCATAGAAACGTTACGAAGCATGGCAGTTGAAAATAACATTTTTAATACTCTCCTGTTGATTCAGACGACGAGATGAAAGTTTACATTGCATATTTAAATGCGTAGGTGACGACATACCTTCTGATTCCAGCTTTCCGATATCTTTTTCATCGATTAAAAGAATATCTTTGTCGATGAAACGGGCAATTAATTTTCCAGAACCGTCATAAAAAAGATCACTCTGATGAATGTCAGAAGGTTTGTGGCTCCATTTCAACAGCATTGAACGGTTATCCGCTATGCCAAATTTAAAGAACGGCACCGATCCGCGAACAGCTGAAAAATCTCTGACGTTGTTTTTAATGATTACACCTGATGGCAGACCTTCCGGGCTAACGCGAATAAAATCATTTCGTCCTTCAGCGACAGGCGTAATTATGGCTTTTCCATCATGATTGGTGACCGCACTACTTTGTAATGAGGCGACATCAAGATAATGATGGACGCCTGTGTCGACCACCGCCCAGGTATTGCCAATACGGTTTGGTGAGAAAATAACGCCTTCTTTACTAATGGCAACAGCACCGGATAAATATGCCGCGGTGGTCTGCGATACGCCTCCGGCATCTCGTCCCTGGGAGAGCGAGACATCCGCAGTGGTGTAAGGTGTAATGACGGCATTATCCAGCGAGTAGCTTTCTGAACGACCCGCGCCCGACGTACGCATCTGGCTGGCAGTCACGGTATAGTTTTTAGATACCGGCGCACTGAGCGAATTCGACAGGCGCGCTCTGTTACCGTACGTGTAATACTGACTTCGCCAGTTAGCGCTGTGTTTGTTGAAACTTAGTGGAAGGCTCAAGAAAAGATTGAGGCTGATCTTATCTTTTTGCGTTTGTCCGGGGCTTAATGACATGTAGGAGACACCTACGCCCAACGAAGCTTTTCCCACAGGTAAGTTCAGACTGCCTGACAATGAATTGAAACCAGGCGCATCGTAGAAACGATAATGTGTTAACGAGATACTTCCTGTCACGCCATAGGAAAACTGCTGCGTCTGCGTTAAACCAATGCTGCTCCGCTGTGCATTGTAATTCCCGAGTCGTGCCTGGCCAATATAGCTAAAATGCCGGCTGTTACGACTAAAATTAAGGCTGGTATTTTTATAGCTGCCTGAAACATCCAAACTCAGGCCCTTCTGGTTTTTCTCATTTTGTACGCTTGTCAGGCTGGAGCGAAAGCGAAAATCTTTTTCGAAAGCCGTATTGCTGACCGTAAGCCCGCGATAGCCTGACGCAGTGACCATAGCGACCGATGGGGCGAAGATTGAATTTAGCGTTCTGGAGAAACCGGCGCCGCTTACCGTGCTTCTGCTGCCGCTAACGGTACGTCCCGTAAAAGCATAATAGCCCGCGTTACCATCCTGGTCAGAGGTGATTTGCGCGCGTGAGATGATGCGCGAGTCAACGATCTGCCCGTCTCGCTTAACCAATACCCTGACGTCATCACTAAAGCCAGCTACCGGAATATTACGCAGTTCCGCATGGCCTTTCTGAATGATTTGTTTCCAGAGAAGCAAGTTATTTTGCCAGAACTCGACAGTCAGCGTTTCTGCAGCTTCATAATTAAAGTTCACAAATGCCGTCGCGTTGCCGTTGGCGGAGGAGATGATGGCACCATCAATATAGCCAGTGCCAAACCCACCATCGCTAACGATTGTTCGTCCTGCGCGGACGCGAACATTTTGATAGTCTCGCTCAATATAGCCATCACGTATCGTGTTAACCGCCGTACGTGCGTTACGGTTGCTAAAGGAACTGTAGTAACCATGTGAGCGAATAATCGTATTTTTCATATTAATTCCGGCTTCATAATCTGTATTGATACTGTTGAGGGAGGTTTCTCCTCCTGAAAAGCGATAGGCATAGGTATTGTAATTTATAAATGCCCCGTTCCCGCCACTCAACCTTTGCTTCCCCTCTGGATTAATCAGATATTTTACAGGGACTAATAACCGTAAGGTATTATTAGCCCGATCAAATTTAGCCTGAATCTGTTTATCCAGATAAAAATATTTACTGCCGTTTCTGGCTTTGTAGGGCGACCATGCTAACGCTTTTATTCCTGCTTTTGATTTTATGTCTTCCGAATAAACCGCTGCATTTTTAACCGAAAAAACCCTTCCTGATAAAATATATTTTCCATTGATGTAAATATCAGATTCCGTTTCTCGCTCTGGCATTACATGCTGATTAAGTGCATTATCAAGCTGCGCAGAAGTGATACCATTCGCAGCCATCAAATTAGAATCAAAATGTAGCGTTTCACTCCGCACTGGTGCTATAAAAATTAAAAAGAAAATAACAGTAACAACATAATATATTTTTTGCATGTCAAAATCAGGCACCTCATAGGGAGATGCCTGCTGTCGCTCTCAAAAAAATAAATTAGAAATAACGTACGTTAATCTGTGCAGTACCCTGCCAGTCAACCTGTTGTGCATTGGTTATCATATTTCCGGCGTTTAATTGCGGTTCGATGTCAAACACCCATGAAATAACTTTCCCTGAGGCTGGTGCACTAGTCGTTTCATCCCATGGTGTCCAGTCTTCCGTTTTCTTATAACTCCAATTGGCATTTAACACACGACCAAACGCAGTACCACTATGCGAACCACTATTCTGGTAACCGAAAGAGGTCGTATTGGTCACGCCGTCTACCGTTGATGAAACAGGGCTGATGGTAAAATTCCCCAATTTATTTCCCGTTACCGGATCCATCCCTAAACCAAAAATACGCGTACTATCTGCATGCCCACTTCTGTTATTGGTATTCACACCCACCATAGCACTGCTTTCATTGGGGTCGGTCGCCCAGAATGCCACTTTCTGCGCTGAGGGACAACTTACCTGTAATGTCACTTGTTTCGCTGCAAAGGTATTGACCGCGGTTTGATTAAGATCTTCGTGCTGAGTAATCCCCCAGTCAAGAGCCTCACCGCCTACAACATTTGCTGTACAGGCGTTCGGCGCAATGATGCCATGAACATTAATGTCGGTTCCCGCCATGGCTGAATGGCAAAATAATGCACTGGTGGTGAAACTCAACGCTAATACTGTTTTATTAAAAGACACGTTATTCTTCCTTATCTCTGTATAAAAAAATCGACACAAGCCGCTCAGGCTTAATGCGGTGAGAAATATAACGTTAAACATTGAAATCGCCATATGAATTAATCTCTTTTTTTATAAAATAATCTTTTGTTTTTTATTGTTAAAAATCAATAAGATAGACACATACCCTATGCCACATTTAAAGCAATGTTTTTTTGATTGATTTATAAATAAATTCAGAAAAGAACATACACATCAACTCCCAATATTTACTTATCACTGCGTGAAAACCCGTCTTTTAAAGATTGCAATGGACACCTGCCGGATTAGCCTGCCCTTTCCAGTACCTTTTCATACTTTTTTCTGTGTCGAAGCGTCAGTACACACAACGCCATGCCGTCACATCTGATTGACGCTGTTTCATTGCCCTACTAATCACGTTTAAAATAGACAAACGTTCAGCCTGACGCTGTCGTTAGTCACTCAACCTGAATGCATTACTTAAGATGTTTCATTCCTGACCATTTTCATTCCTTTAGTTCATTACTGGTTTACATTGACTCACAGCCATATCTTTTAGTCAGATAGTCGTACCAGAAAAGCTTACCGTTTTATCCTACCTTCCCGTTAAATCAGCAATCTGTTTGAAAAAGAAAGTGCGGTGCAAACCGTGACGCTCTTAGAACATTGGGCCTCAGGCCTGGGTAGCGCACTTTTCGATACTTAACGTCAGGAGATCAGGAAACGACAGACATTCTGTCAGGTCGATGAGAGTGGTGTTTGTTACAGCGGGATATTGATTACATGATATCTACGATGCGTTGCTAAGCCATAATGTCGCAGGTATGGATAAATACAGAATGACACAGGTAAGTGAGGGCAGTTAAAAACATCATCAACGCCCCATTGAAATGCAATACCTTAACGTTAAACGAAGCAACGTAAGATTCTGTGATGCCCACCTTGAATTCTCGCGTGATTTACTTAAACAACGGCTGATGCGTGATCTCAGGCTGCAGTGACGATGAGTATCATTGAGGTAGAGGTTCTTTGAAAATGGAGGGTGTATTCGTTCCGCTCAGTCTGCAATCTGGGCTTAATCTGGTTGGTTTAACAACCCTGCACATTATTTTCTTGCAGATTTTATCCTCGCCCAACCCCCCTGGTCGCATGATGTCTGTCTGCGCGACCTGAGGATTGCGCGCATGCAGCTACGCCTACCTCTGATGTGGATAGCGCTGACGGCTTATTAAAGTATGTATGTGCGTTTTTCATATGAGTGTGTATGCTGACAACAACGTCTGTTTTGAATGATGCAGTGAACGGCAGCAAGCGCGTAAACCAATGAGAGTTCAAATGAATCTGACACCTGCCGTTGACCAGAACGCCTGACTGACAGGGCAAATGAGAATGTATATAATTACTATTAGAGAAATTTTTGAGAAGTTAATTGCGCGTTTTAACATCGTTATCTGCTGTCTTTCGCGTGCGACAGCGGGCTACATAAGAAGCCTAAACCCGCTTCAGGTTCCCTCTAAAAACATTACTATTTTTTATTAAATTAAATTTAAAATTATAAACAATAAAATCAATTACTTACAACTTAAATCATGTATTTTATATTCCACTTAAATTAAAAAAGCCAAAGGCATGCAAATAAAACTCTTTTATTTAATTTGATTTGGAAATTATTCAGCACTATGCTGATGTCGATTCAGATAACAAATTTTTATCTATTAATTCCTTTCAATAGATGGGTATTCATGTCCATTTCTTTTGGTACAGATGGAGAGCACTTTGAGCCGAAAGATTACACTTAATCACTTTCTGGTTTTTGAACCCGAGAAAAAAAGAATTACTGGCAGAGGCAATCCGGCGATCATTAGTGCTTCAGCATCACTATGCTTCGAGTTGCTCATTGAAAATGTCGGTGAGTTAGTCACTCATCAACAGTTTTTTGACTATGCATGGCGTCGTTTTGGCATGGAGCCGACCTCTACGTCCCTCTATCAGAATATATCCAGCCTCAGGCGCGCACTGAGTAAAGCCGGACTGCAGGAAGACATCATTCGAACGATGCCCCGGCGTGGTTTTATTCTGTCACCACAAACCGTGGTGATGAAAGAAAATACCGTTACAGCCTCTTCAGCAACTGTCTTGAGTGAGAAAAATTATGAACCTCTTTCGTCAGAAGAAAACACAGAATCGCACGAGGGAGCATCTCCAGCCGTGTTACAGCACGCAGATGTCGAGGATGATAAAGATGATAAGACGGTTTTACCCTCAACACGTCAACGTGATCACTCGCCATGGCTACCCACAACAGAAATGTTGTTAGCACGACTCTCTTTTAAAAATGTGTTTTTTACCGCCATCACTTTCGTTTCTTTTTGCTGTATTTTTATTTTTATCAAAGTCGAACCGCAATCGGCAGAGCCCGTTTTCGCTCACAGCATGGACTATAAAGGCTGCGTGATTTTTAATAACTCAGACGCCTGGCTCAATAGCGCTGAGTTAAAAAAACGCGTAGATGATTTGGATATCAATTGTAAAGACAGTCAATATATCTATATGACATCTTTTAAAAATGCTGACAGACTCTCTTACTTTCAATGCCAGCACCCCTTGCACGCTACAATTCGAGCAAACTGTCTCTCTCATTATTATGTTAAGAATTTCAATGATGAATAAAATTCTGGTTCTGACAGGGCTATGCTTTATCGCTCTTTTATTGTATCCATTTAGTGGAAACCGGGAACACCGTATATCATGTAAAGCGGATATTTCTTATCAGTGGCAAGATAGCACGCTAAATTTATTCATTTCTCAAAACATCCAGAATGGCAAAGGTATACTGGCTCTCTCTGGTACGCTTCATGAAAAAAATAAAGCCGATGGTTATTTAAGTAAAACCATATCTTTCTCCTATCGAGAACAGGGCTATTATTATCACCTTAACTCAGATTTGGTCATCAACTCGCCACAAATGACCATGAGCGTTCAGGATCAAAGAAAATGGTTACCTGATTTCTTTATTGAAAAAGGGAAGCCTCTGCTGCTGAAAATCAGGCCTTACGGTGATAAAGCCTGGCTTTTTTACTCTGAGACTACGCCACTTTTCGTCTGTGAAAGAAGTAGTTAGCTTTTTTAACGATTTTTCACCCTTGTCCACTGCACGACGCTGAGATCTCAATGTTGATAATCTTGACGTCGTGCAGTGCATTTTTTACGACGAAATCAGTTTACTTCTGGCAGAAACAACTCTGTTTCGCCCCTCATGCTTTGCCTGGTACAAACATTGGTCAACGGAAAGCAATGTTTCCTCAATATCGTTGTTATGGTGAGCTAAACTCTCCACGCCAGCTGATATTGTCATTTTTCCTATTTCGCTAAATTGCGCACATGCGATATGTTCACGGATACGATTTGCAATAGATTCAGCCTCTGAGATTTGTGTATTCGGAAAGAAAACAACAAATTCTTCGCCACCAAACCGACAAACAATATCGTTAGTGCGGCAGCCTTTTTTTAAAAACATCGCGACGGCCACTAACGTTTTATCACCGATATCATGCCCATAGTGATCATTAATGCGCTTAAAGTAATCGATATCGAAAGAGGCAAGACTATGTTCGTTTTTAGCAGAGAGGTAAGGCGCGGTAAGTTGCTCAAATCCACGTCGGTTATACAGTTTGGTCAGATGATCGGTTATTGCATCATCTCGTAATATGGCCAACGTTTTATTAATTGTGTTCGAATAAGCCAAAAAAGATTTTTTCAGCCTGTCAGATTCTTTATACCACGTTTTTATATCCTTTATTTTGGGAGGCAAATCCTTCGTTGTAGTAGACCGGGTCAGGCCAGCGAGTCTTTCGAGCGGTTTGGAAATCTGCGTGGAAACAAAGATGCTCACACCGACCAATAGCAATGCTATCACCAGTCCATAAACCAACACATCTTTAGCGATAAGCGTGAGTGTCGTGCTGACCACGTCAGGCGAAACGCATACGAATACGTGCCAGTTGGTTTTGATAACGTCTGAATAGCCTAACAGGCAGTCGCGTTGTTCTAACGTTGTCTTTAATCCACCGCTGCTGGCCTGATTCAGCCGCGTCGTCAGGCTGGTAGTCAAAGGATTGTTTTTTCCTGTAAGCATCTCATCAGGTGAATAAATGACTTCTCCAGTATCTGAAACAATGCTGATCGTTGTTTTATCAGTGTAAAAATGATGGCTCATGAGGCGGCTTAAAATACTTTTTCTTTTCAGGTAGATAGATCCTGCAATATAACCCAGATACGCCCCCGAAGAGGAATAGATCGGGTTCGACAAAAAAATGAGATAGTTACCTGTGGAAGGTGTAAAGGGTTCTGATACGAACGCCCCCTTTTTTACCGCCATCAACTGCTCAGGGGCAACATTCAAAGACGTACCAACAGGCAGTAAACCTGGTGGAGAGGATGCCGCAACGTAACCGTCTGGCGTTAGCATCACGACTGAACTGAACATATCCGATTGCAGTCTTAATCTGTCAGCTTCTTGCTGTAGTGCCTGTTTGTCTTCAAAACGTTTAATCTGAGTGGCACTATATGCAAGCTCTTTTTGTGCCGTTCTGAATGTACTGTCGGTCATATCAGCAAGCTTACGGGCATAGGCGGTGTTAGATTCAATAATTCTTTTTTCAGTCAGAACCTTAAGAACAACGCCCACCACCAATATCAGCATGAGTGCAGTAATGACTATGCAACCAACAGAATGCAGGCACAGAAGCCCTTTTAACGAGGGTTTATAGGTTTTATTCATTCCCACAGCAGGTCTCTGTTATTTGCCATCATTATTTCAAAGATATTAGCACTGCCTGGAAAAAACAAAGCGTTTCACGGCTAAACGTCACCCTCTTACTCTCGCTAATCAGCGACATCGCGCTGATAAAGGCGTAAATCCAGCGCTTGCCAGACTGGCAATCCGGTGACGCAGTTATACCGCTGGCACCCTCTTCTCCATCATTAACCTTATTCTGCCGTGAAAAAAGAGGCGGGCCGTCGTTAACGTCTTCTGAAACAGGCCAAATACGTACAGGACAGGCATTCATTGCAAATGCGTTATGACCTGCTAGCAATAATAAACCGACATAACGCAGAGGGAATGGACATGCTTTATCCGTGATTGAGAAAGCATGCAGGCTGGCATGATGTGATACAACGCATGCACCCACACGATGAATAATCCCTGTTCAGGCAATGCTTATTCACTCACGCTCTCTCACCTACCATTACCGATTATGGGTTGCGCCACCTGCTACTCAAAAAAGCGGCGCATCAGCGCCGCCCTTAGCTTATTGAATCAGCCGTTTCACCGGCGCGTTCCGTTGACGATCCCAAATTACCGTCAGCAGGCGCTGTAACGCGATAAACGCAAACAGCAAAATGCCAATAGCAATCTTGGTCCACCAGGAACTGAGCGTGCCGTCAAAGTTGATCCAGGTTTGAATAAGCCCCTGAATTAACACGCCGAACAAGGTGCCCAGCACCGTGCCTACGCCACCCGAGAGTAAGGTTCCGCCAATCACTACAGAGGCAATCGCATCCAGTTCCACGCCCAATCCAGCCAGGGCATAGCCCGCCGAGGTATAGATGGAAAACACAATGCCGGCCAGCGTCGCCAGGGTAGTCGACAGCATGTAGATCTTAATGGTGGTGGCGCGGGTTGAAACGCCCATGAGTTGCGCGGAGGTCAGGCTGCCGCCAATCGCATAAACCTGATTACCAAAGCGAGTGCGGTGCGCCAGAATGATCCCGCCCGCCACCACCACCAGCATGATCAACGCCAGCAAACTGAGCCGCCCGCCCCCCGGAACCTTCCATGCCATGCTGGACAGCGTGGCGTAAAGAGGATGATCGATCGGAATAGAATTCTCAGAGACCAGGTAACTGCAGCCGCGCAGAAAAAACATGCCCGCCAGGGTGATAATAAATGCGGGAATTTTCAGCGCATCAATCAGCCAGCCCATCATGGCACCAAACATCGCTCCCATACTCAGGATGAGGGCAAACGCCAGGACGGGGTTGAGGTGATAGTCACCGATAACCTTTGCCAAAAATACACCCGAAAACGCAATGACGGCCCCCACCGAAAGATCGATGCCGCCCGATAAAATCACAAAGGTCATACCGACAGCGATAATGCCGAGGAAGGCGTTATCCGTCAAAATGTTACAGATCACCCGCGTGGAAGCAAAGCCGGGAAACTGGCTCAGGCAAAACAGATAGCCCATGACGAACACCAGTAGGGTGATCATCAGAGGCAGATGACGTTTAATCATGATGGACGTCTCCGTTTAAACATCGCAATAAAGCGCGGGGATTGCAGAAGCAGAACGCACATGACCACTATCGCCTTCACCACCTGATTCAACTCTGGCGGAAAGCCAGAGAGTAGAATACCGGTGTTCATCGACTGAATAATCAGCGCACCTATCAATGACAGCACGATGTTAAACCGGCCGCCCATTAGGGACGCTCCGCCGATGACCACGGCGAGAATCGCATCCAGTTCCAGCCACAATCCGGCATTGTTAGCATCTGCGCCACGAATATCCGCCGCCACAATCAGGCCGGCTACCGCCGCGCAAAGGCCGCTGATGGCATAGGTGGACATCACCACCAGCCAGCCATTCACGCCTGCATTGCGCGCGGCGCGCAGGTTAATGCCCACGGCTTCGATAAACAGCCCCAGGGCGGTTTTACGCGCCAGTAGCCAGACCAGCAACGCAACCGCCACCGTTATCCAGACCGGCACCGGTAACAACCACAGCGCCCCATTCCCAAACCAGCCAAGGCTGTCATTATTAAAGGTTACGATTTGCCCCTGAGTAATAAGCTGAGCAATACCGCGTCCGGCGACCATTAAAATCAGCGTGGCAACAAACGGCTGGATACGGAGTAAGGCCACCAGAATGCCGTTCCATATGCCGCAGGCCAGACCGCTGGCCAGCGTCACCATAATGATAAAGGGTACACCGTGCCCGGCGACGGTCAGCGTAGCGGCGGTGGCGCCGGCAATCGCCATCACGGCGCCGACTGACAGGTCGATCCCGCCGGTGGCGATGACCAGCGTCATGCCGATGGCCAGTAAAGCAACGGGCGCGGCGCGGTTGATAATGTCGATCGGACTGCCAAACAGCCGTCCGTCCTGAAGATGAATCGCAAAAAAGTTATTCGCGACCAGGCTGTCAACTAACAGCACCAGCAACAGGGCAATAATCTGCGGCATGCCGGGCGGCAGCCTGAACTTGCGACGTTGAGGTTTGGTCGCGGTGACCGGGGATTCAAGCATGCTGCGTACCTCCGTCAGCAATAGCGTTAACGATTGCCGCCACTGAAAGCTGCTCCAGTGGAATTTCAGCCACCTGTTTCAGATCACGCATGATCAATACACGATCGGCGTAGCCGACCAGCTCTTCCAGCTCTGAAGAGATAACCAGCAGCGCCAGACCATCAGCACACAGCGACTCGATGAGGCGGATAATTTCCGCATGAGCGCCCACATCAATGCCGCGCGTCGGTTCATCCAGGATCAGGAACTGCGGTTTTGTCACCAGCCAGCGTGACAGCAGAACCTTTTGCTGATTGCCGCCCGATAACAGCTCAACGGGCTGCTCTGCATGCGGCGTGCGAATACCCAGACTTTTAATAAAACGTTCGGCAATCGCCTGCTGTTCCCGTTTTTTAATCGGCCGTAACCAGCCGCGCTGCGCCTGCAGGGCCAGAATAATGTTTTCCCGCACCGAGGCCGCACCAATGATACCGTCGGTTTTGCGGTCTTCCGGACAGAACCCCATGCCCAGGCGTGAAGCCTGAGCAGGCGTGCGAATGTGTTCAACTTTGCCTTTGATCTTTGCCGTACCGCGATCGGCGCGACGAATACCAAATAACACTTCGGCCGTTTCAGTGCGTCCGGACCCCAGCAGTCCGGCCAGCCCCACCACTTCGCCGGGCCTGACCTGCAGGCTGAAAGGCTCGATCGTGCCTTTCTTGCCGTAATCTTCAAAAGACACCACAGGCTGATTACTGCGTAGCGTGCTGCCCTGACGCTGCAGCGCGGTCGCCATCAGCTCACGGCCAATCATCAGTTTCACCAGATCAATCTGCGGCAGCGTTGCCGTGTCATGCGTGGCGATGAATTTACCATTGCGCAGTACGGTGATGCGGTCGGTGATGCGATAAACCTGATCCAGAAAATGCGTGACGAAAATCAGGCTCATGCCGCGATTTTTCAGCTGCGTCATGAGGGTAAACAGCATTTCAACCTCGCTGGCATCCAGGCTGGCAGTAGGTTCATCCAGAATCAGGACCTGCGCAGAAAGATCGACAGCCCGGCAGATGGCAATGATCTGCTGCATGGCGACTGAATAGTGGCCAAGGGGCCGGGTGACATCAAGGGCAAAACCGTAATTACGCATCAGGGCATCGGCATCGCGAACCATGCGCTTACGATCGATCATGCCAAAACGACGCGGTTCACGCCCGATATACAGGTTATCTGCCACCGACATGTTGGGCAGCAGGTTAACTTCCTGATAAACCGTACCGATACCGATATCCTGGGCTTCGGCGGTGCTGTGCGGCGAAATCGCCTGGCCGTTTAGCGTTACGGTGCCGCTGTCCCGGGTGTAAACGCCGGTCAGGACTTTTATGAGTGTGGATTTTCCGGCGCCGTTTTCACCTAACAGCGCCATGATCTCGCCTTTACGCAGGCTGAAAGACACATCGTCCAGCGCTTTGACGCCCGGGAAGCCTTTACTGACGCCGCTGATGGCTAAAAGAGGTTGTTCGTTGTGTGTGGTCATGCTGTCAACTCCGCCCTACATCATGGAAAACCGCCCCGAAGGGCGGCCTGCGGCTTAGTAACCCATGTTCTTTTTCTTATCTAACTCGGCCTGCGCGTCGGCAGGTAAAAAGAGTTTTGATTGCGTTCTGATAATTTTTGGCGGCAGCGTGCCGTCTTTTTTGAATTTTTCCAGCGCGTCAAACGCCGGGCCTGCCATGTTTGGCGTTAATTCCACGTTTGCGTTGGCTTCGCCTGCCAGCATGGCTTTATAGATATCAGGTACACCGTCAATCGAACCAGTCAGGATGTCTTTACCCGGTTTCAGGCCGGCCTCTTTGATGGCCTGAATGGCACCGATGGCCATGTCATCGTTATGGGCGTAAACCATGCAAATGTTTTTGCCGTTATTCTCTGCTTTGATAAAGCTTTCCATGACTTCTTTACCTTTACTGCGGGTGAAGTCGCCAGACTGAGAACGGATGATTTTGATATTAGGATGACCGCTAATCGCTTCGGCAAAGCCTTTTTTGCGGTCGATGGCGACGCTGGCGCCTACCGTGCCTTGAAGTTCAACGACGTTACACTTCTTGTCGCCCACCGTTTTCACCAGCCAGTCACCGATAAGCTTACCTTCCAGCACGTTATCTGCCGTTACGACAGCCTGGTACAACGAGTTGTCTTTCACCACAATGGCGCGATCCAGCAGGTAAACCGGGATTTTCGCGTCTTTAGCTTCTTCTAATACCGGCTCCCAGCCCGTCTGAACCACTGGTGCGATAAAGATGGCATCAACGCCCTGCGCAATAAATGAACGCACGGCCTTGATTTGGTTCTCTTGTTTTTGTTGTCCATCGGCAATCTTCAGATTGATGCCGCGTTTTTTGGCTTCGCTTTTTGCCACATTGGTTTCAGCCGAGCGCCAGCCGGATTCCGAACCTACCTGTGAGAATCCCACTGTCATTTCCGCCGCTAACACTGAGCCACTTAATGCGGCGCTGACCAGCGTGGTCAGGAGTAAACGTTTCCACATAGTTTTTATTCCTCTGAAGGGCGTTCGCTGTATAGGGTAAAGTGCCCATTAAGACTGACGTAAAAAAAAGTAAATTAGGGCGACACGCTTCACAAAATCGAGCGATTTAAAGGAGTTACGCGTTTCATGAGGGGGCATTTCATCAGGGGTTATGGACAAAACGCCTGTGTGTTTTTTCAACTTATGATAAATAAATGTAATAAACAGAATCGTTTAAGTGTAGGCCAGTTGAAAACGATTACAGGGAGGCGTACAGAATGAGTTACGGCAATTATTCGGCGACAAAAAGTGCATTTTGTGATTTCCAGCACATCCCTACACGGCCCTGTATATCGAATGAAACGATTCCGCTATAAGCCTTTGTTGAGGGTTTACTGACGTTCTCTTCATCTGACGCGGGAAACGGGAATTAATGGCAGTCGATTCGTACATATAAACAAATAAAAAGTTACCTGGTCTGATCAACCCAAACAACATGCGCCCTGTACAGCACCTGACCTGATAACGGCGGCGACGTTTACTGTGCACGAAAATGATGAAAAGGGTTGTTTAGCGATCAATCTCTCGTGATTGTCCGATTTTTGCTTTTTTTAAGTGGCAGAACTGGACACGGCCGGGTGTCTCCTTATACTTGGCACTCTTTCCCATCCATATGTTACGATAAAAATGACTGTGCACGATTATCTTTTAAAATTCCGCAAAGTGAATAACCTCGACAGTCTGGAAAAACTCTACGACCATCTGAATTATTCCCTTTCTGACAACACCGATATCATCAATATGTACCGGGCTGCAGATCATCGTCGCGCAGAGCTGGTATCCGGTGGTCGTCTGTTTGATCTGGGCTGCGTACCTAAATCGGTATGGCGCTACGTGGTATAATTCTGAGGTTCAGAATATTGTCTGAAAGCGCTTAGCCATAATGTTTCCCTTCTGTCTTAACATGCTATTCTGAGCCGCTTCTGACATTGAGACAGGATTAACCGCAATGAACACACAGGATGCCGCACCCCGAATTGGTGGCTGGCTTTTAGTGCCGCTAGCATGGTTGCTGATGACGTTGCTCACCACGGCGCTGGTGATGGCCATGTATCTGACACCGCTGTTTGATACACAATGGCGCGCCACCCTGTTTAATCACAGTTCGCTCGTCACCACCTACTGGGCCATTTCGCTTTTCACCGCCACCGCGCTGTGGGCTTACAGCATGTGGGTTGTGTGGATTTTCTTTAAGCGCTCTTCCCGGCTGCCCCGCCACTATATTGTCTGGTTGCTGATTACCGTGCTGCTGGCCCTGAAAACGTTTGCCTTTACGCCGGTTTCTGACGCCCGGGCGATTCAGACGTTACTGCTGTCTCTGGCGGCAGCGGCAATTTTTGTGCCTTATTTCAAGCGTTCAGCACGGGTAAAAGCGACGTTTACTCAGCGGTGAGGCCAAAATTATCGCCAACAGTTTAATCCTGAGTGCGGTTGTCCGTAGACAATGTTGTGTCACAGTTGTGATACAGCGTTTTATCAATGATAATAAGCCGCTTTCTGGTATTCAGGCGAAAAAATGACCGATTATCTCCTTCTCTTTGTGGGTACTGTGCTGGTGAATAACTTCGTTTTGGTGAAGTTCCTCGGCCTGTGTCCCTTTATGGGCGTTTCCAAAAAGCTGGAAACGGCGATTGGCATGGGCCTCGCCACCACATTTGTTATCACACTGGCCTCTATTTGTGCATGGCTTGTGAACCATCTTATTCTGGTGCCACTGGACTTAGTGTACCTGCGCACCATGGCCTATATTCTGGTGATCGCCGTGGTTGTGCAGTTCACCGAAATGGTGGTGCGCAAAACCAGCCCGTCGCTTTACCGACTGTTGGGTATTTTCCTGCCGCTGATTACCACCAACTGCGCGGTGCTGGGCGTTCCCTTGTTGAGTGTTAACCTCAACCACACCTTCCTGCAGGCGGCGCTGTATGGATTCAGCGCCTCGCTGGGCTTCTCGCTTGTCATGGTGCTGTTTGCCGGTATGCGTGAGCGCCTGGTTCTGGCAAACGTGCCTGCCCCGTTCAAAGGAAACTCGATTGCGCTGATCACCGCAGGCCTGATGGCACTGGCGTTTATGGGCTTTACCGGTTTGGTGAAATTCTGATGAGTGCGATTTGGATAGCGGTTGCGGTATTAAGCGCCCTGAGCCTTGTGTTTGGCGCCCTGCTGGGTTACGCCTCACGACGCTTTGAGGTTGAAGAAGATCCCATTGTTGAGCAGATCGATGCTGTTCTTCCACAAAGCCAGTGCGGCCAGTGCGGTTATCCTGGTTGTCGTCCTTATGCCGATGCGGTGGGCAATAACGGTGAAGCCATCAACAAATGTGCGCCCGGTGGCGAACAGACCATGCTGAAGCTGGCGGCCCTGCTCAACGTTGAGCCGCAGCCGATTGATGGTGACGAAGAAGCCAAAGCGCCCGTGCGCACCGTGGCATGGATAGATGAAGCGAACTGTATTGGCTGCACGAAATGTATTCAGGCCTGCCCGGTTGATGCCATCGTTGGCGCAACACGCGCCATGCACACCGTGCTGAGCGACGTGTGTACGGGCTGCGACCTGTGTGTCGCGCCTTGTCCTACCGATTGTATTGAGATGCGTCCGGTTGCCACCACCACGGCCAACTGGAAATGGGATCTTGAAACCATTCCTGTTCGGGTGATCCCGGTAGAGAGTCATGCTTAATCTGCTAAATTTTTTTAAAAAAGAGAAAACCTGGGATTTTCAGGGCGGCATTCATCCGCCTGAAATGAAAACCCAGTCTAACGGTACGCCGCTGGCCGAGCTGCCGCTGCCGCACCGGTTTATTATTCCGCTGAAACAGCATATTGGTCATGAAGGTGAGATCTGCGTATCGCCCGGCGATCGCGTACTGCGCGGTCAGCCACTGACGTTTGGCCAGGGCAGAATGCTGCCGGTGCACGCACCGACGTCCGGCGTCATCGAGGATATTGCCCAGCACATGACGGCTCACCCTTCGGGCCTGTCAGAGCTGTGTATTTTCCTGACGCCGGATGGTGAGGACCGCTGGATGCCGCTGGAACCGCTGCCGGACTACCGTCAGCATGAACGAGCCGCCATCCTGAAACGCATTCACGATGCCGGCATCGCCGGCCTGGGCGGCGCAGGCTTCCCGACCGCCACTAAGCTGAAAGGCGGCCTGCGGGGCGTTAAAACGCTGATTATCAATGCCGCCGAGTGTGAGCCCTATATCACCGCTGACGATCGGCTGATGCAGGATTACGCAGCCGAAGTGCTGGAAGGCAGCCGGATTCTGGCCTGGGTCTTACAGGCAGATCGCGTTTTAATTGGCATCGAAGATAACAAACCTGAAGCCATCGCCGCTCTGAAGCAGGCGCTGGGCGGTGAGCGCGATCTCCAGATTCGCGTCATTCCCACCAAGTATCCTTCGGGCGGTGCCAAACAGCTCACCAAAATTCTTACCGGTATGGAAGTGCCGCACGGCGGACGCTCGACGGACATTGGCGTGCTGATGCAAAACGTCGGCACGGCCTGGGCGGTTAAGCGCGCCATCATTAATGGCGAGCCCATCACCGAGCGCGTGGTCACGCTGACAGGTGAAGCCATCGCCCAGCCACGTAATGTGTGGAGCCGGTTGGGTACGCCAATCAGTCATCTGCTTCATCAGGTCGGTTTTCATCCCTCGCCACGCCAGATGGTGATTATGGGCGGCCCGCTGATGGGCTTTACCCTGCCGTCACTGGATGTCCCGGTGGTTAAAATCACCAACTGTATTCTGGCACCGTCCAGCACGGAAATGGGCAACGACGAGCAGGAGCAGTCCTGTATTCGCTGCTCTGCCTGTGCTGATGCCTGCCCGGCTAAGCTGCTGCCGCAGCAGCTTTACTGGTACAGCAAGGGCGGCGATCATGATAAAGCCCGTGCGCACCATATTGATGACTGTATTGAATGCGGTGCCTGCGCCTATGTTTGCCCCAGCAACATCCCGCTGGTGCAGTATTACCGCCAGGAAAAAGCCGAGTTGCGGGCTATCGATCTGGAAGCCAAACGGACGCTGGAAGCGAAAGCACGGTTTGAAGCGCGTCAGGCACGACTCGAACGGGAAAAACAGGCACGTGAAGCACGCCATGCAGAGGCGAAGCAGCGCGTAGCGCGCAGCGACAGTGCTGAACTGGCTGCGGCTCAGGCACGCGCGAAAGCAAAACCTGGTGGAAACGAAGAGGCCGTCGCCGAGGCTCGCCATGCTCAGGCTCGCCTGCGCCAGGCTGAAGCCCAGTCGGAAACCCAGGCACTGAGCCGCCAGACGACCGATCCACGCAAAGCGGCGGTTGAAGCCGCTATTGCGCGTGCTAAAGCAAAAAAATCAGCCGTTCCGGACGCGTCTGAAGAGGTAGCGGAGGATCCACGCAAGGCCGCCGTAGCCGCCGCCGTGGAGCGCGCCAAAGCGAAGAAAGCCGCGCAGGCCGCCAGCGCTGAAGGTACTGAGGATGTGCAGCCCGCCCCACCGGAGGATCCACGCAAGGCCGCCGTGGCCGCCGCCGTGGAACGTGCAAAAGCGAAGAAAGCCGCGCAGGCCGCCAGCGCTGAAAGTACTGAGGATGTGCAGCCCGCACCGCCGGAGGACCCGCGCAAAGCCGCCGTGGCCGCCGCCGTGGAGCGCGCCAGAGCGAAGAAAGCCGCGCAGGCCGCCGCCGCTGACGGTACTGAGGATGTGCAGCCCGCCCCGCCGGAGGACCCGCGCAAGGCCGCCGTGGCCGCCGCCGTGGAGCGCGCCAAAGCGAAGAAAGCCGCCGCCCTGGCTCGCGCGGAGGACGCTTCTCGCGATGCTGCACTGGCTGCAACAGAGGCGCACCGTGACGTCGAGCAGGCGGAAATGGCGCAAGAACAAGCCAATAATGCGAATGCTGAAGCCGAACAGGCGCCGGAACTTGAGCACCCTACTGACGCGCGCAAAGCCGCTATTGCGGCTGCTATCGAACGTGCCAAAGCGCGTAAAGCGCAATCGACATTGACACCTGAGGACTAAATGGCTTTTCGTATAGCAAGTTCACCTTATACCCACAACCGGCGCAGCACCGGCAACATCATGATGCTGGTGGTGCTGGCTGCACTGCCGGGCTTTGCAGCGCAGTGTTATTTCTTTGGCGTGGGCACGCTGTTGCAGGTGATTCTGGCCTCGGTAACGGCGTTGCTTACCGAAGCGGCCATCCTGCGTTTACGCAAAAGCCCGGTTGCTGCCAACCTTGCGGATAATTCAGCCCTCCTGACGGCCATTCTGCTGGGAATCAGCATCCCCTCTCTGGCGCCCTGGTGGCTGGTAGTGATCGGTACAGTCTTTGCGATTGTGATCGCCAAGCAGCTTTACGGTGGACTGGGACAAAATCCCTTTAATCCGGCGATGGTAGGCTATGTGGTGCTACTGATCTCGTTTCCGGTACAGATGACCAGTTGGATGCCGCCGGACGCGTTACAGATGATTAAACCGGGGATGCTCGATTCACTCAGTATGATTTTTACCGGCCATACTCTTGCGGGCGACACGATGCAGCAGCTGCAGCTCGGTGCCGATGGCGTCAGCCAGGCCACGCCGCTCGATACATTCAAAACCGGCCTGCGCGCGGGCCACAGCGCCACGCAACTTCTGGCACAGCCCATTTACAGTGGTGTGCTCGCGGGTCTCGGCTGGCAGTGGGTTAACCTGGGTTATCTGGTGGGTGGTCTGTTCCTGCTATGGAAAAACGCCATTCGCTGGCATATCCCGGCTGCCATTTTGCTGTCGCTGGCCTTCTGCGCAACGCTGGGCTGGCTGTTCTCGCCCGCTTCGCTCAATAGCCCAGTGATCCATCTGTTCTCAGGTGCCACTATGCTTGGGGCATTTTTTATTGCTACCGATCCGGTCACCGCTTCCACGACCGACCGTGGTCGTTTACTCTACGGTGCGCTGATTGGGCTGCTGATCTGGTTAATTCGCAGCTTCGGCGGATATCCGGACGGCGTTGCTTTCGCTGTATTGCTGGCTAATATATGCGTACCGCTGATTGACTATTACACTCAGCCGCGTGTTTACGGCCATCAAAAGGATTAAATGATGCTGGACACGATACGCAAAAATGGCGTGACGCTGGCGCTGTTTGCCGCCATTACGACCGGCGTGACGGCCATAGTGAATACGGTCACTAAGCCAACCGTTGAGCATCAGACGCAACTGCAGCAGAAAAATTTGCTGGACCAGGTGGTGCCGACCGATATGTACGATAACCACATTCAGCAGGAATGTTACGTTGTCACTGATCCGGCGCTGGGTAACGCTAATCCTCACCATCTTTATCTGGCACGTAAAGGTAACCAGCCTGTTGCCGCGGCGCTGGAAACGACGGCACCGGACGGCTATTCCGGCGCGATACAGATGCTGGTCGGGGCTGACTTTAACGGTAAGGTGCTGGGCGTCCGCGTGATTGAACATCATGAAACGCCCGGTTTAGGCGATAAAATAGAACTGCGCATTTCTGACTGGATTAACAGCTTTAATGGCAAAGTGGTAACAGGTCCGGATGATAAAGCGTTTGCCGTTAAAAAAGACGGTGGCGAATTCGATCAGTTCACTGGCGCCACGATTACCCCACGAGCCGTCGTGAATGCCACCAAACGTACGGCATTATTAATTGAATCCCTTAAAGGGAAACTCTCTTCGTTACCCGAATGTGGAGACGCAAATGAGTGAAGCTAAAAACCTGCTGGTAGGCGGGCTGTGGAAAAATAACTCGGCGCTGGTACAGCTGCTGGGCCTGTGTCCGCTGCTGGCGGTGACCGCCACCGCCACCAATGCGTTGGGGCTGGGGCTGGCCACCACGCTGGTGCTGACCCTGACCAACAGCTTTATTTCCGCCTCGCGCCGTTGGGTGCCCTCGGAGATTCGCATCCCCATTTACGTGATGATCATCGCGTCCGTGGTGAGCTGTGTACAGATGCTGATTAATGCTTATGCCTATGGCCTGTATCAGTCGTTGGGCATTTTTATTCCGCTTATCGTGACCAACTGTATCGTGGTAGGCCGTGCCGAGGCCGTCGCATCGAAAAGCAGCATCCCTCTTGCAGCCCTTGATGGTTTTGCCATTGGGATGGGCGCAACCTGCGCAATGGTGGTGTTGGGTTCCCTCCGTGAAATTATTGGCAGCGGGACGCTGTTTAACGGTGCAGACCAGCTGTTAGGCCCGTGGGCAAAAGCATTAAAAATTGAGGTGATTCATCTGGATTCACCGATGCTGCTGGCGATGTTACCACCAGGCGCCTTTATTGGTCTGGGCATGATGCTGGCGGGTAAATACCTGATCGATCAAAAAATGAAGCAGCGTGCTGTGCGCCGTGCTGAAGAGCAGGCGCTGGCTGCACCGCAAGGCAATACCGGAAAAGCCGTGTGAACCAGACAAAGCGTACCGAGATCCTCAGCCGTTTGCAGCAGGCTAATCCTCATCCTACGACCGAGCTGCAGTTTAGCTCGCCGTTTGAATTATTGATTGCGGTTCTGCTCTCTGCCCAGGCCACCGACGTCAGCGTGAATAAAGCCACCGCAAAGCTCTACCCGGTCGCGAATACGCCCGCTGCAATGCTGGCGCTGGGCGTGGACGGTGTGAAGGAATACATTAAAACGATCGGACTGTTCAACAGCAAGGCAGAGAATGTCATCAAAACCTGCCGCATTCTGCTGGAACAGCACGGCGGTGTGGTGCCCGAAGATCGTGCAGCCCTGGAAGCGCTGCCCGGTGTGGGCCGTAAAACGGCAAACGTGGTGCTCAACACCGCCTTTGGCTGGCCCACCATCGCAGTGGATACCCATATTTTTCGCGTCTGCAACCGGACAAATTTCGCCCCCGGCAAGAATGTCGAGCAGGTCGAAGAAAAACTGTTAAAGGTTGTGCCTAAGGCATTCAAAGTGGACTGCCACCACTGGCTGATTCTGCACGGTCGCTATACCTGTGTGGCCCGTAAGCCGCGCTGTGGCGCCTGTCTGATTGAGGACCTGTGCGAATACCCGGATAAAGTGGAATAACGCGAAGGTGTTGTCTGATAAAGCCTGTGAACACACAGGCTTTTTATTTTCTGATCTAACGCTGATCCAGAGCCGCCTGCATCCAGGCAATCACCAGCGGAGAATCCTTATCCTGTAAGGCTGCACGCTCGGACTGGAAGAGCGTGGCGACGTAAAAAGGATGATCGGTCAGTTCTATGCCGCGTACATCGCCATTGAGATCCCAGGCGGTGATACGCAAATTGTTGCCTTCCAGCGCTGCACTGAAGTCCGGGTTAACGCCAAAGTTGCAGTGATAGCCTTCATCGCTGGAGAGGCTGTCGTAGGCGGTGGCAATACGTGAACCGGGTTCAAATGTCACCTCACCGCGCTGCTCCACCAGCGAGCAACTTAACGGCGCAATCACCATCCGCCCTTCATCGCTGGTTTCTGCATGATTCGCATCATGCCAGCCCAGTACGTGACGTGCATAGTCGATAACGGCATACTGAAAACCGCCACAGGAACCCAGAAAAGGTTTTTCCCCTTCCCGTACCCAGCGCAGCATACTGAAGACGCCCTCATCATTTTTATAGGGACTTCCCGGCACCAGCCATACGGCATGGCTTTGCCTGATGGCGGTTAAATCGCCCAGCTCAGGTGTTGGGATCCACTCAGGTTCAATATCGATAGCAAGATGGGCAGCGGCACGGGAAAGCGCCAGGGGAATAGCCTGATGCGCAACGGCTTCCGGACGATAGTCGCCGACTAACGCGAGACGTAAAGGTAACGGCATAGCAAAATTCCTCTTAACGAAATAAGGATGCTACGGCAGGGGGCAACGGATGTCGAGTCCCGAAGTGCGGCTCTGTCGTGTCTCCCACCCGATACAGCGAAGCGCTACGGGCACGCCGTACCCAGATAAGCTTTTTTCTCTGCCTGAATTAACAGGCAAAAATGTGACCTTAATCAACCTTTTTACGCCTTTGGTGGAGATTAACGTCATAATACGCAGACTATTTCATCAAATCGGCGTCAAAACCTGCTTTATAGCCAGATTGTCCTGAGAAAATATCACTTTCCGTTGTAAAGCTCGGCGTAACGCCGTTTTAGTAGTTAATGTCATTATTAACACTCCTGAAACCCTAACGTGACGCCATTACTTCACAGTAACGCTTAAAATCAGAATTAAATTCCAACTAATAATATTTATTTAGGTTTTCACGCCACACGATCGCTTTCCGGCAGAAGGTAGAAAACGCTTGCCCTGTCGCCTTTATTCAGCCAAATTAGTCGCCGTTTTTCCCATCTAATAAAAATCTGGCCCATGGTCTGATCACATGGCGCGGACTTAATTCCTGTCGCGACACAGGATATGAAATAACAGAGGTACAAGTGTCAACTGCAAACAAACACACCGACGAGGCCGTCAGCCTTAACGCGTTCAAACAGCCCAAAGCGTTTTACCTGATCTTTTCTATCGAATTATGGGAACGTTTTGGTTACTACGGCCTGCAGGCCATTATGGCGGTTTACCTGGTGAGACAACTGGGGATGTCGGAGTCCGACTCTATTACCCTGTTCTCCTCATTTAGCGCCCTGGTATATGGCCTTGTCGCCATCGGTGGCTGGCTGGGTGACAAAGTCCTCGGGACCAAACGCGTCATCGTTCTTGGCGTGCTGGTTCTGGCAATAGGCTATGCCCTGGTGGCCTTCTCGGGCCACAACGTCAGCATCGTTTATATTGGTATGGCGACCATTGCCGTGGGAAGTGGCTTGTTTAAAGCTAACCCCTCTTCGCTGCTCTCGACGTGCTATGACAAAGACGATCCCCGTATTGATGGGGCCTTCACCATGTTCTACATGTCCATCAATATCGGTTCGCTGTTTTCAATGATGCTGACTCCGTGGTTAGCGGAGAAGTACGGCTACAACGTGGCGTTTTCGCTCTCGGTTGTCGGCCTGGTCATCACGCTGCTTAACTTCCTGTTCTGCAAACGCCTGGTGAAAGACTTCGGCTCTAAACCGGACTTTGCCCCACTTCAGTTCGGCAAACTGTTGATGACTCTGGTGGGAATTGTCGTCCTGGTCGCCCTGGCAAACTGGATGCTGCACCACCAGTCAATCGCCCGCGTGCTGTTAGGCGTGATAGCGTTCGGTATCTTTGTCATCTTTGCCAAAGAAGCCTTTGCCCTTCACGGCGCAGCCCGTCGTCGTATGATTGTTGCGTTCCTGCTGATGGTGGAAGCCATCGTGTTCTTCGTGCTCTATATGCAGATGCCAACGTCGCTTAACTTCTTTGCGATTCGCAACGTTGAGCACAGCATTTTGGGTATCACCTTTGCCCCTGAGCAATTCCAGGCGCTGAACCCGTTCTGGATCATGCTTGCCAGCCCGATTCTGGCAGCCGTCTACAACAAGCTGGGCGATAAACTGCCCATGCCGCACAAGTTCGCCATCGGTATGGTGCTGTGTTCAGCAGCCTTCCTGGTGTTACCGGTCGGCGCGAAGTTTGCCAGCGATGCGGGGATTGTGTCTGTTAACTGGCTGATTCTCAGCTATGGCCTGCAGAGCATTGGTGAACTGATGATTTCCGGTCTTGGCCTGGCGATGGTGGCGCAGCTGGTTCCGCAGCGTCTGATGGGCTTTATCATGGGTTCATGGTTCCTGACGACGGCGGGCGCAGCGGTCATTGCCGGTAAAGTGGCAAACCTGATGGCCGTTCCTGAAAACGTTACCGATCCGCTGATCTCCCTGGCCACCTACGGCAGAGTTTTCCAGCAGATTGGTATCGCGACGGCGGTCATCGCCGTGCTGATGCTGATTACCGCCCCTCTGCTGAACCGCATGACTCAAGATACGGCAGCAGACAAAGCCTGACTGAGGTCATGACTTTTCACGAAAACCGGGCCTGCCCGGTTTTTTTGTTTTTGTCGCCGATCAATGCCTCGCACATTCCTGCACCTTATTACTGGCAATTCCGCGCCATGAGATTACTATGCAAACACGATTCGCAACATGGTGGCCTCATGATGAAACTGTTTTGTAAAGCTGGTGCCTGTTCCCTTTCACCGCATATCGTCATGCGTGAATGTGGTCTGGACTTTACGCAGGTTAATGTTGATCTGCAGACTAAGCTCACCGAGCGCGGTGAAGATTTTCGCCAGATCAACCCCAAAGGTCAGGTGCCGGCCCTGCAGCTGAGCGATGGGAATGTATTAACGGAAGGCGCGGCGATTGTGCAGTATCTGGCCGATCTTAAACCCGATCGTCACCTCCTGGCCCCGGTGGGGAGCCTGACGCGTTATCACACCATTGAGTGGCTCGGCTATATCAGCAGCGAGTTACACAAAAGCTTCTCTCCCCTGTTTCGCAACGATGCGCCTGAGGAGTACAAAGCGTTGGTGCGCCGCCAGCTGGAGGCGAAATTTGCCTGGGTAAACGATGAGCTCAAAGACAAACAGTGGCTGATGGGCGTGCACTTCAGCGTCGCGGATGCCTATTTATTTGTGGTTACCCGCTGGGCAAAAGCGCTGAAGCTGGATTTGGCCGCGCGGGACCACCTGCAACACTGGTTTGAACGCGTTGCAGAGCGGCCGTCGGTTCAGGCCGCGCTCAAAGCGGAAGGACTTAACTGATACGATGAGGGCCGTAACCGGCCCTTTTTTACAGCTTCTCAGCGGGGAAGACGTGCGTTGGTCGGACAATGGCATCCTGAGCGGCAACCAGTTGCAGTTCATACTCGCCCATCTCATGCGTTTTCAGCATCACTTCATAGACCGCAGCAGTGACGTGTTCCAGCGCCGCCTGCAGCGACAGCCCGTGCAGTAGATCGACCAGCAACAAGCCACTGGTCAGATCGCCCACGCCCACCGGTTGACGAACGCCAAAATCCACCAGCGGACGGCTGATGTGCCAGGCTTCACCGGCGGTCACCAGCAGCATCTCAAACCGATCGCTGCGGCGCCCTGCGCGCGCCAGGTGCTTAATCAGCACGACTTTCGGCCCCTGGCTAATCAGCATACGTGCCGCGTCAACCGCCGTTTCTACGCTGGTTACGCTGCGTTCGCTGAGCATTTCCAGCTCCAGCAGGTTGGGGGCGATGATATCGCTGGCGGGAAGCGCCAGTTTGCAGTGGAACTCCGCCACGCCGGGTGCAACGATGCAGCCCTTTTCCGGGTGCCCCATAACCGGATCGCAGAAATACCAGGCTTCCGGGTTCGCGGCTTTTACCTGACGCACGATTTCCAGAATGTTTTCGCCCTGCTCGGCCGAGCCCAGATAACCGCTGAGTACCGCATCACAGGTTTTCAGGCGGTCAATATCGGCAATGCCTTTGACGATATCGGTTAAGTGCGTGGCCGGCATCACGGTACCGGTCCAGTGGCCATATTGCGTATGGTTAGAAAACTGCACGGTATTCAGCGGCCAGACGTTCACACCCATACGGCGCATCGGGAACTCTGCCGCCGCGTTGCCCGCGTGACCAAACACCACGTGCGACTGAATTGCTAAAACGTTTTTCACTTTTTTGCCCTGTAGTGCCTTGCCATAAAAAAGGGCCGGAAACCGGCCCTGAAAGGTTACTGCCAGTTAATCAGGCAGTAATGCTTTTTACCGCGACGCAGCAGCGTGAAGCGGTTGAACAGCTTATCGCTGTCACTGAAACGGTACTCAGCATCAGACTGCTTTTCACCGTTCAGCGACACGGCATTCGAACCAATCATGGTGCGAGCCTGACCACGTGAAGGCACCAGCTCAGCTTTGACCAGAGCCTGTTGCAGATCGTCTTCGGCACTTAGCGTGATGGTCGGCATACCATCCTGCGCCAGCTGTTCGAAGTCGGCCTCTGTCATATCGCTCAGCGCGCCAGAGAACAGGCTCTCGGTGATTCGTTTCGCGGCAGCCAGCCCCTCTTCGCCGTGCACCAGGCGCGTGACCTGCTCGGCCAGCACGTACTGCGCGCGCGGCGTGGTTCCGCTGTTTTTATCTTCTTCTTCCAGGGCATGAATCTCTTCAATGCTCAGGAAAGTGAAGAATTTCAGGAAGCGGTAAACATCCGCATCTGCGGTGTTGATCCAGAACTGGTAGAACTTATAAGGACTGGTTTTCTTTGCATCCAGCCAGACCGCGCCGCCTTCGGTTTTACCGAACTTGGTGCCGTCCGATTTGGTGATCAGCGGAACGGTCAGACCAAATACCTGGTTCTGGTGCAGACGACGCGTCAGATCGATACCGGAGGTGATGTTACCCCACTGGTCAGATCCGCCAATCTGCAGGGACACGCCGTGCAGCGCATTCAGACAGGCGAAGTCGTAACCCTGCAGCAGGTTATAGGAGAATTCGGTGAACGAGATCCCCTGGTCGTCACGGTTCAGGCGCTGTTTAACGGCTTCCTTGTTGATCATCTGGTTAACAGAGAAGTGTTTACCGATGTCACGCAGGAAAGTCAGCACGTTCATATTGCCAAACCAGTCATAGTTATTGGCCGCAATCGCGCTGTTGGCACCACAGTCAAAGTCCAGGAAGGGTGCGACCTGCGTCCGGATTTTTTCTACCCACTCACCGACGGTTTCGCTGGTGTTGAGTTTACGCTCTGCGGCTTTGAAACTGGGATCGCCAATTAAGCCCGTGGCGCCGCCTACCAGCGCAACCGGCTTGTGCCCGGCATCCTGAAAACGTTTGAGGCAGAGCAGTGGAACCAGATGGCCCAAATGCAAGCTGTCAGCAGTGGGGTCAAAGCCGCAATAGAGCGAAATTGGCCCTTGCGCCAGTTTCTCTACTAACGCGTCTTCATCCGTCACCTGGGCGATCAGGCCCCTCTCTTGCAATTGTTGTATCAGGTTACTGCTGGTCATCACTGACTCCAAATTGATCAGGCTGCACCTATGCTGGTACACAGCTTTCCGCTGAGTTGCGGAAGGAAAAATTAAGGGCTATAGCATAAAGCGCTGACGCCTTCTGTGCCAGCGCTGATGAGGGGGAAAACGCAGTTTTACGGCGCGAGTCGGTCAATTTTCCAGCCGTCGTTATCTCGCTGATAGAGGAAACGATCGTGAAGACGATGTTCGCCCCCCTGCCAGAACTCCATCGTATTAAATTTCACCCGATAACCGCCCCAGAAACTGGGCAGCGGCACGTCACCCTGCTGAAATTTTTGCTTCAGCTCCAGAAACTTGCCTTCCAGAACGCCGCGGGCAGAGATCCGGCTCGACTGTCGGGAAACCCAGGCGCCAATCTGGCTGTCACGGGGACGGCTGCTGAAATATTTCAATACCTCCAGCGGCGACAGCTTCTCGACTTCGCCCAACACCATCACCTGACGCTCTAAAAAGTGCCAGGGAAAATGGAGCGAAATACGCGGGTTGTGACCCAGCTGCTGTGCTTTACGGCTGCCGAGGTTGGTGTAAAACACCATGCCCTGCTCATCGTAGTGCTTGAGCAGCACGATACGTTGATACGGCTGCCCTTGCTCGTCCACCGTGGCCACCGTCATGGCGGTGGGATCGGGCAGTTGCGCCTCACAGGCCTGCTTTAGCCAGCTTTCGAACAGCGCCAGCGGATTATCGGGTAGATCCTTGCGACGCAGCCCACCTCGCGTATATTCACGGCGCAGATGGGCAATAGTTTGTAGCATGTCACTGTCACTCATGATGCACATTCACTCCGGTAACGTTAACGGGCAGGTTGCAACTCGCAATCGTTTACAACGATCTTATCATTGCGCTCAATAAAGGCGCCGTTTCCTTTGGACCAGAAAACATAGTGACCGTCGCTGTAGCGAGCGCCGGAAGCGGAAACCGTTTGTGTCAGGGTCAGCGGCTTGCCGTCCATGATAAAGCTTACCTGCTGTTTGGCATTATCCAGCGTCACGGTGAGCGGCAATGTGCCACAGCGGTAGTGTAACGTTTCTGGCGCGGGCGACGACTTGTGCATCAGGCTACAGCCCGACAGCACTAACACAGCAGCCACGGTTAATCCTTTTAACATCAGCGATTCTCCTGTACGGAAAGCAGGGCATGGGGCGTTCTGCTTGATTAGGTGTCATTGACCTTCGCCGGAGAGCCACGCGGGCGCACCGACCTGTCAGGGCAATTTAACCGATGATAGCCTGGGCATCAGCAAAAGTGTTTAAATAAGGCAGTGGAATAAAGACGAATACGGCGGGCGCGTTCCGCCACCCTGCAGGAGACGCAGGGCGGCAGGTAGAGGGTCAGCAGCGGCATGCTGCCTACGCGAAGTGCCCCTCACTGGGCCGGCAGTGACGCTGAGCAGTGACGCTGCCGGGTGAGATTAGTTACCGCGATAGGTTGAATAGCCGTAGGGACTCAGCAGTAACGGAATATGGTAATGAGGCTCGCTGCTTTCCATGTGGAATATCACCGGAATTTCCGGGAAAAAGGATTTGTGCTGAACTTTCTGGTAATAATCGCCTGTTTTAAAGACGACTTTGTAATCGCCTGTTTCAACTTTTTTCCCTTCGGGAAACAGCGCGCTAATTCTGCCGTTTTTATCGGTAACACCGGAGGAAAGTTTTACCCACTTATCCTGCTCTTTATGTTCAAGGTCAACGGAAATACCCGGCGTTGGCGTGCCCGACTCCAGATTTAATACATGAACGCTCAGGGGATTTTTCATGCTGTCTGATTGTGCTGCATAAGCACTCACTGAACCCATTAATAACGCTGCGACTGCACTCATTTGCCATTTCATTGTCGATTCCTTTATTTAGTTAACCTGTTACCAAGGTTACAGAGCGCCCGATGAAATACCTAACGACAGGCGTTAAATGTGAATTTTCTGAGAGACAGGATGCTTTCCTGCTCTGTTTTAGCTATTCGCGCTATTTTCTTTTCATCATTTATGTCGTTTCGCGCTTTGGCCTGCAAAAATCTCAAAAGCGTCTATGCTGTTTAATTCAAGGTCCACTTCAAGGAGATGAAATGCATACTAAATCCTTCTCAGCCGCCGTTTTACTTGCTCTGTCCCTGGCAACGTTAGTAGGTTGCTCTTCAAACCAATCTATTAAAACATCAGACGGCCGCACGATAGTGACCGACGGTAAGCCTCAAATTGACAGCGATACGGGGCTGGTTTCTTATCGTGATGCACAAACAGGCAAAACCGAACAAATTAATCGCGATCAGATCAGCAACATGAGTGAACTTGATAACTAATTAATTCCATCATGGATATAAGGTGAAGACTATGAAGAAGACGCTGATTTTACCGCTGGCCGTTTTGATCGGCATGGCCGCATTAAGTGGCTGTACTCGTACCAGCTATGCCATTCACACTAACGATGGCCGTACCATTATTAGTGACGGCAAACCTTCTGAATCTGACGCCGGTTTACTGGGCTACACCGATGCAAACGGTGTGAAACAGCAGATTAATAAAACCGACGTTAAAGCCGTTTCAGAAGTTCCAAACTAATAAATGTGCCGCCCCGAACAGGGCGGCTTTTTTTATTGCCCGCAGCCCTGTTCTGTTTCACCTCGCCTTATCGTCTCCCCTGCTCGTTAATACGCCGCTCACGCTCCGGTTTATTCTGATGTCAGAATCGAATGTAAACAGGGTGACGTCAGACCCGTTCTGTTTTCTGTTTTCTGCTATCTGCTATCTGCTTAAGGTGACTTTTCATCTTGCGTCTGACTTTTCGCCGTTCTGGCGATCTTTTTTTAACGCTTTTAGGGCCTCATAACAGGTTTATTTTACCTGCTACGATCCGAATAGTGCCGCAATTTCGGCCTTTAACTGTCAAGCACCTATCTTAATTTCAGGCCAATGACCGCGTATCTAGTGCTTTAATCACTTCAATTTCTTTCTGGAAAACCTCTCTGATTGCGCTTTTTCCCTGCTTTTTAAGAGCTTAGCGCGCTTATCACAAAGTTCACTTTTTTCACGGCTTTCTTTGATAGGTAATGCCTAATGAAATTAGGCTTTCACTATGCATTTCTTTTACTAGACTAATTACTGGGTCGACGACATTCTCACTCACTCAGGAGGTGCATATGTATTTTCACGATGAAGCTACCGGCCATAAGATTATTGGTGAAGCTGCGGTGAACCTGGCCCTACAGGATGAGGAGATAACTGTGGTTTCGCTGATCCGTCAGCTGAGCGTTATGGCGGATAATGAAATCGACGACGAGCGGGTCATTCAAATCGCGGATGCCCGTAAATGGCTGAAGAGCTTTATTAACGTCGCGACACGGGAGCGGGCAGAGCTCAACTGGATGGCCGTTACTGGCCAGGTGCCTGCCAACCTGACCGAACACTAACCCTCCGGTCAGTGGGTTATCCCCCTACGCGGGCGCACTGTGCGTCCGCGTTACCCTGGTCCGGCCCTGCTCTCTTCTTTGTTTTCCCTTGTCAACGGGCTGTTGCAGCCTGCTTTTTCCCTCTCCGCCAGCAACCGTTCATTTTTACATCGAAATAGCTGTACAAGTTTTATTTTATTGTATAACTTTATGCTACTTTCAACTGACGACTTTTGGACCACTGCGAGAGCACCTATGCAACACAATCATCGCCTACCTCAGAGCGCCGACGATATCTCACGTTATTTTTCTGCGGCGAACCTGCCTTCACAGCAAGAGCTGCTGGGACAGATCGTTGTTGATATTTTACGCGCAGGTCAGAACGTAAACCGTAAATCTATCTGTACTAAACTGCTGCGCCGCCTTGAGCTGTCGGCAAGTCAGGAAGAAGAGCGTCTTTGTCGTGAATTGATTGGGTTGCTGTTTGGGCGGTGACACGGCAACTGACTGCCGTTATTCGGGCGGGTCATCTTTGTCAGAGCAGTAGCGGCATAACCGCTGTTACTGCTTCTGGTGCTGTTACTGTTTCTGTTGTTTCTACTACTTTTACTGTTTCTGTTGCTTCCGCTGCTTTGCAGAACCCTGTCCGGCAAATGATCCTCACACGCTAGTGAAGTTTATGCGCCAGGATGCGGATGGCCTGTTCGCAAGTCAGCCTGGTCTTTTCGCACGCCGTCTGAAGACTTTGCTGGTGCAGCGCGCTGATAATGTCCTGTACCGTCACCGCTTCTCCGGGCTGAAGAATACCTGACACAATCCTTCCTAAAAGCGCGTGTATTTCTTCACCGATCTCTGTCCTGTTTTGTTTCACGCATTTTCCTCAAACTTTACTTTTCATTTAATATTCATTCGTTTATCAAAATGGCGCTTTTCCACTCGTCCTGTCAGCGCATCAGATCGCATGCGTTAGCTGTCATCTTCGCGCTATAATTTAGGAAATATTCGCTTCCTAAATAGACAAATGTTAATCCAGTATTTTCAAGGCCAGGGCGATGGTCGCTTGCTCATTGGCAACATCGGCGACCTTGCCCGTGACGCGCATGCCAAATGCGATACGCAAAATCAGGCCTGCGGCCGTTTCAATATCAAGATCGGCGGATATTGAGCCATCGTGCTGCCCTTCTTCCAGTAATGACATCAGAAAGTGCTTATTGCGGTTGATCACCTGGGCAACCAACTGCGACAGCTCTGCGTCGAGCACCTGTAGCTCAATGGCACTGCCGACCACGAGACAGCCGGTGCGCCCTTCACCACCACGAGAGGAGTCCAGATAAAACTGCAACAGCTCGCTTAGCTTCGCGCGGCCGGTGGCGTATTGAGCCAGCCGCTCCCGCAAATCCGCATTGCGAACGGCGATATAGCGCTGAAAGACCAGCAAAAACAATGAACGCTTATCCTGGAAAGCCTTGTAGATGCTGCCGACAGAGAGGTTCATTGCTTCACCGAGATCGGCCAGCGATGCGGCATGATAGCCTTTTTGCCGAAACACAATCATTGCCTTGTCCAGAGCCTGTTCCATATTGAACTCTCTGGGCCGACCGCGTTCTCTGTGTTTACAGGCTGTAGATAGCTGGCTGTTCATGACGACCAATGTGAAAGGCGACATCTTCGGCACTGGCCGAAAACGATATGCACCCGTGATTGTATCTCAGGCGTGGATCACAAGTATACCCCGAATCCCAGCCCTGATGCAGAAGCCCGCACGAAGGCATTGCAGGCGACCGCTCAGGGCGCAGGTGCGAGCCTTTAGCGGTTAGCGTTAAGTAATGCTTCTGCAGCCAGTTTACCCAACGCATTGGCGGCAAACGGGCTGTCGCCGGTTAATACCCGACGGTCTTTATGTACGGTGCCTTTGATATCACTGTTGACCAGCGTGAGCCCCATTGCCTGAAGCTTCTCGCCAAAATACCAGGTTAAATGCCCCGGCATATAGCCGATATCGGGCGTTTGCTTATCCGCTGAATCCGGGAATGCGCAGATAGCGTAGCCGTTAAGCGGGTTTTCCCCTTTACCCAGCGCAAGAAACGCTGCCGGGCCATGGCATAGCGATATCAGATGACGATCGTTTGCCAGCGTCCAGCGAATCGCCTCTGCGACCGCCTCACTTTCTGGCAGCCCAATCAACGCACCGTGCCCCCCCGGAATAAACACACCGGCATAGTCTGAATGAGGCGTAAGTGATGCCACCACGTCGCTTAGCGTTAAAGGTGAACGGAACAGCGCCAGGCAATGGTTGTAAAATCCGACCACCACCTCATCCTGTTGGGGCATTGCCCAGTGTTCAAACTTCACCATCTGTCCGGACAGCGTGGCCACGTCAAACTGAAAGCCGGCCTGATACAGGTGGTACAGCGGCAGCAGGGTTTCAATGGGATGATTCCCGGTTGAAAACAGCGTGTCGTTATCCAGCGGCAGATAGCGCTCGTCAGCGCAGATGACCAGAATTTTTTTGTGCCCTGAGTACGGTTGCGCGTATTCAGCATCGCTCAGATCGGATTTAGGGCTGGTGAACTGGTCAAGAGAATAGGCTGACGGGAAAAACGCGTTATGTTCAGCCTGATCGGCCACTGGAGATTTACTGAGTTCTGACATGACAATGCTCTCCTTAAGGGCGAATGAATACCTGTTTCATCCTAGACCAGAAAGCCTGGTTTACGCAGAGCGGCAGCACAAAACGGACCCTTTATGAGAGCATTCCGTCTTATGACCGCGCCTGAAACCGATGTCACGACGGCCGCCGTCACTTCACCACGGGCAAATCGCTGAGGCGGGTGGTGTAAGCCGGCGACAGCATCTCGCGCTTCATGGCCCAGCGTTTTTCCGTCCCCTGCCCGGCAAACCACATCTTTCCTTTGCCCTCTTTGTGAATCAAATCGATCACCTGCATCAGATCGTTACGGCCGGGGTTAACCGAGCGTTCGTCGAACAGATCCAGCTGCGTTACGCCATGGTCGAAAAAATCACTCAGGACAATGCCGGCCTTGATATAGCGATGCCCTTCTATCCAGATATAGTCGAGCATCTCGGTCGCCACCCGGATGATGTCGCGCGTATCGTGAGACGGCGTCAGGAGTAGCCCCGTGGCCTGATTACCGTAAAAATTTTCGCCGGGCGCGTGTGGACTGGTGCGCAAAAACACACCGATCTGTCTGCAGTACTGTTTTTCTTTGCGGAGTTTTTCGGCCGCACGTTCGGCGTAGGTGCAGACGGCCTGCCGCACCTGCGTATAGTCTGACAGGCGACTGCTGAAGGAGCGTGAGCACATAATCTGTTGTTTGGTGGGTTCGAGCGCCTCCAGATCCTGACAGGGTTCGCCGCGCAACTCTCTTACGGTGCGCTCCAGCACTACGCTGAAATTTTTACGAATCAGGCTGGTGCTCTGGCAGGCTAAATCATCTGCCGTTTTAATCCCCATTTCCTCAAGTCGCTGGCTGAGCCGTCTGCCAACGCCCCATATATCGGCGACCGGCACAAGTGAAAGCAACTTTTTCTGTCGATCTCTGTTGGACAAATCCAGAACACCGCCTGTCTTACTCCACTTTTTTGCGGCATGGTTAGCCAGCTTTGCCAGCGTCTTGGTGGGGGCAATGCCGACGCACACATTGAGATGAACTTCTTTTTTTATTCGGGTTTTGATCTCGCGGCCGAAGGTGTCGAGCGACATACAGTGACTGACGCCCGTCAGATCCAGAAAGGCTTCGTCAATGGAATAAATCTCTACCGAGGGCGCCATTTCCTCCAGCAGCGTCATCACTCTGGTACTCATATCCGCATAAAGGGCGTAGTTGGAACTAAAAACCTGCACGTTGTGACGGGCAATAATCTCCCGCATTTTGAAAAAGGGCACGGCCATCGTAATGCCCAGGGCTTTTGCCTCCGCATTGCGTGCAATCACACAGCCATCGTTGTTAGATAACACAATAATGGGCTTTCCTTTGAGATCGGGCCGAAACACCGTTTCACAGGAGGCATAAAAGTTGTTCACGTCCACCAGCGCAAACATGATTAATAAACCGACTTGATCACATAGGTCACCACACCAAACACTTCCAGCGCATCCTCCGTGCTAATCGCAATCGGTTTAAACTGCTGGTTCATCGGCATCAGTTGCAGACAGGGCTGAAGCTGAAGACGCTTAACGGTAAATTCCCCCTCGACAGAGGCGACCACGATATCGCCATGCGAGGCTCTTAGCGCGCTGTCCACCACCAGCATATCGCCGTCATTAATGCCTGCGCCGGTCATCGACTCTCCACTTACCCGTACAAAGTAGGTCGAACTGGGGTGCTGAACGATCAGCTTGTTCAAATCAATACGTTGCTCTACGTAGTCCTGAGCCGGCGATGGAAAACCACATGGCACCCGCTCCATAAACAGCGGCAACGCGAGTAACGCACTGACGTTTGCTGGCCTGATAAGCTCCACATTTACCTCCCTTCCAAAATTACTGTATATAATTACAGTAATCGCGATCAACGGGTTTGATCAAGTGAAATGGCAAGGGTTTATATGAAGCGGTTGATGTGGATACAGATTTTTTTGCAGCCGCGCCGGGCAGGTTTTACGCAACTGTTCAGCAATCCTGCATTCAGGTCATTCTTTCACCTGCGGCTTTCTCTGCGCCTTAACCTGTTTTGTTCGTGGCGCGCTTTTTGTCTGACGCCGTGGCTGCGTCATGTTCACGACCCTGAAACGGTCACACGCACGGTATTTCAGTGGGCCGTTCACCTGCATGTTTCCCGTTAATTAACGCGCTTTTCTGTTTGGTCCCGATGAACGGAAGCGTAAACATCGACAGCATTTGTATTCTGGCGCTGACTGATTTAATTTTCTGCCAATAATAAACTGCAAATAATGATTGTCGTTATGCCTTATATTAATACCGACGTATCGCTATTCAGATAGCGATTTGATGAAAGACACAACATGAAAGACACAAGGCGCCGCCTGTTGCGTTAACCTCCGGCCGTTTTTATTATTCTTCCCGGCCTGATGCCAGGACAGGGTATTTATCCCCGCACGCACAGCACACCGTTCGATAAAGCGGAATCACAGAAACCTGGCCCGTCAGTGATAAGCCGTTTCAGCTGGCCCCCGGCGGGGCGCGCCCGATATCGCGGTGCGGTAAGAGATGCTTTTCCTGACTGCTTCTGATCATGCCTGCGTAGATCAGATCTGATGAAGACATATAAACACCTGATTTAACTGTTAATATAATTATTAAGATAAGTAAAGAATACGTGAAGTGTTCTCACCGCCGCCCAGCGCTATGATGCGCCCTGACCTGACAGCCTTATAAGGGAAAGGAGCACAGCATGGAATTAAAAAACCGTCACGGACAGAAAGTATCTTTAACAACCGATGAAATTTCATTAACGTGGTTTTTTATGACGGGAATGGAAATGAATAAAATAGCAGACTGGATGGCGCTTCCCGTGCACGCTGCATATTATATTAAGCAACGTGTCATGAAAAAGCTTGGCGTGAAAAATAACAGTGAGTTTATCATCTGGTTTCTTAATTACCGGGAAACCAGCGAAAATGAAAAAGCGGCGCAGAGCATTCCTGAACGCAGAGTGGGCATAATAAAATGAATCCCTGTTTTTTTACGCCTGTGACGAAGGGGCCAGTGAAAAAACCGCTGGCGGCTCACAGGCCGCCTTGCTGTCTTAATCCGGTTAACGCGGGTTACCTCGACCCGAGTAATGTTATTCACAACAGGCTGTCGGGCTTATCCGGCTATTCGCCTTCGCCTGTTGCCCGCCGCCCTATCCATTCACGAAATATTTCCATCGATGGCGTCATCTTCTTTGAACGGAGCCAGGTTAGCCAGTAGCTGCCGACATCAATCTCTAGCGCAAAAGGACGGGCCAGCGTACCGGCATCCAGTTCACGCTGGAACATGCACGCCGGCACCAGCGCAACGCCGCCCGTATGAAACGCGGCCTCAATCATCAGACGTGACGAGTCAAATACCGGGCCGGTGATCCTGGGCGGTGTGATCCCCGCTGCCGTAAACCAGCTGTCCCACTCATCAGCCCGGTAGGAACGTAACAGATTTTCCCGTAACAGGCAGGCGGGTTGTTGCAGGCGGCGGGCAACGTCGGGGCGACAGAGCACCGTAAGCGGAGCCGTAAACAGCCGTTCATTTTGCGTGGCGGGCCAGGCGCCAGAGCCAAACCGAATCGCATAGTCCACGCCCTCGCCCGCCAGGTTGACCACGTTATTGTTGGTGCGTACGTTCAGTTCCAGCGCCGGATGCTGCTGACGGAACGCCTCAAGCCGGGGTAACAGCCAGCCCAATGCAAAAGTCCCCACGCAGGCGACAGTCACTACCTCTCGGTATTCACCCCCTTCGAAACGACGCCAGGCGTTTTCAAGCTGCGTGAAGGCTTCTGACACTTCAGCAAACAGCAGCCTGGACTCATCCGTCATCTCCAGACCGCGCGGCAACCGGCGGAATAAGACGACGCCCAGTCGTTCTTCCAGCAGTCTGACCTGCTGACTGACGGCGGCCTGAGAGACAAACAGCTCCAGGCCCGCGCGGGTAAAATTCAGGTGGCGGGCGGAGGCTTCGAAAGCCCGAAGTGCGTTAAGCGGAACATCATGTTTCACATTTACCCCCAGAAATTCTTTTGGCTCCTCTCAAATTATCTCGCTTGTCGGAATTTTGAAATCCCCTACCATCTCCTCCGCTAACGCTTTTCTTCAGAAAAAACGTGCTATAGCAGGATGCAGGCCTCAGCGGACAGCTTCCCAGGCGCGAGACATCTTTTAAATCGACATAAGTTTAACGAGGGGCTGAAGGGCAACTTTTCGTTTAATCCTGACCGCGCAACGATGCGGCTAACCGTTATGCCTTGCCTCTGTTCAGCGAGGCGGGCATTCATCAGTGGAGATTGACTATGACTCATCTGTTCAGACGACGCGCCAGCACGGCCGTTACCCTGCTGGCACTCGCGATGCCGCTTGCCGCCCAGGCCGGCTTTGACGAGGCCGCACTGCAACGCGGCATCCAACAGCTGGAAAAAAACGCGGGCGGACGACTGGGTGTGGCGGTAACCGACACCGCCGATGGCACCGTTTTCACCTACCGGGGAGATGCGCGCTTTCCGCTATGCAGCACCAGTAAAGTTTTCGCCGTTGCGGCCATCCTGAAAAAAAGCGAAAGCGCGGACGGCTTGATGAGTGAAAAAATCGCCATTCATAAAGCCGACCTGGTTAACTATAACCCCATCACTGAAAAACACGTCGGCGCCACCATGACGGTAGCAGAACTCAGCGCGGCGGCGCTGCAATACAGCGATAATACCGCCATGAACGCACTGCTGACCCGCCTGGGTGGCCCGCAGCAGGTCAATGCGTTTGCACGTAGCATTGGCGACAGCACCTTTCGGCTCGATCGCAAAGAACCGGAGCTGAATACCGCTATCCCGGGTGATAAGCGTGATACGACATCGCCTGATGCCATGATGCAAAGCCTGAAAAAGCTGGTGCTGGGCAAGGCGCTGGCACCCGCGCAACGTCAGCAACTGACCGACTGGATGAAAGGCAATACAACAGGTGCTAACAGCATACGCGCTGGCCTGCCCGCCAGCTGGACGGTTGCAGATAAAACCGGAAGCGGTGATTACGGCACCACCAATGATATTGCCGTCATCTGGCCACCGCATCATGCACCGCTGGTGCTGGTAACCTATTACACCCAGCCTGATAAGCACGCCGCTGCGCGTAAAGATGTGCTGGCGGGTGCAGCGAAAATTGTCGCCTCAGGGTACAACAAGTAAGGGCGTTCAGTGCGCGACTGCGCACACCGCCACCCCGCTGGCGGCGGTGTGCTCAAGCGCCTCGTCGGCCAAAAGGGTTAGTGCGGGATAATCACCGCCCTGAATTGAGCAGTTGCTCAAGAACATCAGATTGCGGTATGTTGATGTCGGCCCGGCACGCTGCCTGAGCCCACCTGCTTTCCGTTGCGGCAGCGGCCGTTACGGAAATCGTCTCTTTCTTTGTCTGACAGGAAATGCAACATGCACCTCGCTTCTGACGCATCACAACGTGTCCGCTATCGACGCGGGATTTTCACCGCGATGCTGTTTGCATTGAGCGTCGCATCCGGCGTTAGCCTGGCGGCACAGGCTCCGCTAAACGTTGCCGTTTATCGCGGTGCGGCAGGCTGTGAGGGCTGTTCTGAAATGGTGGTGAAAGCGCTTCATGGCGTCGCGATGCCACTCAGCATTGCCTATATCGGTGAGCACGAAAAACGAAAGCTGAATGCACAGAACCTGCGCCAGTTTGATCTTTATATCCAGCCCGGCGGCGGCCAGGACATCCCCGCTGCCTATGACGCGCTCGGTGATGAAGGGGCCCGTGCCGTGCGCGATTTTGTCCGCAGTGGCAAAGGCTATCTCGGTCTGTGCATGGGAGCCTACCTGGCGGACAGTAACTGGCTGGGGCTCATCGCCTCGCCCCTTGACTCTGAAGTGGGACGTCCGGGCTCACACATCGCGGATGAGGGTGATTACACGATCGCGGTGACCTGGGATCACAAGCAAGAAATCTTTTATTATCAGGATGGCCCTTATCTTGTTGGTCAGACACAGCAGGACGGTTTTACACCTGTGGCTTTTTACCGTAATGGCGATGTGGCGATGGCGCGTTACGTCTACGGCAAAGGGACAGTTGTGTTAACCGGGCCACATCCGGAAGCGGATGAGCGCTGGATGGGCGACGTCAGCGACAGTGGCGTAACTGACACCTCACCCCAGCAAAAGATGACGCGCCTGCTGGCTTATTTCTCCACACAACGCGCGGCGCAATAATGCGGATCGCTTCGTCAACGCCTGACGGGCTGCGCCGCCCGGACAACCTGAGCCCCGGCGGCTAATTTAGGGGCCGGACGCTGCCCTGACGACAGCGCACTGACACCGTTATACTTCGCTATCGGACTCCAGCGCGTCCTGAATCGCATCGGCCAGATTGGCGATTTCGTTTGCCACGGCCTGCAGATCCCACGCCGCTTTCGAGCCATTCGCAGACGTTGAAGCGCTGACGGACTCTTTTGCCACCGCCAGTGCCGCCGCAACCGCCACCGTACGTTTATGCTGTTCCTGTGTCATGCCTGCCGGCGGCAGCGAAAAATAGTCGTTAACCATTATCATTTCCTTCTGATTCGAGAGGCGTAAACCTTAACGTCCTGCGGGGGCAGAAGGAAGTGAATTATTGCAACGCCGCCCACAAAGCCAGCATTAAGCCCCTGTAACGCACAAACAGGGTTGTTACTGCCCTCTTTCTGATTTCTGACGCGCATGCAACATGGACGTCATCTCTGACGCTATCTCACCACCCGGCAGCGCAACGCCATCCTGTCGCTTTGACAGATTATCTCACCGGCCAGCGGACAGGGATCGCGCTCAACGCGGCTTTATCAGCGTTATGTTGTACAGATTTTTCCTGGCGGCAGCGTTTTGATGCCGTTTTATTCCAGGTTATACAGCTCAATCTGTACAACTTTGTACAGTCTTGTACAACAGCGAGGAGGAAAAAGAAACGCGAAAATATGAAAAAAATCCTTATAAATCAGAGTAAAATACCTAACAGAGCCATTACACAGCGTTACTGACGGTGAAAAAACTCCTCCGACCACCGATTTTTTTTCGCAAAAAATTGTACAAAGGTAATTTTTTTGTATAACTTTACGGCGTGATGTTAAGTCACTTGTAACGAAAGGTGCCTTGCACCGCATCTGAAGGTGAGTGGATTTCCACCTTCAGATGCAAAATTTTCTCTGCCACGGGCAGAAAACGGTTTCCACGATTTTGAGGCTACTATGCAAACGACAACCAATACCGAGTCTCAGATTTCTGAATATTTCATGAATGCGGGTGAGCATTTCACCAGTGAAAAAGATGTGATTGCAGAGACCTGGTCAGAACTCGCGGCCTTTAAAGCACACGTTTCTGAAAAAGATATGGTGCTGGGCTTAATCCATAAACTGGAAAGCGAAACCGACGCGACCAAACAGGATATCTATCGTCAGGCCCTGGAGATTGTGCTTCAGCGTTCGCCGGGCGAGGCTCGTTTTTAATTTTGTTGTGATGACACGCTACTTAGCAAGGACGCTTTGCCTTCCCTAAAAATTTGCCCCTGATTCAGGGGCTTTTTTATGCCTGTCTGGCAATCTTTTCACGACAATAGTTGAGCAAGAGGGCGTGATAACCCTGCTCGTCGCGCGTTAGCTTTCGCCCGTTTCTGTGAATTTTCCTGCCGTTGGGTTTAATCACGTCCGGGAGAAGCATGTTTCGTCACTCATCAAGCTGTACGAACAGTAATCGCCACCTTCGTTAGGCTGTCAGTCGGGAAACGCCAGCGAGAGACACACTCGCTGGCGGCAGAAACCCATCCCGGATCCTCTCATCGGCCCTGCCCGTCAAGGCGAACGGCAGGCCTTTTGATATGCGCCCTTAGCCAATGGGATCTGCTGGCAGAGGTTATCGCCGAAGCAACAGGTCAGGTGCTGGCTACGCGGCGTTATCCTCAGACAAAGGATACCGGCCTGAACGATTTTCTGGCATTCCCGATCGCGCTGCGACCATCGCGATCAAAGCGCAACAGCCACTGCGGGCTGCTGGCCGGGTAAGCCGGTGCCCGCCGCTGACGTCACTTCAGACCCGCAACGGGCACGTCTCAGGTAATCAGGCTATTACGCCTGCCCCAGTCATACAGTTGTTCACGCGCCAGGTTTTTCATTTTTACCTCACACATGATATCGAAGTCGCCGAAGGACAAGGCCCAGCCGTTGAGCGTGGCATTGAAATAGTAATCAGAATGCGCACGCAGTTTGGTTTTCGGCACACTGAGATCCTGCTGGTCCGGAAAGCCTTCGGCCGGAATAATTCCCTCCTGCGAAATCGAGTAGTGCATCACCGGGCGTACGCCGCGCCAGGAGTCGATAATCTGCGCCATCCTTGCATCACTGGCCTGAATAAACTGATTCTCTTTAACCCAGTGATGATGAATATCCAGCACCACAGGGCAAAGCGCCCGGGCCTGCAGCACATCATCCAGCGAACACGATATCTCATCGTTCTCCACCGTCAGCATCAGCCGGGCTTCGGGGCTGAGCCGCTGAAATGCCTGCCTGAACCCTTCAAACCCGAGTTTGCCATTCATATGAATGTTGATTTTAAAGTCCTGAAAGGTTTTGCCGTAGCCCATCAGGCAGGCACAGAGAGCATGATATTCCACATCCTCTAAGGCACGTGACACGACATCAGGATTATCCGACGCCAGCACGCTGTACTGTCCCGGGTGGAATGACAGCCGGATATGATGCGTCCGCGCCAGCTCGCCGCAGCGGGCGAACAGCGGATACAGCTCGGGTAAAAACGTTGCAAATAACGGCTTTGCCTGCGGCACCGTATACAGCGGCAGTAAATCACTGCCAATGCGCATCATCCTTAACGCCTCTGGCAGTGCCGCAATAGCTTCCAGCGTCAGATACAGGTTCTGCAAATTTGTCTTTGAAATCTCGTAAATCAGCGCGGTGCGCTGGGCCTCATCCAGACCGAGAAAACGGGTACGCGTGGTCGCGCGGAAGGGAAAATATTGCTTGCCCTGTTCGTTTAAGTACTTACATGCAAAGCCTAATTTCATAAACACTCCTGAACGGTATTCAGAAAGTGTAACAGCTAATTCAAATTTCGCCATTTAGAGCATAACTATCAATAAGTTAATGCTTGATTTTACCAATAATTTCGCACTGACGGGCAGAGTGTAACGGATGACGTATAACAGCACATTGCGGCGCCCGGCCTGTTCAGCCTGCGGGCAGAATTTATTCACTGATTTTACAAGTAAATACCCTTAGATTTCGTCCAGGAACAAGGGATGACAAAGTGGCATAATTTCGTATCAGAACTAAACTTACCGCTGTGACTAGCTAGTCCTTCTTATCTAAGGAACCCTGATATGAGGTCTTGTCTATGACACAACAGAAATACAGAGGTGGTGCCGGTAATTTTGCCAACGATCCTGAGCGAGCCAGTGAAGCGGGCAGTGCAGGAGGCAAAGCCAGCGGAGGTAATTTCAAAAACGATCCTGAAAGAGCCAGGGAGGCCGGTCGGAAAGGAGGCAAAAACAGCCGTCGCACCTCTAAGTAGATCTGAGTAAGGCGCCTTAAGGAGGTAATACGCCATGGACTGGCGATTTTCACCCTTTCTCACCCCTGCCTGTTATTCCCGTTAAGGATAACGATCCCCATGTTTAAATACCGATTGCTCACGGATAATATCGGCTTCGCTTGCGCGTTAATAAGCGCAACGGAAAAAATAAAACTCAGCCGACTTTAGCGAAGCGTAACCGACTTAATCCCCGCATTTTCAGAAAAGGCCTGGTTTGATAAAACAGCTTCACGCCATCAATACACAATAACCTCCCCGACTAATAAATAACAAACCGATAAATATCAATATATTAAATCACCACCGCCACGCTTAAATAACCATTTAGTTTCATCATTAAATTATTTTCTCCTTTCTTAATATCTCCCTGATTTTGCGTTACGCCATCCGATAATTATTTTACCAGCGCCATTAAACGCAATATTTATAAGCTTATTAATTAAGTTGTTCTATATTTACTGGCACCTCAAGTAGTAAAAAAAAGCTGGAGCAACGTGTCATGTCGAATGAGAAAAAGAATAATCCTCTGAATCACCCAGCCCCCACAACGGGTCCGGAATCCTCACAACCCGGACTGGGCTCGCTGGCACCTAAAGAGGGTTCACATCAACCCCCAGCCGAACCGACGCCGCCGGGTAAAAAACCCACCGCGCCGGGTAGCCTTAAAGCACCCGACACGCACAGCACGAAACTCGATCAACTGGAAGCGAACCGTAAAAACGGAACGGACAGCCCGCTGACGACCAATCAGGGCACCCGTATTGCAAATGATCAGAACACATTACGCGCCGGCTCACGTGGGCCGACGCTGCTTGAAGACTTCATCATGCGGGAGAAAATCACGCATTTTGACCATGAGCGCATTCCGGAGCGCATCGTGCATGCGCGCGGTTCAGCCGCCCACGGCTACTTTCAGCCCTACTGCTCACTAAAGGATGTAACTAAGGCGCACTTCCTGAGTGAGCCAGAGCAGATCACGCCAGTATTTGTGCGCTTCTCGACGGTCCAGGGCGGCGCGGGGTCAGCGGATACGGTGCGTGATATTCGTGGTTTTGCTACCAAGTTCTACACCGATGAAGGCGTTTTCGACCTGGTCGGTAACAACACGCCGGTGTTCTTTATACAGGACGCCCACAAGTTTCCCGATTTTGTACATGCGGTAAAGCCTGAGCCGCATAATGAAATCCCTCAGGGACAGAGTGCTCACGACACGTTTTGGGACTATGTCTCGCTACAGCCTGAAACCCTGCACAACGTGATCTGGGCGATGTCTGACCGGGGTATTCCGCGCAGCTACCGCACGATGGAGGGGTTTGGCATTCATACCTTCCGCCTGATTAACGATGAAGGCAAAGCGACATTTGTTCGTTTCCACTGGAAACCGCTGGCAGGCAAAGCCTCGCTGCTGTGGGATGAGTCCCAGAAGCTGACCGGTCGCGACCCCGACTTCCACCGCCGCGATCTGTGGGAAGCGATTGAAGCGGGAGATTTCCCGGAATTTGAGCTTGGCCTGCAGATGATCCCGGAAGAAGATGAGTTCCGGTTCGACTTCGATATTCTGGACGCCACCAAGCTGATTCCGGAAGCGCTGGTGCCCGTCGTGCGCGTCGGCAAAATGGTGTTGAACCGCAATCCGGATAACTTCTTTGCTGAAACGGAACAGGTTGCCTTTCATCCGGGGCATCTCGTCCCAGGACTCGATTTTTCTAACGATCCGCTGTTACAGGGCCGTCTGTTCTCCTACACCGATACGCAAATCAGCCGCCTCGGTGGGCCAAACTTCCACGAAATCCCGATCAACCGCCCGGTTTGCCCGTACCACAATTTCCAGCGCCAGGGCATGCACCGGATGGATATTGATACGAATCCGGCCAACTACGAACCCAACTCCATCAACGACAACTGGCCACGGGAAACACCGCCTGCCGCAAAAGGGGGCGGTTTCGAAAGCTATCAGGAGCGCGTTGAAGGCCACAAAGTCCGCGAACGTAGCCCCTCGTTTGGTGAGTATTATGCCCAGCCGCGTTTGTTCTGGAACAGCCAGACTGACATTGAACAGCAGCACATCATTGCCGCCTACTCTTTTGAGCTGAGTAAGGTGGCCCGCCCTTACATCCGTGAACGCGTGGTGGACCATCTGTTGCGCATCGATGTCAAACTGGCACAAGGGGTGGCCGCCAACCTCGGGATTGATCTCAGCGATGAGCAGCTCAACACCGCCCCGCCAAAAGACGTCAATGGCCTGCAGCGCGATGACAGCCTGAGCCTGTATGCCATTCCCGATGCCGACATCAAAGGCCGTCAGGTCGCGCTGCTGCTGAGCGAAGGCGTAAAAGCCGACGACGTATTGGCTATTCTGCAGCATCTCACCGCTGCTGGCGTGCACACCAAACTGCTGGCGGCGCATATGGGCCAGGTCAGCGCAGACGATGGTTCTTTGTTGCCGATCGATGCCACGTTTAACGGGCTACCTTCGCTGACCTTTGATGCGGTGATCGTCCCCGACGGTAACGTGGATGCCCTGCTGAAAAGCGGAGATGCACGCTACTTCCTGCTGGAGGCTTACAAACATTTGAAAGTCATTGGCCTGAGTGGTGAAGCACGCCGTTTCAAAGCGCAGTTTGATCTGGATGAAAATCAGCAGGAGGAAGGCATCGTGGAAGCCGATAATGCTGAAATCGCGCTGATGAATGATTTTACTGCTGCGATGGCAGAACACCGCGTCTGGTCGCGTAGCCAGAAGGCCGAATCCATTCCGGCCTGATGACAGGAGCAGCCCGCCCTGCCACGGGAGGGCTGACACCTTAAACGCACGCAGAATGGGCGTCCACCTGGTCTGTTTGCGTCAAAACCGCTGTTAAAGGCGGTTTTTTTCTGCCTGATGCCCGTGCTCTTTTTCTGATTTCCCCTGTGCAGAGGCAAATGGAGGCCGGGCTCATCGGACAGCCCGGCCTCGCTGGGGGAAAAAGCCACAGGGTACATTGCGCGCGGCGGCAGTAAATGTTGGAACCTGGTCTATGATTATTTGTTGAGAGTGTTGTGTGAAGCAGGCACTGCCGGGTGCCTCATGCGGTATTACACATAACAATATCTGAATAATGGCACGGGGAAAGGCTGTTAAGGCGCATCGACCTCCCGGGCTCCTGATCTCGCTAACATCATTTTGCATTCGCATCATCGGCTTACCGATAGCGTGGTGGTGCTTATTGCGTACTTTCTGGTTAAAGAGGCAACGGAATGGTATCTACATCTTTTTTTAAGAGTTGGGGAAGCGAATATCTGGCCGATGGCAACGTGCGTTTCCGCGTCTGGGCAACGGGTCAACAGCAGGTTAGTTTACGACTTTCGGATAAAGATCTTGCCATGACGCCCGCCGGAGACGGCTGGTTTGAGCTGCAGGTCAGCGATGTACAGGCGGGGGCAACCTATAACTTTGTGCTGAACGATGGCACGGTGATTCCCGATCCCGCTTCACGCGCGCAACAGAATGACGTTAACGGCCCGTCTCTGGTCGTCGATCCTGCTCACTACCGCTGGCAGAACACCACCTGGCAAGGCCGCCCGTGGCAGGAAAGCGTGGTTTATGAAATGCATATGGGCACCTTCACCGAAGAAGGCACGTTCCAGGCTGCGATAAAGAAACTGCCTTATCTGGCGGAAACCGGCATTACCATGATTGAAGTCATGCCCGTTTCTCAGTTTGGCGGGCAGCGCGGTTGGGGCTACGATGGCGTGCTCCTGTACGCGCCACATGCCGCTTACGGAACGCCCGATGACTTTAAAGCGTTTATTGACGCGGCTCATGGCTATGGCATGGCGGTTGTTCTGGACATCGTGCTTAACCACTTCGGCCCGGAAGGGAATTATCTGCCCTTGCTGTCACCAGACTTCTTCCATAAAGACCGGATGACGCCATGGGGCGCCGGCATTGCCTATGATGTGGATGCGGTGCGACGTTATATTGTTGAAGCCCCGCTCTACTGGCTGCAGGAATACCACCTGGACGGCCTGCGCTTCGATGCCATCGACCAGATTGAAGACGTTTCCGACACGCCTGTTTTGATCGACATCGCTGAACGCATTCGCGCAGATATTCCCGAGCGCCAGATCCATCTCACCACCGAAGACTGTCGCAACGTGATTTTCCTGCATCCCAGAGCGGAAGATGGCACTGCCCCACTGTTCACCGGCGAATGGAATGATGACTTTCATAATGCCGTTCATGTGTTTGCCACAGGTGAAACGCATGCCTATTACAAAGATTTTGCCGATCGGCCGGAAAAACGTGTGGCACGCGCGCTGGCTGAAGGGTTTGTCTACCAGGGCGAGGTCTCAGTGCAGTCTGGTGAAGCGCGCGGTGTTGACAGTACCGGACAGCCGCCGGTGGCCTTCGTGGACTTTATCCAGAACCACGATCAGACTGGCAATCGTGCGCAGGGAGAAAGGCTGATTTCTCTGGCCGGTGCCGAACGTACTCAGGTGCTGCTGGCAACGTTGCTGCTGTCGCCCCATATCCCTTTGTTGTTCATGGGGGAAGAGTACGGCGAAACCCATCCTTTCCTGTTCTTTACCGATTTCCATGGCGATCTGGCGAAAGCCGTGCGGGAAGGCCGGGCGAAAGAGTTTGAAGGACATGCCGGTCATGAGGGCGAGAGCGTTCCCGATCCTAACGATGAAGCGACCTTTACCCGTTCAAAACTGGACTGGAGCAAGCTGGAGAGCGAAGAAGGAAAACGCTGGCTGAAGCTGACCCGCTCACTGCTGGCACTCCGGCAGCAGCATATTGTGCCGCTGCTGGCGACGGCGGGTGGAAACAGCGGAAAGGTACTGGACACCGCAGAGGGATTTGTTGCCGTGAGCTGGCGTTTCCCGGCGGGCACGTTATCAATGGCATTCAACATCGGCGAACAGGATCGCGCCCTGCCGGCGATGCCGGGCGAAACGATCTTCGCCTGGCCAGAATCCACCGATGCGCTCCCTCAAAACGCGATCGTTGTTCGTCTGGCTGCCGGAGAACCTAAATGAGCATTCCAACCGCCACCTACCGTATTCAGTTCCGCAATGGCATGACCTTCGATCGCGCTGCAGCGCTGGTACCCTATCTGAAAAAAATGGGGATCAGCCATCTCTATGCCTCACCGATCTTTACCGCCACCCGTGACTCCACTCACGGTTATGACGTGACCGATGTTAATGAAATCGACCCGGCGATTGGCGGACGCGCGGGGTTTGATCGTCTGGTCAGCACGTTAAAACAGGCCGGACTGGGGCTTATCATTGATATCGTCCCCAACCACATGGCGGCATCGCTGGAGAACGGCTGGTGGCACGACGTGCTTGAACACGGTAAAGACAGTCGCTATGCCGACTACTTCGACATCGACTGGTCACGCCGTCTGACGCTGCCGTTTCTGGGTGATGATATTGATACCGTTCTGGAGAACGGCGACCTTGCCGTTAAACGCGATCCCCAGACCGGCAAGCCTGCGCTGGCCTATTTTGAAAGTTACTATCCGCTTACGCCGGAAAGCTGGCAGGGACAGGAAGAAGCCGTGCTCCAGCTGCGCAGCAAAGCCGGGCTGGATGCATTGCATCAACAGCAGCCCTGGCGGCTGATGTCGTGGCGCGATGCCGCACGGGACCTCTCCTACCGCCGCTTTTTTGAGGTGACCGGGCTGGTTGGCGTACGGGTTGAAGATCCCACCGTCTTCAGGGATGCACACCGGCTTATTCTGGAACTGGTCCACAGCGGCGCGGTTGACGGCCTGCGCGTCGATCACGTTGACGGACTGGCCGATCCTAAAGGTTATCTGACGCAGTTGCGTCGCGAGGCCGGCGAGGCATGTTATATCACCGTTGAGAAAATCCTGGGTGAAGGCGAGCAGATCCCCAGCGACTGGCCAATTTCCGGCACCACAGGCTATGAGTTTATCGCCGCGCTGTCGCATGTGCTGGTTGATAATCACTCTCTCAACGCCCTCCGCCAGGCCTGTAAAAGCGTCAGCGGCCAGGTCGTGCAGATGGACGACGAACTTCGTAAGGCAAAATGCCTGATGGCAGATCGCAATTTTGCCGGGGAATTTTCGCGCCTGATGGACCTGGCCAGCGCCATTGCCGAGGAGGAACACATCGCGATTGATCCCGAGCGGCTCCGCAGCGCACTGCGCGAACTGCTGGTGGCGTTCCCGGTCTATCGAACCTACGGCAATGCGCACGGCCTGCCTGCCAACGACCAACAACGTCTTCAGGCCGTCGCTGACGGCGTCAGGGCGTCGGAACATGCACCTGACAGCCACATGCTCGATTTCCTGCTGCAGATCATGCAGGGCGACGTCGCCAGCCAGTCCACCGCGCTGGCGAACAGCTTCCGGACCCGCTTCCAGCAGCTCACCGGTCCGCTGATGGCGAAATCCATCGAAGACACGCTGTTTTACCGACAGAACAGCGCGCTGGCGTTAAATGAGGTGGGCGCGGAACCCTTACAGACGCAGTTTTCCCCGCAGCAGTTTCACCATGAGATGGCAACGCGTCTTGCGCGTCAGCCGGACGCCCTTTCCGCCAGCTCGACGCATGATACCAAGCGAGGCGAAGACGCGCGCGCGCGGCTTTACACGTTGACGGAAGCCCCCCAGCGCTGGGCCGAGAACGTGGCGCGCTGGCGCGAACTCAATCGCCAGGCCGTGGGTGCCCTTGAGGACGGCCCTGCGCCGGAACCGTCCGTGGAGTGGATGCTGTATCAGGCGCTCGCCGGTGTCTGGCCGCCCACCTTAGATCCCCGGGACAGTGCGGGGCTGGATGCCCTTGCCGAACGCTTCGCAGGCTATGTCGAAAAAGCCCTGCGTGAAGCCAAACTGCGCACTGACTGGACCGAGAACAACACCGCGTACGAGCAGGCCGTGCTGGGCTACGCGCGTCACCTGCTCTCACCTGCAAATCAGCCTTTCCTGCAGGATTTCGTTGAGGCGCTGCAACCCTTTATCCGTGCTGGCCTGGTGAACAGCCTGAGCCAGAGAGTCATTAAGCTGACCGCGCCCGGGGTGCCGGATGTGTATCAGGGAAGCGAAGCACTGGACTTCAGCCTGGTCGATCCTGATAACCGACGTGAACCGGATTATGCCGCCCTGGAAGCGATGTTACGTTCTGCGACGACGGCCCTGCCCGGTAGCCATGATAGCTGGCTCAGCGGTCAGGTTAACCAGCTTGCCACCCTGGCGCTGCTCAATTTACGCCGGGACAGGCCTGAACTCTTTGCCCGGGGCAGTTATCTGCCGCTTACGGCCGAGGGCACGCAGTCCGACAGGCTGCTGGCGTTTGCGCGAACCCAGGGCAGTGAGGCCATTATTGTGGTGACATCCCGACTTGTGTTCGACGCGCAGCTCAAGCTGGAAGCGCCCCCAGCGACGCACTGGGCCGCCACCGAGATCGTGCTGCCGGATGAACTGGCACATCGCCGTTATCGCAATGTGCTGAGCGGCGAAACGATCAACCTGACCGACCGTATTTCGTTGGAAACGTTAAATAACTACTGGGCACTGGCATTGTTAGCTTGCTGAAAGCAGGTCAGTACATGGATTGAAACACCGTAACGGGGTTCGTTAATTGAGAGGGACAGATGTCAAATCATCGTTTTGAAATTACGTCGGGATCGGGCCAGCAACTTGGGGCGAACTTTGATGGCAAAGGCGTAAACTTTGCGCTGTTTTCTGCCCATGCAGAACGCGTGGAGCTGTGTCTTTATGACCCAAGCGGAAAAAATGAAATAGCCAGACTGGATTTGCCCGAGTTCACACATGAGATTTGGCACGGTTACGTGCCCGGCTTGCAGCCCGGCGCGCTCTATGGCTATCGCGTTTACGGTCCTTACGATCCGGAAAACGGCCATCGGTTTAACCCGAATAAACTCCTTGTCGATCCCTATGCCCGCGAACTGGCCGGGGACATCGCATGGAATGAGGCGCACTTCGCTTATGACCTGTATCACGAAGACAAAGATCTGACGTTCGACGATCGCGACAGCGCCCCCTTCACGCCAAAATGTCGCGTGATCGACCCCAACGAATTTGACTGGCAGGACCAAAACCGCCCGCAGGTTCCCTGGTCTGAAACGATCGTCTATGAAACGCATGTGAAAGGCTTTACCCAGTTGAACATGGCGCTGCCGCCTGAAATGCGCGGGACTTACGACGGCATGAGTCATCAGTCCACGGTGGGCTATATAAAGAGCCTGGGTATTACCTCCGTCGAATTGTTACCGGTGCACTGGTTTCCGGACGATCAGCACCTGCTGGATAAAGGGCTGAAAAATTTCTGGGGTTATAACTCACTGAACTTTTTTTCTCCGGCGACACGCTATTTTGGTCCGCGAGGCATTCAGGGTTTCCGGGATATGGTCCGCGCCTTCCACGACGCGGGCATTGAGGTGATCCTTGACGTGGTTTATAACCATACCGCGGAAGGCAATGAACTGGGGCCAACGCTGTCCTTTAAAGGTATTGATAACTTCTCTTATTACCGCACCTTACCCGATCAGCATCGCTACTACATCAACGATACCGGCACAGGAAACACCGTAAATACCTCTCATCCGCGTGTGTTACAGATGGTGACGGATTCACTGCGCTACTGGGCGGACTCCATGCATATCGATGGTTTCCGTTTCGATCTTGGCACCATTCTGGGCCGTGAACCAGAAGGCTTCGATCCCCGCGGCGGCTTCTTTGACGCCATTACGCAGGATCCCCTGCTTTCACGCTTAAAACTGATCGGTGAGCCCTGGGACATTGGCCCCGGTGGTTATCAGGTCGGCGGCTTTCCACCGGGCTGGGCGGAGTGGAACGATCAGTATCGCGATACCGTGCGCGATTACTGGAAAGGAAACAATGTCCCGACCGATTTTGCCGCCCGTCTGCTTGGCTCTGGCGATCTGTACGATCAGCGCGGACGTCGTCCCTGGGCCAGCGTTAACTTTATCACCGCGCACGATGGCTTTACGTTGAACGACCTGGTCTCCTACAACGAGAAGCACAACGCCGACAATGGTGAAGACAATAACGACGGTCACAACGATAACCGGTCTTATAACTATGGCGTGGAAGGCCCCACTGACGACGAAGGCATTAACGCCGTTCGCGAGCGCCAGAAACGTAACTTCCTGGCCACGCTGTTTTTCTCCCACGGAACCCCGATGCTGCTGGCAGGCGATGAGTTTGGCCGCAGCCAGATGGGAAATAACAACGGGTACTGCCAGGACAGTGAAATTTCATGGGTTCACTGGGATAACCTGCCCGCTTCGGCCGAAGCCCTGCGTGAATTCACCCGTCATGTAATTTCACTGCGCAAAACCCAGCCGCTGTTACGGCGTGAAAGCTGGCGCGACGGGATGGAAATCAAGTGGTTCAATGCCGGCGGCGGCCTGCAGCAGGCTGAGCAGTGGGACGAAGGTTCAACGCTCGGTGTCTACATCGGCCGACCCGATCTGCAACATCAGGAAGGCGTCTGGTATGACGTACTGATGCTCATCAACCCGTTTGAAGGTAACGTGCCCTTCCAGATCCCTCAGTTCGGTGAGGGCGGCTGGGTGCTGGAACTGACCACCAGCGATACCAGCAAACACGGGATGGTGATCACCAAAGAAAAGGACTTTGAACTGGAAGGCCGCAGTATGGCGCTGTTCAGAAGGCCTTAAGGACGCCCGGCGCGGCGCGAACCGGATGCGTAACGGTTAAACAATACGCATCCGGTACCGTTGCGCTTGACCTGGGCCGCAGGGCTGCCAGGCTGAACAGGGTTAAAACAGTAAGCGACGCCATTAAGGAGGCAAAATGTCCAGATTTACAGGTAAAATCGTTGTAGTGACAGGAGCCGGATCAGGAATTGGTGAAGCAAGCGCCAAACGCTTCGCACAAGAAGGCGCATCTGTCGTGTTGGTTGGACGTAATCAGGATAAGCTGCAAAAAGTCCTGGCACAGTTGCCCGGCGATGGCCATATGGCAGCGGCCTGCGACGTGGCTGAGGCCGATCAGGTAAAAGCGCTGGCCGCCCGCGTTGAAGAAAAATATGGCCGCATGGACGTACTGGTTAACAATGCCGGGATTATCGTTCAGGGACGCATCCACGAGATCGAACCCGCTGACTGGAAGAAGCTGATGAGCGTCGATCTCGACGGCGTATTCCACTGTGTGCACTTCTTTATGCCTGCCCTGCTGAAATCGAAAGGCAACGTGGTGAATATTTCGTCGGTATCAGGATTAGGTGGCGACTGGGGCATGAGCGTCTATAACGCGGCCAAAGGCGCCGTTACCAACTTCACCCGGTCACTGGCCATGGATTATGGCGCGGACGGCGTGAGAGTGAATGCGATTTGCCCGGGCTTTACCTTCACCGAGCTGACGGAAGCGGTGAAAAACGATCAGGCCCTGCTTGAGCGTTTCTATGACCGCATTCCGCTTAAACGCGCAGGTGAGCCTGAAGATATTGCTGATGCCATTGCCTTTATCGCCAGCGATGACGCTCGTTATATTACCGGCGCAAATCTGCCGGTTGATGGCGGCCTGACCGCTTCGAACGGACAGCCTAAACAGGCGTAATCATCACAGCGCTGTAGTTTTCGGCGTTAAGCTGTAGTTTTCGGCGTTAATATTAACAGGCGTGAGCGTCACGCCTGTTAACCAGGTAATAATGTGCACCCTTCTTCGCGGTTATTATTATTTCACCTTCACACATTATTTCTTTATATCGCGCTCACGCCTCAGGCGCAGTAAACCGATATCTCCGCCGCGCGTAACGTCGGCGCTGACGTCCGTAATATTCAGGAAGACTTAGGTGTATGTCGCGTCGGCATGGCCCGATTGTGCGATGCCAGACTCCGCCCGGCAGTGGGACAGACGAAAGGGCTAAGGCAGGCGGTGCAGAGAATCGCATCCGGATGATGGATTTTCGCGACCGTTAAGGCCTGTTGCCGGGTGTAGAGTGAACCGATAAATTCACGTCCACGGCTGTTATCCAGCTGGCTACAACCTTCTTTATGAATTATCCATCCGCCTCGGGTAAAAGGACATACGTAATAGTAGCTTGATTTAAGCATAGGACTGCCCCTGCTGGTCGCTGTGTCAATCAGGACGATAAAAAGAGTGATGTAAGGTTTTATTTAATAATGTAGCGTTGTTAACCCTAGCTGAGAATTATCCCTAAAACCACAGGGATAATGACAAAACAGGGGTTTTGAGATTTATTCGCAGCGGGGTCACTGACTTACGTTAGCATCTTATCAGACTCTGGCTGCTGAAAAAGGCGCCAGGTGCAAGATCAGAGTTGATACTTTAATCATTGTGTTTACCTCTCTTCTTCGACATTTTGGTTAAAAAAACATGCCAAATCAGGCTACTGCTGTTTTCTTTTCAAGGGCAGCAGTCAGGGAACCAGGATAATTTGATTACCCCAGGTAACCTGAGAATAATACTCATCGGTGTCATTTATTAACGGACCATAACCTGCAAAAAAGATACGTCTATTCAATACCTAACCACTGAAGTGCTGATATAATAGAAACAATGCGTAACACGCTGGTAATGAACAGAATAATAAAAAACCTGTTTGCCCCCGCCATGGTCTGTTATCCACCCCATGGATCGATCGTGTTAAACCTTCTGTGACAACGGAACATCACAGGTAAGCGCCCCCTGTGCCGTGCTGGAGAAATGCACGGCAAGGACACATTTTGCGATGGTATTACAGCAGGATTAGGCTCCGCCTGATAAGCGATCTGGCAATGTGTGCGGTAAAAAAACAAGAATCTGGAAGACTTTATGTTGTCTACAATTATCTATCGCAGTCACATCGCTGACCATGTTCCGCTTAAGATGCTGGAGGGATTAGTCACCAAGGCTAACAAAATTAATGAATCATCCAGCGTCACCGGTATTTTATTGTTTAATGGCACCCACTTTTTTCAGCTCCTTGAAGGTCCTGAACGTGATGTGCTGGCGGTTTACGAACGTATTTGCCGCGATACCAGCCATCATAATATTGTGGAATTAATGCGCGATTATGCCCCTGCGCGACGTTTCGGCAACGTGGGCATGGAGCTGTTTGACCTGCGGCAATACGATAAAACCACGGTGCTTAATGCGGTGCTGGAAAAAGGCACCACCAAATACCAGCTGACCTATGAAGATCGGGCGCTTAAATTCTTGCGTACCTTTGTTGAAGCGCGCGAGAAAGAAAATTATTTTGAAATTCCCTCAGCAGACAGCTGGGATTTTATTCAGGATGAGGCCGAAACCCGCGAAGGTGATGTTGCCATGCTGAATCAGGAAGGCGTAAATTTTGCTTTTCAGGCCATTATTGATCCCTTTGCACGCAAAATTGTTTCCCTTGAAGCGCTGCTTCGCGGCAATCAGGGTGAAACGCAACAGCACTATTTTTCCCGCCTTGATCCGGATGATATCTACCGCAACGATTTGCACTCTAAACGCACGGCCTTTGCACAGGCAAAGGCGCTCGGCCTGGATGATATGGTGCTGTCGATCAATCTGCTGCCGATGTCGCTGGTGCTTGTTCCCGACGCGGTCGACTTTCTGCTGACGGAAATTCATGCCCACCAGCTGGTGCCGGAGCAAATTGTCGTTGAGTTTACCGAGAATGAGATCATCTCTCGTCCTGACGAATTTGCCGCCGCGCTGAAACAGCTCAAAGCCGCCGGTATCAGCGTCGCGCTCGATGATTTTGGCGCGGGTTATGCCGGGTTATCACTGCTTACCCAGATCCAGCCCGATAAAATTAAAATCGACCGCAGTATTATTAGTAACGTGCACAAGAGTGGCCCGAAGCAGGCTATCGTCCACGCGATTTTAAAATGTTGTTCATCGCTGGAAATTACCGTGATTGCAGAAGGGATTGAACAGCCCGAAGAGTGGATGTGGCTGGAAGCCGCCGGCATTTCACAGTTTCAGGGATTCCTGTTTTCCTGGCCGAAATTAAATGGCGTATCTTCCGTTTCCTGGCCCGAGCTTAAATAAACCCTGGCTCCCGCAACACAATAAATTTTCATTCTCTCTTGCCGGACATAAAACGTGCTGCTAAATATTAGTAGCACGTTTCAGATTGTGTCATTGCGCTGCAATATTAGACGTGCACGCTGTTTTTTAAATTATCGATGATGTTAAGCAGTCAGATGTTCAGTGTTAAAGACCGACGCAACGCGCCTGTTAAGGCGTGCCCCACAGGTATAGCATTTGAGGGACTGAATGAAGCAAATCATCCGCGGTGATAAAGAACCCGTCCATATCGTTGCCGCCTCGCGCGCGCTGGAAGCCCATATGTCTCGTTATGGTGAGGGAAATAAATACCATCCGGTTATCTATTCAATTGCCTATCGCAGCAAATACTACCAGGTTGAAGTCATTACCCGGCGTGAAACCATCGTGGCAACCGTCATCACGGGCGTGCGCAAGTTAACGCATCTGCCTGGCGTGGCCTGATTCGTTTTACGCTGTTCTAAAAGGGGACAGATTCAGTCCCCTTTCCCCTGTCGCATGAACAACGGATTGGCGGGATAAATGGCGCCAATCACGCTTTTTTCGCGTGCGCCTGTGACCGCAGGCAAATTTCCGGGCAGGCCGGACAGGGTGCGAAACGCCAGCCAGGCAAACGCCAGCGCTTCCATATCATCCCCGTTGATACCGATCGTATCGGTTGTCGTCACTTCGGTACCCGCAAGATGCGCCGCCAGTCGCGCCATCAGTAACGGATTGCGGCTTCCCCCACCACAGGCCAGTAAACGATCGCATCCGTCATTGAGTTGCACCTGTTGCGCGATGCTGACGGCGGTAAATTCATTAAGCGTAGCCTGAACGTCCTGTGCGGCGATGCCGGGAAAATGACGCAGATGTTGTTCAAGCCAGCCCAGGTTAAACAGCTCCCGCCCGGTGCTTTTAGGCGGCGGCAACGCGAGCCAGGGCTCGCGCAGCAACGTATCAAGCAGGGCATGACTGACTTTGCCACTCAGCGCCCACTGGGCATCTTTATCGTAAGCTTTGCCCTGATTACGCCATATCCAGGCATCAAGCAGCATATTGCCAGGCCCGGTATCAAACCCGCGAACAGGCTGCCCCGGGATGAGTAAGGAGAGATTCGCAATCCCGCCGATGTTCAGCACCATGCGACGTTCGGTGGCATCCATCATCAAGGCCTGATGGAAGGCCGGCACCAGCGGAGCGCCCTGCCCGCCCAGCGCCATATCACGCCGCCTGAAATCCCCCACGACAGTAATGCCGGTCGCGGCAACAATCTGATTGTGATCGCCAATTTGCAGCGTATTCGGCGCTGCGCTCTGTGGCTCATGCCATACGGTTTGCCCGTGACAACCGATCGCCGTGATATCGCCAACTTCAAGGGATTCACGGCGCATCAGGGTCAATACCGCCTCAGCAAACAGCTGCCCCAGCCGCGTATCAAGCTGTCCTAACTGCGATAGCGTCAGGGCCTGTCCCTGGCAAATGGCCAGAATAGCCTGACGCAAATCCGGTGGCATGGGATGACAGTAGCTGGCCTGCTGAGCCACCATATTTTCGTCAATGGCCGCCAGAACCACATCCACACCATCAAGACTGGTGCCCGACATCACGCCGATGTAGCGTCCTGATTTCATAGCCGTTCCTTTTCATTAAGGTGAAAATGGTGTTACGCGCGTTAAGCCTGACAAAAAATTGCGGTTAAATCCATGATTAATTTGTTTTTAATCAATAAATTGCCTGTGAGTTAACGCCTTGGAACTTTTTTTCTCATCGATTGAATCATTGTTAAAATTTAACGGTCTATGCTGGCGTCAGCCATGTTTTATACCGGCAAAGGTCAATTCTCCAGTTTTCTGTCTTATACTGTTTACAGGATTTCGCGAGAGATAGGCGCATTCTTGAATAAAGGAGTTTTCAAATGATTAAGCGTGTAATTGTGGTCGCTTTGACTGGAGTGATGCTTGCAGGTTGTAGCAATACCGATACGTTGTCGGGCGATACCTACAGCGCCAGTGAAGCCAAACAGGTCCAGAGCGTTTCATACGGTACCTTAGTGTCCGTACGTCCGGTTAAAATTCAGGGCGGCGATGACAGCAATATCATTGGCGCTATCGGTGGTGCCGTACTGGGTGGATTCCTGGGCAACACGATTGGCGGCGGTGCGGGACGCAGCCTGGCAACAGCCGGCGGTGCCGTACTGGGTGGCGTTGCGGGCCAGGGCGTGCAAGGTGCGATGAACAAAACAGACGGTGTTGAACTGGAAATCCGCAAGGATGACGGCAACACCATTATGGTGGTGCAGAAACAGGCCGCCAGCCGTTACTCTGTAGGACAGCGCGTAGCGATGGCGACCGATGGCAGCCAGGTCACCGTTTCTCCACGCTAATACAGTAACCCACCGACGCCGGTGACTGGCACTGTGCGTCGGTATTACTTTTCTTTGTTCTGTAGTTCGAGAATATTCTTCTCAAGGCGCGCAATCAGCGACACCATCTGATTGATCTCATCGCGGCTGATACCGGTGAGAATATCGTCACGGGTAATGTCAATCACGTGTTCGACCTGCTGAATAACCGGCTCGGCCTGTTGTGTCAGCTTAATGCGTTTGGCACGGCGGTCATGTGCGCAGGTGGTTCGGGTAATCAGCCCTTTTTCTTCAAGCTGATCTAAGGTTCTGACCAGCGAAGGTTGTTCGATACCGATGGCTTTGGCTAACTGAATTTGTGACTGCTCAGGCGGTAACTGATGGATATTGTGCAGCGTAACCCAATGCGTTTGGGTTAAATCGAGTGGCTTCAGGCGTTGATCGATCAGAGCCCGCCAGATGCGCACCAGTCTGGACAGGTCCGTTCCGAGTGGGGTATCCATGTTATCTCCTTATAATTAGTCGGCTAGCTATCAGGCTGCATTGTATAGTATTTTGCAAGCCGGAAGTTAAATTACTAATCACTAAGTAGACAGTTTCGGCTGAAAATATTTCACTAACCTGTTCCAGAGTGCATCCCCATAATGGATATCATCAGCAACGGATTTCTCAGTGTTCACCCACTTACGGAACTGATTTTCGGTGCGTCACTTTACTTTCCTCCCCTGTTTAAAGCGGTGCTGGCCGGTTTTTTTCTCTGGCTGCTGATTCACCCACTGCTGCGCGGCTGGCTCGCCTCTGGCGACGTCTGGCATCCCACACTGTTTGATCTTTCCTTATTTGTGCTGTGCGTGACGGCCTCACTCTGGCTGATGGATCACGGATGAAAACGATGAAATTTTCCGGATTAAAGTACTTTTCAACGCTGATTGTTTTTACCCTTGCGCTACTAAGTGCCTGGTGGGCCTGGAATTACTACATGCAGTCACCCTGGACACGAGATGGAAAAGTGCGTGCCGAGTTAGTGGATATCACGCCGCAGATTTCAGGACGCATTGTGGCATTGAAGGTGACAGATAATCAGTTTGTTCACAAAGGCGAAACGTTATTGACGCTGGACCCCGTCCCCTGGCAAATCGATCTGAATAAAGCCGATGCGCAGCTTAGCCAGGCAAAAGCCGATCTCGCTAAAGCGCAAAACGAGTTCAGCAGGCGAAGCCGGCTGCCGCGCAATACCATTTCAGGTGAAGATCTGGATGTTGCCCGTCTGAACGCCGATGCCGCACTGGCCAGCGTGAAGGCGGCACAGGCACAGCGTGATCAGGCGCAATGGAACCTGCAGCAAACCACCCTCACCGCCCCCACGGACGGTTGGGTGAGTAATTTAACCCTGCGCCCTGGCAACTACGCCAGCGCCGGTACGTCGCTTTTTGCCCTGGTCGACAGCCACTCTTACTACGTCGTGGGCTACTTTGAAGAAACCAAGCTGCGCCACATTCATCCTGGCGCCGCTGCCAACGTGGTGCTTTACAGCAGCGGCGCGCAGTTGACCGGTCAGGTAGAAAGCATCGGGCGGGCTATCTACGATCAAAGCCTGGAGGCGGATAACGGTTTACTGCCGGATATTAAACCGAACGTGCCCTGGGTTCGTCTGGCGCAACGTGTCCCTGTCCGTATCCGCCTCACATCGCTTCCCGATCGCGCGCTGTTGATCGCCGGTACAACCTGCACGATTACGATAGCACCATGAATCTCAACGGGCTGGCCTGGGGAAACCTTCCCTGGGTAAAGGCGGATCGCAGTCAATGGCGCTATGCGTTACGCAATGCAGGCGCGATGTGCCTTGCGCTGAGCATTGCCTATGGTTTGAACCTGGACGAGCCTTACTGGGCCATGACCTCAGCAGCAGTGGTAAGTTTTCCTACCCTTGGCGGCGTGATCAGTAAAAGCCTGGGCCGCATCGTGGGCAGCCTGTTGGGGGCGGCCGCTGCGCTGTTGATTGCCGGCCATACGTTAAACGAGCCCTGGCTGTTCACCTTGTATATTGCCGGCTGGCTGGCGCTGTGCACCTGGGTGGCAAACCACTATCAAAACAATGTGGCCTATGGTTTTTCGCTGGCGGGTTATACCGCAGCCATTATTGCCTTCAGCTGTGTCAACCTGACGGACATCACCAGCCTGTGGGAGATTGCTCAGGCGCGGGTATGTGAAGTGATTTCCGGGCTGCTGTGCGCGGGCTTTATGATGATGCTCTTACCCAGCACCTCTGACGGCGATGCACTCATCCACGCGCTAAAACAGATGCACGCCCGCCTGCTGGAACATGCCACGCGCCTGCTGCAGGACACCCGTAATGACGAGATACGCAGCGCCCATGAAACGGTGATTGGTCAGATCCTGACCATGAACTTATTACGCATCCAGGCCTTCTGGAGCCATTATCGCTTTCGCCGCCAGAATAACGTGCTGAATTACATCCTGCATCAGCAGCTGAGACTGACCAGCGTGCTGTCCAGTCTTCGTCGTATGCTGCTGAACTGGCCCGATGCACCTGAGGCGCTGTTTGAGGTACTGAAGGCTATCATGCAGGAACTGGCCAAACCCGACTGCAATAAGTATCGGCTCGCGGCGTTGTTGCGCACGATTACGCCTGCCAGCGAAGGGGATTATCGACAGCGGGCGTTCTGTCAGCGGCTGCGCTACTTCTGCTGGATGTACCTCAACGTATTGCGCTGGATACGACTGCTGGAGCACGCCGAGGCGGATACCCGCTTTCATCCACCGGCCGTATCTGCGCTGGCCAGTGAGAGCGATAGCGCAGAGGCAGGCTGGAGTACACTGCGCACTTTTACTGTCGTGGTCGCGGGTTGCGCATTCTGGATTACGACGCAGTGGTCTTCGGGCGCATCGGCGCTCACCTTCACGGCGATCGCCTGCGTGCTTTACGCCTCGGCTCCCTCACCCACAGGCAGCATTACATTATTACTGAAAACGCTGTTGTGGCTGTTTGCATTTAGCTTTGTGTTTAAATTCGGGCCGATGGTGCAGTTTAATCAACTATGGCAACTGCTGGCGGTGTTATTTCCGTTGTTGCTGACCCTGCAACTGTTCCGGGTGCAGCAGAAACAGCGGGCCGCCATGTGGGGACAGTTTATTGTTTTTCTGGGATCGTTTCTGGCCGTGACCAATCCACCAGACTGGGACTACCAAACGTTCTTTGACAGCAATATCGCCAAAATTTGCGGCGTACTGCTCGCCTGGCTGGCGTTTCAGCTGCTGCGCCCCAGTTCGGATAGCCGCCGCAGCCGACGCCATATTCAGTCTCTGCGCATGGCTTTTCTCGATCAGCTTCGCCCCCGGCCCCATTTGAGTCAACACCGCTTCGAGTCGCTGATCTATCACAAGATCGGCCAGCTCAGCAGCAGTCGGGATGAAAAAGCGCGCGTCTGGCTACTGCGCTGGGGCGTGGTTTTGCTCAACTGCTCACACCTCGTCTGGCAGCTGCGCGACTGGCCCACCGAATCCGCAGTTCTGAATCAGTATCGCGAGCGTGCGATGCAGGATCTGCAACATGTGATGAGCCTTCGCGGTGTTCAGCACCGGCAACTTGATGCGGCACTGGATGCGCTACAGACGATGACAGATGAAACGATCAGGGAAAATACCCGGGAAGCCGGAACGCTTGCCGGATTGTTGTGGCGCTTACGTTGTTCGCTGGAACAGCTGAAACAGGCCATTCCCGACTGACTACTGACAGTACTGCTGATGCTGGCGGTTAAAATCATCCTGCAGTTGCTGTACCGTTTTTTGTCCTTCGAATCGCGTCTTATCCGCCTCAGAAACCGGCTCAATAACCAGCGCTTTTTCATCCGGGGAGAAAATAAAGCGCCGGGAAATGAAGGTGCCAGTGAAGCTTTTCCCCGTGATGCCGCCGCAAATCATCACCGTATTGTGGTGATAGATCGTGGTATCTGTGAAATTGGTTTCCGTGGCGCTACGCAGAACATTTTGGCAATGCGATGCTTCAAGTTTTTGCACCACGTCCCGACTCAGCCGCTCACGGCCTTTCGCGATATGTTCACACCGAATCCGTGCAGGATTGGTATCAATGGTACGCTGAAGCTCTCGCCCGGTTTCGGTTACCAACTGCGTATCATTGGGTTTATCACAGCCTGCCAGCAGCAGGCACAGTAACCATGCGCCCTTCCATTTCATTTACCCTGCTCCTCAGGTTGTCAGGCTTTATGACGGGAATCAGTATCATAGGGGGGAATGAAGGCATGATGCTACAACAAATCTTCAACGTACGAAAAGCCATGCTGGCGGCAACCGATGCCGCCAGACTGTCTGATCAGATTACGCCGCAGGCAAAGCGGGCCCCGCCGCCGCCGAGCGGTTTCGGGTGATCCGCGTGATTATCGCCGCCCACGTGAACCATCAGTGCCTTGCCTTTTATCTCACTCAGGTTTTTGATCCGGGGTGCCAGCACTGGATAGCTGGCCTTGCCCTGGTCATCCACGTAGAGCGCTGGCAGGTCCCCTAAGTGACCTTCACCGTAGGGTCCGAGATGTTTACCGGTATTATCCGGGTCCAGATGACCACCCGCCGCGCCCGCGGCCACCGTTTTCCCCTCTGATTCACCTGGTTCACAGCTGCCTTTCGCATGGACATGGAAGCCGTGGATGCCCGGTTTTAGCCCCGCCAGCATGGGCGTAAACTGCAAACCATATTGCGTTTCTTCGATCTTCACCGTGCCAACAGATTTGCCGATACCCTGCGGCGACACCTCATGAATCGTCACCTCTTCACTGGCGGCCTGGGCTGCTCCGCAGGTTAACAGCGTCAACAACGCGATAGTTTTCACTTTCATTGTGGCTCCTTAGTGCTCTGGGTTCAGCTTAAGCCTGGCCTCAGTGCGCAAAGATTGCCGCAAATTGACGAATGTTTACGCTCAGGGTACATCGTAGCCCAGCGCTGCTTTACGAATACGGAACCACTGTTGGCGACTGAGCGACAGATCCACGGCCCCCGCCGCCTCAGTGACGCGCTGGGTTTTGCCGGAGCCGATGATAGGTAACGGCTTGCTCGGCAGGCGCATCACCCACGCGTAGACGACCTGTTCCAGACTGAATGCGCCTGTCTCCTCTCGGACCCGCGCCAGCTCGTCGCGCAACGGCTGGAAATGGGGATCGCTGAACAGACGTCCGCCCCCGAGACAGGACCATGCCATAGGGCGCAGGCGCTGCTGCTGGCAGTGATCCAGCGAACCATCCAGCAGCACGTTTTGCTGAACGGGAGAGATTTCAAGTTGATTAGTGACCAGGCTAAAAGGCAGACGCGACTGCAACAGGGCAAACTGCGCAGGTGTAAAATTGGACACGCCGAAATGAAGCACTTTACCGGCCTGATGCAGTTGAAGAAACGCCTCGGCAACGTCATCGGCGTCCATAAGGGGATCGGGCCGATGAATCAACAGGAGGTCGAGATAATCGGTGTGAAAAGCCTGCAGCGAACGCTCTGCGCTGGCAAGAATGTGTGCGGTATCGGTGATGTAATGGCCAATCTGATGTTCGGGTTTGGCGCGCGTCGCAATGCCGCATTTCGTGACAATCTGAAGCCGCTGGCGCAGCGAGGGTGCCTGTTTTAATGCTTCACCAAACGCCGCCTCGCAACGGTAATCACCATAAATATCGGCATGATCGACCGTGGAAATCCCCAGTGAAAGATGGTGTTCAATAAAGGCGACCCGTTGCTGTGGAGTCATGTCCCACTCCATCAGGCGCCAGTAGCCCATAATCAGCGGGGAAAAGTGAGGGCCCTGTGGCGCAATAGCTTGCGGTTGTAACATCGTGTTCTCCCTTTGACACAAAAGCGGCTGGTTGTCTGTCAGGGAGTATAACGGAAATCGTGCGGGGGTCAGAACAAGGTCGGTTGCTGGGGTTCCTGAGGCTCATCCTTATGCTGCTGACGCAGCATACGCAGGCGGCGCTGATGGCAAAGGCGCAGCACGTCACGTTTCTGGCTGTCGGTATAGCGCATCCAGTTAAAACGCTCGTCGCGGCTGCGCAGGCAACCGAGACAATAGCCACGTGAATCTGTCTGACAAATACTCCGGCATGGACTGGGAACCGGAAAAAACTCAAGCTGCTCTGCCACAACTGCCCCCGCTAAAACGTGCATCCCTCTATTGAAGACAGACTGGTGCGATTGTGCAAGAAATAATCACAACAAGGACGATTTATTCACTTTCAATACGTGATGATTTAACACTCTGTGCCTGTCCCGCGATTAAAATTTGCATTAGACCGATTGGTCTACCAGGATAAAGCCCATGAACAAGATGCCACAACGTCATGAAACACGTGAACACCTGCTGATAACGGGCGAGAAGCTTTGCCTGCAGCGCGGATTTACCGCCATGGGGCTGAGTCAGCTGCTGACACAGGCGGCCATTCCGAAAGGGTCGTTTTATTACTATTTCCCGTCAAAAGAAGCGTTTGGCGTTGCCCTGCTTGAGCGCTACTTTGTCCGCTACCTGCATGAGGTAGAGCAACAGTTGTCTCAGCCAGCGGGCACGGTGAGAGAACGATTGTTAGACCATTTCAGACATGCGCTTGCGGTGTTTGAACAACAGGGGCACATCGTCGGTTGTCTGAGTGTGAAACTGTCGGCTGAAGTTTGCGACCTGTCTGAACCCATGCGCGGTGCCCTGCAGCACGGTGCCAGTCATGTTATCGCGGCTTATAGCCGCGCCTTAACGACGGCACAGCAGGAAGAAGGACTGATATTGCCGCATCCGCCTGAACAGCTGGCAGAGCTACTCTATGTCTTGTGGCTCGGTGCCAGTTTGCAAAGCAAGCTTTCCCGTAAGGCACAGCCCCTGCGGCTGGCGTTTATTACCATCGAACAGTGGCTGAAAGCGCCACTGGTTTAAAAAAACCACAATTTGTAGACGACCGGTCTACTTAAAAGGAGTTGTTATGGCGAGTACTCAGCTGTTTCGTCCGCTAAAAGTTGGCGCAATTACCGTGCCTAATCGTGTCTTTATGGCCCCGCTGACGCGCTTGCGTAGCATTGAGCCAGGCGATATCCCGACGCCGTTGATGGCCGAATACTATCGTCAGCGCGCGGGGGCGGGCCTGATTATTACCGAAGCTACCCAGATTTCTTTCCAGGCCAAAGGTTATGCGGGTGCGCCGGGTTTACACACCCAGCCGCAAATCGCCGCGTGGAAAAATATTAACGAAGGTATCCACCAGGCAGGCGGACACAGTGCCGTACAGCTGTGGCACACCGGCCGTATTTCACATAACAGCGTCCAGCCGGAAGGTAAAGCGCCGGTTGCGCCTTCGGCGATTCCTGCAGGCACACGCACTTCCCTGCGTGCCGAAGACGGCAGCGTGTATCGCGAAGATACCTCAGTGCCGCGCGAACTGAGCATCAGTGAAATTCAGCAAATCGTTGCCGATTTTGGTCAGGCCGCTGCCAATGCGCGGGAAGCAGACTTCGACATGCTGGAACTGCACTCCGCTCACGGCTATCTGATGCACCAGTTCCTGTCACCGTCCTCGAATCAGCGTACCGATGAGTACGGCGGCAGCGTTGAGAAACGCGGACGTTTTGCGCTTGAAGTGGTCGATGCCGCGATTGCCAACTGGTCAGCGGATCGTGTTGGTATCCGTGTCTCTCCTGTCGGCAGCTTCCAGAACCTGGATAATGGCCCGAACGAAGAAGAAGATGCACTGTGGTACATCGCTGAACTGGCGAAACGCAAGATTGCCTATCTGCATATGTCAGAACCTGACTGGGCAGGCGGTACACCTTACAGCGACGCCTTCCGTCAGAAAGTCCGTGATACCTTCCCGGGCGTAATTATTGGCGCTGGCGCTTACACCGTTGAGAAAGCGGATGATCTTATCAGCCGCGGCTTGATCGATGCCGTTGCCTTTGGTCGGGATTACATCGCTAACCCGGATCTGGCCCAGCGTTTACAACAAGATGCACCACTGAATCCACAGCGTCCCGAATCCTTCTACGGTGGCGGCGCTGAAGGCTATACTGACTATCCTGCACTGTAAAACGCAGGCAGCCGTGAGTCTTTCACGGCTGCGGTTATTCTTTGGCGATTATCGTCGCTATACTGAGTGTTTGTGTCATCCGGGGATGACGTTTTTCAAAAGAGGAAGCTATGCGTTTACTTCATACCATGCTGCGCGTTGGCGATTTGCAACGCTCCATTGATTTTTACACTCGCGTGCTGGGCATGCGCCTGCTGCGCCAAAGCGAAAACGCTGAATATAAATATACCCTGGCGTTTGTGGGCTACACCGAAGAGAGCGAAGGTGCCGTTATTGAGCTGACCTACAACTGGGGCGTTGACAGCTACGATCTCGGTAACGCTTATGGTCACATCGCGTTGGGCGTTGATGATGTTGCCGCAACCTGCGAGCGCATCCGTAACGACGGCGGTAACGTGACGCGTGAAGCCGGCCCGGTCAAAGGTGGCACCACGATCATTGCCTTTGTTGAAGATCCAGACGGTTATAAAATCGAACTGATCGAAAATAAACATGCCGGACACGGCCTCGGCAGCTAAGCCGTCAACATCAGCCCGCGCAACGCGGGCTGATTCTCGCTTCCCTTACCTGTGCCTGCTGCAGACGGGGCGCTTTTTTGGCATACTACGCGCTGCCCTTTTTCTGCAATGAGATCCTGATGTCTGAATCGTCTTCCCCCAACGCACTCAATCAACGCTTTCGTGGTTTCTATCCCGTGGTTATCGATGTGGAAACGGCGGGCTTCAATGCGCAAACCGATGCGCTGCTGGAAGTCGCGGCCATTACGCTGAAAATGGATGACGAGGGTTGGCTTCATCACGACCAGACACTGCATTTTCATGTTGAACCTTTTGTCGGCGCTCTGCTGCATCCGGAAGCCCTTGCCTTTACCGGCATCGATCCCAGCAATCCGTTACGGGGCGCGGTGAGCGAATACGAAGCCTTGCATGCCATTTTTAAACTGGTGCGCAAAGGCATTAAAGATACCGGGTGCAATCGCGCGATCATGGTGGCGCATAATGCCACCTTCGATCTTAATTTTATGAATGCCGCCGCCGAACGCGCCAGCCTGAAACGGAATCCGTTTCATCCTTTTGCCACTTTCGACACGGCCGCTCTGAGCGGGTTAGTGCTGGGTCAGACGGTACTGGCCAAAGCCTGCAAAGCGGCCGGGATGGAATTTGACAGCAGTCAGGCGCACTCTGCGCTGTATGACACGCAGCAAACGGCCACGCTGTTCTGCGAACTGGTCAATCGCTGGAAACGTCTGGGAGGCTGGCCGCTGGCTCTAGCGGAAGAGGCAACAGAAGATCAGGGCGCGGCGGAGTAAACGCCCGTTAAACGAAGAAAAGGCCGACGATGTCGGCCTTTTTTATTATTCCGCTTCTTTAAACTTCTCAGCGGTTTCTTTGACCAGCGGTTGTAATTCACCACGCTGGAACATCTCAACAATAATGTCACAGCCGCCAACCAGTTCGCCATCGACCCACAGCTGAGGGAAGGTTGGCCAGTTAGCATACTTTGGCAGCTCTGCGCGAATATCCGGGTTCTGCAGAATATCCACGTAAGCGAAGCGCTCACCACAGGCAGACAGCGCCTGAACCGCCTGGGCAGAGAAACCGCAACTTGGCAGTTTCGGCGAACCTTTCATGTACAGCAGGATCGGGTTTTCTGCGATCTGGCGCTGAATTTTTTCTACAGTACTCATTATTGCCTTCCTTAATTCGTCACTTCGTGTTTCTTTATTGTAGCGACTTCCCTTCAGGACTGAAAATGAGATTTTCTTCCCGTTAGGGCAAACCGCCATGTTTGTTAAGTCCGCTTGCGCGCTATCCACCCGCTCATCGGGACCCAAAAGGTGAATGCATTAATAATTTGCAATAATTTTGCTGAGTTAACCTGCTGAAATTGCTTATTTATGCCTGCTTTTTACCCAAGTTATTAATTAATAAAAAAAGGACTTACTGTTTTAAAAAAAACTGGACTAGAATGTCTTCGGCGCTGATCGTTGATCAGATTTTTCTTAACCTTGTCAGATATCTGTTGAACCTGACAGCTTAACCAGTAAACGGACTATGCGTTCAATTATTACGCTTCTTATTCTGGCTTTTGCGCAACTGTTCTTTAACGTCGCCTCTGCATCACCGCAGGCGCCGGTTAAGGCCAGCTTGCATAAGGTAGAGAAAAAAAGTGCGCGCGAAGATGAGCGGCGCAAGCGACGCACGGTTAAAGCTTCGGCGAAAAAAAGCCGTTCCTCCGCAGAGCAGAAATCCAGCAAAACGCTTAAAACCAGTAAAAATCCCTCTCACGCGGTTGCCTCTCACAAAACCCTGACCAAAGCGACTGATTCACACAAGAAGCTCACAAAAAAAGTGGCGGCCAATGCCACCAGCAAGAAACGCTATGGTCATCAACGCGCGGTGAAGGTGGCGAAAGCGGACAGCAAGGATACCGGCACCATCAAAATGAGCAACGCACACCGTCAGCGCTATCAAAAAGCACGTGAAACGGCGATGGCAAAACTGATGGGACAGCTGGGCAAGCGCTACCAGTGGGGCGGAAAATCGCCGCATACCGGTTTCGACTGCAGCGGCCTGGTGTGGTACGCCTACAAAGATGTGGTGAAATTTAAAATTCCGCGTACTGCAAATGAAATGTATCACCTGCGGGATGCCGCGCCGGTGAATCGGGAAGCGCTGGAGAAAGGCGATCTGGTGTTTTTCCGCATCAACGGACGTGGCACGGCCGACCACGTGGGTGTTTACCTGGGTAACGGTAAATTTATTCAGTCACCGCGTACCGGAAAGGACATTCAAATCAGTGCGTTAAGCGAAGATTACTGGCAGCGCCACTATATTGGTGCGCGTCGCGTCATGACGCCAAAAACCGTTCGCTAAACGTCACTCCTCCGTCATACCGACGGAACGCAGCCGGGACAGGGAAACCTTCCCGGCTTTTTTATTAGTTCAGAATGGCGGTAAAGCTGAACGCAATAATCATCAACAGTGCAGCCGCCGTGGTCATCAATGACAGTTTCAGATCGGTACTCATCACAACTCCTTAGGCACAATTTTAGTAGGGGTTAAGCATTTTCCCACACGCGTGGGTAAAAATCTCGTTTTATCCGTGCAGCCTTGTTAGAATCCCCTCTTTGTTGCGCAACAGCGCGCAACATCGGTTGCGTCAGCACCCTTTTCAACCGTTATTTCCTGCCCCGATGCCCCATAACCGGTCAGAAAAACGATTTTTTTGCAGAAATAACCGTCCGCTGACGCAAACGTTTAACAACATGCTTATCAACAGGTTAGATAAGCCCGGGAGTTCGATTTTCATGGCAACAATTAAAGATGTGGCGAAACGTGCAGGCGTCTCTACCACAACCGTTTCTCACGTCATCAATAAGACGCGCTTTGTCGCAGAAGATACCCGCGAAGCGGTCTGGGAAGCGATTCGGGAATTACATTATTCACCCAGCGCCGTAGCACGCAGCCTGAAGGTGAATCACACCAAAACGCTGGGCCTTTTGGCCACCTCCAGCGAGGCGCCCTATTTCGCTGAAATTATTGAAGCCGTGGAGAATCACTGCTTTGATAAAGGCTACACCCTGATTTTAGGCAACGCGCATAACGACCTGCAAAAACAGCGTGCCTACCTCTCGATGATGGCGCAGAAGCGCGTCGATGGGCTGCTGGTCATGTGTTCTGAGTACCCGGATGATTTGTTGCAAATGCTGGAAGCCAACCGCAATATTCCCATGGTGGTCATGGACTGGGGCGAATCCCGTGCCGATTTTACTGACACGGTGCTGGATAATGCGTTTCAGGGCGGTTATCTGGCCGGCCGCTACCTCATCGAACGCGGGCATCGCGATATTGGCGCCATTCCAGGGCAAATGGAACGTAACACCGGTGGTGGCCGTCATGCCGGTTTCCTCAAGGCGCTGGAAGAAGCCGGAATTCAGCCGCGTTCAGAGTGGATTGTGCAGGGCGATTTCGAGCCTGAATCCGGGTATCAGGCTATGCAGCAAATTCTGTCGCAGAAGCAGCGCCCAAGCGCGGTGTTCTGCGGTGGCGATATTATGGCCATGGGCGCTATCTGTGCCGCCGATGAAATGGGCCTGCGCGTCCCGCAGGATATTTCGGTGATTGGCTACGATAATGTGCGCAACGCACGCTATTTCACGCCTGCACTGACTACCGTGCACCAGCCAAAAGCGCAACTGGGGGAGAAGGCTCTGGAGATGCTGCTGGACCGCATTACCAGCAAGCGTGAAGAGTCGCAAACCATCGAAGTGCATCCGACACTGATTGAGCGACGCTCTGTAGGCTACGGTCCCTATCGCGACTACCGTCGCTAATCCTCGCTCAACCACTCCTGATTGAGCGTTTGCGCATCACCCAGGTAATTGAGCAACCAGCCCAATGCCGGTGATGCGCGATCTTCCGCCCAACTGACGCAGCAGGGACTTTCTGGAAAAGGCTGGGGCAAGTTAAGTTCAGTCACTTCGCCGCTGTCCAGTAGCGGGCGGGCTAAGTGCCCCGGCACCATTGCGACGCACAGCCCGGCCCGGACGCAGTCCAGCCCGGTCTGCCATTCAGGCACCACCAGTCGGCGTTGATTATCCAGAGCCCAGGTCATACGGCGCGGTAACGCGCGCGAGGTGTCTTCCAGCACCAGCGAAGGCCAGTTGCGCAACGCCTCATCATCCAGCCGGGCGACCTGGGTTAACGGATGTTCCCGCGCGACGATGCAGCGCCAGTTCAGGGTTCCCATATCGCGGAAAGCAAACCGCCCGCCCACCGGAATCGCCTGAGTCGCGCCTATTGCGACCTCGACTCTTCCGTCAGCCAGCGCATCCCATACGCCGTTAAACACTTCATAACTGATGTGAAGCTCCATATCCGGAAAGTGGCGATAGAAATCCCTGACGAACTGACGGGTTCGGTGCGGTTTCACAATGCAGTCCACCGCAATCGCGATTTGCCCTCGCCAGCCGTTGGCCAGTTGCTGGCACTGACGGCGCGTGGCATCCATTTTTTTGATGACGCTGCGGCCTTCTCGCACAAAATGTTCGCCCGCAGGTGTCAAAACAACCTCCCGGTGCTGCCGTTCAAACAGCGGTACCGCCAGCCAGGTTTCAAGCTGGCGAACGGTATAGCTTATGGCAGAAGGCACACGGTGTAACTCCTGGGCCGCGGCACTGAAACTGCCGCCACGCGCGACCGCATCAACCACTTCAAGCGCATATTCAGACCACATATCCTGCCTTTAAATTTTTTAACAGCAACAGGCAAATTTTACCGTTTCACAGTATGAAGTACAGCTTTTACACTGCCCCGCGTTTATCCTGCAAAAAAATGAGAATCAGATGTCAGCTTCTAAAGGATTCATTCCCTATCTTGCCGTGCTCAGTATGCTGGGCTTTCTGGCCACCGATATGTACCTGCCCGCCTTCGGGGCCATGCAGCAAAGTTTTAACACCTCCGCCGGGATGATCAGCGCCAGTATGAGCCTGTTCCTGGCGGGTTTTGCCTGTGGTCAGCTGGTATGGGGACCGCTGTCAGATCGTATTGGCCGCAAACCGGTATTGCTGGCAGGACTGAGCCTGTTTGCGCTGGGTTGTGCGGGGATGCTGTGGGTGGACGACGTGGTACTGATGCTGGTGCTGCGCTTCATTCAGGCCATCGGAGTGTGCGCGGCTGCCGTGAGCTGGCAGGCCCTGGTGGTCGATCGCTATCCTCAGTCGCGCGCGAATAAAGTCTTTGCCACTATTATGCCGCTGGTCGCGCTGTCTCCTGCGCTTGCCCCGCTGCTGGGTGCCTGGCTGATTAGCCAATTTCACTGGCGCTCAATTTTTGTCGTTCTGACCGCGATTGCCGCGGCCCTGATCCTGATTACGCTGCGCCTGCCATCGGTACAAACAGCCCGCCGCCCGGCCCCGTCACAGCCCGGTTTTATGACGCTGCTGCGTTCACGCGTCTACAGCGGTAACGTCCTGATGTATTCTGCCTGCTCGGCCAGCTTTTTTGCCTGGTTGACCGGATCACCGTTTATTCTGGCAGCGATTGGCCTGTCGCCTGCTGATATCGGCTTAAGCTATATTCCGCAGACCATTGCTTTCTTAGTCGGCGGTTTTGGCTGCCGTGCGCTCCTTAACCGTTTCAAAGGGGCGCAGTTGCTGCCATGGCTGCTCATCGTCTATAGCCTTAGCGTACTGGCCCTGTTTGCCGTCGCCCTGTCAGGCTCGGTTTCACTCACCGCTTTGCTGGTGCCGTTTTGCGGCATGGCGCTGGCGAACGGGGCGATTTATCCCATCGTCGTATCCAGTGCACTTCTGCCCTTCCCCCATGCGACCGGCAGAGCCGCCGCCCTGCAGAACACGCTGCAGCTGGGCCTGTGCTTTGTCGCCAGCCTGGCCGTCTCGGCGGGCCTGACCCAGGCGCTGTTCACCACAACGCTCATCATGGCGGTGACGATTGTACTGGCGCTGGCAGGCTATCAGATGCAGCGCCGCACCGGCGCACAAACTGATATTGCCTCAACGGCACATCCCTGCCAGGATAATAACTGAGGCAACGACTTTTGTCGTCTGAGTGATCAACACGTGACGGGCCCGCCAGCGCCTCCTGTGCCGGGCCCTGATTCGCCGTACCATCATAATAACAATGTTTGACGCAGCCTCATCGCTGTGAAGGTGTCTTTGTGGGCAAATGCACTCTGCTGGCCCCTGCATTGCACCCTTTCTCTGTACGCTTAAGGTTGTCTGGCGCAAGGCGTCATCTGTGACTTTTCTCATAATCCTGAGAAACGGCTCCTGCTCTTTCTCAGGTTCTGACAGTTCTGGTGATGGAGTGGCTATGAGTTCAACATGTGTAGCAGAAGTGAATATCGAACGAAACCATTGGTACCGTATCGTTCATGAGTTATTGCAAAAAGCAGACATCGAAATCAACGGTTCCCGCCCATGGGACATTCAGGTTAAACATCCCGATTTTTTTAAACGCGTCCTGCAAAAGGGCTCCCTGGGGCTGGGCGAAAGTTATATGGACGGCTGGTGGGAGTGCGAAAGGCTGGATATGTTTTTTCATCGGGCGTTGAAACATAAGCTTGATGAGCAGCTTCCTCATCACGTGCAGGATATCGTGCGCATTGCGCTGGCCCGCCTGGTTAACCTGCAGTCGAAAAAACGGGCCTGGCAAGTCGGCAAAGCGCACTATGATCTGGGTAATGACCTTTTTACCCTGATGCTCGATCCTTACATGCAATACTCCTGTGGCTACTGGAAAGACGCCACGACGCTTGAGGCGGCACAGGAAGCCAAACTGGACATGATCTGTCGCAAGCTGCAACTGAAACCCGGTATGACCTTGCTGGATATTGGCTGTGGCTGGGGCGGTCTGGCGGCTTATGCAGCAAGAAACTATGGCGTCAGCGTACAAGGCGTGACGATCTCTGCAGAACAACAAAAGCTGGCGCAGCAACGCTGCGAAGGGCTGGATGTCACTATCCTGCTTCAGGATTATCGCGATCTGAATCAGCAGTTTGACCGCATCGTCTCGGTGGGGATGTTCGAACACGTGGGGCCGAAAAACTACCCAACCTACTTTGCCACGGTCAATCGCAACCTCAAGCCGGACGGGATTTTTCTGCTGCATACCATTGGCGCGCTCAAAACGGATATGCACGTCGATCCGTGGATCGGCAAGTATATTTTCCCGAATGGCTGCCTGCCTTCTTTACGCCATATTGCCGACGTCAGCGAACCGCATTTCATTATGGAAGACTGGCACAACTTCGGCGCTGACTACGACACCACGCTGATGGCCTGGCATGAGCGTTTCCAGCGTGCCTGGCCTGACCTGGCCGGACGTTATGAAGAACGTTTCCGACGCATGTTCTCCTACTACCTGAACGCCTGCGCCGGTGCGTTTCGCGCCCGTGAGATTCAGCTCTGGCAGGTTGTCTTCAGCCGTGGCGTTGAGGGTGGATTGCGGGTGGCGCGATGATTGCGCCTGTTGACGCGCCGTGGCAAGGTCAATACTGTCCGGACCGAACGCGGACGGCAGCCGGTAAGCCCGGTTGCCGCGTTATCTGTCTGCCCCCACCTTCGCAGACGGGAAAATGGCGATCTTAAACCGCAGTCCATGGCAGCAGCACATTCACGCCGGGCGTTTTCGCCCGGGCAGTTGACACTGCACAGCCGTCAGTCGTCCTGGAAAACAGCGGGAGACACGGCAACCTGCTGGCCTGTGGGCAACGCTTTGGTCACGGCTGGCGTTATTTACCGCTATTTACCGCTGTTAATCCCGATCCGTTTCGGGCTGATCGGCCTGCTCTGCCAGTGCCCTGAGCGCGGCATCTTCACGCTGGGCCAGGACGCGCTCCACCGTGTCCACAATAGCCTGAGTATGGGGATCGATTTCGATGTTAACTCTGTCGCCAAAGGTTTTGGCGCCGAGAGTGGTTCGCTCCAGCGTCTCGGGGATAAGATAAACGCAGAATTTTGTTTTGGTCACGTCGCCTACGGTCAGACTGATACCGTCGATGCCCACAAATCCTTTGTGCAGGATATATTTCATCTGCAAAGGATCCTGAATTTTAAACCAGACTTCGCGGTTGTTTTCAGAGCGGACAATTTTGCAGATTTCAGCCGTGGTCATGATGTGGCCGGACATCAGGTGGCCGCCAATTTCATCGCTGAATTTTGCCGCCCGCTCGATATTCACCACATCGCCCTGCTTGAGATCACCAAGATTGGTCACGCGCAGAGTTTCTTTGATCAGGTCAAAACTCACCAGATCGCCGTTGATTTTGGTGACGGTCAGGCAGCAACCGTTATGGGCAACCGATGCGCCCAGCGCTAAACCCGGCAACAGGTCAGCAGGAAGCCTGGCCACATGGGTGCGAAACAGACCTTTATCTTCAATGGACACGATTTCTGCGGTGCCCTGCACAATACCGGTAAACATAGTCTTTGCCTCTACGAAATTTGTGCCAGTTTAACACAGCCATGCTTAAGTGTTAGGTTTCAACAGCCTGAGAGACAGGCGGCACAAGTCCAAAACGCATTGCGTGACAAAGATTGGAGAAATCGGTCGCGCCAGTTACACTAAGCCCTGCTTCGTCTGAAGCAGTCCTCATTTCTTTATTAATCAGATAAGTCAGGTGTTTACGTGCAGAAGTATTTAACAGAAGCGCGTCAATTGCTGGCCCTCGCGATCCCCGTTATCCTGGCTCAGGTGGCGCAAACCGCGATGGGATTTGTAGATACCATTATGGCCGGCGCCGTCAGCGCCACGGATATGGCCGCCGTTGCTGTTGGCACGTCCATTTGGCTTCCCGCCATCCTGTTTGGTCATGGTGTTTTACTGGCATTGACGCCCACCATTGCGCAACTTAATGGTTCAGGTCGCCGTGAGCGAATCGCTGAACAACTTCGTCAGGGCTTTTGGCTGGCGTTTTTCCTTTCTCTGCTCATCATGCTGGTGCTGTGGAATGCCGGGTATGTTATCCGCTCGATGCATGATATCGATCCGCTGCTGGCAGAAAAGGCCGAGGGCTATCTGCATGCCCTGCTGTTTGGCGCGCCAGGCTACCTGTTTTTTCAGGTTATGCGTAACCAGTGCGAGGGGCTATCCAAAACCAAGCCCGCGATGGTGCTGGGTTTTCTTGGGCTGATGCTGAATATCCCGCTGAACTACATCTTTATCTACGGCCATTTCGGCATGCCGGCGCTGGGCGGCGTAGGCTGTGGCGTGGCGACGGCCTCGGTGTACTGGGCCATGTTCTTCTGCATGCGTTTTTGGGTACGACGGATGCGCAGTATGCGAGACATTCGCGTCGAGAGCCGCTGGTCAGCGCCTTCACGCGTTATCCTGCAACGTCTCACAGGGTTGGGTTTGCCGGTCGCGCTGGCGCTGTTTTTTGAAGTGACCCTGTTTGCCGTGGTGGCCCTGTTAGTCTCGCCGTTGGGGATTGTTAACGTCGCCGGGCACCAGATTGCCCTGAACTTCAGTTCGCTGATGTTTGTCCTGCCGCTGTCGTTGGGCGTTGCCGCCACCATTCGCGTTGGCTATCGGCTGGGTCAGGGCTCGACAGAGCAGGCGCGGGTCGCCGCGTGGACCGCGCAGGGCGTTGGCGTCAGCATGGCGGTGATTACGGCCATTTTTACCGTGACCTTTCGCCATCAAATTGCCCAGCTTTATAACGACAATCCCGCGGTGGTCACGCTGGCTGCGCAACTGATGATGCTGGCTGCGATTTACCAGATTTCGGATTCTATTCAGGTGATCGGCAGCGGAATTTTGCGCGGTTATAAAGATACGCGATCGATTTTCTTCATTACCTTTATCGCTTACTGGTTGCTGGGTTTACCTTCTGGTTACATCCTGGCACTGACCGACTGGGTGGTGCCGCGCATGGGGCCAGCCGGCTTCTGGTGCGGTTTTATCGTTGGCCTGACGTCGGCCGCCGTCATGATGCTGTGGCGCGTGCGACGTTTGCAGCAACTTCCTGCGGAATTAATTCTTACGCGCGCGTCTCGCTAACTCGCTGAACGGGCCCGAAAAGGCCCGTTACGTTCAAAAAAACGGCGCATCGCGCAGATGATGTTCATTCATTGGCAAATTTGCGTTTTTCCCCTTGCCAGCCTCTTACGCTGCCGTTAATATTCGTCCCCGCTGTCGCCCTGACAGCGTGTTGCGCTCTTAGCTCAGTTGGTTAGAGCACCACCTTGACATGGTGGGGGTCGATGGTTCGAGTCCATTAGAGCGCACCACTCTTTTTACGTCCTTTCTTCTTTTGCGCAACAACCCTTTTCTTGATTTACATTACCTTTACG